>Ga0070741_10000027_pt1 | contig 529848 bp, 529 predicted proteins | sample Coa_R1_4_FD_66440 | JGI IMG/M metagenome (GOLD analysis project Ga0070741, IMG submission 66440) | Surface soil microbial communities from Centralia Pennsylvania, which are recovering from an underground coalmine fire - Coalmine... | ecosystem: Environmental > Terrestrial > Soil >...
GACGTTTCTCAGCTGGATGATCGGCGCCAGTCCTTCGGACTGGTCGATCTTGGCGATGAGCGCTGCGCCGATCTCCGGCAGAGGACGGTAGGATGCGATCACGGGCACGCCGCGGTAGTCCCTCGATGTGTCGTGCCCTTTCTGGTTTTGCAGCCCGAGCTGGATCGGGTTGCTGTCCGGTACCGGTTTCAACATCGTCGACTCCTCGCCGAAGCGCGACTGCGTCAGCATGCGCCGCGCCTTGTCGACGATAATGACTTCGCCGCTCCCGCCGAGGCCGGAGCGCTCTTCGATCAGACGCTGAACGGGGCGCAGCTCGACTTCCAGCGCGACACGACCGATCACATTGGCGTTATTGTCGTGAATCGGCTGAAGCACCATCATGACGGGCTGCTGCGCCGCCTGCGAAAAAAACACCTGCGTCACATGAAACGTGTCGCCCTCCGGGATGCTCGGGGCGCCGGTGTCCTTTAAATTCTTTCCCTGCTGCAGCAGGCTCTTCGAGCTCGATGCGACGATATTGCCTTCGGTGTCCGCGACCATGACATCGACGTAGAACTCGTTCGTTTCCTGCCGCGCCGTGATGATGTCCTTGACGCGGCGCATTCTCTCGGCATCCGTCTTCGCCGCGAGATCCGGATAGACGATCCGGAAGCTCGGCGAGAGCAGGTCCTTGAGCGCGTCGTTGGCGGTGAGCGCCGCCGCCTCCGCCAGCTGCGCTTTGAACCAGTGGCCGAGAATGTAGCTCTTGTTGTCGGCAACGGCGTCGAGCTTGTTGTAGATTTCCTTTTCGAGGCTCACGCGGCTGCTCGTGTAGGCCAGCAAGGCCGTCGCGAAAACCGGCGCGAGCGAGAGCAGAAGAAACCACAACGTGAGCTTTTCCCGGACCGTCACCGGCGCGAGCTTAGCGAGCGCGGCCGGCATTTTAAGGCTCCATCGCTTCATGGTTTACTCTCCTGTGCCAGGGGCGAAATGGCCCGCATTGTAACACAATCGCCCCGCTGCGGAAAAAATGATTTTCCGCGCTGCTCGCCTTGTTAAAATGCCGCCCGCCGGATAATCTTCCGTTCGACTCTCATGTCCGACCAGCACGATCATTCCGCGCGCGACGGCGGCCCGTTCGCCGCGCTGCGCTTCCGCGATTTCCGCCTCTTTTGGATCGGCCTTTTCATCAGCAACGTCGGCACCTGGATGCAGATGACGGCGATCAGCTGGATGCTCTACGACATCACCCACTCGCCCCTGCAGCTCGGACTCAACGGGCTTTTCCGCGCCGTGCCCGCGATTGCGCTCGGCATTTTCGGCGGCACGATGGCCGACCGCTACGACCGCAAGCGCGTGATGCTCGCGACCCAGGTCACGTCGATGCTGCTCGCCTTCGCCCTCGGTGTGCTCGACCAGACCGGCCACATCCAGGTGTGGCACATCTATGCGATGACGGCGCTCAGCGCGATCGTTAACGCGCTCGACGGTCCGGCGCGCCAGGCGCTTTATCCGTCGCTCGTCCCGGCTTCGGCGCTGCCCAACGCGATCGCGCTCAATTCGCTCCTCTGGAAAGGCACGGCGCTGATCGGTCCGACGCTCGCCGGCATCGCGATCAGCACCGTCGGCACCGACGGCGCCTTTTATGCCAACGCCGCGAGCTTTCTCGCGGTCGTAATCGCGCTGCTGATGATGCAGACGCCCGCCGTGCGCGTCGGCACGACGGGCGATTTTGTCCAGGAGCTTAAAGAGGGCGTCGCCTACGTGCGCGGACAGAACGTCATTCTCGCGATCATGGTGATGGAGAGCGTGTCGTCCGTCTTCGGCCTCGACCCCGCGATGCTCACGATCTTCGCGCGCGACATCCTGCAGGTGGGCGCCAGCGGTCTGGGCTTTCTCCAGTCCGCGCGCGGCGTGGGCGCGATCATCGGCTCCGCCGTCATTCTCGCGATGAGCGACACGCGCGCGCAGGGAAAAATCTTATTTGTCTCCGCGATCCTCTATGGGGTTTGCTTCGCGCTCTTCGGCGTGTCGCTTTCGTTTCCGCTCTCGCTGCTGCTGCTCCTGCTGATGGGCGCGACCGATACGATCTGGGCGGCGGCGCGCAATATCATCCTCCAGGTGAAAGCGCCGGAAGAGCTCCGCGGCCGCGTGATGGGCGTTTTCTATCTCAGCAACCGCGGCCTCCATCCGCTGGGGCAGACGGAGACGGGCCTGCTCGTGCCGCTGATCGGCGCGCGCGAGGCGACAGTGCTCGGAGGCTTGCTCGTCTCGGGCGTGACGCTGCTGACGGCGGCAAAAGTGCCGCATCTGGTTCAGTTTCGCTGGGAGACGGCGCGGCGGGTGAAAGTCGTCGACGCGACCGAATGAAAGCCGCCGCGGCTTAGCGCCGCCGCCGGAGCTTCCAAAGCCACGTGCCTTCGATGTTGTAGATGACGCAGAGATACGTGAGCGTGCACGCGGTGGCGGCGAGCCGCAACAGCCAGCTCGCGGGAAAATCGGTTCCCGGAACGTTCGGCTGCCAGCCCTCGAACTTCAGCAGATAAATCAGCGTCAAGAAGAGAAAGGTGCCGGTGAGAAAGAAATAATAGCCGCGGCGGCGCGCTACGGCGAGAATCGTGAACGCGACGCCGTGGAGGACGAACGTCACGACGAGAAACCCGGCGATCCACTTCCAAATGTCCATGGCTCTCTGATCTAATCCGAAGTCTCCGGCTCCGCCGCGCGGCCGCGGCTTGCGCCCTCTTTCATCAAGTCGATCTGGATCTGCTGGATCTCCAGCAGCTTTTGCCACTGGTGCTTCAGCAGCACATCGAGTTTCTCGTGCAGATGCCGGATCTCGAGCTCGGCCTTGAGATTCACCTGGTAGTCGTTTTCCGAGCGCAGCCGGTCGCGCGCCTCTTGCCGGTTCTGGCTCATCATGATGATCGGCGCCTGAATCGCGGCCAGGCACGAGAGCACGAGGTTGAGCAGAATGAACGGATACGGATCGAACGGATGCGCCAGCACGATCGTGGTGTTGACCAGCATCCACAGCAAGAGCACGAAGAAAAAGATGATGATGAAGGTCCAGCTGCCGCCGAAAGCGGCGACGCGGTCGGCGATTCGCGCGCCGAAAGTCAGATCTTTCTCGAACTGGAGATTGAGATTCTCCGTGAGCGTCTCCTGATCGCGCAGACTCTGGACGACTTCGAGGTCGAGGCGCGACAGCTCGCCGCGCTCCTCCTCGAGCGCGTCCTCGACGTAATTGGAGCGGAAGATATCGAGGCAGTCGTGGCACAGCATCGCCGCTGGCGTCCATCCCGGCTCGCGCGCCTTGAGGAACTCCGTGATGCCCGGGCGCAGCATCTCGCCCGCCATGAGCGCCGTCGGCGGAAGCATCCGCTTGCAGTGAAAGCACGGTTGGTTTTCCATCATGCCCTCCTAAAGCGCCGGCGCGCCGGACAACGGCCGCGGCGCCGGGCCGCCCGTGAAGACCCGTATCGGCAGAATAATCATCTGCAGCCCCTCGAACTGGAGCTTCTGCTGGAGCGTGAACGGCGTGTGGTTGTGCAGCATGCGGGTGAAAAGCGACTCCTCCTGAAACACGAGCTTGCCGGCGAAGAATACCGGACGACGGAATTCCCGACCGGTGTCCTTGCAGAGCTGCACGAGCTCGTCCATCAGATCGACGCCCAGCGAAGAGCGGTACTCGGCGTACCAGCCGAGGCAGTTCGCGAACTCCACATAGCTTTTGAGATTCTCTTCTTTCTGCCGGCGCAGATTTTCGATCTCGCTCGCGCCTTTGAACTGGCTCGAATCGATCAATCCGACGGAGATGAAGACGACGTTCTTGAAGTGGTTGGGAAACAGCTGCGGAATCGTGAGCAGCGTGTGGACGCCGATGCCGTCGAAGTCTCGCACAATGACGACTGCCGTCGGCGCGTGCGGGTCTTTGGCCGGCACGGGCTTGAGGTCGGGCTGAAACGGAATGTCGGTAAGCGTGCTGTCGAGCGCCTTCAGCGCGCCGCGCACCCGGTCGTAGTGAACGCGGACGAGATAGCACAAAAAGATGAACGCCGAGGTGACCACGACGGTGACCCAGCCGCCCTCGGCGAACTTGATCACGACGGTGACGACCAGGATCGTCGACGTGAGCAGGAGGCCGAAGCCGCTGACGAGAATTTTGCGCGACCACGCGGGCTGCGCGCCGCGCACGGCGAGCCAATGCCGGCAGAGGCCGAGCTGGGAGAAGGTAAACGTGAGAAACACGTTGATGCTGTACATGACGACCAGAATCCGCACCTGGCCGCCGGTGTAGAGCATGAAGCCGAGTGACGCGAGGCCCATGAACCAGATGCCGTAGCGCGTCACGAGGTAATCGCTCAAATGCGAGAAGCGGTGCGGCACCCACGAGTCGATCGCCATGTTCGAGAGCAGCGTGGGGCCGCCGATGAAGCCGGTCTGCGCCGCAACGAGCAAGATCGCCGCTTCGGTCAACAACGTGAAGGCGACGATTGCGTAGGTAAGCGCGGAGTCGGGCGACAGCACGCCGCTATAGATGCGGTCCAGCAGGCTCGCGTTCAGCGTCCTTCCCGGCTCGTGCGAGACATTATTCAAGAGATACGCGACCAGCAGGCCGCTGGCGGTGAACGCGAGCGAGACCGCCATGTAGCGCATCGTCTTCTTGCCTGTCTGCACGCGCGGCTCGCGCAGCACCTGAAGCCCGTTGCTCACCGCCTCGATGCCGGTATACGTGCCGCCGCCCAGGCTGTAAGCGTGCAGCAGAATCGACAATGTCGCGAAGAGGCCGACGCCCTTCAGGTCGCCGGCCACTTCCTGATACGTGCGCGTGGCCATCGCCGGCACCTGCGCGCTGTGCGGAAAAATGCCCAGGACGATCGCGATGAAGTGCATGAAGACGAACGCGAGAAAGATCGGCAGGAGGAAAACGACCGATTCCTTGGTGCCGCGGAGGTTCAAATAGATGAGGAAAAAGATCAGCACGATCTCGACGACGAATTTAGCGCCGTGAATCTCCGGCGGTAGAAAGCTGAAGATCGCGTCGGCGCCGCTCGCGACCGAGATCGTGATCGTGAGCATGTAATCGACGATCAGCGCGCCGCCGGATATCAGGCCGATCTTCGGGCCGAGCAGCTTCGTGGCGACGAGATAACCGCCGCCGCCGGTCGGGAACAGCTCGATGATCTGATTGTAGCTCGCCGAGATGACGAAGACGGTCATCGCCATCAGGAGCGCGAGCGGCAGCGCCAAAAACACGTGATGGCCGAGCGCGAGGTACGCCTCTTCCGGGCCGTACGCCGACGAGCTCAAGCCGTCCGCGCCGAGACCCACCCAGGCGAGAAACGCGATGAGAGAAATTTGATGGAAAACCCGCGGATCGAGAGGATCCTTGGGCTTTCCGAGAAACATTTCCTTCAGCGAGGCTGCCATGCATCGAACGAGCGGCTATGCGGCAGCGGCCTGCGGCGTGTAGACGCGAATCGGCAGAATGAACGTCTGGAGGCCGTCGAACTGCAGCTTTCGCTGGAGGGTGTAGGGCGTCTGATTGTGCAGCACGTTGGTGAAGAAAGTCTCGCGCTCGAAAATCAGCTTGCCCGCGAAGAATACCGCGCGCGGGAACTCGCGCGCAACCTCTTTGCACAGCTTTTCGAGCTCCGCCATGAGATCGATTCCGAGCGAGTAGCGGGATTCGGCGTACCAGCCGAGGCAGTTGGCGAACTCGACGTAGCTCTGGAGGTTCTCCTCCGTGCGCTTGCGCAGGTTGTGGATCTCCGCCGTCCCCTTGAACTGGCTCGAATCGATCACGCCGATGGAGATGAAGACGACATTTTTGAAATGGTTCGGGAACAGTCGCTGGATGTTGAGCAGCGTATGGATGCCGATGCCGTCGAATGCGCGCACGACGACGACCGCCGTCGCCGCGTTGCGGTCGCGCGCGGGCACCGGGTTCAAATCGGGCCGGAAAGGAATGTTGATCAGCGTCTCGTCGAGCCGCTTGAGCGCGCTCCGCACGTTCTCGTAGTGCGCGTTAACGATGTAGCAGAGAACGATGAACAGCGACGTGACCGCGGCCGTGACCCAGCCGCCTTCGGCGAACTTGAAGACGAGCGTCACGACGAGAATGGTCGCGGTGAGCAAGAGGCCGACGCCGTTCAGCGCAAATCTCGGCAGCCAGCCGCCGTGATGTTTTCGCACATCCCACCAGTGTCGGCACATGCCGAGCTGCGAGAGCGTGAAGGTCAGAAACACGTTGATGCTGTACATGACCACCAGCAGCCGGACATCGCCGCCGGTGTAGATCAGAAAGGCGAGCGACGCGACGCCCATAAACCAGATGCCGTAGCGCGTCACGAGGTGATCGCTCAAATGCGAGAAGCGGTGCGGCACCCAGGAGTCGATCGCCATGTTCGAGAGCACGCGCGGGCCGTCGATGAAGCCGGTCTGGGCGGCGACGAGCAGAAGCGCCGCCTCGCTCAGCAGCGTGGCGACGACCATTGTATAAATCATCCCGTCGCCCGAGAAAAAACCGCCGTAAATTTTCTCCAGTAGCGAAGCGTTGAGGGTTTTCCCCGGCTGATGCACAACCTGATTGAGCAGGTAGCAGAGCAGCAATCCGCTCGCCGTGAACGCGAGCGATACGGCCATATAGGTCATCGTCTTTTTGCCCGTCTGCACGCGCGGCTCGCGCAGAACCTGGAGACCGTTGCTCACCGCCTCGATGCCCGTATACGTTCCGCCGCCGAGACTGTAGGCGTGCAGGATGATGAAGAGCGTCGTCCACAGGCCGAGGCCCTGAATATCGCCGACGGTCTCGCGATACGTGCTCGCGGTGAGCTCCGGCAGCGACTGCGCGTTGGGCAGGATGCCGAGGCCGATCGCCAGGATGTGGAGCGCGACGAACGACAAAAAAATCGGCAGGAGAAAGACGACCGATTCTTTCGTGCCGCGCAGGTTCAGATAGATGAGCAGAAAGATGAACAAAAACTCTACGCCGAGCTTGCCGACCTGGAACGAGGGCGGCAGAAAGCTGAAGATCGAGTCGGCGCCGCTCGCGACCGAGATCGTGATCGTGAGCATGTAATCGACGACCAGCGCGCAGCCGGAGGCGAGCCCGACTTTCGGGCCGAGGAGCTTGGTCGCGACGAGATAACCGCCGCCGCCGGTCGGAAAAAGCTCGATAATCTGGCTGTAGCTCGCGGAGATGATGAAGACCGTCAGCGCCATGAGGATCGCCAGCGGCATAGCGAGCAGCACGTGCTGCCCGAGCGCGAGGTACGCCTCTTCCGGACCGTACGCCGAAGAGCTGAGGCCGTCGGCGCCGAGCCCCACCCAGGCGAGGAACGCGATCAGCGAGATTTGGTGGAAGACGTGCGGATCGAGCGGGTCCTTGGGCTTCCCGAGAAGTACGCGCCTGAACGATTTCATTTCGCGCTAAATTAAAAGGAAACTCCGTCGAGCGCAAGCCGAGTCGGCGCACCGAGCGGCGGGCGAATCAAAAATTGCGGAACTCCTTCTCTTCCCGGCTCTCGGTCTCGAGCTGGATCGTCGTGTGCTCGATGTCGAAGCGGCTCTTAAGCTCGGCCTCGATCTCGTCGAGGATCGCCTGCGCGCTGTCGTCGGGACAGACGACGGCGTGAGCCGTGAGCGTAAATACGCCGGACGTGACGGACCAGACGTGGAGGTCGTGGACCTTGATGACGCCGGTCACCTGTTCCATCGCTCGCTGCACTTCCTCGGCGTCGATGCCGCGCGGCACCGATTGCATGAGGATATCGACCGACTCGCGCACGAGCTCCCACGAAGTATAGAGAATCAAGAGCGCGATGACGACGCTGATGACCGGATCGGCGAAGTACCATCCGGTCCACAGCATGATCACCGCTGCGAGAATGGCGCCGATAGATCCGAGCGCGTCGCCGAGCACATGGAGCAGCGCGGCGCGGATATTCAGACTGCCGTGGTCGCAGGCGTAGAGGATGCGGCCCGAAACGATGTTGACCGCAAGGCCGCCGGCGGCGACGATGAGCATTCCGACCGGCTGTACCTGCGGCGGGTCCATCAATCGCCGGTATGCTTCGGTAAAGATGATGCCGACCACGAGCCAGAGAATGAGGCCGTTGATCAGCGCGGCCAAAATCTCCATCCGCTGATAGCCGTACGTTCTTTTGCTCGTCGCGGGCCTACGGGCGATCTGAAACGCGCAGAGCGTCAAACCGAGCGCGGCGATGTCGGAGAACATGTGGCCGGCATCCGAGAGCAGCGCGAGGCTGTTGGTCAGAAGGCCGCCGATCACCTCCGCGAAGAAATAGCCGACCGTGAGCGCGAGCGCCCACCCGATGCGGCGGCTGTCCGCGGAATCCGTTTCGTGCCTCATCGTCATCCGGCGCGCCGGAACAGCGCCTCGGCGTCGCGTCCGAGCCGCGCCAGCGCCTCTTTCTCGGTCGAGACGTAATAGCCGCGGATTTCTCCGCCGCGGTCGACCAGCGCGAAGCGCGGACTATGGACCTGTTCCGGCTCGCCGCCTTTGGGATTGGCGATTTGCGTCGCGGCGAGATGGAAGCCGTCCTCGGCAAGGCGGCGCACCGCCCCTTCAGGCCCGGTTAGAAATAGCCAGCGGGAACCGTCGGCGCCGAAACGCGCCGCGTATTTCGTCAGCACCGCCGGGCTATCGCGCTTGGGATCGACCGAGAACGATACGAGCCTAAAATCCGGCTCGCCGGCGAAGCGGTCCTGCAGCCGCTTCATCTCGGCGCTTTGCAGCGGGCATGTATCGGTACAATTCGTGTAGATGAAATCGGCGATCCAGACCTTGCCGGTCAAGTCGCGGGCCTGAACCGCGGCGCCGCTCCGCTCGGTGAGCGAGAACGGCGGCACCTTACCGAAAGACTGGAGCCCCTCGGCGACGCGCGCCGCGCTCGAACTGGGACTCGTAACCGCGGCGCGGCGCGTCCAGAGCGCCATCGTCGTAATTCCGGCGACCAGAAACGCGACCAGCGCCCATGCCCAGGGCTGTTTCATCATCGAGGCTGTGGAGTCTTTCGCCATTCGATCGCGAACAACGCGCTAAAAAGCGCTTTAAAAACGCAGTATGACATTATACCGAAAACATGTTAAGAAGGGGCCCCATGCAATTCCGCGTGCTCGGCTGTTCGGGCGGCCAGGTGCCCGGTCAGCAGCTATCCTCCTACCTCGTCAACGAGGATCTCCTCATTGACGCGGGCTCCACAACCGCGGTTTTGAGCCTCAAGGCGCAGACGAGAATCAGAAACGTTCTCATCACCCACGCCCATCTCGATCACGTGATGAGCCTGGCGACGCTCGCCGACAATCTTTTCGGCATCGACGGCACGATCCGCGTGTGGGGGCTGCCCGACGTCCTCGCGGGACTCCACGCGTCGTTTTTCAACGATACGCTATGGCCTGATTTTACCAGGATCACCGGCGGCAACCAATCCTCGCCGGTATTGAGCTTTCATCCGCTCACGCCCGAGCGCGAGACGCCGATCGACGGCCTCAGCGTAACCGCCGTGCGCGTGAACCATGCCGTGACGAGCACGGCATTTTTCGTCGAGAACGCCAAGGGAATCCTCCTCCACGTCGGCGACACCGGGCCGACGGACAAAATCTGGTCGATCGCGCGGCGGAAAAAGAAGCTCCGCGCCGTCGTGCTGGAATCGTCGTTTCCGAACCGGCTCCAGTCGATCGCGGATTTGAGCCAGCACCTCACGCCGCGCACGCTCGCGAGCGAGGCCCAGAAGCTTCGCCGGCCGTCGATCCCGATCCTCGTCACGCACTTGAAGCCGCAGTTCCGCAACGAGATCATCACCGAGCTCAAAAAACTCAAAGGCCTCCGCGTGAAGATCCTCAGACAGGGCGACTCGTTCAAAGTGTAACGCGCTCACGGACCCGACTTTTTTTCCAACAATAGGTAGACGCTGCCGCCGCTTTTCATGAAGCCGGCCCCGTGTCCCGCTTCGTCGCCCGCGCCGAAATACAAATCGAGCCTGCTCGGGCCGCGGATGGCGGCGCCGCTGTCCTGCGCGACGACGAAGCGCGAGAACGGCCGCCATCCGGCGAGACCGCCTTTGGCGTCGATCACCGGCAGGCGGCTCTCCAGAAACAGCGGCGCGGCGCGGGGAAAATATTGCGGATCGGCCGCCACCGAGCGTCCCGGCGTAAGCTGCGCCTCGAGGCTGCCGAGCGGCCCGCCCTCGATGAAGCGAAAGAAGACGTAGCGCTCGTTGCGCGCGAGCAGCGCGTCGCGGTCGGCGGGATGCTCGCCGAGATAGCGCCGCAGCCGCTGCGCCGACATCTCGTCGGACGCGATTTTTTTCTCGTCGATCAATATTTTGCCGATGCTCGTGTACGGCCGGCCGTTGTTCGCGGCGTAATTCAGCTGAACGATGCGGCCGTCCTCGAGGCGCAGCAGCGCCGATCCCTGCGCGTGGATGAAGAAGACGTCGACGGGATCCTTGACCCACGCGATCGCGTAGCCTTTGCCCTTCAGCCGCTTATGGATATCGATCTCGCGGCGCGAGAGCGAGGCCAGCGCGCCGTCCGGCTTCCGATACAGCGGATAGCGGTAGGCATCGCTCTCGGTCAGACTCGCGTCGACGAGCGGCAGATAATAGCCGGTAACGAGAAGCTCCTTTTTCTCGCTGCCGGCCGGCGGCGCTACAAGATCGAATCGCGCGCGGACCGCCTCGGCGAATTGCTCGGGCCGGGCCCATAAGTCGAGCGTCTCGCCGAAGCGCTGCAAAGACGACTTCATCTCAGCCGCGGTGATTTTTCGCGGCCGCGTTCCGACGACGCGATTATCCGGAAGCTTGTCGAGATACGCCCTGCTTTGCTTTAACGCGGCCAGCAATGAATCGCGCGGCAGGTCGTCGCGGATTTCCGGCGGCTCAGCGGCAATCACACAGCCCACCAACACTGCGAGCAGCATAAGCGCGGCGCAGAGAGCTCGCTTGCCCCTGGCGTTGGTTTGATGCAAGCTTTCAGGCATGGACGACGCGGAGTTCGAGCGCGAGGCGCTGGAGGCGCTGAACGCCCTGCCGAAGAAATTCCGCCGGCTGCTCGGCAACGTCGAGGTCGTCGTCGAGAAAAGACCGAGCAAGCGGCTGCTGCGCGACATGGGCTGCGATGTCGACGAGGCGCTTTACGGCTTGTACGAAGGCACGCCGCTCTCCGAGCGTTCCGTCTTCGATCCGCCCGCGCTCCCCGACCGCATCACGCTTTTTTCCGAACCCTTGCAGGAAGACTTCCCCGACCCCGACGAGCTCAGACGCGAGATCCGCTACACCGTAGTTCACGAGGTGGCGCATTTCTTCGGCATGGACGACGACGAGATCGAAGATCTCGGATATTAGCGCAATGTTGAATTTTGAATGCAATTTCAAAATTCAACATTAAGCATTCAACATTTAGTCCCGCACGTCCTGCAAGAACCACTCGGTGGGAATCTCCCGCCCGACACCCTTTTCTTTCGCGCGCTGGTAAATTCTGCCGGCGCAGGCGGCGAACTGGAGCCCCTGCGTGCCGGCGTTGATGAAAAACGTCGTCTGTTTCGGACTCGTGCGGCCGGGGACTTTGCCCGCCTTGAGATCCATGAAGTATTTGAAATAGTCGCCGCGATAGTTGTCGACCGTCGGATTCGGAATCTTCGCGCGCTCCTCCGGCTGGCCGGCGATGTAGCCGGCGTTGCCGTGGAGCCGCACCATGCCCTCGTCCAGAGCTTCAAACGTGTTGCGCCCGAGCTTGACGGAAACGTCGCAGCGCTTCACCACGCGCGGGCCGATCTCGCACGCGCGCACGCACGTGATGTGCGTGCCGTCTTCGAGCCAGTCCGGCTCGTCGAAGACGACGCGCGTCGAATCGGTGCAGGCGGCGACGATGTCCGAGCCGCGCACGACCGCCTCCGGGCTGTCGACGGCTTCCACGCGGACGTCGAGCTGCCCGGTCATCTCGCGCGCGTAGGCCTCGCGGTGGGCCTTCGTCGGGCTGTAAACCTTTACTTTAGATATCTTCCTTACCTCGTTGAAAGCCTGCAAATACGTTCGCGCCATGCCGCCGGAACCGAAGACGCCGACGACGCCCGCCTCGGGGCGCGCCAAGTACTTCGCGCCGAGCCCGGCGCATGCGCCGACGCGCATGTGCTGGAGCACGCCGTCGTTGATGATCGCGAGCGGCTCGCCGTTGCGCACGCTGAAGACCATGACGAGGCCGCAGTATGTGCCGGGCTGCATGCAATATTTTTCTTCGGTCACGCCGTCGGGCCAGTAGACGACGTCGGACTTCATGCGGATCGCGAAGACGCCGATCTTGCGGCTCGCGCCCTCCATCGTGCCCCAGCGGTAGTAGCCGTCGGGGCGCTCCGCCGGCATCCAGACATCCACGCGCGGACGGTAGACCGCGTCGCCTTTCAAAAGATCGTCGTAGCCGGTCTCCAGCGCTTCGAGGCAGCTTTTCATGTCGAACAGCTCCTCGACATCCTTGTTGTTGATCAGCAGCATGGTTCCTCCCGCCTGCTAAGTACTGGCGCGCGGAAAAAAATGCAAGGAGATTTGACTTTGAACCGCGCGCAATGATAACGCCATTCCAGGACGGGAGGAGGGAGCCAACGTGAAAATTCTTCGCTTCAACGAAGACCGCATCGGCGTGCTGAAGAACGACAACACCGTCGTCGACGTGAGCGGCGCGATCAGCTCGCTCAAGGCGAAAGGGCCGCAGCGCGTCGTCGAGGACGTCATCGAGCACTACCGAAAATACCGCAAGCGCTTCGAGAACGTCGTCGCCGAGCAATCCGGCGTGCCGCTCGCGAGCGTCAAGCTGCTCGCGCCGATTCCGCGCCCGAGCAAATGCATGGCGGCGTTCGTCAACTACGTCGACCGGCCCGACCGCAGCCCCGACACGCTGCCGAACGAATATTTTTACAAGGCGCCGGAGCTCGTCGGCCCCGAAGGCACGATCGAGCTGCCGGACATTCCCCCGGTCGTCGTCTTTCAGCCCGAGGCCGAGCTCGCGTTCGTCATCGGCAAGACCGCCAAGAACGTGCCGGAGAAAAAGGCGATGGACTACGTCTTCGGCTACGTCCCCTTCTTCGACGTCTCCGCGCGCGGGCTCACGCGCCGCACGCAGTTCATCCCTAAAGGCATGGACACCTTCGGCCCGTGCGGGCCGTGGATCACGACCAAGGACGAGATTCCCGACCCGCACAACATCGTCGTGAAATCCTGGGTCAACGGCCAGGCGCGCCAGAACTACAACACGAAGTTCATGGCGCACAAAATCCCCGAGCAGATCGCCTGGCTGTCGAAGTTCGTCCAGCTCAATCCCGGGGACGTGTTCGCGACCGGCACCTATCACGAAGGCCTCGGCCCGCTGAATGACGGCGACGTGCTGGAGATCGAGATCGAAGGCATGGGGCGCGCCCGCTTCTTCACCAAGGGCAAGGGCGCGCGCAAGGATACCGAGTGGATGCCGGGCAAGAACCAGCCGGTGCCGCCGCCGGGCGGCGGATTAAGCAGAGTCTAAAAAGGTTCCAAGTTTCGGGTTTCGAGTTTCGAGATCGGAGGCTGGTCAATACACGCGGCCTCTTTACTCGAAACTAGAAACTCGTAACTCGAAACTTAATTACCTTCCGCGCAGCAGGCGCTTCGACACGAATAAGAACGCCTGATTGAGAATATATCCGAGCAGGGCGAGCGCGATCATGCCGGCATACATCTGATCGACCTTCAAGCGCCGCTGCGCGTTCAGAATGAAATAGCCGATCCCGTCGGTGCTGCCGATCATCTCGGAGATCACCACCAGAATCAGCGTGATCGAGAGCGAGATCCTGAGGCCCGTCATGATCTGCGGCGCGGCCGCGGGCAGGACGACCTTGAGGATCGTCCTGCCGCGCGCGAGGCCGAACGTGCGCGCCGTGTCGACGAGCAGGCCGTCGATGTTCCGCACGCCGTCGATCGTATTCAAGAGAATCGGCCAGGCGCAGGAGAAAAAGATCACGAAGATTTTCATGCCGTCGCCGATGCCGAGAAAGAGCATCGCGACCGGAATCACGACCGGCGGCGGCACCGGCCTCAGCGTCTCGACCACGACTTCCAGCGCGCGGTACACGCGCTCGGAGAGGCCCATCGCGACGCCGAGCGGGATGCACACTGTCGCGGCGAGAAAATAGCCCGCCGCGGCGCGCTCCATGCTGCGCGCGATCTGCGCGGGGATTTCGCCGGAAGCGAGCAGCGCAAGAAACGATGCGAGTATCTTGCTCATCGCCGGGAACAGCAGCGGATTCACCAGGCCGGCGCGCGCGACCAGCTCCCACGCGGCGACGACGGCGAGCAATGCAACGAAGCCGGATATTTTGGATGGCCTCACGCCTCGCCTTTCGCCTGCAATCCGCGCTTCCACGCGAGCGCGCGCGCTTCGACCGCCACAAATAATCGATTGAGCGCGTACCCCAGCAGCGCGACGACGACGATGCCGGCGTACATATTCGCCGGGCGCAGCGAGCGCTCCTCGTCGAGGATGAAAAACCCCAGACCGTTAACGCCGGCGACCATCTCGGAGGTCGTGACGAGGATCAGCGCGATCGGCAGGCTGACGCGCAGGCCGGTGGCGATGTAAGGCGCCGCCGCCGGCAGCGCGACCTGCCAGAGAATTTTCACCCGGCCGAGGCCGAAGGTCCGCCCGGTGTCGACGAGCGTGCGGTCGAGGTTGCGCACGCCATCGATCGTATTCAAAAGAATCGGCCACGCCGCGGCGTAAATGGTCACGGCGATCATCATCGCGTCGCCGATGCCGAGGCAGAGAATCGCGACCGGAATGATCGCGACCGAAGGCATCGGCCGCAAAAGCTCGATGATCACTTCCGAAACGCTATACGCGAAACGCGAGTAGCCGAGGACGACGCCGGCGGCGACGGCGAGCGCGGCGGCGAGAAGATATCCGCCGAGAAAGCGGCCGAGCGTGCCGGCGAGATGGCCGAACAGCGCGCGCGCGACGTTCGGTTCGGTTAGCGCTTTCAGCGCCGCGCTCGGCGGCGGCAGATAACTTTCGACGCCGCCCGCGCGCGAGTAAAGCTCCCACAAGAGGAGCAGCGCGGCGAAAACTCCCAGGCCCGCGAGATTGAATCGGCGGTCAGCCCGCATCGGCGATCCGGCGGTAAATCCGGTTTCTCAGCTCCATGAAGCTCGGCTCGGCGCGCGTCGTCACCTGATGCCGCGGGCGCGGCAGCGGGATCGCGACCGTCTCGACCACGCGCGAGGGCCGCCGCGCCAGCACGTGCACACGGTCCGAGAGATAGATCGCCTCCTCGATGTCGTGCGTCACGAGCAGGATCGTCGTGCCGAGTTCTTTCCAGATGGCGAGCAGCGCGTCCTCCAATTCGAGGCGCGTCATCGCGTCGACGGAGCCGAACGGCTCGTCCATCAGCAGCACCTCGGGCTCGTAGGCGAGCGCGCGCGCGATCGCCACGCGCTGCTGCATGCCGCCGGAGAGCTGCCAGGGATAATGGCGCTCGAAGCCTTCGAGGCCGACGAGGCCGATCAGCCGGCGCGCGCGCTCGTCCGCCGCCTTGCCGCCTCTCCCCTTCGCCTCGAGACCGAACAGCACGTTGCCGAGCACGCTGCGCCAGGCGAACAGCGAGCGGTTGTATTCCTGGAAGACCAGCACGAGGTCGGGCGGCGGGCGGTCGACGAGCTGCGACTTCACCGCGACGCGCCCGCCGCTCGGCGCGGCGAGGCCGGCGATGCACATGAGCAGCGTCGTCTTGCCGCAGCCCGACGGGCCGACGAGCGCGACGAACTCGCCGCGCTCCACGTTGAACGAGATATTTTCGATCGCGAGCGTCGCCGCTCCGGCCGAGCCGTCGTAGCTCTTGCACAGCGCGTCGACTTCGAGCAGCGGCATGGCTCACTCCGAATAGCGCCAGAGCTGCGGGATCGCGCGGCTGATGCCGACGATCATGCACACGCAGACCGCGCCGCCGATCACCAGCGCGCGCGGCGCGCCCCAGAGCTCGGCGGCGACGCCGGCAAGCAGCGCGCCCAGCGCGTTCGTGCTCTGGGCGAAGACGGTGATCATGCTGGCGGCGCGGCCGCGCAGCGTGTCGGGCGCGAGGTACTGCACGACCGTGCGGCGGATCGCGACGCTGAGCGAATCGGTGAAGCCGAGCAGCACGACGGCCGCGACCGCCGTCCAGAAATACTGCGAGACTCCCAGCAGCATCAAGCCGCCGGCGAAAAACAGCGCGGCGACGATCGCGAGCGCGCCCTTGCGCCGGAAATTTCCCGACATGAGCACCGCCGTCGAGCCGAGCAGCGAGCCGATCGCCGGCGCGCCGTAGAGCGCGCCGAGGCCGGTCGCGCCGGTCTTGAAGACGTCGCTCGCGAAGATCGGCAGGATCGGTCGGTAGAAGCCGACGAGCGTCACGCCGAAGTCGAGCAGAAAAAGCGACAGGATGATGCGCTCGATCCAGATGAACTTGATGCCTTCGATCATGCTCTTGATGCTGACGCGGCGCCGCTCGCCGTGCGGCACGCCCGACGCGCGCATGGCGAGAATCGCCAGGATCGCCGGTCCGAACATCGCCGCGCTCACGAAATAGGTCGAGGTGAGGCCGACGTGGTCGATGAGCAGTCCCGCGATCGCCGGCCCGATGAGAAAGCTCGATTGCAGGACCATCGACATGAGCGTGATCGCGTTCATGAGATAGGCAGTCGGCACCAAGTTCGCGGTCATCGCCGAGCGCGCCGGCCAGCTGAACACCTCGATGAAGCCCGACAGAATGCTGAAGACGTAGATGTGCCAGACCTGGATCGAGCCGCTCATCGTGAGATAAGCGAGCGCGATGCTCGGCCCGAGATGGAAGATGTGCGTCGCGAGGATGACCTTCTTGCGGTCGAACGCGTCCGCCGTCATGCCGGCGAAAAGGCCCATGACGATGTGCGGCAGCGCCTGAAAAAAACCGGTGAGGCCCAACTGCAGCGATGAGCCGGAGAGATGGTAGACCTGGTAGAGGTTCGCGACGTTTCGGATCTGGACGCAGACTGCGGCGAGCACGCACGAGCTCCAGACGAGGGAAAAATCGCGGATGAGGAGAGAGGCCCACGGCCGGACGACTTGCGCGCCGCCTGCTTGTGCTGTGTCGCTCTGTTGGTTCACTGGCCGGCCTCAAAGTACGGGAACGATGCGCGAGGGTCAAGGGCGAGTTGACACAAAGCGGCTTTCCGATTAGCTCTAGGCCGAAGGAGTCTACAACTTTGGCTTACGACGATCGCAGCATCAAGCCGATGAGCGCGAGCCTGATGCGCGCGCGCATCGCGACGCGCGTGCTCGCGGGCATGTACGAGAACGCGCCGACCTTATTGACCAGCGCCATCCGCCTAAGCGTCGAGCTGCCCGGCGCGGCGAGCAACTCGGGCCCGCCGTTTCCCTTCACGTTCGCCGTTTCTCCCGCGTGGTGCAGCGGCCTCGAAGGCGCGCGCCTCGTCGGCGCGAAGAAGCTCGACGTCGCCTGGATCAACCCGTCGATCATCGTCACCATGGGCCATCTCGGCAAGGGGCCGTTCCGCCGCGCGCTGCCGCTGCGCGCGCTCGCGGTGTTTCCGTCGTGGGACCGGCTCGTCATCGCCGTCTCGGGCAAGCTCGGCATCCGCACGATGGACGAATTGATCGAGAAGCGCCCCGCGGTGCTCGCCTCCGTCGCGGTCAACGACTGCGTCGACTTCGCGATCTCCGCGCTCTTAAAGGCCCACGGCCTCTCGCTCGACACGTTCAAGCAATGGGGCTGCACGATTGATCCGGTCGAGCGCCCCAGCAATCCGCGCCGGCGCGACGGCATCGTCTCCGGCGAGATGGGAATGATCATCGACGAAGGATTGGATTCCTGGGGCGACAACGCGGTGAAGCACGGCTACGTCTTTCTTCCATTTTCGCAGAAGGCGCTCAAGAAATTGGAGCGCTACGGCTTCCAGCGCGCGCCGCTCGGCGGCGGAAGATTGAAAGGCGACTTCGATCCGGCGATCGAAGTGATCGACTACAGCGGCTGGCCCATTATTACGCACGAGGACTTTCCCGACGAGCTCGCGTATCAGTTCGCCGCCGCGCTGGAGAAAATCCGCGAAGAGATTCCTTACGACGCCGCTTCAGTGCCGCCGATGTCGGCGCTCGCGCGCGGCAGCGAGGAGGCGCCGCTCGATATCCCGCTCCATCCCGGCGCCGAGCGCTACTACCGCGAGCACAGATATTTATAAAAGGAGCACGTATGAAAAAATCGACCGAGCAGACGATCAGGGCCTTGCTGGACCAGTTCGGCCTCGAGCCGAAGGAGGGCGATTTCGAGCGCTTCGGCGACGTGCTCGATCTCTACGTCGCCAATCTCGAGAAGCTCCGCGCGCTCGATCTCGGCGACGCCGAGATCGGCCCGACCTTCAATCCGAAGCCGAGGAAGGAGTAAGCCATGGCCGCCACCGAAAAGCCGCTCTATTACCTCACGATCGACGAAGCTTCGAAGCTGATCCAGAAGCGCGCGCTTTCGCCCGTCGAGCTTACCAAAGCAATCGTCGATCGGATCGGCGCCGTCGACCGAAAGCTCAAGGCTTACTTGAACTTCATGCCGGACCGCGCCATGTCCGAGGCGCGCGAGGCCGAGGGCGAGATTCAGAAAGGCAATTACAAAGGCCCGCTGCACGGCATTCCGCTCGCGGTCAAAGATCAATTGGATTTGAAGGGCGCGCCCGCGCTGATCCGCGGGCAAAGTGCTAAGTCGCCGCGCGACGCCGCGGCCGTCGAGCGCTTGCGCAAAGCCGGCGCGGTGATCCTGGGCAAGCTCACGATGTCGAGCCTACCCGGCGATATTCCCGCGCCGCGAAACCCGTGGGACACCACGCGCATCACCGGCGGATCGAGCACGGGTCCCGGCGCCGCCGTCGCCGCGGGATTATGCCTCGGCGCGCTCGGCGAAGACACCGCGGGATCGATCCGCAATCCCGCGTCGCTCTGCAGCCTCGTCGGCTTCAAGGCGACGTACGGCCTCGTCAGCCGCCGCGGCCTCGCGCCGCTCTCGTGGTCGCTCGACCACTGCGGCCCAATGACCTGGACGGTCGAGGACAACGCGCACATGCTCCAGGCGATCGCCGGCTTCGACGCGGAAGACCCCACCTCCGTCGAAGGGCCGATACCGAATTACACGGCGGCGCTGAAAACCGACGCGAAGGGTCTCAAGATCGGCGTGCCGCGCGATTACATCGACGAATGCCGCGTGCGCACGGATAGCGAAGTGCTGTCGCTCGTAGACAAGGCGATCGAGCAATTAAAGTCGCTTGGCGCGCGCGTCGAGGACGTAAAGATCCCGGCGCTCGCGCTCGCGACTTTCACCGACGCGATGATCTACTACAACGAGCAGTTCAGCGCGGTACGGCGCAATTTGAAAGACATCATCAAGAACGGCGCGCCGGCGACGCGCGCGCGCATGTACGTCGGGCTTTTGACGAGCGCGGGCGACTACGTCCAGGCGCAGCGGCTGCGGAGCCGGCTGCGCCGCGAGTGCGAAGACGTCTTCGCGCGCGTCGACGTGCTCGCCCTGCCCTGCCAGATGAAGCCCGCGCCGACATTCGACGAGAGCGGCCCGCTGGATACGCTGTGGAAGCACCTCGAGCCGGAGTACCAGGCGCCGTTCAACCTCGTCGGCCTGCCCGCGCTGTCGCTCCCGTGCGGCTTCTCGCACAATCTGCCGGTCGCGCTCCAGCTCGTCGGCAAGCCGTTTGACGAGGCGACGGTACTCGGCGCGGCGTATGCGTATCAGCAACAGATGAAGTGGTATGAGAAAAGACCGCCTATGTGACATCGACGCAACCGGATGTATTCCCGCTAAAAACATGCGGGAATGACCGGGAAGATGATCGGTAGATATTGTGCCGCGCGAGGTTTCTCAGTGCTCTTGGTTCGTCATTCCCGCGCAAGCGGGAATCCAGTCAGTGCATGAGGCTCAGTCGTCTGACAGTCAAACAATCTCTTATCTTAAGCATTTTTACATTCCTGGCCATCTCCTGTTCCGCAAGAGACGCTGAAGAACCAGCGGAACGCATGCAAGCATTATATGGAATCGCCGAAGAACTTCGGACCGCCATTTTACAGAAAGACATCGAAACACTCTTAAAAAATATATCGCTATCGGTCCGGATGGGTTTGAATCTTACGAGCAGGCCCGAATTCTATTCGATCCTGAGACACCGTCGATCCGCTGCCTTATCTTCGACACAAAGTGCTGGCTGGAAGAATTACGCGAACATCACGGAGAGACCAATCCCTACCGCACATCTTTGTTAGACTTTTTCCAACAGCATCCGAAGATACGAATCAGGGTGCGTATCTTCGACCCGCCGAATCACCGCGCGAAAATCTTCTACATCGTTAGTGGCGGCAGTACGACGCAACCTATCCAAGCTGGGCGGACGGCCCAGACTCGCTGAGGGAATGGGGAAAACAGTTCGTGTACGGCTGTATGAAGTACACGGAATCCGGGTGGCGCTACGATTCACCCGACGCGGGCATTTTCTTTTGCGGCGGCGATTAGAGATTTCGCCGGCGCTTGATTAATCCGCTACGAAATTCTATTTGAACCACTCCTTCTGCCTCAAAATATATTCCGCCGTCCTATAGCTCAGCGCGCCGATGGTCGCAGTCGGCGGGTAGCCGGCAAGCGTGGGAAAGACCGGCGCGCCGACGATAAATAAATTCGACACGTCGTGGCTCTGGCACCAGCCGTTCACGACCGAGCGGCGCGGGTCGCTGCCCATGCGCGCGCCGCCGGCCCAGCGGTTGGGCCGTTCTTTTTCTCCCGTCCACACTTTGCTCGCGCCGGTCGCGCGCATGATCTTGTCGGCGATTTGCGTCATGAAGCGGTGCAGCCGCTGCTCGTTCTGGTGGAAATCGAACGTGACGCGCGGCAGCGGCACGCCCCAGCGGTCTTTCCCCTGCGGGTCGAGATCGACGACGTTGTCCTCGTGCGCCAGCGTTTCCGGCTGGATGTTGAGATCGAAGGTGCGCGTGTAATACTTCGCATAATATTCCTTGTACGCCCTGCCCCAGCGCGGCACGTCCGGCGGCACGACGTCCATGCGCGATACCGGCGTGCCCTCGCCGCTAGTGCCGATCGTGCCGCCGCGGATGAAGCCCAGGCCCGTGTGATCGAAGTTGTCGCCGTTGAAGTCGTCGACGCGCATCGCCGCGGAGCCCGGGCCGATGAAGCCGTTGACGATGAAGTCGTCGAACAGACCGTAGGCGCGCACGTCGCCGTGCGCGAGAATGTATTTGCCGACGAGCCCGCTGGAGTTCGCGAGGCCGCCTGGGAAGCGCGCCGTCTTCGAAAGCAGCAGCAGCCGGACGGTCTCGAAGACGAATGCGCCGACAATAACGACGCGCGCGCGCTGCTCGCGCGCCGCGCCGTCGGGATCGAAGTAGCTGACGCCGGTCGCGTCGCCGCGCTCGTCGGTGTCGATGCGAAAGACTTTGCAATTTGTCCGCAGGTCGAAGTTGCCGGTCGAGACCGCGACCGGAATCGCCGTGTAGAGCGTCGCGGCCTTCGCGTGCACGTGGCAGCCGTAAAAGTTGCAATGGCCGCAGTAGACGCACGCGGGACGCTCCGGGATGCGCGCGTCGTAAGGCGCGGGCGGCTTGTACGCTTCGGAGAGAATGCCCGCCGGTGAATCGTAGGCGTGGTAGCCGAGCTTGCCGCAGGCTTCGGCGAAGAGCTCCATGCGCGCGCTGCGGCGGAGCGGCGGCAGCGGATAGCCGCGCTTGCGCGGTCCCGCGAACGGGTTCACGCCCGCGCGGCCGGATACGCCGAACTCCCATTCGAACTTTTCGTAGTAAGGCTCGAGGTCGTCGTAGCCGATCGGCCAGTCGACGACATCGTAGCCCGTGAGGTCGGCGCCGGCGCGCTCGGCGCCGCCGTTTACGATTTCATTCGTGTAGACTTTGAAGTCTCCGGGCATGTAGCGCGACACCTGTCCGGTCCAGTGGAGCAGCGCACCGCCGAGGACGTTGAGCGGGCTCGTGCGGTAGCGGATCTCCGCCGTCGCGCTTGCGCGCGAGCGCGTCGTCGTCGGCTCGTGGCGGACCCAGTCGAGGCGGTCGGTGCGCGCGATGAAGCGGATCGAGTCGCGCGGCGCGTAGTCGGCGTGACGCGGCGCCGGGCCGCGCTCGAAGCCGACGACCTTGAGGCCGGCGGAGGCCAATTCTTTGGCGAGGATGCCGCCGACGGCGCCCACGCCGACGAGGCAGACGTCCGCGAAATTGTCGGCCACTACTTTGCTTCCTTCTTGGAAGCGACGGCGACGGGCGGGAGGTCGACGCGGCGATTGATGTAGGCGTCGGGATACCCGTGCTGCTGGCCGGGAAAATCGACGATGCGCCAGCCGGCGAGACCGCGGTTGCCGCCGTATTCGGGCTCGCCGAAGACGCCTTCGAGCACATGGCAGCGGACGGTCTCGAAGAAATCGGCCGCATCTGCAAAATCGACGCGGGCGTTTTCGAAGTCGGCAAGAACGCAATCCATGTCGGTTTCGGCGAGGCTCAGAAAATTCCGGCCGTAGCGCTTCAACGCATGCCGGTCGATCTCGCCCAGGCCGCGCTCGTAGACCCCGACCATCTCGGGATAGTCGCCCGCGAGCGCGCGCAGGATGTATTCCACCGCGCCGATCGCGACGGCGCCGGGCGTAGCGGTCGCGGGAAAGATTCGTTCGGCGACGGCTTCGAGAATGCGGAGCTGCGTGTCGTTGAGAACGGGTGTTGACATCACGCGACGATACTACCGATCGTCGCAGCGCTGCAAGCGGTGCTGCCGGAACGATGTCAAAACTTTCGAAGCGTGCTTCGACGGGGCGCAGCAGCAACGAAATGGACAATTCGAACTCTTATCCGTTCGCCCTGAAACTGTCGAACGGCTGCCAATTATTTTCGCCCAAAGTTTTCTTCTCTACGGTTAACACCTGATTGCAAAAACACTCCATGCCACTATGTTTGAAATGGTGCGCCGCGCCCCTCGGCGGACATTCACAGAGCTTTTCATGCGCGCAGTATGCTGGAACGGCAAGAGGGACGTGCGCGTCGAGAGCGTCGACGATCCCCGGCTTTTGAACCCGCGCGACGCGATCATCGAGACCGAGCTCACCGCGATCTGCGGCTCCGATCTCCACCTCTACAACGGAAATATTCCCACGATGCAGGCGGGAGACATTCTCGGCCACGAGTTCATCGGCCGTGTCGTCGAGGTCGGCCCCGAAGTCGACGGCTTGGCGTTAGGCGACCGCGTCGCGGTGCCCTTTCCGATCGCATGCGGACGCTGCTTTTACTGCGGCCGCGGCGCGTACTCCTTCTGCGACAACTCGAACCCGAACGCCTGGATGGCGGAGAAAGTCTACGGCTACTCGCCGGCGGGGCTGTTTGGCTATTCGCATATGCTCGGCGGCTACGCCGGCGGTCAGGCGGAATACGTGCGCGTCCCGTACGCCGATGTCGGACCGGTCAAGCTGCCGCCGGAGCTGAGCGCCGAGCAGCTGCTTTTTCTCACCGATGTTTTTCCCACCGGCTTTCAGGCGGCGGAGAATTGCCGCATCCAGCCCGGCGACGTGATCGCGGTGTGGGGCTGCGGCCCGGTGGGGCAATTCGCCGCGCGCAGCGCCATTCTCCTCGGCGCCGAGCGCGTGATCGCGATCGATGCCGTCCCCGAGCGTCTCGCGATGGCGAGTTTGCAGGCGGGCGTCGAAGCGCTGAACGAGAACGACGTCGGCGACGTGACCGAGGCGCTGCGCGACTTGACCGGGGGGCGCGGCCCGGACGCGTGCATCGACGCCGTCGGCATGGAAGCGCACGGTCACGGCCTCGAAGGATTGCTCGACACAGCGAAATATAAGCTAATGCTGCAGAACGACCGGCCGATCGCGCTGCGCCAGGCGATCAACGCGTGCCGCAAGGGCGGCACCGTCTCGATCCCCGGGGTCTACGGCGGCCTGATCGACAAATTCCCCATCGGCGCCGCCTTCGGCAAGGGCCTCACGCTCAAGATGGGCCAGACTCACGTGCAGAAATATCTTCGCCCGCTGCTCGAGCGCGTCGAGCGCGGCGAGATCGACCCGTCGTTCGTGATCACCCACCGTCTGCCCCTCGACGATGCGCCGCGCGCCTACGCAATGTTCAACGACAAGGAGGACGGATGCATCAAAGTCGTTCTGAAACCGTGAGCGCGCAGGCGGAAGCCGACGCAACGTTCGCGAACCTCAGCGCGGTCGAGCGCTGGCTGTCGCTCGCCGCGGGGGCCGCGCTGCTCGGCGTCGCGATCAGGCGCCGCAGCATTCCGTTTTTCTTAGGCGGCGGCGCGCTGGTCCTGCGCGGCGCGAGCGGGTTTTGTCCGGTCTGTCACGTGCTGCGAATCCGCGGCGCGACGGTGGAAATCGAAAAAACGATCTCGGTCTTCCGCCCGCCGCACGAGGTGTACGCGATATGGCGCAACCTGGAGAATCTCCCCCGCTTCATGTCGCATCTCGAGTCCGTTACCGCCGCCGACGACAAGCGCTCGCATTGGGTCGCGCGCATCCCGACGCCCGCGCGCCTCGAATGGGACGCGGTCATCACGGAGGACCGCGAGAACGAGAGCCTCTCGTGGCAATCGGCGCCGGGCTCCGACATCGAGCACGCTGGCTCCGTCTATTTCCGCGCCGTGCCGGGACGCAGCGCGACGGAGGTCCGCGTCGCGCTGTCGTACAAGGCGCCGGCGGGGATCGTCGGAGCCGCGGTCGCGAAGCTCCTATCTACTGTAACCGATCATCAGATCAAAGAAGACCTGCGCTGCTTCAAGGCGATCGTCGAAGCGGGAGAGCGCCCGACAACCGCCGGCCAGCCCGCGGGCGTAACCATTCATTGAGGTGGAATATGAGAAGGCACCGGATTTCCAAGGCCTTGTTTTCTCTCACCGTCCTCGGCGCCGCCGTCGTATCGGCATCCTATTACCAGCGCAAGCGACGGCACGTTTCGTTCATTGGGAAGACGGTTCTCATCTCCGGCGCCTCGCGCGGCCTGGGACTCGAGCTCGCGCGCCGCTTCGCCGCCGAAGGCGCGCATGTCGTCCTGCTCGCGCGCGAGCGCGACGAACTGAGAAATGTCGCCAACGAATTTCGCGACCGCACGGCGACGGTTCTCGAATGCGACGTGCGCAAGCCCGACGAGGTCAAAAAAGCGGTGCGGGAAATCATCGAGCACCGCGGCGCGATCGACGTCCTCGTCAACAACGCCGGAATTATACAAGTCGGCCCGATGGAGCACATGCAGCGCGAGGATTTCATCGATGCCATGGATGTGCATTTCTGGGGCCCGCTCTATTTTTTGCAGGAGGTCGTCCCGCACATGCAGCGCCGCGGCGACGGCCGCATCGTCAACATCGCCTCGATCGGCGGCAAGGTCGCCGTGCCGCACCTGCTGCCGTACGTCGCGAGCAAGTTTGCGCTCGTCGGCCTTTCCGAAGGGCTCCGTCCGGAGCTCGCGAAGGACGGCATCTACGTTACGACCGTGTGCCCCGGTCTCATGCGCACCGGCTCGCATGTCAACGCGCTCTTCAAAGGCGATCACGAGAAAGAATACGCCCTCTTCAGCATGGCCAACGCATCGCCGCTTTTGTCCACCAGCTCGGAAAAGGCCGCGCGGCAAATCGTCGAGGCTTGCCGCTACGGACGGGCCGAGATATTCATCACGCGCCGGGCGCGGCTGCTCGAGATCGTAAACGCGCTTTTCCCGGGATTGGTCGCCGAGAGCATGGCTCTCGTCAACAGCGCGCTGCCGGGAGTCCGGGACCGCCGCGGCGATGTCCTCAAGCGCGGCTGGGAGAGCCGCTCGCGTCTGGCGCCGTCGTTCCTGACGCGGCGCGCCGACCGGGCCGCCGCGCGCAACAAAGAAGATCCCAAGCTCGTCGCCGGATCGTGACCCGTTGCCAAGTGCCCGCACGCCGCGTATTTTTGAGGAGAGATGGCGATCGAGGGGCAGGCGCGGTTGTGGCGTGAGCAACGGGATTATATTCGCGAGCTGACTCGCTACCTGGTGGCGAGCGTTGTGTTGCTGCTCGCAGGCGCGCTTATCGGCGTCGCGATGGCCGAGCGCGCGCCGGATATTTCCAGCATGCGCCAAGAGGCGCTGAGCGAGTTCGTCAGCCTCTTTAAGGGGCTGCCGGCGCCGCTGCTCGCGCTCGCGATCTTCCTCAATAATGCCGTAAAGACGCTGGTCGTCATCGTCGCCGGCGTCTTCGCCGGCATTTTGCCGCTCATTTTCCTGCTCATCAACGGCTACGTCGTCGGCATCGTGTTCCACGCGACGGTTCACACCGAAGGTCTCTGGACTTTCGTCGCGGCGGTCGCGCCGCACGGCGTGCTCGAGCTCCCCGCCGTGCTACTTGGAACCAGCATCGGCCTCATGATGGGCGCGCGCGCGGTTCGGAAATTTATCAAGAAAGAAAACATCGAATTGTCTTCGCAGCTCGCGCGCGGCATGCGCTTTTTCGCGACGGTTATCGTTCCCCTGCTTGTCGTCTCCGCGCTCATCGAGGCGTTCATCACCGCGCCGCTCTCCGGCAAATAATTGCTCGGCCTTGCCTTTCCGGCTGAAGACCAATACCGTGCGGCCATCCCAGTGACGCCGAAATTTTAGGACGCAACAAGTTCCTGCCTGAATCGTGCTGACGGAAAACGCGAAAGACGGCGCATTATCGCAGCCGCATTCCCTGGCCCGCGGCCTCGCCGTGCTTTACGGCAGCACATTTCTCGCGGGTATGTGGTCGATGATCGTTCCCGCCGTGCCGCTTCTCACGGTCGAGTTCGGCATCTCGCCCGGCGTCGCGGCCCAGATCATGACGGCGCTCGCCGTCGGCCGCTTCGTCGGCAATCCGGCGAGCGGCGTCGTGCTCGACCGCTTCGGCACGCGCGCCGCGCTGCTCGCGGGCCCCGCGCTAGCGGCGTGCGCCGCCGTGGTCGCGGCCGTCGTGCCGCGCTTCGAGGCGATGCTCGTGGCGGTCTCGGTCATCGGCTTCGGCGACAACCTGTGGACCTTCGGGCGCGAGATCGCCGGCGTCGAGCTGGCGCGGCACGATCAGCGCGGCCGCGTTCTCAGCGGATTTCACGGCGTCAACAATTTCGGGCTGTCCATCGGCCCGCTCGCCGGCGGCGCGCTCGCGCAGGCGATCGGCTTTCGCGCCGCATTTCTGGCCTACGCGATCTGCGCCGCTGTTGCGGTGCTGCTCGGCTTCGCCGGCGGCGAAGCACGCGCCGCCGCACGCGCGCCGAAAAGCATCCTTCACTCCTCGCCCGCCGCAGCTGTGAGGCAATGGCTCGGCGGACTCAAGGCGTTGTTTCATGAGATCGATCCTACGCTGCGGGTGACGTACGTGGTGCTCGTCCTGGCCACCCTGACGAGCTTCGTACATCGCGTCACGATGCAGAGCATGCTGCCGCTTTACGCGACCGCTTATCTCGCGCTCAATCCCGGAGAGATCGGTTTATTGTTCAGCATCATGGGGATTTTCGTTTTCGCGATGATTTTTCCCGCCGGTTTTATCATCGACAAGGTGGGCCGAAAATGGGCGACGGTGCCGAGCACCGGACTGCCGGCGCTGGTCTTTTTGCTGATTCCGTTTACGACGAGCTTTTTTCAGCTCGCCGTCCTGATGTCCTTCATGGGCATCGCCAACGGGCTTTCATTGGGCTCGATCGCGACGTCGACCTACGACGTCGTACCGGCGGCCGCGCGCGGCCGCTTGCAGGCCTTCCGCCGCTTCACCGCAGAGACCGGCTCGGTCACCGCGCCGCTGCTCGGCGGCTTTCTCGCCGATCGTTTTAACCCCGGCGTGCCGTTCTGGACTTACGCGCCGCTGCTCATCGTTTCCGCGTTGTTGCTGGCGGTAGGCGCACGCGAAACGCTCCGGCGTTAGCCCATCGGCGGGGCCCCCTTGGCGCCGCTCGGCTTGCAGCCGCAGGCCATCACAAGCGCGCCCGCGAGCGCCGCCGCGGCTACATACCAGTTGAGAAAGATCGTGCCCGGGAAATGCGCCGGCGCGAGCGCGCCGGAACCCTGAGCCATAATGAGCAGGCTCAAGGCGAAGAGCTGGAAATCGTACGAGTAATCCGTGAACGGCTTTTTCAGCCTGATCTTCCAGAACGCGCCCACGAGCATTTGAAACGCAAAGAGCGACGCCGCGAGTTCGGCGTATAGACCGAGCACGACCGCGATGCCGCCTAAAAATTCGACGGCGGCGATCAGCGTGCCCCAGAAGATGCCCGGCTTGAACCCCATCTGCTCGAAGTCTTTCGCGTTGGCGCGGAGATCGCGCGCCTTCGGCCAGCCGTAGTAGATCATCCCCGATCCCAGGACGAGCCGGGCGAGCAACAGGATCCATTCGAATGATATTTCCATACATCCTCCGGTCGGCCCACACATATTCGATGGCGCATTGCCCGACGCCCGACCACGGCCTTATCACAGGACCCGCAGATCGGGAAGGACATGGCGGTCGAATCGCCCGTCCTGGAGCGTTTTAGATTCACGCAGATTTGGTTTATGATAGCCGTTTTCAGACCTCTTGCTGGAAAGTGCTATGGAATACAGGACCGACGATCTTCGGATCAAAGAAATCAAAGAGCTGCTCACGCCGGAAAAGCTGCTCGGCGAATTTCCCATTACGGCGCAGGCGGCGGAAACGGTTTTCGAGACGCGCCGCGCAATTCACCGCATCCTCCACGGCGCCGACGACCGGCTGCTGGTCATCATGGGGCCATGCTCGATCCATGACGTCGAGGCGGCGGCGGAATACGGCGCAAAGCTGAAAAAGGTCAAGGATCGGCTCGCGCAGGATCTGCTGATCGTGATGCGCGTCTATTTCGAGAAGCCGCGCACGACGGTCGGCTGGAAAGGCCTTATCAACGATCCCAATCTCGACGGCAGCTTTCAGATCAACGACGGGCTCCGCATCGCGCGCCGGCTGCTGCTCGACTTGAACGCCATCGGAATGCCGGCGGCGTCCGAGTTCCTCGACATGATCACGCCGCAATACATCGCCGATCTCGTATCGTGGGGCGCCATCGGCGCGCGCACGACCGAGAGCCAGGTGCACCGGGAGCTCGCCTCGGGCCTCTCATGCCCCGTCGGCTTCAAGAACGGCACCGATGGAAACGTGCGCATCGCCGTGGAGGCGATCCGCGCCGCGCAGGCGCCGCATCATTTCCTGTCGGTGACGAAATCCGGCCGCTCGGCGATCGTCTCGACGCTCGGCAACGAGGATTGCCACGTGATTCTACGCGGCGGGCGGCAGCCGAACCACGACGCGGCCAACGTCGGCGCGGCGGCGAAGACGCTCGCCGAGGCGGGCATTCCGGCGCGCATCATGATCGACTTCAGCCACGGCAACAGCGCCAAGGACGCCGCCAGGCAGCTCGACGTCGCGCGCGAGGTCGGGGCGCAGGTCGCCGCCGGCGACAGCCGGATTTTCGGCGTCATGGTCGAGAGCCATTTGAAAGCCGGCCGGCAGGATCACTTTCCCGGCAAAGAGCTGATTTACGGCATGAGCATCACCGATGCCTGCATAGGCTGGGAAGACAGCGGGAAGCTCCTCGATATACTCGCCGACGCCGCGCGGCGGCGGCGCGTCAAGCTGGAAGTGGAAGAGGAAAGCGCCTAATTTCGTCCGCTTACTGTGCCTAAGCGGCCAGTCGCGACGTGCCGGTCTTCCAGCAAAGCCAGGCGATCGCCGCGGCGGCGAGCGCGATGAAGGGAAACACCACGGCCGCGGTAACCACGCTGATGTAGGATAGCAGGCCGAAAACCATGGACGGCCCCTGTTCCAGCGGCGCATCCCTGCCGAACGTCAGCGCCAGGTAAATGAGCCGGACGCCGACAAAGCCGCAATAGACGGCGATCGCCGCGGCGATAATCGCGAACAGAACCATGACGTTGCTAGAGCCTGTGGCTTCGGTACGCATAATCCAGTTCAACAGGCGGCGAAGTTTAGTGCAATAGGGCTAATAAAAAGCCCGGCGGGGTCTCCCGCCGGGCTTTTTATTTTGAAACGATGGATGAGCTGATTACTTCTTGTTGAGCGCTTTCGAGGCGGGCGTCGAGCCGCCCTGCACGCCCAGGGTCCCGCCGGTGCCGAGGCCGCCCTTCACTTCCTGCGCGCGATAGTTGCGCACCGCGCGCACGAGCTGGTTGTATGCGTCGGCGAAAGAGCCGGCGAGGACTTTACCCTGCGGAGTGTTGCTGAAGCCGCCGAGGCCGCCGCCACCGCCGCCGCCCCAGCCCGCTCCGAACAGATTAAAATCGAAATTCGAGGCCGCGCCTTCGGCCGCGGCGAGCTGTACGCCCGAGCGGTTATCGACCATCGTCAGCGTCGTCGAGGCCTCGTTCTTACTGAGTCCGCCGGCGAGAAAGCCGAACGCGCCGACATGGGGAATTCCGCCGAGCGCGGTTCCGAGGCCCTGCGTGCCGCGGGCGTTGAAAGTGATCATTGGATTCATCGAGTAGTCGGCGGCGACCATCTGCCCCTGGCCGAAGTTGCTGCCCTGGCGCAGCTCGCCCGACTGCTGCAAAGCGCGCTCGCCCTGCATCTGCTGGAAGGCCCGGCCACGCTCGACGACGACGAAGCAGTTCGACTGCTGGATCAGCAGGCGGATCAGCGGGACCGTCGATTGGATCTGATACTCGTTTCTCATCCGGCCGTACCACTGTGCGTTCTGGTCCTCGACCACGGCGACGGTGCCGAGCGATTGATCGCATCTTTCAAGCTGCGCGTTGGCGTTTTCCGAAGTCGCGCCGCCGGCGGAGCCGGTAATCGGCGTCCGCGCGCTGTTGTCGCCCATCTGAACGCCGCATGCGGCGAGGCCTAGAGCGGCCAATAGAGATAAAAACCGAACTACGTATCTCATCAGAGACCTCCAGTAAAGAATGTGCAGGATCAAGGGAAGCCCCCTTTTATCGCGTTAGGCGGGGACGCGTCAAGCTAAATTTGATGAATGTCAATGGCCAAGAATCGGGCATAGATTTGCCCTTCGCGGCCGCCGCCGTGTCGATGGACAGGAATGGAAAGAGAAGCCGAGCTTCGGTCTGTTACTTCAGTGTCTTCTTGAGAATTTTCATCGCGCTCGTCGCGTCTTCGGCGCTGTCGAAGCCAAAATAGGCGACGCTTTGCCGCCCGACCGCCGCGCCCGAGACCCCGCGGAGATTGAGGCCCGCGTCCGCGAGCGCGCGAGTCATCTTGACGCCGAGCCCCTGGCGGTCGGGGCCGGAGACGCGCACGGAATGGATGCGGCTCGTCGTGTTGAAGCCGGCCTCGTTCGCGGCACGGGTCTGCTTCGCGCCGCGAACCGGGGTCAGAAACACGACGCCTTTCCCCGGCTTGTCGGGCGCGCGCCGAGAAATGACGAATTCCAAACTCGCTCCGGCCTGCGCCAGGCCGTCGAGCTTATCCGCGAGACCGCCGGGACGATCGTCGATCTCGGCGACCCAGACGTCGCATTTGTTCACCGAGTAGGCCATGATCGCACCTCCTGCGAATATTCTTTCGCGTATCTATCCCCAGACGGCAAGGATCGCCCCCATCGCGAGCAGCGAGAGCAGCAGATAGCCGTTCTGGATCAAAAATAGCTGAAAAGGTTTTCGCAGGTAAGTCACCGTGCCGATCGTCACCACGGCGACGAAGCCGAGCCAGTTGAAGAATCCGACCGCCATGCCCTGGGCGGCGGTCGCCGCGCCCGCGTACTTGACCGCGTGCAGCAGGACGAAAGCCATGATGAGGCTTCCGATCAAATCGATCACGACCGCGCGCGCGATGCCCGCGTTCATCTCCGCCTCGCTCACGCCCGATACGCGATGCCATGCATGCAAAAACAGCATCGGCGAGTACCACAGCGCGCCGATGATCATGCGCGTCAACGCCGCCGCCAGAAGCGGCGCGATATGAATCGGTATCTCGCGCACAATCTACATCCCCACCGTGCGGAGATCGAGGCGGCCGTTTTTCACCGGCGGGCACCAGAAGTAGCTGCCGGTGACCGGAGTCGTAAAGCGGAAGAGCGCGTCGGCAATGCCGTCCTCCAAGCCGACCATGCGCTTGAGCTGCGCCTCGAAGGCGTCGAGCGATTTGCCGAACGCCACGAACATCAGGCCGCCGCTCGAGCCCTGCGCCCACGGCAGCGAGCGCCGGAGCACGAAGGCCTGGGGCGTAAAACTCTCCTGCGCGGTGCGCTTGACGTGGGAAGATTCCGGCGCGTCCTTCAGCTCTTCGTTGTCGCTCTTGCGCCGTCCGATGGCATCATCCTGCTCGCGCGGCGACAACGCGCCGAAGCGCTTGAAGTCGTGCACCCACTGCTGCACGGCGACGAAGCTCGATCCGTCCATGCCGTCGCCGCGGCCGGCGACGACGCCCGCCTCGACCGCCTTCTTGCCTTTGGGATTTTCGGTGCCGTCCTCGTAGCCGGTCAGGTCGCGGCTGGCGCCGTACTGGAAACCGTCGACGACGCTCTCCTGCGCAAACGCCGGCGCGAGCGTCGCCGCGAGCGCCTGTGAGCGGAGCATAAGATCGCCGCGGTCATCGCCGCGGAGCCAGAGCCAGAGATGCGACTGCGTCGACGGCACCGTGAAGCCGCTGCCGGAATACGATGGAAATGTCCTGAGTCCTTGAATAGTGCCGCCAATCGCGAGCACGAGCGGCTCACCGAGACCGACGACCGTTTTGTCGCCGTCGGCGCTGTCGCACAGCGCGCGGAGCGCCTTTTTGGCCGCAGCCGCATCAATCAGTGTAAACGTCATGTACATCGCCAGCCGCGGGCAGCCCGCGAGAATGCCGGATTGCGTTTCACTCATGGCGCCTCCTATACGGATCTACGCGTATTTTGAATATCACGGAACGCTCTCAGGCTGCGGAGCGCCCGACCGCCAACCGCGAGACCGCCGGCGGAGGCGGCCTAAACGCCTTCTGACAAAATCTAGTAGATATCTTTTTAGCTCAACGAGCAGCGGCAACGGATCGGCGGCGGAATAATTGGCGATCGCTTGGATCCTGCGAAAATTCAGCACGAGCGAGAGCAGCTCCCGCACGACGGGACGGTTGTTTCGGTTGGAGGCAAGCGACGACAGGTATTGGCTCACCCAAAGCCAGGCGACACCGTCGGCGTACGCCGGCGCCGTCTCCGCTTTGCCGCCTGTGAAGGCGCGATAAAGCGTCAAGGGCACGTCACAGCCCAGCGCGCGCGACAAGCCCGTCGCGCGCACCGGCCGTGGGTCGGCCTTGATCAGCACGAGCTTCTCGTCTGTCGAGTCGCGGCGAAATTCCAGCGTGATCGGCCCGAAATAGCCCATGCGCCGCACGAGGCTAGTCGCGGCCGCCGCCGCCTCTTCGTCGTGCGCGCTCTCGCAAAAGACGTTCGACCCGAGCGAGTACGGATGCAGGAAGCGCCCGCCGCTCGAATAGGTAAAGAGTTTCAAGCGGCGGATCGCGTGCAGCGCGCCGACGCCGCCGCTGCGATCGACGACCATCGAGACGCCGATGCAGCGGTCGGCTTCCCCGGGCACGACTTTCACGATCAGGGGAAACGCGCCGAGCCGCCGGTAAATCTCCAGGCTGTTGTCGATCGCCTCGGCAGCGCCGTCGCCGGCGACCTTGGTAAATCGTCCGGTGGCCGCGTCCGCCGGCGCCGTCGCCGGAGGCGTGCGTAGGAGATAGCTGTGGCGAAAATCGAGCGCGGCGATGTAATCGCGCATCTCAAGCTCGTCGTTCGGCTGGAAAAATTCCGGCGTGTTCAGCCCGCAGGCGCGCGCCGCGGGATAAAGCCGGGAGAGATCGGTCATCGTCCGCAGCGTCTCCCAGGGCGGAGTGGTCAGAATATAATCGCCCGCCAGCGCACGATAGTGCTTCGCGACGAAGACCATGTAGCGATCGTTCGTCGCGACGATCAGACCGCCGCCCGGCGCGAGCTCGTCGAGCAGCGCCAGCGCGGCCTCGCCGGTGTCTTCGATCGTAAACGTGCGCGCGGCATAGCGCGAATAAAACCCCAGCGGCGAAGTGCCGTGGTGTGCGACGAGCACTTCGATGCCGGCGCGCCCGAGCGACTGGATGAACGCCAGCGCGCGCGGGTGCTCGGCGCCGAGGATGATCGCGCGCTCGACGCGCGCGCCGGCTGCTTCGCTGTCGCGATAAGTCATGACGGCTCTCGATCGGCGTCCACTCATAACAATTTTCCGTATGCTGCGCCACCCTCAACGATGTTCGTCTTGACAAACTAAATTTGTTAGTCTATACGAATATCAGATCGGATTGACCTACAGCGGCCGGAGGTCGTCGAACCCGGAGCCCGGAGCCATCGAGAATGGCCCGGGCTTTTTTGTTGGAGGCAATATGGCGGTAAACACGCAAAACTCCAGCGGCAGACGCCGCGTTAAAAGCTCTTTCTTCCTTCAAGGACGGCGCGAACTCGTGATCGTTCACGATAAAGAGGAATATCTCTTCGGAGTCCTGCCAGACGGAAAGCTTTCATTGGTAAAAAGAGAGCGAATCGCGGCAACGCCCGTGGGCGGCGAGAACACGTAGTCAGGGGCTACGGGAGGATTCGAGGATCGTACGATGTTTCCCGAAAGCATGCTGCGCAAGGCCTGGTCGCTCTGCCGCACGACCGAGGGCTGCCCCGCCGCGGCGATCCTCGGAGCCGCCGCATGGCTCGAGCAAAGCTACCGCGCGCCCGACTCCGGGACGGCGGCCACGATCGCGATCCATTATTTGACGCTCGCGTTGCGGCGCCCCACTGCGGACGAATGCGCCAGGGGCTACGTTTTGCGTGCCGCGCAATGGCGGCAGGAAGCGCAGCGCGCGGCCGAGCGCGATCGCCTCCGGCGCGCCCGCTGAACGTTGAAGCGGCCCACCGCGCCGCAACCGTAGCCGTGCTACAATGGAGCGGTGGACTTCGCCGCCTTCGCCGCGCTCTGCTACGAGCTCGAAAAAACTCCCGGCCGCCTCGCCAAGATCGCGGCCGCCGCGGAATATTTAAAGCGCCTCGATCGCGACGAGATCCGTCCCGGCGTCGCCTTTCTCTCCGGCCGCCCGTTTCCGGTCTCCGACCCGCGCACGCTCGACGTCGGCCCCGGCGCGCTCGCGGAAGCCTACGAGCTTCCGGAGACGCGCAACGGCGACAAACCGCTGACCATCCTCGAAGCCGCGGAAGACTTCGGCAAAATCGCCGAAGCCGCCGGCAAGGGCTCGCGCCGCGAGAAGTTCGCGCGTCTGCGCGCGCTGATCGAGAAGACCGCCCCTGCCGAGCGGCGGATTCTTTTTCGCATACTGCACAACGAGCTGCGCGTCGGCCTGCACGACGGGCTAATTCTCGAAGCGATCGCAAAAGCCTCCGCCGCCGATCTGAAGACGACGCGACGCGCCGCGCTCTTTCTCTCCGACCTGGCCGAGGTCGCGGCGATCGCCCTCCCCGGTGGCGCGGCGGCGCTGGAGCACGTCGACATCAAACTATTCGTGCCGCTGCTACCGATGCTTTCGGAATTGTCGGAAGATTTCGCGGAGATCTTCAAGGCGCACGGCGGCGCGACCGCGCTCGAATACAAGTACGACGGCGCGCGCATTCAGATGCACAAACAAGACGGCCGCGTGCGCATCTGGAGCCGCCGGTTGACGGAGGTAACGGACAGTATCCCCGAGATCGGCGCGCTCGCGCGAAGCGAGATCGCCGGCGACTCGTTCATCCTCGACGGGGAGGTCGTCGCGATCGGCAAGGACGGCCGGCCTTTCCCCTTCCAGGAGTTGATGCGCCGCTTCCGCCGCATCCATTGCATCGAGGCCGCCGCAGGCGAGATCCCCCTGCGGCTCTATCTCTTCGACTGCCTCTACCTCGACGGCGTCTCGCTGATCGACGAGCCGTACGAGCAGCGCTGGGCGAAGCTCGCGGAAATTACCAAGGGCAATCATCTCGCCGAGCGCCGCATCACCGGCGCCGCCGCCGAAGCGCAATCGTTTCTCGCAGAATCGCTCGCCGCCGGCCACGAAGGATTGATGGCGAAATCGCCCGCGAGCCCCTACATGCCCGGCAACCGCGGCAAGCTGTGGTTCAAGATCAAGCCGGCCGAGACGCTCGATTGCGTGATCGTCGCCGCCGACCGCGGCTCGGGGCGCCGCCGCGGCTGGCTCTCGAACTATCATCTCGCGGTCGCCGACGCCGTAGGCGGCTTCGCGCCTGTCGGTAAGACGTTTAAAGGGCTCACCGACAAGCAATTCGGCGCAATGACCGAGCGCCTGAGCGCGCTCAAGACCGGCGACGACGGCTACACCGTCACCGTAACGCCCGAGGTTGTCGTCGAGGTCGCGTACAACGAGATTCAAAAGAGCCCGCAGTACAGCTCGGGTTTCGCGCTCCGCTTCGCGCGCATCAAGCGCATCCGCGAAGACAAAGACCCGCGGCAGGCCTCCACGCTCGCCGAGCTGCAAGCGCTCTACGAGAAGCAGTTCACGGCGAAGAGCCGCCGTTGACAATCCAGCGCGCGCCGCTCTATGGAACGCACATGCTGATCGACGCGCACGCGCACATCGACAAGTACGGCGCGGCGCTGGACGCGGCGCTGAAGCAGATCGAGGAGCGCCGCATTCTCACCTGGGCGGTCGCGATGGACGTCCCCTCCTACCGCCGCACGCTGGAGATCGCGGAGCGATGCGCCTGGGTGAAACCCACCTTCGGCGTCCATCCCAACCGCGCGCACGAGTACGCGGCTGATTTAAAAGCGCTCGCGCCGCTGATCGAGGAAAGCCCCGCGCTCGGCGAGCTCGGCCTCGACTTTCACTGGGTGAAAGAGCCGGAGAAATATCCCGCCCAGAGAAAAGTGCTGGAATATTTTCTCGCCGCCGCGGGCGAGCAGGACAAGGCCCTCAACCTCCACACCAAGGGCGCCGAGCGGGAAATTCTCGATCTGCTGGAGCGCTACGCGATCCGCCGCGCTATCGTGCATTGGTATTCCGGCCCCGAGGACATCCTGCGCGCGCTGATCGATTACGGTGCCTACTTCACCTTCGGAGTCGAGCTGCTCACGTCCGACAAAATCCGCGCCCTCGCCCACGCCGTCCCGCTCGATCGCATAATTACAGAGACGGATAACCCTGGGGGCTTAAAATGGCTGACGGGTGAAGTCGGGATGCCGGAGGTGTTACTGCGGGTCGTTGACGAACTAGCGGTGCTGAAGGAAGCGAAGGCGGAGGAGATGGAAAAAAGAGTCGAGGAAAATTTTAGGAGATTGATGGGATCATTCTAAATCGGATTGCCTCGACGCGAGAGCGCGTCCAGCCACCGCGCCGATAATCTTTCATTTCATGCCCGCGTCGGCCCGTCCCGAGCGCCTCTTACGGGCCTCACGTGGCACCCTGGGTGAATTCGGTGAATTCCGCACATTGCTCGCCGCGCAGGTAGAAGCCGTGGATAAAGCGGAGGCGAATCTAGAAATATCCACAGAAATGTCGCGGAGTGTCGTGGGGGTGCCACACAATTTTTGAAAATAATTTCCGCGACGATCGTTAAAGCGCAACAAGGTCGCCCCGCCTTGACACCCGGGGCTGACCTGATCTTCAACGGTGATTTGCGGGGTCGCAGGCTGAAGGAATGGTAGACAAAGGAGCCCGAGAGCTATTTGCGTCTATCTTGACACTCTTCCCTTACCTGCTACCCGTGAATTAGTCTCTTCACCCCCAAATCCACGCCCAATCATACGGAGGTCCATATGTCGCTGGTCATGTCGAAGCAGGAACGCGAGGCATTTTTGGCCGATGTGCACATTGGCGTCGTCAGCATCGCTGATGAAGGCCGCGGGCCGCTGACGGTGCCGATCTGGTACGACTATCAGCCCGGAGGCGATCTGCGGATCGCGACCGACAGAGGGTCGCGCAAAGGGAAGCTGCTCGCGCGCGCCGGCCGGTTCAGCCTGCTCGCGCAGGTCGAGACGCCGCCGTACAAATACGTCAGCGTCGAAGGCCGCATCGTCGCCATCGAGCAGGCGGACATCGAGCGCGACATGCGTCCGGTCGCGCGCCGCTACCTGGGCCAAGAGGGCGGCGACGGCTTCATCGAGCGGATGCGCGGCGAGCTTGCCGACACCGCGATATTCCGCATGCGGCCGGAGCGCTGGCTGACATCGGACTTCTCGAAGGAATAGCGGCGGGCGCCCGTGCCCCTACAATGAAGCATCAATGTTCTGTCATTCTGAAGCGCAGCCGAAGAATCTCTCCGGAGGGATCCTTCGCTACGCTCATGATGACACGCGAAGGGCTCAGGATGACACAAGAAACGGCGAAACGGTCCATTATAGAGATCCGGAGATCAATGGATGGCACAGGTTTCTGTTCGGCCTCGTCGGCCTTTTGCCGATCGAGGAGCTGACGTAATCGGTCGATCGGGATTAGGGCACGGCGCGCCGTGCCCCTACATTTCCGCCCTCAGTCTTCGCTCCAGCTCCTTCTCCGTCACGCGGTATTTGAACGCCTTGCGGCCGTTGATGAGGAGCACCGGCACTTCGGCGCCATAGCGCGCGGCCAGCTCGGCCGAGGAATCGACGTCGATCTCTTCCAGCGCGAGGAGAAATTTCTGCGCCGCCGCGGCGACGGCGGCTTTCATCTCGTCGCACAGGCAGCAGTCTTTGCGCGTGTAGAGCGTGAGCGCGGCGGTCATTTCGCGGCGGCGGGAGCGGGCTCCGTGATAACGGACGGCGGGGGCTCTTTTGCGGCGTCCGCCGGCTCTTTCGGCGCGGACGGCGTCGTGGGCAGGCCGATAAGGCCTTTCGGAATCGCCAGGGCGCCGTAGATAAATTCCGAGAGCGTGCTGAGCGGCGCGGGCGTAACGCTCGCATCGTTGAACGGCCCCTGCACGCGGAAGCTCGCGACGAGCAGCGAATTCTTGACCGCCGCGAGCCCGGTGCCGATGACCGGAATGTAATTCCACGCGCGGTCGAGCCCCGGGAACGGGCGCACGGCGATGACGAAGTCGAGATCGCCTTTGGTCCCGTCGAGGTCGCCCTCGCCGGTAATGCGGAGATCGTCGCCGTCGAGCAAGAAGTTCTGCGTGGAATAAATTCCCTGCGCGATTTTGACGTCGGCCGAGACCGAGCGGAAGCGGATGCCCTCCTGGTTGATGTTGGGCAGCCTGAGCGTGAACCAGCGCGACAGGTCGAGAAAGCTCAGGATGCGGACCGCGAGCTGAAAGCGGCGCATCACGCCGTCCTCGATGCGCACGCGCAGCGCGCCGTTCAGGCTGCGGCGGCGCTCTTCGCCGGTCTTGCCGCGGAACTCGAGCTTGCCGGAGACGCGGACGGCGCCGCTGACCTCGTTGTTGCCGAGGTCGAACCAGCCGAGCACGGTCTGGAGCGGCACGCTTCGGATGTCCGGCTCGATCGTGAACGTCCCAGCCTCGCCGCGGTCGCTGAACGCGCCGGCGCCTTCGACCGTCCCGCCCTGCGCGCGCGCTTTGAAGCGCTCGAGCCGCCAGGTGCGGCGGTCCTCCACCAGGTCGGCGGTGAGGTCGGTGAAAACGAAATTGTCGTATTTCGCTTTCGCGAGCGAAAACTTGCCGCGCACTTGCAGGCGCTCGTACCACTCATCGTCCGGAATCACGTGGTGCGGCAGAATGTGCTGCACGTCGAGATCGGGCGAGGTGAGGTTGAACGACAGCATCGGGCGTTCGCCGCCGGTCCAGCGGCCGTCGAGCGCGATGGCGTCGCCGCCGATGCGCGCGCGCATGCCTTCGAGGTCGAGCGACGAGCCGGCGATACGCACGCGCCCGCTCACCTCGCGAAACGGCTCGTCGAAAACCGGCACCGGAATCTGCACGCCGACGAGCTCGAGCTGGCCGCTCACCTTCCTCGCCTCGGGCTGGACGAAACTGCCGGCAAAGCGGACATTGCCGCGCACGATGCCTGGACTTTTCGAGACGTCGAGCGGAAGCAGGAAGCCGAGGGCGTCCGGCGCTTTGACGGACTGCGATTCGATCGCGACGTCGTAGGCGCCGCCGGCGGCGAGATCTTTCAAGACCACGCGCAGCTGAAGATCGGAGCCGTTGAGCGTCGCGCGCGCGCGCTCGGCGCTGATCTCGGCGGGCGAGAAATTGACGTCGCCTCTGATTTGATTGAGCGCGACGTCGCCGACGCGGAAATGGACGCCGTCGAGCGAGGCGACGCCGGAAAACTGCAGCGGCGCGGCGCCCTCGGAATGCACCGCGGCGTCGATGCGCGCGCGCCCGCCGATGTCGCGCAGGGCATCGAGCGTCTTGCCGGCCGACGCCGGCAGCAGCTCCGACGGCAGCTGCCGCCACGCTTCGGCGAGATCGGCATCGCCGCGCACGCGCAGGTCGAGCGGGCCGCCGCTGAACGGACGCCGGTGCGCGCCGCTCAGCTCCGTCAGCTGCGACTGGCCGAGCGTCGCGCGAAAATTTTTGTAGTAGAGCGTGCCTTTTTCGAAAACCAGCTGGCCGCCCGCGCCGCTGACCGCGAGCCGGCGCTCTCCGCCCCATGCGCCGCCCGCGTTGCGCAGCTCGGCGGTGAAAGCAAGGCTGTCGTCCTTGCCGCCCTGCGCGAACGGCCGCAGCTCGGAGAACGAGCCGGACAGCTCGGCGCTCGCGAGCCGGACCTCGCCGCGATCGAATCCGGCGGCGAGATCTTCCAGGCGCGGCGATTGCAGGAGCTTGGTCGGCAGAAGAGCGCGCGCGACCGTGACCGGCAAAAACGGCGTCGTCACGCGCAACGTTACGCGCGGGTCGGAGGTCTGGAGGCCGGCGAGCGTGCCGCGCGCGGAGAACTCGATGCGGTTCGAGTGCATTTCGAGCCGCTCGAAGCGGACGAGCTGCGGGTTCCAATCGGCGACCACATCCAAGCGTCCGTTTCCGAGAGCCGCGGCGGCCGGAAAGAGATCCGGCAGCTCCGCTTCGACCCCGGTGAAATGGACTTCGCCCGAGACGCGCGCGCCGCGCTCGGCGGTGCCCTGCAAGTGCAGCCGATACTTCAAATCGCCGCGCGGCGGATTCTCCGCGGCCGGCCGCCCAGCGATGTCCCAGAGAAACGCCGCGGGAGAAGCGGCGCTGGAGATGTAGGCGTCGACGCGCGCGCGCTTGGCGTCCAGATTTTCGTCGGCGAAAAACGACGTGCCCTCGAACGCCATGTCCGCCTGCCGCCCGCCGCGGCGGACGACGGTCTTGAAATCGAAATCGATCCCGGGTCCGGAGGGAATATCGGACTTGAACGCCTGCAGCGCTTGGCGCAGCCCTTCGCCGCGCAGGCGATGCAGCGCCAGATGCAGCGCTTGAAAGCGCGTCTCGACCGGCTCTCCTCCGGCCGCGCGGTCGGCGAAAAGAATCTCGCCGCCGTCGATGCCAAGCTCGCGGAAATCGAGCGCGAAGCCGCCTTGCTCGCGGTGGAGCGGCAGATTCGAGATCAGATCCATCCAGGGAATTTTGCCGTGCTCGTCGCGGACGATCTCGGCCCGCGGCCGGTCAAGATGGACGGCGTAGAAAACCAGCCGGCGCTGAAACAGCGGCAGCAGCGCGACGCGGATCAAGACTTTAGGCGCGGCAACGACGGTCATATTGCCGTCGCCGCTCTTGAGCGCGAAATCCTTGAACGCAACGCCGAGAACGCGGCCGACCTCGACTTCGGACGCGCCGATCTCGAGTTTGAGGCCGCTGCGCGCCTCGAACTCGCCGACGAGATAGCGCCGGAGCTCGCCCACCTGGATCATATGATAGAAAGCGACCGCCGCCGCGATGACAAAAAGCAAGAAAGCGCCCGCCGAAACGGCGGCGATGGCGAGGAATTTCCTCATCAAACGTGATGCTAAAGCAACTTCCTCGCGCGCGCAACACAAAAAACGCCCGCCACGACGGTAGTTTTCGACACTTTGGGGCTGTTGACTTCCAGCACCTCAGCGCTACACTCCAACTACCGGTACACACGTCATGTCCAGGGGCCTTATCGCCTTCTCGGCCGCCGTCATCTTCTTCAGCGTCGTCGCAACACCGGCGACCTTCGCGTCGAATCACAAATCTCGAAAACACCGTGTCGCAAACGTACTGTTAGTATGGAAACGCGCGACCCCGGTGCGCGATACTGCTCCGCTGGACGCGGTCTTCGAAGAGCACAAGAAGGCCGCTTCGGCTTTGCAGGCCGCGCCGGTCCTCGACGTGTCTCTCATGCGCTCGGCGATTCAGCGCCAACCGCTGTCGGAGGATGTTTCACGTATGAGAACATCACCCCATATCCTCGCATCCGTTCTACTACTCTGAGACCGCCCGCGGCCTATTCGCAGCGCACTGTTCCATCGCAACATTGTTTCTGACTCGGCGCCGAGGCTTTACCGAAAACGGCGATGCAAGGAGACGAGGGAGAATGCGGTTTTTAATTACGGGTGGTGCGGGTTTCGTCGGTTCGCATCTTACCGACGCCCTTTTGCAGAGAGGCGATGAAGTCACCGTGCTCGACATCGCCTCGGACCTCAAAGTACGTCAGCACGCGGGCAATCGAAAATTTCGCTATGTCAGCGGATCGGTCCTCGACCGCCGCGTGGTCGAATCGCTGGTATCGTGGTGCGACGTGATCTATCACATGGCGGCGGTCGTAGGCGTCGAGCACTACGTGAGCGATCCCTATCAGGTGCTGAACGTGAACGTGAACGGAACGCAAAACATTCTTGCCGCGGCGGAAAAAGAGCGTAAAAAGGTCGTGTTCACCTCGACCTCCGAAGTGTACGGCAAGAATTCCTCGGTGCCGTTCGCCGAAGACGCAGATCGCGTGCTCGGCTCGACCGAAGTCGACCGCTGGAGCTATTCGACGTCGAAAGCGGTCGGCGAACACTTCTGCTTCGGCTTCGCCAAGCGCGGGCTGCCTGTGGTCGTTACGCGGTACTTCAACGTGTACGGCCCGAGGCTCGACCGCGTCAACGCGGGACGGGTCATGGCCATCTTCTTCGGCCAGCTGCTCCGCGGCGCGCCGCTCACCGTGATCGGCGACGGACGACAGACGCGCTGTTTCACTTACATCGAGGACGCGATCCGCGCCACCATCGCCGCCGGGCTCGTGAAAGAGGCGGTAGGTCAAGTGATCAATATCGGATCGGACGAGGAAGTCACGATCCACGACCTGGCCCGGCGGATGATCCGTCTGTCCGGACAGCGCGCCTCGATCGTCTTCGTTCCTGAAGTCGAGGCGTACGGACGCGGCTATGAAGATATCCGCCGCAGAGTGCCGGACATCACAAAGATGCGGGAGATTCTCGGCGTAGCGCCGCGCGTCGCGCTCGACGACGGCCTGAAGCGAACGATCGATTGGTTTTCACGCGAGGGAACGACCGCGGAATGGCTCGCGGCGATGGATGAGCCGCAAACGGAAATCGAATTTCCGCCGCGTAACGGCCCTCGGGCGTAAAACTGCCTTGACAGCTCTGCGGCAAGTTGCTAGAGAATTTATTCTAGCCACGGTTTCCGCCAAGTGAAATTTATGCTGGAGCGCGAAGAAGAGCTGTTGAACAGTCGGCAAGTCGCGATCATACTGGATGTGAGTCCCGATACCGTCAACGAATTCGCGCGTAAAAACTTGTTGCCGGGATTCAAAAAAGGGAAGCAGTGGCGTTTCAAGAAAAAAGACGTCTCCATCTTCACGAAAAGGCAACCCGGAACGATCCCGGTCGCTTGATCGCGAACGAACATTTTCTTCGAGGTCGCCGATTATGCGCGAGATAGAAGCCCACGAGAGCAAGCTCTACTCCGACTTGGCGCCGCTGTACGACAAGACCTTCGGCAAGATCTTTTACGCGCGGCTTCGCAGCGTGATCGAGGCGCTCGATATACCGCGTGGGGCGCGCGTTCTCGAAGTCGGCGCGGGGACCGGCACCTCTTTTCCGGCGTATCCGCGCCACTGCGAAGTCGTCGGCATCGATCTCGCGCCCGACATGCTGGCGCGCGCTCAGGAAAAAATCCTCGAGAACGAATGGCACCATATCCGCGTGCTCGAGATGAATGCCTTGGATTTGAAGTTCCCCGACAACAACTTCGATTATGTCATGGCCTTCCACGTCGTCACCGTCGTGCCCGATCCAGTGAAGCTGATCGAGGAGGCGAAACGCGTCTGTAAGCCGGGCGGCAAGATCGTCGTCGTGAATCACTTCACGAGCACATCTCCGGTTTTGGGATTTTTAACCGAAGCGCTCGATCCCGTGACGCGGTATCTCGGCTGGAGCACGAAGCTGAAAATGAAGCCCTTCATCGAAGAAGCACACCTCAATATCGACGAAGTCTACAAATTATCGAAGCTCTCTCTCCACTCGGTCCTGATCGGCACGAACGACAAAAGCACGGACCACTAGAATCTCGCGCTAACCTTCGATTTTCAAATTTCCTGGCTAGCGACGCGGAAGCGTTTCAGGCGGGTCTATGATGCCGTCGAGGACATTCACCGCTTCGTCGCAAAGAGTTCGTAACGCGATCGGCGTTCGGGAACCTCGGTCTCGGAAGATCAAGATACTCAGCGCGGCAGCTCTTTGCCATCCGGTTTTTTCGCCACTTCGTCCTTCGGCCGTTCGCGGTCCTCGCCTCCGACGGCTTTTCTGAAGTCGCGAATCGCCTTGCCGAGACCGCTGCCGATTTGCGGCAGCTTCCCGGGACCGAATACGACGAGCGCGATGATGAGAATAATGACCAACTCTTGCACGCCAAGACCGAACATAAATTCTCCTTTGTCTCCGCGGCCCACCGAAGGCTCCGTCGGCTCAAAACGAACGCGTCGCAGTCGGATTTGATTCACTAACATAGCAGGTTTCGAATCCCGTGTAAGCCGAAAATTGCGTATGGCGGACTTACATTTGCAAATACCCCGGGCAACGGCTAAGAAGAAGCGTTGTCCTGGGCGAGGAGCGCGGCGTGGCCTCTCTGAATCACGAAACCGTCCGTGAAATGATCCGCACCGGAACGCCGGACCGGGTCCTGCGCCTTATCGGCAAGAGTCATCCGGCGGATCTTGCGCCGCTGTTCAAAGATCTCGAGCCGAGTGAAGCGCGTCTTCTATTCGACGTTCTGTTTTCCACGCGCAAAGCCGCCAAGACGCTGAAAGAGCTGCCGCCCGATCTCCTACCCGACGTTCTCGGGCTCATCGAGGACGAGAAGCTCGCCCGCGTGATCGCGCGCGCGGACCCCGACGACGCCGTCGCTTTCATCGCGAGCCTGCCCGAAGAGCGGAAGGAAAAGCTGCTCGGCTTCATGGATCCGGAGCAGAGGGCCGGCTTCAATAAGATGATCAGCTATCCGGAAGGCAGCGTCGGCCGGATCATGACGACCGACCTGCTCGCGCTATCGCCGGAGACGACGGCGCAGGGCGCCATCGACAAAATCCGCGAGCGCGGAGAGCTGGAAACTTTTTTCTATCTCTATGTCGTCGACGATAGCGGCAAACTGACCGGGGTCGTGCCGATCCGCAATCTCGTGGTCGCGCCTCCCACGCGACCGCTACGCGATATGATGATCCACGATCCGATTCGCGCCGAAGTGACAATGGACCAGGAGGAAGCCGCGCGACTGGTCTCGAAATACGACCTACTCGCGCTTCCGATCGTCGATCACGACGGCCGGCTCGCCGGCCTGATCACCGTCGACGACGTCATCGACGTCATCGCCGACGAGACAACCGAAGACATGTACAAGATGGCCGGCGTCGGCATCAAAGAGCGCGCGTTCAGTCCGCTGCGCGAATCGGCCGCGCGGCGCATCCCGTGGCTCGGATTCAACATGGTATGGGCGTTTGCCGCCGCCTCCGTCATCAGCGCATTCGAAAAGACCATCGGCCAGGTACCGGCGCTCGCGATCTTCATGCCGATCATCGCCGGCCAGGCCGGCAACGCCGGCATTCAGACGGCGACCGTGGTCGTGCGCTCGATGGCGCTGGGGGAAATCGAACAGTCGAACCTCTTCCATCTGCTGCGCAAGGAGTGGGGACTCGGATTGATCAAAGGGACGCTGTTCGGCACGGTGCTGGGCGTCATCGCGTGGCTCTGGAGAGGCAACGCCGCGCTCGGCCTTGTCGCGGGCGTCGCGATGTTTTTAAACATGCTCGTCGCCGCGACCGGCGGCGTGCTCGTCCCGACGGCGCTCCGGAGGCTCGGTCTCGACCCCGCGACCGTCGCCGGCGTCTTCGATACGATGCTCACCGACTTTATGGGTTTCTTGATTTTTCTCGGTCTCGCGACCCTGCTGATCCACTTCCTGACTTAATCTTCCATCTCGGCCACGATCGTCTGGGGCGCGGGTTTTCTTCGGAGGATGAAGATCAAGCCGCCGATCAGGCTGTCGATCACGATCACGGCAAACCACAGAAGGCCGAAGGCGATTGCATGCGCGGAGCTGACGCCGATGCGGGTCAACAGGAAAAGATAACCGCCTTCGCGCAGCCCGATGCCGTTCAGACTTACGGGCAGAGCGCTGAAAGTGCCGACCAGCGGATAAATGATCAGCGCGTAAGACCATGGAATGTAGAAGCCGAGGGCGCGGCCGATGAGCACGTGCATCCAGGCCTGAATGAAGTGGACGACGAGGGAAATCAACATCGCGTTGACGACCGCGTGCCAGTGCCGCGGATATCTTTGCAGTGCGATGTGGAGATTTTTCATGATGCGGTGGTTTTTTCCCGGCATGATATGGCTTAGGAACGGCAGCGAAAGAACGCCCAGCAACAATCCCGCTGCGATGGCGTAGGTAACGTAGACAATCGTCGCCGGAAGGTCATATTCGGGAAACAGCATCAAGGCGATGGCGCCGATCCACACCAGCACTGCCATGCCGATGGCGCGGTCGGCGAGAACGGATATCGTCGCGAAGGCCGTCGCCCCGGCGTAGTCTTTCCGGTTCGCGCCTTCGCGCGCGAGATAAACGACCCGGCCCACGTCGCCGCCGACCGTGCTCGGGGTAAAAAGACTGAAGAACATGCCGATGAAGTAATAGATCGTGAAATCCGACAGCGGATTGTCGAACCCGACCGTGCGCGCGAGCAGCGCCCAGCGAATAGAGCTCAAACCCTGCCCGACGAGATAGACCAGCAGGCAGATCGCGATGTAAGAGAACTTGGCGTTCGAGAGCGCCTCGCGCAGATGCACGAGATCGATGTTCGAGAGAAAAAAGGCGAGCAGCCCGAGACTGATGGCAGCCTTGAGAAAAGTCATGACGGAATTCTTCACGACCGCGTCGCTCCCCTGCCGCTGAAACTGTCTTCCGACCGCACCGCGATGCCGCGGCGCCTGAGCCAAAAGGTGAAGACACCGCCGCCGCGCACGATGCGCCCCTCGCGGTAGACTCTCCGCACTCCGCACGATGGGCTCTTTTCTTTGAGGATCGCTTCCGTCGCCTGCGATGCCAGCGCGCGTCGGAGAGCACGTCGCGCGCCTCGCAAGAGGCTCGCGGTTCGATCGCGGCCGCGGTTGTCGACGACCGACGCCTGTCCCGCGACCGCTTCTCGCGCTCCACCGCCGCTGAATTCGACCGGCGGCCGCGGCACACCCCAGCCCGCGAGTTTCTCCGGGCACACAGCGACGTACTTTTTGCCTTTCAAATAGCGCAGAACGCCGGCGTGAGCTCGGTGCTCGCCGTTGTAACGGCAACGCTTGCCGACGAGACACGCGGAGACGACGACCGTAGTCCGCTTCATCGCTTGCCTTCCGGCGGATTCATCAGAGCGGCCGCATCGTCTTTTTCCACACCGTGGACAAGGACCTTTCGTCCTTCCACGCGCAGCCTTCCCTCGCTGTAAAGCTGAATAGCGCGCGGGTATATCCGGTGCTCTTGTTTCAAGATGCGCGCCGCGAGCGTTTCCTCGGTGTCGTCGGGATAGGCGGGCACGATGGCCTGAATGATGATCGGCCCCTGATCGCATTCTTCGTTGACGAAATGCACCGTGCAGCCCGCGAAGCGCACGCCGTATTCCACCGCCTGCTTCTGGCCGTGCAGTCCGGGAAAAGCCGGCAGCAGCGCGGGATGAATATTCATGATCCGGTTCGAATAGGCCTTCACCAGCACCGGCGAAAGCAGCCGCATGAAGCCGGCGAGAATGACGAGTTCGACGCCGCGCGCGTGGAGCAGCTTGACGATCGCTTCGTCGTACGCCTCCCGGCTGGAAAATTGCTTGTGGTCGAGGACCTCGGTCGGAATGCCGTGGTTTTTGGCGCGCACCAGGCCGTAGGCGCTCTCTTTGTTGCTGATCACGACCCGGACGACGGCGTCGAGCCGCTTCGCTTCGATCGCATCGATGATCGACTGGAGATTCGTGCCGCCGCCGGAAATCAGCACGCCTAAAGGCACCTGCCGCTTCATTGCATTTTCAAGAGACGAGTTGCGCCCCCCGTGCTCCTTTCCTGATCTCGCCGATCATTGCGTAGCGCTCGCCCATTTTCTTTAGCGCGCTTTCGACGCCCGACACGTCGTCTTTGCCGACCACGAGAATCATGCCGATTCCGTTGTTGAACGTCCGATCCATCTCGAGCTGCGTCACCCTTCCGAATCGTTGAATAAGCTCGAAGATCGGCGGCACCGTCCAGGTTTTCCGGCGGATGAAAGCGCGCCGCCCTTCCGGCAGCACGCGCGGCAGATTTCCCGGAATCCCGCCGCCGGTGATGTGCGCCATCCCCTTGATGCGGTAGTCGCGCAAGAGCGCGCGCACGAGCTTGACGTAGATACGCGTCGGCTCGAGCATCTCCTCGCCGAGCGTGCGCCCGAGCTCGGCGATGCGGTCCTCTAGGCGTAGCCCTTGGACGTCGAGCAGGACTTTTCGCGCGAGCGAGTAGCCGTTGCTGTGGAGGCCGGTCGAGGCGAGGCCGATGAGCGCGTCGCCGGGCGCGATCGCCTTGGGATCGGGAATCTGCTCGCGCTCGACGACGCCGACGGCGAAGCCCGCGAGATCGTATTCGCCGCCGGGAAAATCGCCGGGGTGCTCCGCCGTCTCGCCGCCGATCAGGACGCAGCCCGCCTGGATGCAGCCATCGGCGACGCCGCGAATAACTTTGTCGGCAACGCCGACGTCGAGCCTGCCGCAGACGAAGTAATCGAGGAAGAAAATCGGCTCGGCGCTTTGCGTCAGGATATCGTTCACGCTCATGGCGACGAGGTCGATGCCGATCGTGTCGTGAATGCCGGTCATGAATGCGATCTTGAGCTTTGTCCCGACGCCGTCGGTCGACGAGACGAGCACCGGATGGCGGTACTTCAACGTCTTGACGTCGAAGAGCCCGCTGAAGCCGCCGACGCCGGCGAGCAGTCCGGGGCGCGCGGTCTTGAGCGCCGCGCCGCGGATACGCCGCACCAGCCGATCGCCGGCGGCGATGTCGACTCCGGCGCCCTTGTAGGTAATGCGTTTGCGCGCCATCGAAATGTTACGCCGACAATTTCACCGGCGGGTTCGCCGCGGATCGCCCGAGCATCGCGCGGATCACCAGCCCGTATCGGCCGAATTCTGCGCCGCTCGTCATCTCGATCGTTCGCGGACGTTCGAGAGCGATCGGCAGACGCTCGAGCACGCGTCCCGGCCGCGCCGACATGACGACGACGGTATCGGAGAGCAACACGGCCTCTTGAATGTTGTGTGTCACGAAAACAACCGTCATTTTTTTCTCGCCCCAGATTCTTAGCAGCTCCAGATCGAGCTCCTCGCGCGTCATCGCGTCGAGCGCTCCGAACGGCTCGTCCATCAACAGGATGCCGGGATCGGTGACCAGAGCGCGACAGAGCGAGACGCGCTGCTGCATGCCGCCGGAGAGCCGATAAGGCGCCTCGTCGTAAAAATCCTCGAGGCCGACGAGCGCGAGAAGCGAGCGCGCCTTATCCTCGTAATCCCTCGGATTGCGGCCGGCGAATTCCACCGGAAGCATGACGTTTTCGGCGACGGTGCGCCATTTCAGTAGCACCGGCGCCTGAAAAACCATTCCGACGTTGGCCAGCGGCCCGTCGACGAGTCGGCCTCCAACGCGAACCGCTCCTCGACTGGCGGGAATCAGGCCGGAAATTATTTTCAGCAGCGTGCTCTTGCCGCATCCGGACGGCCCGACGAGCGACACGAAACTGCCTTCTTCGATATCGAAAGAGACTCGGTCGAGAGCCCGGACGCCGTGCGCGCCGCTTTCGAACGTTTTGTCGACTTCCTCGACGGCGATGAGCGGCGCCACGTCGCTATTTCTTGACGAATTGATTGGTGTACACTTCGTCGACGGTGACTTTCCTGCCGACGTCGAAAAATTCGTTGGTGATTTTGACCGTTTTGTCCATGATGTCGGGCTTCATGTAGCCCAGCCCCGACTGCAGCGACTCCGGCGGAAAAAATATTTCCTCCACTCCGTTTTTCAGCTGCACGCGCATGAGCTCGCGGTCGAGCTCGGGCTTCTGCTTGAGCAGAATCGCGAGCGCCTCGTCCTGATGATCGCGCACGTAACGGAGCCCTTCCATCGTCCCCTCTACGTAAGCGCGAACAAAGTCGGGCCGGCGCTTGATGTCGTCTTCCTTGACGATCAGCGAGCTGCCGTAGATATCGAGGCCGTTGTCCTTCAGATACACGCGCTTCAACTTCATGCCCTGCTTCGCCGCGGCCATCTCGGCGACCTCGTCGTTCGAGGCGCGGAACATCAAAATAAAATCGACTTTCTTTGCGACGAGCGCCGCGGGCTGCAGCGCCGGCGCGGTCTCCTGAATTTTGATCGATTTGTAATCGATGTTGTTGATCCGGCTAAAAGCCGGCATGAGATACCACTGCGCCTGGCCGGGGCTGATCGCGAACGATTTGCCCTCGAGGTCTTTGAGAGTTTTGATCGGCGAGTCGTCGCGCCAGAGGATCGTGGTCGCAACGTAACCGAGCTGGGCAACCGCCTGGACCTGGCTGCCGCGCGAGCGCGCGACGATCGTCGTCGTCAGGTCGGCATAGCCGAAATCGGCCAGCCCGGCCGCGACCGCCTTTATAGTGTCTGCCGATCCGGTGCCGGCCTGGATGTTAACATTTAAGCCGCGCTTGGCGTAGAAGCCCTTCTCCGCGGCAACGAACCACGGCGCGTGCTTGCCACCGAGAATGAAATCGAGCTTGACTGTCGCCGGCGTCATCGCGCCCTTTTCCGCGGCGGCGGCGTGCAACGGCGCTACTGCGATCAACGCTATGGCGAACAGAGACGCAATTAATCTCGCCTTCATGACACCCTCCGTCAAAACGAGCCTTCGATCTGCCGCACCTCGGCGCTCCACGGAATCCACTTTCTCTGCAGCATCTCCACCACGGCAAACAATAAAAGCGAGAGCAGCGCGAGAATCAGCAGAATCACGAGCGCGAAGGCCGTATCCAGACTGTAATTCGCCTGCAGTACGAGATAGCCGAGCCCTTCGTTCGCGGCGACGAACTCGGCGACGATCGCGCCGGTGACGGAGAGTACGAGCGCGACTTTGACGCCGGCGAAGAGGTACGGGAGTGCGTTCGGCAGCCGAATTTTCTTGAACACGCCCCAAGCCGAACCGCGGTTGATGCGTGCCAGATCGATCAGCTCGGGCTCGACCTCTTTCAGGCCGACGACGGTGTTGACGACGATCGGGAAGAAGGCGACGAGAAATGCGATCGCGATTTTCGAAAACAATCCGTAGCCGATCCAGATAACCATCAAGGGCGCGAACGCGCTTTTCGGCATCGCGTACAGAATCACGATGAGCGGATAAATCGTATTGTGGAGATGGCGCGAATAGACGACGGCGATCGCAAATGCGACGCCGAGAACGAGCGAAAGAGCGAATCCGCCCACCGCTTCGGCGAAAGTGATGAGAGAGTGGTGTCCGAGAATGAAGAATTTCGCGGTAAACGCATGGTACAGGTCTTTCGGCGGCGGGAGAATAAACGAGGGAACGCGCGCAAACTTCACTAACACTTCCCACACCACGAGCAGCGCCAGGAAAAACAGCACCGGCTCGGCGATATCCTTGAGGGATAGTTTCAAGCTTGTTCTCGGGTGGAGGATGTCAAACGAACTTAAAGGAAACCCCTTTACCTGTCAAGGAAGTTTCCTCGATAGACGCCCGCAATGAGCCTATGTTTTTGGCGATTGACAAGCGCCGGGTCCCGGACTAAAACCTGCCCTTATTATCGATAGCTTCGAGCATTCAAGGGCTGTGAGTTCGGCTAAATCTTAAGACCATCGGGAGGCTTGGATGCTGCTCCGCAGTACTGTATTGGCGTCGCTTCTCGCATTCACGGCGACGCCGGCACTAGCGCAATCGAACGGCGAAGGCGGGCTGAAGTCGGAGATCACGAGCGTCGCGATTCCCGGCGACCGGCGGCCCGTCGTTACATTCAAAATCACCGACGCGAAGGGAAAGCCGCTCGAGCTCGCCGACCTTGACGCGGACAGCGTCAAGTTTACGATTGCGGCGCTGAAAACAAATAAAGACGGCGCGCCCGGATATCAAAATTACATTCTCTCGCGAGTCGCCGGCAAAGAATACGTCTACAAAGGCGCGACGCGGAAGCCGACGCTCTCCGAGACCTCGCAGCCGTCGTCCGACGACGCCGGCGTTCTCCGCCGCACCGGCGCGGGCGCGTATACGTATACGTTCAAGACGGCGCTGCCGGCTAATTTCGAGCGCGGCGCGACGCATGTAGTCGGCGGCGAGCTGACGCGCGGCAACCGCCGCTACGCCGCCAATCCGCTCTACGAGTTCGTGCCCGCCGGCGGCAAGGTGCAGACGCATTGGGACCTTGCGGCGACTGCTTCCTGCAACACATGCCACGATCCGCTGCGCGCGCACGGCGGCCGCGCGCGCGATACCGGGTACTGCGCGCTTTGCCACACCTCACAGCTCTCGGATCCCGAGACCGGCGAGAATCTCGATTTCAAATATTTCGTGCACAAGCTCCACCGCGGCAAATATCTGCCGAGTGTAAAAGACGGCAAGCCGTATTTCATCGTGGGCGTGAACCAGCGCGTATTCGATTACTCGACGGTGGTCTCGCCGCAGTCGGTCGTCACGGAAACCATTCCGAAAGAATATCGCAACTGCTACGCCTGCCACTCCAGTCCGAAAGTGACGTTCTGGAAAACCGTGCCGTCGAGCGTCGGCTGCGTTTCGTGCCACGACGATCTGAATCTGCGCACGGGCCAGAATCACAGCCCCGGCCCCGCGCGCGAGGGAACCTGCGTCAATTGCCACGCGCCGGACGGGCCGGAGTTCGGCCCTTCGGTGGTAGGCGCGCACACGTTTCCGGGAAACTGGAGCCAGCTACCCGGGATCGTCTTCGACATCCTCAAGATCGAGGGCGGCGCGCCGGGAACGAATCCCGTCGTGACCTTCAGCCTCAAAGACAAGAAAGGCGCGCCTGTCAACGCGTCGCAGATGAACAATCTCGGCCTCGTCCTCGCCTGGCCCACGGTCGATTACAAAATCGAGGTGCCCGAGGACGCGAGAAAAGCGACCCCGCTGGGCAACGGAATTCACACCTATAAATTCAATTATACGATTCCGGCGGATGCGACGGGATCCGGCGCGGTCGGGATTCAGGGCTATCGCCTATTTGAGGTGAAACGTCCGGGCGGAACCGTAGTCGAAAAAAGCCAGCGCGACGCCGGCCACAACGTTGTGAAATATTTCCCGATCACCGACAAAGTCGCCGTGCCGCGCCGGATCGCCGTCAAGACCGAAAATTGCAACGCGTGCCACTTGAAGCTGCAGCCGCACGGCGAGCAGCGCAACAACACCGAATTCTGCGTCATGTGTCACAACGCGAACCACACCGACGCGGAGAAACGCAAAACCGCCAAAGGCCCGATGCCGCCGGAAAGCGTCCATTACAAGCGGCTCATCCACCGGATTCATACCGGAGAGAATGCGGGCGAGCCGTTCACCGTCTACGGCGGTCCGGCGAATTCGCCCGTGCCGGTCGATTTCAGCCACGTGCGGTTTCCGGGCGACCGCCGCAATTGCCTCAAGTGCCACGAAAAAGGCGCCAACGAGCTGCCGCTCGCCGCGGGCGTCCTGTCGACACCCATTCAGCAGGCCGACGGCAGTGTGAAAATGTTGTCGCCGATCATGAGCGCGTGCGTCGGCTGCCACAACAAAGAGCCCGCGCAGGTCCACATGCTGGCGCAGACTTCGGCCGGCGGCCGCGAGAGCTGCGTCGTCTGCCACGGCGCCGGGCGGGACTTCGCGGTCGATAAAGTGCATCTAAAAGGCAGGCAATAGCGCGAGCGTTCATTGAGTTTATCTGCGGGCGGCCTAGACTGAATGGATGGAGCCGCGCAACACAGCCGATCCGAACGCGCCCAGGAAGGATCCACCCGCCGACCGCAAGAAGCCGCCTCGTAAAGATCCACCGGCGGACGATCGGCGGCGCAAACGGCCGCCTGCCGGCGATCCGCCGACAAAACGCAAGATCAAAGTAGCGGGTGGAGATCGAGGACTTCAGTCCTCGCGCGCTTCTTTCTTGAGCTGACTTTTCTCGAGCAGCAGCGCGCGTTTCTGCAGGATCAGATCGCGCTCCTGCGCTAGGTGGCGCTCGACGGCGCGGGCGAATTTCTGATCGGCGAGATAGTGCATGCTGGTCGTCATCTGCGGCTCGAGCCCGCGCAACTGCTTGAAGCTGCCGCCGGCCCCGGCCTCGAAGCGGTCGAGGCCCGCGCGGATGCAGTGCTCGATCGCCGCGTAATAGCAGACGTTGAAGTGCAAAAACGGCTCTTCCTCGAAAGCGCCCCAGTAGCGGCCGTAGAGCGCCGAGTCTCCGCGGACGTTGAAGGTTCCCGCGATGATCTTCCCCTTCCGCTCGGCGAAAATGAGGCAGAGATAAGGGACGAAGCGGCGCGCGAGCTCGTCGAAGAATTGGCGCGTCAGGTACTGCCGCCCGTAATAAAGATTGTCAACGTGGCCTTTATACAACGAGAACATCGTGCGCAGGTGCTCGCGCGTCGCTTCCTGGCCTTCGACGACGCGGATTGCGATGCCGTGCTCGGCGATGGCGCGGCGCTCGCGCTTGATTTTATTGCGCCGGTCGCTGCGGAAAGAGCCGAGATACTCGTCGAACGAGTTGTAGCCGCGGTTCTCCCAATGAAACTGGAGACCGATGCGGCGGACGAAACCCGCTTCGGCGAGCGCATCCGCCTCATCCTCGCGGCAGAAGTTCACGTGCGCCGAGGAGATTTTATTTTGCCGCGCGATCTCCGCCAGCGCGCGGCCCATCGCCTGAACCAACAGCCGGCGATCGGCTCCGGCGGTCAGGAACCGCGCGCCGGTCACCGGAGTGAACGGTACGCCGACCAGGATTTTTGGGTAGTACGCGATGCCGAGCCGGTGAGCGAAGTCGGCCCATTCGTAATCGAAGACGAATTCGCCCATGCTGTGGAGCTTCAAATACATCGGGCACGCTCCGACGATCTCGCCGCCGCGCTCGGCGACGAGGTGCTGCGGCACCCACCCCGTCTGCTCCTCGACGCAGCCGGTCGCCTCGAGCGCCTCGAGCCAGTCCCAGCGCATGAACGGCGACCCGCCGTCGACGAGCCGATCCCAGCCGTCGCGCGGAATATCCTTGATCGCGCGGACAATTCGTATCGTTGCCGGGGCGCTCATGAACGAAAATCCTATCATTTAGCCGCTCGACGGCAAACCCGCGCGTTTGACAAACAGGCCCCGTGACCATAAATTTTATTGCAATGGTCGTTTACGATCTCATTTGCGCAGCCGAGCACCGCTTCGAAGGCTGGTTCCCGAGCTTCGAAGGCTATCAGGAGCAGGCCAAAAAAGGCCTCATCTCCTGCCCTTCCTGCGGCAGCACCGAGGTGGAGAAGCTGCCGCACGCGTGCGCCGTGCACGTTAAAAAAGAAACCCCAGCGCCGCGGCCGGAGACGCCGGCGCCGGCTCCCGCCCTGTCGGAAGCCGAGGTCAAGGAATTGCTCGTGCGCATGAATCAATACGTCCGCGATAATTTCGAGAACGTCGGGCCGCGCTTCGCGGCCGAGGCGCGCGCGATTTATCACGGCGAAAAAGAAGAGAAGCCGATCTACGGCAGCGCCACGCAAGACGAGCGCCGCGAGCTCGACGACGAGGGCGTGCCCTACGGCATTTTGCCGAAGCCCAAGCTCGACAGCTAAAACCTTCCTCAGAATTACGGAGGTCACGAGACGAGTGGCAGATTCCGCCGACAACCCCGGAGTCATTGCGCCGCCTCCGTTGATCTACGCCGGCGCGTTTTTGATCGCGCTCTTGCTTCACCGGCTCGCACCGCTTCCCATTTTCGGCCGAGCCTTGTGGCCGGGACTCGCCTTCGTCGTGATTGGCGTAGCTCTCGCGATCTGGGGACGAAATACGCTCGTATCAGCCGGCACGAACGTCAATCCGACGCGCCCTGCGACGACGATTGTCGATTCCGGTCCGTATCGCTTCACCCGCAATCCACTCTATGTGTCGCTTACGGTCATGTATGTGGGCTTGACGCTCGCGTTCGACACCTGGTGGGGATTCATCCTGCTCGTGCCGGTACTCATCGTCATGCATGTCGCAGTCATCCGGCGCGAGGAGCGGTATCTGGAAAATAAATTCGGCGAGGCCTACCGCCGCTACCGCGAAAGGGTTCGACGGTATCTTTGAGCGGAGCTTGACAGACTACCGGCCGAGCATCTTTTTTAACTGCTCCTTATTAACCTTGCCCAAATCGGTGTGCGGCAGCGCATCGACGATCTCAACCGTTTTGGGAACTTTGTAAGGCGCCAGCCGTTCCTTGCAGAACTGAGTCAATTCGTCGCCGCGAAGCGCGGCTCCTTGGCGGGGCACGATCACGGCCTTCACGATTTCGCCCCAGTCAGGATCGGGCACGCCGATCACGGCGGCTTCGAGCACATCCGGGTGATGATAAAGGACGGTCTCGATTTCCAGCGGATAGACGCTGATCCCGCCGCTTTTCACCATGTCCTTTTTTCGCCCGACGACGTACAGGTAGCCTTCGTCGTCGAAATATCCCAGGTCGCCGGTGTGAAACCATCCGTCGCGAAACGACGCTTCGGTGGCTGCGGCGTTTTTGTAGTAGCCCTGCGTCGCGAGCGGGCTCTTGGTGAGAATCTCCCCGACCTCTCCCATCGCCATCGGCCGGCCGGTTTCGTCGATGATTTTAAGTTCGGTGCACCAGACGGGGCGCCCCGCCGACGCCGGCTTCGTCGCCATGTCCGCGGGCTTCGATATCGCCATCTGGCCGGAGTCGGTCGCGGCATAGGTGCGATAAATATTGGGCGTGATGGTTTGGCGGAGCTTTTCCAGCACGGGCGGATGCACTTTGCCGCCGGTAATACTGAGACATCTGATCGATGATAAATCGTACGATTTCACATCTGGTACTTGCAGCAGCCGCTCGCACATCGTCGGGACAGTGCCGAGATAAGTGATTTTTTCGCGCTCGACGGCCTTCAGCACCTCGACGGGATCGAAATGGGAGTGGATGATGACAGTGGCCCCGAAGTAGAGCATTGCGACCGTGAAGGAGCGGCCGTGGCTGAAGTAGATCGGGGAGCACAACAGCGCGGTGTCGTGCGCGCCGAGGCCTTTCTCAATCGCGTTGTTGATGCAGTGAAAAACATAGGTCCTGTGGCTCGTGAGGCAGCCTTTGGGAAAGCCCGTCGTCCCGGAAGTGATCATCACGACGAAGGGGTCGTCCTCGCCGACTTCCACTTGCGGTTCATCGGCGCTCGATTTTTCGCACAGCGCCTCGAAACTCTTCTCGCCCAAGACAAACGGCCGGATTCCGTCGAGGCCGTGATTCTTTTGCGCGGCCGCGAACTCCGCCTCGCAAGCCGGGTCAAGAAAGACCGCCGCAGGATCGAGCGACGACAATGTCGAGCCGATCTCCAGCGCGCGCCATTTCACGTCCAGCGGAATGGCGATGACGCCGATCTTGGCGAGCGCGAACAGTATCTCGAGGTGCTCGACGCGATTGCCCACCAGCAGCGCCGCGGCGGCGCCCTTGCGAAAACCGGCGGCGAGAAGTCCGTTCGCGAGGCGGTTCACGCGCGTGTTCAACTCGCCGTAGGTCACGGCGCGCGTGCCCTGCCGGAGCGCCGGCTTTACGGAATACTTATAGGCGTTGCGCTTGAGCGCGTCGCCGATCAATAAGAAATTGGCCATGATAAATCACTCATTCCGATCAGAGACGAAAATTATTTTCCCTTCCAGACCGCCGGCCGTTTCTCGGCGAACGCGCGCGGCCCCTCCTTCGCATCCTCGGTCGTGGCGATCAGCGCCGAGAGATCCGCCTCTAGCCGCAGCCCTTCCTCCAGCGGCAGCTCGGACCCCTTGCGGATCGCTTCCTTGATGAAGCGAAGCGAAAGCGGCGCGCCCTTGAGTAGCGTGTCGGCCAGACGCTCCGACGCCGCGGCGAGCTCTTCGCGCGCGACGGCTTCATGAACCAGGCCTATGCGCAACGCCTCCCTGCCGTCTACCAGATGGCCTGAGAGACAGAGCTCCAATGCCTTGGCGACTCCCACGACACGCGCGAGCCGCTGGGTGCCGCCGGCGCCCGGAATAATCCCGCGCCGCACTTCTGCGAGTCCGAGCTTTGCGTCTTCCGCCGAGATTCTCAGATCGCAGGCGAGCGCCAACTCCAGACCGCCGCCGACGGCGTAGCCGTTGATCGCGGCGATGGTCGGCTTCGTGATGGCGGCAACTGCTTTGGTCGTCGTGTTCGCCTCCGGCCCGATCTTTACCTGTCTTCTCTCGATGCCCGATACTGACACGCCGGCGGCCCTTTCCTTTAAATCCATGCCGCTGGAGAACGCCTTGTCGCCGGCGCCCGTGAATACGACGACGCCGACCGTCACGTCGTCTTCCGCACTGCGGCAGGCGCTCACGATCGCGCCGCTCATTTCCTGATTCATCGCGTTCATCGCCTCGGGCCGATTGAGCGTGATCCATGCGATTCGATTTTTGACTTGGTAGACAACCGTGTCGTTGGGCATCGTTCGCCTTCTCAGCGCCCGCGCGTTTTGCGCTCCTCCTCGAGCTTCTGGAGGAAGGAAAGATCCAGAACCTCTTGAGGATTGAGCTGCATCGCGGCGAGATCCTTTTCGTTTTTGATCACGTTCTCGATCGACTTCGGCGTGATGACCGGCAGTCCCGGCGTGAGCTGGCTGTACGAGCGCCGCGTTTCTTCCAGCTCGTCCACCGCATTCGACCGATAATATTCGCCGAGAAACTTGATCACGCGATCCTTGTTTTTTTCATCGCGGTAAAAATCCATCCCGTCTGCCAGGCCGCGCATAAAGTTCATAACCGTCTCCGGCTCCGCCTTGATGAAGGAGCGGGTCGTGAAGACAGCCGAGATCGGGTATTGAAAGTCCTGCTTGGAGATATCGAGCAGCACGGGATATCCCTCCTTGCGGGCGAGCAGCGTATACGGCGGCTGCGCCACCGTGGCGTCGATATGGCCGCCGGTGAGAGCCGCCCAACGCTGCCCCATCCCGCCGGTTGCGAGGATCGCGACGTCCTTGTCGGGATTGAGTCCGAGTTGCTGCGCGGCATATCGCGCGATGAAGTCGGAACTTGCGCCGATCTGGCTCACGCCGATTTTCTTGCCCTTGAGATCCTCCGCTTTGCGTATGGAAGGTTTTGCGACCAGGACATAATCGAGCTTGTTGCCGACCGCGCCGATCAACACGATCTCCTTCACGCCGCGGGCCCAAGCGCGGACCCCCGCGGGCCCCGCCTCCATCTGGATCGAAAGCTCTCGCGCGAGCAACGATTGAATCGCCGTGACACTGCCGCGGATGTAGACCGGGTTCAGTTTCAGGCCCCGCTTCTCGAACGATCCCGAGCGATACGCGACCCAGAAGAAACTCGTCGATCCGCCGAGCGGGTACGACGTATTGATCTCCCGCAGCGGTTTCGCCTGCGCCAAGGCGGCAGAAGAGCAGAGCAGAAGGAAAACGATAAGCACCGATGATGCTGTAACTGCCCTCGAAGCGCATCGCATGAGAACGCTCCTTACGAGCGGCCGGCAAGTTCGAATACCGGCAGTTTGATTTGAGGATCGGAGGTGTCCTGAAACACCACGCGCACGCGGTCGCCGAGCTTGATCTCCTCGACTCCCTTCCCCACGATCCGGCTTTCGACAATTACACTTTCGTCCAGCAGTACATTGGCATAACAAATCGGGACCTCGCCCTTGAACGCGGGATTCCGCGGAACGAAGACCCACGTGAAGCTGTGAACTTTACCTTCGCCGCGCGCCGCCGTCCAATCGAGCTCGGCGCTGAAACAGCCGGTGCAAACCGCGCGCGGAAAGAACTGCAGCTTGCCGCAGGTGCGGCAATGCTGCAGCATAAATTTTCCCTCCGCCGCTCCCTGCCAGAACGGCCGGTCGATGGGATTGATCTTCGGCAGATTCTTTTCCGCCATTACGATCTCCTCTCCATGACGAGACCGGCAGTCGTGCCGAGATTGCGGCCGTAAGAAAGCCAGCCGATGCCGGTCACCAGCGCGCGCTCGGCTTTCTTTGCTTGACGCGGGCCCGCTTCGCCGCGCAATTGTCTCAGCGCCTCGACGATATGAAGAAATCCGCCCGCGAGCCCGGCCTGGCCGACGGAGAGCTGGCCGCCGCCGGTGTTCACAGGGAAATCTCCTTTGAAAGAGAGATTGCGGCTCTCGACGAATTTTCCGCCGTCGCCTTTCTTGCAGTATCCTAAGTCTTCGATCTGGATCAAAACCGCGATCGGATAATCGTCGTAGATCTCGAACAGATCAATCTCCTCGCGGCGCACTTCCTTGAAGAGCCTGTCGGCGACCACTTTGATGCCGAACGTCGTCTTGTCCGGCAGCATGTCGCCGACCTGGTAGTGAACCCGCTCGGCGTCGGTCAAAAGATAGACGAGCTTGTCGGTGATAGTGCGCGCGCGCTCTTCGGAGGCAAGCACGACGCATTCCGCGCCCGAGCACGGCATGACGCAATCGAAAAGCCGGATCGGATCGGAGATCATGCGCGATTTCAAGTAGTCGTCCATGGTCATCGGCTCGCGCAGCAGCGCCTGCGGGTTCGCGCGCGCGCTTTCTCTCTGAGCGACGGCGATCCTGCCGATCTGTTCGAGCGTTGTGCCGTACTGCTCCATGTGCCGGCGCTGGACCAGGGCCATGAGCGTGTTGGGTCCGCCGTAGCCGTAGACGTCGACGTAATTGGCGCGCTGATATTCGAGCGGCCGCTGGTGCGTCACGCTCTTATCGAACGAATTTCCTCCGACCAGAACGGCGACGTCGATGTGGCCGGCCTCGATCGCGTCCGCCGCCCGGCGGATGCTCATCACCCCGCCCGCCCCGCCGTAATCGCCGTTGAGAACCCAATCGAGCTCCAGCCCGAGTTGTTCGGCCACGTGCGGGGAATAGTCCGGGCTTGACTGAGTCGTTACCGAGAAACCGCCGATGTCAGTCTTTTTCAAGCCGGTCTGTTCGAGGGCGGCGCCGATGGCGCGCGCGTAATGCCGGAGCAGCGGCTCCTCGGATTTTCGCGAATATTCCGTCGAGCCGTAACCGACGAAACAGACTTTTTTCCGTCGCAAGTCCGTTCTCCCTTCACAAACCGGCTGCGGCGAATCGCTCGCCGATCTTCCGGTCGATCTCCGCCTCGCGTCCATAAAGGAGTCGCATCATCCGCGCTTCGCGATAAAAGCTCTCGAAGGGAAATTCCTTGGCGACGCCGTAGCCGCCGTGAATCTGAATGGCCGTGTCGGCGGCTTCGAAGGCCATCCGCGCCGCCCGCTTTTTGGCGAGAGCGGCGTCGTCAAAATAGGGCATGCCCTGGTCCGCCTTCCACGCAGCTTCCAGCGTGAGCCACGTCGAGGTGCGCAGAGCGACGGCAAGATCGGTTAACATCCATTGGATCGCCTGCCGCGACGAGAGCGGCCGGCCGAAGGTGACGCGGTTGCGCGCGTGCTCGAGCGACGCCTCCAAACACCGCATCGCGATTCCGAGCGAGCGCGCGGCGATGCGGAGCTGCTCCGAGGCTATGACCGCCGCCACGGCCGCACCTCCGCCGACGCGATGATCTTCCGGCAGGCCGCGAACGGAGAGCGTCAGACGCGCTACGGTTTTGTCATTGTTTAAGTCGGCCGCGCCTCCGAGCCGGACTCCCGCCGCGCCTCTCGCGACGAGAAAAAGGCCAAGGTCGCGGCCGCCGCGCTCCACGGCAGGTAGCAAATATAAATCGGCTTCGGGACCGATGACATCCATCCCGTCGCTGTCGAGCTCATAGCCGCCGGAACCGCTCCGGTACATCACGCGGACTGCGCTCGACTCTCCTGTTTTGTAGGTTTCGTTGAAGGCGAGCGCAAGCAATAGCTCGCCGTCCGCCAGCGCGCGGGCATAACGACTTGCCGCAATCGCAGCCGGAATCGCGGGCGGCTCGAACGGAAGCGCCGTCCTGCCGAATTCCCGATAGATCAGAACGCGCGAGACCTGGCCGATCGATGATCCGCCAGCCGACTCCGGAAGCTCGAGGGCCCAGAGCCCGATGTCTTTCGCTTTTTCGATGAGGGATTTTTCGAGCGCGCCGTCGAGCGTTCTGCGCGCCGGGTCGCCCGGCGGCACGAACGGCTCTTTCTGCCTGAGAAAAGCCCCCTCGCGCGGGATCAGCTCCTGCGCCACGAACCGCGCCGCGGTGTCGCGGATTAGCCGCTCTTCTTCGGTCAAAAGCAAGTCCATTCTACTGCAATTCAATACACGCGATCCCTTCCCTGAACAGCGCGCGCTGAATCAGGTGGCGCTGGATCTCGGAGGCGCCTTCCACGATCCTCCGCGCCCGCGCGTGTCTGAAGGCGCGGGCGACGTCATGATCCTTTCTATAGGCCGCGGGTCCGGCGGCTTCCAGGGCGAAATCGACGGTGCGGTGGAGCAGCTCGGTGGCGAAGAGCTTCACCGAGGCGGCTTCGAGGCGGACGTCGAGTCCCCGATCGGCCTTCCACGAGCCGTGGTAAGTGATGCTGCGCAGCGCCTGCAGCTCGGCGTAAAAATAGCCGAGAGCAGGCGCCAATCGCTCGCGCTCGCGCGGTTCGCTCCGAAGCAGCTCCGCCACGCGGCGCATGACTCTCAGCGCGGTGCCGTGGCAGCGGATTCCCACCTGAAACCGCCGCGCGCCGAGCCAGGCCTGGTTGAGCTTCCAACCTTCCCCCACTGCGCCGAGGACTTGAGTCTTCGGAACCCGGCAGCCGTCGAACACCAGCTCGCAAGGCTCGCTCCCGCCGATCGTCTCGATGCTGCGCACGACGCGATAGCCGGGATGCCCGGTATCGACGAGCAAGCAAGTGACGCCTTCGCGGCCTTTGGTTCCGGGAAGCCGGGCGAACACCTGGACGAAATCGGCGACGTCGCCGAAGGTCGGGAACATCTTCGTTCCGTCAATGACGAAATCCTCTCCGTCCGGGGTCGCCGTGGTCGTCATCATGGACGGGTCCGAGCCGGCGCCCGGCTCGGTCAAGCCGAAGCAGGCGGTCTTCTCGCCGCGGATACACGGCAGGAGAAAGCGCTCGACCTGCTCGCCCTTGCAAGCGTATAAAATATTGGAGACGTGGTTGCCGAGCTCGAAAGGCACCGACGTCTTTTCCAATTCCTCGGTCACGGCGATCATCGCCACGTTGCTGACTTCGCGCCCGCCGTATCGTTTCGGCACATCCAGATGCCAGAGAGCTCTGGCCTCCGCCTTTCGCCTCAGCTCTTCCATGATGCCGATGTATCGCTGCACCTCGGGATCGCGGCTCAGTTTCGCCCGGCTCTTCCAACGGCTGCCTTCGAAGATATCGGGCGCGCCTTCGAAGACAGGCTCCAGAGGAATGACCTCCTCGCGGACAAAGTCCTCGACCTGACGGCGCAGCTCTTCTTCTTCGGGCTTCAGGCGAAAGTCCATGGCTTGCAGCCCTCCTAACACGCGCTTCCAAGGCGTAGCAAGACCCTGTAGTCGTCGCGGAGGCGGGTCAAGCAGACACTGGAAAACGTTTAAAGATACAATCGTACAAGCTGGAGCCGGAGATGAAGATGCCGAACCTCGCCAATTTCATCATGGGACTTCAGGACAAGGTTAAATGCTCCTATTCGCGATGCGTGGTTTACGTTTTTTGCGCTAAGAGTCCCGCCTTGTAAGCGCCGTCGCCGCCGTCGGCGAATTTCCCCTCGCGATAGTAGAGCACGCGGAAATCTCGGAAGAGATCGAGCAGCTCGTTGTGGCCGAGCAGATAGGCGGGGTTCTTCGGATGGCCGATCTCCCTCTGGTCGATCAGGTAGGTCTCGAAGACGATGTGCCCCCCGGGCTTGAGCGCCTTTTTCATGTGCGCGATCAGCCCGCGGTCGAGAAAATTGAAATTGATGACGAGGTCGTAAGAGCCGCGCGGCAGGTCGGCGTGCTCTAGATCGGCCTCGATGAAGTTGACCGCCTGCCCTTTCGCCAGCGCCGTCTTGCGCGCCTCCTGGAGCGCCGCCGCGGAAATGTCGACGGCATCGACCCGGAATTTTTTCGACGCGAGGTAAATCGCGTTGCGCCCTTTGCCGGTCGCGACGTCGAGCGCCCGGCCGGGCGGAATCAGCCATGCCCGGCTGGCTAGGACCTCTTCCAGAAATTTGGACGGCGCATCGTCCCCGTGATTTGCCGCGTGCTTCTCGTTCCAGCGCTTGCGATCGTTGGCCCCCACGACGACTCCTCTAGACTGTTCGCGCGAGCGTCAGCACGCAGACCTCGCGCGCGCCGCCGCCGACGAGCGCGCGGCTGCATTCGTTCACCGTCGCGCCGGAAGTGTAAACATCGTCGATCAGCAGGACGGATTTGTTCTCGACCGAGCGCTTGGGGGCGATGGCGAACGCCCGGCGCATGTTGCGGCGGCGCTCGTCCTCATGGAGCTGAGTCTGCGGCGGCGTCTCGCGCGCGCGAATGAGCGTGAACGCGTCGACCGGCAGTTTCCATTCGCGTCCGATCTCGCGCGCGAGGACGACCGACTGATTGAAGCCGCGCCATTGCAGCCGCTTTCGGTGGAGCGGGACGGGAAGAATGACGTCGATCGCGTGCTCGCTGAACAGCCCGCGGCAGTCCTCGGCCATCAGCCGCCCGAGGGGCTTGCCGAGCGAGACTTTCCGGCCGTATTTGAAGCGCTGAACCACGCTCCGGAGCGGATGCTCGCCGACTTCGTCGGTCGGGTAGCACGCCCACGAGCGCGCGCGGGCGAAGTGCGGCGGCCGCTCGATGCAGGGGCCGCATAGATGATCCTCGCCGGTCGTGTCGAGAAACGGCCGGCCGCAGATCGTACAGACAGGGCAGTCGATCACGCGCACGCGGTCGCGGCAGAGATGGCAGAAGCAATCGCGGGCGGAAAATACCGGTTCGCGGCAGAAGCGGCAGCGCGGCGGATAGAGGCAATCGAGGAGCCGGCCGAGCCGCGCGGAGATTGTTAGCGAGCGCCGCATGTCGAATTTTGAATCCACGTCAAAATTCACAAACGGCCGTCCGTTATTTTTGGATGAGAGACTTCCCGGTCATCTCCGCCGGCTCGGAGACACCGAACATCTCGAGTATCGTCGGCGCGACGTCGACCGCCTTGCCAACGCGCAGACGCGCGCCTTTAAACTTATCGTCGGCGATGATGACGGGAACGGGATTCGAAGTGTGCGCCGTGTGGATCTCGCCGGTATCGTAGTCGATGAGTTGCTCGGCGTTGCCGTGGTCGGCGGTGACGATCACGCGCGCCTTGCGCTTCAGCGCCGCATCGACGACTTTGCCGATGCAGGCGTCGACCGCCTCGCAGGCGCGCACGGTCGCGTCGAAGTTCCCGGTATGGCCGACCATGTCGGCGTTGGCATAATTGAGCACGACGAGCCCGTAGCGCTCCGCCTCGATTTCCGGCACGAGCGCGCCGGCGATCTCGTAAGCGCTCATCTCCGGCTTGAGATCGTACGTCGGCACGTCTTTGACCGAGGGAATGAGAATGCGCTCCTCCAGCGGAAACTTCTTCTCCTCGCCGCCGTTGAAGAAGTACGTTACGTGCGCATACTTCTCGGTCTCGGCGATGCGGAGCTGCGGGATCTGGTTCCGGCTCGCCACCTCACCGAGAATGTTTTTCAAGTCTCGCGGCGGAAACGCCGCAGGCAGATTGAAGGTCGCGTCGTACTCCGACATCGTCGTGTACGCGGCGAGCGCGATGCGCTTGTCGCGGGGAAATTCCGCGAAGTCCTTCTGCGTCAGCGCGCGCGTCATCTGGCGCGCGCGGTCGGCGCGGAAATTGAAGAAGATCACCGCGTCGCCGTCGCGGATCGTTCCCTCGGGGTCGATCACCACCGGCAGCACGAATTCGTCGGTAACCTTCGCTTGATAGCTCTTGCGGATCGCTTCGTCGGCCGAGCGGGCACGCTCGCCGACGCCGGCGGTGATCGCGCGATAGGCTTTCTCCGTGCGGTCCCACCTCTTGTCGCGGTCCATCCCGTAATACCTGCCGCCGACGGTCGCGATCTTGACGTTCGGATAACCGGCGAGCTTGTCGTTCAGCTCGCGCATGAAGCCTTCCGCGCTCGACGGCGGCGTATCGCGTCCGTCGAGAAACAGATGCAGGTAGACCGATTTTATTTTTTCCCGCCTCGCGAATTCAATCAGCGCTTCGAGATGCCTTTGGTGGCTGTGAACGCCGCCGTCGCCGAGCAAGCCCATGAGGTGGAGCCGTCCGCCGCTTTTCTTGACCGCGTCGAAGGCGCCTTTGAAGACGGGATTCGAGAAGAATGTTCCGTCGTTGATCGCCTTATGGATAAGAGTAAGATCCTGATAGACGATGCGTCCGGCGCCGAGGTGCATGTGCCCGACCTCGGAGTTCCCCATCTGGCCGTCGGGCAAACCCACGTCGAGACCGGAGATCGAGATCTGCGTCGATGGATACTCCTTCACGAGCCGGTCCATGACCGGCGTCGCCGCTTTGGCGATCGCGTTGCCCTCGGGGCGCGGATTGACGCCCCAGCCGTCGAGCACGATGAGAATCAGCGGACGTTGATCCCGCACGACTGTTCCTTTCTGTGTTATGGCTTCAACGCATCAGGCGTGCTGCTCGTTCCTGATGCTGAACTGATGGGCGAGGCTGGCGTAGGGCTCGGGCAGCTCGACTCTCGGAGCGTCGATCCAGAGCCCTTCGAGATCGTAGAATTCGCGCACCGGCTGGTAGAAAATGTGGACGATGACGTCGGAGAAATCCATCAACACCCACTGCCCGCGCGCGACGCCCTCGACGGCGTGCGGGCGCATGCCTTTGCCGCGGAGACTTTCCTCGATGCCCTGCGCGATGCTCTGCACCTGCCGGTCCGAACGGCCGGAGCAGACGATGAAATAGTCCGCGATGGACGTCAGCTCGCGGACGTCGAGCACTACCAGGTCGTAGGCTTTTCTATCCAGCGCGAAGCGGCTCAAAAGGACCGCTTTTTCCCGAGCATCGATCTCCGTCAAAGCGCTGCGCTCCTCCTCGAGGCCCGGTACAGGCCTCTTCGCCCAATATAGCGCTCAACTTTCGCCGGCACTAGATAGCGGACCGATTTTCCGCGTTTCACTCTTTCTCTTATCTCCGAAGCCGAGATCGCGATATCCGTAAGCTTCAGGAAATATATACGCGTGCCGCTTTCATGGCGAAATGAGTCCCGCGCCCGATCATACCAAAACGCCTTTCGAGCGGCAATGGGAATGACGCCGCGGCTCATCGTAGCGCGGCTTCCCGGCCGCGAAGTGACGATGAAATTCGCGAGCGCGAAGAGCTCCTGAAAGTCCTTCCACCGGCCGATCTCGCGAAACGCGTCCATGCCGATGATGAAAAACAGCTCGGCCTTCGGTCGCCGCGCGGCAAAAGCGCGCAGCGTATCGATTGTGAACGATTTCCCGGGACGCCTTACTTCGATATCCGAGACGCCGAACGCGCGATTGTCGGCGGTCGCCAAGCGCGCCATTTTCAGCCGATCCGCGCCGGCGCTCGCCGAGTCTTGTTTCAGCGGCTGGATGGAGGTGGGAATAAAAATAATGCGGTCGAGGCGAAACGCTTCGCGCACTTCTTCGGCGCTCCGCAGGTGGCCGCAGTGAATCGGATCGAAGGTGCCGCCGAAAAGGCCGATTTTCATATAAAAGAGGGGCGGTTCGCAAACCGCCCCCACATCGCTTCAGATAGAATGAATGACGCTCGTCATTCGCGGATCTGCCCGTCGCCGAAGACGATAAACTTGGTCGTGGTGAGCTCCTCCAGACCCATCGGTCCGAAGGCGTGGATCTTGCTCGTGCTGATGCCCATCTCGGCGCCGAGGCCAAGCTCGCCGCCGTCGTTGAAGCGCGTGGACGCGTTTACGAGCACCACCGACGAATCGACGCGGTCGAGAAATTCTCTCGCCTTGGTGTAATTGGCAGTAATAATCGATTCTGTATGCTGCGAGCCGTAGCGCTCGATGTGCTCGATCGCGGCGTCCATGTCCTTGACGACGCGGACGGCGAGAATGAGATCGAGATATTCCGCGCTCCAGTCCTCTTCCGTCGCCGGCTTGACGCCGGGGACGAGCTTTTGCGTCGCGTCGCAGCCCCGAACCTCGACGCCGGCGGCGCGCAGCTTGGCAATGGCGGGAGGCAAAAAGTCTTTCGCGACCGCCTTGTGCACCAGCAGCGTCTCCATCGCGTTGCAGACCCCTGGCCGCTGGACCTTCGCGTTGAGGCTGATCTTCTCCGCCATGTTGAGCGACGCCTCGTCGTCGACATAGACGTGGCATACGCCTTTGTAGTGCTTGATCACAGGGATACGCGAGTTCTGCGCGACGGCGCGAATCAGCTCTTCGCCGCCGCGTGGAATGACGAGATCGATATAATCTTCGAGCTGGAGCAGCTCGTGCACGAGGCCGCGGTCTTTCGACTCCGCAACTTGCAGCGCTCCTTCGGGGACACCGGCACTAGCGCAGGCTTCCTGCAAGACCGCGCCGATTGCGCGGTTCGAATGATGCGCCTCGCTGCCGCCGCGGAGAATGACGGCGTTGCCTGATTTGACGCACAGCGCCGCGGCGTCGGCGGTGACATTGGGCCGCGCCTCGTAGATGATCGCGATCACGCCGAGCGGAATGCGCATGCGCCCGACCTGAAGCCCGTTCGGGCGCCGCCACATTTTGATCACCTCGCCGACCGGGTCGGGCAGCGCGGCGACGTCGCGCAGCCCCTTCGCCATCCCCTGAATGCGTGAAGGATTCAGCGTGATGCGATCGACGAGCGCGCTCGAAAGCTTCACCTTGACGGCTTGATCGACGTCCTTTTTATTTTCCTTCAGCAAAAACTCGCTCTGCCGCTCGATGTCTTCCGCCATCGCCGCGAGCGCGCGGTTCTTCACGGTGGAAGACAACCGCGCGAGACTACGCGACGCCGCCTTGGCGGTTTTACCGAGCGAAAGCGCTTCATCTTTGAGCGACATGCCGTCCTCTAGCTATTCGAGCAGCACGAGATCGTCGCGATGGATGATCTCGTCGTACGCCTTGTAACCCAGAACTTTTTCGATCTTGCTCGTGTGCAGCCCTTTGATGCGTTGGAGCTCCTGCGCGCTGTAATTGACGAGCCCGCGCGCGAACTCGCGCCCGCCGCCGTCGAGGCAGCGCACGCATTCGCCGACGCCGAATGACCCATGAATACCTTTCAGCCCGGAAGGCAGCAGGCTCCGTCCCTTGTGCATGAGCGCTTCGACGGCGCCATCGTCGACCACGATGTCGCCGGCGGGCTTGAGATTGTAGGCGATCCAGTGCTTGCGGTTCGCCATGCGGTTTTCCTCGGGCAGCACCCAGGTGCCGCATTCTTGCTGCGCGTCGAAGAGCTTCGTGAGGATTCCGCTTTCCATACCCGTCGCGATCAGCGTCGGAATTCCCGCGGCGGCGGCTTTTTCCGCCGCGCCGAGCTTGGTTTCGATGCCGCCGGTGCCGAAAGCACTCTGACTTTTGCCGGCGAGCCTCGCTTTCGCCGTCTTGATATTGTCGATGACCGCAATCAGCTCAGCGCCGTTATCGGCGCGCGGGTCCTTGTCGTACACGCCTGCCACGTCGCTCAGGATGACGAGCAAATCGGCTTCGAGCAGCGTGGCGACGAGCGCGGAGAGATGATCGTTGTCGCCAAATTTCATCTCCTCGACGGCGACCGTGTCGTTCTCGTTGACGACAGGGATGATCGAATGATCGAGCAGCGTCAAGAACGTATGCTTCGCGTTCAAGTACCGCTGGCGGTTTGCGAGATCTTCGTGCGTGAGCAGGACCTGCGCGACGTTCTTCTCGAAGCGCGAGAAATGCTTCTCGTAGAGCGCCATCAGCTTGATCTGCCCGACTGCCGCGAGTGCCTGCTTCTCGGGAATCGTCTTGGGACGCTCCTTAACGCCGAGCCGCGTCATGCCCGACGCGACCGCGCCGGAGCTCACGACGACGATCTCCTTCCCCTGGCTGTGCAGCTCGGCGAGCTCGCGCACAATTCCCTTGATCCTGCCCTCCTGAATGCCTTCGGGCGAGGATAGAATGCCGCTGCCGATCTTCACTACGACTCTGCGGCAACGGCCGAGAACGCGGCTCTTAAACTCCGCCTGCCGCATGCTCTTCCTCGACTTTATTTTCCTCCAGCCGCCGCACAATCATGTTAATGAGCGCGCGGAGCCCTTTGTGTGCGGCGGCGGAGATCGCACAGAATGACACGCCCTTTGAAGCGAACTGCTCCTGCAGCAGCTTCGCCTTCTCGGCGCCGTCAGGCAGGTCGATCTTGTTCGCGGCGACGATCTGCGGCTTGCGCGCGAGCACGGGATCGAAAAGCTCGAGCTCGCGATTGATCGTGAGCCAGTTCGCGAGCGGATCGGCTTCGTCGATAGCCGAAGCATCGAGCAAATGCACCAGCACTTTCGTGCGGCTCACGTGCTTTAAAAACTTATGCCCGAGTCCTTCGCCGCGGTGCGCGCCCTCGATGAGTCCCGGGATGTCGGCGACGACGAAGCTCTTGCCGTCGTCGTAGCCGACGACACCCAGATTGGGCACGAGCGTCGTAAACGGATAATCCGCGATCTTCGGCCGCGCCGCGGAGATGACAGAGATGAGCGTCGACTTGCCGGCGTTCGGCAGGCCGATGATGCCGACGTCGGCGAGCAATCTGAGCTCGACTTCGAGCGTGCGCTCTTCGCCCGGCAAGCCGGGCTGGACTTTGCGCGGGCTGCGATTCGTCGAGGAGACGAAGCGCGCGTTGCCCCTGCCGCCTTTGCCGCCGTGCGCGAGGACCGCGCGCGCGCCCGGCTCGCTGAGATCCGCGAGCACATCGCCGCTGTGCGCGTCGCGGATGATCGTGCCGACCGGCACGAGGATGATTTTGTCCTCGCCGCGCCTGCCGTGCTGATCCTTACCGCGGCCGTGCTCGCCGCGGCCTGCGCGGTAGAGACGCTGGTAGCGGAGATCCAGCAGCGTCGTGAAATCGGGATCGGCCACGGCGACGACATCGCCGCCGGCGCCGCCGTCGCCGCCGTCGGGACCCCCGCGCGGCACGTACTTCTCGCGGCGAAAGCTCATACAGCCGCGTCCGCCGTGGCCGGCCTCGACCTCGATTTTGACTTCATCGATGAATTTCATGGCGAAATCTCAGCTTCGCTCGATTGTAACTCGCACTCCGGGCAAAAAAAAAGCCCCGAAAGGGGCTTTTTGTTCGTTGCGCGTGCCGCTCACGCGGGCACGACGCTTACCCGCTTTCGGTCCCGGTCAAGGCGATCGTAAGAGACCACGCCATCGATCTTCGCAAAGATGGTGTAGTCGCGCCCCATACCGACGTTCTTACCCGGGTGAATGCGCGTGCCGACCTGGCGCACGAGAATGTTCCCCGCGCGCACACGTTCGCCGCCGAATACTTTGACGCCCCGGCGCTGCCCTTGGCTGTCTCTGCCGTTGCGCGAGCTGCCGCCGGCTTTTTTATGTGCCATCGAACTTAATTCCTTCCTATGCGATTTCCACGATCTTCAGCGTAGTCAGCTGCTGCCTGTGGCCGCGCTGGCGGCTGTAGCTTTTGCGCCGCTTTTTCTTAAACACCATGACCTTTTTGCCCTGCCCCTGCTCGAGAATCTCGGCCGTCACTTTGACGTCGCCGAGCGTCGGTGTGCCGATTTTAACATCCCCATTGCCGCCGAGCATCAGCACGTCGGGCAGCGTGATACGGTCGCCGACCGTGCCTTGAAGCCGCTCGACGCGGACGACATCCCCCGGCGCGACGCGGTACTGCTTACCGCCGGTCCTGATAACCACGTAAGACATAAGAATTTTCCTTAGAGACCAATTTCTAAACGAATTTTCCCCCAAAGTCAACGCGACCGCCGCATTGCCACGCGCATGGATTGGCAGGCGACCCGGCCGTCGGTTTACCACCAGAGGACGGGCCTTGCCGGCCCTCGGCCTTTGCACCGCTTGACAAAGAACCTCGCAGTAGCATAATTATATCGTATTACGATATTATCGTGTCACGATGAAAACTGCCGATCCGGCCAATTCTCCTGATTACCGCGCGCTGGCGGATTTCCGCCACGAGATCCGCCGCTTCCTGCGCTTCAGCGAAACCGCCGCGCGCAGCGCTGGCCTCGAGCCGCAGCAGCACCAGCTGCTGCTCGCGCTCAAGGGCCTGCCGCCCGACAAGCGCCCCACGATCAGCGTGCTCGCCGATCGGCTGCAAATTCAGCATCACAGCGCGGTCGAGCTGATCGACCGCTTGAGCAAGCGCGGCATGGTGCGGCGCTACCGCAGCCGCACCGACAAGCGCCAGGTTTACGTCCGGCTTACGCAAAGCGGCGAGGACGTCCTGCGCCACCTCTCCCTGCACCACCTGCAAGAGATCAGATCCGCCGGCCCGGTGCTCGCGCGCGTGCTCGCGACGGCGATCGCCTCCGCCAAAGAATCGTCCGCGTCGGACGGACAGTCGCTCGCGCACAGCGAGACCGACGATCCCCAACGGCGCGCTAAGCGGTGACCGCCATGGATGCTTCCACGCCGTCCGCCGCGACGCGTCGCGCGCGAGAGCCGTTCAAGCTCAGCGATTTCTCGACCGATGCGCGCGTCGTCACGATCTCGGCGATGGCGCTCGTCATCGGGGTTCTCAGCGCCTTCGTCGCGCTCGCACTGTTAAAACTCATCGGGCTCTTCACCAATCTTTTCTTTTTTCAGACCTGGGGCACCGCGTTAGTCTCCCCCGCCGGACATCATCTCGGCGTGTTCGTCGTCGCGGTTCCCGTAATCGGCGCGATCATCATCGGCTTGATGGCGCGCTACGGCTCGGAGCGCATCCGCGGCCACGGCATCCCCGAAGCGATCGAAGCGATTCTCATGAACGGCAGCCGGGTCGAGCCGAAGGTCGCGTTTTTAAAGCCGCTGTCTGCCGCGGTCTCGATCGGCTCCGGCGGCCCGTTCGGCGCCGAGGGGCCCATCATCATGACCGGCGGGGCGTTCGGCTCGATGATCGCGCAGTTCTTTCATTTGACGAGCGCCGAGCGAAAGACGCTGCTGGTCGCCGGCGCAGCCGGCGGCATGGCCGCTACGTTCGCCGCGCCGCTCGCGTCGCTGCTCCTCGCGGTCGAACTGCTGCTGTTCGAGTGGAAGCCGCGGAGCCTGATTCCCGTCGGCGTAGCGGCGGCCGCCGCCACCGTCGTCCGCCGCTACATTATCGGTCTCGGGCCGCTGTTTCCCACGAGCGCGCATCCGGTCTTCATCGGCCCCGACGGCATCGCCGGCTGTATCGTCGCCGGTGTCCTAGCCGGCGCGTTGTCGGCGCTGCTCACCGGCGCCGTTTACGCGGCCGAAGACTCCTTCAAGAAGCTGCCGATCCACTGGATGTGGTGGCCCGCGCTCGGCGGGCTGGCGATCGGCATCGGCGGCCTTATCTTTCCGCAGGCGCTCGGCGTCGGATACGACGTTATCGAATCGCTCATCCGCGAGAGCGCGCCCACGAAGATCATTCTCGGCATTCTGATCGTGAAGTCCCTGATCTGGTCGATCTCGCTCGGCTCCGGCACCTCCGGCGGCGTGCTCGCGCCGCTCCTGATGATGGGCGGCGCACTCGGCGGGATCGAAGCCGGCTGGCTTCCCGCCGAGGGCGTAGGCTTCTGGCCGCTCATCAGCATGGGCGCGATCCTCGGCGGCACGATGCGCGTGCCGTTCACCGGCGTCATTTTCATCCTCGAACTCACGCACGACGTGAACATCCTTCTGCCGCTCATCGTCGCGACGGTGATCGCCTACACATTCACCGTTCTGATCCTCGGCCGCTCGATCCTGACGGAAAAAGTCGCGCGGCGCGGCTACCACCTGTCGCGCGAGTACGCCATCGATCCGCTCGAAATTCTTTTCGTGCGCGAGGTCATGCCGGCGAACGTCATCGCGATCCCGGCGCATTCGCCGCTCAAGCAGCTGCTGCTGTCGCTACAGTCGACCGACCGCCGGCGGCGCCAGCGCTTGTATCCCGTCGTCGACGAAAAGAAGCGGCTGACGGGAATTCTGACCGAAGGCGACATTCACCGTCTGCAGCAAACCGACGGCCACGGCAAGGTTTCGAGCATGGAAGACGTCGTCCGGCGCAATCCGGTCGTCGCCTATCCCGACGAGCCGCTCCGCGCCGTCGTTTACCGCATGGCAGAGACGGGACTCACGCGGTTTCCCGTTATCGACCGCGACGGCGGCGCCGTACTCGGCGTGGTTTCTTTGAAAGACTTGTTGATCGCGCGGGCGCGCAACCTCGACGCCGAGCAGCGGCGCGAGCGCGTGCTCCATCCGCGGATCTTTTTCCCGCGCCAGTCGCGGCGCGATTCGAACAATAGAAGCGCAGCCTCAGGATAAAAAAGGACATCTAATTCAACGGAGGATAATTATATGGCCGAGACTCAAGAGGAAGTACTTTTAGACGTCAAGGTCGCGGAGGCGTCCTGGCTCTATAAATTCTATCTCAATCACGAGCGGAAGATCTTGGGCACCATTTCGGTGACGATCTTCCTGCTCCTATGGGAATTCATGGGCGGGCCGGTAAGCGCCTACAACCCGATCCCGATCCTGCGCGTGAACCCGATGTTCATGAGCTCGCCATCCTATATCTGGAAGGCGGCGGTCGCTCTTTTTAGCACCGGCGAGATCTGGAACGATCTTTACGTGAGCTCGGTCGAGTTCATGGGAGGCTACCTGCTCTCGATCGCCGTCGCGATCCCGCTCGGGGTTCTCATCGGCTGGAACAAGAAGGCGAGCGCGATCTTCGATCCGTTCGTCAACGCGATGAACGCGACGCCGCGCGTCGCGCTGCTGCCGCTGGTGATCATTTGGCTCGGCATCGGCATGCTTTCCAAGGTCGGAATCATCTTTTTGGGCGCGGTCGTGCCGATCATCGTCAACGCGCGTGACGGGGTCAAGACAACCCCTTCGTCGCTGCTCAACGCCGCGCGCAGCTTCGGCGCCACCGAGTGGCAGGTGTTCAAGAGCGTCGTCATGCCGGCGACGCTGCCGTTCATCCTCTCCGGCCTCCGCATCGCGCTCGGCCGCGCGCTGGTCGGCGTCATGGTGGGCGAGCTCTATGCCGCTACGGCGGGCATCGGCTTCATGATCACCGTCGCGGGCGCGACCTTCCAGACCGACAAAGTGTTCGTCGGCGTGCTGATCTTCGCGATCTCGGGCATGCTCGGGATGGAATTGCTGAGCCGCATCGAGCACCACTTCGACAAGTGGCGTCCGCGCGTCGGCGCGCAGGCGTAGTATACTGCGACCGGTTAAATTGAAAAAGCGCCGGGTGCTCCGCGGCACCCGGCGCTTCAGCTTCAAATCGAATGCGGCGGCGGAACCGCACCGCCGACTAAGTTCCGGCTCTCGAAACCATCCAGATAATGCCGCCGATGATGGCGACCACGATGAGGACGCCGACCCACACGCCCGCCTTGAAGATGTCGCCGGCGAGCTCGCATCCGCTCAGCAAAAACATCCCGGCGAGCAGCGGCAAAAACATTAAAGAGTTATTCATGATAGCCTCCTTTTCTACCCCTCCGCTCCTGGGAAAAGCGTAGCGAATGTGGGCGCCGTAACAAGTCGGGCAAACTCCTCAATGATATTAATACCTTGCGCGCGCTCATTGACTTCCCGCGGGCGCTTTGCGATAGACGATGCGAGGAGATTCCCCCATATGAAAAAAAACCTGCGCCTCGACGTCGTCCTCTTCTGCTCCATCGTCCTGCTGCTGTCCGGCTGCGGCTACAACAGCCTGCAGCGGCTCGACGAAGAGGTCAAAGCGGCATGGTCCGAGGTGCAGAACCAATACCAGCGGCGCGCCGACCTGATACCGAATCTGGTCGAGACCGTCAAAGGCGCCGCGAAATTCGAGCAGGACACGCTTACGCAGGTCATTCAGGCGCGCAGTCAGGCGACGAGCATCAAGCTCGAGCCGAAAGATCTGAGCGACCCGCAAATGGTGCAGAAATTCGAGCAGGCGCAGCGCAACCTCACCGGCGCGCTGTCGCGGCTGCTCGTCACCGTCGAGCGCTACCCCGAGCTCAAGGCGAACCAGAACTATCGTGATCTCCAGGCGCAGCTCGAAGGCACGGAGAACCGCATCGCCGTTGCGCGCAACCGCTACATCCAGAAAGTCGCGGAGTATAATACGGCCGTGCGCTCGTTCCCGACGAATCTCACGGCCAAGTACCTGCTGGGCTTGAGCCCGCGCGCGACGTTCACGGCGGACGAGAAAGCGGCGACGCCGCCGGCAGTGAAGTTCTAAAGAGGATGCGGGGCACACCAGACAAATGACCGACCGTGACCAGGGTGTTGCGGCGATTCTTTTTTTTATCGCCGGCTACGTTGCACCCTTCGTCGCTCATTACATCATTCCCCCGCGCTCCAGAAAGCGCGCCGCCATAAATGGGGTGCTTGTTGGCGCGGGAGTCCCGGGATTTGCCGCCGTTATATCCCTCTTAGCCGGTGTCCATCTTCCATTCTCGTTAGTTCTTCTTCTTGTATTGATTTCCGGGTTGTTAGGAATAGTTAGCGGTCTCCAGGGTTACGTCGATGCGCCGAGAAGCTATGATGGTCGCAGACTTATGACAATAACAGAGCCTTTTTACGAGGATCTGATCGAAGGCGAAAAGCCGGCCGATTTCGACTGCAATAACCGAAGGGCAGTGAAAGAAGCGAAAGGTGGAGGAGGATACATACGCGTTACCGACGGCAGCGGAGGTGGCGGTGGCGGTTTCAGTGGCGGTGGTTTCGGCGGCGGAGGAGCGTCCGGGGGCTGGTAATGTATCGCGCTATTTTCGTTTTTCTTCTTCTTTTCGCCACGCCGTCTTTCGCCACTAGCATCGATATAGGCGCGGTCCAGGCCGCCTCGCCCGCCCTCGCTCTCGACGTGCCGGCGCTTAAGGGCCGCGTCAACGACTACGCCGGCCTGCTGTCGCGCGAGCGCGCGGCCGCGCTGGAGCAAAAGCTCGCGCAGTTCGAAAACTCGACCGGCCATCAAATCGCAGTGCTGACGATTCCCAGCCTCGAGGGCGAAGATATCGAAGGCTTCGGCATCAAGGTCGCGGAGAAATGGAAAATCGGCCAAAAAGGATTCGATAACGGCGCAATCCTCATCATCGCGCCGAAAGACAAACGTCTCCGCATAGAGGTAGGCTACGGCCTCGAAGGCGTCCTGCCCGACGCGATCGCGAATCGCATCATCCAAGAAGTCATCGTCCCCCGATTTAGAAACAACGACTTTCCCGGCGGCGTCGAAGCCGGCGTCGACGCGATGATGAAGGTGGCCAGCGGCGAGCCGATTCCGCAGGCGCAGCGACGGAAGCCCTCATCCGGCGGCTCGGGTTTTCCGGTCAGCCTGATCGTACTGCTGTTTCTCTTCGTCCCCTTTCTGATATCTTCGCTATTCAGCGGTTTCGGCGCCGGCAGGCGCGGCCGACGCTACTACGGACCCGGCGGATATTACGGCGGCGGCGGGTTCGGAGGCGGCGGCTGGAGCGGCGGAAGCGGCGGCGGATTCAGCGGCGGAGGAGGTGGTTTCGGCGGCGGCGGCGCATCCGGAAGCTGGTGATATGAATCCCGACAAGTACTTTACTCAGGAGGAGCAGGACAAAATTCGCGCCGCGGTCGAAGCCGCCGAAAGCCGCACGGCCGGCGAGATCGTCCCGATGATCGTCGGCGCGAGCGGGCGTTATGCGGAAGCGAATGTCGCCGGAATGATTATCGGCCTCGTCATAGGCTCCGCCGCGGCGCTTGTGTGGCACGACCCATGGAGCGTGCCGCACGCCGAACTGGCTTGGCCGCTGCTCGGAGCCGCCATTGGTCTCGCGCTGTCGCACGTTCCCGCGATCAAGCGCATGCTCGTGCCGCCGCAGCGCATGACCGAAGCGGTCCACATCCGGAGCCTCGCCGCTTTTACCGCGCATGGTCTGCATTACACGCAGGGACACACTGGCATTTTGATTCTCGCCTCGCTGTTCGAGCACCGCGTCGTGGTGCTCGCCGACCGCGGCATCAACGACAAGGTCAAGAAGGGCACGTGGGACGAGATCGTCGCCGCGATCACAGCGGGCCTCAAATCCAACGACGGGGCAGCCGCGTTTTGCGCCGCGATCGAGCGCTGCGGTAATATTCTCGCTGAGCACTTCCCGCGCGCCGGGGACGACCGGAACGAATTGAAGGACGAGCTGATACGGGAACGCTAAGGAGAGAATTATGACGCGCAGACTTCTGTTAACCTTGTTGCCGATTCTCCTGTGCGCGAGCGCCGCGCGCGGGCAGGAGCACATGAATCTGGCCTACATCTCGCCCAACGCGAGCTCGTCGTCCGTTCTCTGGGTCGCGAAGGAAGCCGGCATCTATAAGAAACACGGCCTTGACGTCAACGTGCTCTACATCGAGGGCACGCCCAAGGCGCTGATGGCGCTCTTCGCCGGCGAGCTCCAGACGGTCGCGGGCACTGGACCCGCCGTCGTGAACGCGAAGCTTCGCGGCGCCGATGTCACGATGGTCATGGGCTTCGAGGTCTTCCTGCCCTACTATCTCGTCGCGGTGCCGGGGATTAAAAGCCTCGAAGAGCTGAAAGGCAAGATCGGCGCGAACCATTCGGCGGCGACCTCCGCCGATTTCGCAATGCGCTTAGGTCTAAGAAGCGTAGGCCTCGATCCCGACAAGGACGTGAACCTCCGGGTCGTCGGCGCGACGAACCTCCGCGTGCTCGCGATGAAGCAGGGACAGGCGCAGTTCACCGTCGTCAGCGCGACGGAGCGCGAGGAGGTCGAGAAGCTCGGCTTCAAAGTCGTCGCCGACCTCGCCGCGAAGCGCATCCCCTACCCCCACGCCGGCCTCATCACGAGCCAGAAAATGCTCAAAGACAAGCACGAAGCAATGCTGCGCTTCGCCCGCGCCGCCGTCGAGTCGATCCATTATTTCAAGACGCACAAGCCCGAGACGATCGCGGTTTTGAAAAAATATGTGAAGACCGATCCGACGACGCTGGAGACCGCGTATAATTATCTCAAAGGCGCCATTCCCGATTATCCATATCCGACCGCCGAGGGCATGAAGACTTACATCTCGGAGGCCGGGCGGACGCAGCCGGCGATCGCCAAGGCCGACCCGGCGTCATTCGTAGACACAAGCCTCGTGAAGGAAGTCGAGGACGAAGGGTTTCTAAAGAAATTGGGGAGGAATTAAGAATTCGGAGAGCTCCTTCGCTCCGCTCAGGATGACGACGGCACCGACCTGTTTTTAGTCATTCTAAGCGTCAGCGAAGAATCTCTCCCAGCGCTATTTTCTCACCAATCTCACATCCACCGCCGCGACGCCCTGCCCTTCGGGGCGCACCATCAGCGGATTGATCTCGAAGTCGGATAAATGCTCGCGGTGCGCCGCGAACAACTCCGATACGCCCGCTATCGCGCGCGCGAGCGCTTTGATGTCGCGCGGCGGCTGGCCGCGCACGCCGGTGAGAATTTTGTAGCCGCGCAGCTCTTTCAGCATCTCCAGCGCTTCACCCTCGCTCACCGGCAGAAGCCGGAGCGCGACGTCTTTCAAAACTTCGACGAAGATGCCGCCGAGGCCGACCATGAGAAACGGACCGTACTGCGGATCGGTGCGCGCGCCGACGAGGACCTCGGTGCCCTGGACCATCTCCTGAACCAGCAAATGCGCCTTGGAAGCTTTCGCCAGCAGATCTTTGCCGGCGGCCTCCACTTCGGCGGCGTTGCGCACGCCGAGGACGACGGCGCCAGACTCGGTCTTGTGCACGATCTCCGGCGCGACGAGCTTCAACGCAACCGGAAAGCCGATCTGCTTCGCTTTCTCCGCCGCTTCCGCCGCGTTTGCGGCAGTCGCCTGGCGCGGTAGGCCGATGCCGTGGCGCTGAAGCAGCGCGTTCAGTCTTTCTCCCTCGAGATCGGCGTCGCTGCCCGACGCCGCAGGCAGGCTGCCGATCTCGCTCTGGCGGCGCTTGCCGTAAAAGCCCAGGCCCGCGAGCGCGCGCAGCGTCGGCTTGATGCCTTGCAAGAACGGAATGCCCGCGTCGTCCTGAAAGACGCGGCTCTCGTCGGTGAGGCTGTAGGTCGAGCGCGCGAACGCGACGATCGGCTTGTCCGTCGTCGCATTCAAATTCTTGAACAGCGTCGCCTCGCGTTTCTCGGGAAAACGCGGCAGCTCGCCGTGAATCGCGAGCAGATCGACGTTGTCGTCGTCGGCGTGAAACTTGACGATCTTGATGAAGTTCTCCTCGTCGCCGAAGCCGGCGACGCCGCATTCGAGCGGATTCTCCACGACCAGCTCGGGCGGAATCAGCGGCCGCACCGCCTGCCGCGTCGCTTCGCTGAGAGGCGCGAGATCCGTGTTCAATTCCTCGGTGTGGTCGCAGAGGAGGCCCTTCATGCCGCCGGAATTGACGACAATGGCGGCGCGCGTCCCGCGAGGGATCCTGCCCGGCATGAAAGCGAGCGTCGTCTCGGTTAGGTCTTCGAGCGTCGGCACGCGCACCATGCCGAGCCGCTTGCAGACCGCCTCGAAGACTTCGTCGGAGCCCGCGAGCGCGCCGGTGTGCGAGATCGCCTGGCGCTTGCCCATCTCCGAGCGGCCGAGCTTGATGACGAGAATCGGCTTGTTTTTCTTGAGCGACTGCGCCGCGACCGTCATGAACTCGCGCGGCCGGCGGATACCCTCGACCATCAGCGCGATCAATTTCGTTTCGTCGTCTTCGACGAGAAACGAGAGATAGTCGACGAGATCGAGGCTGGTCTCGTTGCCGCTGGAGACGGCATAGGTGAAGCCGATGCCGCGCTCCGATGCGCCCTTGATCCAGTTGCCGAGCGAGCCGCCGCTCTGAAAAATCAGACCGACGGGACCTTTCTTGAGCAGCGGCACCGCGGTCGGAAAGCTCCACAGTCCTTCTTTCAGGGAAAAAGATCCCATGCAGTTGGGCCCGCACGCGACCATGCCGGTGCGCTCGCATAAATCGCGCAGCGCCTCTCCGCGCTTTTTCCCCTCGGGGTCGGTGCCTTCCCCGAATCCGGCCGAATAAACCGTCGCCGCCTTCGACCCGAGCTTCGCCGCTTCTTCGAGCGTGCTCAGCACCGCCTTGGTCGGAATCAGCATGAGCAAGTGTTCCGGCGGCTCTGGCAATGCGGCCAAATTCGGATAGCACGGATCTTCCGCGATCTCCTTGTAGTTCGGATTGACGAGATAAAGCTTGCCGGCATATTTCGCTTTTTTCAGGTTGCGGTAAATGCCCATCGGCCAGCGCCCCTTCGGTGACGCGCCGACGATCGCCACGGAGCGCGCGCTGAGTAGATTCTCGACCGGTCTGCGTTTGAAAGTCTCGCTTGTGCTCATAATGTTTCGAGGTATTTCACAGTCTCCTATTTTCTTCAACACGCGTTCATTCCGCGAACACGCGCCAGCGCTCGGGCCGCAGCACGACCGCGGCTCGCTGCCCGACGGCGATCTCCGTGTCGCCGGGCAGCTTCGCCAACAGCGTCACGCCGTTGACTTCGATCTCGACGAGCGCCGCATCGCCGAGATAATTCTTGCTTGCGATGGTGCCGACAAGCGGCCCGCTCGCGCCGTCGGCCGCCGCGAGCTCGACGTGCTCCGGCCGGATCGCGAGCGTCACCGCCCCCGCCGCCGCGAACGCCGGCGGCACAGGCAGCTCCAGCGAGCCGAGCGCGCACTCGACGGATCCGGCGGCGATCTTCGCCTTCACGAAGTTCATCTCGCCGACGAACTCGGCGACGAAGATATTCGCCGGGCGGGCGTAGACCTCGTCCGGCGCCGCGACCTGCAGGATCTCGCCGCCGTGCATGACGCACACGCGGTCGCCGAGGCTCAGCGCCTCAGCCTGATCGTGCGTGACGTAAAGCGTGGTCACACCGACGGCGCGCGTGATCTTCTTGAGCTCGACGCGCATCTGCTCGCGGAGCCGCGCATCGAGATTACTCAGCGGCTCGTCCATCAGGAGAATCTTCGGCTCGGTCACCATGGCGCGCGCCATCGCGACGCGCTGCTGCTGGCCACCGGAGAGATCGGTCGCCGGCCGGTCTTCCAGGCCGTCGAGCTGCACGAGATGCAGCGCGCGGCGGACTTTTTCCGCGACGAGTTCTTTGCCGAAGCGTTTGCGGCCGCGCACGAGCGGGAACGCGACGTTCTGAAAGACGTTCATGTGCGGCCAGATCGCGTACGACTGGAAAACCATGCCGATGTCGCGCTTCTCCGTCGGCACGTAAACGCGCCGCGCAGGCGCGTTCACCGTCACGCCTTCAATCTCGATCTCGCCTGCGTCGGGCCGCTCGAGTCCGGCGACGCAGCGCAGCGTTGTCGTCTTGCCGCAGCCGCTCGGGCCGAGCAGCACGCAGAATTCCCTCTCGCCGATCTCGAGATCGATGCCGCGCAACGCCTCGACGCGGCCCCGCCGGGTATCGAACCACTTCTTGAGACCGCGAATGGTGATCAATTTCAGCTCGATGTGTTCCGTATGAAATATAAAGTGACGCTTGAGGTCAGCTCTGCCACTCCCCCAAGTGTCCGAAAGCGATCTTGAGCCCACCAACGACGATGACCGCGAAGAGCACGAGCACGACCCCGAGCGCGGCGACCTGCGGCACCCAACCGTTGCCCCAAAACTGCCAGACGATCGTAGAGATCACGACGTTCTTGCGCGTGCCGAGCGTGAGCGCCATTGTCACCTCGCGGTACGAGAGCATGCTGATCCAGATCCAGCTGTTGAAGATGCCGGCGGCGATGAGCGGCAGCACGATGCGCCCGAGCACGGTGCGCGTCGAAGCGCCCGAGACCTTGCCCGCCTCCTCCAACTCGCGGTGCACTTGGATCATCACGCCGTTGGTCGTGCGCGTGCCGTAGGCGATCCACGTGATCGTGTGCGCGATCGCGATGATCGCGACCGTGCCGTAGACCGGAAACCAGCTGCGATACGCGAGGCCCAAGTAGGCCAGCCCGACGGCGAGGAGAATTCCGGGGATCGCGTGCGGCAAGAATGCGAGTGTATCGAGCGCGCCGCGAAAACTCACGTTCGTCCGCACCACGATCCAGGAGACGAGCACGCTCAGGACCATCGTCACCGTCGGCACGACGAACATGAGAATCGCGGTGTTAACGAATGGCAGCGCGCCGACGTGATCAAAGATGTGGCGGAAGTTCTCGAGCGAGACCTGCGCGAACGCCTCGGCCGACGGCACCTGCAGGTGCGGCAGCAGCGAGACCCAGACAAGCACGAGAAACGGGATGAAGACTTCCATCGCGAGATAGAGCAGCGCGAACGCGAGCGCGGCCCATTTCCAGCGGCCGAGCGCGATCTCGCGCGGGCGGTAGCCGCGCCCGGTGATGACGGTGTACTTTTTCCCATGCTGCACGAGTCGCACATAAAAATAAGCGAGCAGGAGCCCTGCGGCGAGCATCACCGCCCCGTAGGCGCCGGCGAGGCCGTAGTTAGGCAGGCCCGTCGGCGGATTCGTCGAGGTGAAGATCAGCGCGCTCAAAACGATGATGCGCGCGGGGTAGCCGATGATCGCCGGGACTTCGAAGACGGCGATCGCGGTCATGAAGAGATACACCATGACGCCCGCGATCGCGGGCAGCGTGATCGGCACATTGATGCGGAGAAACGTCTGCAGCTTGCTCACGCCCGAGGTGTACGCGGCTTCTTCGAGCGCCGGGTCCATCGTGCGGTAGGCGGCCGCGAGCATGAAGAAAGCCGACGGCACGAACGAGACTCCCTGGATGACCGCCATGCCGGGAATGTTGTAGAGGCTGAGCAGCGGCTGTTCCATGCCGAACAGCTGCCGCGCCCATTGATTGACGAGACCGATGCGCGGGCTCAGGAGCAAAATCCACGCGATCGTGCGCAGGAAGACCGGAATCAAAATACCGACCGTCATGAGCACATAGATCGCGCCCTTGAACGGCAGATCGGTGCGCATGAGCAGCCACACGAGCGGGACGGCGAAGAGCAGCGCGACGAATACCGTGCCGGTGGCGAAGAGCAGCGTGTTGCCGAGAACTTTATAGGTGCCGGAATTGCTGTAGACAGCTGCGAAGTTCGTCAGCGTGAGCGGCCCGCCTTCGCCGGGAAAGCCGGTGCGCAGGCTCATCAGCACCACCATCAGCAGCGGTATGCCGACGATGAGCGCGAGCAGCGCGGTGAGACCGCCGGCGAACAGTCCGACGCCGGGGAGTCTTACTTCCGCCGCGGGCCGGGCGGCCGCGGCATCGGTGGTGACGCTCACAACGCTCCGCTTGCTATCACAGGCCGGAAAAGCCGAATATCTTTCCGTACTCGCGCGAGAGACGATCGACCATCTCAGCCTGATCCTGGATCAAGTAGACGACCTTCTTACCCTGCACGTACTTATTCGCCGCCGTGCCGGGAATCAGCGCCGAGGTTTGCCCGGCATATTTTTCCCAAATCTTCTGGGCCTCCGGCGTCGTTAGATACGCGGCGAAGAGATGCGCGGTCTTCGGGTGCGGCGCGTTCTTGAGCACCCCCGCGTGATACCCCGGCGCGATGAGCGGCGAGACTGACTCCGCAAAGACGACCGGCGCCGTCTTGTGGCTCGCCGCCTGAAGCTCGCTGTTGCTCAGCGACGCGGCGATCGAGATCTCGCCGAGCAGCAGACGGTTATATATTTCGCCGAGCCGGCCCAAAATCAGCTCCTGCTTGGTCAGCCCTTTGACAAGCTGCGTCGTCTTTTCCTCGCCCCAATAGGTCGCGAGCCGGGCGAAATGGTGCGTCGCGGTCGAGACGCCCATCTTCCCTTTCCACTTCGGATCCAAGAGATCGTCCCAGCTCTTCGGCCCATCTTTGGCGGCGACGAGCTGCTTGTTGTACGCCGGGAGAACGAACTGGTTCGCGAAGCTCACCGTAGAACTGTCGAACATGATCGCCTTCGGATCGACGCCGAGGCTCTTATAATCGAACGTTTGATGCAATTTTTTAAGCCACAGCGTCGCGTGCTGTGAGTCGGTGACGACCATCAAGTCCCACTCGGGCGGCGTGCCGCTCGCGGCGAAGCCGACGAGCTTGCCGACGTCGCGCGTCATGTTGCCGGACGGATTGTATTGGAGCTTAATGTTGAGTCCGTATTTTTTATTGAATGCCGAGTTGAGCGCCTGCGCACCTTGCGGCGTCAGCGTCGAGGGGCCGTAGAATTCGAACGTGCCTTCTTTTTTCGCCGCGGCGACGAGATCGTCGACGGGCGCAGCGAGCGCCGCGGTCGCGCCGAGCGCGACAAAGACAAGCAGAAATAAAACTCGTATCGAGCGCATGATCACCTCTTTATTGGAATCCCAGAATCTTGCCGTAATCGGTCGAGAGCCGGTCGATCGTCTCGGCCTGCTCCGGCTTCATATAAAGGACTTTCTTCCCCTGCGCGTACTTGTACGCCGTCGTGCCGGGAATGAACGCGGATGTCTGTCCGCCGTACTGCTCCCAGAGATTCTGCCCTTCCACCGTCGTCAGGAAGATCGCGAAGAGCGCGCCGGTATTCGGATCCGTCGCCCCTTTGGGCACGCCCGCGTTGTACGCGGGGGAGACGACCGGCTCGATCTTGTCGGCATGGATGATCGGCGCTCCGGCTTTCTTCGCCGTATTGATGTAGCTGTCGGTGAGGGTTGCGATCGCGAGGATCTCGCCGGTTTGAAGGCGCGTGTAAAGCGCTCCCATCGTTCCGAGCACGAGATCCTGCTTCGCTAATGCCTTGACGAACTCGGTCGTCCTCTGCTCGCCCCACGAGCCGGCGGCGAGACGCGCCAGATGGTGCGTGGTCGTCGACATGCCGAGCTTGCCGCCTTTCCACTTGCGATCGAGCAGGTCTTCCCAGCGCTTCGGCACGTCTTTGTCCGACAGCGCCGTTTTGTTGTAGGCGGGATAGACGAACTGGTTCGCCATGATGACGGTGCCATTGTCGTACTGCACCCAGCGAGGATCGACGCCGAGCTTGGCGTAGTGGAATGGCTGGTGCAGTTTTCGGAGCCACAGCGTCGCGTGATGCGCGTCGGTGACAACCATCACGTCCCATTCTGGCCGCGCCCCGGCGGCTTCCTGCGTCACGACCTTCGCGACGTCGCCGACCATATTGTTCGAAGGGCTGTAGTTGACTTTGGCGTTGAGGCCGTACTTTTTGTTGAAGGCGGCAGCGAGCGCCTGCGCGCCCTGAGGGCCGAGCGTCGAGGGCGCGAGCAGCTCGAGCGTGCCTTCCTTTTTGGCCTTCGCGACAAGATCGTCAATGGGCGCTGCGGCGAGCGTGGCGCAATGCAATAGGAACGCGGCGGCGGCCAAAACAGCTGCGTGCGACTTCATCGTCCCGTCTTCATCGAGATAGCGTCGCTACTGGATCTTCGGTCCGGTGTATTCGAGTATGTATAGTCCGCCTTTGATGCGGTCGGTGACGTAGATGAGGCCGTCGGTATCGACGTAGAGGTCGTTGAACATCGGCGCCTTCTGCCCTTCGGGCGCCGGCGGCACGAAAAAGCCTACTTCTTCGGGCCGGTATTGATTGCGGATGTCGAAAACGCGGAGCCCCGCGTTGTAGTAGGTGACGAAAATCAGATTTTCGCTGTGGAACGCGCCGGGCCGGTGCTCGTGCACGTTGTGCGGGCCGAAGCGGAGCCCGCGCTTGCAGAAATCACCTTCCGGCACCGGGCAGGTGCTGACGATCACGGGATTTCTTTCCTCGCGGATGTCGATCAGCCAGACGCGCTTCTCCCCTTCCTGACAGTCGTACTTGACCGACTCGTCGACTGCGACAACGAGCTTTCTTCCCGGCAGCGGCATGGTCGTATGCGCGTAGCCGCCGAACGGCGGGCTCCAATCGATGCGGCTGATCGTCTTCGGTTTGGAAATATCGGATATGTCGAGAATCGCCATGCCGGCGTCTACCATCGCGACATAGGCTCGGTCACCTTCGGGGATGATGCCGTGCACGTGGAAATGCTCGCCGGGAAACGGCGTCCAGTCGGTCGGCGTTTCCTCGCCTTCCTTGGTGCCCGGAATCCACCAGCGGCCGGCTTCTTTCGGCGCCGTGGGGTTAGAAAGGTCGGCAATGAGATACGCGCGCTCCTTGATGCCCGGCAGCATCGCGCCAACGTGCGCGTATTTGCCGTCGGTGAACCACATGCGATGCACGCCCTTGCCGGGAAGCTTAAGATAGCCGATCTCCCGCGGCTCGTCGGGTTTCTCGATCGAATAGATGCGTATCCCCGCTTCGTTCGGCACGCTCGCGGAAACGGTCTTGTCGAAATATGGCCGCTCCTGGTTTTGAATCAGGATATCGCCGGCGATCTGCACCTTGTGCGCGTGCGTGTTCGACGGATGCGGCATCTGCCGCACCAGACGCGGGTCCGTCGGATCGGCGACATCGACGATCGTCAACGCCATAGGCGACGTGCCGAGGTGCGCGACATAGACGTACCGCCCTTTCTTCAAAAGCTGCATGCCATCGCCGTGGCCGTTCAGATCGTGATGGCCGATGACGCGGACCTTCGAATTTTCGCTTTTTTCCTGGATTTCTTTGACGGTCTGCACGATCGCGCTCCCGTTACAAATGACTATCGCACCCGCGCCTTTCTTATATTTCGCTCCCCGGGATGTCAACAACGCTCGGTTGGCGGCCCGCGGCATGTATGTTATTAAATGCCTGCATTAAAGGAGAGCGTCATGAGACGATCCGCCATCCTGGTCGCACTGCTGGTTTTCCTCGGCGCGGCGCCGCTTCAGGCGCAGACGAAAAAGATTCCCGTCGCTTACAGCGCGATCAGCGCTACCCAGACCGGCTTCTATCTGACCAAAGAGATGGGAATCTTCGAGAAAAACGGCCTCGCCGTCGACCCGATCTACGTCGCCGGCGGCACGCGCATCGCGCAGGCGCTGATCGCCGGCGAATTTCCCGTGGCGCTCGCCGGCGGCGCGATCGTCAACGCCAACTTGGCCGGAGGCGACCTCGCGTTCGTCGGCGGCGTCGTCAACGTGCCGTCGTTTTACGTCTACGTTCATCCGTCGATCAAAAAGCCCGAAGATTTAAAAGGCAAAGCGCTGGGCATCACGACCTACGGTTCGTCGACGGATTTCACGCTTCGCTATCTCGTGCGCAAATGGGGCCTCGAGCCCGACCGCGACGTGAAGATCATCCAGGCCGGCGGCCAGCCGGAGATTCTCGCCGGCATGCAGGCTGGCGCGCTCCAGGGCGGCAATCTTTCGTCTCCGGGCGATTTCAAAGCGCGAAAGCTCGGCTTCGTTCTGCTCGCCGACTTCAAAAACGTCGGACTGGATTATCCGACGGTAAGCCTTGTCTCGACGCGGAGCTATCTGAAAAAAGACCCGGCGACGGTGAAACAGTTCATCATTGCCTACAGCGAAGGCGTGCACCGGCTGTTCACCGACAAAGAGCTCGGCATTAAGATCATCGCAAAATACACCCGTACCCAAGACCGCGAAGTGCTCGAATCGTCCTACGCCTACGCGACGAATTTCGTCGAGAAGACGCCGCGGCTTCCTGTGAAGGGAATCGAGACGATTCTCGAGCAATTGGCCGCGACGAACCCGAAAGCCAAGCAGCACAAGGCCGACGACTTCGTCGATGCGAGCTTCTATAACGAGCTGGAGAAAAGCGGCTTCTTTAAAAATCTCTGGCGGTAATTTTAACTAGTTTCGAGTTACGAGTTTCGTCTTTCGCGGCAGAATGTTAGGAATTTATCCATCGCTCCGACTCGAAACCCGAAACTAGCAAGCCGCAACTTTTTATGGAACTTCACTTGCACGGCTCGGCCCGGTCGATCGCGCAGGCGCTCGAGCGCGCGCGCGCAGCGGAGGCCGCCGGCTTCGACGGCATCTTCTTCGCCGACAGCCAGATGAACTCGCTTGATCCGTTTCAGGTCTTGTCAATCATCGCGGCGCAAACCGAGCGGCTTCGCCTCGGGACCGCGGTCAGCAACATGGTCTACCGCGATCCCAGCGTGTTAGCGAACTCCGCCGCGACGCTGAACGAAGTATCGAACGGACGAGCCGTGCTCGGCCTCGGCACCGGCGACGGGCCTGTATACAGTCTCGGCCGCCGAGCAACCAAGCTCGACGAGTTCGAGCGCGGGCTTAAGACGATCCACGATCTTCTCGGCGGAAGCGGCATCGTTGTGCCGCACGCCAAAGAGCGCGCCGCAGGCACCGTAAAGCTCCGCGTCGGTAAACGGCCGGCGCCGATTTATATCTCCGCTGAAGGTCCACGGACGCTCCGCGTCGCCGGGCGAGTCGCCGACGGGGTGATTCTCGGCAGCGGCTTCGATCTCACAGTCCTCGCGTGGGCGCGCGAGCGGATTGCCGAAGGCGCGCGCGAAGCCGGCCGCACGTCGAGCGATATCGACGTCATGCCTGCCGGCATGACCGTCATCGACACCGACGGCACGCGTGCGCGCAAGACCGTGCGCAGTCGCCTCGCCAACCGCGCGCACCATAACTTTCGCTTCACGATGGAAACCGTCCCGTCGGAGGAAGTCGCCGGCGTCGAGCGCTTCATGGGCGGCTTCGATATCTCGAAGCCGCTCGAGGAGCGCATCGACCCCGATCTCGTGAGCGGCTACCTCGTCCGGCGTTTCACGATCGCCGGCACGGCCGAAGAATGCGCCGCGCGGGTGCGCGAGCTCACGGGCGCCGGCGTCAAGCGGCTCTTGTTGACGCCGCCCGAGGCGAACTATCTCGAAGTCGTCGCGGCCTGGGGCAAAATCATTCCTCAATTATGAAAGCGGTGCTACTTCGAGAGTTCGGCGGTCCCGACGTACTCCGCACCGAAGAGGTCGAGAAACCTTCCCCCGCTGCCGGGGAAGTTCTGGTGCAAGTGCATTCTGTCTCCGTCAATCGCACGCTTGACCTCGTCGTGCGCGCGGGAAAATATCCCTCCGACATCAAGTTGCCGCTCGTTCTCGGCGTCGATCCAGCGGGCGTCGTCGCGGCCGGCGCAAGCGTCGCCGATCCGTCTGTTGGCGCACGCGTCGCGATCGTCTCGATGATCGCCTGCGGCGAATGCCGCTTTTGTAAAGACGGTGAAGAGGCGAACTGCGCGAACAGCCGCCACATCGGCCTGCACCGCTGGGGCGGCTACGCCGAATACGTCGCGGTGCCGGCGAAAAATGCTTACGTTATTCCGGACAATGTCTCTTTCGCCGACGCGACCGTGATCACGCGCCACTTTCCGATGGCCTTCAACCTGCTCGTCAACAAGGCGGAACTCAAATCCGGCGAATGGGTCTTGATTATGGGCGCGGTCGGCGCGCTCGGCAGCTCCGGCATCCAGGTCGCAAAAATGCTCGGCGCCAAAGTGATCGCCGGCGCTGGCTCGGACGAGCGCGTCGCGATCTCGATGGGTTACGGCGCCGATTTCGGCGTCAACTATCGAAAGCAGGACCTCGCCAAGGAAGTGCTCAAGATCACCGGCGGCCACGGCGCAGATGTGGTTTACGAGAACATTGCAGACCCGACGCTCTGGCCCGGCGCTTTCAACAGTCTCGCGTGGGCCGGCCGGCTCGTCACCGCCGGCGGGCACGGCGGCGGCCAGGTCACGCTCGACGTGAAGCGGCTGTATCTCAGGCGCATGAAAATCCTCGGCGCGGCTGGAACCAACCGGCGCGACGTCGAGCGCGCGCTCGAAGCCGCCGGCGCGGGAAAAATTCGCGCGATCATCGACCGCACGATGCCGCTCGCCGAAGCCGCGGCGGCGCACCGCATCATGGAAGAAGAGCGGATTTTGGGTAAAATTATCTTGCAGCCGACTTTGTAAGGAGACCTCTCATGGCGCAGATCGTCTCGATTATCGGCATCACGCACAATCCCTTCATGCCGCGGCTCTTTAAGCAGCCAACGCGTCCGCCCGGCGCGGAAAAAGTTATCGAGCGCATCGCGATGATGAAGGCGAAGCTCGCCGAGGCGAAGCCGGACGTGCTGGTGACGATCGGCAACGATCACCTGCACCAGTTCTTCATGGACAACATGCCGGCCTTCATGATCGGCAAGATGGACGCGTACGCCGGCACGTTTTACGACGAGACGCGCGAGTTCGGCCTGCCCTATCATAAGATTCCCGGCGACGTGGAGCTGGCGGATGCGATCATGGAGGGCGCCTTCGACCGCGGCGTCGACTTCGCTTATTCGAACGAGCTCACGATCGACCACTCGATCATCGTGCCGCTCACCTTCATCCGTCCCGACATGGATATCCCGATCGTTCCGATTCTCACGAACTGCATCGCGCCGCCGCTGCCGCGGCCGAAGCGCTTCTATCAGGTCGGGCAGGCGATCCGCACCGTCATCGACAGTCTCGAGACGAAGAAACGCGTCGCGGTCATCGTGAGCGGCCATCTGTCGCTCGAGATCGGCGGGCCGAAGCAGTTCGAGCGCCACCTGCTCGATCCCAACTTCGACGCGACCGCCGTCGGCTGGATTGCGCAGGGCGACGTCAACGGCGCGGTCAACAATTCCTCGTTCGCGCAACTCAGGCAGTCCGGCAACATGACGCACGGTTTTTTGAACTTCATCATGATGATGGGCGTCGCCAACGCGAAAAAGCCTGCCTACGCCGAAGGCCTCGACGCGGGCTGGCCGGCTATTCCGTTTTTTAGGTATGACAATGCGTAAACTACTTTTTCTTTTCATGCTGCTAGCGCCGTCATTTTCCATCGCTCAGCAACACCCCTCCCCTTACGCCGGCCAGCAGTCGCGCGACATCAAGGCGCTCTCCGACGACGAGATCCACGGGTATCTCAACGGCCAAGGCATGGCGCTCGCCAAGGCCGGCGAGCTGAATCACTATCCCGGACCGATACACGTTTTGGAACTGGCCGATCGGTTGAGGCTTACCGAAGCGCAGAAGCAGCACACGGAAGCCATTCGCAAGACGATGCTAAGCGAGACGATCCCGCTAGGCACGCGCATCGTCGAGAAAGAGCGCGATCTGGATCAACTGTTCGCGACCGGTTCCATCGACAAGGCCAAGCTCGACTCCACTGTCGCCGACATCGGCCGGCTTCAAGGCGAGCTACGCGCTGCGCACCTCCGCGCGCATTTGGAGCAGAAAAGAATCCTAACGCCCGAACAGGTGGCGAAGTACGACGAGCTGAGAGGCTATACATCGGCTGCAGCCGGCGTAGAGCACCACATGCAGCATTAACCAGGAGCGTATTATGAGTAAATATGTCCTTAACAAGTTCATCCACCAGGTGAACATGAACGGAGACTTCGAGAAGGAATACAAGGCGAATCCCGCCGCTTTCGTCGACAATTGGGAGAAAGATCAGCCGCTCAAGCTCAGCGACGAGGAGCGTGCGGCGCTCGCCGCGCGCGACTACGGCAAGCTTTATGCTTTGGGCGCGCACCCGTTCACGCTCTGGAGCTTCACCGAGGCGATCTGGGCGCACGAAATGCCCCGCGAAGAGCTGATCAAGGATTACAAGGAAAAGGCGACCAAGACCGGATATCCGGATTTCAAGACGTGAGTCTATTTTCCGCCTGAGAGTTTTTGCCGCGCTTGGCGCGCTTCTTCGTGATCAGGATCGAGGCGCAGCGCTTCGCTATAGGCTGCGATTGCATCGCCGCCGCGACCGAGCTTTGCGTAGGAGTTGCCGAGCTGATTGTAAGACTCCGCGTTTTTCGGATCGATCTTCAGCGCCAGCTTGAACGCTCCGATCGCCTCCTCGATTTTTCCCTGTCGTAGGAGAACGATGCCGACATTATTGTGCATATCCGAATCGGCGGGATTCAATAGAATCGCCCGCCGGAACGCAACCGTCGCTCCGTCGAGCATCCCGTTTTCGAGAAACGCGACTCCCAGCGCGCCGTAGACCTCCGGATTGTTTCCGACGTCGAACTCTGCGAGTTGTTTTTCGGTCTTCGGCTCGCCCGTGAAAGCGAATTCCCGCTGGGCCTCTTTGACCCACGCCTCTCTCAGGTATAGGAACGCCAACTGCTTATGCGCCTCGGCGTTGCCGCGAATGTCATATATAAAAATCGAATTGCCGATGCGGGAGGCCGGCTGCATTCGCATGAGCCAGTCGTACGAGTGCAAATACTTGAGGTATGTCGAGACGAGATGCGTCGCGCTGATGGCGATGAAGGCCGGCGGGGAGCGCGGCGGAACTTGCGGACACGCGAGCGGCGTCGCATACGGGTTCGGCAGACCGACGAAGCGCAGGCCGTAGTAGCAAGGATCGGCGGTGCCGAAGTAGCTCAGGTAGATCGGCTCCAGGTTGTTTTTCTCGGCGTATTGCTTGAGACCTTTCAGGTCCTGGCCCCAGTCCAGATTCGAATCGACCAGCATTTTGTAGCCATTCGCGGGACCGCCGGCGATCTCGTTGAAATAGGTGAGGAGGTCGGGATGCACGCGCGCGAGCCCGGTAACCAGCCAAACGGCGAGCACGCATACGAACAGGCGCGGCGTGCGCGATTGCGACTTCCAGAAAGACGCCGCGACGCCGCCGAGCAGGACGTACAGAAACGGATAGACGGGCAGGATGTGCCGCAGGCCGATATTCATGCGCGAGACCACGGCGAAGGCGAAATACGCGAGCGCCGAGAGCGCGAGAAAACCTTCGGCCGCCGTCACGCGCCGGCGGCGAATCCACAGGACTATCGCCACTGCGAGGAGAATCAGCGTAGGCAGCGGAGTTTTCACGGCGAACGCGAACGGAAAATAAAGCCAGAACCCATCGAGGGACACTTGGCCCAAGAGGTAGCTCGCGCGGTGAATCGTCTTCATGACGAAGAGGACGCCGTAAACGGCGGCCTCGGGAAAAATGTGGCTGGCGGCGACCCACTCGGCCGCCGCGCGGCCGAGACCTGAGTCCGGAAGCGCATAGGCGAGCGGAAAGTGGACGCCGCCGTCGGAAGTCGCGGTCCAACGGAATCGGTATGCTGCCCAGATGCTCGCGTAGCTCGCCAGTAATACGGAGCCTAGGAGCGTCGCGAGGAGGGCCGCCTTTTTCATGTGCGCCGCCACGTCTCCATGGATGAGGATTGTCGACCTGAGGGGCTCCTGCGAAAAAACACGGACAACGATTGCGATAAACCACACGGCGAATATCCCCGCGAACGAGAACTTCGTAACCACCGCGAGGCCGCAGAATACGGACGCGAAAACCAAGTCGCGCCAGGTCAGTAGGCGGAGGCAGCGAAAAAAGAAATAACTCGCGATAAAAAAGAAAGCCGCGAATGTCACATCGGTTTGGGCGATCGAGCTGTGCGCGAGAATGTTGGGATCGAGCGCGTAGAGCGCGAGCGCGACGAGCGCCGCGGCGCGGCCGTAAAGCTCACCCGCCCAAATGTAGACGAAGATTCCCAGCACGATGCCGACGGCGATCATCGGCAGCTTCGCGTAAAAGAAAATTTTATCGGCGTCGTTGTCTCGAAACAGCATCTCGCTTGCCAGAGCGTAGTTGTACTGTCGCTCTTCAGCGAGCCGCTCCCAACGCGGCGATCGCCGCGGATCTTTAATGTCGAGCGCGAGCAGCGGCAGCGCCGCCAGCACCTTCGCCACCGGAGGGTGCTCGGGATAGGCGCGGAAGTCGCCCCATTTGAGATGAGTGTAGCCGGCGAAGACGTGATACGCCTCGTCGACCGTCGGCGACTTATCTCGGAACGCGACTAAGATTTCGACAGTAAAGAAAACGGCGAAGCAAAGCAGAATCGCGGCATGTCGTTTCATCGGCGCGTCGCTACCGCGCGAGCGCGCCGTCGGCAACCATCAAGGATGCGGGCGGCGAGAAAGTCGGCGCGCGCCTTGTGCGGCGCACCGCAGTCGTCCGGCTCACCCCTTCTTCTGCGACGCTTCGTCCGCAGGAATGGTGATCTTCTGTCCGATGAAAATGTAGTCGGGGTTCTTCAATGTCTCGGCGTTGGCCTGAAAGATCCTCTGCCATTTTTGCTGCGTCCCGTAAAATTGCCCAGCGATCTTCGAGAGCGTGTCACCGGCCTTCACAGTATATTCTTGAGGCAGCGCAGCGGACGTCTCCGCAGCAGGAGGCGGAGCCGTTTTCGTCGCTGGCGCAGTTTTGTTGGCGCTTGTAGTCTTGTCGGCTGTCGCTGCTTTGTCGGATACCGCAGACTTGTCGGCTGTCGTAACTTTTCCGGTTGAAGCACTCTTGTCGGCCGCAGCGGATTTATCGGGCGACGCCGGCTTTTCCTTCGTCGTCTTCGCCACGACGGCCGGCTTTTCCTTTGCCGGAGGCGCGGGCGTGGCGGCGCGGCCCTGATCGGCGGAAGCCGCCGCGGCGACGGGCTGCTGCGATTTGTATAGACGGTCGATGTAGCCGGAGGCGTCCAGCTCCTTGATGAAGCTCGTGTCGACGAATTCCTCGGGACGGGCCTTCTGCGCCTTGGGGTCTTTGGCCGACAACTCGGAGAGCATGATTTGAATGCCGCGTAGCGTCGGGTACGGCTTCTCGGGAATCAGCGCGAGGCCGATGCCTTCGTAGGTCTCGTCGAGCGCTTCGGGCGAATTCTCTTTAAGATATTTTCCGAGCACCGCCAAAGCGTCGGCCCGCTGCGTCTTGTAATAATGGATCGCCTCGACCATCGACTTCATCGCGTTGCGCACTACCTCCGGCTTCGACTTGATCAAAGCCCGGCTCGTCACGAGCGCGGTGTGCTGGTATTCGAGTCCGAGCATCTGGAGATCCGCGAGCGCGTGAAAGCCCAGCTTTTTCGCTTTGAGCGTCAGCGGCACGGTCACCATCGCGCCCTGGATCTTGCCCGCTTCGAGCGCGGCGAAGCGGGCCGGCTGGCTGCCGATCTCGACGATCGTCACGTCTTTATCGGGTATCAGGCCGTACTTGTTGAGCGCATACCGCGTCGCGAAGTCGGACGACGAGCCGACGCGGCTCACCGCCATCGTCTTTCCCTTGAGCTGGTCCGGCCTGGTGATGCTGTTGTGCACCATCAGCTGATAGTCCATCGTATTGAGAAAGCCCGCGATGATAACGACGTCCTGTCCCTGAAGCCGGCTCTGAATGACCGACGGTCCAGCCATCTGGGCCATGGCGACATCGCCGTTGAGCAGCGCGCTCACCGCGCGGCTGCCGGCCTCGATAAAGACGAGCTCGGCATCCAAGCCGTTTTTGCGGAAGAATCCTTTTTCATATGCCACCCAGGCGGGGATCTGATTGCCGGAGATGCTGCTGTAGGCGATTCTGATTTTTTCCAGCGACGGCGCTTTCTCGGCGGCCGTCGCCGGCCCGGCGCAAAACAGCGCCAGAGTGAAAATGCACGCGAGCGCGGACTTGAGCGCGCGCCGTTGCGAATTGATTGTGATCGTTTTCATTTCACCAAGTACCTCGGTTTATGCTCGGCTGAGCCGCGCCATCGCCGCCCTGAGACTCGCGCGCATGCGCTCGACGGAGTGCGCGAGATCGCCGATCTCGTCATTAGAGTCGATTCCGACAGGCGTCTCGAGATCGCCTCTGCTGACCTTGTCTGCGACTTCTTTCAGCCGCAGCATGCGCGCAGTAATGCCTTTGGCGACGATAAGCGACGCAATGAGGCTCGCCGCCAACGCGAGCACGATGAGGCCGACGACCGGCAGCACGGCGCCGCGAACCTCTTGGGCGAGACTATCGCCCCAGAAGCCGACCGTCGCACTCCCTACCCTGCCCTGAAGCATCGGGACGGAGGTCTCATAAACCGTCCGGCCGCGGAAGACGACCTCGCGGCGCTCCGGACCGGCCGTTGGACGACTGGAATCCTTCAGTTCCGGCGGCAGTGTCGGCGTTCCCAGACTGTTGGCGACGACGGCGCCCTGTCCGTCTCGCACTATCGTGTACGCGACGCCGGGCGAGAGAGAGTATTTCGCGATTAGCGCATACAACTCCAACACTTCCCCCTTGAGTACGCGGCCCGCGGCGCTGTCGCCGAGATTTACCGCCAAATCGAGGGCCCTTTGGTCGAGCTGCTTCCGCACCAGAGAGGTCATGCGGTATTGCACGATCCCGATAACGAGCAGACCGAAGACGACCATTGCGCAGGTCACACCGCCCATGATCTGCCACTTGAGCCCCATTCGACGTCGTGAATCTGTTTTTTCTGTACTCATCATTACTCCTCGAATGCACCGAGCGCGCGGACCTCTTCCGACATGACATTCTCGTAGCGCGTTCTCAGCGGCTCGCTGAGAATCTCGCCACTCGTCGAGTACACCAGCTCGCGGAATCGCTGCTTGGGAAAATTGTCCATCGACTCGCCCAGAGCATCCACATGATCGCGAACCACCACTGAGGCCATCGGCCCCATCGCGTCCGTCAGCGCCGCGAGCATGCGGTGTATGGATCGCTGCGGAACGACCTCGGCGACGCTCGCGGCGTGTTCGACAGCTTTTTCTTCCGGTTGGTTTGTCTTGGGTACGATGGTTATTTCTTCCGATCTTTTTATGTCGGCTTCGATGATTTTTGCTTCCGGCTCATTCGCTACGACCGCCGGCTCCGGCTCGGCAACGACCTTTGCAGCGGGCTCGGACTTTAAAGCGGATACGACTTTCGGTGCGAGAGTCGGTTTTGGAAAAGGTCTTTCGCGCATCTCACGGGATTTCGCCTGCGACTGCTGAATCTCGGCGGCGCGCTGCTGTGCGGCCTCCAGCGCTGCCCTTGCAGCCGATTGGATATGCGGCACCGGCCGAGACTCCGCTTCTGCAGCGACCACGCCACGTTCCTCTATCGTCAGCGGCGCCGGAATCGGCGCGACGATCGTCGGCGGCGCGGGCTCCGAATCCGCGTTAGCGGCCGATTGCATCTGCGTGCTTGGCTGAGTCCCGGCGTCCGCGGCGACGGCGTGATTTTCCTCGACCCGTCGAGGTGGTGGAATCGGAGCGACGGTGTTCGGTTGCGTGCGCTCCATCGCTGCGTTAGCTACCGATTGCATCTGTGTCATTGATCGAGGCCGGGCATCCGAAGCGACAGTATTATTTTCCTCGACCCGCCGCGTCGGTGAAATCGGCGCGAGAGTCTTCGGTTGCGCGCGCTCCACAGCTGCCTTACCGGCCGATTGCATCTCCGGCATCGGCCGAGGCCGGGTAGCCGCGGCGGCGGTACGATTTTCATCGACCAGTCGAGGCGGTGAAATCGGCGCGGTGGTCGTGGCTGGCGGACTTTTCGGCTCCGCATCGGCCGCCGGCGCTTCGGGAAACTTGATCGGAATCGTCGCAGTACTTAGGGGAACGGGTTTTTGTGGCGTCAAGCTAAGGTTGAGATCGTGGGCGACCTCCTTGATAATCGCTACCCCCACGCTTTGCTGGTCGAGCGCATACGCAGTGAGCATGCCGTTGTCGCAGAGCACGTTGATGAGCCTTGGAATGCCGCCTGAATAGGCGTAGACGGCACGGATCGTCTCGACGGGAAAAATCGTGCCGCGGCCACCCGCGATCGCGAGACGCCGCGCGATGTATTCCTCGCATTCGGCCAAGTTCAGCGGACTCAGATTCCACCGTAGTGCTACGCGCTGTTTCAGCTGACGCAGCTCGGGCTCGGCCAGGCGCGCGTCGAGCTCGGGCTGACCCACGAGCAGCACCTGGAGCAGCTTATCTTCGGCAGTCTCGAAATTCGACAACAGCCGCACTCCTTCGAGCACCTCGTGCGAGAGGTTCTGCGCCTCGTCCACAATCAGCGCGACGCCGACATTTTTCTTGTACGATTCCAGCAGGAATTCGTTGATGAGCACGAGATAGTCGTGCGGATCTTTGGGAGCGTCCTTCGGAGCGACAAGCGCGAACTCTTCGCAGACGGTCCGCAGCAAGTCGCGGATATTCAGAATCAGTGTAAAAATAAACGCGATGCGGGTGTGGCCGTCGTCGAGTTGTTGCAACAGAGAACGGATGAGCGTCGTCTTGCCGGTGCCGACCTCGCCCGTGAGCACCACGAAACCGCGGCGCGCCTGGATGCCATAGCTCAGTTGCGCCAAGCCTTCCTTATGGCTCGGACTGGCGTAGAGAAATTTTGGGTCCGGACTGACGGAAAAAGGCTGGCTCGTTAAGCCGAAATGTTCACCATAAATTGGCAGCGTCGACATTAAAAGGACCGTTGGAAAGGGGTTTGCCCGCGCAGATGCCGCTACCACACAAAGCCTTTCCAATCATCTGGGGTCCGATAGTACCCGAGGTGACAAAAGAATGTCAACGCCGATATTTGGGAATCCAGGAATCGGGCAGGCATGCCCTTCTATTCGAACCTGCCGTCGCGCATACGGTAGACCTTCCTGAATTGCTCGACCGCCTTGGGATCGTGGCTGGCCATGATCACCGTCTTGCCGTAGCGCTCGGCGAGCGAAACGAACAGCGCCGAAATGGACGCCGTGTTCTCGGTATCGAGGTTGCCGGTCGGCTCGTCGGCGAGGATCAGCGCCGGGTCATTCGCCAGCGCGAGGGCGACGGCCACGCGCTGTTGCTCACCGCCGGAAAGCTCCTCGGGACGCTTATGCATCTTCTCCGCCAGCCCGACCATGCCGAGCAGCCCCTGGCAGCGGCGCGCGCGCTCGGCGATCGCGACGCCGGCAATCAGCATCGGCAATTCTAAATTCTCGAACGCGGAGAGAGTCGGGATGAGATTGAAAAATTGGAAAACGAAGCCGATCTTGAGAAGCCGATAGCGCTCCAGCTCGCGCTCGCCGAGCGCGCCGAGCGTATCGCCGCCGACGACGATCTCGCCCGCGGTGGCGTGATCGACACCGCCCAAAATATTCAGCAGCGTCGTCTTGCCGCAACCCGACGGTCCCATGAGCGCGATCGCTTCGCCGGCGGTGATCCGCCAGTCGATGCCTTTGAGCGCGCGCACCTCTTCGGCGGAGGTGCGGTAGCTTTTCGCGAGTCCGTCGACCTTGACGTCGACGCCGCGATTGACGAAAAACCCGTTCTCTGCCATCGAACCCTCCGAAAAATTACTCGAGCATTCTTTCCCGCGCCGACCGACGGAATACCCACAGGCTGAACAAGAGGGCGATGCCGCCGATCACGAAGAAGAGTCCCGCGCCGATCCAAACGGTCGCCCCGGAAAGCACGAGATGCGTCGGAAGGAGATGGACGACGGACTTGATCTCGCGGAGATCCCATATGAGATTCGTCAGTCCGAAACCCGCGATGGCCGCGATCACGACGCCGATCACGAGACCCGCGAGCGCCGGCGCCAGCAGCATCAACGCGAAAAATTTGAACATAAGCCCGGGCGACGCGCCGCGCACGCGGAGCAGCCCGAGCGTGCGCCGGTCCTCCAAATAATTCGTCAGCGCGATCGCGCCGATCGCGATCAGCGCGAGCAGCATGCCGCCGACGAGATAGATGCGCATGTTCTCGAGCGCGAGAAAGATGAACATGTCGCCGCCGATCTTCTTGAGCTCGCGGCCGAGCACGCGTACTTCCAGCGGCCGCGCGCGGAGCGCGCCGGCGATCGCCTGCACCGCAGCGTCCGCGCCCTGCTCGCGCTTGAGCCGCACGAGCAGCAGAACGCGGGGCACGAGCACCTTGAGGTTAGCGATCTTCGAATTGTCCGCCGTCGCAACCAGATAGGCATCGTTGCTAGAGAGGTAATTCAGGTAATCAATGCGCGCCGAAACGAAGCTCTGCCGGTCGGCGATGCTGCGCGGCGGCATACCGGGCAAAAAACCGATCACGCCTCCGCCGGGAACAAGCACCGGCTTTTTCTCCGTATCGGCGCCGAGCAGGATCGGATCTCCGGCCGCCAGATTCCAGAACTCGGCGACCGGCGGCGAAGCGGCGACTTTCTCGGTTTTGAGGTCGCGAATGATGCCGCTGAAATTTCCGCCGACGCCGAGCTTCTCGTCGTAAAAGACCGTTTGCAGATAGCGCTCCGGGTCGTCGATGAGATAAAGCGGGACGCCGCTGAGGCCGTAGCCGGGGAAGAAAAAGCCCGGCAGCAGCGCCTCGATAATCGTGTCTACCGAGACGATGTTGTCGTCACGCACGGCGCCGAGACGCTCCTTAACCGCGCTGCGGAGCGCCTGCGCCTGCGGACCGAGGCCCTGATCGAGCTTTTCCGCCGGTACGAGGTCGCCGGGGCCGAGCGCGATGTGCAGCTCGCTCCCGACCTCGACGGTCGCGCCGCGCAGCGCCTTGTCTTCGAACGACCTCGCGCCGATGCTCGGATAGAGGCTGACGCTCGCCATCAGCGCGACGATCAGTAAAAAGCTTGCGATGCGGTGCGGCTTGAACGACATGTGCCGCAGCGATAGACGGCGCAGCGGACCGCCGAGCACCCGCGAAACCGCGGCGAGCAGCGCGGTCATCAAACTGCGGCGTGAAACGAACAGCGTCACGATGCCGTAGACCACGAGCGGCAGCGCGACGAAGTCGAGCGCGCGGTCGAGCATGAACAGCGACTTGATGAAAAATATCCACGAAGCGGACGCATCTTCGGCGGGCGGAAAGCGCCGCGCCGGATCGAAGTCGACCGCCCAGCTCACGACTTTGTAAAGACCGATAGCAAGGGCGGCGAGTTGGAGCGAACCGAAGCGCATTGCCGCTTCCATCGACTCCGACGGCGCGACGCGCCGCGACGCCTCCAGCGGCGATATCGTCGTCGCGTAGTGGACGAGCTTGCGGCTCGACCATAACGCGAAAACGAGCCCGACAACGAGAAACAGAAGCATCTGCACCGGCCCCTGAACGTGACCGAGCACCGTCCAGGACAGCGCGCCGCCCTCGTAAAGCGCCAGCGGCAGCAGCGTGCCGAGAACGAGTCCGATCACGCCGCCGATGAGGCCGCCGGCGCCGATCGAGAGCAATAAACTCTGCCCGAGCAGCGCGCCCGGCACGCCGCGCAGCCGCATGAGCCCGAGCTTGCGCCGCTCGTTCAAAATTAGCAGCGCGGAAAGATTCGACGCGAGCATCCATGCGATCGCGAGCAGTGGGATCGCGATCAAGAGCGTCGCGAAGTAGAGCAGGCGCGAGATCTCGGCCATGCGGTTCAAGAGCACGAGGATAGCATTATCGACGAAGATCGTGGGCCCGAGCGAGCTAACCTGCGCTTCGATATCCGTCTGTAGTCTTTTGAGATTGGCGACCGAGCCGCGGATGTCCCAGCCGGAAATCAATTTCTTCCGGTCGACGCGCGCGAGATGGATGACTTCCGGCAGGTATTCGCCGGCGGTCGCATGGATATCGCCGGAGCCGCCCAGCGCGCCGCGCGAGAGCGCGTCGAACCACCGGAGCCGTTCGAAATCGTGCGGCATGACCAGAATGACGCCGATGTACGGCACGAACGAGATCGTGCCGATCTCGTCCATGAAATAGCGGTTGACCTCGGCGCGCTCCAGGCGCACGACGCCGCGCACCGGCAGGTCGAAAAGCTCCGCCTCGCCTTTTCTGCTGTGGCTGTGGACGATGACGGAAAAATTCTTCGCGCCCTGCAGCGCGAGAAAGGCATGCCCCATCTGCTGCTCGGGGCCGACGAGCGCGAGATGCGCGCCGCTGTCGCCCGCTTTCGGCCGCACCTCGGAAGGCAGCAGCGACAGGTCGGTTGCCGCGAGGATCGACACCCACGGCGACGCGAGCGGCTTGCGATCGACCTGGAGCGCCGCCTCCGGCGGCGGCTTGGAGCGCAGGAACGTCAGACTCTCCACGCGCTCGACGCCGTTTACGGCGCGAAGCCGCGGCGTGATGTCCTTCGATACGGAGAACTCGGTCGTTTGGTAGAGCGCGATGTCCCACGACAGGCGCGAGAGCTGGTCTTCGATGTAGAGCTTCAGCGCATGGCGCGACGCGACGTTGATCGCGGCGAGCAGCCCGGCAATGAGAAGCGTCACGATGCCGAAGGCGAGCGCCGCGCGCCGGCCGAGAATCTTGGCGAGATGAAACTTGATGCTCATGCGTTGGGCAGCCGGACGCTTGTTCGACTCCGGACCAGCCTAACGCTTATCCGATGTCTTCTTCGGATAAAAATACTCGTAGCTGCCGTCCTCGATCTTCTTCATCACCATCGTGACGGTTTTCCACGGGTCTTTGGCGTAGTCCTCGTAGCGGCCCGGCGCGTTGATGCCCGGCAGATACGGCGCCCAGTCGTCGCTCAGGACCTCGTTCGGATCGCCGTAGCGCGACGCGAGCGCGCGGATCTCCGGCGATTTGAGGGATACGACCTCGCCTTTGTCGATCAGCGTCACCCATGTGCTTTTCGTCCCGCGGATTTTCACCTGATAAGTCGGCAGCGTGTTGTGGATGTGCCACCAGTGGTCGTTCGGCAGATTGTTCTGCTTAGCGAACTCGACCCATTCCTTCGACTCGACCGGACCCTGCGGCCCATGGTCGAGGCGCAGGCCGAAGCCCCAGTGAATCGTCCCGGCGTTATTGCGCTCGGAGGTATTCTCTCCTTCCATGTTCTCGTCGGGGCGTTTGAAAAATTTCGGATTGGTTCCCGTGCCCGCCTCGTAGAGCCACCAGTAGCCGGGCTGGTCGAAATAAGGATACTTGAGGTCGTTGATCTTGGGATATTTCAAGAATTCGCGCCACAGCTCGCCGTAAACCCCGCCGCCTTTCACCTCGCTCACGTAGCCGTCCTTGACATGGACTTCGATGCGCGGGTAATTGCCGGCGTGATTGCCCGTGCCGGCGAAAACGCCGTTCACTTTCACGAGCGATGGATAGAGATACTCTTTGGTGAATGCCGGGTAGTCGACGGCCGAATAAGGGAAGCGACCCGTCGCCTGGTGCGGAAACATGAAGAGATGGCCCTGCTGATAGGCGCCTTTCGCCCACGCCAGCGCCTGCTTTTCGTCGACCTCGAAGCTGAAGTTCGTGCCCTCGGGATCGTTGACACGCACCTGATCGATCCATCGTAGCGGCTCGATCACACGCTCTTCGACGAGCCGCCACACGTCGCCGGGAAAGGTCGATGCCTTGTTCATCAGCTCATAGCGGTTGTCGAAGATGAAGTTGCCGTATAATTTATTGTGATAGGGCTCGATCTGCCGGCGTGTGTTGGTGCGCCCGCCGCGGCGCCAGAAGACGATGTCGACTTCCTTGTGCTGATCTAGATATTTTACGATCGCCTGCGCGACATTGCGCCCGCCGAATTTTCGCGCGAGGTCCACCTGCTCCTGCGAAAGCGTCTCCTCTTTCTCGAACATCGCCTTGTAGAGGTCGGGCCGTTTTTCCTTGAGCCATTTTTTCGGCATCGATGGATCGGAGAATGCGTTCAGAATCCAGCGGTGCGCCTCCATGTAGCCCTGCTCGGAGGTGAACCAGCGGAGCGCCTTGACCGATTTCAGCGCCTCTTCCTTCGTCACGCCTAGAAGCTGCGACTCGGGGATCATCTGAATTTTAACCCCGCGCTCTTCGTATGCGCGCTTGATGGCCTGCAGGACCATCTCGTCGGCCTTGGGCTCGGTGAAAATCGCAACCGTCTGGCCCTTCTCCGCGAGGCCGAGCGGCGTGCGTCCGCCGGTCTGCCGGACCGCGGCGCGCGCGTACGGCATGATGTCCTCGATCGACTTCGGCGGCTTCAAATAGGACGGGAAGCGCGGCGCGGGATATTTCGCCTGCTCGGCGCTCCAGACGTAGCCGAACGCCGCGCATGCGAGGATGACCGCGGAAACGATCCAGCGCTTCTTCATGTGAACCTCTCGGCTACTGGCGAGCTTTTCTGGTCGCCGGGTAAAAATATTCGAAGCTACCGTCCTCGATCTTCCTGATCACCGTCGAGACCGTCTTCCACGGATCTTTCGCGTAGTCGTCGTATCGGCCGGGCGCGTTGATGCCGGGGAGGTACGGCGACCAGTCGTCGCTCAGAACCTCGTTCGGATCGCCATAGCGCGACGCGAGCGCGCGGATCTCCGGGCTCTTGAAGGCCGTCAGCTCGCCCTTGTCGATGAGCGTGAGCCACGTCGCCTTCGTGCCCCGCACCTTGACGCGATAAGTCGGCAAAAGGTTATGGATATGCCAGCCATGGTCGTCGGGTAGGTTCGCGGTCTTGGTGAAGTCGATCCACTCCTTCGGCAGCACGGCTTCCTTCGGGCCATGCAGCATGTTCAAGCCGAAGCCCCAGTGGATCACGCCGGCGTTGTTGCGCTCCGAAATATTGTTTCCTTCCTTGTTTTCGTCGGGACGCTTGAAAAATTTCGGATTCGTCCCGAGGCCGGCCTCGTGGAGCCACCAGTAGCCCTTTTCCGGCATAAAAGGATACTGCGCCTCGTTGATGTTGGGATACTTCAAGAACTCGCGCCAGAGGTCGCCGTAGATTCCGCCGCCCTTGACGTCGCTCACGACACCATCTTTGACCGTCACTTCGATGCGCGGATACGTCCCGTAGTGATTGTTCGTGCCAGCGAAAACGCCGTTGACCTTGATGAGAATCGGCGCGAGCCAGTGCTTCGACCATGCCGGATAATCCACTTTCGAATACGGAAAGCCGCGCGTCGCCTGCGTCGGGTAGAGATAGAGATGCCCCTGCTGATACGCGCCCTCTGCCCATGCCGACGCTTCTTTTTCGTTGACCGAGAAAGTGAAATTCGTTCCTTCCGGGTCGGTGACGTGAACCTGCTCGACCCAGGCGAACGGCTCGATCACGCGCTCCTCCGAGAGCTTCCAAACGTCGCCGGGAAAGGTCGCTGCTTTGTTCATCAACTCCCAATGGTTGTCGAAAATGAAGTTGCCGATGAGCTTTTCGCCCTGACGGCCCATCGCCTTGCGTGTGTTCGGCCGGCCACCGCGGCGCCAGAAGACGCCTTTGACTTCTGGATGTTCCTCGAGATACTTCGCGAGCAGCTGGCCCATGTTGCGCTGCGCGAGCTTCTTGAAAATCTCCAGCGATGCCGGCGAGACCTCGTCGTCTTTGGCGAACATCGCCTTGTAAATATCCGGCCGGCGCTCTCTCAGCCATTTCTTCGGCGCCTCCGGATCGGCGAAGCGCTGCGTGATCCACGGCTTGATTTCCATATAGCCGAGCTCGGAGGTGTACCACTTGTTCGCGCGAATGGCCTTCACGGCTTCCTCGCGGCTCACGCCCGCGAGCTCGTATTCGGGAATGATGCGCGCCTCGACGCCGCGCTCCTTATAAGCGCGGACGATCGCCTGCAGGACCATGTCGTCGGCGATTGCTTCGGTGACAAGGCCGATCAGCGTCCCCTTCTCGACCATGCCAAGCGGCGTCCGCCCGCCGGTCTGCCGCACCGCGGCGCGCGCGTACGGCATGATGTCGTCGATCGATTTAGGCGGTTTTAGGTAGGCGGGAAACCGCGGGGCGGGATACTTCGCTTGCTCGGCGGCGTTGCCGGATAAGCCGCAGGCCATGATGATGAGAAGCGCGACGAGCCATCGATTCATAGAGCCCTCGTGCGATGTTGTTATTTTTTCTTCACTGCCGGGTAAAAATACTCGTAGCTGCCGTCTTCGATTTTTTTGATCATGGCGGAGACGGTTTTCCACGGGTCTTTGGCGTAGTCTTCGTACCGGCCCGGCGCGTTGATGCCCGGAAGATACGGCGCCCAGTCTTCGGCAAGCACTTCGCTGGGATCGCCGTAGCGCGACGCGAGCGCGCGGATCTCGGGGCTCTTGTAGGCCGGCATCTCGCCCTTGTCGATCACTGTCATCCAGGTATTCTTCGTGCCGCGCACATGCAAGCGATACGTCACAAGCGTGTTGTGGATGTGCCACCAGTGATCTTTCGGCAGGCCGTTCTGTTTGGGAAAATCGATCCATGCCTTCGATTCCTCCGGCTTGTCGGGATCGTGGATCACGCTGCCGCCGAAGCCCCAGTGAATCACGCCGGCGTTGTTGCGCTCCGACTGATTGTTGCCCTCCATAAGCTCGTCGGGTCGCTTGAAGAATTTGGGATTGGTGCCGAGGCCGGCCTCGTAGAACCACCAGTAGCCCGGGCGGTCCTGATACGGGTACTTGAGATCGTTAATGTGGGGATATTTCAGAAACTCGCGCCACAGCTCACCGAAAGTGCCGCCGCCCTTCACGTCGGCGACGTAGCCGTCTTTAACGGTCACTTCGATGCGCGGGTAATTTCCCGCGTGATTGCTCGTGCCGGCGAAGACGCCGTTGACTCGGCTGATGATCGGCGCGTTCCATTTTTTTTGGATCGCAGGGTAGTCGACGACCGAAAACGGGAAGCGGCCCGTCGCCTGATACGGCGATAGGAAGAGATGGCCCTGATTGTAGGCGCCGGAGGCCCAGACCTTCGCCTCGTCTTCAGTCACCTCGAAGTGCATGTTGGTGCCCTCGGGATCGAACGCCTCGACGCGGTCGGTCCACGGGATCGCCTCGAGTACGCGCTCCTCCGCGAGGCGCCAGACGTCCCCGGGAAAGCTCGAGGCCTTGTTCATCACTTCGTAGCGGTTGTCGAAGATGAAATTGCCGAAGAATTTCGCGCTGTGCTGCTTGAGCAGGCGCGCGGTACGCGGCCTGCCGCCGCGGCGCCAAAAGACCGATTTCACGTCGGGGTGCTCGTCGAGAAACTTGATGATGCCGCCGGCGACATTCGGGCCGCCGAACTGTTTCGCGATGTCGCGCTCTTTCTGCAGCGCCTGCTCCGTCGTCGCATAGATCGCATTGTAGAGATCGGGCCGGCGGTCCTTCAGCCATTTCTTCGGCACTTCGGGATCGACGAAAAGCTCGTTCAGCCAGCGCGCCGCCTCCATATATCCTTTCTCGGACGTATAGCCGCGGGTCGTGCGAATCGCCTTCACCGCGTCGTCGCGTCCGATGCCGAGCAGCTCGTGCTCACCCACCATATAAACTTTCACGCCGCGCTCCTCGAAGGCGCGCTTGATCGCCTGGATGACCATGGGATCGGCCTGGGCTTCCGTGACGATCAGCGTCGCCGTTCCCTTCTCGACGAGGCCGAGCGGCGTCCGGCCGCCGGTCTGGCGCACGGCGGCGCGCGCGAACGGCATCACGTCCTCAATCGATTTCGGCGGCTTTAGATAAGACGGAAAGCGCGGCGCGGGATAATTGCCTTTGTCCGCCGCGTCGGCGAGAAAAACCATCGACGTAAAGACGGCAACAATTGCGATCGCATAATGTCGCATGGCGCTAAACCATAGAAAGTTTAGCGCTGAGTTGTCAAGGTACGCGCGCTACGAGCATCAGCGGAGATTGAGCTGCTTTAAGAAACCTTCTTTGGCGAGCTGATCCAGCGGCGCGGTGTCATAGAAAGCACGCTGATCGGCGCTCTTCGCGCGCGGATTGCGCGAGGCGATGTCCTCGAAGGCGTTTTCGATCTCATTGGCTGCAACGGTGGGCACGTCACGGATATATCCGAGGACGTAGCTCCGGAAGGCGCTTTCGAGCAGCTTCTTATCGTCGGTGCGCGTGTATTGCCCGAGCACCTTCACCGTGAAGTCGGGATTGGTCTTGGCGTATTTGATGCCTTCGATCGTAGCCTTGAGAAAACGGTTGAGCGTCGCCGCCCGATTCTTGATGAAAGCATCGGTAGCGACCAGCGCTGTCCCCGGGTAGCGGTAGTTGATATTGGCTAGGTTGACGAGCTCGCGGTAGCCGAGCTCCTTTGCCTTCTCCAGCGTCGGCGAAGATATCAGCGCGCCTTTAATCACTCCCTGCTGCATGAAGAGGAGGTTTTCGGGCACGCCGCCGGTCTGGATCATCTTGATATCCCTGTTCGGGTCGAGCCCCATTTCACTCACCGCCTTGCGCAGACCGAGGTCGGTAAGCGATCCGAAACGGCTTACGCCGAAAGTCTTGCCCCTGAGATCCTCGGGCCTGGAGATGTCGGGCGTGGTTACGAGGCTCATGGGAATCACATTGATGATATCGCCGATGATCTTGACCTCCGACCCGCTGAGCCGAGCGAGAATGGCGGCGGCGCCCGAGCCCTGGGCTATCTGGGCATCACCCGAAATCAGCGTCGTGATCGCCTGCGAGCCGGCGACATAGATAAGGTTCACGTCGAGGCCGTACTTCTTGTAGATGCCGGCTTCTTTGGGCACCCAGGTGGAGACCGATGCGGCGGCGATCGAAGAATAAACGACGTTAAGTTTTTCGAGCTCGGCAGCAGACGCGTACGATGCGCTAAAAAGCAGCAAAAAAAGTACAGAATTCTTCGATAATTTCAGCATCTGGACGGAATCTAGTGTTTCGAGCCGCTGCTTGTCAAGGATACGGTTTGATTGTCGCGGCGGTATCCTGTAGCCTCGGCCAAAGGTTTGACCATGCGGGCAGTAATTACCATAGCCCTCATAGCCCTGCCGTCCTGGTTTGCTTCCGGCTGCGCCACCGCGCTGCCGCCGTCCCGAACCGCATCCAAGCCAGCAGCCCCGGTAGGTAAAACTTCTACGGACGCGGTTGATCAGTCGCGGCGCCCCTTGCTGGTCGCGGCTGTCGACCGATCCGCCGAGGAACCTGCCGCCGAATCCCCGCCTGCCCCGGCGGTAAAAACTGAAGTTCCGGCTCCAGAATCGAAACCCGACAACGCAAAACCTCAACCACCCGCCACCGAGGTGAAAACGCCACCGGCCGAGCCGGTCGCGCCGCCGGAGCCGCCTGCTACGACTTTGCAGGAGATCCGCGGTCCGAGGGCGGACGATAAGCTCGTCGACTTGCTGCAAAAAGAGATCGAGCAAGCGATTCAGCAGCCTTCCGGCCGTCGCAAGATTCAGTTTTCCATGCCGCTCGTGGAAAACGAGCGCGTGCGCTATTTCATCGAGGCCTTCTGCGGCAAGCTGAGAGACTTTTTCTCGCGCGCGTTGGCGCGTTCCGGCAAATATATCCCAATGATGGCATCCGTCCTCCAGGAGGCCGGACTGCCGGAAGATCTGGTTTATCTCTCGCTCATCGAGAGCGGCTTCGCGCCTTCCGCGTATTCCAAAGCGAAGGCGGTCGGGCCGTGGCAATTCATCCATGCGACGGGGGTTCGCTACGGTCTTCGCATCGACGCCTGGGTCGACGAGCGGCGCGACCCGGTGAAATCGACGCGCGCCGCGGCGGCGTATCTAAAGGATCTGCACGGGCAGTTCGGCGAATGGTTCCTCGCCGCGGCCGCCTACAACGCCGGCGAGCGCCGCGTCGAGACCGCGCTGCAGCGCACCAACACCAGCGATTACTGGGATTTAACCGGTAGAACGGTGCTAAAGCAGGAAACGCGAAACTACGTACCCAAGTTCATCGCCGCCGCGCTGATCGCGGGCGAACCGGAAAAGTATGGATTCAACGACCTCGTCTACGAGGCGCCGGTCGATTACGACGAGGTGACGACGAAACGGCCGCTGGCGCTTACGACAGTCGCGCATATGGCCCACACGACGGTCACCAATCTGAAGGAATTGAATCCTGCGCTGCTGAAAAACGTGACGCCGCCGAGCGAGGAAGGATTCATAGTGCGCGTCCCTTCCGGCAGCGGCGCGCTGTTCAATGAAGCCTACGCGGCTCAGTATGCCACGTCGGCGGAAATTAAAGTGATCAACTATACGGTGAAAAGAGGCGAGACACTCGCGGCCATCGCGCGACGATATCATGTCCGCCCGAGTGAGATTATCGAGATGAATGAGCTTAAGACGGGAGCGCTCCGCACCGGCCAGCAATTAACGATCATTCAGGACGGATCCGCGCCCGCGCCGGAGCCGGTGAAAGAGCAGAAAGCCGTGGCCCGCCCTTCGCCGTCGCAGAAAGCACCCGCCCGAACGTCAACTACGCAGAAAGCAGCCGCTCGGCCCTCGACGACGCAGAAAGCAGCGCCCAAAAGCTCCCGCCACTCGACCAAAACGAAATCGAAGACAAAAACGGGCGAGACCGCTGCACACGGATAGATAGTCGCAAGGGCGGTTCGTGAACGGCCCTTGCGTTGGATGACGGACTTAACCGGCGGATTATTTCCGCTGGGACAGCGGAACGTATGGGCGCTTTTGCGCTCCCTTGTAGATCTGGCGCGGGCGCGCGATTTTGTTTTTCTGCTCGGGATCGAGCAGCATCTCCTGCCAGTGTGCGATCCAGCCGATCGTCCGTGCGATCGCGAACAGCACCGGGAACATATCGATTGGCAGGCCCATGGATTGGTAGATGAGGCCCGAATAAAAATCGACGTTCGGGTAGAGCTTCCGCTTGACGAAGTATTCGTCTTCGAGCGCGATCTTTTCCAGCTCGAGCGCGATCTCGAGCAGCGGGTTGCGTCCTTTCACGTCGAAGACTTCGTACGCGACCTTCTTGATGATCTTCGCGCGCGGGTCGTAGTTCTTGTAGACCCGGTGGCCGAAGCCCATCAGCCGGCCCTCGCCTGCCTTCACCTTCTGGATGAATCCTGGGACCTTGTCCTTGTGGCCGATCTCGTTCAGCATGCGCAGCACCTGCTCGTTGGCTCCGCCGTGGAGCGGGCCGTAGAGCGCCGCCGCCGCGCCAGCAACCGAGCAATACGGATCGGAGTGCGCGCTACCGATGCCGCGCATGACGTTCGTGCTGATGTTCTGCTCGTGATCCGCGTGCAGGATGAACAGCACGTCGAGCGCGCGTTCGAGCACGGGGTGCGGCTGGTACTTGAGCTCGGTCATCTTGAACAGCATGTTCAAGAAATTCCCGGTGTAGCTGAGATCGTTGTCGGGATAGGCGAACGGCATGCCGATACTGTGACGATACGCGAAGGCGGCGATCGTCGGCATCTTGGCGACCAGCCGGTAGGTCTGCTTCTGCCGCGATTCGGGGTCGAAGATGTTCTTCGCCTCGCTATAAAACGTCGAGAGCGCCGCAACCGTGCTGATGAGGATGCTCATCGGATGCGCGTCGTGATGAAAGCCGTCTATGAACTTCTTGATATTTTCGTGCAGAATCGAATGGTGCGTGATGTTGTAGGTCCAATCGTCGAGCTGGGCTTTGGTCGGCAACTCCCCGTAGAGCACCAGATAGGCCGTCTCCAGGTAGGTGCTTTTTTCCGCCAACTCCTCGATCGGATAGCCGCGGTAGCGGAGGATGCCCTTATCGCCGTCGATATAAGTGACGCGGCTCGTGCAGGCCGCAGTGTTCATGAAGCCGGGATCGTAGCTGCCGAGGCCGAAATCTTCCTCTGATGTCTTGATCTGGCGCAAATCGGTGGCGCTGATCATCCCGTCGTGAACGGGGATCTCGTATTTTTTTCCGGTTCGGTTGTCGGTAATCGTAATCGTATCCGGCATAAAAAATGCCCCCGCTCCGCAAGGACCCTCGTCTATCTTCTTAGAACATCCTTTAATGTCGGTCAACTGCGATACAAATCGTCGGGAGCGATGCTCCACGAAAACATCCATGCGCCGCCTTCGAATACAAGGCAGACAACCATCGCGGTCGAAAAATCGAGCGTCGAGCGCTCGCTTTGCCCGGTGAGCAGCAGCGACGCGAGCCGGGCGAGGTGCGGCAGATGGCCGACGAGCATCACCGGCGCCTCGGCCGTCTCGAGCTCCGCTTTCGCGATCCACGGATCGTCGTCGGGCGAAAGCCCTGAAATCTCTTTGACACCGTTTTGAGGCGAGACCAACCGCGCCACGATTTCCGCCGTCTCGCGCGCGCGCAGCTTGTCGGAATGGAATATTGCCGAGACGGCGATCCGGCTCGCCACTGCGCGCGCAACCGCTTCGACCTCTTCGCGACCGCGTTCACTTAATGGACGGCGGGGATCTTCGGAGCTGGATCGGGCATCGCCGTGCCGCACGAGAAAGAATTCCATTGCACAATCTACGCCGCGGCCGTGCCGGAGCTTTCGCGCGGAATCGGCGACGATGTATTGAATCAATCCATGTGTTATAGCATTGTTCGTCTGCATGGTCGAGTTTCGCAACGTCAACAAATGGTTCGGCAAGCTGCACGTGCTCAAAGACATCGATCTCCGCATCGAGCGCGGCGAGGTCGTCGTCGTCTGCGGCCCGAGCGGCAGCGGCAAGAGCACGCTCATCCGCTGCGTCAACGGATTGGAAGCGATCCAATCGGGCGAGATCGCCGTCGACGGCAAGCGGCTGTCCGATCCAGGCCTCGACCTGCGCGCGCTACGCGCCGAGACCGGCTTCGTCTTCCAACAGTTCAACCTGTATCCGCATCTCTCCGCGATGGAGAACATCGTTCTCGCACCCATGAAGGTCCGGCGGCTCTCGCGTGAAGCGGCCGAGAAGCGTGCTGCCGAGTTGCTCGCGCGCGTCGGTATTCCGGACAAGGCGGACGCCTTTCCGGCGAATCTATCGGGTGGCCAGCAGCAGCGCGTGGCGATCGCGCGCGCGCTCGCGATGCAGCCGAAGATCATGCTTTTCGACGAGCCGACTTCGGCGCTCGATCCCGAGATGATCGGCGAGGTGCTCGATACCATGACCGATCTAGCGCGCGACGGCATGACGATGATCGTCGTCACCCACGAGATGGGATTCGCGCGCCGGGTTGCGAGCCGCGTCGTTTTCATGGACGAAGGGCGAATCGTCGAAGACACTAAGCCGGAAGCGTTTTTCGCCGCGCCGCAATCGGAGCGCGCGCAGCAGTTTTTGAGCAAGATTCTCACGCGCTGAGGAGGTCGATCGATGAAGTGGACGTTCGCTTGCCTGCTTGCGATTTTGCTATTTGGCTTTAGTTCCGCTTCGGCGGAGACTACGCTCGAAAAGATCGGCCGCACTGGCGCGCTCACGATCGGCACGCGCACCGGCTCGCCGCCGTTCGCATACGTCGATAAAAACAACCGCTGGGTGGGTTTTTCGATCGATCTCGTCGAGCAGTTCGTCGCGCCCGGGCTGTCGAAGAAGCTCGGCAAGTCGATCAAGCTCGAAAAGAAGGAATCCGCGCCGCCCACGCGCATCCCGCTGCTCACCTCGAACGCCGTCGACCTCATAGCCGAAACGATGACGGATACGAAAGAGCGCCGCGAGAGCGTCGATTTCAGCATCACGTTCTTTTATACCGGCGCGCAGTTTCTGGTGAAAAAAGGCAGCGCGATCAAGGGCATCGAATCCGTCGCGGGAAAGCGCGTCGCCGCACAGCAGGGCGCGACCAACGCGCGCATTCTCCGCGAGCGCGTTCCGACGGTGAAGCTCGTCGAGTTCCCCGATCAGCCGGCGGCTTTTCAGGCCCTGGCGCAAGGCCGCGTCGAGGCTTACACCAACGACGGCGTCCAACTCGCCGGCCTCAAGGTGAAGGCGCCGCGGCCTGACGATTGGGCTATCGTGGGGAACTTCTATTCCAGCGATCCCTACGGCATGGCGATGCGGCAGAACGAGCCCGACTTCCGCAACGTGGTCAATCAAGCGCTGGCCGACGCGATCGAATCGGGAAAATATTTCGAGCTCTACGACAAATATTTTGGTCCCAAAGGCGAGCTGCCGTATCCGCTCACGCCGGAAATGAAGCGCCAGTTGCAAAGCTCCGTCGCTGAGTTCCGTAAAACCGCCCGGTCTAAATGACCTACCAGTTCGATTGGTCGGTTCTCTTGAGCGCGCAGGCGCGCCAGTGGCTGCTCCAGGGCGTTGCGACGACGCTGGCGATCTCCGCGCTAGCGTGGCTGATCGCGCTCGCGCTGGGAATTCTCGCCGGCGCGCTGCGCAGCTTGAAGTTCGCGCCGCTTCGCATGGTCGCGGCGGCGTACGTCGAATTCTTCCGCAACGTGCCGCTGCTCGTCTGGATGTTCTTCTGGTATTTCGCCGTCCCGCCGCTGCTGCCGCAGCCGGTCCAGGACTGGCTGTACGATCACGGCGCTGAGTTCGCCGCCGGTACCGCGGCGCTCGGCGTCTACCACGGCGCGCGCTTCTCGGAGATGATCCGCGCCGGGATTCAAGCGATTCCGAAGACGCAGCTCGAGGCCGCTCTCTCGACGGGTCTCAGCACCGCGCAGGCATTTCGCCTCGTCATTCTCCCGATCGCGCTCAGGCTCATCGTACCGCCGCTGACAAACGAGACGCTTAATCTGCTGAAGAATTCTTCCGTCGCGCTCACGATCGGCGTGGCCGAGCTGACGTTTCAAACGCGGCAGATCGAGACCTATACGGCGAGGGCCTTCGAGGCGCTGACTGCCGGGACGCTGATCTACTTAATCCTGTGTCTTACGATCGCGCGGGTCATGGCGCGGGTCGAGCGCCGCTTCGCAATACCGGGCATGGTCGGAAGCGTCGAAACGGAGCATTAAACCTACGATGCGCGTTGCGAGCACCCTGTGAGATTCACAATTTGGGATTTGAGATTCCGAGCATAGCGACGATATGGACTTCGGCGTCATCGAGCGGAACTGGAATTTTCTTCTCGTCCAGGGACTGATCGGCCTCGGCAATTTCGCCGGCGGCACGCTCAGGCTCGCGGTTCCCGCGATGCTGCTCGGATTTTTGCTCGGATTGTTCGTCGGCCTCGGCCGGCTGGCGAAAAGCCGCTGGATCAGCACACCGGCGACGGTTTACGTCGAGCTGTTCCGCGGCGTGCCGCTCGTCATGGTGATCTTCTGGTTCTGGTTCATCCTGCCGCGCGCGCTCGGCGTCGCGCTGCCGGAGTACGGCGTCGCGCTCGCGGCCTTCGTCATTTTCGAGGGGGCTTATCTGGGAGAAATCGTCCGCGCGGGCATTCAGTCGGTGCCGCGCGGCCAGGTCGAGGCCGCGGCGTCCACGGGCCTCGGCACCGCTCAGACGATGCGGTCGGTCGTTTTACCGCAGGCGCTGCGCAACATGATCCCGGCGCTCGTCACGCAATTCATCGTGCTGTTCAAAGACACCTCGCTCGCCTCGATCATCGGCTATCTCGATCTCACCAAGGCGGCGCAAATCGTCAATAACCGCGAGATCCGTCCATTCGAGCTGTATCTCTTCATCGCGGTCGTCTACTGGCTCTGCGCGTACGGCATGTCGCGCTACGCGGGCTACTTGGAGAAGCGGCTCGCGACGGCGTAACGCCTGATTACCCCATCGTCGCGATTTTTTCCGGACGAATCTTGTAGATCACGCGCACCTCGGTCGGCGTGCGGTTCGGGTACTTGTCTTTACCGAGGTATTTCTTCGCGAGCGAATCGATATGCGCGTCGGCGCCCTGCTCGGTGATATCCACGACCTCGCCCTGGACGGCGATGTGGCGATAGGGATTTTCCGGATCGCTGATCTCCAGCGCGACCCGCTTGTTGCGCCGCATGTTCTTGTCCTTCACGCGCCCCTTGGCCGTGTTCACGCGGATGAAAGCGCCGTCGAGATCGACCCAGACCGGCGTCACCTGTGGACTGCCGTCGGGCATGAGCGTTCCCAGATGAGCGAAAGCCTTTTTGGTGAAGAGATCGCGAAATTTGTCGGGAATTTGCGCTGCCATGATTTTGCCTCCTTTTTCAGGTTACTCGATGTAGACCACCAGCTCGTCCAAATCGGAGATTGCGAAATCCGGCTCCGCGGCCAGCAGGTCCTTGCTATTGCACAACCCGTACAGGACCGCGCAGGTGTGAACGCCCGCCGCTTTACCGGCTTGAATGTCGGGCTCGCCGTCGCCGATCATCATCGCCTTGTCGGCGGACACGCCGAGTTCATCCAGCACATGCCGCAGCAAGCTCGGGTCGGGCTTTTTCTCCAAGCCGCAGTCGCCGCCGACGATCACATCGAAAGCGGACTCGACGCCGAGTCCGCGGAGCACCGCGAGGGAGAAATTAAGCCGCTTGTTCGTTACCACCGCCTTCTTCTTCGCACGGAAGCGCTCGAGGACTTCTTCTACATGCGGATACAGGACGGTAGTGTCGAGCAGGTGGTCTTCGTAATGCTTTAAAAATCGATCAAGAATCTCTTCGAAACGCTTGTCGTAGCCGTTGGGTAGCGACTGGCGCAGGAGATGCTCGGTACCGTAGCCGACGCGGCTGTAGACATACGCATCGTCGAGAGGCTCCAGGCCGAGCGTCGCGCGGATGTAATTGACCGAATTCGCCAGGTCGCGGCCGGTCGCCGCCAGCGTGCCGTCGAGATCGAACATCAGCAAGTCTATTCGTTTCTTCATCCGCGCAACGTCGAATGTCAAGATAGTGTCCGCACACATGGCTGTCAACGGAAATTGCTCGTTTGCGCGGCGGCCCGGAAGTGCTAGCATCGCCTCGGACGAGGAGGAATTATGCGCAAGTCTTACGCTCGCAACATCGGTATCGCCGTCGTTCTTGCGGCCTGTTTGGCGTCCGGCGCGCCCGGCGCAGCGGCTGAAAAGATCAACACATCGTACATCTCCGTATCGCCGGGATCGTCGTCAGTCATTTGGGTGGCGAAGGACGCGCGCATCTTCGAGAAGTACGGACTGGATGCGACGATCATCTTCATCTCCGGCAGCGTGCGCGGCATCCAGGCGATCCTGGCCGGCGAGATCCCGATCGGCGAAGGCGGCGGGCCGGGTCTCGCGAGCGCCAAACTCGCCGGAGGCGATGTTGTCGCCATTGCCGGCAACGTCAACGTGCTGCCTTACTATCTGGTTGCGCAGCCGAGCATAAAACGGCCGGAAGAGCTCCGCGGCAAGATCGGCGGCAATCACATCGCGGGAACGACCGCCGAGTTCGCGCTCCGCGTCGGCCTCAAGAAGCTCGGGATTGACCCGTCAAAGGACGTCAACCTGCGCGTGATCGGCGGCACGATGGACCGCATGATCGCGCTTCAGAAGGGGATCGTGAATTTCACGGTCGCCACGGAGCCGGGAAAAGCGATGGCGGAAAAGCTCGGCTTCCCGACCATCGTCGACCTCGCCGCGATGCAGATTCCGTTTCCGCAGAACGGCGTCTATACCTCGACGCGCTTCATCCGCGAGCATCCCGACACCGTGCGCCGCTACATGCGCGCGTACGTCGAGGCGATTCACTTCTACAAGACGCACAAGGAAGAGACGATTAAAATCTCACAGAAATATTCGCGCCTCGAGGACCGCAAGGCGCAGGAAGAAACCTGGGAGTGGCACACGAAATATATTCCCAACGCGCCCTACCCGCCGATCGACGGCTATCAGCTTATTTTACAGGACATGGCGGAAAAGAATCCCAAAGCGGCGCAGGCCAACGCGAAGGATTACGTCGACCTCAGGTTCGTTAAAGAACTGGAGGACTCGGGCTTTATCAAGAACCTGTACGGAAAATGACCTTCAGAAAGAGAAGCGCTGATGGCGGATAAAGACTTCCGCATCGGCCGCTTGAAAGAAAACCAGGCGCACTTCGCGGATTCTCTCGTCCGCCTGCAAAAACTTTTCGATCGCCGTCGAAGCGACTTCGGCCGCGGCTTCGCGCGGGTAGCCGTAAATGCCCGTCGAGATGGCCGGAAAGGCGATCGTTGCGACCGCGTTTTCCGCCGCGAGGCCGAGTGAATTCGTATAGCAAGCCGCCAGCAGCGCGGACTTATCTTTATTTTCGCTGTACACCGGGCCGACGGTGTGGATCACGTGTTTCGCGGTCATCTTCCCCGCCGTCGTCAGCACCGCTTGGCCGGTCGGCAACCCCTCGGGATAGCGCGTCCGGCGGATTTCCTCGCACTCGCGCTTAATCTCTGGACCGCCTGCGCGATGGATCGCCCCGTCGACTCCGCCGCCGCCCATCAGCGTGCCGTTCGCCGCGTTGACAAGCGCGTCGACGTTTTCTCTGGTGATGTCGCCGACTGTCACGGCCACGCGGCCGTTCATGAAGGTTTTGAGCTCACTCCCGCTCATTTTCCCACGCGAGCCCGTGCTTCTTTTTGTTGTTGCATTGCTTGCACGCCGCGACGACGTTCCCCTTGGTGCTCTTGCCGCCGCGGATGATCGGCACCACATGGTCCATCGTCAATGCGGCGGCGGGAAATTTCTTTCCGCAGTAATGGCAGAGCCCGGCAGCGCGCCGGCGCTTCCACCACTCGCTCGCGCGCAGCTCGCGCGCCTTCGCGCGCTCGCGCCGGATATCCTCTTCGCTGACGATGACGTCGAAAGAAATCTCTCTCTGGCTCACAGCCGCGCCCATTTCTTCAGCGACCAGAGATAAATCGAAAAGCCGAAGGCGACCAGCAGATAAAACGCCGCGCCGAGCATCGACCAGCGGTTCGCCGTGTCGAGATAGTCTTTGAATTCCCGGGCGGCGAAGCCGAAGAAGAAGACGACCGCCGTCGTGATGAGAATCTTATGCGCGGTCAGAAGCTTCATGGTAAAAGCTTAGCACAGCGCGGTGCTGAATGCAGGAACGCCGATTGCCCCCGCATGAACTCTCATGTAAGTTTTGATCGAGCAAAGGAGGTCGCATGCAGCGAGAAGCGATTCGCACCGAGGGCGCGCCAAAGGCGATCGGCCCCTACGAACAGGCGATCCGCGTCAACGGCTTCGTTTTCACCGCGGGGCAAATCGCCCTCGACCCCAAAACGGGAAATCTCGTCGAAGGCGGTATTGGCGAGCAAACCCGCCGGGTGATGGAAAACCTTCGCGCCGTGCTCGAAGCGGCGGGAGCTTCGCTGGAATCGGTCGTAAAGACGACGGTGTTTCTGCAGAACATGTCCGACTTCGCGGCGATGAACGAAGTCTACGCGGAATATTTCGGCAACTCGAAGCCGGCGCGCGCGACCGTCGCGGTCGCCGAGCTGCCGCGCGGCGCGCTCGTCGAGATCGAGGTCTGCGCCGCGGTGTGATTTTACTTCGCCGGCGCTTTCGGCGACTCGGCCTGGGCGGCGATCGCGATCTCCGACGCGCCGGCCTTTTTGATGACCGATAGCACCCAGACCGCCTCGCCGAGCGGCACGTTGCGGTCTCCGCGCAGGATGACGATTTTCTCGCCGCCCGCGCCGAGCACGGTCCGCAAGGCGGTCTCGAGATCGTCTTTCGCGACTTTCCTCTGATTCACGTATATGTCGCGCTCCGGGGTGAGCGTCACCGCCACGCCGCGCGGCGCGGTCTCGGTGCGCGCGGCCGCGGGCAGATTGACCTTGCCGCCCGACTCGATAATGGCGGAGCTCGTGATCATGAAGATGATCAGGAGCACGAGAAAAATATCCGTCAGCGGCGTGATATTGATTTCCGCTACGATGTCTTCGGAGCGGTTCGGATCGACGGGACTGAAAGCCATGGCTTAAGCGATCGTGCTGTAAAGGAGCTTCATCGCCTGCGCGCGGCAGGTGTTGCTGATATTCGCGACGCGGATCTGGAAGTAGTTGTAAAAGACCAGCGCGATGATCGCGACGCCGAGGCCGAGGGCGGTGGCGACGAGCGCCTCGGAGATGCCGGCGGCGACGACCGAAAAACCGCCGGTGCCGACCACCGCCATGCTCTCGAAAGCCTTGATGATGCCGACGACCGTGCCGAGGAGCCCGATGAACGGCGCGCTGCTCGCGACCGTTCCGAGAATCCACAGGTTCTTTTTAAGCTTCTGCCCCTCGGCGAAAATCGCCTCGTTCATGAACGCCGTCGCGCGCTCGAGGCTGCCCGCGTCGCCCTGAGAAAGCGCGGCGAGGAAAAGCCGCGCCGCCGCGAGCTTCTGGTTCTGGCGGCATAACGCGAGCGCGAGATCCTTCCGGCCCTGCTTGACCGAATCGACGAGCGACTCGGCCATCTGCTCCGACGCGCCGCCCGCGTCGCGTAGCGACCAGAGCCGCTCGAGAATCACGGCGACGCTTAGGATCGACATGACGATCAGCGGGTAGGTAGCGATCGCGCCGCGGTTGATGATTTCTATGAAACTCAGCGGTTGCATCCTTCTCCCTTCGACTTTAAAAAGTCAGACTACCGACGGCCGCGACAGTCGTCAAGCGCGCATGCTAGAAGCCGAGCACCAGCCGCAGCAGAGTCTGCACGATGAGCCGGAATATCCCGCTCGCGATATTCGTCTTCCATTCGGCGGCTTCGACCGGCGGCTGCGGATAGGCGAAAATTCCCTGCGTGCCGGTTTCGACCCAGGCGCGCGGCTGGGCGGCGGACTGCGTCAGGCGCCTCAGCCATTCTTCCTCCGGCATATTCGTTTCACGGGTTTTTTTCTGAAATTCCTTGTAGCGGCTGAAATCGCCGCGGTTGAGCCAGATTCCATCGCAATGCACACAGCGTAAAAAATGTACACCGGCGGGCAGCAGCGGATCGTTGAATTGTTGCAGGCGATCAGCGCAGCGCGGGCAGTAAAGCAGCTTTTCGGGCAGTACTAGCGGCTGCCGCAACAGCGCATCGTCGACCCGGTCGATACGCTGCGCCTCTTCGGGAGCGATCGGGAACAGCTCCCACTTGTCGCACCAGATGCCGCCGCAGCGCCCGCATTGATCGAGGACGATCAGGCGGCCCGGGTCGGCGCGGGCCGAGACCTGTTTCATCTCGATGTCGCAAACCGGACAGCGCGCAGTCAGCGCCATGGAAACTCTCGTGGAGAAACGAAGCGGCTCGTCATGCAGTCATTTTCGGCGCCCCCGCCATACGGTAAAGCAGCATGATGCGGCGCGCGAGCGGCGGATGCGTGCTCAAGAGATCGGCGAACGCCCCTTCGCGGTCGTCGACTCTTCGATTGAGCGGATTAACCAAAAACAAATGCGCGGTGCCGCGCGTCGCGCGGCCGAGCGGCATCGCGGCGTCGCGGATTTTTTCCAGCGCGTGAGCGAGCCCGATCGGATTGCGCGTGTATTCCGCCGAAGCCGCGTCGGCGAGATATTCCCGCTGCCGGGACACCGCCATCGCGAGCAGGCGCGAAAACAGCGGCGCGACGATAATCAGCAACAGGAGCGGCACCGCGAGCAGCGCACCCTTACCGGCGACGCGATCGCGCGTGCGTGAGCTATAAAACGATCGCTGCGCCCAGTCGGAGAGCAGCACCACGCCGCCTAGCAGCACAGTAACGAGCAGCATGAGGCGCGTGTCGCGGTCGCGGATGTGCGCGAGCTCGTGCGCGACCACGCCCTGCGTCTCCTCGCGGTTGAGCAGCACGAGCAGGCCGCTTGTGACGCACACCGACGCATGCAGCTCGTCCCTGCCCGTCGCGAAGGCGTTAGGCGATGGATCGAACATGATGTAGGTCTTCGGCATCGGCAGCCCCGACGCCAGCGCCATCTCGGTCACGATGTTCTGGAGCTCGCGCTGCTCGGGCACCGTCAGGTTGAGCCGCTCTGCGCCGAGCGAATTCAAGATCAGCTCGCTGCCGCCGTAGTAGGATGACAGCGCGATGCCCGTTGCCATCGCGAGCGCAACCACCGTCGCGACCGGAATGCCGGAGCCCGCCGAAATATCGAAATAGAGAAAGTCGACGACGGCTCCGACCAGAAGAAAAACGAGAAAGAAGATGAAAATGAGAAAACGGCTCGCGCGGCGGTTGTATTCCTGGCGCGCGGAAAAATCTTCGAGCAGGCTGTAGGCGGCCTCCGCCATCAAGCGGGCAGCGACAGATCGACGCGTGGCGCGGCTTTTTCGCTGTCGGCCACGGCGAAAAACTCGCCCGGCTTGAAGTTGAAAAACGACGCCACCATGTTGCCCGGAAACGCCTGCTGCTTCGTGTTGAAGCGCATGACGAGGTCATTGTAGTACTGGCGCGCGAACGCGATCTGATTTTCCGTCGTCGTGAGCTCCTCCTGGAGTCTCAGCGCATTGTCGTCCGCCTTCAGGTCAGGATAATTTTCCATGAGCGCGAGAATACGCCCGAGCGACTGGCTGAGCGCGTTTTCCGCGACGGCGGTTTCCTTCACGCTCGTCGAGGTCACGGCGCGGCTCCGAGCCTCCATGACTTTTTCGAGCGTCTGCTGCTCGTACTTCATGTACCCGCGCACGGTCTCGATGAGATTGGGAATCAAATCGTGCCGTCGCTTGAGCTGCACATCGATCTGCTTCCATGCGTTTTGAATGCCGTTGCGCAGCGCGACGAGCGCGTTATAGGTGACGACGACCCAGATCACCGCCGCCGCGAGAAGCGCGAGAACAATCCATCCGCCCACTCCGCCCTCCTTTCGCTAACGCACGCGACCGTTCGACGATTCGGCGATCAGCATCGATTCCGAGATATCGCGCACCGACGGCGTTCCGGTCATGATGAGCACGCGCCGCATTTCCTCGGTGAGCAGATCCATCACACGCGCGACGCCGTCGGCTCCCGCCGCGCCGACCGCCCATCCGACGGGCCGTCCGACGAGCACGGCCCTCGCTCCGAGCGCGAGCGCCTTGACGATGTCGCCGCCGCTGCGGATGCCGCTGTCGAGCAGGACCGTCGCGTTTTTCCCGACCGCGTCGACGACTTCGGGCAGCGCCTCGATCGCCGCACGGTTGAAATCGAGAAGACGGCCGCCGTGATTGGAGACGATGAGCGCGTCCGCGCCCGCATTGACCGCGTCGCGCGCGTCGTGCGCCCCCATGATGCCCTTGATCACGACAGGCAGCGCGACGCGCTGCTTGAGCCATTCGATGTCTTTGAGCGAAGCACGCTGCCCTTTGCGCGGCTTGCCGTCCTTCGTCGAGAGCGGCACCTCGTCGCCGATCTTGACCGGCTGCACGACGTCCATCGTTATGCCGACCGCGGCGAAGCCGAGATCCTCGGCGCTTTTCGCCTGCTCCAGCACCGCCTCGCGCCCGCGGCTCAGATAGCCCATGAAGACGAGCGGCGCCGCCGTCGCTTTCGCCCAGTCGCGGACCTCGAATTTCGCCGCGTGGCTCACGAACATCATGACGCCGCGCTTGCCAGCGCCCTCGGCGACCTGTCGCTCGGCGTCGTCGCCGATCAGGCTGAAGCTCCCGACTGGGGCGACCATCGCCGGCAGCGGCAGCTTGCGCCCGAAAAGCTCGATCGAAGTATCCGGATCGTTGATGTCGTGAAAAATCCGCTGGCGGAAAAGATAGCGTCCGAGCAGGCGCTGGTTGCGCCGCATCGTTGAGGAGCTCTCGGCGGCGCCCATGAAGTGATGCCACGCCTCGGCGGGCATTCGATGCCGCGCGAGCTCGCGCAGATCGCGGAGCCCCATCGCGGTAAGCGGCTTTTCAGCGGGCGGCATCAATTGGACGAAGCGATCTCCCACCAGTTGCGGCCGGGGTCGCTGAGCAGAAACGAGACCCGGCCGTTGTCACGCGTCACGTCGCGCAGCTCGGTCAGGCCGAGGTCTTTGCCGGTCGCGGCGAGCTTGCGGTGTGCCTCTTCGACCGCGCCGGCGGATGCGAGAGCGATCGTGAAGCGGAAATTGGGCGAGAACGCTTTCCACTCCGGCCGCACGGCGCAGACGACGTAAGGCTTGCTGTCGGGGTGTTTGACATAAATCACATGCGGGTTCGCCTGATGGACTTCGAGGCCGAGCGCGTCGGTGTAGAATTTCCACGACTGCTGCAGATCGGAGCAGGCGAGCGTGCCGTGCGTGAAGCCCTGCGGCACGTAGCCGCGGCCGGGAAAGCGCTCGGCGGGATACTGCGTTTCCCAGTGCGGCGCGCGCACGCCGCCGGCGCGCGTCTTCCATACGTCCTTGCGCAGCGCCTCGGCGTAGCACTCGATCTCCCAGCCGTTGGTTCCCGGCTCGAGAAAATAGACCGAGTACGAGCCGTGGCTGTAGGTCGGCTTGCCGATCTGGTCGATCTTGTACTGGTCCTTGTGCGCGCTGAGATACTCGTAGGCCGCGTCGACCTCCGCCGTGGTCTCGACGCGCACGCCCCAGTGATTGTGCATCTGCTTCGCCGGCGCATCCGGCCCGGCCTCGTGGATGGTGAGCAGCCAGTCGGTGTTCGGGTGTTTAAGCGTGACCTGGCCCGGCCGCTCACCGATTTTCTCGAACGCGAGCAGATCGGTGGCCACCGGCACGCTGTCTTTCAAGTACCGGCACTCCATGTGGGTCTCGGTCAAGCCGATCGGGCGCATCGCAGTCCTCCGAAGGTCGGAATTCTATTGGAATTTACAGCGCAGGGTGCGGGGTGTCAAACGGCATATCGCTAATGACCGATTTGATTGCTGAGCCCCAGGCGGGCGGCCAGCTTTTTCAAATTATCGACCTGCATCGGATTTGTGGCGCGTTCGATCTGCTTCGTAAATTGCAAAGAAGCTTCCTCGGCTCGTCCCAGTTTGGCCAGAATAATTCCCACAATGACGCGCGCGTTAGCCTCTCCGCTGAGCAAAGTTTGGTTGAAATCGATCCAGTCTTTTACGATCGCTTCACGCGAACCGAACCGTTCAAGAAATGGTAATCCATCCTTGATCAGCCGTTCGCGAATGTCCGCGGAAACCATCTCCGGTGCTACTAGCGGCCACCAGAGGTCCGTCCGTGCGCCACGGAGGTCTCCAAGACGGGCGCGAAGATGACAAGAAAACTCGGCGATAAACTTTTTGGATTCACCGGGATATTCGATTTCCTCGACCTCCGGAACAAAAACACCGAGATTCACCGTGAAATACCCGTAGAGATTTTCCCGCATTCCCGGAATTTCGTAAGTGCCGGGTGGATCGTATCGGCCCATTTGAAAATTGATGACCTGAACCAAGCCATCCTTGCCCACTCGATTGTATGTACGATTACGTTTTCGAAAACCGCGCGTACGAAACAACTCCGCCATATCCGATTGAATATGGTCCATTATTTCTGCGGCGGGAGAGGGCAATGTGTTCCCTAGACAGTCAAGTCAGTGGCTTCTTCGTGAAACGAAGATATGACTTTAGCGCTCCATCAATCAGTGTTTGATATCCTCTCCCGGTTCTTTGTGATTCCGCCCTAAAACGCTTTACAACTGCATCGTCGAGATAGATCGTAATACGCGTTTTTCCCGTCTGAGGAATCACTCCCCCACGTTTGCCTTTGGAAAAGTCATACTCCCTCTTCATAAGCCCTTCTGCGCAGGGATGAAGGTATTACTTATACCGAATTTGCTCTCGGCGGCGGGTTAAGAGGCTGTCCCCGCGATGCCCAGCGATCCAGTCTAATCACTAGCCCAATCGCTATCGCTGAATATATCGATGCGGCGTACCACAACCATCGTGGAATCGTTGCAACGGCGTCTGCTCCACGAAGAAACGCGAACGCGAACAAACAAAAGACGCCAAAGATAACTGTTGTCGGCAGGATGATCATTAAAGTATGTCTGAATCGAGAAGATCGAATAATAAGCGGAGTAAGTCGATCGATGAAAAGTATCGTGAGCAAGAGGACTAGGCTAAGCACCAGACCGAATAAGCCGTCAACGGCAAACAGCACGGCGCCCAAACCAAGCCACATTACCCAAACCGCACAAGCAAGTTTGTTCATAACTCGACGCTAGTCAAATCATCACCGTGCCGCAGTTCACGTTGACCGCCTGGCCGGTGATGTAGGACGCGGCGTCGCTGGCGAGAAAGAGAACCGTGCCGACGAGGTCTTCGGGCTGCATCGCGTAGCCGAGCGGATTGCGGACAAGCCGCTCGTGCAGCTCGGCGGGCGTGCGGTGGCTCCGCGGCAGCTCGGTGTCGATGATGTTCGGGCAGACCGCGTTCGCGGTCACGCCGTCGGGGCCGACCTCGCGCGCGAGCGCCTTGATGAAGCCGACGATGCCGGCCTTGGACGCGGCGTAGTGCGCGCCGGCTACGGCGCCGGTGTGCGCGATGCCCGAGGCGATGCTGATGATGCGGCCGCTCTTTTGGGCGCGCATCGACGGCACGAAAGCGCGGCAGCAGAGAAAATTTCCGCCGAGATTGACGTCGAGCACGCGGTCCCAGATTTCCTCGGTTATTTCCGTCACGCGCGCCTGCGGAAAAATACCCGCGTCGTTGACGAGAATGTCGACGCGCTCGAAGCGGCCGAGCGCCTGCCGCGCGAGGTTGGCCACGGACTCCTCGCTCGCGACGTCGGTCTGCACCGCGATCGCGGTCACGCCGAAGTTCCGCGCCTCGGCGGCGACCTCTTCGGCCTTGTCGCGCTGGAGATCGGCGACAGCGATGTTCGTGGCTTCGCGCGCGAGGCCCAGCACGATCGCGCGCCCGATGCCCTGCGCGCCGCCGGTGACGACGGCGGATTTGCCTTTGAGCCGCATCGGTGTCATGGCATCACCCATCCGCCGTTGACGTGCAGCGTCTGTCCCGTGATCTGCGCGCTCGCCGGACTGGAGAGAAAATAAAAAGCCTCGGCGATGTCCTCCGGCGTGCCGTTCCGCCCGAGCGGAATCTCCGCCGCGCGCTTCTGCCGCGCTTCGGGGTCCCAGCCTTCCATCACGCGCGGCGTGTCGGTCGGACCTGGCGCGACCACATTGACGAGCACGCCGTCGGACGCGAGCTCGAGCGCGAGCGACTTGCTGAAGCCGATCACACCGGCTTTCGCCGCCGAATACGGCGTGCGCAGCGCAGAGCCGGTGACGCCGTAGTTCGACGCTGTATTGATAATCCGCCCGCGCTTTTGCCGGATCATCGCCGGCGCGGTCTCGCGGCAGAATAAAAACGTTCCCTTGAGATTGATGTCGAGGACTTCCTTCCACTCGGCCCAGGAGAGCTCTTCGAGGCGCTTGCGGTAGAAGCTTCCGCCGGCGATGTTGGCGAGAATGTCGATCGTTCCGCGGCGGTCGAGAACGCGGGCAACGGCATCCTTCACTTCGCCCGCGCGGCGCACATCGACGCGGACGGCCTCGGCGTCTGCGCCGTTAATGCGAATCTCGGCGCAGGTTTTTTCTGCCGCGTCGGCCTCCCAGTCGGCTACGACGACGGCGATTCCTTCCGTGGCGAATTTCAGCGCGACCGCGCGGCCGATGCCGTTGCCGCCGCCGGTAATGAGCGCTATGTCCGCCACGCATTACCTGCCCTGGTAGATTTGTTGAACCTGCGGAGCGTAAAGCTCCTGGACCGCTTTGCGGTCGATTTTGACTTTGAAGCCGGTCGCGCTTCTGATCTGCGCGGGAAAATCTTCGCGCATGAGCGCGATATCGCGAATGCGCTCGTGCTCGTCGAGGGCCCGGTTCATATCTTCGATGCGGCGCATGATCGCATCGCGCATTTCCGCGTCCGTGAGCGAGGCGGCGGATTTGCCGAGCGCGGCGGCGATCGCGGCGCTATCCGGCACGACGAGCGCGGCCATGAACGGCTTGCGGTCGCCCAGCAGCAGCGCCTGCCGGATGAACGAATCGCCTTCCAAAACCATCTCGAGCTGGCGCGGATCGATGTTCGACCCGTCGGTACAGTAGAAGACGTCTTTTTTCCGTCCGACGATGCGCAGCGAGCCGTCGGACTCCAGGATGCCCAGGTCCCCGGTGTGGAACCAGCCTTCGCCGTCGATCACGTCGCCGGTCGCGCGCGGATCATTGAAGTAGCCGGGCGTCACCGTCGGACCGCGCACGAGGATCTCGCCGTCATCGGCGATGCGCACTTCGACGTTGGCGAACGGCTTGCCCAGGTTTCCGGGTCGCATGTCGCCGATCCCGGAGAGCGTCACGCCGCCGCATTCCGTCGAGCCGTAGGAACCGAGCAGCGGAATGCCGACGAGCTGGAAAAACCGCATAATACGCGGCGGCATCGGCGCACCGCTGTAACTCATGTATTTGATGCGACCGCCGAGTGCGCGACGGACGGACTCTTTCAGCCGCTGCTGCAGTTCCTCGAAGCGCGCGGCCTCGGTCGCATCGAGCGTTCCGCCGTCCTGCTTTTTACGGTCCAGCCGCTCCAATTCCTCCCAGGCGCAGCCATGGTCGTCGCGCGCGAGCAGCGCGGCCCAGATTCTTTCCATCACGCGCGGGACGATCGTCATCGATGTCGGCGACAGCGCCGCGATGCTCGCAATATCGACGTCGAGCTCCATCGCCTCCAGCATCGCCGTCGTGCGTCCCGTCGCGGCGCCTTTGTGGAAGCAGAAGCGCCCGAGCAGGTGGTTCGTCGTGAGCACCATCGCCGCGACCTCGTCGGGCTTGCTGAGCGTGAGCGGCTGCCCCGAGGTGATGTTCGAGAGAATATTCTTCTGCGTCTTCATGACGCCCTTGGGATCGCCGGTCGAGCCCGACGTGTACATGATCGTCGCGAGATCGTCCTCGTGAACCGATTCGAGAATCTGCTGAAGTCTCCCCTCCGGCGCGTGCCTGCCGCGCGCGCGCAGCTCGTCGAACGAAATGGCGCTGGGCAGATGAGTGCCGGAGGAAGCGAAAACGATAATGTGTTCGAGCGCGGGCAGCTGTCCCTTGAGGTTCAGCAGTCGTCCCGCGCCGGTCTCGTCGGTGACGAACGCCGCGCGCGCGCCGGCGTGCGCGAGCTGCTTGAGCAGCGTAACGTCGGAAACGCGCGAGGAGATGACGACGTTGGATAGACCGGCGCCCAATGTCGCCATGTCGGCGCAAAGCCACGGCAGGCTGTTTTCGCCCACGATCGCGACGCGGTCGCCGGCGCGCACCCCGAGGGAATCGAGGCCGAGCAGTGTTTCGCGCACCATCGCCGCGAAATCGCGCCAGGAGATTTCTTCGAATTTGCCCGCACTTTGGAGCTTGAGAAATGTTTGGTTGCCGAGCTGTGCGGCGCGTTGGAAAAAGACTTCGCCGAGGTGGCGATAGTTCGGCTCGGTGTTCATGCGATGGGTGTGAAAAGGCCGGGATCGTATTTGGAGCGACCCGGCTTCTCGATCGATTTGAGCCCGCGGATTTCCTTTCGATGATCGTACGCGTAGAGAACCGCGTCGGCGACGTCGTCCATATGCTCTTTCAGGTAGCGCCGCGCCGGCACGGCGAAGCGCAGGAGATCGACGCCCTTCTCGATCTGCCGGCGCGTAAGCGGCGGACCCTTGGTCGCGCGGACTCCGGAGATAGTAAAGATAAACGCAGCCAGCGCCTCGGCCGGATGCTGCTCCGGCGGCATGTCGGGCAAGAATTTGCGCGCGTCGACGAAGACGCCATGACCGGCAGACGGGCGCAGCACCGGCACCTTATCCGCGAGGCGGCGCCACAGGTGCTCGACCTGCTTCACCCGGCTCGCGATATAATCCGAAGAGGCGAAGACTTCGCCGAGCGCTAGCGCGAGGCTCGCGAGCGCGTTCGGCGGCGGTTGGCCGCCGTCGAGCAGCTGCTGAAACGACGCGCGGCCATAGCTCTTCGGATCGCGCGTCGCGATGAAGCCACCGAGCGGCACGAGAAAATCCTTGAGCGCGCTCATCGTTAGGCCGTCCGCCAGCGCGCAGGCCTCGCGCGTGATCTCGGCGATCGACTTAACCGAATAGCCGGGCTCGCGCTGCTGAATGAGATAACTGTTTTCAAGAATCCGGCATGCGTCCAGGAAGACGGGAATTTTGTGCTTGTCGGCGAGCGCGCGAACGGAGCGCAGATTCGCGATCGATACCGGATGGCCGCCTGCGGAGTTGACGCACACTTCGACGTAAATGCAGGAAATGTTTTCCGCGCCGTGCTCGGCGATCACGCTTGCGAGCTTCTTGACATCGAGGTCGCCCTTGAACGGTACGTCGGAATACAAATCGTCGGCTTGATCGGAGATTACGTCGAAGACTTTTCCGCCGTTGGCGTCGATGTGATATCGCGTGGAAGGAAACAGCATGTTGCCGGGAACGATCGTGTCCGGACGAACGTTGAGCTTCATCCACACCCGCTCGGCCGCGCGCCCTTGAACGCATGGTACGATGAACGGAAAGCCGAAGATTTCGCGGAAGCGGCCGACTGCGTCGATCACAGCGCCATCCGCTCCTCCGACCGCAGTCGCCGCCTGCGCAACGCTCGGCGCGCCGAGGCCGCTGTCGCTTTGGAGATCGATGTAAACCATTTCGCTGCCGACGAGCTCGGTATTGAACGACGCGCTTTCGAGCGCCGCTTCGCGTTCGGCGCGCGTCGTACGCCGCAGCGGCCGCGCCACGGCGATATCGTAGGGAACGGAAAATCCTATCTCGTGAGACATGATGTCACGCGTCGCCGTTCGAGACTCCGTTAAGCGACCGCAATCGAATCAGCTTTGGTCAGCCCGCGGCTCCTGCTTCGTTTTTCTCGCTTCGAGAAAAGCCGTCGCCTTGATCAAGATCTTGCGCTCCGTGGCGTAGGATATCTGCTGCTGCGCTTGCGGCATGGCGAACCAGCGGACTTCGTCGACTTCGTGGTCGTGGCGCGAGACGTCGCCCTTCAAAAAACGGAACAAATAAAAATAGACCCGCTTGAAAATCCGGACGGGTTCGCCGGCGCCGCTCTTTTGCGTGTACCAATAGGTGATATCGTCCAGTTTTGCAACAATTTTGCCGTCGAGGCCCGTCTCTTCGCGCACTTCGCGCAGCGCGGTATCCTGGAGCGACTCCCCTTCTTCCACCTGCCCTTTGGGAAGTCCCCAACGGTCGCGCACGCGGATCAGCGCGACCTCTACCTCGCCACGGTGCTGGCGAAAGATGACGCCGCCCGAAGAAATCACGCGGACGGTCGGCCCGGCCGCTGCCGTGTCACGTTTTGGCGATTTCTTCATCCAGCCACCGGACGTACGGCTCGCTGCCTTCGACGATCGGCAGCGCGATGATCTCCGGCACGTCGTAGCTGTGGAGCTCGACGACCCTGTGCTTGAGACTCGCGAAGAGATCGGCCCGGCTCTTAATGATGAGTAGCTCTTCTTCCGCGTGCTCCACCAGTCCGCGCCACCGATAAGTCGATCGAATGCCGGGAATGCGGTTCACGCAGGCAGCGAGCCGCTCCTCGACCAGGGTCGCGGCGATGCGCTCACCCTCGGCGGTCGTAGGAACAGTAACGTAAACCACGATGAATTCGGTCATAACATCGTGATTTTACTACCGCGCTTCCGCGGCAGTCAATCGTGTGGAGGAATCCGCCGGCTAGTGGTGGCTAGCCGTCGAGGATATCTTTGACGGCCTTCGCTTTACGGCGGTTTTTGCCCCGCAAAACCCTGCGGAGCTTTCCGACCAACGCTTCTTCGGCAGCGTTTTTTCTGCCGCCGCGGCCATAGCGCGCGGCGGCGTCGGCGACATAACCCGCGCCGCCCTTGTGCTCCTTGCCGACCAGCAGCCAGTCGACGCTTTTGCCGGAAAGCTTGGCGATGCGCAGCAGAATCCGCGCCGTCGGCACATGGCCGTTGAGGCATTTGGAAATCGTGCCTTGGGGAATGTTCGCGCGGCGCGCGAACTGCGTCGGGTTCATACCGGTCGAATCGATGGTACGGCTCAAACGAGTCGAAAATTGTTTATTCATTCGTTTGCGAATTGCCTATCGTTGTTAGTCGTAACAAAGTCAACGCTTTCGACATGCTAGCAATCGAGTTTAGCAAAATCAAGATACCCCGCTAATCATTTTCGTTTGAGTGCCGGATACCTTCCGGCTTATGTTGAGGTAGCCGTAGACACATGAAGTCAAAGAAGCAAATCCGCTCGGAGGTATGGCGCCTCCTCACCGCCGAAAGGGCCGCGCGCTTTCCCGGCGCCGAAGGCAGAATTCCCAATTTCATCGGCGCCGAGGCGTGCGCCAAAATTCTCGCCGACCTGCCCGCCTGGAAGAAAGCGCGCGTGGTCAAGATCAACCCCGACTCTCCGCAGCGCGCCGTCCGGCAGCGGGCGCTCGCCGAGGGGAAGATTCTTTACATGCCGGCGCCGCGGCTCGCCGAAGATAAGCCGTTTATCGAGCTCGATCCCGAGCGGCTAAAGGGGTCGCCTTACGCCGCTTCGTCGATCAAGGGCGCGCTCCAGCACGGTCGCCCGGTTTCGCTCGAAGAGATGAAAAAGATCGATCTCATCGTCTGCGGCTCCGTCGCGGTCGCGCCTGACGGCGCGCGCGTCGGCAAGGGCGGCGGCTACTCCGATCTCGAGTACGCGCTGCTGCGCGAGCGGAAAAAAGTCGGCGCGAATACGCCGATCGTCACGAGCGTGCATCCGCTGCAGATCGTTGCCGAGAAGATTCCTATGACCAAACATGACATTCCGCTCGACGTGATCGTCACGCCGAAGAAACTGATAATCGTGAAGCGCCGCTACCGAAAGCCGCACGGTATTTATTGGAAGCTGCTGCCCGAAGACAAGATCGCCGCCATTCCGGTGCTCAAGAAATCGCCGCGCTGAGTGGCCAATTTGAAAGGCCGCCCTAGGTGTGTTTTACTAGGGGAAAATTTTCCTTCACATTTTATGCTCAAGATCGATTTCGCCAAGGGAAACGGGCTCGTGCCCGTCATTGTCCAGGACTATCGGACCGGCGAGGTCCTGATGATGGCTTATATGAACGAAGCCGCGTGGAATAAAACCAGGAAAACCGGCAAGGCGCATTTTTACAGCCGCTCGCGCGGCGGATTGTGGTTCAAGGGGGAAGAGTCCGGCCACTTTCAGGAAGTGAAGGACGTTCTCGTCGATTGCGACAACGACACGCTCTTGCTCCGCGTCAAGCAGCGCGGAGGCGGCGCGTGCCACATGGGATACCGGAGCTGCTTCTTCCGCAAGAAAGCGGCCGGCGGATGGAAGATTAACGCGAAAAGAATTTTTGATCCGGATAACGTCTATAAAAGCGCGAAGCATTGATGTGAAGGAATCTGCGCAAAAAGAACTTAAGCTCGGGCTACCGAAGGGAAGCCTCGAATCGATGACGATCGAGCTTTTTAAGAAGTCGGGATGGAAGATCTCGACGACGGGCCGGAGCTATTTCCCCTCGGTCGACGATAAGACGATCCGCTGCAGTCTGGTCCGGCCGCAGGAGATGTCGCGCTACGTTGAGAGCGGCACGCTCGACGCCGGCATCACTGGAAAAGACTGGACGATCGAGAACGACTCCGACATCGAAGTCGTAGCCGAGATGGTCTATTCGAAAACGAGCTTCAGGCCGACGTATTGGGTGCTCGCCGTGCCGCAGGATTCGCCGATCAAGAAGATCGAAGACCTAAAGGGCAAGCGCGTCGCGACGGAAATGGTCAACTTCACGCGGCGCTACTTCGCCGAACGAAAGATTGCGGTCGAGGTCGAATTCTCCTGGGGCGTGACCGAGGCAAAGGCGGCCGAGGGGCTCGTCGACGCGATCGTCGAGGTGACTGAGACCGGCACGACGATTCGCGCGCATGGCCTCAAGATCATCGCCGAGTTGCTGGAATCGAGCCCGCAGCTCATCGCCAACAAGGCCGCATGGCGCGATCCGTGGAAGCGCGAAAAGATCGAGCAGATGAGAACGCTGCTTCAAGGAGCGCTCTCGGCGGAGAACAAGGTCGGCATCAAAATGAACGTGACAGAAGCCGATCTCGATAAAATCGTGAAGCTGATCCCCAGCATCACCGCGCCGACCGTGTCGCCGCTGTACGCGACCGCCGCGCTGCACGGCGTGAAATGGTTTTCGATCGAGAGCGTGATCGCCGAGGATGTTGTGCGCGAGCTGATTCCGAAGCTGATTAAAAACGGCGCGGTGGGGATTATCGAATACCCGCTGAATAAGGTGATCTAGGGAAGACTGGAGCGCACTACTCCGGTAGTCGTTCAATACAACTCGCTCTGTTTCTCCTCCATCTCCTCTTTCGTCTTCTGATCGACCACGTACAAGCCGTTCACGATTTTGATCTTCTCGGGGTCGTAAAAATATTTCGAGGCCTCGACCCCCTCGTCGAACTCGTACATGCGGATCGCGTCCCACGGGCAGATCTTTTTGTCCAGACGGTCCTCCGACTCGGTGCCGATCAATTGCAGCTGGAATTTTTTCGGCACCTTGTCGATGTCGATGGGCTTCTTCGAGCTGTCGAAAAATCGGTTGCCGTACTCGTAAAAAATTTCGCCGGTCTCTTTGTGCTGGTGGATTTTGGTGAGGTCGTCGCTGTAGCACATCTGGCAGCCGATGCACTTGTCGTTGTCGACCCAGACGCGATAGGGCTTCAGGCCGGCCTGCGGCAGCTCTTCGTATAAAAGATTGATGCAGCCGTCGACCGGGCAGTGCACTTCGCAGAGCGGCGAGCCCGCGCAGCTCGAGCAATTCTCGTTCATCACGGCGAGGAGCGCCGTCCCCTTACGCTTTTTTGCCGTCGGCTCCGCCATACTCGCTTCTCCTTGATCGCTGGTAGCGGGAGTTAAGATAAACGAGCCCCGCCGTCAGCAGCAATACCCACCAATAGTGTACCAGTTTTACCTGTCCCCACTCCAGCCAATAGACGAAGTTGGGGGCGCGCGCGATGAGGCGCTTGAGCGTGCCTTCGGCGCCGGAGTAATCCCGCGCCATGCGCTGCGCCTCGGCGAGGCCGTAGAGCGCGCCTTCGTCGTTCGGATTGGCTTTCAGCGCCTGCTCGAACTCGGCGCGCGCCTCGCCCCAGTTGTTTTGATCCGCATAGACCCAGCCGAGATTAGTAAGCGCCTCGCTGTAACCGGGTTTGAGGTCAATCGCGCGCTTAAAGCTCGCCGCGGCTTTCTCCGCTTCGCCTTTCTTCTTCAGCGCGACGCCCATATTGTTATGCGCGGCGGCGAGGTCGGGCTTCTGCTCGACAACCTTCGCATAATCGGCCGCAGCCGCGTTATAATCGCGCTTGATTTCCATCTCGATCCAGCCGCGGAGCGTCCGGGCCTCGACGTGATTCGGATCGAGCGCCAGCGTTTTTTCGATCTCCGCAGACGCTCCCTGTGGGTCGCGCGCGCGGAGCGCGGCGATCGCGACAAATAGGTGAACGTCCGGCTCGGCGGGATATTTTTGCGCGAGGCGCGCGAGCAATTCCTGCGCTTCGGCGTTCTTACCTTCGGATAATTCTTTTCTGCTGCGCTGCCAGTCGGGATCGCGGTCGAGCGTAGCGCCGGCGGCAAATGCCGTGGGCACACCAAGGCAGAGGATCCCCCAGAGCGCGGCCGCCCAGGAAAGCCGCATGCCTATTTCCACATCTCTTCTGGGATTTCGTCCTGTCTTCCCTGCTCGATCAGCTTGTCGTTGCGAAAAGCCTGCTTGAGGCCGATCCAGGTGAAGAACAGGACGAGAAGCAGCATGCCGACAATGGGAATATTGTCGGGTTTGGTTACGATCTCCAAAAAGTTATGTAATCCGCTCGGCTCGGGCATATAAAACCGCCTTTTCAAAGGTAAATATTAGAAAACGTCAGCTAAGTCAAATTATTGACGGGTCGACCGAATTGACTCGGCCTTGCGCCTACGTTATTTTCAACGCGCGCGGCGCGTTTCACTCCACGCGACCGGGCATGAGGTCCCTTCTGCCGAAAAGAATCACCAACGATATCGCCGGAGGCGCCGTCTTTTCCCTTCCGTGGCTCGTCGCGCGCGACGAAGGCCTTTTCGCCGCCGAGGACATCGAAGTCCAGTTCGTGCGCTCGCCGAAGCGCGAAGCCAAGCTCGAGCGCCGCGAGCGCAGCATCAGCGATCCTCAGCAAGTGGACCCGATCGGCGTCCACGTTTTATTCGAGACCGGCGAGGCTCAATTCCAGCGCGGATGCGAATGGGGCCAGATCCGCCGCGCATACGACAGCCGCTGCGGCGGCCTGATCGTCAGCAAGCGCGCCGCCGTCGTATGCCAAGCTATTCTCGTCCGCCCCGATTCGCCTTACGTCCACCCGCGCGACTTGAGCGGCGCGGAAGTGGCCGTGCATTTTCACGCCGGCTCCCACTATCTCACGTTGCAGATGCTGGAGGGCTTTCTGCCGCGCGACAGCATCAAAGTGGCGCACATTCCGGTCACGAGCCGCCGCGTAAAGGCGCTGCTCGAGGGGCAGGTAGAAGCGATCACCGTCGCGGAGCCATGGATATCGTTCGCGGAAAAACAGCAGTGCAAGCTCATTTCCGAGGCGTACTGCCTCGGCTCCGAAGTCGCCGCGCCGGAGATCGACACCGATGTCTACCAAGCCGTCGAGCGCGCACTCAAAAAAGCGGTCCGGCTCATCAACGCCGACAAGAAAAAGTATCTCCACTATCTCATGGCCGATATCCCATCCAAGATCGGCGTTCTCGCGCCCGAGGATTTTCATCTCCCGCGCCTGCGCTATGTCGACCCTGCGCCCTATCCGCCCGAGGAATTCGAGCAGGCTTATCGCTGGATGCTGAGCTGGGGCCTGATACAGCCAAACGCCGCCTTCGAGCAAGTTGTCGACAATCGCATCGCGGTCGCGGATGCGCGGCAGATGAAACGCGCGTAACTACGCCTGTTGATTCCTCGATAAAATTTCATAAAATATCTTTTTTTAAGCGATAACGAACCGGCCCCTTCCGAAATCTTCTCCATGCACCTGCTCACTAAGACGTTCTGCTTTTTTTTAATCTTCGCCTTCATCGCCGGCGTGCCGTGTTCGGCCGCCGAAGCGCAGCCGGTGAACGTGCGCGCGGCGTACCCGTCTGTCGACGTCCAGTACCTGCCGGCATATGTGGCCAAAGCGAAGGGCATGTTCAAAGACGAAGGGCTCGACGTCGAGCTGATCGTCATGCTCGGCGGCAGATCGGGCGTGCAGGCGCTCGCGGGCGGCGGCGTTCATTTCGTCATGCAGATCGGCGCGACGCTGCCGGCGATCTGGAGCGGGGCGGATTTCAAGATTGTGGCGCAGATGCTCAATATGCTGCCGTTCTCTCTCATCGTGCGGCCGGAGATTCAGCGTCTGGAAGAGCTGCGGCGCAAACGCATCGGCCTCAGCGTCGGCACGACGACGCAGGCGCTCGTGCACGAGCTTTTCAAGATCAAGGGGCTCGATCCGGACAAGGGCTTCGAATACGTGAATATCCCCGGCGCCGCGGCGCGCATCGCCGCGCTGGAGAAAGGCCTCGTCGCGGCGGCGCCGATATCGGCGCCGGGCGATTTGAAGGCGATTCACGCCGGCTTCAAGCGTCTGGTCTTTTTCGGCGACGTTCTGCCCGAGATATCCGCGACCGGTCTCATCGCATCGGCGAATTATATCAAGGAAAATTCACGCATCGTCGAGAAGATGGTCCGCGCGATCGTGCGCGGGACACTCGCCGCCCGCGACGAGCCCGGCGTGGCGATCGAAGTCATGCAGAGATTCATGAAAATGAGCCCGGATGACGCGCGCGAGACGTATCGGATCGTACGAAAGTCGCTGACGCCGGTCCTGACCGAAACCGGCGTCCGCAACATGGCCGGACTCGTCTCCGGCTCGGCGAAAATCGCCCAGACGAAAGAGCCGCGCGAGTACATGGATACGGTATTCATCAACCGCGCGCTGGCGGAATTGTCCAAGAAATAGAGTTCGATAGCATTGATCGGCGGCGGTTGCGCGCGGCCGAGCCCTGCTGTAGCATGTTGCGCGAGGTTGGCTGCGCGTTGCGGCACCAGACCGAGCGAGCAAAAGGGGGACGGGCCGATGGAAAGACAAGCGATCGGACCGACGATGAAAGCCGACGACCTGGGCGACAGGTGGGCCGGCATCCGCGAGCTATCGGAAAAAGTCCTGGCGGATTTCAGCCGGCTCGGCGCGAAACAACTCAATCTCCGTCTCAACGAGTCCAATACCGAAGAGAAGCGCCCCGTCTTCGTCGACTGGATCGCGGCCAAGCAGGTCGCTGAGCGGCTCGGAAGAAAGAGCAGCGTCGGCGACGACTGGGGCCGCTCCCGCGTCGGCGATTCCGTTCCATCCCGCGTCTACGAGGAGGCGCTCGCGGGCGCCGGCAGAAAAATCGTCGAGCGCAACTGGAAATCCGCCGACATCTTCAAGGAGAAGCGCCTTGAGTCGAGGATGATGGTGCAGAAAGCGGGCTTGATGTATCAAAAGTTCATCGCTCTCATCGGCGGCGAAGGCGAGCAGCGGCGCTGCGTCGGGCTTTTATCGCTGGCGTTTGAATCCAAGCCGAAGCAGTCCGCCGCGGTCGACGCGAAGATGAAGGAATGGGCTTCGTGGCCAGGCTTCCCCAAATCCGATCTGGTGCGATTTGCGGAAGAGCATTTCGAGGTCGGCGGCCCCTTTCTCAAGGCGCACCGGCGATCGCTATGAATGAAACCGGAAAAGACTCCTAAAAAAAATCCTCCGTCCGGCCCGGCTAGAAGCCGGGACCCGCTCCGCTCGGCCCGCGCACTCAGCGCTCTTCTCGCCGTCGCCAAAACCGCCACCCAGTCGCTCGATACCGACCAGGTGCTGAACGACACGCTCGAGAAGTCGCTTGATATCCTCGGCTTTCAAGTCGGATACATCCGCGTCCTCGACCCGAACGGACGCGATCTCGTCGTGCGCGCCGCGCGCGGCCTCACTTCGCCGGAGTTTCGCTCCAACGTCGTGCCGCTCGACTCGTCGCATCAGAGCATCGGGAAAATCGTCTACGAAACGCTCGCGCCCTACGTCGCTCCCGATTTGCGGAAAGAACCCAAGTTCCGCCACGGCTTCATGGCGAAAGAAGGACTCGTCTCGGCCGCGTTTGTCCCGATCACGTCGAAAAACCGGTCGATGGGCAGGAGCCGGTTTCTGGGCATGATAATGGTCGGCAGCCGGCGGCCGCACCGGTTCTCCGAGGACGAGATCGACCTATTGACGGCGTTCGGCGCGCAGCTCGGTGCGGCGCTCGACAACCTGAACCTCTACGAAGAGGTCAAGGAAGGCAAAGCCTACATCGAAAATCTCGTCGAAAGCGCCGGCGACGCGATCGTGTCCACGGACCTCGAACATCGCATTCTCACCTGGAATGCCGGCGCGGAAGCCGTCTTCGGCTATCGGAAGGAAGACGCGCTCGGCCGCAGCCTCGCTCTTGTGCTGCTGCCGGGCTTCGACAGCGAGCTCGACGACATCCGCAGGCGCGTTGAAGAAAACGGCGTGTTGCGGAACCTCGAGATGCAGCGGCGGCGCAAGGACGGTGCGCGCATCGAGGTCGCGGCGGCGGTCTCGCCGATCCGCGACGGCTCCGGCCATTTGACCGGACTGCTCCATCTCGCGAAGGACGTGACGGACAAAAAGCGCTATGAAGAAAGACTGAAGCAGCTCGACGCGATGAAGTCGGAATTCGTCTCCAGCGTGTCCCACGAGCTCCGAACTCCGCTCACCGCGATTAAAGGATCGGTCGACAACATGCTCGATGGGCTCACCGGCGCTTTGAACGACAAGCAGGGACGTTATCTGACGCGCATCAAATCGAATACCGACCGCTTATCCCGTCTCATCAACGATCTGCTCGACCTCTCCGCGATCGAGGCCGGCAAGGTCGAGCTCACGCCCTCGGGGGTTGCGCTCGCGCCGCTCGCGCGCGACGTAGCGGAGACGCTGCGGCCCGTCGCGGCGGACAAATCGATCCATTTAGAAGTCGCAGCCCCGGACGCGACGGTGACGGCGTGGGCCGATCGCGATAAGATTATACAGGTCTTCATGAATCTGATCGGCAACGCGCTCAAATTCACGCCCGCCGAAGGTAAAGTCACCGTGGCGGTCGGGCGCGACGGCGACGGCTGGGCCAAGGTCTCGATCGACGACACGGGCCCCGGCATTCCGCCCGAGGAAGCGCAAAAGATATTCGACAAATTTTATCAAGTCGCCGCGGCGGGACGGCAGAAAGCGCGTGGCACCGGCTTGGGTCTCTCGATCTCGAGGTCGCTCGTGGAGATGCACGGGGGAAAGATCTGGATGGAAAGCCAGCCTGGACAGGGCAGCACTTTTTCATTCACCTTGCCGGTCGAACCCCCCGCGCGGGCCGGCGTCGCAGGCACCGAGAATGGGTCTTAAGATTCTGCTCGTCGACGACGAGGAAGACATCCTTGAAGTCATCAGAGACCGCCTCGAAGCTTACGGCTTCGAAGTGGTGACCGCCGGGAATGGCGTCGAAGCGCTCGCGAAGCTGCGCGCAGAGAAATTCGACGGCGTCTTCATGGACGTGAAAATGCCGGAGATGGGCGGAATCGAAGCGCTTGAGGAAATCCGCAAAACCGATGCGCATATTCCCGTCATCATCATCACCTCCTCTTCCACGCGCGAGGCGGCGATGGCGACGATCGGCAAAGGCGCGAATGAATACGTCCTGAAGCCCTTCGAGTGGTCCGAGCTGAAGGCGAAGATTGAGAAGGTCTTCAAAATTGCCGTCTAGAACGATGCAGTCTTTCGACGAAACCATCCTCGTAGTGGACGACGATCCCGACATCCGAGAGATCCTGAAGGACCGGTTGGAATCGATGCATTACCGCGTCCTCGAAGCGGGCGATGGAGCCGAGGGTCTGGAGATCATCGAGAAGCAAAGCCCGCGACTGGTGTTTCTCGATATCGAAATGCCCGGCATGGACGGCCTCAAGGTTCTGGAGGAGATCCGCCGGCGCGACCTCGACGCGACTGTGGTAATGATCACAGCCTATGCCACCATCGAGCGCGCGGTCCGCGCGATGCGCGACGGCGCCTACGATTTCATCCCCAAGCCGTTCGAGCCCGAGCACATCGCCGTTACCGTGAAAAAGGCGCTTGAGCGCGAGCGGCTTAAACGCGGAGTCAGCATACTATCGGAGCAGGTGAGCGACCGCTATCGGCTCGTCTCGGCTCAGAGCGGCAAGATGCTCCAGGCAATCGATACTGCGAAAAAAGCCGCCGCGAGCCGCACGACGGTGCTGCTTCTCGGCGAAAGCGGCACTGGCAAGGAAATTTTCGCGCGCGCCGTGCACAACTGGAGCACCGAGAAGGACGCGCCGTTCGTCGCGATCAACTGCGTCGGCCTGGCGAAGGAGCTGCTCGAAAGCGAGCTGTTCGGCCACGAAAAAGGCGCGTTCACCGGCGCGCATGAGCTCAAAAAAGGCAAGATGGAGCTCGCGCACGGCGGCACCGTGTTTCTCGACGAGATCGGCGACATCTCGCCAGAGCTGCAAACGAAATTCCTGCGTTTCCTTCAGGAGCGCGAATTCGAGCGCGTCGGTGGCACCAAGCCGATCCAAGTCGACGTGCGGATCGTCGCGGCCACCAACCGCGACCTTGAGACCGCAGTGCGCGACGGGCGCTTCCGCGAGGACCTTTATTACCGCCTCAATGTGATTCCGATCGTGCTGCCGCCGCTGCGCGAGCGCAAGGAGGATATCCCGGAGCTGGCGCGCTTCTTCGTGAAGCGCTTCGCCGCGGAGGCGAAGAAGAACTTCAACGAGATCGCACCCGATGCCGAAGCGAAGCTCGTCTCTTACAACTGGCCCGGCAATGTGCGGGAGCTCGCCAACGTCATCGAGCGCGCCGTCGTTCTTGGCACGGGGCCGAAACTCGGCGCCGCCGATCTTCCGCCGCGCATCGCCGGGACCGAAGCACCGAGCCGCTCGGCCGCGATCTCCTATCGCGACGACGTCACCGCCTTTCGCAAGCAGCTCATCTTGAGAGCCCTCAATCAGACCAAAGGCAATCGCACCGCGGCGGCGAAAGCCCTCGGCCTAGAAAAAAACTACCTCTCGCGTCTCATCAAAACACTCGGAATACGGCTATAACTTTTGTGCTAGTCGAGCTATCTAAAAAGATAGCTCAACCTCCGCTCCGCCGACAGTCGCATCGGCGCCGTCGATTCCACTATCTATAAAATTCAGCAGCTTAGACTCCGGTAATTCTTCCGAGTCGGCGTGGCATATCCCTTGCTCAAGCGCATGGGCATCGTCACATCGCAGCAACGGAGGAAAATCTCATGGCTGAGGAATTTGTGGTTCCAATCAATGCGAGCGGGTCGGTCGAAGAGATCGTTCCGGTGCTGGAAAGAATCGCCCCGGCCGGCTCGAAGGTAACTTTCGTTTTTTCCTGCCCTGTCGATATCTGGACCTGGATTCGCGACCACTGGATCGTCACCGAATCGACAACCAAAGCCGTGGCCGAAGGAAAAAAGCTCATGGCACGGTATGCGTGGGAAGAGCAAAAGCGTTTGGCGGAGCGGAAGATCGCAAGGGTCCGCTGGGCGCTCGCGAAACGAGGCGTCGAAACGGCCGTCGCCGTCGGGGGGAGCTTGAGCGGGTTGCTGCGTGAGTACCTGCTGCATCCCGATTTCCAAATCCTCCTGCTCTCGACGGCGAGCGGCAGCACGACGCTCGAGCTGATTCGTCTCTGCTTCGGGCTTTTGCGGCGCGTCAGAGCGGGTATTCCGCCCATCCTTCTATACCGATCGGAACCGAAAATTTCGCGCGTGAATGCAGTAGCGTCCGCGCGGTAAGGAGCCACTGCAATGAATTCGACCGCATATGCCGCATACATCGAGGCGATGCCGACGGCAAATCTGTCGGCATGGAACGAAGGATATTCTTCTCCGGCGCGCGAGGGCGCTTGGGAACGTCTGGCGCACGCACTGCGCGATAAAATCGCGCTGCAGATGGACGAGATCACGAGAATAAGCCGGCTGAAGCGCTTCATCGCGCCGCAAATCGCCGAGACGATTCTGAATGACGAGGACGCGCTGCGCTTCGGCAGCCATCGGAGCGAGATCACGGTTGTGTTCATGGACCTGCGCGGCTTCACGGCCTTTACGGAGCGGGCCGAGCCGGAGGAAGTCCTCGAGGCGCTCAAAGCCTACCACGCTGAAATCGGAAATCTGATCGTCGATTCCGGCGGTACGCTTGCGCGCTTCACCGGCGACGGCATCATGGTCTTCTTCAACGACCCCGTCCCGTACGAAGACCATGCCGAGAGAGCCGTAGCGATGGCCGTCAGAACGCGCGAGCGGATGCAAAAGCTGCGCGCCGACTGGAGCAAGAAAGGCTGGGAGCTCGACCTGGGCGCCGGTATCGCAACCGGCTACGCGGCGGTCGGCAACATCGGCTTCGCCGGACGCCTGGAATACACCGCCATCGGCAGCGTGATGAATCTCGCCTCGCGTCTTTGCGACGAGGCGAACGGCGGCCAGATCCTCACGACTCAAAAGACGCTGAGCAAGGTCGAGGGCATGGTCGAAGCCGAAGCGGTCGGCGAATTACGTCTCAAAGGATTCTCCCGCTCCATCAGCGTCTTCAATATCAAGCAGGTGAGAAAAGCGGCTTGAATGAACCGTGTGAAACGGAGCCGTAGGAACGATCGTGAAAGCGCACGACAAGAAAATGACAAGGAAGGAGCTTCTCATGAATAAGGAATTTCGTAAGTACATCGGCCATTTTAAATTTTGGCATTTTTTTCGGCATTGTCCCGACTGGCCGCAGGGGAATTTCACGCGCCGGTCGCGCCTTTCCTCGGGGTCGCGGGTGTGCACGAACTGTCTTTACCTCGCCGAAAAAGAAGCCATCCGGGGATCTGAAAAGATACCGGGTGTTTCTTAGAGTGTCTCGTACGGAACAACATTTGAGGAGCCATCATGAATACACAGCAAGCTCCCTATCTCGGTCTGCTCGGATTGATCGCCCTTATCGGTATCATTTGCGACGTTGCGGCCGACGGCCGAAACAGCGTCGCGCAATCTTGCGGCCATTATCTTCGTTTATCGGACGCGACGCGAGCCGCGCTGGCGACGGGTTATCTGGAAGGCGTCCAGGCTCGGCTGAAGCAAGAACGCCGCGACATGCTCGTTCCACCGGAAGACCGCGACCACCCCATCTGGTGGGTCTTGCCGGAAGGAGAAGTCTCGAGCGAGAATCTCGACAGCGCCCTCACGGTTTTCTGCAAGTACACCGGCAACAAAAAGACGAATTTGCCAGTGGCGTTCAGCAGTATCTCCGAAAGAAAAGACGGGAAACCGCGAGTGGCGGCTGCGTCCGCTGAAGGCCGTTCAGATACGGGTCGAGCAATTCTAGTAGCGAGTCTCCGCTGCTCGAATTACCTGTCGACGCCCGAAAACGAAAAGGCTCATTTCATCTATGGCTACTCTCTTGGCGCGAAGGCGATCGGCGCGGCGTTGAAGACATCATCCGAAAAGTGGGTCGCAGTATGGCCGGATGCCGACAATCAAGCCGTCAAAGCAAACCTCGACGCGGTGTGCAAACAAAGCCGTTACCCCGATGAGAGTATCCGCGACGTCCTTTCGCTCGTCACGGCACAAATGCGCACCGAGAAACGCGTCGCGACAGGCGGAAAATAGAAGATATGCTAGCGTAGCGCGGGTTACCCCTGGCCCTTATCCTGTCTTTCTTGCGTTTTCGCATAGAACTCGATAGGGAATTTCCTGAGTTACAGCTAGTTAGGCATGAGTCTCGACGGAAAAATCGCGCTCGTCACGGGCGGCGGAACCGGCATCGGCAAAGCGATCGCCGAAGCGCTCGCAAGCGCCGGGGCGCGCGTCGCGGTCGCGTCGAGGAACCCCGGCCATCTCGCGTTCGCGAATGCGGCGAAGTCGTTCCTGCCCGTCGAGATGGATGTCCGCGACAAAGCCCAGGTACAGAGCGGCGTCGCCAAAATCCGCGAGCGCTGGGGTGCCATCGATATTCTGATCAACAACGCCGGCATCTCAGGCCTTACGACGATCGATGATCCCGACGACCGCCGCTGGCGCGACATCGTCGAGACGAATCTCACCGGCTCCTACTTCGTCACTAGAGAAGTTCTCCAATACATGAAGAGCCACGCGCATGGACGGATCATTAATGTTTCGTCCGTGCTGGGAAAATTCGGCGTGCCGGGATACTCCGCCTATTGCTCGGCGAAGCATGGCATCATCGGCTTTACGCGCGCAGTCGCGCTGGAAGTCGTCGGCCGCGGCATTACCGTGAACGCGATCTGTCCCGGTTGGGTCGAGACCGAGATGGCGCGCCAGGGCATCGAGGAGAGCGCCGCCTTGGAAGGCATCACGCCCGAGGCGTTCCGCAGTCGCGCGGTCGAGATGGTGCCGATCAAGAGATTCCTCGAATCCGACGAGGTCGCAGGTCTCGTGCTCTATCTCGTCTCGGAAAAAGCGGCCGGCATCACCGGCCAGGCGATCAACATCTGCGGCGGGCAAACGATGGTATGAGCGAGACCGCCGCCTCAACCTCCGCTTACCGGTACGTGAGCCAAGATATCATCGAAGTCCGCAGCCCGGCGACGGGCGCCAAGCTCGCCGAGTTGCCGGTGATCACCGCCGGAGCGGTCGCGCGCGCCGTCGAGGATGCGCGGCCGGCACAGGCGCGCTGGGCGCAGAAAACCTTTTCCGAGCGCGCGGAGATTCTCTATCGCTACCGCGACGCGCTCATCGATCATCAGGAAAAGCTCGCCGACTACGTCACCGCCGAGACGGGAAAGCCGCGCAGCGACGTCTTCGGCAACGAGCTGTTCTACGTCTACGACGCGATCGGTTTCTGGGCGAAAAACGCGGAGAAGTATCTGCGCGCGGAAAACATCCATCCGCATCTTTTCAAAAGCAAGAAGGTCGTGTCTATTTACAGTCCGATCGGCGTCGTCGGCATCATCGGGCCGTGGAATTTTCCCCTCGTGCTCACGATCGGCGACGCGATCCCGGCGCTGATGGCGGGTAACGCCGTGATCATCAAGCCGTCCGAGCTTACGCCGCTCGCCGTCCAGTACGCCGCCGATCTGGCGGAAAAAGTCGGCTGGCCGGAGAAGCTTCTGCAGATCGTCCCCGGCTACGGCGCAACGGCGGAGGCGCTGATCGATCACGCCGACATGATCACGTTTACCGGCAGCGTCGAGACGGGGAAAAAGGTCATGCGCCGCGCCGCCGAGCGGCTTATCCCCGTTTCGCTCGAGCTCGGCGGCAAGGACGCGATGATTGTGCTTAAGGACGCCGATCTCGACCGCGCCGCCGGGGCGTGCGTCTGGGGCGCGCTCATGAACTCGGGGCAGGTCTGCACCTCGATCGAGCGCGTGTATGTCGAGGAGCCGGTCTATCAGCCTTTCGTCGATCGCGTGGTCGAGCGCGTGCAGAAATTGCGCCAGGGACCGAGCGACGCGACGGTCGAGCTGGGGAGCATGACCTCCGCCGCGCAGATCGATAAGGTCGAGGCGCAGGTTCGTGACGCGGTCGCAAAAGGTGCTAAAGTTCTATCAGGGGGCAGGCGCAACGCGAGCCTCAGCGGGTATTATTACGAGCCCACCGTTTTGGTCGACGTCGCGCATGACATGGACGTCATGCGCGAGGAGACCTTCGGCCCCGTGATTCCGATCATGAAAGTCCACGACGTGGAGGAGGCCGTGCGGCTCGCGAACGACTCGCGGTACGGCCTCGACGGCAGTGTCTTTACGCGCGACCGCGATCGCGGTCGTGCGGTCGCCGAGCGCATCGAGGCCGGATCGGTGTGCGTGAACGACGGGCTCGTAAACTTCGTCATTCCCGAGGCGCCGATGGGCGGCATCAAGGAAAGCGGCATCGGCCGTCGGCACGGGGTGGACGGCATTCGCAAGTATTGCCGGCAAAAGACGATCGTTATCGATCGCTTCGGCATGAAGAACGAACCGAACTGGTTTCCCGCCTCGAAGATGAAGGCGAAAGCGGTCCAGGCCGCGCTCCGCCTTTTCTATCGCTCGGGCTGGCGGGCCAGGATTCTCGGCCCCCCGAGCGAAGGTGGAAATTGAGATTAATGACTATTGACTTAAGAATCGATTGAGGCAATATCACCAAGGACCGGGCCACCCCTCCTTCTTTCGGCCCCATTTAAGGAGAGAACATGAGCAAGGATTTACCGAGCTTTATCGCTCAAGAAGAAAAAAAACGTCCCGGATCGGTCATCCGGGTGAAGGATCGCATTGACCCGAACAAGTACGAGACCATCGCCTACTTGAAACACCTCGACGATCGCGGCGAGCAAAAAATGGTCTGGTTCGAGAACATCGTCAATTTGAACGGCGACCAGACCCCCTTCTCGCTTTTTTATAACCCGTGGGTCTCGCGCCAATACGTCGCCGATTCGCTCGATATAGGTGACTTGAAGTCGCCCATGGACGTGAGCTTCGAGGTCGCACGCCGCGAGTTGAGAAAGGGGGAGGCGGAAACCGTTGCGCCTTCGAAAGCACCGTGCAAAGAGGTCGTCAAAAAAGGCGCCGACGTGGACTTACGGACGCTGCCGATCCCGATGCATCAAACGGAGGACGTCGGCGCGTATCTCACGATGGTTTGCGTGATGAAAGGAATGGACAAGGATTTCTACGACATCACGTTCACGAAGAACATGTACTTCGCCCCGCGCCGGATGAGCTTCTCGGCCCATCCGCACCATCACCTCGAGGCGATGACGACGGAATACGAGAGGCACAACCGCCGCGCGCCGGTCATCGTCGTGCTCGGCCATCACCCGGCCTTTTACCTCTCCTGCTGCGCGATGACGCCGTTCGGCAACAACGACTATATGACCGCGGGGGGATTCCTCGGCGAGCCGCTGCGGCTAACGCCGTCCGAGACCTGGGGCGAAGACTTTCTCGTCCCCGCCGATGCCGAGGTCATCATTGAGGGTGAGGTGCCGCCGGGCGTGCGCGAATCGCAGAACCCGTTCGGTGAGATCCTCGGCTATTATCAGGGCGAGATGAAGATGCCGGTGATCGAGGTGACCGCGATCACGCATAAGAAAAACGGCATCGTCGAGGATTTCTGGCCCGGCCAGATGGATCACTGGAACCTCGGCAGCATTCCCAAAGAGGGCAGCGTCTACAATGTGATCAAAAAGAACGTGCCGGGCATCAAGGCGATCCACCTGCCGGCTTCGGGCTGCGGGCGGCTGATCTGCTACATCTCGCTCAAAAAGGAATTCATCAACGATCCGAACAAGGCGGCGATGCAGGCATTCGTCGAGATGCCGAATCTCAAGCTTTGCGTCGTGGTCGACGAGGACATCGATGTCTTCAACGAGCGCGAAGTCATGTGGGCGGTCAGCACGCGGACGCACTGGGACAAGGACATCGAGATCGTGCGCAAGGTGCAGAGCTTCCGCGGATGGCTCGGCGACGCGGTCGCGATGATCGATGCCACCAAGCCGCTCAAAGGTGAGTTCCCCAAGCGCAACGAGGTTCCCGCGGACGCGATGCAGCGGATGAGCCGTTTTTTCAAGTAGGGAGGGATGATGGATAAGTGGTTGCCGATCTTCTGGATCATCGGGCTGTGCGTCGCATTTTTCGTGGTGTTGATGGTGCTAGATTATCTGAAGATGAAGAGAAAGAAGCCCGACCACAAGGTCGGCTAGGTGTAAAGTTTTCGTACTGGAGCAGCGCATGAATCCGGCCGTCATTCCCGGTTTGAAATTATTGAAGAGCGGCAAAGTGCGGGAGATGTACGATCTCGGCGATCGTCTGCTTATGGTCGCGTCGGACCGCATCTCGTGCTTCGACGTCGTCCTGCCGACGGAGATCCCCGACAAGGGAAAAATCCTCACGAGCCTTTCCGCCTACTGGTTCAAGGCGATGGAGGACGTCATCCCCCATCACCTCGTCGCGACCGACGTACCGCAGTTCCCGCCGGAGTGCCGACCGCATGCCAAGCGGCTCGAAGGCCGCAGCATGCTGGTGAAGCGCACCGAGCCCGCGCCGGTCGAGTGCATCGTGCGCGGCTACCTCGTCGGCTCCGGCTGGAAGGAATACCAGAAGAGCGGCACCGTGTGCGGCATCAAGCTGCCTTCAGGGCTGATCGAAGCGTCGCGCCTCGACGAGCCGATCTTCACGCCTTCGACCAAGGCGGAGGTCGGCGAGCATGACGTCAACATCAGCTTCGATAAGATGGTCGACATGATCGGCCGCAAGGACGCCGAGCAACTCCGCGACGCGAGCCTCGCGATCTACAGCCGCGCGCGCAAAATGGCCGAGGATAAAGGCATCATCATCGCCGATACGAAGTTCGAGTTCGGCCGGCGCGAAGGCAAGCTGATTCTCATTGACGAAGTCTTGACGCCGGACTCTTCGCGCTTCTGGCCGATGGAAACCTATCGGCCGGGAAGTTCCCCCGAGAGCTTCGACAAACAGTACGTCCGCGACTACCTCGTCGAGAGCAACTGGAACCCGAACAACCCACCCGACCTACCGCAGGAAGTCATCCGCAAGACGCAGGAGAAATACGCCGAGGCGCTGAAGCGACTCACCGCGAAGTCGTAAGCTGAAAGTCGCGGAAACGACGTCGCCCATGCGTACAGCCGGCTGAGCGATGGCCTCCCCGTCCGAACACGATTTTGCGCTGTTTCTGCTGCAGCTCTCGATCGTTCTCTCCTTCGTGCTCGCTTTCGGCGGCCTCTTCCGCCGTTTCGGCCAAGCCGCGGTCGTCGGCGAGATTTTGGCCGGCATGCTGCTCGGACCATCCGGCCTCGGCTTCGTCGCCCCGGAACTGTTCAACGCGCTTTTTCCCAAAAGCAGCACGCAAATGCTCGCCAGCCTCGCGTGGCTCGGCAGCATCTTTCTCCTCTTCGCCGCGGGGATGGAAGTGGATCTCAATCTCCTCGCGGCAAGGAGGCGCGTTATTTTCAACACGAGCCTCTTCGCGATCGGCTTGCCTTTTACTCTGGGTCTTATCTTCGGCACCGTCCTGCCCGACGCTTATCTTGTCGATCCGGAGCGGCGCTGGATTTTCGCTCTCTTCGCAGCGACGGCAATGTCGATCTCCGCGATTCCGGTCGTCGCCAAAGTCCTGATGGACCTCGATCTTCTCCGCTTAGCCGTCGGACAATTGATCATCGGCGTGGCTGTCGTCAACGATATTGTCGGCTGGCTGTTCTTCGCGATGCTGCTTAGCCTTATGACTGGTGGCGTCATCATCGGCGGTTCCATCCTATGGGTCATCGCGCTGACCCTAGTCTTCACCGCGTCTTGTCTTACCTTCGGTAGAAAATTGGTCGGTTGGTTCTTTTCAAACATCCAGCGGCTCGGGGTTGCTCGCGAGGGCGTTCTCGGTATCGGGCTTCTGATCGCGTTTTTCTGTGCAGCCTTTACGCAATGGATCGGTATTCACGCCGTCTTCGGCGCCTTTCTCGCGGGCACCATGGTCGGCGCGACCGGAAATATCAAGGAGAACCTCCACTGGTCACTGCGCGATATCGTGTTCTATCTCTTCGCGCCGATTTTTTTCGCGTCGATGGGATTCCGCGTAAACTTCATCGCCAATTTCGACACAGCGCTCGTCGTTTCGATGGTTGCTATCACCTGTATCGGCAAAGCCGCTGGCGCGGTTTCAGGCGCTCTTATGGGCGGTCTTTCGCGGCGCGACGCGCTCACGGTCGGCTTCGGACTCATGCCCACGGGCGCGATGGGGCTGATTCTGGCATTTTTGGCACTCGAACACGGCCTCATCAATGAACGTGTTTTCGTCGCGCTTACGGTCGTAGCGATCGTAACGTCTTGGCTGAGCGGACCGCTGATGCAGTGGGCGAGGGCGGGTAGAAAACGCCTCGTGCGGAAGACGGCGTCGGAAGCTTAGGTGCGGCAGGCGATGCCTATCACGCGGCGAACGAGCCGGAAGGCACGGTCGAATGGATAATTGTGCGGGATGTGAATGAAGCCGTAGCGCGCTTTTTTCCCGTAGCGCCTGAGATAATCCAGCATCACGTACATCGAGAAATTGCAGACGTAATCGCCGGCGCTGCCCGATGTATGCGCCTGCTTGCCGAGACCGTCCAGCTTTAACGTCGTCCCGAGCGACGTCGCCGCGCCGCGGCGGATCGGCCTGCCCTGCTCTTCCTTGCTGTCCCGCCTTCGATTCACCGCCCGCCGCTCGATGCGCAGATCCTTTCCCGAACCGCATTGCCCGAGACCGAGAATCACATTCGGGCGATGCTTCTCGACCGCGGCGATGAATTGCGCTTTATCGAAGCGGACGGGAAAGACTATTTTTTTGACATTGGCAGAGCGAGGGAGTTTCCGGATTATCTTCTGTGTTATGTTGGTCTTGAAGTCCTTGTAAGGTCCAAAGCCGTAGACGAGCACGCGCATGATACACGAAGGGGCGGGTTATTAACCCGCCCCTTTTCGTTCAATTAAAGCAGCAGGAAGCTACTCTTTCCCCGCCGCCTTGAACTCCGCTGGCGCGCTTTCCGGCGAAGACGGCTCGACGTAGATCTGCGCGCCGGATTTCTTGAACTGCTCGGACTTCTCTTTCATACCGGCCTCCAGCGCGGCGGCTTCCTCGATCCCCTTCTGCGCCGCGTAGTCGCGCACATCCTGCGTGATCTTCATCGAGCAGAAGTGCGGGCCGCACATCGAGCAGAAGTGCGCGAGCTTCGCGCCCTCCGCGGGAAGCGTCTCGTCGTGGAAGGCCTTCGCGGTGTCGGGGTCGAGACTCAAGTTGAACTGGTCCTCCCAGCGGAACTCGAAGCGCGCGCGAGAGAGTGCGTCGTCGCGCAACTGTGCGCCGGGATGGCCCTTGGCGAGATCCGCGGCGTGCGCCGCGATCTTGTAAGCGATGACGCCATCCTTGACGTCTTTCTTGTCCGGCAGTCCGAGATGCTCCTTCGGCGTCACGTAGCAGAGCATCGCCGTGCCGTACCAGCCGATCATCGCCGCGCCGATCGCGCTCGTGATGTGGTCGTAGCCCGGCGCGATGTCGGTCGTCAGCGGCCCGAGGGTATAGAACGGCGCCTCGTGACAAACGTCGAGCTGCTTGGTCATGTTCTCATGGATCAGATGCATCGGCACGTGGCCGGGGCCTTCAATCATCACCTGCACGTCATGCTTCCACGCGATACTCGTCAGCTCGCCCAGCGTCTCGAGCTCGCCGAACTGCGCCTCGTCGTTGGCGTCGGCGATCGAGCCCGGGCGCAGGCCGTCGCCGAGCGAGAACGAGACGTCGTAGGCCTTCATGATCTCGCAGATTTCCTCGAAGTGCGTATAGAGGAAATTCTCTTTGTGATGCGCGAGACACCATTTGGCGAGAATCGAGCCGCCGCGCGAGACGATGCCGGTCACGCGCTTCGCGGTGAGCGGGATATAACGCAGCAAGACGCCGGCGTGGATCGTGAAGTAATCCACGCCCTGCTCGGCCTGCTCGATCAGCGTGTCGCGATAAATCTCCCAGGTAAGCTCCTCCGCCTTGCCGTTCACTTTCTCGAGTGCCTGGTAAATCGGCACCGTGCCGATCGGCACCGGCGAGTTGCGGAGAATCCACTCGCGCGTCTCGTGGATGTTCTCGCCCGTTGAGAGGTCCATGACCGTATCCGAGCCCCAGCGGATCGCCCAGATCATCTTCTCGACCTCTTCCTCGACTGAGGACGCGACGGCGGAATTGCCGATGTTCGCGTTGATCTTGACGAGGAAGTTGCGGCCGATGATCATCGGCTCGGTCTCGGGATGGTTCACGTTCGCGGGAATGATCGCGCGGCCGCGCGCGACCTCGTCGCGGACAAATTCCGGCGTGACGAATTTCGGGATCGACGCGCCGAAGCTGTTGCCGTGCGCGCCGTGGCCGTTCGACAGCGCCGCCTCGCGACCGAGATTCTCGCGGATGGCGATGTACTCCATCTCGGGCGTGACAATGCCCTTCTTCGCGTAATGCATCTGCGAGACGTTGCGGCCGGCCTTCGCGCGCAGCACCGGCCGGCGCGACTCCTCGGGGAAGCGCTCGGTGCCGTTCGCGCCGTTGTGGCGGTAACTGCCCTTGATTTCTTCCGCGTCGCCGCGCGCGCGAATCCATTCGCCGCGGAGCGCCGAAAGTCCTTTTCTCAGATCGATGTGCGACTGCTGGTCGGTGTACGGGCCGGACGTGTCGTAGACCGTCACCGGCGGATTCGGCTGATGCCGGCCGTTCGGCGCGAAACCCTCGCGCGTCGGCGAAACGGCGATCTCGCGCATCGCCACGCGCACGCCGGCGTGGCGGCCGGCGGCGTATACTTTTTTCGACGCGGGCAGCGGAGCGGTCGTAATAATTCCCGTGCTCGGCACTTTGCCGTTATTTCCGTTGGAACCCGACATGATGACCTCCTTGGAGCTCGGCCGTCGATACCCGGCCGTTCCTCGCGCTGAATCAATCGGCCACAAAAAAACCGTATCCGACTCGCCACCCGCCGGTGGCAGGGAATACGGTTTAAGTTCGTCCCTGCAGCAAGCTCAGGGACCGTGACTCTCACGCTTCCCTACGCCGGTGCTATCCGGATCAGGTTCAGAGGGTTGCCCGATTGCTCGAGCTCTCAGTCCGTTCGACGGACACCCCTAGCAATGTTGACTCACACGTAACAAAAGGGTTAGGCCAAGTCAACTAGATGAGCGGAGATCAGTCCTCTCGGTACTTCTCGACGGATTCCTCATAGAGTTTGTCCTTACCCTCTTCTTCCAATTTTCTCGATCGCTCCGTCAGAACCTTCTTGTCCTCGACGAAGTCCTCGCGTGAGAAGCCGAGGTTGCCGGGATGGAGGCCGGTGTCCATGCGGATGGCGTCGCACGGGCATGCCTCGACGCAAAAGCCGCAGTAAATGCAGCGGAGCGTATCGATCTCATAGCGCACGGGATATTTTTCCACGGGATTGTCGGGATACTCGCCCGCCTCGATGTAAATGCACTCGGCCGGGCACGCGGTGGAGCAGAGAAAGCATGCCGTGCAGTGAACGGTACCGTCGTCTTTCAGCGTCAGACGATGGCGGCCGCGGAACGTATCGGGGTAGGCGATACGCTGCTCGGGATACTGGACCGTGATGGCCGCCGATTTATTTTTCGCGAGGCCGAATAGGTGCAGCGTATGGATCGCGAGGTTCCGCCAGAAGCGATAGCCGGTGACGAACAGGCCGCGGATAATCTCTGGGAAATAGAGCCTTTCCCAGAGGGTCATGTGCTCGACTCTTTGCATGCGAGGATTAAATTTCGCGGGTTACTTTATTGATTTATAACGGATTTCCACCGCTACTTCAAGAAAACTCTCGAAGATCACTCGCTGTCGTATTGCAGGATAGAGAACGCGCGGCAGCGAAGCTTCTCGCGCCCCTTTAGGAACGCGAGCTCGATCAAAAACGCGCACTCGACAACCTCGGCGCCGAGCGCGGCGACGAGCTCGCACGCGGCCCCGGCGGTGCCTCCGGTCGCCAGCAGATCGTCAACTATGAGGACGCGCGCCCCGGGCTTGACCGCGTCGCTGTGGATCTCGAGCGAGTCCGAGCCGTATTCGAGCTGATAGCTCGCCCGGCGCGTCTCGTAGGGCAGCTTGCCGGGCTTGCGCACGATACAGAAGCCGACGCCGAGGCGATAGGCCAGAGCGGCTCCGATCGTGAAGCCGCGCGACTCGATGCCGAGCACCGCGTCAATTTTTTGACCCTGATAACGCTCGGCCAAAATATCGACGCTTTTGTGGAACAGCGGCCCGTTCGCCAAAAGCGGCGTGATGTCCTTGAAGACGATCCCCTTCTTAGGGAAATCAGGGATGTCGCGGATGGCCCGCTTTAGATCGGCGACCTTTTCGTCCATCGCATGGAGGTATCACACAAAGATGCGGCTCGGCAAATCAGATGCCCGGATTTTGACTTTTTACTTGCCCCACACCTGACGCGCGAGCTCGACCACCAGCTCCAATTTTCTCTTCTCGTCTTCGGGAGTGACAAGGTTGCCGATGACGTCGGAGGCGAAGCCGCACTGCGGGCTGACGGCGAGCTGGTCCATTGGAATATAACGGCTCGCGTCGTCGATACGCCGCTTGAGATCGTCGAGCTTCTCCAACTGCGCCACCTTCGTGCTCACGACGCCGAGCACGACCGTCTTGCCCTTCGGCACGAAGCGCAGCGCCTCGAACGTGCCCGCGCGCGGGCTGTCGTATTCGAGCAAAATGCGGTCGTGGTTGAGGCCGTTCAGCAGCTTCTCGGCGATCGCATCGTAGGTCCCTTCGCGGTGCCACATGCTGCGCTGGTTGCCGCGGCAGATGTGAATGCCGAATGTCACGCCGTCGAAGCCCTGAATCAATTCGTTGTCGGCCTTGATCGAGCGCGCGAAGTTCTCCATCGGGTCCTCGCCGCGTGCGCGCATGGCGTCGAGCGATGGCTTGTCGACATAGGCTGTGTAGCCCGGCGCGTCGATCTGAATGTAGCGGCAGCCGGCGTCGACGAGGCTTTGGATCATCGCCTGCTGAATCGCCACGACATCCATGATGAAGTCGTCCATCGTCGGGTAGATCGCGTTCGATCTTTGATGATCGAAACGCTGCGCGATGCGGTCGGGACCGATGAGCGTCACTTTCACGGGCTTCGTCGCGACGGTCTTGACGAATTGGTATTCTTCCAGCGGCAGATTGCGCGCGAGACGCAATTTCTCGACGACGGGACGGCGCTGCGATACCGCCGTCGCCTTCTTCTCGTCGACGGGAAACTCCCAGCGCTGGAGCGGCGCCGCGCCGTGCACGCGCGCCTCGTAGAATTTCAAATCCGCTTTCGCCGCGTCGAACCCGGTGACTGAGGCGCCGAAACTGTCCTGGAAATTGAGCCGGCGCATCTCGCCGTCGGTAACGACGTCGAGTCCGGCGGCTTCCTGGAGAACGACCGCTTCGCGGACGGCGCGGTCCTCGGCCTCGCGCAGCTCGTCGGCATCCATCTGCCCTTCGTCGACCATCTCGCGCGCGCCTTTGAGATAATCCGGCCGCAGCAGGCTGCCGACGACGTCGGTGCGAATATTTCTAAGATCACTCATGGCTCAACTGTTAGGCGAGGCGGCGGTCGATGTCAACGGTGCCCCCTCACCTCGATCCTCTCCCTCAGGGAGAGGAAGAAGAATTGAGATCGGAAAAATTAACTAACCGGCAGCAATAGATTCTCCCTCTCACTCAAGGAGAGGGCCGGGGCGAGGGAACATTCGCGGTGCAGCAGCGCTCGGACTCGTATTTCTGCGGGCGCAGATAGTTGAGCGGATTCTCCGCGACGTTGTCTTTGCGGATCTCGAAGTGGAGGTGCGACGCGGTCGCGTTTCCCGTGCTGCCGACCTCGGCGATCGTCTGTCCCGCCGCGACGGTCTCCCCTTCGCGGACTTCGTTCTTCCGGTTGTGGGCGTAGACCGACATGAGATTGCCGCCGTGGCGCACGATGACGATGTTGCCGTAGCCGCGGAGCTGATCGGCGTAAATCACCTCACCGCTCTCGACGACGCGCACCGGCGTGCCCTCGGCGGCAGCGATGTCGATGCCGTCATGAACAGCTTCGCCGCGCGCGCCGAACGCCGACGTCACGATGCCGATAATCGGCCATTCGAGCGCGCCGTTGCCGAGTACCGGGAAATTCGCCGACGGCGGTCTCAGCGCAACCGAAGACGGCGTGATGATCTCGACCGGCAGCTCGCGCGACGCGCCGGGAATAAAAATTTTCTGCCCGACGCCGATCTGATTGGGATCCGAAATGCCGTTGACCCTCGCGAGCTGCTGGTACGTCAGATCATAGGCCTTGCCGATGCGGTAGAGATTCTCGCCGCGCTTGACGGCGTGAAAGATGCCCGGGCCGGAGAGCGCGGGCGCTGGCGGCGAAGCTTTATAAAGCGAACAGGAAAAAATGAAAATGGAAAACGCGAGAAAGAAAAGCGCGCTGGGCTTTAGTCGGCCCAACCGTATTTTCCCCAGAGCTTGACGAAGCGGCACTCGCCGAGGCTTTCTTCCTGAAAGCCGGACTCGGTCCGGCGGATGCGCTTCAGCACCTGCGACTCCTCGTCGCCGAGCGGGATCACGAGGCGTCCCTCCGGCGCGAGCTGATCGAGCAGCGGCCTGGGAATATTCGGCGCGCCGGCGGTGACGATGATCGCATCGTACGGTGCGTGATCGGACCAGCCGATCGTGCCGTCGCCGACGTGGAGCGCGACGTTGTAGTAATGCAGCTCGTCGAGCACGGCGCGGGCGCGGACCGAGAGCGGCCGGATCTTCTCGATCGAGAAGACCTGCGCCGCGAGCAGGCCGAGGACCGCGGTCTGATAGCCCGACCCGGTGCCGACCTCGAGCACCTTCTCATCGCCCTTCAGCTCAAGCGACTCTGTCATGAGGCCGACCATGTAGGGCTGCGAGATCGTCTGCTTGTCGCCGATCGGCAGCGGCCCGTCATCGTAGGCGCGGCTTGCGAGCGCGGATTCGACGAAAAATTCCCGCGGCACCTTCCGCATCGCCTCGGGGACGCGCGGGTCTTTGATGCCGCGGCCGGTGACCTGCTCCTGCACCATTCTTTCCCTGGCGCGGATGTGGGCGGTCGGGCTTCTTTCGGGCATGAATGTGTTTGGAGAAAATGGTCGGGGCGACCGGATTTGAACCGGTGACCTCACGCACCCCAAGCGTGCGCGCTACCAGACTGCGCCACGCCCCGATCGAGATTGTGTTTGATAAGTACTTTTAACATTTACGAGGGGGAGAAAGCAATTGAATTTGAGCCGCGCCGGCGTTAAGAAGGGTATCCCGCCCATGGGCTTTAGAGAACTGAAGTCCCGTTACCACAGGTTGAAAACCGGATTGCGCGGCGCCAATCTCGCAGGCCCCTTCGCGCTCGCCGCCTCCGTGCGGCGGTTCCTTTCCGAACCGATCACGCTCGAGCGCGCGAAGGAGGAACTTCGCGCTGCTCTCGCCGACCGCGAGGACCGATTTCTCGGCCTCGTTCGCGCGCACGTCTACGCGCGTCCGTCCAGTCCCTTTCTTAAGCTCCTGCGGCGCTGCGGCTGTGACTACGCGGATCTGGAGCATCAGGTGCGGCGCCACGGCCTCGAGCCGACTCTGGAGCGCTTGGCGGTCGAAGGAGTGTATCTCACAGCCGAAGAGTCCAAGGGGAAAAAAGATGTCGTGCGCGGCAACGAATCGTTCCGCATCGACCCTCAGGACCTGGAAAATTCGGAGCTTTCGGCCGACTATCTCTCCCAGAGCAGCGGCACGAGCAATCGTCCCATAACGTCAGTCGTGTCGCTCGATCGCCTGGCGATTTGGACGGTCACCCGCTGCATCTTTTTGGCCGCACACGACCTGTTTTCCTGCTCGCATGCCGTGTACGATGCCGTGCTTCCCGCCGGCGGCGGGGTGAGAAACGTGCTAAGCAACGCGAAGCTCGGCATCGCGACGGACCGATGGTTCGCCAGGAGCGTCGGCCAGGCGACGCTCGGCGGCGGCTATTACCATTTCATAACGCGACTCATCGTCCTCGCCGGGAAAAGCGCTGGAAGCAGACTGCCCGTGCCGGAAGTTATCGGCGTGCACGACACGCGCCACCTCGTCGATTGGGTGCGAGACGAGTCCCGGCGCGGCAAGTGTTGTTGCATCACGACTGCCGCGAGCAACGCTGTCCGCATCGCGCGGGCCGCCGCCGAAACCGCCGTCTCGCTCGACGGCACGAGGTTCGTCGCCAGCGGCGAGCCGCTGACGGACGTCAAGCGGGAGATGATCGAGCGCGTCGGCGCCGTCGCGATTGCCAACTACGGGTTCGAGGATTTAGCGGTGAAGGTCGGCTATGGTTGCGCCCGTCCCGCGCATACCGACGAGATGCACGTCAACGGACAGGACCTCGCGGTCGTCGCCCATTGTCGCTCCATGGCCGACGGCTCGGACATCCGGCCGCTGCTCTTCACCTCGCTGCAGCCGCTGAGCCCGCGCTTTTTTCTCAACGTGGAGAACGGCGATTACGCGACGCTCTCGCAGCGAGACTGCGGCTGCCTATTAGAAAGCGCCGGCTTCACGCTGCACATTCACGGCGTGCGCAGCTTCGAGAAATTCACCAGCGAGGGGATGAACTATTTTTATGGCGATCTCTTCGAGCTGTTCGAGAAAACCCTGCCGGCCGAATTCGGCGGCGGCCCGGGTGATTATCAGCTGATCGAGGAAGAAGATGCCGGCGGGCAAACCCGATTGACGCTGCTGTTGCACCCTGCGGTCGATGGAGTAGACGAGGCGAAGTTGATTGCGCGCCTGAAAGAAGCGCTGCGGAGCGGCGCCAGCGGAGGACGCTTCATGACGGATATCTGGCAAAATGCCGGGACATTGCGCGTGTTGCGCGAGCCGCCGAGGGCGAGCGCCCGCGGCAAAATCCTGCCACTGCATATCGCGCGATGAACTTGCCCGATACATGACTTGCTTACTCGCAGTCGAGCTTCTTCCCCACTGCGAGAAGTCTGTTTTTCAAGAATTTGGGCGGCGCACCGGAATCGCGGAAGGCACCCCTGACGAACTTTCTTAAAACCGTAATATCGAAGAATATGCGCTCCGGCCGTTTGGGGCATATCGAGCATTCCGTGTTTGCCGCGTTTGACGATATCCTTGTAGCCGTCGGCGTCCACATCAACCAACAAAGAGTCAATCTCTCGCCGGAACATTCACCGCGGCAATCTGGGCGGGACGGTTGAGGAGCAGCGATTCACGAGATGTAATCGTATCGCGGACGACGACATTGAAGATGTGGCTCCGCCCGCTATAATCATGAAGCCCGCAACCGCTACGCGGATAATACGAGCTCTCTCCGCGACTCAGCGCCGATTCAAAGTAGACTACCGACTTTTCGGAATTCGCATCCTCTGCGTTAACGGCTGCGACAGGCAGTAGCTGCCGCTGCGTTCCCGGAACCACAATCGGTTCACAAAAAACGAGATTTTGTTGAATCCGCGCCTCATTCGGTTTACCGAGGACGATTGTCGGCGGCTTCGGTTCTGGAGTCCGAAAGAAAAATAACATGACGGCGAGAACCGCGGCGCCTAAGAGCGCCACAGTCCCGACGACAGCCCAAACGATTTTGTTGTAGCGTTGCAGAGTCACGGCTAGCCTCTACTCTCCCACCTCCACGAATCTTGGCACGTGGTCCTTCATCTCGCCTGCTTTGACGAGCTTCTCGATCACGTCGACGTGCACGACGGGATTTTTCTCAGGATCGCGAATCAAATTCGGTAACGCTTCGCCGCGCATATTGGCTTCGATCGTCTTCTGCCAGAGCTTGCGCACCGCGATGACGCCGCGGTCGGAGTGGCCGAGGTGCTCGCGCGCGCGGTCGACGATCCTGCCCTGCCCGACCTGCGCCGCGGTGTCCTGGCCGTTGATCGTCGCCATGTCGTACTGCTTGCGCGTGCCGCGCATGAGCGGCGCAGGCCGCGGGCGGTCCGTCTGCATCTGCCGCGGCTTGCCCTCGACCGCTGGATAAATCCGCAGCGTGAAGCTCCGCGTGCTGGTATCGTCGATCGGCACGCGCCACGAGACGTCGACCATCGCCGGTTCCGGATCGCTCGGCAGCGAGCCGCCGTGGTGCACGACCAGCAGCGGCGGCAAATATGCGACCTCGCGGTGCCATTCCGTGCCCGGCTTCGGCCCCTGCCGCCGCGCGACGTAGTAGGCCATCTCATCGTTCGACGCGACCTCGAATTCCGGCCGCTCCATCCATTCCGGCGCGGCCGGCTCGCCGTGCACCGGCCGGCCGTGCAGCACCGTCGCGTGCACCGGGTCGAGGCCGTTCTCGAGCTGCTGCATGTAATTGCACTCGCGCACATAGCCGGTGTAGACGCGCTCGCCGTCGGTGCGCAAGAGAAAATGATAATTGTTCAGCTCCGGCGGCGCGCCTTTGCCCATGTAGGCCCAGATGATGCCGCCGAGCTCGCGCACCGGATACGATTTCAGCTTGATTTTATTTTTGAAGTCGCTGTCCGGCGGCTCGCCGGGCTGCTCGATGCAGCGGCCGTCCACGTCGTAGACCCAGCCGTGATAGCAGCAGCGGATGCCGCCGGCCTCGATCCAGCCGTATTCGAGCGACGTGCCGCGGTGGGCGCACGCGGGCTCGATCAGCCCGACTCGGCCGGTTTCGTCGCGAAAGAGAATCAGATTCTCGCCGAGCCAGCGCACCAATCTCGGCGTGTCGGAATTGTACTCGTGCGAGAATCCGACCGGCAGCCAATATTTGCGCAGCGTCTCTCCCGCGGGCGTGCCTGGGCCGACGCGCGTCAATAGATCGTTTTCTCTGGCGTCCATATCGGCCGAGTCATACTCCATCGGCCGGCGGCTTTCCAGCACGGACGCGGAAGAGAGCTATGCGAAGGGAGTACCGTAGCGCTCGCGGAAAGCGACCTCGGACAGCAGCTTTCGATTCTTCTTGCCGCGCCCGATCGCCGCGGCGGGATAACCGAACGGCAAAATCGCCAGCGCGTCCAGCTCGGCGGGAATGCCGAGCAGCGCCTTGATGTCTTCGAAACCGCCGAAGCCGACCCAGTTCGAGCCGATGCCTTCCGACCATGCCGTCAACATCATCGACTGCACCGCCCGGCTCGCGTCCGAAACAGCGAACGGCGTTTTTTCCACAAGTACGACGACCGCGAATGCCGCTGTCGCAATATACGGGCCTGACGTGGCCACAGCGCCGAGGTGGCCAAGAGTCTCGCGATCTTCGACCGCGATGAAGCGCCACGGCTGTTTGTTGCCGGCGCTGCCGGTCAAGTGCGCCGACTCGACGATTTTGCGTACAATATTCTCGGATACGCGCTGGTCGCGAAAAGCGCGCACCGCCAGCATTGTCCGGACGGCTTCGAAGACTTCCATAGGCGCCTCCTCTAAATTTGCTAATCCCGCGGCGGGCGAAAAGACAAGGGGGTCGTAACCGGAGTCGCTCAGCCGTCGAGCTCAGGGTAACGGCGGAAGATGCCCATCTCGTTGAACGGGATGCGCCGCTCGGACGCGAGATAGGCGGCGAGGCGCGGGCGCGTGGCGATCTTGTCGCGCAGCGCGGCGAGGCGCTTGAGCTTGCGCTCGTGCCGCTTCATGGCGCGCGGAAACGCGTAGCGCAGCCCCTCCACGATCTGAAACAAAGATAGATCGACATAGGTCGCCCTATTGCCGACGGCGTAGCCGGACCTGCCGTTACGCTCGATCGCTTTCTCGAAATAGCCGAGATATTTCGGAATGCGCCGCTTGCGGAAATCCTCGGCGCGCCGCTTCGCTTCGCGCTTCTGCTGCTCGTAGTAGAGCATGCCGGCGATCGGGTGATGCACCTCGCTGATCTCCTCGACGAGATCGGCGACCGTGAGCTGGAGCTGATGCGCCCACAAGCGATCCGCCTCGCTCCGCGGCGCGAGGCCGAGCCGCGGACCGAGATATAATAGAATATTCGAAGTCTGCCCGATGACGAGGTTCCCCGATTTCAAGAAGGGCGGCGCGTACGGCGCGCGCTTCACCGACGGGCCTTCGAGAAAGCGGTACATTTTGTCCATCCCGCCCTGCTCGCGCGCGACGTCGATATATTTCGCGCCCGCGTCCTCGAGCGCGAGACGAATATATTCCCCGCGTCCCTGGATGGAAGGCCAGTAGTAGAGCTCGTAGAGCATGGATTCTCCAATCTATGAATCCTCTGCGTTCTCTAGTCGCGAAAGCGAAATCCGTCAAGCATGCCGATTCACTCTGCCCGCGGGTGTCTTAAACAGCGCGCCATGAATGCTAAAATATATCGCTGGCCTGGCGGGGGCGGCGGAGGACTTTGCGGCATGGATAATGAAAACGTACCGAAGAGATCGATCGAGCGGCGCCGGCGTAAGCGCAAGCCGCGCAGGGACATCCGCACGCTCTCCGTCGACATCGGAGGCAGCGGCATCAAAGCGCTGGTGATGGACGAGCAAGGCCGGCCGGTCACGGTCCCCGGCCGCGCCGAGACGCCGGAGAACGCGACGCCTGCTCAGGTGCTTCAGATCATCCGCCGCCTCGTGCGCAAACAAGGCGAATTTCATCGCGTGTCCGTCGGCTTTCCGGGAGTGGTGCGGCACGGCACTGTCTATTCGGAGGGCAATCTGCACCCGAAGTGGTTCGGCTTCAATCTGTCGCGCGAGCTGGAAAAAATTCTCGACAAGCCTGTGCGCGTGCTTAACGACGCCGATATGCAGGGCTTCGGCGCGATCACCGGCCGCGGCGTCGAGCTCGTGATCACTCTCGGAACCGGGCTTGGATCGGCTTTGTTCGTCGACGGCAGGCTCGTGCCGAACGTAGAGATCGCTTACGATCCGCTCGGCGGCAAGAGCTATCAGAATCTTCTCGGCAACAAAGCGCGCAAAAAGGTCGGCAACAAGAAATGGAACCGTCGCGTGCGCCGCGCGATCGACGCCTTCGAGCAGATCTTTCACTACGACACGCTATATATTGGCGGCGGCAACAGCGAGAAGATCAATTTTAAATTGCCGTCCGGCGTACGCACTGTCTCGAATATGAATGGCCTTTTGGGCGGCATCGCGCTGTGGAAGTAGACAACCGCTGGGCGTCCATGTGATTGAAAGCGGTCTCACGAGCATTCTCGACGATGACCTCCGCGCCGTGGCGCTGGCCGCGCTGAAGCTCGACGGCCGCCCCTGCCGCGCCTTCGCGCTGGGACATACGTGGCGCTCCGCCGCGCGGCAATTTTTACAGCACCTCGAAACCGCCGTCGCCGGAGTTCGTGCGCGCGACGCCGCCTCTAAGCGTGTGGCGGATCTCGCCGGCGCGAACCGCGCCTGAAGAGTATTCTCCTTCATGATATCGCTCGACATTTGGGATGGACTTGACAATCCGCGCCGGCACGACGATCTTGTGCGCATGGAAGAAAACAAGCGAGTATTCGACCCGCACGCCTGGGAAAGCCGCGGCTTCATCGACCATTGGGACGAGCGCACCGAGCGCGAGCGCTCGATCCGCGACATGCAGAAAACCGCCGCAGTATTAATGCTCCCGCACCCGCGCGAGCAGGCGATCCGCGTGCTCGATCTCGGCGCTGGTTACGGCGCCCTCGCGATGGCGATTTTGGAGGACCGCCCGAACGCCACGGCCGTCTGTTACGACGGCTCGGAAGAGATGATCCGCCTCGGCCGCGAGCGCGCGGCGGGCTTCGCCGGCCGCATCGAATTCGTCCACGGCTCGCTCGACGCGCCGGACTGGACGCGCCGCGTCGCCGGGCCGTTCGACGCCGTGGTCTCGGCGCGCGCGCTCCATCATCTGACGCACGAGCAGCGCCGGCGCCTGTTCCGCGATGCCTACGCGCTCATCAATCCGGGCGGCTGCTTCTTGAACGCCGACCATTTCGCGCACGTGAGCGACGATTTGAAAGAGCATTACCGGATCGCGCGGCGGCGCTGGATGCGCGACGAGGCGCCGCAGCAGCCCTCGGGCGAGAAGCTGCCTCACGGCGCGCATTACAACGGCTCGATGGATCAGGAGCTTTCCTGGCTGAGAGAGGCGGGATTTCGCGACGTGGATGTTTTCTGGAAATTTACGAACTATGCGGTGTACGGCGGCTTTCGCTGATCATTTCTGATAGAGCGCGTCGATAAAGCCGCTCTCGTCGAGCTTTTTGACGAAGCGCGCATCGATGATTTCCTCAATTTTCACCGATCCGATTTTCGGGTTCTGCATCGACATCAGGCGCTGCGCGTTGCGCATGCCTTCCACCGTCGGGTAGGGCTTGCGATTCATCGTGAGAATCTGATCCTGATAGCCCTCCTCGACGGCGGCCAGATCGCTCGTGCGGAGATTTTTCATCATGCTCTTTATCACGACCGGTTTGTTCGCCGGCTGGAGCACGAAGGCGGCGCTCTCGGTGAGCGCCGTCACGACCTTCTCGACCTGCTGCGGGTGCTGGTCGAGGTAGGCGCGCGTTACGCCGACACCGAGGCCTGGAAAATACACGTTCGCCTTGTAGAGATCTACGAGCAGCGAGAAGCCTTTGCCGACGAGCTGCCTGCTCGTCGTGGGATCGAGCACCGCGGCGTCGATCCGGCGCGTCTCGATCGCCTTCCCCATGGTTATCGGATCGCCGGTCGGTACGAAATTGATGCGGTCGCGCTTGGGCTCGAGCCCGAGCACCTCAAGCGCGAGCATCGAATTCATCCACGTGCTGCCGACGATCGTCTGCACCCCGATGTTCTTGCCGCGCAGATCGTCGGCCTTCTTGATACCCGGCTGCGCGATCAGCTTCCAGGTATTTTTGTCGGAGATGCAGCTTAGCATTTTAAATTGATTGCCCTGCGCCACCGCGCCGAGAAACGGCACGCCGGTCGTGAAGGCGATCGGCGTGTCCCCTGCGACGAGGCTTGCGAGCATCGTCGGGCCGCCGCGGATCAGCACCGTCTGCGCCTCGATGCCGTGCTTCTTGAAGATGCCCTGCTCCTCGGCGATCCAAAGCGTCAGCGTGCTGGCGGTGATGGAGGCCGTGCTGATCTTCACGCGTTCGGGAGCGGCGGCGGCGAAAGCCGCGGCCGGCAGGCATAGAAACAGAACGAAAAAGCGGCAAAGCGGACGGAGCGATCGACGCGCTGCTCTCATTATGCCTTTCGGACGAACGAGAATTTCATCGATTGTATCCGAAGCGGCGGGAAAGATCAAAGTAAATCTCGCCCGGGATGATCGGCGCCTCTTAGCGCAGCGCCGCGATCGTCTCGTCGCCGCTGCGTGGGATTCCGAAGCCGCAGCGCGATTGCAGATAGCGCTCGAATGCTTCGTCGGTCGCGAACTTGAAGCGCACCGCCCCTTTCTGATCCCAAAGCTCCGTTGAGGCGACGCGGCAGAGTTTTTTGCAGCCGTCTCCGGCGCAGCCGGCCTCCGAGGCCGCGATCGTCGCGGTCGTGCCGAGCCGCGGGTCCCTGCCGCGCGCGTCGGCGCGCACGACGACGCCCGTGCCGACGTAATCCACGGCGGCAAAACGGCGCTTGGCGCGATCCGGGTTGAGGTCGACCGGCGCCTCGGCCAGCGCGCCGCCCAGGACCTCGTGCGTTTCCGCGTCGAATTCGACCCGCTCGCCGGTGGGGAGCGTTACGATCGAGCGTCCGTCGACCACCGCGATAGCCGGAACGTATCTGCGCGGAAAGAAATGCATGACGCTGTTCATCAACTCGCTCAGCCGGAACTGCCGGTCGCTCGAAGCGGCCCAGTCGGAGACGGATAGATAGATGTCCTGGCGCGCGCGCTCGTCGAAGCGAAACTGAAAGTCGCGCGTGAAGAAGAGGTTCTTGTCGATGTTGTAGCGCTCGGGAAGAATGCGGTTGCCGCCGCGGTTGGAGAAATCGAAGCCGACGATCATGCCGTGCGGGTCCTGGCGGTATTGCCACGCGAGGGGGAGCGGCGCGCCGAGGTCGCGCGAAAACACGCGCGTGTCGTACTTGGTCGCGGTGCCGGCGAGATCCTTTTCCGGCGCCGTCAGATGCGACTCGGGAAAAATCTCTTTCAGCGCGCGCGCGGCGGTCTGCGGCGCAGCTTCCCCTGCCGGCGGCTCCGATTCGCCCTCCTCGGGCACCGGCGCTTCGGCGCGCAGATCCGGCTTGGTCTCCGCCGGTTCGGCGGTTTCAAGCGCGGGAATGGGAGCAACCACGACCGTCTTCATGCCGCAGCCCTGCTGGAGCACGATGAGCATTGCTAGCAAAAGTGGATAAAGCGACGAACTGCTACGGATCATAAATAAAAATAAAAAGGCGTCAAAACAGGTTATCAGAAAGGCGTTCGCACGGCAAGAAAAAATCAGCGGCGCAGGCGTCTAGGCGGTCTTCGCGACTTTCCGTTTGAGCCAGATCGTTCCGGCCACGGCGAGAAGGACGGCGAGCACGAGCAGAGCGTAGCTCCCCGGCCCCGGGTGGCGCAAGGCGTGAGCGAACTGGCGGGCGAATAAATTGATCACGATGATGCCCGGCGCGAGACCGAGAAGCGATCCCGCGAAATAGTTCCACACGGGCACCCTGAAGGCGCCTGAGACGACATTCACGACGGTGAAAGGTGCGACCGGCAGCAGCCGCATCGCCGCGACGGCCATGATGCCGGTCTCGGCGACCGTCTTCTCGACCGCGCGCCATTTCGCTCCCGCGAGGCGGCGCACGAAATCTTTTCCCATGAGACAGCCGAGCCCGTAGGTCACCGCTGCGCCCATCATGGAACCGGCGAACGAATAGACGGTGCCGGCCACGGGACCGAAGACGAAGGCCGTGGCGAGGATGAGCAACGGCACGGGAAAAGACACGAGGCTGCCGACGACGTACGCGCCTAGAATGATCGCGTGGCGCGCCGGGTTCTGCCGCAGCGACACCGACCAAGCGATGATCTTGCGGATGTCGATTTGCTCCGCAAGCGGCGTCCAACGCCACGCGGCGGTCATGGCGAGCAGCAGGAGCACGATGGTGGCCGCCACCCAGAGCCCTTTCCGGCGCTGTTTGCGGCCGCCCACGGTTTTTGTGTCTCCGCGCACTTTTTTCTTCGCCGCCGTACGCGCTTGCACGTTACAGCGTGGCAGGAAAGCGGTCGTATTGAAAGCCATCTTGAGGAACAGCCTTTGCTCCTTTACACTTTTGATGGAGGATGGGCGGACCGAACGGAAAAAGCGAGACAGCGGCCGATGCCGTCGAGGCGGCGAAGAGCTCCGGCCTGCGCTACGTCAGCGACGAGATCGCGGGATTTCGCCGCAAACGCAGCGGTCCGATATTTCACTACTTCGACCAGCACGACAAGCCGATAAAAGACAAAGACACGCTCGCCCGCATCAAAGCGCTGGCGATTCCGCCGGCGTGGACCGATGTCTGGATCAGCCCCTACGCGAACAGCCACCTACAAGCGACCGGGCGCGACGCGCGCGGCCGCAAGCAGTACCGCTATCACAAGCGCTGGCGCGCCGTGCGCGATCAGACCAAATACGAGCGGATGATTCTCGTCGGCGAGAAGCTTCCCGCGCTGAGGGTCCAGGTCGCGCGCGATTTGTCGCTGCCGGGTCTTCCGCGCGAGAAAGTCATCGCCACGGTCGTCAAGCTGCTCGAGACAACTTTCATCCGCGTCGGCAACGAGGAGTACGCGCGCCAGAACGGCTCGTTCGGCTTGACGACGCTGCGCAACCGGCACGTGAAGGTAAAAGGCGATACGATTTATTTCCGCTTTCGCGGCAAGAGCGGCGTCGGCCACGAGCTCGAACTCGCCAACCCGCGGCTCGCCCGCATCGTCAAGCGCTGCCAGGAAATGCCGGGACAAGAGCTCTTTGCGTACGAGGACGAAAACGGCGAGACGCGCACGGTGGAGTCGAGCGATGTCAACGATTATCTACGCGCGGCGACCGGCGAAGATTTTACCGCGAAGGATTTCCGCACCTGGGCCGGCACGGTGCTCGCGGCGCGCGCATTCGCCGCAGCCGAGGCGTTCTTGTCGGAGGCGCAGGCGAAGCGCAATATCGGCAAAGCGATCGACGAGGTGGCAAAGACGCTCGGCAACACAAGAAGCGTTTGCCAGAAATGCTACATTCATCCGGCGATCGTGAGCGCCTATAGGGAAGGAATGCTCGGCCGGTCGAACGGGCACCACTCGCGGCGGCACGTGGCCGCGGCTTCGACCGGCTTGAGCGGCGAAGAGCGCGCTGTTCTCAAACTGCTCAAGCGCCGGCTCAAGACGGCGAATGGCAAAGCAGCCACTCGCGCCGCCTAAAGCTTTTTATACGCCAGCCAGATTTCTTCCGCGGCGCGCAGCCCGCTCTCGACCGCGCCATTCATATACCCCTGCCATTTCGTGCTCGTGTGCTCGCCCGCGAAATATACGCGGCCATGCGGCAGCGCGGGCAGGAGGCGTGCGGAGGGCGAGCAGGACGGATCGAAGAATGCGTACGCACCGCACGCCCAGGGATCGTCTTCCCAGCTGACGCTTTTCGACGCGACGAAGCGCGCGTCGCCTGTTACGAAGAAATCGATCTGCGCGGCGAGCGCCTCTGCGCCTCCGGCGGCGAGCAGCGCTTTGGTCGCATCGCTCGCCGATCCGCCAGCGAGCAACGTGACGATGCCCGCTTTCCCCCTCTGCTCTTCGCTTCCGTCCCACAGCGCGCCGGCATCTAGATCGGTTGCGAGCGCGCGCGGCCTGCCGCGCCTGCGCCAAGAAGAGCGGTCGAAGCGCAGCAGCGTCTTCGTCGCACGGCCGTAACGTAACCGCGCCATCGCGTCGCGCTGGGCGACTGGCAGCGCGGGTGCGATTTCGATCGCGGCGGCGAGCGGCGCTGGCGCGGTGACGACGGCGTAATCGCCTGAGATTTCAAAGCGGCCGCGGCGGCCGTCGGCGATCACCCGGACGTTTTTTTTCGTCCAGACGATGCGGCGGACCACGCAGCCGAGCCGGATTGTACCCGCGAGCGATGCGGCCATCTTTTCCGGCAGCCGGTCGTTGCCGCCGCGCAGACGATAGAGCTTGCGCTCGGCGGGATTTTCGTCGGCGGCGAATTGCTCGACATAGACGAGCAGCGAAAGCTCGTCGGGATCGGCGACGTAGAAGCCGCGCATCGCCGTCGCGGTGGCGCGCACGTCGGCATCGGCGCCGACCTCATCGAGCCAGCCGGCGATCGAGCGGCGCGCGATGCTCCCGGCGATCGGCCCGTCGGGCAGGTGACCGTTCAGCCGATATGAATGCAGCCATGGCTCAAGCGCCGTCTCGGTCTTGCGCCAGCCGCCCGAAGGCGGCCGCACGCGGCGGCGGCCGTCCTCGCCCATGCGATAATGCGCGAAGCCGGAGCGGAGAATGCGCGCTTCGGAAAGACGCAGCTCGCGCGTCAATTTGCGGATTTCTTCCTGGTCGTCGTCGATAAACTCGCCGCCGGCCTCGCCGTGCATTCCCGCGAGTCCGCGAACCGTCAACACGCGGCCGCCGACGCGCTCGCGCGCCTCCAGCAGCGTCACGTGCGCGCCGCGCTTTTCGAGCGCGCGCGCCGCGGCCAATCCGGCGAGGCCCGCGCCGACGATGACGACCGATGGTCGCGCCACACTCCGCCTCCCGCCTTCATTTTAAGCCAAGAACGCAGACTCGGCTACAGGGTTTACCCTACTTGTATTGAATCGCGAACGCTCCATACTTTCTCTCACGATGCGCCGCGCAAAACTGCTGCTGGTCCTCACTCTTCTCATCGGCATCGGCTGCGCCCAGGTTCTGAACGTCGAGAAGATCCCGCCGATCACTCTCGGCGAGGCGACTTTTTTTCCGACGATCGAGGCGCACACCGACGCCGCTATCACGGCCGGGAACAAAGTCGACCTACTGCTGAATGGCGACGGCACTTTTCCCCTCATGCTGCGCGAGATCAAGAACGCAAAATCAACCATCACGATGGCACAGTATCTTGTCGAAGAAGGCGATCTCGCGAACACGTTTGCCGAGGCGTTCGCCGAGCGCTGCCGCGCCGGGGTCGAGGTCAAGCTTCTGTGGGACGATCACGGAGCTTCGGGAACCCGAGACGTGACTTCAAAGCTGACGGATGCGGGCTGCCGTGTCGAGCGCTTCCGACGAATCGAGGCTCCGGCGCTGCTCCTGTGGTGGAAGCTGCTGCGATACAACTACCGGAGCCACCGGCGCATCCTCGTGATCGACGGGCACATCGGCTTCACCGGCGGCTACGGCATCAGCGACGCATGGACGGGCGACGGCCGCACGCCGGAACACTGGCGCGACACAAACGTCCGTGTCGAAGGACCCGTTGTCAAATTTTTACAGGCGGCGTTTGCCGAGAGCTGGCTCGAGACCACCGGCGAGGCGATCGGCGGCGACGGCTATTTTCCGCGCCCCGAGTTGCGCGGCAACATCCCGGCGCAGGTCGTGCGCAGCTCGCCGATCAGCGGAAGCTTCCAGAACTACATGCTGTATCTGCTCTCGATCAACTCGGCAAAAAAATCGATCCTCATCACCAATCCTTACTTCATCCCCGACGACAACATGACGGATGTGTTGATCAAGGCCGTACAACGCGGCGTGCGCGTGGCGGTGCTTGCGCCCGGAAAGCTCGACAGCAAGGTCGCGTACACCGCTAGCCGGAGCGGCTACGGACCGCTACTCAAAGGCGGCGTGAAAATTTTCGAGTACCAGCCGGCGCTGCTGCATGCCAAGACGATGGTCGTCGACGGCGTCTGGGCGACGGTCGGCAGCTCGAATTTTGACAACCGCTCCTTCGCGCTCAACCAGGAGATCAACCTTACGGTCTACAACCCGGAGTTCGCAGCGCAGCTGCAAGCGGTGTTCGAGGACGATATCAAGCGCGCAGACCCGGTGACTTACGCGGACTGGCAGTCGCGCGGCATCGGCGAACGGTTGCTCGAGCTCTTCGCCTTCCCGATCAAGGAGCAGCTCTAAAAGCCTCGCTCGAGGACGTGCTTGACGAGAAAAGGCCAGACCTGCGTCGCATCGGCCTGCATCTCGGCGTAGACGCCCTCCTTCGCCGCCTTGCGCCACGATTCGTTCTCCGAATACGTGCAGCCGGAAAGGTGGCCGAAGTGCGGCCGGTCGGGGCAGATTCTGATGCCGTAGGTAAAGCGGCGGTTCGGAAAGGTCGGCCCGAGGCGCTCGTTGACGATCTCGATGAGCGGCGCGACGTTCTGCACGTTATTGCGCGGCACGCCGCCTCCGACGGTGAAGATGCCGAAGCGGGGCGACTCGGTCACGATGCGGATCAGTTCCTTGCTGTCGATCTCGAGATCGACGAGGATCGGCTTCTTTCCCGCCGTCTTGCGCTTCAGGTTATGAATATAGATGTCGTTGCCGAGCTCCGAGTCGACGAACGCAGGCACGAACACGGGGACTTTTTTCAGATACGCTGACTTCAGAATGCCGCGGTCGTTCGGGTAATGATCCGCGAGGTGCTTGCCGATCAGACGGTTCAAGATCGTCGGGCTGATCGGCTCGGAGCCGTCGAGCTGTTCGATGACTTCGCCGATGACTTCTTCCACGGTATCGAGATTGGTCTCCGGCTCGAGCGTATCGGTCACGCGGTTGAGCTTGTGCGCGGCCAGCACGGTGTCGTTGTACTTGGGATTGTATTTGTAGTGCTTGAGGCCGATCGATGAGACGAGGCCGTGCGCCATGAGCGCGCCCGTCGACGAGATCGCGTGCGTAAGACCCGACTCGATCATGTCGCAGATCACGAGGTCCATCTTGCCGACCGTCATGGCCCCGCTGATGGTGAGAAAGCGCGCGCAGTTCTTGTCGCGCGCCATCACGTCGAGCGCCTTGGCGCCGCGCGCGACCTGCGCTGCGACGCCGTCGTAGCGGGCGAGCCGCGTTACGAGCTGGCTCGCGGAGATTCCCTTGCCGCCGGTCCACTCGACGAGCGCCGCGTCGATCACCGGCATGACGAAGCGCGGATCGGCGAACACCGCGTCGGGGAAAAATCCGTCCCGGACCTGTCCCGGCCGCGCCATGTCGAACGGATTGATAAAGAGCGCCCGCGCGGGTTTTTCATAGATCGCCTGCGCGTCCCGCTCCGAGAAGGCGCCGACGACGACGGCGTTCCCGCCGCGCTTTTTTCCCCGTGCGTAATCGGAAGGCCGCACGACGGTCTTGAACCAGCCGCGCGCGACGAATTCGTCGAGCAGCGTCGCGAGCGGCGAATCGTCGACCCCGTCGTAAATCAGCACGGGCTTGTCCTTCGATTCGATCATCGCATGGATCGTGCGCGCGACCTCGCCGAGCATGCGCGCGCCGAAGGCGCAGTACTTCATCGCGTCCACGATGTCGCCGACCGTCTTGCACTTTGATAAATCGAGCGATTTAAGCTCTTCGAATTTAAGCGGTTTCAAGATTGTTTGCCTCGGTGAGGGTGAGTTCGTTGGTTCGTAACACGGCGGTCGCATGCAGTCAATTCGATGAATCGAAAACCGCATGCGACGGGACTTGAGGACAACCGGCAGTATGTGTATTACTCAAAAAGCAAGAAAATTTCACGATCTAAGGGGGAAGCACGAGGAATGAGCGCTGAGCGTGTGGCTATAAGCCTCACTGTCAACAATGTTCTGCACGACGCCACCGTCGAGCCGCGCGAGCTGCTGGTTTACTTTCTCCGCGACCGGCTCGGCCTTACCGGCACGCATGTCGGCTGCGACACGAGCCAATGCGGCGCGTGCACCGTTCATCTGAACGGGCGCGCGGTGAAGTCGTGCACGATTCTCGCCGTGCAGGCGAACGGCGCCGAGATCACGACGATCGAAGGGCTCGCGCGCGGCGACGAGCTGCATCCGGTGCAGGAAGGATTTCGCCAGAAGCACGGCCTCCAGTGCGGCTACTGCACGCCCGGAATGATCATGTCGTCGATCTACCTGCTCAAGACGAATCCCGATCCGAGCGACGAAGAGATCAAGCACGCGCTCGACGGCAATCTCTGCCGCTGCACCGGTTACGTCAACATCGTGGAATCGGTCAAATGGGCCGCCGAGAGAATGCGGGGTGGGCAGAAAGCGGAGGGCGGCGATGTTTCCCACTAGCTTCGGTTACATTGCCGCGCATTCCGTCGACGAGGCGCTGGAGCTGCTCGCCAAGTATGGCGAGGACGCGAAACTGCTCGCTGGCGGTCACAGCTTGATCCCGGCAATGAAGCTGCGCCTCGCTTCGCCCCAAACGCTGATCGACCTCGGCACGGTTCAGGGCCTTCGTGGCATCCGCGTCGACGCCGATGCGCTCGCAATCGGCGCGCTCACCGTGCACGCCGATATCGCGGCTTCCGATTTAGTGCGGCAGCGCGTGCCGTCGCTCGCCGACGCTGCCAATGTTATCGGCGATGTGCAGGTGCGGAACCGCGGCACGATCGGCGGTAGCTGCGCCCACGCCGATCCCGCCGCGGATTTTCCCGTCATCCTGACGGCGCTCAACGTGTCGTTCGTCGTGGTCTCCCCTTCCGGCAAGCGCACCATTTCGGTCGAAGATTTCTTCGTGGATTTTTACACGACCGCGCTCGCGCAGAACGAGATCCTGACCGAAATCCGCGTGCCGCTGCCGGCGGCCGACGCGGGCACCGCGTATCATAAGCTCGCGAATCCGGCCTCCGGTTACCTTGTTGTCAGCTCAGGCGCGCTCGTGCGGCGCGACGACTCGGGCAAATGCCTTGACGCCCGCATTGCGATCGGCGGCCTCGGCGGAAAGCCGTTCCGTCCTGCGGCGGTGGAAGCGGCGTTGCGCGGGAAATCGCTCACGCTTGAAGCGATCGGAGACGCGGCGGCCAAAGCCGCCGAAGGCGCCGATCCCGATGACGAGATTTACGCGAGCGCAGATTACAAGCGCCACGTCGCGTCCGTGCTGACGCGCCGTGCGCTCGCGCAGGCGTCCGGCTTCAAGATCGAAACGGACCATCCGCAGAACCAGAGATAAACCCATGACGACACAACACCTCCCCGCCGGCCTGATCGGCGCGTCCATTCTCAGAGTCGAAGACCCCGTACTCACAACCGGCCGAGGCTGCTACGTTGACGACGTGCAGCTTCCCGGCGCGCTTTATCTCGCGCTTTTGCGCAGTCCTTATCCGCACGCGAAGATCACCTCGATCAACGCCGACGCCGCGCGCAAAATGCCCGGCGTCGAGCTGGTGCTGACGGGCGCGGATATCGATATCAACATTCCCTCGCCTCCGATGGTGCCGGGACAGAAGATTCCGCCGCATCCGGCGCTGGCGCGCGTCGCGGTGCACGCCATCGGCGCGCCGGTCGCCGCCGTGGTCGCGCAGACGCGCGCGCAGGCGGCCGACGCGGCGAACGCCATCGAAGTCGAATACGATGCGCTGCCGGCGGTGACGAACGCGGAAAAGGCGCTCGAGCCCGGCGCGCCGATCGCGCGCGAAGAGCTCGACACCAACATCTGCTACCGCGCGGTCAATAAGGGCGGAGACGTAGACAAGGCGTTCGCCGAGGCGGATCACACCGTCAAGATGCACATCGCGAGTCCGCGGCAGGTTGCGATGGCGATCGAGCCGCGCGCTGCGGCCGCACGGCCGGAGCCGAACGGCGACCTGACGGTCTGGCTCACGACGCAATCGCCGCACCGCACGCGCGCCGACCTCGCGACCGCGATCAAGTTTCCCGAGCACCGCATCCGCGTGATCGCGCCGGACGTCGGCGGCGGCTTCGGCAGCAAGGGGCCGCTTTACCGCGAATACACGCTGGCGGCGTATTGCGCGCTCAAACTCAAGCGTCCGGTCAAATGGACTGCGACGCGGAGCGACGATTTTCTCACTGTCATTCAAGGACGCGACCAGGCGATGACCTCCGAATTGGCGCTCAAGCGCGACGGCACGATGCTGGGCTTAAAGGTCCGCGTCGTGGCGAACCTCGGCGCCTATCTATGCTCGAATACCGCGGGACCGCCGCAGCGCATGATGGCGATGGCGCCCGGGTGTTATCAAATCAAGAACGTCTTCGTCGAGGTGCTGGCGGTCTTCACCAATACCGTCTCGACCGGCCCCTACCGCGGCGCGGGCCGGCCGGAGTCGGTGCTCAACATCGAACGGCTCGTCGACAAGGCCGCGCGCGATTTAGGCATCGACCGCCTGGCGATCCGTCGCAAGAATTTCATTCGGCCCGAACAATTTCCCTATAAGACGGCGACCGGCGTCGAGTACGACTCCGGTGATTATGAAAAAGCGCTCGACGAGGCGATGAAGCTGTCGGATTACGACCGGCTCATGGGCGAGCGCGACGCAGCGCGCCAGCGCGGCGAACTCGCTGGCGTCGGCGTCTCGACATTCGTCGAGCCGAGCGGCGGCGCCGGCTTCGAGAGCGGCACGGTGCGCGTGGAGCGCACCGGCGAGATCACCGTGCTTACCGGATCGAGCTCGCACGGCCAGGGACATGAGACGATGTTCGCACAGGTAGTCGCCGACAAGATGCGCGTCGGCATGGAGCATGTGGCGATCCGCCACGGCGATACGATGGCGGTCCAGCAGGGCGTCGGCACGTTCGGGAGCCGCAGCGCCGTGATGGGCGGCGGCGCGCTCGCGCTGGCGATCGAGAACGTCAGCGACAAGGCGCGCCGCATCGCGGCGCATCTCTTGGAAGCATCGCTCGAAGACATCGTGCCGGCCGAAGGCGGCTTCGCGGTCACGGGCGTGCCGGAGAAAAAGGTCACCTGGCGGCAGATCGCCGCCGCAGCGTACGGCCGCCTGCCCAAAGGCATCGATCCTGGGCTGCAGGAGACCGTCTTCTTCGATCCCAAGCGCGAGGCGTGGGGCTTCGGCGCGCACGTCGCGCTCGTGAAGATCGACCGCGACACCGGCGAGACCAAGATCGAAAAACTCGTGCTCGTCGACGACTGCGGCGTGATCATCAATCCGATGATCGTCGAGGGCCAGATTCACGGCGGGGTCGCGCAGGGCCTTGGCGAGGCGTTTCTCGAGCAAATGCAGTATGGCGAGGACGGTGAGGTGCTGACCGGTACGCTGGTCAATTACGCCGTGCCGCATGCGACGACGATGCCGACGCTCACGCTCGGCGAGACCGTGACGCCGAACCCGTTCAATCCGATGGGCGTCAAGGGCGTCGGCGAGGCGGGCACCAACGGCGCGCCGCCGTGCATCGCGAACGCCGTGATGGACGCGCTCGCGCCGCTCGGCATCGATCACATCGACATGCCCTACACCGCGCCGAAGCTCTGGACGGCGATCCGCCGCGCCGAGAGCAAAAAGTAGCGGCGGCGGCGGCGAGCCTGCTATACTCATTCCTGCATGGGCCGATTGAAAATCTCGACCTGGAACGTGAACGGCATCCGCGCGCGCGAGGCGCAGTTTCGCGAATGGATCGAGCGCGAGCAGCCCGACGTCGTTTGTCTTCAGGAAATCAAGGCGCCGCAGGCGCAGGTGCCGCAATCGATCTGCGAGCTCCAGGGCTATACCTGCTACTGGCACGGCGCGAAAGCTTACTCGGGCGTCGGCCTGCACATCCGCCGCGAGTCGTTCAAAGACGAGCCGCGCTTCGTGCATCCCGTCTTCGACTACGAGAGCCGTATCGTCACCGTCGAGCTCGACGGCGTGGTCTTCACGTCGGTCTACGTGCCGAACGGCGGCAAGGACTTTCCCGCGAAAATGAATTTTCTCGGCCAGATGGAAGCCTTTATCAAGGACGCGCACGGCCGCGGACAGCGGCTCGTCATCTGCGGCGACATCAACATCGCGCGCACGGAGCGCGATGTGCATCCGAAGGAGCGCAACCCGAACGTCATCGGCCAGCGGCCGGACGAGCGCCAATGGTTCGAGCGCATTCTCGCGCTCGGGCTCGTCGACGTCGGCCGCCAGCTCGACCCCGACAACGACGAGCTTTTCACCTGGTGGGCGCCGTGGCGCAACATGCGCCAGCGGAACATCGGCTGGCGCCTCGATTACGTCCTCGCGAGCGCGCCGCTGGCGGAGAAGGCCGCCTCGTGCGCGGCGTACCGCGAGTTCGGCACGAGCGATCACGCGCCGGTGATCGCCACGTTCGAACTCGACGGCATGAGTTAAATCGATGAAAAAATCCCGCGCGCAGGAGCCCGATCTTGGCCGCTACGGCAAGCTCGCCGAGTACAATCGCAAGCGCCGCTTCGATGTCACGCCCGAGCCGTCGGGAAAGGTCGGCCGCGCGAAGCAAAAAGAGCGCGAATTCGTCATCCAGAAGCACCGCGCGAGCCACCTGCATTACGATTTCCGCCTCGAGCACGACGGCGTCATGCTCTCCTGGTCGGTCCCGAAGGGGCCGTCGCTCGACCCGTCGGTCAAGCGCTTCGCGATGCAGACCGAGGATCACCCGATCGACTACAATCAATTCGAGGGCGTCATACCGGAAGGCGAATACGGCGGCGGCACCGTGATGATCTGGGACAACGGCACGTGGGAGCCGGAGGTCGACGACGTCGATCGCGCTTTCGAGAAAGGCGACCTCAAGTTCAAGCTCCACGGCAAAAAGCTTCGCGGCTCGTGGGTACTCGTGCGCATGCGCAGCCGCCAGTGGCTGCTGATCAAACACCGCGACGCCGCCGCGTCGACCGACGACATCACGGCGAAAAAGAACCGCTCGGTAGTCTCGCGCCGCACGCTCGCCGCGATCGCCAAGGCCGCCGGCGCGAGCGCCAAGCAATTGGAAGCAGCGAAGGAAGCCGACGCGCCGCCCACATAAGAGTTTCGGGTTTCGAGTTCCGGATTTCGAGTTCGAGTCGAAGGTCCTCTCTGCAGTCGAAGAATGCAACTCTCAACACGAAACTTTAAAGTCTTCACTCGAAACTAAAAACCTGAAACTTCGAAACTTTATCGTCCCACCACCGTCACCGCGCTCGTCGTTGGCAATTCGCCGCGCGATTTGTGCAAGCTTAAAATCTGGTTGATCAGCGAGAGTACGTGCATCGAGCGCCCGCCCTCGGGTCCGGACGGAATGTAGTACCATTGCCCTTCGTACTCGACGCTGAGGGCCGCGCCCACCGGCGGAACCGAGGAGCGCCGCACGACGAACAACGGAATTTTTTCGCCGCCGGAATTGAGCAGCTGCGGCGGCATGCGCCCTTCCAATTCTTCGCGCGCAAGCTCGCCCAGGAAAAAGAGCGTCGCCTCCGGCGAGCGGATATAGATCTTCGGCTTTTTTTCGTCGGGATTATCGGCGTCCGTTGCCACGGCCACGTGCTGGCGGTTTTCCGCGTCGCATTCGCGCTCCTGGGGACAGTACTGGAAGACGAACCCCTTGCTCTCCGAATAGAGCTGATACACGTTGTCCTTCTCCGTATCGGTGGCCTTGGCGAGCGTGAGCTTGTTCACGTAAGCGTTGACGATATCGCCCACGCCCGGGGCCTGCCCCGCGGCATACCTGATCGGCGGCCCGACCGGAGTTCGGCGCGGCGCGGGGTCCTCGACGATGTCGAGCTTACTGTCAAGATATTCGTTCAGCCGCGGGACGCCCGGCTCGCAGCCTTCGTCGGCGGCGTTCCACGGAACATTTAAGAAGCACCGTTTGCCCAGCTCTATCTTACGCACGAAGAGAAACAGCAGCATTTGCCGCGACCAACCCTGATCCCAATAATATTTCAGCGTCTTCATGTCGACCGGCGTCGTGATGCCGCTCATGAATTCCTTCGTATCCAAAACCGCAACGTCGTAGCTCGGGTTAATGTTGAGGTTGACGGTGGGATTCCCCACAACATTCGGCGAGCCGCCGCCGAACGGTATCGCGACATTCCCTGTGCCGACCTGGACGCTTTGCGAGCCGCGGATCAGCGTAAAGCCAGTAAAATACATCGGATGCCGGTAACGCGCCCGCACGACGTTGAGCAAAAGCATCTGATTGTTCGTGTCCTCTAGGACCTTGTTGTAGCCGACCGCGCGGCTCGTGATCATCTGCGACGACACGCAGCCGGATAAAGACAGACCGAGACACACGCAAATTAAAAATCGACCTTGCATGATTGATTCCCCCTTCGGAACGAATGCGAGGTGTATTGCCTTAAATGCTACTGGACGAATGCGGGTGAGTAAACCTGCTGGGACGGGACCTTAAAAACGCCGATGCTCGGTCACAAGCGCCCCGACGGTGGCGGCGACGTCGTCAACGTCCGTCTCCGTCATCGCGGGAAAGAGCGGCAGCGAGAAAATGCGCTCGGCGGCGCGCTCAGCCCGGGGAAAATCGCCGGGACGATAGCCGAAGGCTTTTTGGTAGTAGGGCTGCATGTGCAGCGCCGGAAAATGAACGCCGGCGCCGATGTTGGATGCTCTGAGCAGCTCGAGCAATTCGTCGCGGCCGATGTCGAGCCTATCGCTGTCGAGTTCCGCGACGAGCAGATGCCACGCGTGCTTATGCGCATAGGGCACATCGCCGAGTAGTTTCACGCCATCGATGCTTTTGAATTTCTTCCTATAGCGCTGCGCGAGCATCGAGCGGCGCGCGATGAAATCGTCGAGCTTCGCGACCTGATGGATCCCGATCGCCGCCTGAATATCCATCATCGTGTACTTGAGCCCCGGCAGCTCCACCGCATAGAGCGGAGATTTTCCGCCCGCCTGGCGCTCCCACGCGCTGGTGCGGATGCCGTGAAAGCGCGCGAGCCTCATGCGGTCGGCCCAGTCGCCGTCGCGCAGCACGACCATGCCTCCCTCGCCGGTCGTAATCGACTTGATCGGATGAAAGCTGTAGATCGTCGCGTCGCCGACCGCGCCGATCTTCCGGCCTTTGTATTCGGCGCCCAAAGCGTGCGCCGCGTCCTCAATCACGAGCAGATGCCGCCGTCGCGCGATTTCCATGATCTCGTCCATCGCGCACGGCTGCCCGGCGAAATGGACCGGCATGATGGCTTTGGTTTTCTTAGTCAGCGCGCGGTTTACGCCGGCGACGTCGATATTTAAAGTAATTCTTTCACAATCGACGAGAACCGGCCGCGCGCCCGCGAGGACGATGGCGTTGGCCGTCGCGGCGAACGTCATGCTCGACGTGATCACCTCGTCGCCGGGGCCGACGCCGGCGCCGAGTAGCGCGACGTGGAGCGCCGCCGTTCCGGAGGAAACCGCGACCGCGTGCGGCATATCGAGATACCGCCGGAACCGCTCTTCGAACGCCGCGACTTTGGGGCCGGTTGTAATCCACCCGGAGCGCAGCGTCTCGACGACTTCACGAATTTCCTCCTCGCCGATCGTCGGCCGCGACAGCGGGAGAAAGTCTTTACGAATGGGATACATATGCAACAGAGTTTCAGGTTTCAGATTTCAGGTTTAACGAAGGGCGAGCCTACTTACACGCGCCGCAATCGTATCTCCGATCGTGAAACTTGAAACTTAAACTTGAAACAATCTTTATTCCGCCTTTGCCACCCAGCCGCTCCGGCCGGGCACGCTGCCGGGCGCGACAGCGCGCGTCGGCAGATGCGCTTCGTTCGCACAAAGTACCGCCGCGACCTCGCGCAGCAGCACGGTCTTGATCGAGCGTTTTTGGACTTCGCGCAAGAAGTCTTCGAATATAGCAAGATACGGCCGCCCCTCGACTTCGGCGTGGACGGTATGCACGTTCAGCCCGTCGCGCAGCGACGAGAGAAGCGCGTCGTTGAGCAGCGGTTCCCGCCCGATCAGCTCGTCGAGCGTCGGGAGCGTCGTTGGAATTTGCAGCGTATCGAACGTCTTTCCACCGGCCGACGGATAGAACGGCGCGCCGCCGCGCACATCGCTCGCATAATCGAAGCCGAGCCGGTCCTGGACGGCGAGACTCGCCTGCGTGCAGCGCCAGCCGGGCGCCGCCGTCGCGCGCGGACGCGTTCCGAGGATCCGCTCATACGCGCCCATGCTGCGCTCGAGCTCCGCCTGGATGTCCGCTTCGCCGAGCCTCTCCAGGCGATCCTGCCAGAAAACGTGATCGTAGCCGTGGATGCCGAGCTCGTGCCCGGCACCCACGATCGCCCGCAGCGGCGCGGGATTTTCTTCGGCGATCGGCTTCGAGGGCAGCAGAGTGCCGGAGAGCAAGGTTTTGAGGCCGTAGAGACGTAAGGGATTCGTCCGCAGCATTTTCAAAATGAAAGAAGGCCGCCATATCCTGCGGATTGCGCGCCCCGAATGATCGGGACCGAAGCTCACGAAAAAACTCGCGCGTATGCCGTAGCGGCGCAACAGCTCGAGCATCCGCGGCACGCCTTCGCTCAGGCCGATCCGCGTATCCACATCCACCTTCAGCGCGAGCTGCATGACAGAGAATCATACCGCGATTTCAAATATTTCACACGAGCGCTGCATATGACGACCGAAGCTTTGACATACCCGCCGATATGCTTTACATTCGACGGGATTCTCGATCCCCGCTGATCACAACCGCGCTTAATGGATTTCCTCTGGGAATTGTTTCATAGGATCTACGACGTCGAGACGATCGTGCGCGTCGGCGGCCTTGCCGCGCTGACGGCGATCGTCTTCGTCGAGACGGGCCTCCTCGTCGGCTTTTTTCTCCCGGGAGATTCGCTGCTGGTGACGGCCGGCATCTTCGCCGCCCGCGGCGACCTCGATATCGTAATGATGGCCGTCGTTCTCAGCATCGCCGCGATCGCCGGCGACACGGTCGGCTACGCGATCGGCCGCCGCACCGGGCCGAAAATTTTCAAGCGCGAGGACTCGCTCCTCTTTCGCCGCAAGCACCTGCTCGCCGCGCAGGAGTTCTATGACAAGTACGGCGCGTTCACGATCGTCGTGGCGCGCTTCGTCCCGATCATTCGAACCTTCGCGCCGCTCGTCGCCGGCGTCGCAGGCATGCATTATCGGCGCTTCATCACCTACAATGTCTGGGGCGGAATTCTATGGGTGCTCGCCACGACGCTCGGCGGATATTTTCTCGGCAAGACGTTCCCGAACATCGGCGAAAGCATCCACATGGTCATCGCGGTGGTGATTTTCGTCTCGCTACTGCCGGCGATCATCAAGTTCGTTCTGGAAAAATGGAAACGCGCGGCGCGCGCCGGGTAGTATCGTGGGAAACTGGGCCGTCGCGGTTATATTGGGAATCGTCGAGGGGCTGACGGAGTTCATCCCCGTCTCCTCTACCGGCCATCTGATCATGGTCGGCAACCTGCTCGGCTTCGTCGGGGAGAAGGCTTCGACGTTCGAGGTCGCGATCCAGCTTGGCGCGATTCTCGCGATCGTTGTGCTCTATCACGAGCGCTTCACGCGGCTGATTCCCTCCGGCCAAGCGCGCTACTCGCCGCTCAGTTCGGCGCTCGACGGCTGGTCGGGAATCCTACGAATCGGCATCGCGACGCTGCCCGCGTTGCTTATAGGATTTCTCCTGCACAACGTAATCAAGCGCTATCTCTTCACGCCGCCTTCGGTGGCCGCCGCGCTGTTTGTCGGCGGGATCGCGATTCTCGCCGTCGAACGCGCCGTGCGCCGCCGCGCGACCTCCGCCGTGGACACGCTTTCGCTCGGTCAGGCGCTCGGCATCGGCCTCTTTCAAACGCTGGCGCTTTGGCCCGGCACGTCGCGCTCGGCCGCGACGATCGTCGGCGGCATGCTGCTCGGCCTCGACCGCAAAGGCGCCGCCGAGTTTTCATTCTTAATTGCGGTGCCCGTCATGACGGCGGCGGCGGGCTACGACCTGCTGAAAATTCGCGACGAGCTTTCCGGCGCGGAGACGGCGCAATTCGCCATCGGATTCGCGGTCGCGTTTATCGTCGCGATCACCACGATCAAGTGGTTCTTACGCGTGCTGAATCGCTGGACCCTGGCGCCGTTCGCGTGGTATCGGATCGCCGCCGCGCCGATTTTTTACCTGCTCGCCAGATCGAGCGTCTGAGCCGCCTTGCGCTCCACCGGCGGTAGATTGGTCACGACGACGTTGTAGTCGTTGCCGACAATCAGGTAGACGGACCCGCCCATTTCTTTTTTGAGCTTCTCGTAATTCTCTCGGTCGGTAAATGCGTACATGCGCTTGCCGGACGACCACCGGCGGCGGAACTCCGGCTCGTCGATCATCCACCGCCCGGTGTCCTCGGCGCGCACGCCGAAATCGAGCTCGCCGCGCCAAGCAGCGACTGTAACTATCCGTTCTAAATATACCGGCAGATCCTGATAATAGGCGCGGTACGTCGTGACCTCGTCGCCCCCGTTAAGCCGAGGCTTCAGCGCGAGCGCGAGATGTTTGACGGAGCGGCGGTCATCCAGCACCGGAAAACCGGCGTCCACGACGGTCAAAAACAGTCCGCCGGTGAGCGCCAGCGCGACAAAGATGCCGCGAACATTTCGCCGGCGCGCGAGAATTCCTGTCGCGACCGCGCCGAGGAAAAGGACCGCCGCCTGCCCGTAGAGATACGGCCTGAGCCGCGCGAGATCGAGGCGTGTCGGCGAAGCGGTCGCGGGAATCGTCGCGTCGTCGCTCGGCATCTCGAGACTGGGCCAGTTCGAATAGCGCTCAAGCGCATACTGTACGCCGCCGAGATCCAACCAGACAACAAGCAGCATGGCAGCCGCGGCAGCTGCGGCGCCGTACAACATGCCGCGGGAGCTGTCCACCTCCCATAATCGAGAGAAGTTGCGCCCGATAAGCAGCGCGAGCGGCGGCAACGCCGGCAGTATATAGGTGGCGAGTTTCGAAGCGGCGCTCGAAAAAAACAAAAACGTGAGGAGCGCCCATACCAAGAGCAAAAGCTCAACGCTATGATCGCCCCGCCGCTTCCACGGGAACTCAAGCGCGTTGCGACAAGCCTGCGCGGCGAAGGCGATCCACGGAAACATTCCTACCATGAGCACCGGAACGTAAATCCACCATTGGAGGCCGCTTTCCTCCGTTCGGGCGTAGCGGTCCAGCTGTCCCTCGATGAAATAAAAATAGGTGAATTCCGGATTGCGCGCCGCAACGAGCAAGTGCCACGGCGCGGTTATGAGCAGAAAAAGAGCGACTCCGGAAAGAAGATGTATCCGCTTGAGAAACTTCCAGTCACCGAGCAGCGCAAGCCACGCGCCGACGACAAGTCCCGGCAGCAGAACGCCGAGAAACCCCTTCGTCATCGTCGCCAGCGCCGCGGCGATATAAAATATCCATAGGAGGCTGCGGCGCACCGCTCCCGGCGGACGCCGCGCGGCAAGAACAAACGCGAGCATGGCGGCCGTTAAAAAAGCCGTGAATACCATGTCAACGGCCACGATCCGGCCAAGCACGTAGTAAAGCGGACTGGTCGCGAGGACAATGGCGGCCAGCAATCCCGTCCGAGCGTCGAAAAGCTCGCGGCCGGCGGCATATACGGCAAGGCATCCCAAAGCCGCGAACAGCGCGGGCCAGAATCGCAACGCCGATTCACTCACGCCCGCGAGCTTGAAGGAGGATACTTCGAGCCAATAAAACAGCGGCGGCTTCTCGAAATACTTGACGCCGTTCAAGCGCGGCGTCACGTAGTCTCCGGAGACGGCCATCTCGCGCGCGATCTCGGCATAGCGCCCTTCGACGGGCGACCAGAGCGCGCGGCCGTCGAGAAGGAAGCCGAAATAGATCGCGAAAACAGGAATCAGCCAGACGAGATCGCGACTGAGCGGTGGCGAGCGCATCAACATTCACCGAGGATCTCGCCCGAGACCAGCCGATATTTTGCGGCGAAATCGGATGCGGGAAGCTCCGCCTCTCGTTCGAGCTGCAGTTGTTGTAGGACGAGGACGCCCTCGCTCGCGGCCACGCGCACGCCATTTTCGTTGAGGGAAAGAACGCCGCCGGCGTCGGCGTCGCCGTCCTGGCGATCGACAGCCGCTTTCCACACGAAGAGTTTCTTTCCGCGCAGGAAAGTAAAGGCGCCCGGATAAGGATGCGTCACGGCGCGAACGAGATTATAAATTTCCACCGCGGGACGCCGCCAATCGATTCTGCCGTCGTCGGGACCGCGCCCGCCGAACTTCGTCGCGAGCGCGTGATCCTGCGGCCTCCGCGGCGCGCGCCCTGCGACGAGCAGCGGATAGGTTTCAGCCATCAATTCGCGCGCCGCGCGCGTAAGCTTTCGATAGAGCGTCAGCGCCGTGTCGTCGAAGTCGATCCGTACGCGCCGCTGCGCGACGATGTCGCCGGCGTCGGCCTTCTCGACCATGTAATGCAGCGTAACGCCGGTCTCCGTCTCGCCGTTGACGATCGCCCAGTTGACCGGCGCGCGACCGCGGTAGCGCGGCAGCAGCGAGCCGTGGAGATTGAGCGCGCCGAGACGCGGGATCGACAGCATCTCGCTCGATAAGATCCGCCGATAATAAAAAGAAAATATTAGCTCGGGTCCGGCGCGGCGGATCGTATCGACGAAATCAGCCGCGTTGGGATTCTCCGGGAAATAGAGCGGCAGCTTGCGGCTGCGCGCCAGCTCGGCGACGGAGCGGAACCAGATATCTTCTTTCGGATCGTCGACGTGCGTCACGACGGCGCAGATGTCCGCCCCCGACCGAAGGAGAAAGTCGAGGCATTCATAGCCGACGTCTTGATAAGCAAAAATCGCGAGCTTCATTGCAGCCCGTCGACGCGGCCGGGAGAAACCGCCGTTTCCATTGACAAGCTCGCCTCTCTATATGAAGCTGATCCGACGAATGGGAATCGACGGAGCGATCCAGTCTCTTGTCGCGAGCGAGCTCAAGATCCCGGCGGTGAGAGCCGCAGCGCGTTTCGCCGCCGGTCTCGAAGTCGGCGACCAGCTCGCTTCGCTCTGCATCCTGTTTATCATGGCGGGCTATCTCGCGCAAAAACCGCGGCTCGTCAAAACCTCCGCCGCCGCGCTGTTTGCGCTGGCGGTCGGCGGGATTCTCGTGCAGGCCTTTAAGTATCTGATCGGCCGCGCGCGCCCCGGGCTCGGACTCGGCGATATGGTGTTCGTCGGACCGCACTTCTCGCCGAGCGGCTTCGATTCGTTTCCCTCCGGACATACTACGGCGATGTTCTCTCTCCTGGCCGTCTTTTGCCGCTTTTATCCCGGCTTTACCGTGCCTCTCTACGCGCTGGGCTTCGCGCTGTCGGTCTTCGCGCGCGTCGTCACCGGACAGCATTTTTTCACGGATGTGATCGGCGGCTCGGTGCTCGGATCGCTCGTGGGCCTCTTCGTCGCCACGCGTTTTCGCGGCTTCGTCGAATCGCCGGCCGTCGTGTCGCAGGCCGCGGCTGCAGCGGACAGAGAGGCTCGCGCCCTCAAGCCGCTGGCGGAAATCCTGGACCTCGCGGTCGTCGGACTCTTTTCCGGCGTGGTCTTGCTATTCGGCTCCGGACTGGATTTTACGTCGGCGTCGCTCGGCATGCTGACGGCGCTCGCGGTTTATTTTTTGGCGCGCCACCTTGGCGGCCGCGAAACGGCGCTCTACGCGCCGCTCGTGCTTTCGAGCTGTTTTTTGTTCGTCCATGTGTCGCGCACGCTTCCGGCTGACACGGCGTGGGTCTTCTTTACGACGCTTGCGTTCACGTATTATTCATATTCGAGGGTCGGCGGACGAAAGGGTTTTTTTCTCCTCGGAGTCGCCTACGCCTCGATCGGCCTCGGCCTGCTCGCGCGCGGATGGCCGGCGCTTTTCGCGGTTCCGGTTTTCTGCTTCTACGAATATGCAGCGGCGAAGGAGGAGCGCGGCTCTTGGCTTCGCGGCACGCTCGTGCCCCATACGTTCTTTTTAGCCGTTACGTTGCTCGTCGTCTTTCCATTCATGGATCGCAGCGTCTTCAGCTTCGCGGCGCCCGCCGGTGATTTTTTCTTCAACGAGATGGTCGCGAAAACCGGCCTGACGCGCCGCGCCGGAAAGATCATTTACTATCTGCCGCTGCTGGCGGCGGCTTTGTTCCCGTGGAGCTTTTTCGCGATCGCCTATTTCACGATCGAAGGCAAGCGATGGATTCGCGCGCAGTTCATCGATCCCAAGTCGCTGTTGCTTTTGGCGTGGGCGGCCGCCGTCGTGGGCATCCTTCCTTTTGTTGCTCCCGCATCCCCCCACACGCTGGTGCTGGCGATTCCGCCGCTTGCATGCTTGCTTGCCGGCTTTATCCGCCGCGAGCTCGCCGATTCGCCGCGGGCGCTGCGCCTTTCCCTCGGCGCTACCCTCGTGACCGCGGGAGCGCTGGTGATAGCCGGTGTCGTTCTCCTTCGGATGCGACCCGAATACGCTTCGCTGAAGCTCGCCGCGCCGTTCGCGGTGCTCGCATTTTTTTTGGTCGCTGCTTGGTTCTTACGCGACCGCCGGCCGTGGCCGGGATTTTTCGCTCCGCTTTGCCTCGGCGCGCTCGCCTTTTACCTGAGCGCGATCGTCATCGCGCTTGCGACGTGAGCTATTCCAGGACTTCGCTCACGATGTAGCGCGGCCGTCGGCGGACTTCCATGTAGATGCGCGCAACGTACTCACCAACCAGCCCGATGCCGAGAATCTGAATCCCGATAAAGAATAAAACGACGGCGAAGAATATCCCGCCCCGGTCGATCGGACCACCGTGAAACAGCCACCAAGCGGACACAACCACGGCGTTGGCGACGCCCGTCACCGCCGCGATCGCCCCCACGATCCCGACGATTTGAACGGGCAGCAACGAAAACCCGGTCATGAGATCGAAGTTGAGCCGGAGGAGTCGAAGCAGCGTGTAGCGCGAGCCGCCGGCGCGGCGCGGCGCATGGGCGATGGGAACCTCCGCCACCGAGCCGGCAAAGGCGTTTGCCAGCGCCGGCACGAAGGTGGAGATTTCGCCGCAGCCGCAGATATGATCCACGACGGTGCGGCGGTACGCGCGCAGCATGCAGCCATAGTCGTTCATTTTCACGCCGACAATGCGCGATGCCATCCGGTTTACGGCGCGCGAGAAAAAAAGCCGCAGCGCAGAGTCCCGACGTTCCGTGCGCCACCCACCGACCACGTCGTAACCCTCGTCGATTTTATCGAGCAGCTTCGGAATCTCTTCCGGAGGGTTTTGCAGATCGCCGTCGAGCGTGACCACGACCTCGCCGCGCGCGCGATCGAGGCCTGCGGAGATCGCGGCGTGCTGTCCATAGTTGCGATTGAAGATGATGACGCGAATGCGGGAATCGCGCGAGTGCAAAAGGCGCAGAATATCCGCCGTACCGTCGCTGCTGCCATCGTCGACGTAAACGATCTCGAACGACTTCCGTGCTTTTTCGAGCACGGGCAGCAAACGCGCGTGCAGGGCTTCGACGTTTTCGGCTTCGTTATAAAACGGAACGACGATGGAAATTTCCGGCTCTTCGGCGATTTTCACGGGCGCGATCATGACTCCGAACGCCAGCGAATACAAGGCGACGACAAAAATCGGCCTCGGGTGTTCACCGGATCACACGTTCGAATCCACCGGGTCACAACTAAGGATAAATTTTCTTGACATTGTTTACGATTAGCGTTTCAATGTGCATAAGTCAGGGCGATCTGAAGTTTTTCGCCTTCACTTCGTCGAATCGGTTGAGTCCTGACTTGTGACCGGGACCTTAGGGAAGGAGGTTTGAGTGCAGGCCCTAAAGAGCTTCTGGTTCTTATTTCCTCCGAATCCGCTACCCCTTCTCCATCCGTCGCATGTTCGCTATGCTTTAAGGCGCAGGAGCCGTACCGACGAACGGCTCGCAAACGATTCTCATGGCTAAGAGGACGCTGACAAGTCTACTTGGCGCACATCGGTTTTTTAATCCGAACATTTTGAATTTTCTATTTGAGGATCCATTCCGAAAGGAGGAGCTGTCGGAATGAACCAAGAGTTTGAGTCGCTCATCCGCAAAGACCGCGATATCGCCAAAGCCCGTGCCTGGAAAGGTAACCTGTTGGGCTATTTGGAAAAGGTGAAGGAAAACCCGTCGATCACTAAGCTCGCGCACGCACGCATGCACGATATCATCATGCGTCCGGGCGTCGGCGATATTCAGGAGACCGACGATCCGCGGATTAAGCGCCTTTATAAAGACGAATCGGTGAAGGTCTATAATTTCTTCACCGATGAATTCTTCGGCATCGAAAAAACGATCGCACAGATCGTCCGCTACTTCCATGCCGCTGCGCTCAAGGGCGAAGAGAGTCGGCAGGTCCTCTATCTCATGGGTCCGGTCGGCTCCGGCAAAAGCTCGCTGGTCGAGAAGCTGCACCGCGGGCTCGAAGAGAGCACTCCGATCTTCGCCATCGAAGGCTGTCCGATGTTCGAGGAGCCGCTGCATCTCATCCCGCGCCACCTGCGCAAGGAATTCGAGAAGATGCTCGGCGTGCACATCGAAGGCGATCTTTGCCCCGTGTGCCGCTTCCGGCTGAAATCGGAGTTCAACGGGCGCTACGAGGAATTCCCCGTCGCGACCATCGAGTTTTCCAAGCGCGCGCGCGTCGGCCTTGGAGTCGTGCCGCCGGTCGATCCGAATAACCAGGACACGTCGGTGCTGATCGGCAGCGAAGACATCTCGAAGCTCGATCTCTATTCCGAAGGCGATCCGCGCGTGCTGGAATTGAACGGCGCGCTCAACATCGGCAATCGCGGCATGGTGGAATTCATCGAGGTATTCAAAAATGAAATCGAATACCTCCACTGCATGATCACCGCGACGCAAGAGAAAGTCATTCCCGCGCCGGGCCGCCACGGACTCGTCTACGTCGATACCGTCATCGTGGCGCACTCGAACGAGGCCGAATGGCAGAAGTTCAAGGCCGACCACACCAACGAGGCGATTCTCGACCGCATCGTCGTCGTGAAGGTGCCTTACAACCTGCGCCTGTCGGAGGAGATCAAGATCTACCAGAAGATCATCCGCCATTCCGACTTCAAGGCGCACGTAGCGCCGCACACGCTCGACATCGCCTCGATGTTCGCGATTCTCTCGCGTCTCGAGCCGACGAACAAATGCGATCTCATGACGAAACTCAAGCTCTACAACGGCGAAGAGGTGGTCGAAAAAGGCCGCACCAAGAAAGTCGATGTGGAAGAGTTGCGCGAGGCAACCAAGCGCGAAGGCATGAGCGGAATCTCGACGCGCTTCATCATGAAGGCGCTCGACAACGCGCTCTCCGACAACACGACCGGCAACTGCATCAATCCGATCAACGTCCGCGAGGCGCTCATCAACATGGTGAAGGAGGCCGACCTCCCCGACGATACGCGCAAGCAGTATCTCGAATTCCTGCAGGACACGCTGCACAAGGAATATCTCGAGCTGCTCGAGAAAGAGATCACGCGCGCGTTCGTCTATTCCTATCAGGAGCAGGCCGAGGCGCTGTTTCAGAACTACCTCGACCATGCGGAGGCCTATGTTAACAAGAGCAAAGTAAAAGACCGCAATACGAAGGAGGAGCTCGCGCCCGACGAGAGCTTCATGAAATCGATCGAGGAGCAGATCGCGATCATCGGCTCCGCCGCCGACGGCTTCCGGCAGGAAGTCATCGCGTATCTCTGGGCGGCGAACCGCCGCGGCGAAAAGATCGACTACGGCAGCTACGAGCCGCTGAAAGAGGCAATCGAGAAAAAGCTCATGACGTCGGTGCGCGACATCAGCCGCATCATCACTAAAGCGCGGACGCGCGACGAGGAGCAGAGCGAGAAATACAACGCGATGGTGAAGAACCTACTCGACCACGGTTACTGCACAAACTGCGTCGACGTCATTTTGAAGTACGCGGCGAACAACCTGTGGAAGGACTGACCGGCGGCGTGCGCGCCGGATCGCAGCATGAGCACGGTTTTCCGCTCGTACGACTCAGCCTCCAGCCAGCGCAGCGACCGCTGCGCCGGAGACCGCCAGCGCCATCGTGAGAAAGTTCATGAGGCGATCCGGCAGAACATCGCCGATATCATCTCGGAAGAGTCGATCATCGGCAAGGATCGCGACCGCATCATCAAGGTCCCGATCCGCGGCGTAAAAGAGTACCGCTTCGTTTACGGCGACAACGCGCCGGGGGTCGGTCAGGGCGGGCCCGATACCCAGCCCGGACAAGTGATCGGTAAAGGCGAACAGGGGGGCGACGGCCAGCAGGCCGGCGATCGCCCCGGCGTCGATTATTACGAGACCGACGTCGCCCTCGACGAGCTGATCGACATGATGTTCGAGGACCTGGAGCTCCCCTACCTCGAGCGCAAGCATCTTAGGCAAATGGAGGTCGAGCAGCTCTACAAGCGCAAAGGCTACCGCAAGAAAGGCATCCGCATCCGCCTCGACAAGCGGCGGACGGCGGTCTCGCGCGTCAAGCGCAAGAAAGCCGTGCAGCGCGCCGACGCCTTCGCGCTGCGGCCGCAGCGCTTTCCGTTTCATAGAGACGACCTCGTCTACCGCCATACCGTCACGCAGGTCCGCCGCGAGTCGAATGCAATCGTGGTTTGCATCATGGACACGTCCGGATCGATGGACACGATGAAGAAGTATCTCGCGCGGAGTTTTTTCTTTCTCCTTTACCGCTTCGTCTGCACGAAGTATCAGAACGTCGAGATCGTCTTCGTCGCGCACCACACCGAAGCGGCCGAGGTCACCGAGGACGAGTTCTTCCATAAAGGCGAGGCGGGCGGAACGTTCATCTCTTCGGGATATCGCAAAGCGCTGGAGATCATCGAGCAGCGCTATCATCCGTCGCTTTGGAACGTTTACGTGTTCCATTGCTCCGACGGCGATAATTTCGAGTCGGACAACGCAGCGGCGCTCCAGGCCGCCAAAGATCTCGCCGGCGTATCGAATCTATTCGGCTACGGCGAGGTCAAACCGCTCGGCTCCGGCTATTACGGCAGCAGCATGATTCAATTTTTCTCGCAGCTCGCCGCCGACAACTTTCAAACGGTGCAGATTCAGCGCAAAGAAGACATCTGGCCCGCCTTCAAGGGATTTCTCTCGCGCGAGCGCACGCGCGACGACGCCGCTTGAGCTTTCGCGATGCCGGCCGGTTTCACCATCCAGGAGCTGGAATCGTGGAACGAGCGCATTCTCGTGCTCGTGGAAAAGTTCGGCCTCGATCCGTATCCGCAGGAGTTTGAGATCTGCGACCACGAGCAGATGCTGGGCTATATGGTGTATTCCGGCATGCCCTCGCACTATCCGCACTGGTCCTACGGCAAAAATTTCGAGAAACTTAAGACGCTCTACGACTACGGCGTGAGCGGCCTGCCGTACGAGATGGTGATCAATTCCAATCCCTCGATCGCCTATTTGATGCGCGACAACTCGCTGCTGCTCCAGGTGCTCACGATCGCCCACGTGTACGGCCACAACGATTTTTTCAAGAACAACTTCACGTTCAAATCGACGCGGGCGCAGTATACGATCGAGACGTTCAAGGCGCACGCCAACCGCATCCGCCATTATATGGAAGACCCGAGCATCGGCCTCGAAAAAGTCGAGCCGATTCTCGACGCGGCGCACGCGCTCTCGGTGCAGTGCCGGCGCAATCTCGCGATCCGCAAGCCGTCGCAGGAAGAAGACGTCGAGCGCCGTCTCTCTGAATCGGCTCCCGCGCACGATCCGTTTCACTCCATCCACCGGCGCCAGGACTACGTCGCGCCGGACTTGAACCGCGTGCCGCTCTATCCCGAGGAGGACCTGCTGCTCTTCATCCGCGATCACAACCCGCTCTTCAGCGACTGGGAAAAAGACATTCTCACAATCGTGCACGAAGAGGCGCAGTACTTCATCCCGCAGATGGAGACGAAGATCATGAACGAAGGCTGGGCGAGCTTCTGGCACAAGCGCATCCTCGACACGCTCGAGCTGCCGCAGGGCATGCAGCTCGAATTCGTCGTGCGCCACAACCAGGTGCTGAGCCCCGCGCGCGGCTCGATCAACCCGTATCATCTCGGCATGAAGGTATGGGAGGACATCGAGCGGCGCTGGGACAAGCCGGCGGTCGACGAGAAGCGCGATACCGGGGTCAAAGCGAAGACCGGCAGGGAAAAAGTCTTCGAAGTGCGCGAGGTCGAGCGGGACGCTTCGTTCCTGCGGCGCTATCTCACAGAGGAGCTGATCCGCGAGCTCAATCTCTTCGAATACCAGAGCCGCGGCGGCGATCAGGTGGTGGCTCGAGTGGCGGACGACGACAACTGGCGCGCGATCAAAGAGACGCTCATCAAAAACGTCGGCACGGGAACGATTCCGGTCATCAAGATCGAGGACGCGGACTACAACAAAAACCGCGTGCTGTTCCTGCGGCACTATCACGACGGCCGCGACCTCCAGCTCGAATACGCGGAAAAGACGCTGCGCTACCTGCACCTGCTCTGGAGCCGCGAAGTCGTCCTCGAAACCGAGATCAACGGCAAGCAGTCGCTGCTCTGCTTCGCCGACGATAAGCTCACGATCAAGCCCGTCCATTAAACTTCCCGTTGCCACTCTCCGCTTTCGTGGTTTATGATCGCGGTTGAAACTCAAGCCGAGAGTCTCGCATGTCCGATCTCGACCGCATTCAAGCCTGCGTGCTGAACCCGATCGATCCGCAATCCCGCGCTGCGCGCCGGGTTGCGGGCGTCATCGGCGACTCCCCTTCCCGCTACAGTAAAAGCCCCGCCCTCTGGAACGCCGCGTTTCAGACCCTTGAAATCGACGCGCGCTACGTCGCACTCGACGTCGCGGCCAACCGCCTCGGCGATTTATTCCGGGCAATCGGTGAATCGCCGTCGTTTTTGGGACTCAATGTCACCGTGCCGCATAAGCTCGCGGTGATAAAATATTTGGATCATCTGGAGGAGAGCGCGAAATCGACCGGCGCGGTAAATACGATCACGCGCACGCCTTCGGGCTGCCTCGTCGGCGCCAACACCGACGGCATCGGCTTCATCGATACGCTGCTGAGCGCACAATTCGGCGGCTCGGCGCCTTTGTTCTCGACACTTGCGGGCGTCGACGCTTTGGTGCTCGGCGCCGGCGGTTCCGCTCGCGCGGTGGCGTTCGCGTTGGCGCCGCGGGTGGCCGGCGGGAAACTCCTGATCGCGAATCGCCATCGAGAGACCGCCGAAGCGCTTGCGCAGGCGATTTCATATCCGGACGTAAAGACGATTCGGGAAGATCAAATAGCCGATTACGCTCCGCGCGTTAAGCTGATCGTCAACTGCACGAGCAAGGGCCAGGCGGGCCGCATAGAAAGCGGCCAAGCGTTCGAAACGTACTCGGCGCTTGCGCCCGCCTCCGGCTCGCCGGGTATGCACGACATAGAAGACAATCATCGCTTGTCGCTCGCGATCGCGCAAACCGTTCCAGCGGACGCCGTGTTTTACGATCTCGTGTACCATCCCGAGGAGACGGTTTTTCTGCGTCACGCGCGGCAAACAGGGCATCGCGCCGTCAACGGCCGGGGCATGATCGTGGCGCAGGCGATCGAGGGTTTTATGAATCATATCTGCCGGCAGGAATTGCAGAGCGCCGGCCTGCACAACGAGGAGACCCGCCGGCGGCTCGCGCACGTCATGCTCGCGGCCATGTAAAATCAGGCCGCGGCTTGTCAGTTTTTCGTAAAGGTGGAGAGATCAAACCGCCGCGCGCGCGCGACCCGGCTGAAGATAGAGAAGCAAGCTGCCGATCACGACCGCCCCGAGGCTGAACCACTGGGCCTCGGTCAAGTCGCCGGCGATCGCCGGGTTGATGCGCCAGAATTCCACGACAAAGCGCGCGACGCCCGACAGGATGAGATAGAGCCAAAAAATCGTCCCGTCCGGGTAATCTTTTTTTCTGAGCGGCCACAGAATCGCGAAGATCACCAAGGCTTCGAGAAATTCGTAAATCGGCGTCGGATGAACTTTGACGCCGGGAGGATAGGGAATCCGAGTGTCGGGATGCACCCAGCCGATGATCGCATTCGTGTAGGCGACGCCCCACGGAACCGTCGTCTCGATACCCCAGTCGCCGTCGCCTGAGACGTGACAGCCTATCCGTCCGACACCGTACGCGAGCGCCAGCGCCGGCGCGCAGATATCGGCGGCTTTCAGCCAAGGAATACCTTCGCGGCGAACGACCCAAGTCGCTGCCAGGATGCCGCCGATCACGCCACCGTACCAGGTAAAGCCAGCCCCAGTTAGGATGAAATCCCAGGGATGCTGGATGAAACGGTCCCACTCTTCGACAATGAACAATATGCGCGCGCCGAGGAGACCCCCGATGGCCCCAGCGAAAACGAGCGACGAGGAAATTTCCGGGTCGTAGCCGTAGCGCTTGAGTTCCAGCCATGCGATCCAGCCGCCGGTAATCGCGGCCAGCGCCATGAAGGCACCAAAGCTGTAAACCGGGATGGGACCGATATGAAACAGCACCGGAATCATTTAGAGCTCCTTGAAGTTTAGCGATTACCGTAGCAGAAATCCGGCTTAAAAGCATTCTTGCGAGATTTTACCGTGTTCAGGCGATAGCCCGATTCCCTCATTTAAAAGATTCTGCTACGGAGCATGACCAATCATGGCAAAGATTTGGCAGGCCGAAGAAGGAAAGCCTCTCGGCGGATCGCCCGTCGCGGAGAAACCGCTCGATTGGTGCGTCGAAGAATTGGGCCTGCGGCGTTTGAGCCGCCTCGCGCCGCCGTCGGAGACGCTCGTAATCGGCGCCGACCGGCACGGGCAATTCGGCGGCCAGCGCCGGTTCGTCGTCGTGGGATTGGACGACGACGAGACACACGCGCATTCGAGCGAAGGCTGGCGCAGCGGCTACTATCTCGCGCTGATCTCGGTTGACGGTCTGAAAAACAAACTCTCCGGCGGCGGAACGTCGCACTAACTATACCGCCGCGTTCGTTCTCGTAAACCAAGCTCCTCAGCGCGTTCTTGTTTTTCGTTGGAAAATCTTTTTTTATCGTGTCGATGCGTGTGCTGGTCCAGCGGATCGAATCGGCGGAAGTCCGCGTCGACGGCGAAATCGTCGGCCGCGCCGGACACGGACTTTGTTTATTTGTCGGCGTCGCGGTGGACGACGCGAAGGCTGACGCGGACTTTCTCGCCGACAAAGCGACTCATTTAAGAATTTTCGAAGACGCCGGCGGTAAGCTCAACCGCTCGATCGCGGACATCGCCGGCGACATTCTCGTGGTATCGGAGTTCACGCTCTACGGCGATTGCGCCAAAGGCCGGCGTCCGTCATTCAGCCGCGCGGCTCCTCCGGAGAAAGCGCGCGAGCTTTACGAATATTTCGTGGAGCGGATCAAGGCGTCGGGTCTTCGCGTAGCGACCGGGCGATTCCAAACGACGATGGCTGTCAGCCTCGTCAACGATGGGCCGGTGACGTTGATGATGGTGAGCTGAACATGCACGTCGTGTTGTATCATCCCGAGATTCCGCAGAACACCGGCAGTATCGCGCGGCTCTGCGCGGCCACGAGCACCCCGCTGCATCTCGTGAAGCCGCTCGGCTTTACGATCGACGACAAACATCTGAAGCGCGCCGGCCTCGACTACTGGCCCTATGTCGACATGCGGCTGCATGAGTCATGGGAAGATTTTCTGCAAAGGCACGGCGCCGGCCGGCGGCTTTTCTTCTCCAAAAAAGCCGCACGTTCATACGTTCAAGCGCAATATCGCGACGACGATTTTCTCGTCTTCGGTCCCGAGACAACCGGACTGCCCGAATCGTGGCTCGAGAGTCACACGGACGATTCTTTTCGCATTCCGATGATGACGCAGGCGGTGAGAAGCCTCAATTTGTCCAACGCCGTCTCGATCGTCGTCTACGAGGGTCTCCGTCAGCTCGGCCGGCTCTAAGCTTGATTTGCCCCGTCGTTGTGATTATCTGTAGGGTTATACCTGATCTTAATAGGGGGATTTACATGGGGCTTAGTTCCTCACACTGGAATTGTTCAATCAGCCGGCGTTCTTACGCCGCGCTTACGATCGCTCTGTTGTTGCTCACCGCGGCGCTGCGCGCTTTCGCCGCCGATGCGGAAAAGAAAGAACCGTACGAGCCGCCGAAGGAATCGTTCAACTTGATCCTGCCCTTCACCGACTTGACCGTCGGCCAAGGACAGGAGGTCACCATGGACGCGGAAGTGGTCAATCGGACCAAGAACCCCGTCTCCGTGGGTCTCAATATCGACGGCGTGCCGAAAGGCTGGGAGGTGGGCTTTAACTCCCGCTATCCGAGCTACCCGGTTCGCTCCGTGATGGTCCAGGGAGAGAAGTCGACCACGGTAGAGTTCAAGGCCAAGGTGCCGGAAAACACCAAACCCGGCAACTTTGAAACCAAGGTCACCGCCAAGGACGAAAGCGGCAAGACGAGCTTCACGGAAAAAATCACCTTTCGTGTCACGTCGAAAAAGGTCGAGACCGGCGGGCTCAAACTGACGAGCCAATATCCGGTCTTAACGACGCCCTCGGGTCAGACGCTCAAATTCACCGTCGACCTCAAGAACGAAACGAACAAGCCGCTCACGGCATCGCTCAACGCCGAGGCGCCGGCCGGCTGGGCCGTCCGCTTCAAGCCGCAGTTCGGCGACACACAGATATCCTCGATCCAGCTAAAGGAAAACGGCACCGAGACGCTCAGCGTCGAGATTGATTCGCCCGTCCGCGCCGACGCGAAGGAATATCCAGTGAGTATCCGCGCGCGCGCCGGCGCTTTCGAGGCGTCGACTAACCTGAAAGTCACGCTGAAAGGCGTGACCGACCTCAAGATGGGTACCGTGAGCGGGACGCTTAACGCCGGCGTCACGGCCGGCCAAAAGACGCCGGTCCCCTTCCTCGTCGCCAACAGCGGGACGGCGCCGATCCGCAACCTCGCCTTCGTCACGAAGAAACCGGACAAGTGGACGATCGATTTCAAGCCCGACAAGATCGACGCGCTGAACTCCGGTGAGGTCCGCGAAGTATCGATGGAGATAACCGCGCCGGCGCGCGCGATCGCCGGCGATTACGCGATCACGGTCGCGGCGAACAGCGCGGACGCGAATAAATCGGTCGATTTTCGGGTGACGGTATCGACCGCGACTTTATGGGGATGGGTCGGCGCGGGAATCGTCGCCGCAGTGGTGCTGGGGCTCGCCATCGTATTCTGGCGCCTGGGCCGGCGATAATGCCTGTCATAGAGACAGAGAATCTCACCAAACGGTACCGTGACTTGATCGCCGTCAACGGGCTCTCGTTCGGCGTCGAGCAAGGCGAGATCTTCGGCTTTCTCGGCCCGAACGGCGCGGGCAAAACGACGACGATCCTTATGCTGCTGGGGCTCACCGAGCCGAGCGGCGGACGCGTGCGCGTCTGCGGCTTCGACCCTTCGCGCCAAGCGCTGGAAGTCAAAAAACGCGTCGGCTACCTGCCGGAGAATCCCGGCTTCTACGACGACCTCTCAGGGCGGGAAAACTTGCGCTACATCGCGCGGCTGAACCGCATCGACGAGGACGAAGCGTCGCGGCGCATCGGCGCACTGCTGGAGCAGGTCGGCATGACCAAAGACAGCGGGCGCAACGTCAAGGAATATTCACGCGGCATGAAGCAGCGCCTCGGCATCGCCGAGGTTTTGGTGAAAGAGCCCCAAGTTCTGATCCTCGACGAGCCCACATTGGGTCTCGACCCCGACGGCGCTGCGCGCATCCTCGAGCTAATCACCGGTCTCAGCCGCGAGCGCGGACTCACCGTGCTGCTGTCTTCGCATATGCTGCACCAGGTCCAGCAGATGTGTCATCGCGTCGGCATCATTGTGGGGGGCAAAATGATCGCCGCGGGCGCCGTCGATAAACTCGGCAGCGCGGCCTTCGAAGAGCGGCGCTGGAATTTCTTCATCGAGTGCGCCGGACGCAGCGACGGCATTGAGTCCGATCTCGCGGCGCTTCCCGGCGTCCAAGGCATCGAGCGGCGTGGCAAGGGTTATTACCTTCGCTGCGACCGCGACGTGCGTCCTGAAGTAGCGGCGCTGGTCGTGAACAAGGGGATGTCACTTTTTCAGCTGCGGTCGGAGGACACGACGCTCGAAGAGATTTACCTGAAATATTTTCGCGAGGCATAACAATGAGCGTAGTTTTCTGGAAAGAGCTGGCGGATCACTTCAGCAGCCGCCGTTTCATGATTCTACTGGCCATTATCGTCCTGACCGGCGTTTGGGCCGTTTACGCAGCGGGACAATCGATCCGTCAGGACGCGGAGAGCGCTCCCGCCGAATATGTCTTTCTTCTCTTGCTCACCTCCCAGAGCGGCGGATTGTTGTCGCTCACAAGTTTTCTCGCGCTGCTCGGGCCGCTCGTCGGCATCATGCTCGGCTTCGACGCCATCAGCGGCGAGTATGCCCGCGGCACTTTAAGCCGCGTTCTCTCCCAGCCGATCTATCGCGACAGCCTGATCAACGGCAAATTCCTGGCCGGTCTCGCGACCGTGAGCGCGCTGTGGGCGTCGATTCTTTTGCTCGTCATCGGTCTCGGCATCGTGCTGGTCGGCTTTCCGCCGAACCCCGAAGAGCTCTGGCGCATGCTCATCTTCACTGTCATCGGCATCATTTATGTCGGATTCTGGCTCGCGCTCGCGATGCTCTTTTCGCTCTTCCTGCAGCGGACCGTCACCGCAGCGCTCGCTTCGCTCGCTCTCTGGCTTTTTCTCGCGATCTTCACGCCGCTGATCGCGCAGATCGTCGCGGGCATGATTGTCCCAGATCCGACGGCTCCCGAAGAGGTCGTGCGCCAGACCGACGTCGCTTCGATGATCGGCCGCGTCTCCCCGACGACGTTGTACGAAGAATCCGTCCAGATCATTTTGAATCCTACCGCTCGCGTTCTTGGCGCGGCGCTGCAAGAACAGACGCAGGGCATCCTTTTGACGCCGCTTGCGCTCAGCCAAAGCCTGCTCTTGATCCTGCCGCAGTTCACTACTCTCATCGCGATCGTCGCCGCCTGCTTCGCCATCTGCTACATCAAATTCATGCGCACGGAAATCCGCGCGTAACCGGCCGAACTTCATATCTTTTCTTGTGTGAGAATATATTTTACGTATTGACTATTAAGACAAAAATCATTTAAAGTAGATGACACACACCCATCTCATTAAGGGAGAAAATCCATGGCATACCGCGATCTAAGAGCTTACCTAACCGCGCTCGAAGAGCGAGGCAAGCTTAAGAGAATCAGCAAGGAAGTCGATAAGGACTGGGAAGTCGCCGCGGTCTGTCGTCAGACATTTTATAAAATACCGCCGCAACGCCGTCCCGCTTTGATGTTCGATAACGTCAAGGGCTTCGATACGCCGATCTGCGCCGGCGTGCTCGGCGCCTCGCGCGATATCTACGCCATCGGTCTGGAAACCGATGGGGTTGAAGGCATCAACCGTAAATGGGATGCGGCGCTGGAAAAACCGATTCCGCCGGTGATGATGAAAACGGGGCCGTGCAAAGAAAATATTTTGCATGGCAATCAGGTCGATATCGGAAAGCTGCCGGTGCCCGTCTGGACCGTCGGCGAAGACCCCGGCCCGTTCTTTACTTCGCCTTACGTCGTCACCAAGGATCCCGAGACGGGCATACGCAATGTCGGCACGTATCGGATGCAGGTCAAGGGGCCGAACAAGACCGGGTTTCTATTCGGCAAGCGCCAGGACGCCTCGTGGCACCTGCGCAAGCATAACGAGCTCAACCAGCCGATGCCCGTCGCTGTCGTGATCGGCGCCGACCCCAGCATCGGCTATGTGTCCGTATCGAAAATGTCCGAGGAGCTCGACGAGTACGCCGTCGCCGGCGCGCTGCGCGGCGCGCCGGTCGAGCTAGTGCCGTGCGAGACGGTGCCGCTCGAAGTTCCGGCGACCGCCGAGATCGTGCTCGAGGGCGAAATTCCCGCAAACTTCACCGAGATGGAAGGTCCGTTCGGCGAATACACCGGTTATATGGGTCCAGCGGGAAAAGGACCGGTCTTCAACATCAAATGCATGACCTTCCGCAATAATCCCGTCTACCAGGCATTTATCAGTCAGCGGCCGCCGTCGGAATCGAGTTGCATCCGCGGCGTCGGACGCGAGTGGCCGCTGTTCAAGCATCTGAAGTACAACCTCCGCCTGCCGATCAAAGACTTGCGTATGAAAGAGGCCGGCGGCAGCGGCGCTTACGTCGTCGTGTCGCTGAAAAAGCAGTTTAATGGGCAGGTGAAGCAGCTCATGTACGGTATATGGTCGCTGCGTACCGGCTTCGGGAAAATTACCGTGGTGGTCGACGAGGATATCGATGTATGGGATGACTTCGACGTCGACTGGGCGCTCAGCTGGCACGTGCGGCCCGACAAAGACGTGTACATCGAGCGCGACACGCAATCTGTCGGCTTGGATCCGTCTCAAGCGCCTAAGCAGGTGCCGCAGCACGATCCGATCAGGGACGTCGGTGCGCGGCTCGCCATCGATGCGACGCGCAAGCACGATTATCCGGCGATCGCGCTCCCGCCAAAGGATCACTTGGACCGCGTCGCGGCTCGCTGGAAAGACTACGGGATCGACAGCTAACGCCGCAGCTTCTCCGCCGCGGCGTGAATCGATTCGATAATTTTCTTGTAGCCGGTGCAGCGGCATATGTTGCCGTGCATGAAGTGCTTGATCTCTTCGTCGCTGGGGTTGGAGTTTTCCGCCAATAGCGCCTTCGCCGCCAGAATCATACCCGGCGTGCAAAAACCGCACTGAAATCCGCCGTGCTCGATGAAAGACTCCTGCAGCGGATGGAGCTTGCCGCCCGCGGCGAGGCCTTCGATCGTCTCGACGCGCTTGCCTCTGGCTTCGAACGCCGGCAACGTGCAGGAGCTGACCGGCCGGCCGTCGAGCAGCAGCGTGCACGCGCCGCATACCTCGACATCGCACGAGCGCTTCGCGCCCGTGAGGCCGAGGCGGTCGCGTACGACGTCGAGCAGGAGCTCGTGCGGCTCGATCTCCAGCTCGTAGGTCTTGCCGTTGACCTCCAACGAAATTGCCATCGTCTGCGCGCCGTGCGGCCGGTTCGTCAAACTAGCCATTCGTCTTCTCTCGTCACCGGCATTGCTCCGCCGCCTGCGTAAAGGCCCGCTTAAGCAAAACGCCGACGATGTGCTCTTTGTAATCTTTTGAGCCGTGCAAATCGCTGATTGCATCGCTCGCGCGTCCGGCGGCGGCGCCCGCCTCGTCGAGGCGGCGCGAGGCTTCGTCGAGCGATTTGCCACGTAGAAGCTCCTCGGCTGCGGAGACTCTGCGCGGCGTCGGCCCGGCGCAGCCGACCGCGATGCGGGCCTCGCGGACGGCATTGCCTTCGAGCGTCAGGAAAACCGCTACGCCGACGCTCGGGCGCTCCAGATAACCGAACTTCAAATACGCCCCGGCCGAGCGCGCCGGCAGGCGCGGAATGCGAATTTCCGCCAACAGCTCGTCGTCCGCCAAAGCGCTCTCGTAAGCATCGACGAAAAATTTTTCGATCGGGATCTCGCGGCGATCGTTGCCTTTAGCTGCGATCACGGACGCGCCGAGCGCGAGCAAGAGCGTGCCGGGATCGGCGTGCGGTTCGGCGAAGCATAGGTTGCCGCCGATCGTGCCGACTTCGCGCACGCGAATATTCGCCACGTTTTTTTCCAGCGCCACCAAAGCCGGGAGGTGCTGCATTATCAGGCCGTCCGTCGCAAGACGGCGGTGCGTGACGAGCGCGCCGATGCAAATCGAGCCGTTATCCAGCTTTATCTGATCGAGGCCGGGAATTTTTTTGACGTTAACGAGCCGCTCGTAGCGCGCGAGCCCTTCTTTCATCACCAGCAGCAGCTCCGTGCCGCCGGCATAGATGCGTGCGGTTTCGCCGTGGCGCGCGAGCAATGCGGAAGCTTCCGGAATGCTTCCCGGCTCTTCGAGGCGGAAGCGTCTGAGCATCTAGGCGTTGGCCTCGAGCTTCTGTTTGAGATTGGCGGCGAACTGGTCCATTACCTGGTCGGCCTTGCGCTTGATCATGCTGTGGCCGAGCGTGGCGAGCTTGCCGAGAATGTCGACGTTGGCCGCGAGCACGAGCTTCGTCTGATCGCCGTCGCCGGCGAGGTTCACCTCGAGCTCGACTTTCATCCGACTGCCGATCTTGCTGTCACTGCCGCTCGCCACCGCTTTGATGTAGGAAAGCTCGCGGCTCTCGATCACGTCGATGTTCATCGGGAATTCGACGCGGAACGGGCCGACCTTCTCCAGCATGGTCGCGGTGTAGTGCTTTCCGGCCTCGACCGTGCCGGCCTCTTTACAGCCTGGGACGCAGGCGATGAAGCGATCGACGTCCCAGAGAAAACGCCAAACCTTTTCTTTCGAGCTGCGAATATCGATTTCACGTTCGAAGCGCAAGGGAAGGTTCCTCCGGAGATATTTTCACCTAGCTATCAAATACGTCTGGAACGCGCAAGCAGAGCGGCGCACGGCGGGAATTTATCACGTGCCGGGATCGTCGACGACCACGTCTTTGACGTCCTTCAATTCCTTGCTGAGATAATCCTTCAGGCGTTTTTTCAAACGCTCCTCGATCTGCCGCACGCGCTCGCGGCTGATGCCGTAGCGCTCGCCAATCTCGCGCAGCGTGAGCGGCTCTTCGTTAAGCAGTCGCTCGCGGAAGATGACCAAATCCTTGTCCTTGAGACCGCTCGCGAACTGCTCGATCTTCTCCCCCAGCACCTGGCGATACTCCGCGTTGGCGACGCTCTCCTCGGGGTTCGCGCTGTTGTCCGGGAGAAAGCTCAGGAGCGTGGCCTCGCCGTCTTCGCCCATCGGCACGTCCGTCGAGACATCGCGGTTGGCGAGCCGCTGCTCCATCTCGATGACTTCCCCCTCTTTGACGTTGAGCCGCTCGGCGAGGAGCTTCGGCCCCGGAGTGAAGCCTTCAGCTTCGAGTCTTTCTTTTTCCTTCTGGAGATTAAAAAAGAGCTTGCGCTGGGCCTGTGTCGTCCCGATCTTGACCATGCGCCAGTCGTTGATGAGGTAGCGGATGATATAAGCGCGAATCCACCAGACAGCGTACGACGGAAAGCGGACGCCGCGGTAAGGGTCGAAATTCTTGACAGCCTCCATGAGGCCGATGTTCCCTTCCTGAATAAGATCGAGAAGATTACGGAACGCGCGCTGATATTCGCGCGCGATCATCACGACGAGCCGCAGGTTCGCCGTGACGAGCTTGTAGGCTGCCTGGACGCTCCCCTGCTCTTTGTATTCGAGCGCGAGCTTGTGCTCTTCCTCGCGGCTGAGAACGGGATAACGGCGGATTTCCGAGAGATAACGCTGCAGCGTGTCGGTTGGAACCAGCGCGTTCGCCAGCTTTTCCTCGGCCGCCGGGCCGGATTCATTATTAATATTGATCGCTTCGGCGAGCGGAATGTCTTCGCGGTTATCGGATGGCTTGGCCATTACATATCTCGAGGACAAGCGAACGGCGACTCAGCACGAAAAACTGGCGTGCTTTAAAATTTTAACCCGGAACAGGAAATCTGGCAAGATTGAGAAAAACGAAAGGGAGTCGCCTCAGGCGGCCCGTCCGGTGGGAGCGAGCGAGTTTTCCACTTTTTTTACTTTGCCTTCAGCGATCTCGCGCAGGGCGACGACGACTTCGCGATTATCGGAGTCGATCAGAGGCTTGGCGCCTTTAAAAAGCTGGCGCGCGCGCTGCGCGGCGAGTATGACCAACTCGAAGCGGCTCGGAACTTTCTGTAGGCAATCTTCGACGGTAATACGGGCCATACGATCCTCCGATTCGTCTTATAATTCACCAGATTTCGCGGCGAGAGTCAACCGCGCAAGCCGAGCCTTGACAACCCAAGGCGCGGCTTTTATGGTTTGCGCACGGGAGGTAACCCATTGCCGGGACTGCTGAAAAGAATCGAGCGAATATTCAGGCCGGAAGCGAACGGCCGCCAGGAATCCAACGATCCTCTCGATACCCTGATACAAAGCTATCGCGAGTTAAACCGCCTCGCCGCGCAAATCGCCGACCACGCGGAGCGCGCGCCTTACCCGGGAATGGCACAGACGCTACGGCGCGTCGCCGAAGAAAAGCGCTCCGTCGCCAACGCGCTCCGCGATAGGATAAACACTATCGGCGGAACACTCTACGAAATGCCGGTCGATATAGAATCGGGGGGCAACCACTGGGAGCGCATGGGCCGCGATTTGAGCGCCCATAGCACGCTGGAGACTCGTTTTTTGGAGCGCGCCGCGCGTTTGAACGAAAAAGCACCGGATGCCGCCGAGCTCCTGCGGCAGGCCGTCGAGCGGCAAAATCATCACGTGCGTCTTTTCATGGACCTGATCGCGCGCGCCGACCCTCAGGCACAACAGACGTGAGTTTTCAGCCTCCGAAGGAGCGAGCAATGCATAATCGCATCACGGCCGCGTCCGTGCTCATCGCACTCGCCGCGTTGACGGCAGGGACAAATGTCGCCGCCCAGGAAAAGGTCAGGATATCCTACAGCTCCGCCGACGCGACCAACTCTGTGTACTTCATCGCGCAGGAGCGCGGTTTCTATAAAAAATACGGCGTCGATACCGACCTGATCTATATCCAGAGCACGCCCATCAGCGTCACCAGCATCATCGCGGGCGATGTTAAAGTTGGCAATGCCGCCGGCAACGCGGTTGCGAGTGCGGTCGCGGGCGGCGTCGGTCTGGTCATGGTCGCCTGCTATATCAATACGCTGCCGTACGAACTGGTCGTCCAGGAATCGGTCAAGTCCGCGGAGGATCTCCGCGGCAAGAGCATCGGTATTAGCCGCATCGGCAGCGCGTCGGACACCGCCGCTCACGTCTTGATACGCGGTTTGGGCTTAACGCCTGTGAAGGATGTGCCGATCATCCAGGTTGGCGGACCCGGAGAGCGGGCGGCGGCCTTCCGCGGCGGTCGCATCGTGGGCTTTCCCTCGCCGCCTGGGATCATCAAACTCGCGCAAGGAATGCCGCACAAGGTGCTGATCAGCACCGCCGATCTACCGAAGCGCTTCGATTTTCCCTATATCTGCGCCAACACGACACGCCCCTTTTTGACGTCGCAGCGCGAGACAGTCCGGCGCATCGTCATGGCGCTCATCGAGGCGACGCACTTCTTCAAGACGCGCAAGGAGGAGACGAAAAAGATCGTCGCCAAATACAGCCGGCAGGACAACGAAGGTTATCTGGAAGACTCGTGGCAGGCGATGGCGAAGCTTTACGAGCGAATACCCCTGGTCACCCGGCCGGGAATGGAAGCCCAGATCCAGGAGGCTGGCCGGAAGCCCGGCGTTAACTTGAAATTCGAAGATATCGTGGACGAGAGTATCGTGCGGGAGCTCGACAAGAACGGCTTTATTGGAAAGGTTTATAACCCCTGAAACGCCTAATTAGCCGCCGCTCTAATGCTCGGAAAACTTCGCGCGGACGTGGCCGGAAAAGGCCATATCCAGAGCGAGGCTCGCCGCGATAGCATCCCACGCCTCTTCCGGCTGAAGGCCTCCTGTGGCTTGGTACGAGCGCCACAAAGTGACGATCTCCTCGAGGGTCGGATAGTCGAAACCCTGCATCCCCGTCGTGTCTCTTAGAACTTCGAGTTGGCTCATGCCCGGAGAAGAAAGCAAGCGATATGCCACGGCGATAAATACTTGATTTTCTAAGGAGAGGCACTGAGAACACAGGTACTCCAGGGCGAAGTTTGGTTAGTAATTGCCGCAATTTGGTACAAAATTACTGTCCTGGAGCGAGAGAAAAATCGTGATTCGGAGCTTAGTCGATGACGGCCACGGCTGAAATCTCCAGCATACAGTCCGGGTTGTAAAGACCCTTCACCTCGACCAGGGTAATGGCCGGGAAGTACTTGCCGAAAACTTCGCGGTAGCTGATCGCGATCTCCTTTTTGGCGGCTAAGTAGGCGGGCAGATCGGTGACATACATGGTCAGCACCGCGATCTGGTTTGGCCTGCCCCCTGCGCCCTCAACCGCCAGCTTGAGGTTGCCCATGACCTGCCGCCATTGGGCCACGAAGTCACCCTTCCCTACCACCGCGCCGGTCGCGTCGAAAGGCGCCTGGCCAGCGATATAGACCGTCCTTCCGGAGTTGATCTTTGCGACGTGGGCGTAGCCAATGGGCCGCTCAAGCCCCGTCGGATTTAAAAGCTCGAAAGACATCTTGCCTCCTCTCGAATATTAGCCGCGGCCCCAGGCGGCGATGAAATGCCTTAATTCGCCGACGATGTCCGTCGACTGGGCTACGTACGGCAAAATCATGCGCGTAGCGCCGGCTTGTTCATATGGTTTGAGTTTCTCGCGAACCTCGGCAATCGATGTCGCCGCAGCCATCGGCAGTCCTTCAAAAAGGCGATCCGTGATCAGCCGTCGCGCGGCGTGAAAGCCGCCGGATTTCCATGCCGCACGCATCGACTCGACTTCCTCGCCGAAACCCATGCGTGTTAGTAGATCGCGATAATAATCGGCCAGCGTGTAGTAGGTTATCGCGTGGCTGAGCGCCTCGCGCGCCTGCGCGCGCTCCGGCGCGACCGAGCAACGGACTTTGCAAATGATCTCCATCGCGGCGGGATCTTTTCCCGCCTCCTTGGCGCCATCCCTCACCTGCTCGGCGATGCGGCGAATTTCCGGCGGATTCGCCATGTTGATCAGCACGCCGTCGGTGAGCTTGCCGGCGAGCTTCGTCATCATCGGGCCGAAAGCTGCCAGGTAGATTGGAATTTTTCTACCCGAAGCCTTGAAGGCCATCTTGAAGCCGTGGGTGGAATAAAACTCGCCGTTGAAATCCAGCTTCTCGCCGCTCATCGCGCGCCGGACAATCTCCAAATATTCCTTCACGCGCGCGAGTGGTCGATCCGACGGCAGGCCGTGCCAGCCGGCGATCGTCGGATTGGACACGCCTAGCCCGAGCAGGAAGCGGCCCTGCGACAGCTCGTCGAGGCCGAGGGTCTGGAGTGCGAGCGTCGCCGGCGTGCGCCCGAGGATATGGTAAACCGCCGAGCCGATCTTGAGCGTCTTCGTCACGGCCGCCACCGCAGAAAGCATGACCGTCGGATCTTTATTGTTCGCCTCTCCGCCCCAGGCGCAGTCGAAGCCGTTCGCTTCCGCCATGCGCGCAAGCTCCGGAATCGCATCCATCGGCAGCTGCGCGCCGGAGTTGAACTCGATGTCGATTTTCATTGTGACCTTAAATGCGCCGGAATTTTTGCAGTCGGAAGCTAGCCGATAACATCAATCGAACTGTGGATCAACCATCGTCGCCCAAAGTACATTGACAACCTCGATGAACGATTGGAAAATCTCCGCTGTCGGCACAGAAAGGAATCGAAAATGATCGCCAACGATATTTTCCTCGACGCGTTCGCGCGCGTTTACGAATCGCTGCATCGCACGCTGGCGGATCTAGACGAGGACGAGCTCGCGCGCGAGCCGCATCCGTCTATCGGCTGGCTCGCCTGGCGGCTCACGCGGGTCATGGACAGCAACGTCGCACAGCTCTCCAGTCGCGAGCAGCTCTGGATTGCCAATGGCTGGGCGGCTCGCTTCGGCATGCCGCCCGAGCCCGCCGATTACGGCCGCTCGCACACGCACACGCGCGAGCAGGTGGGCGCGTTTCGAGCGCCGGCGAAATTGCTGCTTGCGTATCACGACGTCGTGTACGAGGTGACAAAATCATTCTTAAAATCGCTCAGCGCCGAAGACCTGGCGCGCGAGCTCGACGAGCCCAGATTTCAGCCGCCTCCGACCGTCGCCGTGCGCCTTGTCAGTGTGTTGGAAAACGCGATGACGAACGAAGGGCAGATTATTTATTTGAAGGGCTACCATCGCCTCGGCGGCTATTTCCCGCACGAGGCGAAGGACCCGAGCGGGTATCGGTAACGTATTATTGAGGCTTCATGAGCAACACAGATGACCGCAATCTCGCGTGCCGAACAGCACCTAAAGATCCGGAGCGCGCTTTGCAATTCGCACGTCGAATTCCTGACCATTGGTTCCGTGCTCAAGCATTGTCATGTGTCGCACGGTACACAACGGGGAAGCAAGTTGAGCAACTAGCACGCGAAGCGTTGCGTACTGCGCGTCAGAGTGAGGATGCCTACAAAACGACCGCAGTTTCAGCTTGGCCCATTCGGGCGCTGATCGAATGCGATCGCATCCAAGCAGCCGAAGCCGCTCTCAAAGAGGTTCTTCAAGATATTCCGCAAATTCAACCTCTTGCCTCCCGAGCCGAAGCTTTAGCCTTACTGTGGCAGGCAGTATTCCCAGCGGGCAATGTGTTTCGAGACGCGGTGTTGAAAACGATAACAAGCTGCTGTGACCCCGATGGCCATTGGCGATCGGCCCGTCTCTATCGGTGCGTCGCATGGACGTTCGCCTCCGAGAACACGACCACCGCAAAAGCTTTTGTTGAGGGAATGCCCGATGGTAAAGCAAAGCTCACGGCAATGAAATTATTGCGTGCCGGAAAGGCCTATCCGCCACGAGAATTCTTTGCCGACGGGCGGACTTGAGGTTAGTTAACCATCCACCGGTTGCATTCCCGCCCACCCTCATTTAAAGATCAAACAAAAAATCAGGAGGCCCGCATGCCGCCCGAACGCCCGATCAAGCTTTACGATTTCGCTAGCTCGCCCAACTGCCAGCGCGTCGTGGTCGTCCTGGAGGAGAAAAAACTTCCCTACGAGAAAGTGCCGATCGATCTCAAGAAGATGGAGCAGAAAAAACCCGACTTCTTGAAGCTCAATCCTTACGGCAAGGTTCCGGTGATCATCGACGGCGCGACCGTGCTCTACGAGTCGCTCGTCATCAACGAATACCTGGAAGAAAAATATCCCGAGACGCCGCTGCTGCCGAAAGACGCCGGCAAACGCGCAAAAGCGCGCATCCTGCTGGATTACGGGATGAATCATCTCGACGGGCCTTATCAGAAAATACGCAAAGAGATGATGAAGGACGAGAAAGAGCGCGATCAGCAGCTCATCGAAGGCGCGCGCAAGGAGCTCAAACACTTGCTCGGCCGCCTGGAGCGCGAGCTCGGCGATCAGGCGTATCTAGCCGGCGACTTCTCACTTGTCGACGCCGCGCTGATCCCGAGATTCGTGCGGTTGGCCGGCATGGGAGTGCTGCCCGATCCGTCGCTGCCGAACATAGGAAAATGGATCGAGCGCATGAAGCAGCGCCCGTCGGTGCAGAAAATTCTATAGCGCTTGCCGCCATCCGCTGCAGTTGAAAAATCGCCGCCGTCCGATTTAACTGGATGCTTGCAATTGGAACGCGGCGGCTTATCCGTTTTCATTCCTTTACTGCGCCGCTGGCTGCGCGCCGGCGCGCCGCGGTACGCCGGCGAGATTTCGCTCTCCGGACTTAAGGCCAAAGTACGAGTTTCCTGGGCACGGCACGGCGTTCCACACGTTTATGCAGAGAACGTAGGCGACCTCTTTTTCGCGCAGGGATATCTGCACGCGCAGGAGCGCCTCTGGCAAATGGAGATCAACCGCCGCGCGCTCTGCGGACGCTCCGCCGAGATTTTCGGCGACCGGCGCCTTCCCGGTAATCTTTCCGCCTACCTCCGCGACAAGAGGTTGACGGATCTCGACTATTTCCTCCGCCTCGTCGGGATGCGCCGTGCCGCGATCGCTTCACTGGCCCTGCTCTCAGAAGACGAACTCGCGGTTCTTGAAAGCTACAGCGCTGGAATAAACCGGTACATCGAAGCGCATCTTAAGTCGCTGCCGTTTGAATTCCGCTTGCTGCGCTTCGAGCCGGAGCCGTGGCGCCCCGAAGACACGCTGACGCTGGGAAAAGGTTTCGCGTTTTTTCTGTCGACTTCTTTGTTCACTCGACTCTCATGGATGACGCTCGCTGCGCGCCTGCACGACGCGCCTGCGAAACTGGCTTCGCTGCTTCCGCGCTATCCCGCTGGCGCGCCGAGCATTACACAGGCGGTCGCGGTCGAAGCCGAAGAGCTGCTGCGCTTCGTGAGCGGCACGTTCGAGGTCTACGGTCCGGCTGCCGGTCAGGGCAGCAACAGCTGGATCGTCGCGCCGCAGCGCTCCGCGACGGGAAGCGCGATTCTTTGCAACGATCCCCACCTGAAACTCGATGTTCCATCGACGTGGTACCTCATGCACCTCACAGCCGGCGACTTCGAAGTATGGGGTGGCACGATTCCCGGAATGCCGTGCGTCCATATCGGCCGCAATCGCCGCATCGCGTGGGGCGTGACCGCGGGCCTGTGCGACGACGCGGATCTCTACCGCGAACAGCTCGATCCTGCCGATCCGGGTTTCTACGGCACCGGGGCGGCGCGAAATCCGTTGAGAGTCCTGGAGGAGAAAATCGCAGTTCGCGGCGGAAATACGCTGACCAGAAAAATTCGCCTGACCGGGCACGGACCGCTTATCAGCGATGCCATTCCATGCGGCGTCGACACCTCGACGGCGCTCGCGCTCAAGTGGACCGCGCACGCGCCGAGCCGGGAGATGCGCGTGCTTTACGAGGCGAATCGCGCGCGGGACTGGACCGGCTTTCGCGCGGCGCTGTCACATCAGACCGCGCCGTCGCTGAATTATCTCTACGCCGATCGCGACGGGAACATCGGCTACAACTTGGCGGGCGCAGTGCCCATTCGCGCGCGGCGGCCATCGTACCAAACGCTGGACGGCACAAAGATGGCCGACGAATGGAAAGGCTATATTCCGTTCGAGGCACTACCGTCTCTTTACAATCCGCCCGAGGGAGTTATTGCGACCGCGAACAACGATGTCGCCGGCGGCGATTATCCGTATCACGTCTCCGACCTTTTCGAGCCGCCATACCGCATCGGCCGCATTAAGGAGCTGTTGGCGTCAAAAGAACGCCTATCCATCGCGGATATGGCGCGCATCCAGCAAGACACCGTGTCGCTGCATGCGCGAAGCATTCTTCAAATCCTCCGAGACGATTTGGAAGCGATCGCGCGAGGCAAGGAAAGCCTTCGAGACGCTGCGCGTTTGCTGCTCGACTGGGATGCAGATTGCGAAATCGGCAGTAACGCAGCGGCGTTGTTCCAGTGCTTTTACCACCACCTGAGCCTGAATCTTCTCGCGCAGGCAATTGGCGAGGACCTGTTTCGCGCGTACGTCGAGATCTTCAATCAATCGCTCGCGCCGATAGAGGCGATCTTGAGCGACAAACAATCGCCGTGGTTCGCCGATACCCCGCGCAGCAGGCTGGTCGCGGCAAGTCTTACAGCTGCGGTGGCGGACCTCACGCGGCGATTAGGCCGCCATATGAGCCGCTGGCGTTGGGGCGATCTGCATCGATTGCGCTTAAGCCACCCCTTCAATGGTTCGAGGCAGCTTGCTCGCTTGTTGTCGTTGGCGCCTGTTCCGTCCGGCGGCGACGGCGTTACCATCAACTTAGGCTTTTTCAGTCGCTCTCATCCCTATGCGCATACCGTCGGCCCCTCGCTCAGAATGATTGCCGACCTGGCCGATGGCGAGCGAACTCATATCGTCATTTTGCCAGGGCAATCGGGCCATTTTTTATCGCCTTATTACAACGACCAGCTTCCGCTGTGGCTTGATGGACGCTACCTGTCGGCCGAAGAACCGCAATCCGAGGCGTCCGATGGAAGCTTGCTCGCGCTCGTTCCCACCCAAGGACACTCTTGACACGCTCCCAGGGTTCGCCTATTTACGTGGGGGCTTCTCTGCGGGTGAAACGAGTAGAAGCGCCTGGCTGGGCACACTAAAGGGCGCGTTTTTTCTATTCGCCTGCATGATTTGGTCGCGCTCAACGTCTAAGCACGAAGGAGGTTTGTTATGACCGGATGGAAACGGTTCTCGCTCCACGCGGTCTCCTGCCTTATGTTCCTTCTCGCCGCCGCTCTGCCGGCCGCCGCACTCCAGGTTGGAGACAAGGCGCCGGATTTCGAGCTCGACAGCACGAAAGGCGGCAAGCTCAAGCTCAGCAGCCTCAAAGGCAAAAACGTTCTCATCAACTTCTACGTGCTCGACTTCAGCCCAACTTGAATCAAGGACCTGCAAGCGTCCGGTTCGGACAGTTACGACAAGTTCAAGGCGGAAAATACAGAAGTCGTCGGCATCAGCGCCAACGCGCCCTTCTCACAAAAGGCTTTCGCGGATTTCGCCAAGATCAATTATCCGCTGCTCAGCGACCGCGACGGCAAGATTCTGAACGCCTACGGAGTCTTCGATCCCGAGCGGCGCGTCGCCAAGCGCTCCTACGTGATCATCGATAAAGAAGGCGTCGTCAAATACTACGACATCCGGCCTTCTAACACCGAGAAAGATCTTCTCTCGACCGATCAGCTTTTAAACGAAGTTAAAAAAGTCAACCAAGGCAAGTAACAACAAACCCGAAAGGAGCGGATGATGATGCATCGAGGACTGTTTCAGGCGGTATTTTTGACTCTAGCCGTCGTTCTGATCGCGCCGCATGCGTTCGCGCAGCAGGACGTGATCGAAAAGCGCCAGAAGCTGATGAAGGGAAACGGGGCCGATGCGAAGGCCATCAAGGGCGCGCTCGAGTCGAAGGATTACGCAACCATCGAGACGAAGGCCAAGGACATCGGCAACAACATGGACAAGGTCAACGACCTCTTCCCGAAGGGCAGCACTTCGGATAAGTCGCGTGCGCTGCCGGCCATTTGGGAAAAATGGGACGACTTTAGCAAACACCCCGCCAAGGTGAAGAAAGCGGCCAACGACGTCGCCGACGCCGCCAAGGCTAAAGACGACGCCGCGCTGCCGGCGAAGGTGAAAGCGCTCGGCGAAGCCTGCGGCGCCTGCCACAAGAATTACCGCGCGGAGGAGAAAAAGGGATAGGATTTCTCTAAAGTTGGGCGCTGTGGCCCGGGAGGAGGCTTTTGTATGAAAGCGAAATTGCTTGTCTTTTTCTTTACGCTTTCGGTTGTCGCCGTTTACTCGTCCCACGTGTGGGCGCAGAATGTAAAGATAACGCCGGTCGGGTCCCACACGACGCAATTTTGCCGTAACGATCGCGCGCTCCTCTTTGAAGACCCGGAGGGGCTGAGAATTCTATATGACCCGGGCCGGTCCGTTGCGGGCGGCACAGACCCGCGTCTTGGCAATGTTCACGTGATGATATTGAGCAGCGTGCATGCCGACCACATCGGCGACATAAAGGCTACCGCTGTGAATGCCGGAACCTGCGGGGCGCCGACGACGACGTCAGCTGCGCCGAATTCGAATTTTGCCGAAATAGCAGTAGCCAAAAATGCCACCGTCATTAGCGGCGGCGAGATGACGGATTACTTGACCGCGAAAATCACCGCCGCCGGCGGAACCCTGACGGCCTGTCCCGGCGTCGTTGATCTCACGGTTTCCGATCCTCCGTCGGCGACAAATCTTCGCACGTGCGTCTTGCGCCACGGCGGGAAAAGAATCGTTCACGTCACAAACACAAATAATCCCGGCGTCCTGATCACTGTAGTTCGAGCCGATCACAGCAACGGCGTGCCGCGAGCCCTTTTGACGGATCCCGAAAAAACCGAGCTCGCTCCCGACGGTCTAACGGCGTATGCCGGCCCCGAGAACGGGTTCGTTTTAATCTTTAGCAACGGCTTGTCTGTATACCTTTCGGCCGATACCGGACAGACAAGCGACATGGCGACCATCGTCAATGGCTATTACGGGGCCAAGCTCGCAGTGGTCAACATGGGCGACGTATTCAGCATGGGTCCCGAAGAGGCGGCGTTCGCCGTCAAAACGTTGATTAAGCCCAAGGCGGTAATTCCTTCTCACGCAAACGAACAGGCGACAGATACCAGCGGCAATGTCCTCGCCGGGACTCGAACGGATCGTTTTATCGGACTGGTGAAGGGCATACCCGCATACGTACCTCTCAGCGGCGTGACGATGGAGTTCGACGGCAACGGCAAGTGCGTCGCCGGTCCCGGCTGCTGAGCCATCACTGATGGATTTACGTCGGAGCCCCGCAAGGGGCTCCGACGCTTCGTAGTCGATGCTTTCCCAAGCCCCCCTTGGGACTCGAGCTCGACATGGCGTGCGCAATCCGACTCAAAGGGGGGTGCCATGAACAAGATACAAGTCGTAGCGGTCTTGAGCGTCATACTGGCGCCGATCTTTAGCTCGACAGTCATCGCTATTCCCGCGCGCGAAGTGCGCTGGGACGGCATCGTCGGCGTAATTCAGACGGGAAACGTCGTCGGCTCCGGGACCGGTGCGGTCACGGGCGCCGGGCAGCCGTGGGTAGCCACTGGCGGGCGAGCCGAGGTCGACTTGTCGGACGGTGACTTGAGGTTCGAAGTCGAAGGCCTTGTGCTCGCGGGCGGCAACAGCATCGGCACCCGCGGCACCAACACACAAGTGCGCGGCACGCTGGTATGCGATACCAACGGCAGCGCGGGAGGCGGTAATTCCGTTTTGGTGAATACTCCGCTTGTGGCGCTCAGCGCACAAGGCGACGCGGATTTCAGCGGCAACGTGGGGCCGCTGCCTGCGGTCTGCACAACCGAGCCTGACATCGCCTTTCTCATCCGCAGCGCCGGCGGCAACTGGTTCGCGGCGGGCATCGTCCGCGAGCCCTAGCACAACGAACGGTCCTCCGGTGTCATTCAAAAGGCCTCCGGCAAGCACTCCGGAGGCCTTTTTTTGCCGCTTTCTTTTGGTATTCGATTCATCTAGAATCCGCGCGATTCGATTCGGCGTAGCAGCAAAGAGGAGGCGGGAATGAAAGCACGTTGCTGGACGTTATGGCTCACGGCTGTCGCGGTCTGCGGCTGCGCCACCATAGGCGGCGGCGAAGGCCGCGATAAAATATCCATCCTCGTCGACCTCGATCCCGCGAGCTCGGATCGCACTATCATCGTCGAGAGCATCACCGCCGATGCGCAGGGACGCCTATACATGGGCGACCGCGTGAGCGGCAACATCCTGCGCGTCGATCCGAAGTCGCCGAAGCCCGAGGCGGTCGCACATATCGAACCTCGCGACATCGCCGGCAAGAAAGTCAATGGCGACGCGAGCGGCGTTGACTTCAATCGCGAAGGCGACCTGTTCATCGCCAGCGGCCCTTTCAGCGAAGTGCTGCGCGTCCGCGCCGCCGATCTGAATCCCCAAAAGCCAGGCCGCCCGCAAACTTTCGCGACCGGCGCCGAAGGCGCTAACGGTATCGTCTTCGACAAGCAGGGAAATCTGTATATCTCCGGCGGCCGAAGCGGCAAGATTTATCGCATCGGCCCGGCAGGCGGCGCGGCGCAACTGTTTGCCGACATTCCCGCCTTCGTCCGCAAGCTGCCCGACGGCAAAAGCGAGCAGGCGACCGTCGCCAACGGTCTCGCTTTCGACGCTAGCGGCGCGCTTTTCGTCGGCGATACGGCGCGGGGAGCGATCTGGAAAATATCCATCGGCGCCGACGGCAAGGCCAGCAAGCCGGAAAAGATCGCCGAGAGCCCGTTGCTCGAAGGCGCCGACGGCATCGCCTTCAATCGCGCCGGCAAGCTCTGGGTGACCGCCAACGAACGTAACGCGCTGGTAACCGTTTCGACCGACGGAAAAGTCGAAGAGTTCGCGAAGAACGACAGTAAGGGGCCGCTCGAATTTCCGTCGGCGATCGTCTTCGTCGGCGATACCGGCTACATCAGCAACTACGATGTGCCGCGGCGCGACAATATAGACGCCAACGGCAAGACGGCGCTTGACGGCGTCGGCGCATCGGTTGTGCGCGTAAGGCCTTAGCGGTTCCGATGAATCGACGACGGCGCGCCGATTGCTGGAGTCGACCCGTTTAAACCATGCCGCCGCTGCTCTCGCTCAATCAAGTGTGCCGCGAGTTTCAGGTGCGCGGCCGTCAAGTCGTCGCCGTCGACACGCTCGATCTCGCCGTCGAAGAGGGAGAGTTCGTCACGGTCGTCGGCCCGTCCGGATGCGGCAAGTCGACGCTTTTGAATCTCGTGGTCGGTCTCCTTCCGCCGAGCGCCGGCCGTATCGTCTACCGCGGTCGCGCTGTCGAGGGCATCAACACCGCGATCGGCTATGTCACGCAGAAAGACAACCTGCTGCCCTGGCGGACACTGGTCGAGAACGTGGAGATCGCGCTGGAAATTCGCGGCGCGGCGAAAAACGAGCGGCGCCGGCGCGCCGGCGACCTGATCGGCCAGGTCGGTCTGTCGGGCTTCGAGGATCATTATCCGCACGAGCTTTCCGGAGGCATGCGCCAGCGCGCCAATATTATCCGCACGCTGATCTACGATCCGGAGCTCATCTTGATGGACGAGCCGTTCGGCCCGCTCGACGCGCAGACGCGCATCGTGTTGCAGGATCAGCTGCTCAAGCTCTGGCGCGCGTCGCGAAAGACGATTCTCTTCATCACGCACGACCTCGTCGAGGCGATCACGCTGGCGGACCGCGTCGTCGTCATGACATCGCGTCCCGGCCGGGTGAAACACATCGCGGCGGTGCCGATCCCGCGGCCGCGCGACGTCTATCAAATTCATATGAGCAGCGAATTTCGCGAAGTATACAATAAGCTCTGGAACGAGCTCCGCCCCGAAGTCGCTCCGGCGTAAGCAGAGAAAGGAGACGATCATGAAACGACTGGCCCTTCTGGCGCTCACCGCGGCCGTTTTTCAGCTCGGCTGGACGGCCGCATGGGCGCAGAATCTCCGCAAGGTGAAGATGACGATCCCCGTCGTCGCCCACTCGATGACGCCGATCTACGTCGCGCAAGGCAAGGGATATTTCAAGGAAGAAGGCCTTGAGGTCGACGTTACATCGACGAACGGCGGCGGCCCGGACATCCGCGCGCTCATCGCCGGCGACGTCGACTTCAGCTTCACCACCGGCGACAATGTCGTGCTCGCGCAGCAGGAGGGCAAGAAACTCCTGATGGTCGCCAGCGGGCTCAATAAAATTTTCATCAACTGGGCGATGCACAAGGAATCGGCGAAGGCCAAGGGCATCACCGAGTCTTCTTCGCTCAACGACAAGCTAAAGGCGCTCAAAGGGCTGACGATCGGGTTCACCAATCCCGGCGCCCTGACCGCGCACCTCGCCGGCTTCGTCACACGCAAAGCCGGCTACACACCGCAACAGGACGTCAATATGATTGCCATCGGCTCCGGGCCGACGTGGGTCGCGGCTTTGGAGAATCGCAAAGTGGACGTCGCCCTCACCGCGCCGCCTGTTCCGGAAACCGCCGTCAGCCGCGGCTTCGCGATCCCGTTCTTGAGCTACACGCAATATTCCGAGCTGGGCGCGCCGGAGTTCTTGATGGAAAATCTGATCGTCCGGCCCGATACCGCCGCTAAGGATCCGGAACTCGTGCGTAAAATGACGCGCGCGGTCGTCAAGGCGAACAAATGGGCGGCGCAGGCGACGCCCGAGCAACTGGCCGAGACTCTTAAGCCGTTCATGGCGCAGATCGATCCGGCGCTATTGCTATCGGGAGCGAAGGCCGTCATCCCGACCATCAGTCCGGACGGCCGCACGAGCGAGCGCAGCGTGCAAGTCACGCAGGATATTCTCGAGCAGGCGGGAATTCTGAAGAAGCGCATGCCGTATTCGGAGCTGGTCGCGAACGAGTTCCTTCCCAAATGACTGGACGCGGCAGACTCTTCGTTTACCGCTTGCTCTTCGGTTTTGTTTTGCTGGCCGCTTGGGAGGCGGCGTCGGGCAGGCTGATCGATCCTTTCTGGGTCTCGCGCCCGTCGGACATTTTTAAATATCTCTGGGGCGTCTTCGCAGACGGCTCGATCTTCGGGCATCTCGCGATCACGCTGTACGAAACGTTCGTCGGCTTCTTCATCGGCGCCACCAGCGGAATCGCGCTCGGCTTTTTCCTCGCGCGCAAGGAGGTCTTGGCCCAGGTGCTCGATCCCTATATCGTCGCCTTCAACGGCATCCCGAGGATCGCGCTCGCGCCGCTTTTCATCATCTGGTTCGGCATCGGGCCGAACTCGAAAGTTATTCTTGTCGTCACCGTCGTTTTCTTTCTGACCTTTTTCAATACCTATGCGGGCGTCAAAGGCGTCGACGTCGAGCTCAAAAATATTCTCCGGGTCATGGGCGCGAGCGAACGGCAGATCCTGTTCAAAGTAACGATTCCTGCGACGGTGCCGTGGATCGCGACCGGTCTCAAGATCAGCCTGCCGTACGCGATCGTCTCGGCGGTCGTCGGCGAGTTCATCGCGGCGAGCAAAGGCCTCGGCTACCTCATCAACTACAACACCTCGCTTTTCTCGACGACGGGCGCGCTGGGCGGAATTCTGATCCTCGCGCTCGTCGTCGTGCTCTGCAACGAGATCATCAGCCGGGCGGAAGCCTACCTGCTCAGGTGGCGGCCCCGGGAAAACGGGCGGAAATCGAACGAGCTTTACTGACGCTCCGGCTTGACATGCCCGAGGCGGGCACGTAAGTCGATACTACCAGCACCTCGTTTCAGGAGGCTTCATGAGTTTGCGAATTTTCCTTGGTATCGCCGCCACTCTATCGTTGTTCGTCTTGTCTGCCGCCGCCCGCGCGCAGAACGCCGCGCGCGCAGAATTGAAGAGCGGCGAGGGAAAATCCGTCGGCAGCGCGGAGTTCAGGGAAAACAAAGAAGGCGTGCTCACGATCCTCCGCGTCCACGATTTACCCCCCGGCCTCCACGCCGTTCACATTCACGCCGTCGGCAAGTGCGAAGGGCCGCAATTCACGAGCGCCGGCGGCCATTTCAATCCTGGGCAGAAAAAACACGGGTTTAAAAACCCCGAAGGGCCGCACGCCGGCGATCTCCCGGATCTTCTCGTCGCAAACAACGGCGCAGGCCGCTTCGAGGCCGTGACCGACGCCGTCACCTTCGCGGCCGGTGCGAATTCGCTGTTCGATCAGGACGGCAGCGCCATCGTCGTCCACGCGACGGCGGATGACAATACGACCGATCCCTCGGGCAACTCCGGCGACCGCATCGCCTGCGGCGTGATTCAGAAAAGCAAGAAGTAAACTCAGGTAAGCACTTTAGGTATTGCCCGAAAACCTTGCGGCGCGTTCGGATCGGCGGATTTATCTAAAGCGGCCCGAAATTCTGCGGAGTTCTTTGAGGAATTCTTCGTCAAATTCGCCACCGAATGCTTGGACCTTTCGTACATCTTCCCAGGTTTTATCGTAATTTTTGATACCGAAGTATAAGAGCGCGCGCGCATAATAGGCATCCCGGTATTTTGGTGCTTGCTCGATAGCTTGAGTCAAATCGGCGATGGCCTGCTCGAAATGCCGTTGATCCCCATGCGTGAGTCCTCGACCGTAGTATGCAAGCGCCTCAGTGGTGTCCAACTTGATGGCACGGTCGTAATTCCACAGTGCATTTTCATATTCATGTCGCTTTCGATAAATGCTCCCGCGATTCGCATACGGGGCTGCATATCCGCGTTTACCGCGGCGGTTGTACGCGGTAACGTCTCTCGGATCGATCTGAAACGCTCTCGTGCAATCGGCGATCGCCTTGTCGTATTCGCCTTTCTCCAATACGCGAGCGAGCGGATGTGATATGAAGCCGGATTTGGGTTGTATTTCGACCATGCGATTGAAGTCGGCGAGCGCCAGATCGGACTTTCCCAGGTACAAATACAGCTCACCTCGGCGAGAAAGATAGAGCCACACCGGCGCCGATTGCACCGCCAAGTCGTAATATGCGAGCGCCTGTGCATACTCTCCATTAACTTGATACTGTCGCGCGCGGTTGGCATAGATTTCCGCGTCGCGACCGGGCCGATCGACTACACGCACCCGGAGGCACAAAGGATGGAGAAGATCAGAACCCTGCGCCGCGCGGAAAAATTCCTTGTAATTTTGCTCATTTCATCAAACCTATCGCGATGTAGCGTCGGCGCGCTACATTGACAAGCACGGTTAAAAACTTTAAAGAAGTCTTATACTTACCTCCAATTACAAAAGGAGCATTATGACGCTAAATCGCGCGTTATCGAGCGCCTTCATCCTCGCCTTGCTCTCTCTTTTTTCTTCATCCGCATCCGCTCAGCTCACGAAAGTCAACGTCGGCTACAGCGCGATCAGCGGCGACCAGCTGCCGCTCTGGGTGGGAAAAGAATTGGGGATTTTCGAGAAGAACGGCTTGGACGTACAGCCGATATTCTTCACCGGCGGCAGCACAGCGATCCTCGCCCTCGTCTCCGGCGACGTGCCGATTACACAGGTCTCCGGTCCCGGGTTGGTATCCAGCGCGCTCGGCGGCTCCGACGCCGTATTTATTGCCGGTGGCATGACGTCGCTGAATTATGTCCTGATGGGCAAACCCGGGGTCACTTCCGCGGAGCAGCTGAAGGGCGGCAGCGTGGCGATCAGCCGCTTCGGCTCGGCGACCGATACGATCGCGCGCTTCGCACTGAGGAAAGTCGGCCTCACACCGGTGAAGGACGTGACCATCGTACAGGTGGGCAGCGGACCGGATCGCCTCGCTGCGATTCTGACCGGCAGGGTCACCGCCGCTGTCATCAATCCGCCGTCGAACTTTCAGGCCGAGAAAAAAGGCTTGGCGGTTCTCGCGGATGTCGCCAAGATGGGGCTCGTTTTTCAACACACGGGGCCGGCTACGACGCGGAAATTTATCCGCGAGCACCAGGACATCGTCCGGCGCTACGTTAAGGGCCATGTCGAGGCGGTGCACCGGATGTACACCGACAAGGAAGGCACGATAAAAGTCCTGGCGAAATATATGGGCGGCGGCGTCGACCGTGAGATTCTGGAAAAGTCCCGCGAGAACGTTCTGACCGAGGCTCTTCTTCCGAAGAAACAGTACCCGACGATGGAAGGCCTCAAGTTCGTAATTGAAGATCTGGGGGAGCGCGATCCGCGCGCCAAGGCGGCCAAGCCGGAGCAGTTCGTCGATTTGACCTTTATAAAGGAGCTCGATCAGAGCGGTTTCATCGACGGCTTGTATAAGAAAAAGTGAGGCGGCATTTCGGAGTAGAAACGAAACTCGCCCGCGTCGGCGGATTTCTCGTCGGTCGCGGCTTCCTCGTCTTGTGCCGTGCTTGAAGACTCCAGCGCTTCTCTGTTCTCCCCGACCTGAGCTTCCGACCTTGCGCTCTGCTCGCGCCGTGCCGATGCGTAGTCGTTTTGCCGCAGTGTAACCCTCGGCTCGACGTTCTGCGTCGGCGGGACAGATTTCGCCGGCGTTTTGGCCGGAGCAGGCATTTTAACGGTTCCGGTAATGGTCTCGGCTGGGTACTCGGCGGACTTCACTGCGGCATGGGATTCCACCTTGGCCGGTGATGGCGGCGCGGGGTTCGCGGCGGGAGTATCAGCGGGCACGCGCTGAAAAGTATAAAAGGCTAAAATGGCGGCGAGCATCACCCCGGCAGCTCCGAGCGGAGCACGCAAGCTGCGCCATGTTGGAATGATATGCCGGAAAGTGTTCGGGACAGGCTGTTGTTGGTTTTGAAGCCGGATCAGCTCGCGGCGGCACTCGGAACAGGCGTCGCAGTGTTCGAGCACAAGCGCGGATTGAAACAATGTCAATCGGGAATCGAGAAAACCACGAAAAAGCTCTTTAACATCCTCACAGACCATCGAGCCGACCGGGCTTGCTGAAGCCCGCCTCCTCTCATCCCACAGCGGCGCACAGTGCCCGCGATAAATATTGTAGATGACGAGAGGCACTGATAAAAGAGGGGTGCCCCGAGGTTGTCGGGGCGCGCCGTGGACCAGCAAACGCTTTTGATTATCGTCGAGACGGTACTGCGCATCGGGTTCGGGCTGCGTTTCCTGACCAGCGGGATAAGCAACATCCGGCGCTGGCCGAATCCGGTCCGGAACGCGGAGCTTGTCTTCCCTTTCGGCACAAAATTTTTCGGCGCGGTCGCCGTGTTTCTAATGGTCGGCGGCGCGGCCGGATTGATTCTGGGCCTGGCGACGCGCACCGCGGCGTTGATGATCGCGCTGTTTCTGCTGCCGACGCTGAAAATTCAATCTTATTGGCTGAAAACACTGCCCGGAATGATCGAGGATGTCCGCGACGCCGTCGGAGAAGCGGCTCGGCCCAAGTTTCAACGTATTGCACGCGCCGCCTATCATTCGCACGAGACCGCGTGGCAGGCGAATGTTCTATTTATATTGCTCGCATTGTACTTCGCGATCCGCGGCTCAGTCGCCTTCGGGTTGGACAACCTTTTCTAGCAAAATGATTACGGACAAGCGTGGCGAGGCCGCCGCAGCCGACATCGAGCGGTGGGCGGAGAGGATCATCGAGGGCACCGGCGCGGGAGTGTCGGTTTACGACGACGCCGATTCGAGCACGTACGTGCTGCGGTTGGCGCGCGGCAGCCGCGTGCTGCTGTTTCGCCTGTCACAGGCGCAGGTGCATACCGATGGCCGCGAAGCCGAGTGCGAAAAAAGCCTGCGGACGAAGCTCAAAAATTTGTGACGAGAGCGGGCGAGCCGCTACTTTCCCCTGAGCTCGCGGGCAGCGTCTTTGGCGAAGTAGGTCAGGATCATGTCCGCGCCCGCGCGCCGGATCGACAGCAGAAGCTCCATCACGATTCTGCGCTCGTCGATCCAGCCGTTCTGCGCCGCGGCTTTGATGAGCGAGTACTCGCCGCTGACGTTGTACGCGGCGACGGGATAGCCGAACTTCAGCTTCACACGATAGACGATGTCGAGGTAGGCCATCGCAGGCTTAACCATGACGATGTCCGCGCCCTCGCGGATGTCGAGCTCGACTTCCCGCAGCGCCTCGTCGGCGTTCGCCGGGTCCATCTGATAGGAGCGGCGGTCGCCAAACTGCGGCGTCGACTCGGCGGCGTCGCGGAACGGTGCGTAAAACCCCGAGGCGTACTTGGCGGCATACGCCATGATCGCGACCTGCTTGAAGCCTTCGCGGTCGAGGGCCTTACGGATCGCACCCACCCTGCCGTCCATCATGTCGGACGGCGCGACGATGTCCGCGCCTGCGCGCGCGTGCGACAGCGCCTCTTTCACCAGCAGCTCAAGCGTGGCGTCGTTGTCGACATCGCCATTCTTGATCACACCGCAATGGCCGTGATCGGTATATTCGCAGAGACACACGTCGGTCACGACGAGAATCTCGGGGACGCGCGCCTTGATCGCACGGACCGCGTCCTGCACAAAACCGCTGTCGGCGTAAGCCTCTGTGCCGACGGCGTCCTTGCGATCAGGGATGCCGAATAGAATGACCGCCGGGATGCCGAGCGAGGCCGCCTCTTCCGCTTCCTTCATCGCTCGGTCCACGGAAAGCTGCGCCACGCCGGGCATCGACGGGACGGGACGGAAGCTGTTCTTGCCTGCGCCGACGAAGAGCGGATAAATAAAATTCGTCGGCGCGAGCGCGGTCTCGCGCATCATCGAGCGTAGCCGCTCGTTTCTCCTCAGCCGGCGCGGGCGGTAAGCGGGAAAGTCCATGAGGCCTCCGTCTGCCTAATTCCGTCTTTCGTTCGAGAAAGATTGCACGATCGCATCCGTGAGTCCTGCGATCGTGTAATCTTTCGCCACGACGTCGACGCGCATGCCTAATTCTTTCGCCGTCTGCTGGGTAATCGGACCTATACACGCAACGGCCGTCCTCGCGAGCAATCGGCTCAAATCGGCTGCGCCGAATATTGCGCTGAAATTTTTCACGGTGCTGGAGCTCGTGAACGTCACCATATCGATCTCGCCCGACAGCAGCCTAGCGCGCAATGGCGCGGGATCAGCTGTCGGCGCGATCGTACGGTACGCCTCGACGACGTCGACGTCCGCGCCCCATTCGCGCAGCGTGCGGATCAATACGTCGCGGGCTTCGGCGGCGCGCGGCACCAAAACTTTGCGGCCGCGCATCTCCTCCGGTTTGAGCTTTCCAAGAATCGCTTCGGCCCGGTATTCTTCGGGAACGACCTCCGGCCTCAACCCCAAAGCCTCGGCAGCTTTGGCCGTTTCGGGGCCGATCGCGGCGGCACGGAGCTTGCCGTTCAAATCACGTTTCAGGTGCTTCAGTCGCGCGGAAAAATAATCGACGCCGTTGACGCTCGTAAAGACGATCCAATCGTAGCCCGCGATGCTCGATATCGCATCGTCGAGCGCTCGATAGCTCTCGGGCGGCGCGATTTCGATAGTCGGGAACTCGATCGCCTCGGCTCCGAGCGCTTCGAGCGCCCGCGTGAAGGCGCCAGCCTGCGCGCGCGCCCGGGTAACGACGATACGCCGCCCAGAGAGCGCCTGCGAGCTCGATACTCGTGGACGCGCTTCCATGATTAATGTTCGTCGCTCAGGAGCCTGCTCGCACCGCGCGAGAGCAAGCGCTCTGCCAGTTCGACCCCGATGTGCTCCGCAGCTTCTCTCGGTCCTGAATGCTCGTCGCGCAGGATTTTGCGGCCGTCGGGATCGGCGACGACCGCGGAGAGATGCAGTACGTCACCGGAGACCGAACCCAACGCGCCGACCGGAAGCTGGCAGCCGCCGCCGAGCGCCTCGAGTAAGGCCCGCTCGGCCGCTACAGCGAGCATCGTCGGCGCGTGACGCAAAAACGCGACGATATTGACGGCATGATCGCCGTCGCGCGCCTGCACGGCAAGCGCGCCTTGCGCCGGCGCCGGCAGGCAAACGTCCGGCGCTAGATATTCGCCGATGCGCTCGGCGAGGCCGAGCCGGTTGAGTCCAGCGGCGGCCATGACGAGGGCATCAACTTCCCCCGCATCCATTTTGCGGAGCCTTGTATCGACGTTGCCGCGAATCGGTGCGACGGATAAATCAGGACGACGGTTCAACACCTGCGCGCGGCGGCGCAGGCTGCCGGTGCCGATTTTCGCGCCCCGCGGCAGATCGCTCAGCGACGCGCGGCTGCGCACAACCAGTGCGTCGCGTGCGTCCTGGCGCTCGGGAACCGCGGCGATCGTGAGACCGGGCGTCGCAACCGTCGGCAGATCCTTCATCGAATGAACCGCGAGATCGATCTTTTTCTCCAGCAGCGCGTCTTCGATCTCCTTCACGAAAATGCCTTTGCCGAGCGCGAGCGTCGGACTCGTCAGAAACCTGTCGCCGCTCGTCTTTATCCTAACAATCTCGGCCCGGATTTCCCGATCGTGTTGTTCCAGCCGGCGTTTGACCCATTCCGTCTGCGCCAGCGCGAGCGCGCTTCCGCGCGTGCCGATGCGGATGACCGTCATTTCTCGTCCAGGCTGAAAAGCTTGCGCAAGGCCTCGACGTACAGCGCCTCTTCCTCCCCGTCCAGCGGTCTTTTAAGGTGCGAGATCGGCCCGTGAAGAATCTTGCCGATGATCGCCGAAGTCATATCGTCGATGGCACGGCGATCCTTTTCGGAAAGCTCCTTGAGACTGGTGCGCAGTGATTTCTCGATCTCGTTTCGACGGATCGCCTCGAGCCGCTCCTTAAGTGCGACGATAGTCGGCACCTGATCCAGAGAGTCGAGCCAGCCCAGGAACGATTCTACTTCCTCGTCAACGATGCGCTCGGCCTTGTCGACCTCGCCGGCGCGGCCGTTGAGGTTTTCTTGCGCGACCGTCTGGAGGTCGTCGATGTCGTAAAGATACACGTTCGACAGCGCGTTGATGCGCGGGTCGAAGTTCCGGCGGTCGCCTAAGTCGATGAAAAACATCGCTTCGTGTTTTCTTTCTCTCAGCGTCTCATCGACGGCCTCGCGCTTCAGCAGGAAGTCAGGCGCGGCGGCGCAGCCGACCACGAGATCGGCGAGCTTGAGATAGCGATGCAGTTCCTCGAAGCGGATCGGATTTCCCTGGAATTCCGCCGCCGTTTCGACCGCCGTTTCGAACGTGCGGTTGGTCACCATCAGGCTGCTTACGCCGCCGCTCTTGAGCTGCCGCGCGACGAGATGCCCCATTTTCCCGGCGCCTATGAGCATCACCGTTTTATCCTCGAGCCGGTCGAAAATCCGCTTCGCCAGCTCGACCGCGACCGAGCCTATCGACACCGCGCGGCTTGCAATGCCGGTCTCCGTCCGAACACGCTTCGCCACGGTAAAAGACCGGTGAAAGAGCCGGTGCAGAATCGCGCCGACGCTGCCTGCCTCCTGCGCGGCGGAGTAATAGGCTTTCAGCTGCCCGAGAATCTGCGGCTCGCCGACGACCATCGAGTCGAGACTCGCCGCGACGCGGAATAGGTGGCGCACTGCCTCGCCGCCTGCATAGGCGTAAAGATGCTCTTCGACGACTTTCTCGCCGAACGCGGACTGCTGGTCGAGCAGGAATCTCTTCACTTCCATGAACGCGGTATCCCTCTCCGACGTCGCCGCGACGACTTCGACGCGATTGCAAGTAGAAAGCACTGCGCTCTCGTGAACCGATCGTAGATTGCGAATCGTCCGCAGCGCGGCGGGGACGAGGGACGCCTCGACGGCGACGCTCTCGCGCACTTCGATAGGCGCCGTGCGGTGATTGAGCCCGACGATGATGATGTCGCGATGCACGCTCACTCGAAGTTACCCGCGTGCCGGCTCGGGAAGACGGCGTCCCCCCATAAAAAATAGCCGAGCACGACAACGAAGCCGACGATGGTCAGCGTGGCCGCACGCTTGCCGCGCCATCCCGCCGTGATGCGGCCCTGGAGCAGCGCGGCGTAGAGCAGCCACGTAATCACCGAGGCGATATAGCGCGGGTCCCACGACCAGTACGCGCCCCAATAAAATCCCGCCCACAGACTACCCGTGATGATGCCGAGGGTCATGAGCGGAAATCCCCAAACGAGGAAAGTATAATTCAGCCGGTCGAGGCGCTCCAGCGACGGCAAAAGTTTGTAGAGCGCAGTCATGCGCTTGGTCTTAAGGCGCGATTCCTGGACGAGATACATGAGGCTTACGGCGAATGCGAGCGCGAAGACGGCATTGCCGAGGAACGCGAGCGTCACGTGGATATAAAGCCAGGATGTTCTCAGACCGGGCGGAAGCTCGCCGCCGCCGGGCCCCACGGCGAGGCCGGCGAGCGCCATGAGAAACGCCAGCGGCGCCACGAAGCAGCCCAGCACGGTCAAGCGATATTTTACCTGTACGAGTAGATAAATTCCGACGATGAGCCAGCTGTATACCGACAACGCCTCGTGCAAATCGGTGACGACGGGAAAGCCGTTGCGCGCTATCTGCGACGCCAAGCCGGCTGTATGCAGAACAAAGCCCGCGAGCAAGATAAACGGCGCGACGCGCGCGTAAACGTCTTTCAGCAGCACGAGGTAGATAAAGAACGCGCCCATGGCGAGGAGGTAAAGCAGCGCCGTCCCTTTGAACAACAGGATTTCGGTCATAGATCGCCTTGTGGCGGGTATTTTATACCCGAAAATGCCGCCGGCTCAAATGCGAGGGAAACGGGTATCGGCTATAACGGAAACGAGCGGAGAAAGGAAATCTAAGTTTTTTTCGGGATTTTGAGCTGCTGCCCGGGAGCGATTTGGTGCCCCTTGAGCTTGTTCGCCTGCTGAATCGCGTCGACCGTCACGCGGTAATTGCGGGCGATCTTATAGAGCGTCTCGCCCGGCGCCACGTGGTGCATGACCCATTCGATCGAGCTTTTCGATGCTTCGATGGTACTTTTGGATGCGGCGACAACGGCTGCTTTACCCGCGCTCGCTGTGCGGGCAAGCCGCTGGTACGCGCTTTCGAGCGCGGAGAGCTTCTCGGTAGGCGCCTTAATGCGATAGCCGGCGGGGATATCCCGCGCCTTGGCGCTGAGCGCCGGGTTCCACTGCAAAAATTCCGATTGTGAGATACCCGACGGCTTGAGGAGCGCCGCGAGCGATACGTTGCGCTCAACCGAGAGTTCGTCAAGTGCGAGCGGAAGATGGTACTGAAGCTCCGGAAAAAACTCTTCACCGCGGCGCGCGACTTCGACGGCGGCGAGAAATTCCGCGTAAAAGCTCTTCGAGGCGAAGCCGAAGGAAGGCGCCTGGTAGCGTCGGATGATCTCGACGAGATTGTCCGTCCCGAGCTCGTTCATCGCCCGCAGCATTCCTCCGGCTCCGTGATTGTACGCGGTGATCGCCAATGGCCAGTTGCCGAGAACGTTATAGTTTTGCTTGAGGAACCGCGCGGCGGCGCGCGTCGAATCGATCGGATCACGGCGCTCATCGAGTATCGGTCCGACGCGCATGTAATTTTTGCCGGTCGAGGGCATGAACTGCCAGATACCGAGCGCGCCGACGGACGAGCGCGCATTGAGATCGAAGGACGATTCGACCAGCGGCAGATACGCGATATCTTCCGGCAGTCCTTCCTCGCGAAAGATCTGCCGCATCTGATCGATGTAGCGCCGCGATACGGCGAGGCCCGACGAGAAGCGCTCGCTGATGCCGCGCTGCGCGCGGACATCGGAACCGGGCTCGCTCTGCGAGATGCTTTCGATCTCCTCTTTGATCGCCTTGCGGCCGACGGGGCTATCCTCGATCGAAATGACTTTGTAAACTTTGAACGGCTCCTGCCGATCGTGAAAAATTACGTCATTGGCGCCGTAGCGTGTAAAAACCTGCTTCCAAAACTCGACTGCCTTCTCCAGGCCGGGAAGCACGGGCAACGGGTTCTCGGCCGCCGCCGGCGCAGGCGTCGCAGCCGGCACTGCTGTCGAAGCTGGGGGTGTCACGGTCGGAGTCGCCATGGGTGTCGGCGCCTGCGCGCGCGCATGGCCCGCATATGCGCATACAAGTCCCGCCAACACGAGACAGAACAGCCCCGTAATCCTCCACGTACGCATAAAAATTGACCGATTATACCAAACGGGTTATGTTGCTGTCAAAAACTTTGAAGCTACACGCCGTTATCCCGCTTCTCTGCCTCGCCCTTGGCTTTTCGGGCTGCGCGCGAAGCGCCGATGACCGCCCTCCCGGGGCTCTCGTCGTCGCGCTCGAAAGCGGCCCTACAAACCTAGATCCGCGCTACGCCACGGACGCGGATTCCGAGCGCATTGCCGCGCTTGTCTTCGATTCCCTCGCGCGTCCCGACCGGAGCTTCCGTCCTCAGCCGGAGCTGGCGGCGAGTTGGGATGCTCCCGACGAGCGCACATTCATTTTTCACCTTCGCCGGGGGGTCAAGTTTCATAACGGCAAAGATTTGACGGCCGCAGACGTGGCGTACACCTACCGGTCGGCGCTCGATCCGCGAAACCGCTCACCGAAGCGGGGCATTTTGCGCTTCATCGAAAGCGTCGAGGCCAACGGCGCTTACGACGTCCGCTTTCGCCTCTCCGCGCCGTTCGCAGCGTTTACGGAAACACTGACGCTCGGCATCGTGCCCCAAGGGACGCCGGTCGACGGCAGCGGGCTCGTCGGCTCGGGGCCATTTTCACTCGAGGAATTTCGCCGCGGAGAGCGCATCGTGCTGAAAGCCAATCCCTCTTATTGGAACGGAGCGCCGCGCGTTTCCGGCGTCGTCTTCAAGATCATTCCCGACGCGATCGTCCGGGTCCTCGAATTTCGCAAACGCACGGTGGACCTGATCCAAAACTACTTCGAGCCCGACATGCTGCCCTGGCTCGAACACAATAGTCGCGCCGTCGTCAGCAGCGCGCAGGGAACAAATTTCCAATACCTCGGCATGAACCTCGAGCATCCGATACTAAAGCACCGCGCGGCGCGCGAGGCGATCGCGTGCGCAATCGACCGCGACGCGATTATCCGCCACATCTTGAAAGACCTCGCCGTTCCTGCGACCGGGCTGCTCGCGCCGCAGCACTGGGCATACGAGTCGTCGGTCGAGGCAATCCACTTCGATCCAGACCGCGCGAAGCGGTTGCTCGACGAGGCAGGCTTTCCTGATCCCGACGGCGACGGGCCGCTGCCACGCTTCAAGCTGTCGTTCAAAACCACGAATCTCGATCTTAGAAAGCGCATCGCCGAGGCGCTGAAAGAGCAGCTCGCGCGCGTCGGCATCGAGCTCGAGGTGCGCACCTACGAATGGGGCACGTTTTATGCCGACGTGAAGAAGGGCAATTTCCATCTCTACTCGCTCGAATGGATTGGCGTCGTCGACCCGGATATTTATTACGAACTTTTTCACTCGGCGAGCGTGCCGCCCAATGGCAACAACCGCGGACATTACCGTAATCTCGAGATCGATATGCTGCTGGAGCGCGGCCGGCGGGAAATGAGCATTGACAAACGCCGGGTGATTTACGGCGAAGTCCAGCGCATCCTCGCGCGCGACCTGCCCTACGTTCCACTGTGGTGGTGGCGCAACGTCGCGGTCATGCAGCGGACGCTCCGCGGCTTCGAACTTTACCCCGACGGAAATTTAATTTCGCTGAGACGCATCAGCTTTGCGACGCCCGCCGGATGAAACGCTTTCTGCTCCATCGGATCCTGCTTCTTTTACCCACGCTGTTCGGCGCGGTCACACTCGTCTTCATTTTGATCCACGCCGTGCCCGGCGATCCGGTGGAGGCGATGCTCGGCGAGACGGCCTCGAGCGCCGACAAGGCCGCGCTCGCGCGCGAGCTGGGGCTCGACCAGCCGGTGCTCACGCAATACATCCGATTCCTCGGCGACCTCGCAAAAGGCGATCTCGGCCGCTCGCTCTACAACCAGGGATCGGTATCCGCATTGATCGCGACACGCATTCCAGCGACTCTGGAGCTGACGCTCGCCGCGATGGCTATCGCGCTGTTGATCGCTTTTCCGCTTGGCATTCTCGCGGCGAGGCGGCGCGGCTCCGGCGCCGACCGCTTCGCGCTGCTCTTTTCTTTGTTCGGCCTCGCGGTGCCGAATTTCTGGCTCGGCCCGCTGTTAATGATCGCCTTCTCGATCCAGCTTGGCTGGCTTCCGGTCTCGGGCCGCGGCGGCGCCGCGCACCTATTACTGCCGGCGTTGACGCTCGGGATGGCGATGGCGGCGATTCTCACGCGTATGATCCGCTCCGGTCTTATCGAGACGATGCATGAAGACTACATCCGCACCGCGCGCGCCAAGGGGCTCGATGAGCGCCGGGTGTGGCTGAAGCACGCGCTCAGAAATTCCCTCATCTCGGTCGTGACGATCGTCGGACTCCAGTTCGGCGCGCTGCTGGCGGGCTCGATCGTCACCGAGTCGATCTTCAGCTGGCCGGGAATCGGCCGCTTGACGCTGCAGGCGATTCAGACGCGCGACTACCCGCTCGTCCAGGGCTGCGTTCTGACGATCGCGTTTTCTTATCTCGCAGTAAACCTGGCGACGGATATCATTTATCGCATCATCGATCCGCGTATTACCTATGAAGACTAGCCCGGCGCTCGCGCTCGGCGCGCTTTTACTGGCGGCGTTTGTCTGCGCCGCCGCTTTTGCGCCCGCGATCGCGCCGTACACGGCGACACAGCAGAGCCTCGACAACGATCTCGCCGGCTCGTCGCGCGCTCATTGGCTCGGCACCGACAAGCTCGGGCGAGATGTGCTGAGCCGGGTCGTTTACGGCGCGCGCATATCGCTCGCCGTGGGCTTCACCACCGTGGCGCTCTCGATCGTCATCGGATTCTGGATCGGCGCGCTCGCGGGATATTTCCGCGGCGGCGTCGATCAGGCGCTCATGCGCCTCGTCGACATCCTAATGGCGTTCCCGGGGATTCTGCTCGCGATCGCCTTCACCGCCGTCCTTGGTCCCGGGCTCGATCATGTCGTCGTGGCGCTCGGCTTGATCGGCTGGACCGGCTATGCGCGTCTCGTGCGCGGCGAGATCCTGTCGTTGCGAGAAAAGGAATTCGTGCACGCCGCGGCGGCACTCGGCGGCTCGCCGCTGCGGGTGGTCGTCCGCCATTTGCTGCCGAACGTCCTGCCAGCGCTTCTCGTCCAGGCGACGTTTGGTGTGGCGGCCGCGATTATCGCCGAGGGCAGTCTGAGCTTCTTGGGCCTCGGCGCCGAGCCGCCGACGCCGTCCTGGGGCGCGATGCTGAACGAAGGCCGCCAATTCATTTTGGTCGCGCCCCATCTTACGGCGTATCCCGGCCTCGCCATCACCATTACCGTTCTGGCGCTCAATCTCGCCGGCGACGGCCTCCGAGATCGGTTGGAGAAACGGGGCAAATAGTGATAGGACGATTCCATGCTGAAACTTTACTCTTGCCGCACCTGACCCTACGCGCATAGGACGAGGATCGTCCTGGCGGAGAAGAAGCTCGGCTACGATCTCATCGAGGTCGATTTGAAAAACAAGCCGAAGGACCTTCTGGAGCTGAATCCCTACGGGAAGGTGCCCGTGCTCGTCGACGACGGCGATCCGGTTTATGAATCCAACATCATCAACCAGTATCTCGACGAGAAATTCCCCGAAGTCCGCCTGCTGCCGCAAGAATTAAAGGCACGCGCGCGCGTGCGCATCTGGATGGACTACTGCGATACGCGCCTTCACGCGGCGGCGAGCGACGTGATGCACGGCGCGGAACCGGAAAAAGCCAAAGAGCGCCTCAAGAAGCATCTGGCAGTCGTCGAGCGCCAGCTCGATGGCAACGAATATCTCGACGGTCCCTATTCCCTTGCCGACATCGCGCTCATTCCCTTCTGCGTCCGCCGCGAGCGCTATCAATTCACCCTCGACGAATTCCCGCGGCTTCTCGGCTGGCTCGATCGCGTCCTCGCGCGTCCCGCCGTCGCGTCCACGCTCTAAATCAGTTGGGAGTGAAATGGCCGAAGTATCGAGAACGGATAGAAGAAAGGCCGACCGCCAGGCGAAAAAGCAGGTCCGGGACAAAGAGCGCCGCAAGCAGCAAGCGGCGTCGATGGCGCAGAAGGCTATCGTTTTCGCGATCATCGCGCTGCTCGTCGCCGGCGCGGGATTGTGGGGCTACCGACGCTGGAGCCAAGGCTCGCCAGGACAATTCGTCGCCAGCATGGGCAACCGGCATATCGCGGAGAACGAGGTGGGCCTCACGCGCTACAACAGCGATCCGCCGACTTCGGGGCCGCATCTGCCGCAAGTCGGGAGCTGGGGCATCCACAAGGAGCCGTTACTGAAAGAGCTCCAGGTCCACAATCTCGAGGACGGCGGCGTCGTCCTTCAATACAACTGCCAGCCCGCCGATGCGTCCTGTAAAACCTTGATCGAGCAGCTCTCGGAGGTTTCGCGCAAGTACGACCGCGTCGTGGTCGCGCCTTATCCCGGCATGAGCAATAAGATTTCTTTGACGGCCTGGCAGCGGATCGACAAGTTCGACGATTACGACGAGCAGCGCATCGTGGGCTTCATCGAATCGTACATCCACATCGACCACCATCCCGCCGGGGGCGAAGGCTAGGCCTTTACTCTGCGGCTCCCTGAGGGCGATCACTCCGGCGGGGCGACTTGGCGGTTTCGGACCGACTCGGCTGTCTTCCCACCGCCGTGACCACCAACGCAAGCAGGCCGAAGCCGGCGACAATCAGCCACGTATGGCGGAACGCGGACAGATACGCCGCGCGCGCGCGGGACCACTCCTGATAATTCGCCGCCGCGGCAACCCCACTGCGTTCGAGCAAGCGGGCGAACAGCGTACTGCCGAGCGATACCCCGACGGCGTTCGCAATGTTGGCTGTCGTCACCGTCATGCCGCCGACGGCCCCAAAGCGATCGGGCGTCACCGAGCCGAACAGCGCGCTTAGGTTCGGCGAGGCGAACAGCGCCCAGCCGATCCCCATGATCATCAGCGGCACGATTACTGCCGCTCGTCCCGAGCCGAGGCCGACCTGAGCCATCGCGAAAACTCCGACGGTGGTGCCGGCGCAACCGAGAACGCAAAGGAGCCACGGTCCGAAGCGGTCGGATAGCGAACCACCGACCGGGGCGAGGAAGACAATCACCACCGAGTAGAAGATTAGCGTGAGTCCCATCTGGGTCGGCGAAAGTCCCATCAGCCCTTGCAAGTAAAACGGCAACAAAAAGAACGTCGCCGTTGCGCGAGCGACACGAGGGCCAAAGCCGCGATCCCGGCCGCGAAAACCCTTTGCCCGAAGAGTCCGACGTCGAGCAGCGGCTCGTCCGTGCGTCGCTCGATGTACACGAACAGCACCGATAGCGCCGCCGCGAGCAGAAGCATTCCCGCGGCTAAGCCGTCGAATCCGTGATGCGCCTCGCGGTTGACCGTCAGCAACAGTAGCGAGACCGCGGCGAGCAGCGTCGCTGCGCCGGGAAGGTCGACCCGGTAGCCGCCTTTGGCCGAAACCGTTTCCGGAATAACTCGCGCCGACATGATGATGCCGACCAGGATGACCGGCAGATTGACGAAGAAGACCCAGCGCCATCCCAACGTATCGATCAGGAAGCCGGCGAGCGAAGGGCCAACAATGTACCCTAGGTGAAACGCAGTCGACGTGATGCCGAGCGCCCGGCCGCGAATATGGGCGGGGAAGACGGCCGTCACGATCGCCCGGCCGTTGGCGAGAATCATGGCACCGCCGATTCCCTCCAGAATTTGGAACAGGACCATCGACGCGACACCCGTGGCCAACCCGCAGAGCAGCGAGCCGACGAAAAAGATCATGAAGCCGAGGTTATAGATTTTTTTACGTCCGGCGACGTCGCCGAGCCGGCCGAGGCTCAGGACAAGTCCGATGAGGGTGAGCTGGTATGCGATCGGGACCCACTGGATCACCGCCATTGTTGCGCCGAACTCAGTCGAGAGCGTCGGCAACGCGACGTTCAAAGAGCGCGCGTCGATGGCGCCCATAAACTGCGCCACGCACACGTTGATCAGAACCAGACGGCGGGCGGACGCCGTCAGCTCCATCTCAGATCCCGTTGTCACGTAAGGCGAAAAAGCGCGGCTAATCTTTCGTGTAGCGCACCTCGAACGTGGTGCAGCCGTTCGGCGATTTCCACGGTCCGTGCGGCATTCCGGGGGGGCGACACGCGTATTGGCCCGCCGTGAATTCCCGGTTCAGGCGCAGATCGACGATGCTGCCATCGACGATGTAGACTTCCTCCCAAAAGTCGTGCGTGAGCACGCCATTGGGCGTCGTATCGCAGCCGGGGTCGAAGCGGAGAATCCGCGAATAATTTCCCGTGGTCGGATCACCTGTGAGGATGCGCTCGTGTAACCCGGCGCATTTGCTTCCCGGGACGTCGCGCCACGGCTTCGAGTGAGTATCGAAAAACTCCAACTCTTCCTTGCTCATCAGGTCCACTCCTAAGATAATTGTTGATTACGACGGCGTTTCCACAGCCCGAACGCGGTAAGCGCACGCAAGCGTCCGGCCGGTCGCATCGTCGTAAAGCTCGGCTGTAAAAAACGGCTTATGCGCGAACTTGCCCCCGATCAGCGGAATCGTGCCGGTATAAATCGCCGCGTTGTCCACAGCATCGCCCAGGCGGCGTCTGAGCAGCGCGAGCAGGTCCTCGGGACGGAGGAGCGCAGCCATGCGCCCCTCTTGATAGGTCACCTCACGGCCGCTGTCGCCCACCCAACTGCGCAGCACGAGACCGTCCCAGCGCTCGCGCACGTCGGCATAGCGCCACACCTGGGCTGAGACCGGCTTGGGACAGACCTGCTTGGATGCGGGAATATCGATTGTCTCGAGCTTGCGGTCGGTATGATCGCTGCCGATCGCGATCCAGAGATCGCCTCCTGTGACGAGAAGGACAACCTCCGCCTCGCCGGCTGTATGATCGCCGACGACCTCGATTTCGCTGTCCGTCGTGAGACGATCCAGCGTCGTCCTGAAGATCGCCGGGATCTCCGCCGGCGTCGGAATTCCCTGCTTCTCGAGCTCGCGGATATGCGCGCGCGTCTCCTCCTGGTTGCGGCCGGTATAGCCCGCAATGATCACGCGGTCGGGGGAAAAATCGATGGCGCCCCCTCCCTGCAACGTAAAGCGCGCCGTCATCCGAGAATCGCTCCCATCTCGCTGCCCAATTTGTCCGCATCTATCTCTGCGGCATGCTTTTCGAAAAGCGGAAAAAGCTCGCGCTCCTCCCGTCGGATGTGTCTTTCGAGCAGATCGCCGGCGTCGAAGAGATGCTTCGCCAGCCCGGTGTCTCCGGCGAGCGAGGGAAGAAAACCGCGCAGTCGCGCATGGTCGGCCAGCAGATCGTCGATCAACGCCGACGACGCGGGGATCGAAGCGCGCATCGACGGAAAAAGTATCTCCTCTTCCGCTTTGAAATGGCGCGTCAGATTTTGCTCAAAGAACGCGGCGAACTCCGCCGCGCGCTCTTTCAGCCCCACGGCACTCATCGGCTTTAACCGGCCGAGCGCCTGTTTGCGGCAGCGGAGCGCGAGCGCGAGGCCGTGATGGTGATCGTGGGAGAGCGCGATCAAGCTCGGATGGCGCGGCATGCGTTATGTTTACATCGAATTCCCTGCATGCTACAAGCGATCAGACGTTGTAACGAATCTACGATGAAGCTGCGAATTTTCCTGCCTGGCATTGTTCTTCTCCTCGCAGTCGTCGCGCCGCGCGCCTGGCCGGCCGATCAGCCGACGAAGCTCTTCATCGCGCAAGGCGCGATCAGCAACGACGTGACGCCGATGTGGTTCGCCAAGGACCGCGGCATTTTCCGCAAGTACAACCTCGAGATCGACAACGTCTTCATCATCGCGGGGCGCGCGGCCCAGGCCATGCTCGCCGGGCAGGTTCCCGTCGGCCTGATCGGCGCGACGCACGTGACCAACGCGGTCACGGCCGGCGGCGATCTGACGATGATCCTGGGAATGAAAAACCGCCTCGATTATCTCTTCGTAGCGCGCCCGACGATCAAAAGCGGCGCGGACCTGAAAGGCAAGAAAGTCGGCATCGGCACGCCATCCGGCTCGGCTTCACTCGGCACCTACGTCGCGCTCGATTTTCTCGGACTCGTTCCCAAGCGCGACAACGTCACGCTGCTCGGCGTCGGCGGCAACCCCGAGCGCCTGGCGGCCCTCCGTTCCGGCGCCGTCGACGCGACCAGTCTTGCGCCCGAGATGGGGCCGCAGCTGAAAGAGGAAGGCTACCGCATTCTCGTCGATGAGGTTAAGGAGAATATTCCGTTCCAATCCGCCGGCGTCGTTTTGTCGCGCAAATACATGAAGTCAAATCCCGTCGTTGTCGAAAATCTCGCCAAGGCTATCGTCGAGAGCGTCGCCGCGATCCACAACCCGGAGAACAAGGCGATTGTCGTGCAGACGATCGCGAAGAACCTGAAGCTCGACAAGCCCGATCGCGCGGAGAAAGCCTATGTCGATCTCATCGCCGGACTGCCGCGGAAGCCGTGCCCGTCAATCGAAGGCATCGCGTCCGTGCTGAAGCTCATGGCTCAGCACGGCATCAACCCGAAAGCGGCGCAGCTCAAGCCCGAAGATGTCGCGGATATGAGCCTGTGTACAAAGTTGGAAGAGACCGGCTTTATAAAGTGACGCTCGTCACTGTTCAAATCACGCCGTTTTCTCTCAACTGCGCGATTCGGGCCGCCTCGTAGCCGATCTTCCCTAAAATCTCTTCCGTATGCTCCCCGAGCATCGGCGGCGGCAGATGAACGCCCGGCGGCGTCGCGCTCAAGTCGACGCCGCTACCCACGAGCTTCATCTTTCCCATGACTGGATGCTCCGCCTCGAGGGGGAATCCGTAGGTTTGAACCTGCGGATCTTTGAAGACTTCGTCCATCGTGTTGAGCGGCGCCGAGGGCACATCGTGCTCCTCGAGCTTGCGCAGCCAGTCCTCGCGTGCGCCGGTGCGAAAAATCGCTTCGAGCATTTCGCTCAATGCGTCGTGATTTTTCTGCCTGGCGTTGCGGTCGCGAAAGCGGGCGTCCTCGGCCAATTCGGGCTTACCGACGACATCGAGGAGGCCGCGAAAGAATTTGTCGGGAGATGACAAGTGAATCACGAAGGGCAGCCCTTCGCGGTCAGTGAAGGCGAAGACACCGGCTGTGCGAACGCGCGTCGCGCGCCGCGGCACGCGCCCGGTCTCGAAAAAACGCACGGCGTTCTCGCTTGTGAACGAAACCGTCGCGCGCAGCAGCGACGTTTCCACGCGCTGTCCTTCGCCGCTCTGAAGCCGGTGCACCAGCGCGCTGAGAATGCCGTAGCAGGCGTAAATGCCGGTGAGATGATCCGAGAAGGATATGCCCATCCCCTGCGGCTTCTCCGGATCGGTGCACAGACTGAGGAGGCCGCTCATCGCCTGACCGACGGTATCGTAGCCGGGACGGTCGCGATACGGTCCTGTCTGGCCGAAGCCCGAGATCGAGCAATAGACGATCCTGGGATTAAGCGCCTTGACGGCGTCGTAGCCCATGCCGCGCTTTTCGAGAGTTCCGGGACGGAAATTCTCGATTAGCACGTCGGCGCCGGATGCGAGCTTCAGGAAGATCTCGCGCGCGTCCTCCTTGCGTAGATCGAGAGTCAAGCTTCTTTTGTTGCGGTTGAGACTGCGGAAATTCGACGAGTAGAGGTTCTCGCCCCACCCGCGGAACGGATCACCCTGGCCAGGCTGCTCGATTTTTACGACGTCCGCGCCCATATCGGCGAGCAAAAGGCCGGCGAACGGTCCCGTGACGTAGCTTGCGATTTCGATGATCCGGATGCCTTCCAGCGCGCCGCCCATGATAACGCCTTTCTTCTTTCGTGGAGAAAGAGTTCGATCGCTAAATTCACTTTCATTCCCGTAAGAGGAAAGAAAGTCAAGAGCAACAGCTTTAAGCCTGGGTAGTAGCGGCGCCGGGGACGGCGCCGGCGGCGTCCAAAGAGTAGGGCAGCGTGAACGTAAACGTCGAGCCGGCGCCCGGCTTGCTCTCGACACGTATGTCGCCCTTCATGAGATCGAGATATTTCTTGATGATGCTCAGTCCGAGGCCGACACCGAAATAGCTGCCGGTATGCGCCTCTTCAAGCTGGTGGAATTCGTCGAAGATTTTATCGAGGTCATCCGCCTTGATGCCGATGCCGGTGTCTGAAACGGCAAACTCGACGCGCTGCTCGCGCGGGAGATCGCGGACGCGGATCTCGATCGACCCGCTGGGTGTGAATTTATAGGCGTTTCCGATGAGATTCTGCAAGATTTCTTCGAGCTTCAAGGCGTCCGTCGTGAGTGGCCGCAGATTCGCCGGTACGCTCCAGGAGATGGTCACGCGTCCATTTTGCTTGAGCTGCTCGACGTAACTTTCCACCTGCTCGATGACCTCGGCGATTTCGAAGGTGGACACGTCAAGCGACATTTTCTTCGCCTCTATTTTCGTCAGCGTCAGCACGTCGCTTATGAGCTTCAGCAGGATGCGCGAATAGCGGAGTATTTTTTCGATCGCCTGTTTTTGCTTGAAAGACACATCGCCGAAGAAGCCGTCGCGGCATAGGTCGGCGTTGCCGATGATCACATTGAGCGGGGTTCTGAGTTCGTGCGACATCGCCGCGAGAAAGTCCGCCTTTGCCCGAGACGCGTCGTGCATCTCGCGGTTCGCCTTCTCCAACTGGAGTGTTTTTTGCTTCGTCTCCGAATACAGCCGCGCGTTCTCGACGGCGACGCCGATCTGCGCCGCCATCGAGGCGATCAGCTGGGTTTCGCCCGCCGTGAGCCGCCGCGGCTCACGCCCGTTGCAGAGAATCGTTCCAACGGTGGTGAACTTCGCCATGATCGGAAAGATCGCCAGAAACGCGTTGCCGGTTTCCCTAGTGTTCTTGCTGCTGCTCATCTGCTGATACCGTAGATCGGTGCGCAGGTCCTCGAAAATCATCGGCTCGCCGCTTTCGGCCACTTTTCCGATAATCCCTTCTCCACGACGAAACGACCGCACCCTTTCGCTGTTGTTTCCATCCATCGAGTATGACGCCTGCAGGGTGAGAGCGCCCGTCTGCGGATCGGCAAGATAGATACGCGTTGAATGGAAGCGGAAAATCTCGTTGAATTTCTCGATCACCTCTTGGAGCACGGCTCCGAGATCGAGCGACTGATTGACCGTTTTGGTGACGTCGTAAAGCGCGGAAATTTCCTTGGCTCCAGCTACCGTCTGTTCGAATAGCTTCGCGTTTTCGAGTGCCACGCAAATCTGGTTCGCCATCGAGAGCAGCATGACTCTGTCTCTTGCGCTCAGGTTTCGCGGCGTGCGGCTCAAGAAATTGATCGTACCGAGCGTCCGCGTCTTGCTGCGCAGCGGAAAGCTCATGAGCGTGCGGAAACCGGCCGCGCGCGCCCGCCCCCTCCGCGCTATCGAATTGTACAGCGGATCGTTCTGGATATCGTAGAAAAACGCCGGCTCGCCGCTCGCGGCGACTTTGCCGTCGATGCCCTCGCCGGCGCGGTAGGAGACGACCTGCGCGGCGAACTCCGGCGTAAGGCCTTCGTGAACCTTCAAGCGCAGTGCTTCGGTCTCCGCATCGAACAGGTAAACGCGGGCGGCGTCGAAACCGGTCAACTGGAGCACTTTGTGAATAACCTCGCGCAGCACGACGTCAGGATCGCGCGATTGGTTTACCGTAGCGGTGACGTCGTAAAGCGCCGCCAGTTCATTGGCACGGCTTACGCTTTCCTCGAAAAGGCTCGCTTTCTGAACGGCCGCAGCGATCTGGTCTGACATGGAAGCCAACAGCCTGAACTCCTCGTCGGTGAGATGACGCGGTTGCTTGCACGTGCAAATGACGACGCCCACCGTCTCCCCCTTGGTCTTGATCGGCAATACGGCGAAAAACCGGATTCCGGCAGCACGCGTCTCCCCGCTGCGCGTGAGCGCGTCGTAACGCGGATCGCGCCCGATATCCTCGAAGACGAGCGCCTCGCCGCTTTCCACGACGCGACCGACGGCTCCTTGGCCGCGGTAAAATCCTTTCGCGGTACGCCAAAACTTCGGGCAGTCGCCGGCGGAGGCGCGCATATGGAACTGCTCGCCGCTCTCCTCGAAAAGAAAGATCGCCGTAGCGTCGAAACTAAACAACGCAGAGATTCTTTGGATGACATGCTCGAGAACTGGTGGCAGCTCCAACGATTCGTTCACGGCGGTCGTTACCTCGTAAAGCGCCGCCAGATCTTTGGTCCGCTGCTCGACGCGCTGCTCGAGCATCCCATACGAATTCCCGAGGTCGGCCGCCATTTGGTTGAACTCGGCCGCAAGCTGCTCAATCTCATCGCCGCTGGCTATATTGACGCGGTGCTCGAGATCTCCCCGGCGCATGATTTCTACGCCGCGGTGGAGTTCGCGAATCGGCGCGGTGATCTTGTTGCTGACCCAGAGAATCAGCAAAGACCCCACGCCGAGACCGGCGACGAGCAGCAGAAACGCATAGCGCTGCATCGCGACAAGATCGGCGAGAGCGCTGTCGACGGGCTCGGTCACAACCACCGCCCAGCGCAATCCTTGCACCGGCGCATAAGTCGAGAGCACGGGTCGGCCCATAATGCCGAGTCCTTCTTCGCCCGGCTTCAAATCGGCGACGTCCGGCAGCTGAAGGAATTCCCGCACTTTAAAATGCTCTCGCAGGTTGGTTCGTCTCAGGACAAGCGACGGATCGCGATGCGCGATCAGATTTCCCTGCTCGTCGACCAGGTATGTATCTCCGGCTTCGGAAAACTTCACGTCGCCGATAATCTGCCACAAGAACGTCAGGTTGACTTCCGCCGCCACGACACCGACGGCCCGGCCCGGGCCCTGCAGCACGGGCACGGCCATCTTCACGTAGGGCTCGGCTTTATCTGTCGTGTAGACGGGAGATACGTAAGTCGCGCCCTGCATCGGATAACGGAAAAGCGCTTCGGAAGCGCGATTGGTGAAATCGCTCGGGAAATAAACGCGGCGCTCGGAAACATTAACGATCTCGTTGCCCTGAGCATCGAGGATCGTCATGCCGGTAAATGCTTGGTCGTTTTTTAGCAGAAGCAGCGCGAGCGTGCGTTGCCCTTCGGCGCCGGGAACATAGAGATTCAACGAGACCGCGAGATCCATGAGCCGCTCAGTTTTGCGGTCCATAATGCCCGCGATTTGGTTCGCTACTTTAGACGCCACTTCGGCCTGAAGCCGAGTCGCCGCCCGCTTAATTTGACTCCGGGTGTACAGGCTGCCGGCAATCGTATTGGCAAGAAGCGCAATGCCGAGAAACAGAAGGCCGGTCCAGAGCAGCCGGCGCCGGATGCCGCGACGCCAGCGAAACGAAGCTGCGGCTGTTTTCCAAACCATGTTGCCGCCCGACTTTACTCAATGAGTTCGTCCGCGCGCAAGAGAATTTCCTTTGGGGGCTTGACCCCGATGGCGCGGGCGGTCTTGAGATTGACGGCAAGCTGCAATTTATGCGGTAGCTCGATCGGCAACTCCGCGGGTTTCGCGCCGCGCAAAATCATGTCGACGAGCTTCGCTCCTTGGCGGCCCAAGGCGCGATAATCGGCACTGTAGGCGGCGAGCATTCCGCGCCGCGCGGTCTGAACGTTCGGACCTATGGCGGGAAGCTTTTCGTGAACCGCCTGAGACGCAATGAATTCTATCGAGCTCACCAGCGTAGCGTCGGGCGGAAGGAAGAGCGCTTCGCCGGCTTTGCGCGTGATGCGCTCGACCTGATTTTTTATCTTCTCGCGATTGGCGCCGAACAACTCGAGTTCGGTTAAGTCGAAGCTGAATTTCTTGGCGGTGTCGCGTGTCGCGACAACGTACTCGTCGTAATTCGTCGACTTGCCGTTCGTCAAAAAGATAATCCGTTTGACCATCGGCGTGAACTCACGCAGCAGCGCGAGGCGCTTTTCGGTCAGTTCCAATACAGAGCTGGAGATGCCTGTGAGATTGTTGCCGGAGCTGGAGTAGCTTTTGACGAGCTTAAGCGGATTGCCGGCACTCAAAAAAACGACCGGGAGATCCGTGCCGGCGGTGAGCTTGGCAACGGGCAAAGTCGCGGTTGTCGAAGAGGTTACGATGAGATCCGGTTTTTGCTGTACGATTTTTATCGCAAGGCTTTTGAGCCCGTCCATGTCCCCCTTGGCATTATAAAAGCTATAGCGGACATTTTTGCCCTCCACGTAGCCGAGCTCCGTCATTTTGCTGCGAAAGCCTTCAAAACCCGGCACAAACTGATCCTCACCGACCAGCGCGCAGATATGAAAAATCTTTTGCGCCCGACAGGGAGCCGCCGCCAACACAAGCGCGGCGATGAGGGATATGATGAGTGCGCTTTTCATCGCCCCGTTTTCGACATCCGACAGCGTCTACAGCCGTTTGGATCGAAGCGCCGCACCGGCGCGGCGCCGCGGGGTCGATATGGGAGTATTATTTGAATTCGGCGCCGGCCTGCGCCATCTCGGACTGAAGCGAGGCGAGGCGGCCGCTTGAGATCATCTTCAAGATCTCTTCCTTGCTGAAGCGCCAGCCACCGCCAAACTTACGGCCCGGAATCAGGCCCTTGCGAGCGAGTTTGTAGACCGTTCGCAAATGGACCTGAAGCAGGTCTGCGACCTGTGAAGCTGTCAATATTTGTTCCACTTTACCCGCCTCCTAAAGTTCTTACATTTTCCCGTTTACGCCAAGGGAGCAGGATTTATGCCAACATCGAAGACGTTTGCGCGGCGAGCAAGTCACGGAAATTTCACATGATTTAATTTTCAGCGGTCGTCGTAGAGGAGACAACTTTCTGCCATTTCTGCGCCGCTAGACAAAATTTGTCACGGCTGAAGTTCTGCGGCCAAAGATTCGGCGGCTCCTTGGCGACAGAAGTGGCTTCCCGGTGTCCCTCACGAATCGTCGGATAGTCTTCCGGTTCTGGGACTAACCTTTTGAACGCGGGGTTACTTTTTCGCTTCGACTCTCCAGAGGTAAAGCGTGTGTTCCCAACCTGAGGAGTCTTTGATGTGCTCTTCACGCACCGGCTTCCAATCGCCCATATCGAAGTCGTGCGAAACAACGCGCGAGCCAGGCTTCATCTGGTTCCAGATATTCGGCCTGATCATCATATTGACTTCCGGAAGCAGGTACATCGTCAGCACCGAGGCGGGCGATAGATCGACCGTGCGAATATCCTGCTGGCGGATCTCAACGAGCTTATCCACGCCGGCCTTTTTGATGTTTTCGTGCGATTCTTTGATGCGCTGCGGATCGATCTCGAAACCGATCGCCCTGACGCCGTATTTTTTCGCCGCCGTCACGACGATGCGGCCGTCGCCCGAGCCAAGGTCGTAGACCACATCGCCTTTTTTGACCTGGGCCATGTCGAGCATTTTCTCGACGACCTCCTGTGGTGTAGGAACATAAGGGACGATTTTCTTCGATTCTTCGTCCTGGGCCTGGGCATCGGGCACGATAACGTGGCGCGTCGGCGACAATAACGCGCTTGTCGCCAGGAATGCGCACAATGACATCCAAAGAAGGAGTCCGCGCGTTCTCATCACACAACCTCCTATTTTTGCAGCCGTTGGAAAGCTAGCCCATACCCCTGAGGGTGTCAAGAAGCTATTCGGTATCAGCCCTGGGGCGGCGCGCCATTTCTTCAATGATATTTTTGTAGCGTTCTTTGATGATCTGGCGCCGGAGTTTTAACGTCGGCGTAACCTCGGCGTTCGCCATCGAGAATCCGTCCGGCAAAATGCGAAAATTCCTTACCGCCTCGTATGCGGCGACGCGCTTATTGACGGCGCGAATGCGCTCTTTGATCAATGCCGTGACGCGAGGATCTTCGGCGGCTTGCTCGGCTTCGCCGAGCTGAATACCTTGTTTTTCCGCCCATTCTGACAGACGTGCGCGGTCAAGCGTGACGAGCGCCATCAGGTGCCGCTCGCCGTCTCCCAGCACCATCGCTTCCTCGATGAGCGGGTCGGCCTTGATCAGGCCTTCGATCATCTGCGGAGCGACCTTTTTGCCGCCCGACGTGACGATCAGATCTTTCTTGCGGTCTGTAATGGTCAGGAAGCCGTCGGGGTCGATTGCGCCGATGTCGCCACTGTGGAGCCAGCCGTCGGCATCGACGGTCTCGCGCGTGGCCTCTGCGTCGCGAAAGTACCCTTTCATAATGTTTGCGCCGCGCATCAGAATCTCGCCGTCGGCTGCCGTGCGGCACTCGACGCCCGGAAGCGGAGGGCCGACCGTGCCGAATTTGTAGTGCCACGGGCGATTCACGTGCGAGACGGTCGACGATTCCGTTAGACCGTATCCTTGCAAAACCAGAATGCCGACAGAATGAAAAAACCGTGCGACCTCCTCGGCGAGCGGAGCGCCGCCAGAGACTGCGAAACGAAGCCGGCCGCCGAACGCTTCGTGGATGCGCGCGAACACCAGCCGCGTCGCGAGGCGATGTGCGAGGCAGAGCGACGCCGGCAGCGGCTTTCCCGCGCTTTGATAACGGCTCCAGCGCTGGCCGACCGCCACGGCCCAGCGGAAAATCGCGCGGCGCAGAGTGCCGGCAGACTCGGCCCTGGAGCGAATGCGTTCGTAGGCGTTCTCGTAAATCCGCGGCACCGAAATAAGAATCGTCGGTTTGAGCTCAGGTAAATCTTTGGCGATCGTCTCGAGCGAGCGCGCGACGCCGCAGGTAAGCCCCTGCGCGACGACAAAAAAATGCTCGACCCGCCCGAGCGAATGCGCCAGCGGCAAGAACAGCATGTCGGAATCGTTCTCGTCGCAGCCGATGGCCGCCGCTGCGGCTTCGACCATGAAAAGATAATGCCGGTGGGTCGTCAGCACGCCCTTGGGCTCGCCGGTCGTTCCCGAAGTGTAGATGATCGTGAGATCGTCGTCGGGATCGAGCGCCGCGGCGGTTTTCTCGAAATCCTTCGAGCCCGAGCTTTGCTCCAGTCCGGCTCGCTCGAGACCCGCCAGGTTGATAATCGGCGGCGCATGCGACGATGCGTCCGCGTCAGCCTCACCGTCGAGCGTCACGACGAGCCTGACGCACGAAAACGACTCGCCGAGTCGCTTTATCTTATCGGCCGAGTCGACGAAGAGAACGGTGGACCCGGAATGCGCTAGGATGTTTCCCGCCTGCGCCGGCGTGCTCGACGCGTAGACCGGAACCGTCAATGCGCCGAGACAGATGTTCGCCCAATCCACGAGACACCACTCGACGCGATTCGGAAAAAAGAGCGCGACACGATCGCCCTTGCCGACGCCGCGTGCCGCGAGACCGAGCGCGAGCGCCCGCACACGCGCGCGCGCCTCGCGCCAGCTCATCGTTTGCCATTGTCCGCGTGAATAATATCGGTAGAGCGGCCGATCGCCGTAACGCTCGGCCTGCGCGAGGAACATTTCGGCGATGCTTTTGTGCTTCACGGCAACAAATTAACGCAGCGATTGCACAGAAGCCAACATCTTTCTTGCAAGCGCGCCGTCTTTCTGCCATTAGTAAAACCGTGAAGCTCGTCGGTTTGACCGGGGGAATCGCAACCGGGAAGAGCACCGTCACCGCGATGCTCCGCGAGTTCGGTGCCAAGATCATCAACGCCGACGATCTGGCGCGCGTCATCGTCCAGCCCGGCAAAGAGGCATGGAAGGAGATCGTCAGCGCCTTCGGCAACGACATCATCCGCCCCGATAAAACCATCGACCGCGAGAGGCTGCGGAAGATTATTTTCGAAGACCCCAAGGCCCGCGCCAAGCTGAACGATATTACCCATCCGCGCATCCGCGCGCTCGCGCTCATACGCGCGCAGGAGCTCGCGGCCAAGGGGTCGGAAGTCGTGATCTACGAAGCGCCGCTCCTCTTCGAGAACGAGGCGCACACCTGGTTGAGCCCGATCATCGTCGTCTCGTGCGACGACGAGACGCAGCGGCGACGACTGAAGGCTCGCGACAAGCTCAGCGATCCGGAGATCGACCAGCATATTCAGGCCCAGATGCCGCTCACGGAGAAAAAAGGGTTGGCCGATTACGTAATCGAGAACGACGGCGACCTCGACGATCTCAAGCGTCAAGTCCGCGACGTATGGACGAAGCTCACCGGCGCTAAACAGTCAGCGATTCGGTAAACGGTTTCATTTGATTCTTTCCAGATAAGTGCCTTCCGACGGATCGACGCGCACCCTATCCCCAATCTGAATGAACGGCGGCACCTGTATCGTGACTCCGGTTTCGAGCTTGGCGGGCTTATAAGATGCGCTCGCGGTAGCGCCCTTGAGGCTGGGTTCGGTGTCTACGACTTCGAGGTCGACCGTCGACGGCGGGCTGATGCCCACCGGCCGCCCATCGAAAAACTCCATTTCCACGACGTGGTTCGGCAATAAATAATTCAACAAATCTCCGATCTCCTCAGCGGACATCGACATCTGCTCGTAATTTTCCGTGTCCATGAATGTGTGGAGATCGCCTTCGGCGTAAAGATACTGCATCTTGCGCGTCTCCATCGTCGCCTGCTCGAGTCGGTCTTCAGAGCGGAACTTCTTCTCCGTCCCGATGCCGGTCTTGAGGTTCTTCATCTTCGTCTGCATGAAGCCGCGCTTGTTGCCCGGCGTCAGGTGATGAATCGCCGTCACGCGGTAAAGATTGCCCTCGTAGATGATGATCATGCCCGGTCTCAGTTGGGTCGCCTGGATCATGTACTCCCCTCTCGGAATATTACTGGAACATTAATACATGTCTTAAATCGCTACCGGAATCAAGGAAGAACAGGACGTAGTCGGCCGAGCGGAGTCAACGAACAAGCATAACGAGGCGCAAGCCCCCGAAGCGACCGAGGCGTACTCTTTTGTACGCCGCAGGACGCGACGGGGCGATGAACGAAGTTGGGCGAAGTTCATTGGCTCCGCTCAAGCGTAGAGGCCCCGCCACAGCATCGCGCGGGACACCCGCTCTACGCCGATCATCAGCGCCGCCAATCGCATATCGACCTTTTCCGTCCGGCTCATGTCGAGGACTTCGTAGAACGATTTGGTCAGGATCGCGCGCAACTTTTTATTGATCTCGTCCTCGGTCCAGAAAAAGTTCTGCAGATCCTGTACCCATTCGAAGTACGAGACGATGACGCCGCCGGCGTTCGCGAGCACGTCGGGAATTACGAAGATGCCCTTCTCCCTCAGGACGGCGTCGGCGTCCAGCGTCGTCGGACCGTTTGCGCCTTCGGCCAGAAGACGGCATTTAAGCTTCGGCGCGTTCTGCGCCGTGATCTGCATGCCGAGCGCGGCGGGCACGAGAATGTCGCACTGTATCTCCAGCAGCTCGGCGTTAGTGATGCGCTCGCCGTGCGGACAGCCCTCGAGCGTGAAACTTTTCGAAGTCTTCGTGACGTATTCGATGACGCTCTGGATCGGCAGACCTTTGGGATCGTAGCGGCCGCCGGTCTTGTCTGAGATCGCGACGATCTTCACGCCCACATCCGCCAGCTCCTTCGCCGCGACCGAGCCGACGTTGCCGAATCCCTGAACGGCAGCCGTCGCTCCGACCAGATCTATATTCAAGTGTTTCGCCGCCTCGCCGATCGTGTAGACGACGCCGCGCCCGGTCGCTTCGCGTCGTCCGACCGTGCCGCCGATTGCGACCGGCTTGCCGGTGACGACGCCGGGCACGGCATGACCCTTGTGTTGGCTGTAGGTATCCATGACCCACGCCATGACTTGCTCGTCGGTGCCCATATCCGGCGCGGGTACGTCGACCTCCGGACCGATGATGTTGAGAATCTCGGCGGTGTAGCGCCGCGTTAGGCCCTGCACCTCCGCGCGCGACAGCTCGGCCGGATCGCACGACACACCGCCCTTGGCGCCGCCGAGCGGCAAGCCGGCGAGCGCGCATTTCCACGTCATCCACATCGCGAGCGCGGAGACTTCGCCGAGATTCACGTCGGGATGGTAGCGAATGCCGCCCTTGAACGGCCCGAGCGTATCGTTGTGCTGCACGCGGTAGCCGGTGAAGACCTGCACCCTGCGATCATCGCGCATGACCGGGACGCTCACGATCAGCGCGCGGTCCGGCCGCCGGAGACGCTCGGCCACGTTTTTATCAAGGTTTAATTTGCCCGCGGCGATCTCGAACTGCTTGACCGCCATCTCGCTCGCCGGACTGCGCCACTCAACGGTTGCCATCGAAACCTCCGAGTTTCAGGTTGCAGGTTTAAAGTTTCAGGTTTCCATCAAAATGCTTTTAAGCGCCGACGGGAAACCTAAGACTTGCAACTTGAAACGCTTTTTATTTTATCCCGGCGGCCACGAGAAATGACGGCCGCCCAGGAGATGAAAATGGATGTGAAACACCGTCTGGCCGGCATTGGCGCCGCAGTTGACCACGATACGGTACCCGCCCTTTGCGACGCCTTCCTTCTCGGCGAGGCGGTTCGCGACGCCATGGATCGCACCGATGAGCTCATAATCTTCTTTCTGAACATCGGATAGCATCGCAACGTGCTTGACGGGCACGATCAGAATGTGAACGGGCGCCTGCGGCCGGACGTCGCGGAAGGCGACGATCCGATCGTCACGGTAGACGATGTCGCCCTTGATTTTTCCTTCGATGATTCCGCAGAAAAGACAATCGGCCATCCGAGTCTCCTTTCGCTCAGTCGTCGAGCGTCTCGGGACAGACGGCGTAAATTTTTTCGCCCGCCACCTCGAGCACGACCGGCTGGAGAAACGCGCCGAGACACGGACCCCAGATGCATTCGCCGGTCTTCGGCTCGTACGTCGCACCGTGATTAGCACAGATGATATAGCGTCCGTCTTCGGTGAAAAAACGGTTGTCGACCCAATCGAGCGTTAACGCTATATGCCGGCAGCGGTTCAGGTACGCGTAATGCGTGCCGCCGCAGTTGACAATGAATGCCTCCACGGCATTTCCGCCGGGCTTCAAGATAAATTTTTTGGTCGTTCCGGGGTCGAGCTCATTTACGCGAGCGACGAACTTTCGCCCGTTGGTATTTTTCGTCTTTGCTTCCACTCTATAAGTCCGCCACTTCGAGCAGATCTCCCTCCGGGCAGCCGACGAGCACGTCATCGCCATCCACACGCACGGGAAGCGCGTAGAGCGACTGCCCCTTGCACGGCCCATCGACGCAGAGGCCGCTTTCGGGGTCATACAATGCGCCGTGCGTCATACAGATGAGGTGCCGTCCGTCTTCGGTGAAAAACTGGTAGCGCACGAAATCGAGCGGCGTCGTCATATGGCGGCAGCGGTTCACGTAAGCGCGAAAGGCGCCTTGATGATTGATCAAGAACGCGTCGATCCGATACTTCTGACAAATAAGATCGAATTTTTTTACCGATCCCGGTCTGATTTCCGCCACGCGGGCGACGACGCGCGCGCCCGCGCGGCTCTCTTGCATCATCCTTTTTTTATCTTGCGCGAAACGATAACGGCGAACGGCGAAAGCGGCGAGATAAAGGGCGAGAAAGATGAGCGAGAGATAAATCGTCGCGAGCATGATGAAAACTCAGAACGTAGAATTTAGAACATAGAATCTAGAAGCGAAATTCAGAAGAACCTCACGGATGCTTCCCGCCCTTTTTACTTCTATATTCTAACTTCTAAATTCTATTCTACTTCTTCTCCTTCTCGATCGACTGGCGAATGTCTTTCACGTTCTCGGCGCTCTGTTTGCCTTTAAGGCCCATCACTTGCATCAGCTCGCTCGTCATTTCCGCGGTTACCTGATCCCGCACGCTGCCCTTCCCTTCCGGATCGGCCTTCAGGAAGAGGATAATTTTTTCCTTCGGAACGCCTGTCGCCGCGAGGCCGTCGAGAAACTCTCCGTAGCCTACGTTTCCCCGGAGCTCGTCGACTTTCGCGAGCAGCTTTTTACAGTCGCCGCAGACCTTCGCGAACAAGCCGCTGCGCACGCCGCAGTAAACGCACAGCGCCATTGTCGATCAGAAATTCTCCGCCAGCGCCTTTGAAAGCATGACGTGGAGCGACTTCGCGAGCATTGGGTTCGCCGCGACAAGGCCGCGGCAGAGGCTGTCCTTACGGTTAAACCGCACCGGCAGTCCCTCGCCGTCGATGACCACACCGCCGGCGCCCTCGATGACCGCGACGCCACCGCAGATGTCCCACTCGTGCAGCGCGCGGAACGTAAGCATCGCGTCACCTTCGGCGCCACCGATGAGCGCCAGGCGGTACGCGATGCTACCGACGGATTGAACTTTGCACATTGCCTCGAACTGCTGAAATCTTTTCCGCGGCTCCGAGCGGCTCACGATCAACGACGCGCCCTCGACCTGTTCCCGCTGCGTCACTTGAATCGGCCGCCCGTTGAGCATCGCGCCGGCGCCCTGTCCACCTTTGTAAAGCTTGTTCACCGCTGGGTTAAAGACGACGCCGACGGCCGGCCGCCCTTCTACGGCGAAGCCTATCGATACGGTGAATTGCGGAATGCCTTCAATGAACTCGCGCGTGCCGTCGATCGGATCGATGACCCAGACCCGCTTGGCATGAAGCCGCGCGAGATCATCCTTGCTTTCTTCCGAGAGCCAGCCGTCGTTGGGATATTTGCCGAGCAGGACTTCCTGGATCTTCGCATTCGCCTCGAGGTCGGCTACCGTGACGGGATTATTTTTTCCCTTCTGTTCGATGCGGTATTCCTTGCCGAAATACCCCATCACGATCTTGCCGGCTTCGCGGGCGGCGTGCTCGGCGGTCTCTAATTCTTCAGTGAAATCGAACCCCATCATTCCCCATCAGGCGCTGCGTTCGGCCGCGCGTGCGTGCGGCACGACCCGGATAATACGCGGCACGAGCGGCAGCGCGGCGCGCGTCGAGCCGGCGACCAAGCGCAGGACTCGTTCGCGCCGGCTATTCCAGTGAAGGCCGTATGCGCGCCGGAGCTTCGGCGGCAGCAGCCCCGCGGTGATCAACACGTTCACCGGCGCGACGCTTTTTAAAAACCACGGGCGCGGGTAAAGAATCGCGCGGGCGAGGGAGCGCGCCGGTGCGCCGACGGCGATGCTGTCGGATTCGATGGCGGCATTCATGTATCGGTCGAAATCTTCGAGTGTGGCCGGCAGCGTCGCTTGCGGCACGCCTATCAACGCACCGAGCTTCTTCGAATCCTCGTAATAGCGGCGGCGCAGCTCGCGCGACAGCGGTCGCACGAAGCGATCGTAAGTAACCAACGCGGAATCGACCAGCGTCCCGTGCACCCAGAGCAGCAGCTCCGGATCGATCGCGCTGTAGGCTGCCCCGTTCGCGAGCTGCCCCTGCACGCGCTCGTGCACGCGGCCGAGGCGATCGAGCGACGCCTGCGCCCTCGGCAGATCGTCGAACACGATCGACCACATCGTCTCCATCGTCTGCTTGAGGCGCCCGAGCGGATCGGTCACAAAGCGGCTGTGCTCCCCGACGCCGGCGGCGATTTTGGGATGCGCGATCTGCATAAGCAGCGCCCGCCCGCCGCCGAGGAGCAGCGCCATCTCGCGGTCGACGCGCCAGATTGCGCTGCCGGGCGAGAAAAATCGTTCGGTCATTTTACTCATGAATGAGGACTTCCGGTCCGCCGGCTTTTTTTGCGCCCCGCGCCAACATCTCACGCGCGGCGCGCGCCGAGTCGCCCGGCGCGACGTCGACGCCGCGCGAGGCGTCTTCCAGCCAGACGACTTTGAACCCGTGCTTCAGACCGTCGAGTACCGTGTGCTTGACGCAATAATCCGTCGCGAGGCCCCCGACGAAGATCCGCTCAACGCCCGAGCGTCTGAGCAGCTCGGCGAGCGCCATACCGCGCTCGTCGCGTCCGTCGAAGCCGGAATAACCGTCTTCGTCGGGCAAGGCGCCAGTGGTGATAATGGAAGCGGTACGCGGCAGGCGCAAATCGGACCGCAGCTCCGCGCCTTTGGTCCCTTGGATGCAGTGCGGCGGCCACTGTCCGCCATAAGCCTTGAAATGAATCGTTTTCTTCGGATGCCAATCGCGCGTCGCGAAAATCGGCTTTCGCGCTTTCTCGAATTTCTCGATGTAGGCATTTAATCGCGGGACAACTTCGTCGCCGCCAGCCACCGCGAGCGCTCCGCCGGGGCAGAAATCGTTCTGCACGTCGACGATTACGAGCGCATCCTTGCCTTTCATCATTTCAGATTATATGGAAGATGGCGTACTTGCAAGAAAAGCAAGGAAAATCAGAATATAGAAGTTAGAAGGCTCGAACATAGAGCCTGGAAGAGATGTTCGTATTCCGACCGTTCATGCTGATTTCTGCATTCTGAATTCTAAATCATCTTCTATTGCTATGATCAAAACCGTATTTTTCGACGCTGCGGGCACGCTCATGAGACCCGTGCGGCCGGTCGGCGAAAGCTATGCGCTCGTCGCCGCGAGCTATGGCATGAACGTCGCTCCCGAGGAAGTGTCGGCGCGCTTCCGCGCGTGCTTCGGCAACGCGCCGCCGCTCGCGTTTCCCGGAGCGCAAAACAATGGGATTCAGGAGCTGGAGCGCGACTGGTGGAAAACGCTGGTCACCCGCGTGTTCGAGCCGTACGGCCGCTTCGAGCGCTTCGACGAATATTTTACAGATTTGTTCGCTTACTTCTCGCGCGCGGACTCGTGGCGACTCTTTCCCGAGACCGAAGAGACGCTGGCGTCGCTCAAGCGCCGCGGTTTGAAGCTCGCCGTGATCTCGAATTTCGACTCGCGGCTCTTCGCCATTCTCGAAGGACTCGGCGTCGCGCCGGAATTCGAATCGATCCTGATCTCGAGCCACGCCGGCTACGCGAAGCCCGCGCCGGAGATTTTTCGCCAAGCTCTGGAACGCCATCAGACCGGCCCCGACGAGGCGCTTCATGTGGGCGACAGCGTCGAGAAGGACGCCGAGGGCGCGCGCGGCGCGGGCATTCAGGGCGTCCTGCTCGACCGCCAAGCCAAGCTCGTAGGCGCCGGGTTTCCGAAGATCAAAAATCTCTCCGGGCTGCTGCCGCTGGTCGAAAACGGGAGGTAACATGGCAAACACGCGCATCACGATGGGTATCCCCGATCATCCGCGTACGCGCGCAATCATCGACGGCGACATTAACATCGACGGCTACGACCTCGATCTCACCTACAAATTTGCTTCACCCGGCGAGCGCCACTACCGCTTCGCCCAGGGCGAGTGGGACGTGGGCGAATATTCTGCCGCCACGTTTATGCGCACGCGCGAGAAGGGTAAAGCATTCCTGGCGCTGCCGATCTTCTTCGAGCGCGGCCCGCGCCAGAGAAATATTTTTTATCGCGAGGGGAACCTTTCTTCGCCAACCGATTTGAAAGGCAAGAAGATCGGCTGCTTTCGCTACGGCGCGACGGCTGTTGTCTGGGAGCGCGGCTATCTGCTCGACGAGCACGGCCTCAAGACTACGGATATGAGTTGGTATGTTTCCGGTAAAGAGGTCTTCATTGGCCAGGACCTACCGGTGAAAGTCGAGCGCCTCGAGCCGCCGACGCCGTTCGGCCAGGAGAAGGCGGTACTATCGCGGCTCGTCAGCGAAGGCGCGCTGCACGCGGCGCTCGTCGCCGGCGACATGGGTTATTTCGGCATCTTCGGCGGCGGCACGCTGCCGAGAATCATGGGCAAGTTCCCGGGCGTCAAGCCGCTGTTCGACGATACCGAGGACGCGATCCGCTGGATCAAGCGCACGCGTCTTTATCCGATCATTCACTTGATCGCGATGAAGGAAGAAGCCGCGCAAAAATATCCCGACCTGCCGGCTAAGCTGGTCGAAGCGTTTCGCGCGGCGAAGCGCGCGGCGCCGAAGTACATGAAGCGCGACGAGATCGACGGCTACGAGAAGGAAGCCGCCGTGGTCGGCGAAGACCCTTACGATTGCGTTCTCGGCGACATGGAGAAGCGCACGCTCCAAGCGCTCAACCGCTACCAGATCGAGCAGGGACTCATGCGGAAAGAGCTGGCGCTCGAGAGCTGCTTCGTCCCCGGCACGTTCAAGTAATCTACGCGAGAGCTTTTTTCAGCCACTTCGTAGTACGCGCGACGGACTGCTCCGCCGCTTTCCGATCGGCTTCGATCTTTCCCGCCGGGTTATTGAGAAAGGCGTGACCGGCGCCGTCATACATGTGAATCTCGTACTTCTTGCGGTAGCGGTCGAGCGCCGTGCGAAACATCTCGATCTCGGCCGCCGTTGTGTTCGCATCCTCGGTGCCGCAGTGGCACTGGAGCGGCGCGCGAATCGTCTTCAATTCTTCGGGATCGGGAAAAAGGCTCTGATAATAGATCACGCCCGCGGCGAAGCTGCGCGACGTCGCCAGCGCATAAAGCGCGAGGCCGCCGCCCATGCAGAAGCCCAGCACGGCGATTTTTTTCTGCCCGACGAACGGCAGCTTCCGGAGATACCGGACGCTGTCGACGATCTTTTCGGTCGCGCGCTGGACGTCGAGCGACGTCTTCGCGAAAGCGCACGACTCGAGAGTCGAATAGAGCTTGCCGTGAAACAAATCGGGAGAGAGACAGACGAAGCCCTCCTGCGCAAAGCGCCGCGTGACGGCGCGCTGGCCGTTGTCGACGCCGCGGTAGCCGTGGATCAGGACAATTGCGGGCCGCGGGCCGGAATCGTTCGGGCGGGACAGAAAGCCATCGACGATCTCTTTGCCGCTTCTATACGCGGCGTGCATCGATACAATTCGTTCCGCCATAGTTCGTCGCTCGTGTATAGTGGTTTCAGCCCGCTATAAGATTTTTGTAGCGCTCAGCGGCGCCTAGCCAGCAGCTTAAGCTGGTACCGCCATTCGGACATGAAGCGCGTCGAAGATTCGGTCTGCCGGCCGGTGCTGCGCTCGGCGCGGCGGCGGTACTCGAAGATGTCTGCCTCGGAGATCGGCTTCGGCTGGCCGATGGCGTAAGCCATCGCGTTGACCCGCGCGAGCTCGTAGAGGTGGAGGCTCGTCGCCGTCGCCTCTTCGACGCTCCCGCCGGCGACGGTCATGCCGTGGCCCGCGAGCAGGCAGGCTTGCTTCTCGCCCATCGTCTTCATGAAATCGTCCGCGAGCTCTTGATTGATGATCGTCACGCTACGCGGATAAACTGGAATGCCTTCGACGGCGAGCTTCATGCCCGCCGGGCTATACGCGGCGTAGATCGGCAGGAGCGGCTTCTCGCACGCGGTGAGCGCGACGATCCAATCGGGATGCGTGTGGATCACGCTCCTCACCTCCGGGCGCTTCTTATAAATCGCGAGATGCATCGCGCTCTCGTTCGGCGCGTCGAGCCCGCGCCCTTTCTCCAGAACGCGGCCATCGAGGTCGACCGTGATGATGTCGCGCTCGGTCGCGAATTCGACGGCTTCCTCGTTGACGCCTTTGCCCTTGATGAGTACGCGGTCTGTGCCTGGGATGCGCGCGCTCACGTGACCGAGAGCACCGCGGACGAGCCCTTGGTTGCCAACGATTCGGCATGACATCGCAACCGTCTTTCTGAGGTCGGCAATGGTTCGGGAACGATTGGCCATTTTTCAAGCTGATGGAAACCGAATCATTGGCGATTATATCCACGAAAGCGCGAAGCGCAAGCGGTCCGCCGCGGCGGGCAAAACACCGGAGGTGAGAATGGAGAGAAGCGAAAGGCTACAGCTCGCCGAAGATCGCAGTGATCAGAGTCTGCACGAAACGTGGAATGGGCCTGATAAGCCAGGGTAGTCGAGAGTCGAGCGGCCGGCCGTGGACGCTTGAAACGTTCTCTAACGACGGTTGCCGGACGTTCGACGGCGCACGGCTCCTTTCCAGCGCGATACGCAATTGACCGGCGAGGGAGCTCACGTAAGGCTCCACCATGAAATCTTCGTGCACGCCGTCGACCACGTAAATTTCGACGCCGCCTTGCGCCAGACATCTCCAGCCGTTATCGGCGTGCGCTCGGAATAGCGGCTGCGCGCGGGTACGAAACAACATGATACGACCGCTGTAAGGACCGGGACGATAATCCAACAGCGCCCGATAATGCGCCGCGATGACGCGGCGGTATCGCTCCGGGAATTCGTCGGGCATCGCGACTTCGTCTTCGATGTTTGCCGGCAAGGCTTCGAATCCAAACGGGCACGCGATCTTGTTGAACACGACCTTGCAAACATTTTTGACTTTCATTTGCACGTCGGCTACGACCTGCCGGCGGTCGCGACGAAAAACGAAATCGTTCATCCAGAACGGCAGGTTGTGGATGAAGCCGGGGAAATCGAAGCGACGCTGGTTCGGCGCTTCGGTGTCGAGAATCGCGAGGATTCCTAACTTTTGTCCGGCCGCTTCGAGCTGCCGCGCGATCTCGAAAGCGACGACGCCTCCGAACGAATAGCCGCCGATGAAGTATGGACCGTTGGGCTGGGCGGCGCGTATGGCATCGACATAATAGCGCGCCATTTCTTCGATCGACCCGCACGGGCTCTCGTCGTTTTTGATTCCGCGCGCCTGCAAGCCGAAAAGCGGCTGATCCTTTCCGAGGTGCTGCGCCAGATATGAAAGGCCCAGCACCATGCCGCCGATTCCCGGGACGAAATACAGCGGCGCGAGGCGGCCGTTCGGCTGCACCGCTACAATCGTATCGTCGTGCGGCTCCATATCGAGACGATGGATGGCCCGCGCGAGCTTCTCGATCGTATTTTCTTCCATGAGCAGCGCGGGCGGAATGTGCCGGCCGCGCACTTCTTCGATCTTGGCCGTCAACACGACCGCCTTGAGCGAATCTCCGCCGATCTCAAAAAAATTGTCCGTCGCGCCGATTGGCCGGACGTTCAGGAGCTGCTCCCAAATGCCGGCCAATTGGATCTCGAGCGTTTCCGAAGGAGCCCTGAACGACCGCTCGCCTGCGACGACGCGCTCGACCGGCGCGGGGAGCGCGTCACGATCGACTTTGCCGTTGACGGTGAGCGGGAACTCCGGCAGCGTAACGAATGCGGCAGGAACCATGTATGGCGGCAGCCGTTCCAGCAAAAAGCCGCGCAGTTCACCGGCGTCCGGCCTAAGTTTGTCCCGAGCGACGACGTAGCCGACCAGCTGCCTATCGCCCCCGTGCTCGCGGGCGAGAACGGCGCAGTCGCGCACCGTCGGATGGCGCGCGAGAGCGACTTCGATCTCGCCCAGCTCGATGCGATAGCCGCGGATCTTCACCTGGTGATCCGTGCGGCCGAGATATTCGAGATTACCGTCTGACAGAGCGCGCGCGAGGTCGCCGGTCTTATAGAGACGCGACTCGACGCGTTCGATGTTGACGGAGAGAAATTTCGCCGCCGTCGTCTCCGGCTGGTTGAGATAACCGCGCGCGACGCCCACGCCGCCGATGTAAATTTCTCCGATCGAACCATGCGCGACCGATCGCAGATCGGCGTCGAGGACATGCATCTGCATATGATCGATGGCGACGCCGATCGGTACGGAGCCCGCAGCGACTCTGTCATGCGCTTCGTAGATACAGCAGCCGACGACGGTCTCGGTCGGACCGTACTCGTTGATCAACCGGGTGGCCGGCGCATGACGGCGCCACCTCTCGATGTGCTCCCAGCGAAGCATCTCCCCGCCGATAACGAGGACGCGAACGCGTCCGGCCAGCTCGTTTTCCGGCAGCATGTGAGCTAGCGCCTCCAGGTGCGTCGGGGTTATTTTTACGACGGTGAAATCTTTTTGCGAGCGCAGCGCGGCGGCGAGTTCGTCCAATCCCAGCCCCTCGGGCAGCAGCATGACCCGCTGCCCAACGATCAAAGGCCCGAACAGCGTCGTTATCGTCAGATCGAAGCCGATGGGCGAATGGACCAGCGAGCCGGAGCCTTCCCACATGCGATAGAATTTGCTGGCCCACGATAAATAATTGACGAGCCCGAGGTGATGAATCATCACGCCTTTCGGTTTTCCCGTCGAGCCGGATGTGTAAATCACATACGCAAGATTCTCCTGCTCGACGCCGCTGTCGATGCGCTCGGTGCTCTGCTTCGCGATTTCCGGCCATTGCTCATCAACGGCGACGATCTCGGCGGGCGTCGAGATTTTCTCGCGGAGGCGCTGTTGTGTCAGGACGACCGGCGCCTTTGCGTCATCCATCATATAAGTAAGGCGATCGGGCGGATATGAGGCGTCCAGCGGAAGATACGCGCCGCCGGCCTTGAGAATGCCAAGCAGCGCGACCATCATCTCCGGCGCGCGCTCCATACAAATGCCGACGAGCGTCTCGGGACCTACGCCGCTCGCGCGAAGAAAATGCGCGACCTGATTGCCACGCTGGTCAAGCTCGCGATAGGTGAGCCGCTGGTTGCGGTAGACGACGGCTTCGGCTTCGGGCGTCCGTTCAGCCTGTTGCTCGAACAGCTCGTGAAAGCAGCGGCCGGGGAGAGCGCGCGAATCGATCAACGAAGTAATAGTCTGGTTCACCACGGAGAAAGTCTTCTAGGTTCGCTGTTGTGCTCCCTTTTTTACATGGTTAAGAATAAGGCCCAGCCTCCCTGCCAACAATGGTGTAAAAACCTCGATCGGAGGAGAAAAAACCTTCGATGGAATAAGGCGATTACCTGAAGTGAAAGAAAGAAAGGACGGAGAAATACGGAGCGGCTTCGGGTATATGAGAGGACGAACGAAAAGGAGCTTATTTGGCCGAGGCCTTAAAAGCCCGCCAGACGCGCTCGGGCGTGAGAGGCAAATCGCGCATGCGGACGCCGTAGCCGCGCGCGACCGCACTCGTGATCGCCGGGGCCACGGCGACGAGCCCGCCCTCGCCCATGCCGCGCGCGCCGTGCGGTCCCGGACCATCCTCGTTCTCCACGAGGACGGTCTCGAAGACGGCGGGCACGTCGCGAAAGCGCGGCACGCGGTAATCGATCAGTCCGGCGTTGACGAGCTGGCCGTCTTCGTAAATCATCTGCTCGAAAAGCGTGTGGCCGATGCCCATCATCGAGGCGCCCTCTTCCTGGCCGACGCAGCCCTCGGGGTTGATCGCTTTGCCGACGTCGGCGACGGAAACATAGCGCGTCAGCGCAATCTCTCCGGTATCCTTATCGACGGAGACTTCCGCGCTGCCCATGCCGATCTCCCAGAAAACCGGCAACGAGCCGGTGATCTCAGGCCCGACGTCGCCGTGCCCGATCAACTCGCCGCCGCCTCCGAAGCGCCACTGGAGCGCCTCTTTGAAGCTGAGGCGCATCTCGCCCGCGATCATCGCGCCGTCGAGAAGCTGTATCTGTCCGGGTTTGACGCGCAGCGCCTCGGCGCCGATCTTTAATAGCTGCTGCTTCAAATCGCGCGCGGCGCGCTGGATCGCTGTCCCCATCAACGTGGTCGAGCGGCTCGACCCCGTCGAGGCGTCGTAGGGCGTGACTTTGGTGTCCGCGCCGCCGACTTGGATCGCGTCGATCGGCATGTGCAGCTCTTCCGCGATGATCTGCGACAGCACCGTGCGCACGCCCTGTCCCATCTCGGTGCTGCCCGCGTACGCCGTGAGCGTCCCGTCGGCGAGCATCCGCACCATCGCGACCGACACCGGCGTCGCCCCGGCGTTCGTCGCGCCGCACGCCAAGCCCATCGCGGCGCCTTTTTTCTTCGACCGCCGCCGCCATTCGCTCGAGCGCACGAGCGTTTTCAGACTCGACGGCAGGTCGGCGTCCATGCCGCGGAGCTTCGCGCGAAGCTCCTCGCCCTTTTTGAGAAAATTCTTGAGCCTCAGCTCCGCCGGGTCGATGCCCAGCCGCTCCGCGATCATGTCGAGATGCGATTCCGAGGCGAAGATCACCTGCGGCGCGCCGATCGCGCGAAAAGAGCCAGCCGAGCTCTTGTTGGTGTAAACCGCGGAGGCGTCGGTCCGGATGTGCGGAATACGATACGGCCCGAGCACGCGCGTCGCCGCGCGCGCCGCCACCTGCGGGCCGTTGTCGGCGTAGCCGCCGGTATCGAGATATATCTCCGCCTCGCGCGCGACGATCGTCCCATCGCGCTTGACGCCGGTCTTAAGCCGCACGCGCGCGCCGTGGCGCCGCACCGTGACCATCGAGTCGGCGACGGAATTGACGATCCTCACCGGGCGCTTCGCCTTGCGCGCGAGCGCGACGACGAGCGGCTCGAACTTCGTGTACGATTTACTGCCGAAGCCGCCGCCGAGAAACGGGATGACCATGCGTACTTGCGTCTGCCGCAGGCCGAATATTTTCGCGATGTCGCCGCGCACCTGGAACGGATGCTGCGCCGATGAATGGACCGTGACGCCCTCCTCAGTCCACTGTGCGATGACCGAATGCGGCTCGAGCGCATAGTGATAGACCATCGGGAACGTAAACGTGTCTTCGACGATCTCCTCCGACTCGGCGAAACCCTGTCGGACGTCGCCTTTCTCGACACGCTCGTGGCCGCAGATGTTTCCCGGCGCGTCGTCATGAATGAGCGGCGCGCCGCCGGCGATCGCGGCGTCGATGCCGGAGGCGGCCGGCAGCTCTTCGTAGTCGACGTGAATGAGCGCAAGCGCTTCTTCCGCCGTGCGGATGTCCTCGGCGGCGACGGCCGCGACCGGCTCCCCGATGTAGCGCGCCTTGTCGAGCGCGATCACCGGGCGGCCGCTGTAGATCGGCTGTGTGTCGGAAATATCTTTCGCGGTAAGCACCGCGACGACGCCGGGCAGCGCCTCGGCCTTCGATGCGTCGATGCCGCGGATACGCGCGTGCGGGAGCGGGCTGCGGAGGATTTTTCCGTGCAGCATTCCCGGCACGTTCAAGTCGCCGGTGAATTTCGCCTTGCCGGTGACCTTATCGATACCGTCGACCCGAGCGACGCTGTGCCCGACATATTTGAATTCTTTCTGCGGCATGGGAGCAAACTAACAAAGCGAGACGGGAGGCGCAAACGAAGATGTTCGCGTGCGGCCGGACAGGGATTCGGCCGAAAGAGATTATTGTCGGCACTCTGAGCAGTTCAGCAGAGCGTTAAGGCCCCTTACCAGTCGCGCGGCTGCGGACCCGGAACGATTCCGGCGAGATCCGGATCTTCGCCGTCCTCGGCCGGTGGGCGATTGGCCTTTTCTTCCTTGCGCTGCTGGCGGCGAAGGGCCTTTTCTTTCTGGCGGTTTTGCCGCTGGAGCTCTTTCTGCCGCTTTTTAAACGTTTCACTGGCCATAAGATTTATACATAACACTTGGCCGCGCCTCATGCGAGTCAAATAAAAGGCGCGTTTCGGCTGGGGCCGGACCTTTTGTGCTTCGATTGATATCTACTTGCCGGGCGTAAGCTGCCCGCGGATCTCACCGCCTTTGTTCGCCGCGCTGTGCACGTTGACGTAAAGGTTACCAGCCTGGAAATCCTTGTACTGCTCGTCGGTAAGCTTCGCTCCCGGCGGTACCGACCATGTGTCGCCGTTCTTCGTTAGTGGGATGATTACCGGACCGGTCTTATCTGCAGGGCCGTCGTGAATATGCGCCACGGTTCCGTCCACACCTTTGGTTGTGACACTGCCGCTGACGGATTTATCCTGTCCCACGGTGATCGTGCCGCTGCCGGTTGCTTTTGTCTGCACGGGCGGCACTTGCTTGTCGCCGGACAGCGTGACCTTGACCACCTGTCCTTTAGCTTCCGATCGCGCCGCCTCGGCCCGGCGCCCTTCGCCGCCACCTCCGTTCGACGCACTGCAGCCGAAGGCCACTAGCGCGAGGACAAGACTGCACGCCAGGTAAGGTTTAAGGCTGACTGGATGTTCCATAAGCTCCTCCTTCATGGGTTAAAGGTTAAAAGGTGAATAGATAACCGCGCAATACCTAATAAGGAGAAACCCGCGGGTTGTCCAGATGGGGCAAGTCGGTAGAGACAGACAAAAAAAGGCCCGGTCGCCTCTCAGGCGCCGGGCCTTTGAATGGAAACGCCGCGCGGCTTAACTCTGCCCTTCCAACATCTTCTTCCATTTCTGGCGGATTTTTTCCTTGAGCTCGGGGCTCGACTCCGCGACCGGCGGAAAATCCTTGATCCACTCGAACGGCCGGCACGCGTCGATGACCGCGCGCGAGTTGAAGCCCTTCTTCCCGGGCTGGATGCGCGGATCGAGCGGCCCGCTCCAGCAGCGACGGAGAATCTCAATCGACTCCGCCGGATCGGAGCGCGACGCGAGCGCCCAGAGGACGTCGAAAGTGCTGGTCGGATCGATGTCTTCATCCACGACAATGACGTAGCGGCCGAGATAGGCGCCCGCGTGGACCTGCGACGCAGCGAGCATCGCCTGGCGCGCGTGGCCGGGATAGCGCTGTTTGATCGAGATGATGTTGAGGAGCCTGCCGCCGCCGGCTTCGTGGCACCATACGCCGCGCACGTCCGGAACGCCGGCCTTTTCCACCTGCTCCCAGATGAGAGCGGATTTCACCATGCACTTCGCGATGGAATAATCTGACGGCGGACGACCCGGGCGAGCGCAGCAGAGGATCGGATCGTTGCGATGGTAGACGCGCTCGACGCGAATGACCGGCTCCGGACGCGACGAGCTGGCGTAGTAGCCGGTCCATTCGCCGAACGGGCCTTCGGTCTTGACGTCGTCGGGCTTCATGAAGCCCTCGATGACGATCTCCGCGTGCGCCGGGAACGGCAGGCCGGTGGCCTCGCCCTCGCAGACTTCGATCGGCGCGCCCTTGAGTCCGCCGGCGTAGTCGAATTCCGACACGCCGTAGTCGATCTCGTTTCCGGAGACCATAAAGAGCACCGGGTCCTGGCCGACACAGATGATGACCGGGCACGGCTTGCCCTTCTCGAACCACTTGCGGCGCTGGATCGAGCCGTGTTTACCGGGCGAAATGTACAGCCCCATGCTGTTCTTGTCGTGCACCATGCCGCGGTAGGCGCCGAAATTGACCCAGCCTTCGTCCGGGTCCTTCGTGATCACAAGGCACGCGGTGCCGATAAAGCGGCCGCCGTCGAGCTCGTGCATGAACGGCACCGGAAATTTCAAAAGATCGATGTCGTTCCCCTTTTGGATGTTTTCGAGGATCGGGCCTTTCTTGACGACCTTGTGCGTGATCGGCTTGTGCTCGTTGAGCTTGTGGCGAAACGCCTTGACGAGCTCCAGGTTTGTCAGGTCCATGGGAAGGCCGAGGTTCAGCGCCATGCGCTTGAACGAGGCGTTCTGGGCGAACAGCGTGCGATAACCCTTCGGATAGCCCTTAATGTTGTCGAAGAGCACCGCCGGAACGGGACCTTTGCTCTCGGTCGCGAGCAGCTCGGCGAGCGTGCCCATCTCCAGGTTCCAATCGGCGCCGTCCACTTTCCGGAGCTCGCCGATGCTGTCGACGATCTCAAGCCATTCGCGCAGATCGGTGTAGCTCGGCGTGCGGCCGGCTTTCATCTGGTCTTCGGCCATTTTTCTCGCTTCTAGAGCGGTCATATTGTTCTCCTCTTCTCTTCGCCTGAATTCGGAACATAGAATATAGGAGATAAAATTCAGAATCCAGAAGAAAGAACGGGATTCCGACCCCCTTCGGTCTCCTGGATTCTGAATTCTATATTTTATTTCTTGCTTATTTTACGCTCCTAAAGCCGATTCGTCCATCCCTTCGGTGTCTTCCGCCGGGAGCCCGTTGCAGCTCTGCGGGTCGAGATGAAGGTAAACCTTGTCGCCGGGGTTCATGGTAAGGAATGGATGTGTGTGGACGCGCAGCAGCGTATCGCCGACGGCGATCTGGCAATGATATGCGTCGCCCATGAAAATCGCCTCCTTGACCGTCCCTTCGAGAACGTTTTCGCTAACCTGAGGCTTTTGTTTCATGACTTCGATGTGCTCGGGGCGGATCGACAGCACGGCGGCGCCGCCCGCATGCAGGCCGGCGGCCGGAATAAACGCGAAAACCCCCTTGGAAGTCTCCAGCCGTCCAGGCTTGGAGTCTCCGCCGAGCTCGACGACTTTGCCGGGAATCAAATTGGTGAGGCCGAGGAACGTCGCGGTGAACCTTCGTTTCGGACGAGAATAGAGCTGATGGGGATTGCCGACCTCGATCAATTTGCCCGCGTGCATAACGGCGATCTGATCGGAGATGGCGAGCGCCTCGCCCTGATCGTGCGTGACGTAGATCGTCGTGATGTTGACGCGCCGCTGCAGCGCTTTGATCTCGAAGCGCATTTGCTCACGGAGCTTGGCGTCGAGATTCGAAAGCGGCTCGTCGAGCAGCATGACCTTCGGCTCGTTGACGAGCGCGCGCGCGAACGCGACCCGCTGTTGCTGCCCGCCGGAGAGCTTCGGCGCCGGCCGGTCTTCGAGCCCTTGGAGGCCGACGATCTTCAAGACTTCGCCGACGCGCTTTTTGATATCGGCTTTATTGACATGCTGGATCGTGAGCGGATACGCGACATTCTCGAAAACTGTCATGTGCGGCCAAATGGCGTAGGACTGAAAGACCATGCCGATCGGCCTTCGGTTTGTCGGGACGTAGACGCGCTCGGCCGCGGAGAAAACCGTCTTGCCGCCGATGCTGATGCTGCCGATGTCGGGACGCTCGAGGCCGGCGACGCAGCGCAGGGTCGTAGTCTTGCCGCAGCCGGAAGGGCCGAGAAACGTGTAGAGCGACCCCTCCGGGATGTCGAGTGAAACCCCCTTTAAAACGTGAACACGCTCGCGGTCCTCGCCGAAAAATTTTTCCAGGTTCTGGATCCGCACCATAAAATTCTTCTCTGCCATTGAACCCCCTGCTTTATATCCGCGTCCGCTTCACCTCTACCACGAGCCGGACGGCGCGCCAATCACATGCGCGCCGACCGGCCAATGTCATTCGGCTATGCCGATACGCGCGCCCAATTTGCGCGCGACAACCGCCATCGCCACCAGCAACAACACCATTAATACGCCGAGCGCGCACACATAGGTGTACTGGCCGCCTTCCCAAAGATCGAAAGCCATGATCGAGAGCACCGTGCTATTGTACGAGTAGAGCAAAATCGATGTCGAAAGCTCGCGCAGCGAGATGATGCTGATGTAAATCCAGCCTGCGACGAATCCCGGCATCAACAGCGGAAGAATGATTTTGCGGAATGTCTGAAACCACGTGCCGCCGCTCGTCATCGAAGCCTCTTCAAGCTCTTTGTTGATTTGGATCATCGTCGCCGACGAGCTGCGGATGCCGTACGGCATGAACTTGGTGATGTAGGCGAGCAACAGGACCCAGATCGTGCCGTAGATCGGGATCGGCAGCGTGAGGTAAACCCAAATCAGGCTCACTCCGAGAACGATGCCCGGCATCGCGATCGGGATGAAGGCCAGGTTATCGAGGAAAACGCCCCCCGGGATTTTGGACTTGACGGTGATCCATGCGATGACGGAAGTCAGCAGCATCACGAGCGTCGCGGAGCCGACAGACAGCAGAAAGCTGTTCTTGAACGCCGTCAGCGCGAGCGGATACGTCAAGACATAATGATAGTTGGCTAAAGTTACCTTCGCCAGCAGCTCGCGCGACGGGATGCCGTAGAACGGGATGAACGACGACCATAAGAGAATGAAAACGGGCATAATAACAGCGAGCAAAAATATCAGGAAGGCGATAAAGCAGGTTACCCACTTCCATGGGCCGAGGTCGATTACGCGCGGGCGGTAGCCCTTTCCCGTCACAGTGGCGAAGCGCTCGGTCCGCTTCGTGACCCTTTGATAAATCAGCACACCGGCGCCGCTGATGATGAGCAGCGTCACGGCGTACGCGCCCGCCAGGCCGAAATCCGACGGAAATTGGTGAATGGCGAGAAAGATCTTCGTCGTGAAAACAGAAATCTTCGCGGGCACGCCGACCAACGCAGGCACTTCGAAGGCCTCGATACCGCGCACGAACATCACGAGCAGCACGCCGAACATCGCCGGGCGCATGAGCGGCAGCGTCACGCGCCGGAGCGTCGTAAACGTGCTCGAACCGGCGGTGAGCGCCGCCTCTTCGAGGGATGTATCCATGTTGCGGAACGACGCCGACATCAGCAGGAACACGAGCGGGTATAGATGGATCGCCTCCGCCCAGATCATTCCGCCCATCGAATAGATATTGAACGGCGCCGATTCGAGACCCAGCGCATTCTTGACGACGAGATTGATAAGGCCGATCTTCGGGCTCAATAGCAGAATCCACGCGATCGTGCTCAAAATTCCCGGGATTATGAAGGGAATCAACGCCATCACCAGGAAAAGCTTTTTGAACGGCGTGTTGGTCCGCTCGTTGACCCAGGCGAGGAACGTGCCGATGGCGAACGACACAAGACACGTGCCGAGCGCGTATTTGATCGAGTTCCAGAACAACAGATAAAATTCGCGGTCGAAATAGGCTTTGATGTAGTTCTGGATAGTGTACGCTGCGCCGGGCTCGCCGATCGGGGCGCTGCGGACGCTGCCGTAAAGCAGCATGACGAGCGGAATGCCCGCGAGATAGAGCACGAAGAGCGAACAGCCCAGCAGAATAACTGTCTGGGCGTTGATGAAACGTCCCATTAACTTTTTCAAGTAAGACGTTCTCAGGGAGTCGTACGTCTCAATGTACTTCCTTGGCGATGCGGAAAAGCCCGGACGCCCCGTCATTCGACGAGCGGTGCCGGGCTCTTCCGCCTAGTTACCGTCCGTTCGCTACCCCGTCTAGCCCGCGGTGTTGATGTCGTGGACGAGCTGGTCGGCCACCATTGTCTTGCGCACCTCTTCCTCGATCTGATTCCACAGGTAATCCTCGTATTCGAGGAACTGCTTGCCGCGCTTGACGGACAACTCGCGGGGGCGCGGCAAATCGATCTTGAGCGTATCCTTAACACGTCCGGGCCGCGCGCAGAAAATGATAACCCGGTCCGCCAGGTAAATCGCCTCGTTGATCTGGTGCGTGATGAAGAGCACCGTCTTCTTCGCCTCGCGCCAGATACGGAGCAACTCCAGCTGCATGATCTCGCGAGTCTGCGCGTCGAGCGCCGCAAACGGCTCGTCCATGATCAGAACCTGGGGGTCGACCGTCAGGGCCCGGGCGAGATTGCAGCGTTGCTGCATGCCACCGGAGAGCTCGTGCGGATAGTGATCCTCGAACCCCGAGAGGCCCACGAGCTTGATGAACTTGAGCGCGCGCTCCTTGTCTTCTTGAGTGTTTCCACGGCCGCGGCATTCGAGGCCAAAGAGCACGTTCTTCAGCACCGTGCGCCAGGGCAGAAGGCAGGCGTCCTGGAAGACCATCGCGCGGTCCATACCGGGGCCTTTGACCTCTTTTCCGTCGAGGACTATTTTGCCGCCGGTGGGCTTAAGCAACCCGTCGGCGATATTGATGAAGGTCGTTTTGCCGCAGCCCGACGGGCCGACGATCGTGACGAATTCGCCCTCGTCGACCGCCAGATTGACGTTTTCGAGCGCCAGGAGCCGGCCGCCCGTCCGTGGCTGATAGTACTCCATTCGCAGCCCCATCGATTGTAGCTTAATCGCCATGCTTCCCTCCTAAAGTCATTGTAAAAACCTGATATGATTTTGTCCTGCTATAGAATATATCCATCTGCTATATTTCCACTTGCAACTTCATCCTGCAAGGACGATTCACGTTTCTTGACAAGGCGTGGACGTTCGGATAGGGTCCTTTCGAATCGGGACTTTTATACGTAATAAAACGAGAATGCAAGAGGGTGGAGGCGGACAACGTCGCCTCCATTTTTTATTGACGCATCGGGAGGAGAAAGGAACAAGATGAACGCGGATCTGGTCATTAAAAACGGACAGGTGGTGACGCCGCAAGAGACCTTTAAGGGCGGCGTCGCGATCAAGGATGGGAAGTTTGTCGCCATCGGGACCGATGACAGCCTGCCGAAAGGCAACGAGGAGATAGACGCCAAGGGAAATCACATCCTCCCTGGAATTATCGACGGCCACGTACACTTCCGCGAGCCTGGTATAGGCTACAAGGAGGACTTCACGACCGGGTCGACGGCCGCCGTCTGCGGCGGCGTCACGATGGTGATGGACATGCCGAATGTCCAGCCGCCAACGGCCGACGCGAAGACAGTGACTGAGAAGATAAAGATCGCCGAAGGCAAGTTCCTGACCGACTACGCTTTTTACGGCGTGGTCGTGCAGACGAATGCCAATGACATTCTTCCGATGGCCGAAGCCGGCGTTATCGGCTACAAGATTTTCTTCGGCGAGACGATAGGCAATCTCCCCTTCCCAGACGACGGCATGTGCCTGGAAGCGTTCGCCAACATCACCAAGTCGGGCCTGCCGCTCGGCATCCATGCCGAGAACCGCCAGATCATGGCGTACTACACGAATAAATTGAAATCCGAGGGCAAGAACGACCCTATTTACTGGGAGCAGTCGCGGCCAGACATCTGCGAAGCAGAATCGGTTGCGCATGCGCTGTTCTTCGCGGAGATGTTCAAGACCAAGCTCCACGTCTATCACATGAGCTCCAAGCAGGCGGCGTGGATGGTGCGCGATGCCAAGGCCAAAGGCCTGCGCGTTACCGCCGAGACCGGCCCGCATTATCTGCTGCGCGAGCCGAAAGACATGGAAAAGGTCGGGCCGTTGCTCAAAATGAATCCGCCGGTGCGCACGCGCGACCACGGCGAGGTTCTCTGGGACGGACTGCTCAACGGCTACGTGGACATGATCGCGACCGACCATTCACCGCATACGCTCGAAGAAAAGGGCTCGGACATCTACGGCAAGATGACCAAGCCGGCGATTTGGGAATGCATCTCGGGCTTCTGCGGCGTCGAGACCGCTGTGCCTGTCATGCTGACGGAAGTGAATAAAGGGCGGATGTCGCTGAACCATTACGCCAAGGTCACGTCGGAGAACCCGGCGAAGGTCTGGCAGATTTATCCGCAAAAAGGCGCCATTCGGCTGGGCTCCGACGGCGACGTCACGATCGTCGACATGAACAAGGAGACGACGGTCGACGTAAACAAGCTCCACAGCAAGAACAAGCCGAGTCCCTGGCACGGGTGGAAATGCAAAGGCGCGCCGATCGCGACGATTGTGCGCGGCCACGTTCAGATGCGCGACGGCGAACCGGTCGGCAAGCCGATAGGGAAGCTGGTGAAACCGAAGGTCAAGTAGACATTACGACGCCGACAAAAAAGCCCGAGCGAGAAATCGCTCGGGCTTTTTTATTATTGCGAGACCGCGTGCGGTTGCCCGCGGCGTCGCATGAATTATCTCTCAGCGGGCTTCGTCGGCGAAGAATTTTTCCATGTAGATCGGCGGCAGGCTCTTGTTCTCGACCGAGCCGCCGAGAATCTCTTCGCCGGTGGGTGTCACGCGCGTGGCTTTGCCCTGCTTGGGCTTGTCGCGCACGATCGAGCCGACGCGCAGCACGACCAGGTTGCCTTCGCCGGTGTTGAGATAGCGATAGTAGGCGCCCTTCGGTAGCAGCACGCCCTCCCACTTCTTGAGCTTCATCTCCTCGCCCTTTTCGTTGAATACGCTCATCTCGCCTTCGAGCACGATGAAGGAGTGGTCTTCGTCCAAGTGTGTGTGGATCTCGTTCTCGCCGCCCTCGGCGTTGATCTTGCAGTGGATCCACATGTTCGGCGTCTCGGCGACAAGCTGCGTGATGCGGCCCTGCTTCATGTAGGGAGTTTTCAGGTTGAACTTCTGCGCCTTCGGCGTGTCCTCTTCCTTGTATCTGGCTGCGGTTGCGGTCGTCATGTCTGGGCTCCTTTCGTTAAGCTCGTTTAGTATTAGACATCTAATTTGAGATCGTACAGCCTGATCACGTTCTCGCGGATCGCCTTTCTCAGAATGTCCTTCGGTAGGTGGCCCAGCTCGCGCGCGATCACCTCGCGCGAGTGCGGCCAGGTCGACGCCGCGTGCGGATAGTCGCTCGACCACATGAAGGTATCCTGGCCCCAACGCTGCATCAGCAGCCCGCCCGCGGGGTCGCTGAAAAACGTCGCGTAAACCTGCTTCTCGATGTATTCGCTCGGCAGCTTTTTCATGTAAGGGAGATCGAGCTTCACTCGATGGCGCACCCAGTACTTGTCCCATTCGTGCGTGAAGAACGGTATCCATCCGACCTCGTTCTCGACGTAGACGAACTTGAGCTTGGGAAAGCGCTCCGTCACGCCGCCGAAGACGAGATCGAACAGCGAGTTGGCGGCGTCGTTGAGCTTGGTGTTGACGGTCGCGCGGAAGATATCGAGACCCTTGCGCTCGAAGCGGCTGTAGTTGAAGCCGGTTAGGATATGGAGATTGACCGGCATGTCGAGCGCCTCGGCCGCCTCCCAGAACGGATCGTAGTAATCGCTCGTGAACGGCTTGTCCTCCGGCGGCACCTGCCAGATGAGGCAGCCGACAAGGCCAGCTTTCTTGCAGCGCTCCAATTCCTTGATTGCGTTCTTGAGGTTGTAAAGCGAAATCGACGGAATGCCGACCAGCCGTCCCGGCGCGACTTTGCAGTAATCGATCAGCCAGTCGTTGGCGATCTGGAAGCAGGCTTCCTGCACGTCGGCGTCTTCGAGCGCGAAGAGCCGCAGCCCGAAGGTCGGATAAAGCACCTCCGCCGAGACGCCGTCAACCGCCATCTCGTCGAGACGCGCCTTCGGGTCGCAGCCGCCGGGCTTCTCCCCGGTTGTGTTCCTTGGCGGGAACTTGGGGTATTTCGCCTTCAGCGAAGGTGTCAGGTTTTTCTCGAATAGATCGACCGGCTCCATGATATGCGAATCGGCGGAGATAAGAATCTCATCGGCCAGAATCGACGGCGTTTCTTTTCGAGCGACCGCGACGCTCATGAGTCACTCCCTTTCATCGGCGCCTATACTGCGCTCCGACTCGATTTCGTATTATCTATACTACCAGGCGCTCGATCGATTCAAGCCCATTGGTTACTGCGGGACGGTCCTTCTAACCCTTGAGGGGAGCTGAAGAAATGCAGCTCGGTTCGTACACTGAGTTACGCCGGATCGCGTCGCATTGCGGCGGCTAAACGCCGTTAGAATTGCCGGAGGGAGTTTTTTGCATCTCGGCTCGAGATGATAATTCCGCCAGCTCCAAACGACCAACCTCCGAAAGCTTCATACCGGGGCGAATCGCGTCGAAACCGTCTTTGACCACAGCCGCTGGAATGGAAAGTTCGATGCCGTATTCCTGCGCGTCGGCTTTAGATACCCTGATCCCGATCAAGCCGTCTGCCAGCATAACCCACTCGACATCGACAACGGTATCGGCGAGACCTACGGCGACAGCGTGACCGAACGACCATGTCATGCGCGGCGGCCATGAAGGCAGATCCGCGATCGTCCTACACCGGGTGGCTTCGGGTTTAAAAGCGATAGGCGCTTCGGCGGGGGTATTCATGACCCATTGTGGCGCTCGTGGCGGAACGCGATCAATGTAGGATTATACCCTACACGAATATGGTGAAATCGGCCGGGGGCTCGGAGTAGATAGGGGTCGTCGAGGCTTATTTCTTGAAGTCCAGGAGTTCGATCGCGAATGTCTCTTGCACACCGTAACGCTGGTCGCCGACCAGGTCTTTCATTTCCTCGCTGGAATCATACTTGACGATGCTTCGCGTCTGCGGGCTGTAGAAGTAAACTTCCGACCGATAAAAATTGCGGATGCCGACGAAAATGCGGATATCTCTTTCGATGCGATAAGCCGAAAAGGTTCCCGCCGGGGTCACGACGCTTTCCATACCGGTGACCCAACTGCGCGTCCCGCGCCATTTGTGATCCCAAAATTCGCTGCCGCGCCAATCTTTACCGACCCACAGCGGAAAATTGAAGTATTGGGGTTGCGCCCGAGCGACCGCTTCGGTCGGCACCAGGATGGCGAGTGGATTTGGGTCCGCAGTGATCTCGACGACCTTGGTGGAATTCGGCTGAAAAATCTTTGGCTCGCCGTTACGGACGGCGATCTCAAACTCGCCGTTAACAAGATTGGACTTCCAAACTCCGCTGTATGTTCGATGGACGACGCGGTATTTCCACGAGCTTGCTTCGGAGTAGCTGGGAGCCTGAGCTTGCTCGCCGCCGCTGGGCGGCACGGTGGTTTGGACGCAAGACGAAAGAGCGAAGAACAGGAGAACAACCAACGGTGCCGCGAAGTGCTTCATAGTCAGGCTGTATACAATGCCGCCTGTCTTTCGCGCAAGCACGTTTCGCAGAAATGATCGCGATCAGATGTTGTATATTATGCGACCTTCAAATTCATCGCCCCGATACCTTCGATCTCCGCCTTCATACTGTCGCCGGGCGCGAGCTGCTGCTGGAACGCCGGCGCATCGGGATTGCCGGTGGCGATCAAATCGCCCGGCAGGAGCGTCGAGACCCCGGAGAGAAAGCTGACCAATTCCGCCACCCCATTAATCATCGCGTCGGTCTTGGCCGATTGGCGCAACTCGCCGTTGACCCAGAGCTGCATCTTGAGATCGTGCGGGTCTTTGATCTCGTCGCGCGTCGTAATCCACGGGCCGACCGGCGAGAAGGTCTCGAAGCCCTTGCGCACACAGCGGCTTCCGGGAAGTCCCTTGCCTGAGCCGTACGAGCGAGCGGTCATGTCGAGGATAATCGTATAGCCGAATACGGCGTCGAGCGCCTGCTCTTTCGTCAGGTTGCGTACTTTCTTGCCGATCACGACGCATAGCTCCAGCTCTGGGAACACGTTGCCGGCGCCCGGCGGGATGACGACCGCTTGCTCGGGACCGATGATCGCCGACGGCGGCTTGAGAAAACTCTTTTCCAAGACTTCCTCCTGCGTCATCGTGCCGGCCTCGCCGCGGCCGCGTGCGTCACCGAGGCCCTTGCTGCCGCGCTTGTAGTTCGTCGCCGCGGCCCAAATCTTCGACGGATTCTCCACCGGCGCCTTAAGCTTATTGGGATCTAGCGGCGCTCGCTTGCCCTTCTCGGCGGCCGCGGCGATCGACGCACGCAGCTCGCCGTAGCGGGCGATGAGGTCGATCATGGTCGCGCCTTTCGGCACGTCGTCGCCGAGCAAAATCATTTCGTTGTCTTTAACGATCGCGAGTTGATCTGGTTTGACGGACGCAAATTTCATTCTGCTTCTCCTTCGTTATTTTGCTTTGAGTCGCTCGGCCTCTTCGAGGGCCGTGCGCTGCATGACGGCATGGAGATCGACGGACGTGAGCGCGCAGTATTCCATGCCATAGGTCGGGCGCTCCTCGGCGAGGCCGTCTTCGAGCAGGCGCTGCAGCACGGTGCGGTTGAATTGCCCGTGGCCCATCACGCCCTCTTCGTGCTCCTCAAGGTCGGCCTCATGATGGGTCGAGAAATAGGTCGCCTGCTCGTTCGTGAAGCCGTAATGCGTGATCAAAGCCTTGAACCAATCGCCGGCCCAGTGACCGATGCGCTCCTCGGTGGTGACGCACGAGTACCATTCGGCGGCGGTGCCCTCGAACATGACGCCGCGCATGAAATCGATCTTGGCGCGGAATTCCGAGAGCAGCGGCTGCGTGAAGACTTCCTCCTCGGTGATGCCGAGCGCCTTGGCGGTCTGCATCATCACGAGATAATGTCCCGGCGGTTTTGGGTGCATGAACTCGTCGGCGATCTTCTCGCCGAGCGGTGCCATCAGCTCACGGTGGGTCTTGAAGAACGTGAGAAAGCGCTGGTACGAGCAAGCGGTGAGGGTATTGATCTCGATCGTCCACGCGCCCCAGTTTTTGAAGAAAAGCCGGATCGTCGACAACGGCAGCTTGCCGCTCATGAGCTGCTGCATGAACGGCGAGCGTGTTACGCGCTCTTCCCAGCGCGCTGCGACCTTGGCGTAGAGCTCGTCGACGGCCGCCTTCGCTTCCGCCGGCTTCATCTTACTTCCCGGTATGATTTTCATTGCATAAATTCCTATTCGTCGAATGTACCGGATTTTTTATAGACCGAAGGAAGGCTATTGTCGAACGCCCAATTCCTTCTGCGCCTGGCGCAGCAGCGTGAAGTCGCGCACTTCGGCGAGCGGCTTCCTGCCTTCGGTAAGGCGCTCCCATTCAAAGTCGGTGATCTCGCCGCTGCGCGCGAGCGAGATGATCTCGAGCTGATACGAATGCGCGGCAACTTCAGGCGTCTGGCTCAGCCAGCGCATCATGATCTGGATCGTCTCGGGCCGGTTCTCGAAAACGAACCGGTGCGCCTTGAGTAACGCGCGCAGAAACTGCTTAACGACCTGCGGCTTCTCCTGCAGGAACTTGACCGCGACCGCGACCCCCGAAGTCGGCAGCGCGTACTTCACGTCCTCGGGGCCGCCGAGGACGTTGAAGCCCTCGTCTTTGAGGATCATGTCGTGCGGCGATGAGATCGAGCTCGCGTCGACCAGCCCGGTTCGGAGCGCCTGCGCGCGCAGCGGCGCGTCGCCGACGGCGATCGGCTGCACCAGAGCGGGATTGAAGCCCTTCGAGCGCATGATCTCCTCCGCCGCGGTCTGATCGGTGCCGAGGAGCGTCGATACGGCGATTTTTTTCCCCTTCAAGTCATGCACATCTTTGATGTCGCGACGCGTCACCAGGAAGTGCTCCGACTTTTTCACGGATACCGCCACGAATTTGATGGGCAAGCCCTGAAGCACGCCTCGGAGCGTGCTGCCGAACGTCGTGGTAAAGTTGAGATCGCCGTTCATCACCGCCATCGCGCCGAGCCGCGGATTGACCTGGATCAACTCGACGTCGAGCCCCTCCTCTTTATAGAAGCCTTTCACCGCCGCTAGCTGGAACGGCGTCACCGAGTTGCTGCGGCTCGAATAGGACAGGCGGATCTTCTGCGCCTGCGCGCGCGCCGGCGGCGGCGCGAGTACGACCAAAAGCGCCGAGGCGGCGATAAAGAACCGTACCGTCACTGCTTGATGCCCAAAAGCTGCTGATAGGTCTGCATCGCCTCGCTGTAGGCGCCTAGCAGTTTGACAAAGTGCAGGTTGCCGCCGGTGATGAGATCGTCGATCGCCTTCGCCGGCGTCTTGACGCCTTTCCGCAGTGGAATCTTTCCACCGCGCACGAGCGCCTGTTGTCCCTCGGGAGAGAGAATGAAATCCACGAACAGCTTCGCGGCGGCCGGATGCGGCGCGTTTTGCACCACGCCGACGGTAGAGAGTGTCGCGAAGGTTGGCGCGCCCGGAAGGAAGTCCACGGGCGCGCCTTTTTTCTTCAGCTCCTCGATTTTTGAGACTTGCATGAAAATCACGATGGGATATTCCCCCGCCGCCAGCAGATTGCTGGTGTGCGTATACCCTTCGACGGGCCGGACGTCCTGCTGCTGCAGCCGTTTGAGATAGGCCTTTGCCTGCTCCACGCCGCGCAGACTGATCATTCCCGTGTACGGATACGGCACGCTGCTGTTGTTCGCCATCTGTCCTTTGAATTCCGGGTTCAGATACTCGTCGTAGTTTTTCGGCGCCTTCGCGCGGGCGATCAGGCGCGTGTTGTAGGCGGTGACTAGAAAGTCGGTCGTGATGCCGATCCAGAAGCGATCCGGGTCGACGCTGCCGTCGATCAACGCCTTGCCTTCCGGCGAATCGTAGCGGGCGAGGATTTTCTGATCGCGGTAGTAGGTCATGCCCTCTAGACTGTTGCCGAGCACGTCGGCCTGAATCTTACCGCTACGATGTTCGAGCATGACGCGCGCCGCCTGGCGTCCCGACGCGAGATAGACGTGCTGGAAATTCAGGAATGGATATTTCTCTTTCGCCGCTTTATGTAATATTTCGAAGACCGAAACGGACATGGTGGAGTAGTACACGACCTCGCCCTCTTTCCGAGCCTGCTCGATCAAACTTTGACTCTGCGCGCGAGCGGCTGCGGAAGCGAGCCCCGCCGCGATAAGGACGACGGCGCCAATGATGTATTGTAATCGCATCGGCCTGCTCTTTCTGGCCACCATAATCAATGTGACCGTTGGGTCTACAGCAATTGCGCGAATTACGCTCCGAATGCCAGGCTCTTGATCACTACCGGCACGTACCCTTCCGCCTCGACGAGCCGTCCGACATCGATGAAGTCGAGCTCGCCTAGCGCGACCTCGTCCACGCACGGCAGCCCGAAGTCGGCGAGACTCTCGCCGATGACGCGGCCGACGTTCTGCTCGAAGACGAGCATGCGCGGCCGCTCGTCAGCGGGCAGCGGGGCAACCGCGGCGCGGATGCCCGCCGCGAGGTCCTGCGCAGCGCCGTAACCGACGAACGGCGGCGAGACGAAGGCCAGCGCGAAGGGCGTCACCCGCACTTCGGCGTCCGTCGCCGCCAGCGCGGCGCGGATCGCTTTTTCCGAGTTCGCCGCGACCGGCGCGTTCCAATTGACGCGCACGACGACGACACGGAGGTTGTGCAGCGGCAGCATCTTGGGATCGGGTATGAAGATCGTCTCGCCGCTCACCTGCATGGAATATTGCGAGGCGCCGATCACCGTCGCGCGGATGCCCTCGCTCGAATCGAATAGACTGAAACCACGGCGCTCGGCCTGCGCGCGCGCTGCGTCGCCGAGCAGCGGCCCGAGGTCGCCGAAGATGCCGCGCTCGCGTCCATAGATATACTCTGAAACGCCGCCGGAAAAAATAATGCCGTCGATTGCCGGCAGTTTGTCAAGCGGCGGCAGGACCATCAATTCGTTCCATGCGGGTTCTCCGCTCGCTAACGTATCGAACAGTAAATGCGCCATTTCGCGCGCGATCTGTTCGAGCGTGCCGGTATCGACCGCATCGTCCATCGACAGCTGCGAGCCGAGCGAGCGCAGAATTCGCTTGCCGGATTCTTCGAGCCGCGCGATGCGTCCGCCGCCATTGACCGCGATCAGCCGCGCACCAATGTTCAGCGCCGTGATGCCGGCGATGCGCCCCTTGTCGATCAGCGTCACTTTCGTCGTGCCGCCACCGATATCGACGTTAAGCAGCGTGAGCGCCTCGTCGAGACTGCGGCCGACCGCGCCCGAGCCGTGCGCGGCGAGCAGCGCTTCGAGTCGCGGCCCGGCGGTCGCGCAGACGAATTGTCCGGCCTGCGCTGAAAACAGCTCGGCGATCTTTTGCGCGTTCTCGCGCCGCGCCGCTTCGCCGGTGATGATCACGGCGCCGGTGTCGATGTCCTCGCGCTTCAAGCCCGCCGCGCGAAAGCTCTCGTCGATGAGCTGCGCGAGCGGCCCGGCCTCGATGTTCCAATCGCCGCTGAACGGCGTCAGCATCACCGGCGAGCGCGCGATCACGCGCCGCTCGAGAATTTCCGGTCTGCGACGATGCACGGACGGATAACCGATCGCGAGTTCGGAGAACATCAGATGCGACGTCGACGAGCCGATGTCGATGCCGACACTGGTCAGATGCGAATGCGGCTCGGACGCGCCTTCGTGTTCGTGGCCGTGCGACATCCTAATAGTCCGCGGGCTCGCCCTGCTGCGTGTGGACGTAGCCGGTGCTCTCCATCGCAACGCGCCCGTGATGCACGAGAAAACGCGCCGTGTCCTTGCCCGTATTGAAATGCTGGTGCCAGGCGAAAACGGGGATCACCAGCGTATCGCCCTTCTTCCAGTCATAGCGTTGGTCCTCGATGATGCTGTACCCTTCGCCGGAAAGAATGTAATTTGTCTCTTCATAAATGTGCCGGTGCGCGCCGGAGCGCTTGCCGCCGGGAATCTCCGCGATGAGCGTGCCGAGCACCTTCACATGAAAGCCGAGCTTCGGATCGACGGCGTAAGCTACACGGCCCATCGGCGTGGCGCCGAATTTGAGCTCGCTGCCTTTCACCAACACTTTTCCCGCGCGGCGTAACTTCTCTTCGCCCTCGGCGTAGGCAAGCTGCTGGTAATAGATTTCCGCCGGGCTCGGCTCGCCGTTGCTCGCCTGCTTCGGCTTCCAATCGGCGGAATTGAATTTTACGCGCGCCTCAGGCGGAATCTCCGCGCCGCCGGGCACGAGCGTCTTCATCGCCTCTTCGCCCTTCTGCGCGAAGATCCAGTACTCGGGATATTTTTCCTCCTCGTAGATCGCGATGCCCATCGCCATGGAGAGCGGACCAGTGGTCGCGGCGAGATACAGCAATTCATCGCCGCTCTCGTTGTGATGCCGATGCCAGGCGAACACCGGCACGCAGATGAGATCGCCGGCCTGCCAAGGATACTTGATGCCGTCGATGACGCTGTAACCGTGGCCTTTGAGTATATAGATGACCGCTTCGACGGTATGGCGATGACCGAGCTGCCAGCCGCTGAACTCCATCTCCTCGCCGGGGGTGCGGAGATTGATCCAGAAGCGGAACGTCCGCTGGTTGAAACCGAGGCGCGGATCGACGATGTAGACGTGGTTGTGCTCTTTGAGCTGTGCGTCGATCTCCTCGGCTTTCACGTGCACGGGCGATTTCCGCCGGCGCTCCAGCTCTTCTTTGCCGAAGCGGATGTGCTCCATGCGCATCCGCAGATGATCCTCTTTGCGCGCCATCACCATATGCGTTCTTCCTTTCTGTATCGTTCATTCGCGCCGCGGATCATTTTAGTCCGCGCGCGATGGAGTAATCGAAAATATCCGCCGGCGCGAGCGGCTTGTTGCCGAGCTCGCCGCGGCCATGCGCCCGTTCGAGAAATACCTTGATCCGCTGCTCCGGCATGACTAGGCCCTCAACCATGACGCCGGCGATATCGTCGTACGACTCGGCGGCGACGTCCGCCGGAACCTGCCAGTTTTGCTGGATGTAGGCGACCGCGGCGGTTTTATCCTGCCGGATATTTTTCAGCGTGTCGCGCAGCGCGGCGAGAAACGCTCGCACTTGACCCGGCTCTTTGGCGATTTTCTGGCGGCTCGTCACGACGCCGAGCCACGGCGCCTCGATGAGATCGCGGGCGTTCATAAGGATTTTAAATCCCTGGCGCGCGACCAGCCCGGTGAACGGCGGGCTCAAGACCGCCGCCGCTACCGCGCCCTGCTGGAGTGCGTTTAAGCTCACGATCGTGTTGCCCGTCTGGATGAAAGTGATCTTCTTTTCGTCGACGCCGCTGTTTTCCAGCATCAGCGCGCCGTAGCGGTGGCTCTCCGAGCCGATGCGCGAAACCGCAACCTTCTTTCCTTCGAGGTCCTTCGGCTTGGTCACGTTCGGCGGGACGAGCAGCGAGAGCAGCGGCGCGCGATAAAAAATCGCGACGGTCTTCAGCGGCATGCCGCCGCTGATCGCCAGAATCGCCGGCCCGACCGACGCATCGAAGTCGAGCTCGCCCGAGACGAGCCCGACGGTCTGGAGGTCGCTGCGCATGACGATGATCTCGAGCTGGACGCCGTGCTTCTCGAAGTACTTTTTGTCGCGGCCGTAGTAGAACGGCAGGAATACCACGCTGCGCGCCGATATGCCGAGGCGCGTGCGCTCCAGTGCGAATGCTCGAACCGAGAAAATTCCGATCGCGAATGAGATCAGCAAGGTGAGCAAACGACGGCGCATGTTCAGCGCCTTTCTTAGGCCCAACCCGCGCCGCTGTCAATCGCCGCGAGTGGAAACGCGAATATCCGTGTGTTAGACTAAAATTTAATCCGATAACTTCTTCTCGATCATACGGAGTCTCCGCGCATGAAGCGTCCCGAACCTCTGGAAATTTTCCAGCCCACGTCTCTCAAAGCTGCGAGCACGCTCGTCAAGGAGCAGGGCCCGGGGGGCCGCTTCCTCGCCGGCGGCACCGATCTCGTGATCGCCGTCAAAGAAAAGGGCTACAAGCCGAAATATGTCGTCGACTTGAAGCGCATTCCCGGACTGACGGGAATCCGCGTAGAGAAGGACGGATCCGTGACGATCGGCGCGCTGACGACCATGCACGAGGTCGAGACCTCGCCGGTCGTGCTGAATAAATATCCATTTCTGGCGCGCAGCGCGGCGGAGGTCGGCTCGGTGCAGATCCGCAACCGCGCCACGATCGGCGGCAACATGGCGAACGCGACGCCGTCGGCGGACGTCGCGCCTGCGCTGATCGCGCTCGAGGCGAAGGCGAAAATCTCGGGGCTGAACGGAGAGCGGACGATCTCGCTCGAAGAGCTTTTCCGTGGCCCGGGTCAGACGAATCTCGCGCCGGAGGAGATTCTGACAGCGATCGTGATTCCGCCTGCAAGCTCCGGCCTGCGCGGCGACTATATAAAATTCTCGCCGCGCGAGATGATGGATTTGGCCTATGTCGGTGTGGCCGTTGCTTTGGATTTGCACGACGGCAAACAATGCCGCAAGGCACGCATCGCCCTCGGCGCCGTCTCGCCGACGCCGATGCGGGCGCGCCGCGCCGAGGCGCTGCTGGAAAATCAAACCGTTACGGAAGAACTCGCCGAGAAGGCTGGCGCGGAAGCCGCCGCAGAGTCGAAGCCGATCAGCGACGTGCGCTCGTCGGCGGATTACCGGAGAGAGATGGTCCGCGTCAACACCAAGCGCGCGCTGCTGAACGCCGTGGCGGGCGAGCCCGCTTTCTGGGTCGAGCGCCGCGATCGCAGGTACTGAAACCATGAAAAAAAAGATTCAAGTCACGCTCAACGGCAAGAAAACCGAACTGGAAGTCCCGTCGCATCGTTTGCTGCTCGACCTGCTGCGCGACGAGATCGGCCTCACCGGAACCAAGGAAGGCTGCGGCACCGGCGACTGCGGCGCCTGCACGGTTCTCTTGAACGGCAAGCCGGTGAACTCGTGCCTGATTTTTTCCGGCGAGCTCGACGGCGCGGACATCGTCACGATCGAAGGCTTGAAGATCGGCCCAGAGATGCATCCCGTGCAGCGCGCGTTCGTTCAGGACGGCGGGGTGCAGTGTGGCTACTGCACGTCGGGCATGCTGATGATGTCGAAGGCCCTGCTCGACGAGAACCCCGATCCGAGCGAGGACGACATCCGGTTCGCGATCTCCGGCAATCTCTGCCGCTGCACCGGCTACGCCAAGATCGTCAAGGCCGTGCAGGACGCCGCGCGCGAGCTGCGCAACCGCCGTTCATAGTTTCGTCGGGGAAATCGAACAAAGGGACGTCATGGATAATCTCACCGTCGTTGGAAAACCAGTCACGCGCATCGACGCCGATGAAAAAGTCACCGGGGAGGCCGTGTACGGATACGATCTCGTCCTGCCGAACATGGTCTACGGCAAAGTACTCTTCAGCCCGAAAGCGCACGCGAAGATCAAACGCATTAATACGGACAAGGCGCGGCAATATCCCGGCGTGGTCGCCGTCGTCACCGGCAAGGACGCGCCCTGGATTCACGGCGAGTCGATCCGCGACAAACCCTTTCTCGCGCAAGATAAGGTCCGCTATATCGGCGAGCCGGTCGCGGCGGTCGCCGCCGTCGACGAGGATACAGCCGAAGCGGCGGTGCGGCTGATCGAAGTCGAGTACGAAGACCTTCCGGCCTACACGTCGCCGGAGGACGCCGCGCGTATGGACGCGGTCGCGATCCATGAAAATTTCGCAAGCTACCGCAAGATGCCGTTCATCACACCGGGCGCCGGTCCCAACGTCTGCGAGCATTTCAAGCTACGCACCGGCGACGTCGAGCAGGGATTCCGCGAAGCGGACGTCGTGCTCGAAGAGCGCTACTCTGTGCCGATCATCCAGCACGCCGCGATGGAGCCGCACTCCGCGCACGCGCAAGTCGATCCCACCACCGGCCGCGTGACGATCTGGGTCGCCAACGACGCGCCGTTCCGCGCGCTGCACGAGATCACCGAGGCGCTTGACGTTCCCAAGGAACAGGTTCGCTTCATCAATCCGCTCCAGGGCGGCGGCTTCGGATCGAAAGGCGGCCTCAAGGTCGAGCCGGTCGCCGTGGCGCTCGCATATAAGACGAACGGCCGGCCGGTGCGCGTCAAATTCAATCGCGAAGAGACATTCATCTCAACGCTCACCCGCCATGGCGCGATCGTGCACGTGAAGAGCGGCGTTAAGAAAAACGGCGCGATCACGGCGCGCGAAATGACGATCTATTGGAACGGCGGCGCGTACGCGGAAAAGAGTCCGACGGTCTGCATCCGCGGCAGCCTGCCCGCGCCTGGGCCGTATCGCATCCCGAACGTTAAAGTCGACGGCTACGCAGTGTACACCAATGTTCCGGTTGCAGGCTCGTTCCGCGGCTACGGCATCCCGCAGGGCGCCTGGGCGGTCGAGCAGCACACCGATGAATTGGCGCGGCGCCTCGGCATGGATCCGCTCGCGTTCCGCATGCAGAACGTTTTCGCCGACGGCGACACCGCCTACTGGGGGGAAGAGCTACACAGCGTCGGCTTGAAAGAGACGCTGCAAAAGGCCGCGGACGCGATAGAATGGGGCAAAAAAATCGACAGCATGCCAGGCTCGCGCGTCAAGGGTTTGAAAATCGGCAAAGGACTCGCCTGCATTCAGAAGCCGACGCGATCGCCGACGACTTCGAGCGCGGGCGTCATCGTCAATGCGAAAGGCGAGGCCTCGGTCCTCGCCGGCACAGTCGAGATAGGCCAAGGCTGCAACACGATTCTCTGCCAGATCGCCGCCGAAGAATTGAAGATGCCCTTCGACAAGGTGCGCTCAGCGTCGCTCGACACCGATGTGATCCCGTACGACGCCTCGACGACGTCGAGCCGCAGCACGTATCACATGGGTAACGCCGTCAAAGGCGCGGCGATCGACGCGCGCGAGAAGCTCGCCGTGCTCGCGGCGCCGATGCTGGAGGCGAAGAAGGAAGAGCTCGCGTTTGCCGACGGAAAGATTTTTTTAAAGCATCAGCCGGAAATGGCGCTGACCGTCGGCGAGGTTGTGCGACGAAAATTCGGCCCCGAGGGGACCGTGCGGGGCGACGCGTCGTATACGTACGAGCTGGCGAAGGACCTGGACCTCGAGACCGGCCACAGCGACAACGCTTCAGCCTTTTATATGTACGCGACGCAGGCTGCCGTCATCGCCGTCGACGAGGAGACCGGCCGCGCGCGATTGTTGAGAATGGCCGCGGCGCACGACGTCGGCAAGGCGATCAATCCACTCAACTGCGCTGCGCAGATCGAAGGCGGCCTCGCGATGGGCATCGGCTCCGCGCTGCACGAGCATCTCGTCATCGATCAGAACGGGAAAGTGCGGAACCCGTCGTTTCTCGATTATCACTTGGTGACGGCGCTCGATCTGCCCGAGATGATTCCGATCATCGTCGAGTGTCCCGAGCCTCAGGGTCCCTACGGCGCGAAAGGTCTCGGCGAGCCCGGGCTGGCGCCGACGCCCGCCGCGATCGGTAACGCCGTCGCCGACGCTATCGGCGCGCGCGTGTACGACCTGCCGCTCAGCCCCGAGCGAATTTTCTGGGTGATTCAAGAAAAGAAAAAAGGCAAGGCGGCTTAACCCGGCTGCAGCGCGACATCGATAGCGAGACGCCGCTCGATCGAGCGAATATATGCTGCCGCGTCCGGTGAAAAAGCGCGGTGAAAACCGACCGGCTCCGCCTTTGACGGTGCCGCCAGTTGTCGTGGCGCCGCTCGAACTGGCACTTGCCGTCCGTAACCATTCCGGGTCCGGTGCGCGGCCATGGAAACGGCGTATGGTACTGCGCCGGCAGACGATTCTGCGCGGAACATGGAAGCTCCCACAAAGGAGACATAATGAAGAAACTGCTTACAGCCGGCGGCATAGTGATTTTGTCCGCCGTCCTTTTATTGCCGCCACTTGCGGCAGCACAAAATCAGACGACGATTATGGTCGGCGTCGCCGGCATGTCGGCGGCGTTGATCCACCCGTTCATCGCCAAGGACTCCGGCACGTTTCAAAAATACGGCGTCGACGCGCGGCTCGTACTTTTTGAAGGCGGGTCGCTGCTCTCGCAGGCGACGATGGCGGGAGAAATCAAAATCTCCACGACTTCGGGGCCGGTAACGATCGCGTCGCGCTCGGCCGGCGGGGATACGATCGTCGTCGCCGGCTACATCAACACGCTGCCCTACAATCTCGTCACGAGCAAAGCGATCACGAGTCTCGACCAGCTCAAAGGCAAGAAAATCGCGATCAGCCGTTTCGGCTCGAACACCGATACGGCGGTCCGCCTGCTGCTGGAGAAAGTCGGACTCAACCCCACGAAGGACGTGACGATCATCCAGGTCGGCGCGCAGCCGACGCGCTTCCAGGCGCTCGTGGCAGGCTCGATCGACGCGACGATAATCGCCCCGCCTTTCGACATCACCGCCAAGAAGCAGGGCTACAACGTGCTCGTCAATCTGGCCGAGCAGTCCCTCGCTTACCCGCAGCAGGTCGTCGAAACCACGGACCGCTTCATCCGCGAAAACCCGCAGGCGGTGAAGAATTACTTAAAGGGTTTCATTGCGGGGATTCACTACGCGCTGACGAACAAGGAAGGCGCCAAGAAAATCATGGCGAAGTATCTCAGGATTACCGATCCGGAGATCCTGGACGCGACGTATGCGAGCTACGTGCAGACTACCGATCGCCGTGCTTTTCCGAATATGCAGGGATTTCGCTACGCCGTCGACGAACTCGCTCGCCGCGTGCCCGCGGCGAAAGACAAGAAAGCCGAAGACTTCGTCAATATGCGCTTCTTGAACGAGCTGGAGAAGGAAGGCTTCTTCAAGGAGTTATACAAGTAGATCGCCTCTACATCCTGGCCACCGCGAAGCCCACATGGCTGGCCAAGTTCTGCACGAGCCGCACTTCCTTGTCGCGAAAGTAGTGCGGGGAATTGTATCCGACAAGGAAAATCCCAGTCAGCCGGTCGCGATAAAGAATCGGAATAAAGCCGAGCGAGCGGAGACCCTCCATCAACGCCGCGCCGCGCAAAGGGAAATCGCCGTCCTGCAGAATGTCGGTGATCATAAGACGTGCGGGATTTCCGTTCCCGTTCGGCCACGGTGTAAAGCCGTCCAAGGCGCGGCGAAACTCTTGTGATACGTTTCGCTGCGCGCAAAAACGCATGAGACCTTCCGAATCGGCGAGCAGAATCGCGCTGCGGTTGACTTTGAGGACGCTCTGAACGGCGTCGAGCGCGGTATCGCACACCTCGTCGACGGTCGAAGCCTGATTAAGGGCCGCTGTCATCTTGTACAGCGTCTGCAGGACCAGGCGGGATTCGTGCAACTCCAGCGCCGCGCGCGCCGCCAGCGGCAGCCTGCCGAAATGGCGCGCCGACTTCGTCACATAGTCGTCCAGCCCCGACTTCATCGCCTCCACGGCGATCTCTTCGCTGCCGCTGGCGGTAAAAAAGATCACAGGCCGGAACGGGTAGCGTTCCTTTACGGCGCGCAAAACTGCGAGACCGTTTCCCCAGCGGAGCTGATAGTCGGTGATGACAAGGTCAAAATTTCCAGTGAGTAACGCATGATCGAGTCCCGCGGCGTCGGCGACCTCGATGATCATGATATCGCTTATCTGACGCGTGAGCTCGCGGATCGCGAGCTTGCGGTCCTCGGGATTGTCGTCGATGAGGAGAATGGAATACTTCATAACTCCCTCACTCGAGACGCGGCAATTCGCTGAGGATTATCCAGTAGACGTGGAGCGTCTTCATCATGTCCAACAACGATTCGAACGTAACCGGCTTCAGCAGGTACGAGTTCGCGCCCAGTTCGTAGGCGCGATTCACGTCGGAGGTCTCTTTCGAGGACGTCAGCACGACGACCGGCAAACGCCCGATCTCGGGCTGCGCGCGGAGCCATTGCAGGACTTCGAGCCCCGATTTTCGCGGCAGCTTGAGGTCAAGCAGCAGCAAAGCGGGCAGCGGATGGGTGTCGCGGTTGGAAAAGTCGCCCATGCCGGATAGATACGCGATCGCATCTTCGCCGTTGTCGACCACCTGGATAGGATTCGCGATCCGTGCCTTCGTAAATGCCCGCCGTATCAACATCACGTCGGCCGGGCGGTCTTCGACGAGGAGAATCGTGGCGTTATCCGCTTGCATATATTCGCTCCTCACGGCGCGCGCGGCAGTTCGATCCAAAACCGGCTCCCCGATCCGTCCGCGGATTCCACCCACGCGCGGCCGCGCATGCGCTCGGCGCCCTTGCGCACGATAGAAAGCCCGATGCCCGTGCCGGGATAGGCCTCGATGCCGTGCAGCCGCTCGAAGACCCTGAAGATGCGCTCCTGATACTCCGGGGCGACGCCGATTCCGTTGTCCTCGACGCACAAGCGTACGCGGTTCTCGTCGCTTTCGCCGCGCACATGGACGCGCGGCTTGACGTCCGCAGCGACGAACTTGATCGCGTTCGAGAGCAGATTGACGATCATCTGCACGAGTGTCGTGCGGTGCGCGAGCCCAACGGGCAACGGCTTGGCGATCGTGATATGCGCGCCGCTGCGCCAAGCGTCGTCGGCGATCTGTCCCAGCGCATCGTCAACGGCGGCGTCGAGCGGCACTGGCGATAGCACGATGCGCTCGCGGCTGAGCCGGCTATACGCGAGCAAATCAAGGATGAGCCGATCCATGTGCTCGGCCGAAGCGCGGATATGTTCGGCATATTCTTTGCCTATCTCGTCGAGCCGATCGCCGTAGTCCTCCAGCAGCGCTTGGCTAAGCCCGCTCATCGCGCGCAGCGGCGCGCGCAGGTCGTGCGAGACAGAATAGGTGAACGCCTCCATCTCCTCGTTGGCCTCGCGGAGCTCGGAGGTGCGCTGGGCGACCCGGTGCTCGAGCTCCGCCTTAGACTTTCTGAGTTCCGCGTCGATTCGCTTCTGCTCGGTGACATCGCGGGTGATTTCCAGGATAGCGCTCGGTGTCCCGTTTTCGTCGCGCTGAAGCGACCAGCGGCTCACGACATCGATGACGGTCCCCGAACGCTTCTTATGGCGGAGCTCGCCTTCCCAGCGTCCTTGCGCGAATAGTCGAGATTTGATGTCGTCGAACGGTTGTGGAAACTTCGTTTCTAGAAGTTCGTGCGGCGAGCGGCCCAAAACGTCCGCCTGTTTCCAGCCGTAGAGTTCCTCGGCGCCGCGGTTCCAGAAAGTAATCCGCGCCTGCATGTCGTAAACGAAAATGGCGTCGAGGGCGAGGTCGAGCAGCGCCGCTTGCTGCGCCACGGCAGCTTCGGCTTGCTTCTTCTCGGACAAATCGCGCGTCGTTCGGGCGAAGCCTCGATGGTGGCCCTCTCGGTCGCGCAACGGCGTCGTCAAAGATTCCGCCCAGAAACGCGAGCCGTCGCGCCGCAGGCGCCAGCCTTCGCTTTCGTATGTACCACGGCTGCTGTTCTCAAGGTCTTGTGCGGCACTGTTGCGGTGTTCAGGCGGATAAAGCCGCGAGAGATGCTGGCCGACGATCTCCTCGGTGGTGTAGCCGAAGATCCGCTGCGCGCCGGGATTCCAAGCCGTGATGCGGCCCTCGACGTCGAGCATGAAGATGGCGTAGTCACTGACGCCTTCGACAAGCAGGCGGAACTTTTTGCCGTCGTCCCCGTCGATCTCGCGGGCGCGACGCCGCGCCGCACCGGTGTCGATATTTTCCGACCGGTCCATGAGTGCCGTAGCGGCGCAAACACCGCCCCAAGAAATATTTTAAAGGCCGAGAATCGAAATCTTACGCGGGTGATTACCGGAGGAGCCGGACGGAGAAATCCCTTAGTAGGTAGGAGGAACTATTAGGTGCTCGCTCGCTGATAGAGATTCGCACGATACTTGAAACGGGTCATACGAATCCCATCTTCCGGCCCCAGTTTTCGGGGTCTTTGAGGAAGTCGAGGATCTGCCGCGTTGCGTCGTCGCTAAGATAGTTTTTGCCGCGGCCGGCAGACAGCACGTGGTCCCAATTGGCGAGGGCATGCGATGCGATGCCGTGCTCGGCGAGATTCACTTTGCCCTCGTGAAGGTTGAGCTCGTCGGAGCCGTATTCGAAGACGCAGAGGCAATCGGTCATCTTCGAGCCGGCGCCGCGAATGCCGATGTTGAAGCGGAGCTTGCTCATGCCGTCGGTGATGAGGTCTTCGACGAGCAGGACGCGCTTGTCGGCCTCGAGAATGCCCTCGATCTGCTTCGTGCCGCCATAGCCCTTGGGCTGCTTACGGATGTAGATCATCGGCTTGCCCAGTTTTTGCGCGACCAGCGCCGCGTAGGGAATGCCGGCGGTCTCGCCGCCGGCGACGACGTCGATCGCGTCGCGGCCGATCGCCGAATCGGCCTTGCGCGCCATCTCGACGATAATCGCCTCGCGCGCCTCGGGGAACGAGAGCAGACGCCGGCAGTCGATATAGACCGGCGATATGCGCCCGGAGACGAACACGAACGGCCGCTCCTTGTAATACGCGATCGCACCCGTCTCCAGCAGCATCTCGCCGATACGATTTCCCGCGTCGCTCATCGAGTTCACCTCCGGATTCGCTTCGCCTATAACACAGCGCACCGACTTTGCCAATAAATTTGGCGCCGTGCGACCAGTTTTCCCGGGCGAATGGAAGCTGCTACAATGCCGGGCATGGCGTTACCGCACTCGAAGGCGAGGCCCGCGGCACCCGCCGCGCGCCCGGCGATCAACAGAGAGCGCCTGCTCGCCGATCTCAACGCGGTCTCGCGAATCGGCATCGGCGACCGCGGCTCGGTGACGCGGCTCGTTTTTTCCGTGACCGAGCTGCGCAGCCGGCAGCTGCTCGTCCATCTGATGACGCAGGCCGGGCTCAAGGTCCACGTCGACCGCATCGGCAACATCTTCGGCCGCCTCGAAGGCGCCGACGGTCCGGCGGTGCTCGCCGGCTCGCATCTCGACAGCGTCGTCCACGGCGGCAAATTCGACGGCCCGGTCGGCGTCATCGGGGCGTTGGAAGCGGTGCGGACGATAAAAGAAAGCGGCGTCGCGCTCCCCTGCCCCGTCGAAGCGGTCTGCTTCGTCGGGGAGGAGTCGAGCCGCTTCGGCTTTTCGACGCTCGGCTCGAGCCTCGTCGCCGGCCAGGTGAAGATGAAAGATCTCACCAACGCCGTCGACGCGCGCGGCACCAAGCTCGGCGAAGTCCTCGCGGGCCTCGGCGTCGACGGCGACAGCTTGTCCGGCCTTAAGCGCGATCCCAAAACGATCAAAGCCTATCTCGAGCTGCACATCGAGCAGGGCCCGGTGCTCGAAGCGAAAGGCAAGAAGATCGGCGTCGTGACCGCGATCGCCGCGCCGACGCGGCTGCGCGTAATCTTCACCGGACAGGCCGACCACTCGGGCACGACGCCGATGGACATGCGCAAGGACGCGCTCGCGGCCGCCGCCAATCTTATCGCCTACGTCGAGCAGGCGGCGCGCGAGAACGCGTCGATGGACAAAGGCCGCGTCGTCGGCACCGTCGGCGCGATCAAGGTCGATCCCGGCGTCATCAATGCGATTCCCGGCAAGGTCGAGCTCGCCGTCGATATCCGTAGCGTCACCGGCAAAGCGAAGGACCGCGTCGCCCGTGCCGTCGAGGGGCGCGCGAAGGAGATCGCCGCCGAGCGCGACATGAAGGTCGACATCCTGCCGATCCGCTCCGAGGAGCCGGTCGACCTCGACGCCGGCCTGATCGGCGTGATCCGCGACATCTGTGAGGAGAAAAAGATCGCCTACGAGGTCATGCCGTCCGGCGCGGGGCACGACGCGATGCAGATCGCGAAGATCGCGCCCGCCGGGATGATCTTCATCCCGAGTAAAAAGGGCATCAGCCACAGCCCACTCGAATGGACCGACCCCGATGAGATCTGCCTCGGGGCGGAAATCCTGCTGGACGCGATGATGCGCGTCGCCTATGGGGAAAACTGACCGCAAAAGCGCCCGCGTTCTGGGCGCGCAGGATATCCAGAAGCAGCTCGAGCGCTGCTGCCGAGAAATTCTGAAGTCGCGCGACCACGCGGGCGACCTCGTCTTCATCGGCATCCGCACGCGCGGTATTCATCTCGCCCGCCGTCTTGGCGCGATCGCGAAAAAGCTTTCAGGCCGGGAGATTCCCGTCGGCGAGATGGACATCACGCTCTACCGCGACGATCTGAATACGTTGCTGCCCGAGGGCAAAGCGGACAACACGAGCATCCCTTTCGACGTCGCCAATAAAACCATCATCCTCGTCGACGACGTGCTCCACACCGGCCGCACCGTGCGCGCGGCGGTGGATCATTTGATCGACTTCGGCAGGCCGAAGGCGATCCATCTCGCCGTCCTGATCGATCGCGGCGGCCGCGAGCTGCCGATCGCCGCCGACTTCGTCGGCAAGAAAGTCGCCGTCCCTTCCGGTGGCGAAGTCCGCGTTAAGCTCAAGGAAGTGGACAAGACCGACGAGGTGGTGGTAAGCAAATCTTCGGCGTAGCAAAGCGCGCATATACTTTGCGGCGCGCTCTGAATCGCGCCGGGAATTCTCAGCGAGGAGTGGCGCATGAAACTTACCCTATGGGTCGCTCTCATTCTTATCGCGTGCGTGCCGGAGGCGCTCTCCGCGGCCGATGAGCACCATCACCAGCAGCTCAATCCCAAGCAGCAGCTCGGCCGGCGCCTCTTCGAGCAGTCCTGCGGCGTGTGCCACACGCGGCCGACGCTCATCTCCGGCATGTTCGGACCGGAGCTCTCCAAAGACAGCACCGGCGGCAACGAGGAGTATATGCGAGAGATCATCAGCAACGGATCGGCGCGCATGCCCGGTTTTAAATATACTTACAGTCCGGAACAGATCGCCGCGATCGCCGCGTACTTGAAGACTCTGCCGCGCGGCACGCAGGATATTCCGACGGTGCGTGCGGCGGCGAAGCCGCCGACTCCGATGCAATGAGATACGCGCTTCTTCTCAGGAGGCCGATATGAAACGCCTGCACCTATTCGCCATCTTCGCTCTTGCGGCGGCCGTAGCCATTACCGCTGCATCCGCTTACGCCGACGTCCTGCTCTCCGGCACGGTGACTTCCGCCTCAGGCGAGAAGATGGGTGGCGTGACCGTCTCGGCGAAAGCCGCGGGATCGCCGATCGCGACCAGCGTCTTCACCGACGACGCCGGCGGCTACTACTTTCCGCCGCTGGCGAGCGGGAAATACCGCGTGTGGGCGCAGGCGCTCACGTACCAGCGCGCCGAGGCGAACGTCGATCTGCAGAAAAAATCCAAGCGCGACTTCGTGCTAAAGCCGATCGCGAACAAGGAAGATTGGATTCGCCAGCTTCCCGGCGACGAGCTTCTCGCCGCGCTGCCCGGCGATACCCCTGAAGACTACCGGATGAAGACACAGGTGCGGAAGAACTGCACCGGCTGCCACAGCGCGAGCTATCCGCTGCAGCACCGCTTCGACGAGGCGGGCTGGAACAAGATTCTCGACCTGATGAAGCACGTCAACGTGCTCGGCGTTTATCAGGGGCCGGAGCACAAGCCGACGCCGAACATCGAGTTTCATCAGAAGGATCTCGTCGCGTACCTGGCAAAAGCGCGCGGGCCGGGCGAAAGCTCGATGAAGTTCAAGCTGCGCCCGCGGCCGTCCGGCGAGGCGGCGCGCGCCGTGATCAAAGAATACGATTTCCCGATGGAGCAAGGGCACACGATGTCGATGGACGGCAGCGATTGGTCGCTCGGCACCGGTTCCAGCATGAATCATGTCGCCGGCCCGCACGACGCGCAGATGGACTTCGACGGCAACATCTGGATCACGCACGCGCACACGAGCCTCGAAACGACCGTCGCGCGCATCGACGGCAAGACAGGCAAGGTGAAGCACTTCAGGATGGAGGATCAGAAAGGCATTGCGACCGGCACCCACGGTATCACGCGCGACGAGCACGGCAATCTGTGGTTCAACACCCGCTCCAACGTTGCGCGCGGACGCGGGGGGCTGGCCAAGATCGATCCGAAAACCGAGAAGATCACCGTCTACATTCCGCCCGAGCCGATGTCCGGCACCGCCGGCACGCTGGACGCCGATCTGAACGGCAACGTCTGGGTTACCGCGCCGGACGGCGCGCTGCGCTTCAACATCCAGGAAGAGAAATTCACCGAGTTCAAATCGGTCACGTACAAGAATCAGCACGGCACCGCGACCGTCTACGGCCTCGCCGCCGACCGCGCCGGCAACGGCTGGTGGCTCCTGATGGCGCAGGACCTGATCGATTACAGCGACATCAAGACCGGCAAGAGCGCTGAGTTCAAGCTGCCGCCGGAAAAGAAAGTCATGGAAAACCTGACGGCCGAGCAGAAAAAGATGTACGAGACCTTCCAGCCGCCGGACTTCAACACGCCGTTCGCCTGGGCGCAGGCGCCGCGCCGCATGGGCGCGGACAAGAACAGCGACTTCGTCTACGTCGGCAACTCCTTCGGCGGGACGCTCGCGAAAATCAACATCGTCACGAAGGAATCGACGCTCGTCCCGCTGCCAAATCCCGAGACCGATCAGCCCTACCAGATCGCCGTGGACAAAAACCACGGCGTGTGGACCAACCTCTGGAGCACGGACAAAGTCGCCAAGTACGACGCGATCACGGGACAGTGGACGCTCTTCGATCTTCCGACCCGCGGCACGGAGTCGCGCCACATCTCGATTCTCGAGCGAGAGGGCCAGCCACTCCGCGTCGTCGTCCCCTACGAGCGCGCGCGCAAGGTCGCCGTCCTGACGCCGCGGAGCGAGGCGGATATTCAGGCGCTGAAGAGCCAAGCCGCGCGGCGATAATATCGCTCGCGGAATCGAGCTTTTCCGATCGAGGCATTCACTTGGGACATTTCGTCTGGAACGGCGATCCCGAGATCGTGCAACTCGGCCCGCTCGCGCTGCGCTGGTACGGGCTGACGTTCGCCTGCGGGCTTCTCTGCGGCTATTTCATTCTCCTGCGGATTTACCGGAGCGAAAAGCGCTCGGAAGCGAACCTTTCGAGCCTTTTTACGTATGTTTTCTTCGGCACCGTCATCGGTGCGCGGCTCGGCAATATTCTTCTCTATGAGCCGCAATACTACTTCACGCATCCGTGGGAGATTCCGGCGATCTGGCACGGCGGGCTGGCGAGCCATGGCGGCTTCGCCGGCGTGCTGATCGCGATCTGGCTGTATGTGCGGAAATACCGCGACATCGGCTTCCTCGAGCTCGCCGACCGGCTCGCAGTGCCCGCCGTCGCGGCGGCTTGCTTCATTCGCCTCGGTAATTTTTTCAACTCGGAGATCGTCGGCCGGCCTTCCGACGTGCCCTGGGCGGTCGTATTCCTGCGCGTCGACAACGTCCCGCGCCATCCGGTCATGCTCTACGAAACGCTCGCTTACGCAATCATCTCCACCGCGCTCTACATCGCATATCTGAAAACCAGTATCGCGGCCGTCGCGGGCCGCCTCGTGGGCGCCGCCCTGGCCGCCAGCTTCGCCATGCGATTTATCCTCGAATTTTTCAAGGAAGATCAGGTTCCGTTCGAGCGCGGCATGCTTTTCAATACCGGCCAGCTCTATAGCGTGCCGTTTATTCTTTTCGGGCTTTATCTTATGTTGCGTCGGTCATGAAGAATTCTTTTTCGATGTTAACGGCAGCGCTGCTGCTTCTCTCATCGCTTTCCGTATACGGCGCCGAGATCACGCTAATCGCCCCCGGCGGCATCCGAGCGGCCTTCGAAGAGATTCTCCCCGCCTTCGAGCGGACGACGGGCCACAAGGTCAAGGTGACGTTCGGCTCGGGCGGCGGAACGAAGGAGCGCATCGTGAAGGGCGAGCCGTTCGATGTTCCCGTCGCGCAGCCGCCGCTCGACACTGTGATCGCGTCAGGCCATGTCGAGCGCCAGAGTGAAACGCCGCTCGCAACCGTCTCCATCGCCGTCGCCGTGCGCGCCGGTGCGCCGAAACCCGACATCTCGACCGCCGACGCCGTCAAGCGGCTATTTCTAGGCGCGAAGGCGATCTCTTATCCGAACGCGGCGAGCGGCGCGGCCGCGGGCGTAAGCATCAACGAGACGCTCGAAAAGCTCGGCATCGCCGAGCAGATGAGGCCCAAGATCAAACTGGGCCAGGGCGGCAGAGGCGCGATGGAATTGCTCGCGAAGGGCGAGGTCGATTACGGCCTGACCTTCATCAGCGAAATCGTCACCGAGCCGGGCGTCGAAGTCGTCGGACCGCTGCCGCGCGACATCTCGACGCCGACGGGGCTGGTCGGCTTCTTGTCGGCGCACGCGAAAGAGCCCGGGGCGGCGAAGGCGCTGCTGCGCTTCCTTTCTTCTCCCGAAGCGCATGCGGTTTACCGAGCCAAAGGCATGCAGCCGGGGCGCTGACGGCAAATGGAATTTAGCCTCGAAATCGGCTATAAGGAATTATTATGAAAATTCCCTGCGCGATTTACCGCGGCGGCACGAGCAAGCCGATCTTCTTTCTCGAAAAAGATCTGCCGCGCGACACTAAAGCGAGAGACGAGGCCGTCCTCGCGGCTTTCGGCAGTCCCGATCTCCGGCAGATCGACGGCCTCGGCGGGGCCGACCCGCTCACGAGCAAGGTCGCCTACATCGGTCCGCCGTCGGTGCGCGACGCCGATGTCGACTACACCTTCGGCTATGTCGGCATCAGAGACCCGGTGATCGACTACACCGGCAACTGCGGCAACACTTCCGCCGCGGTCGGTCCTTTCGCGCTGCTGCGCGGCTTGATCGAGCCGCAAGAGCCGGTGACCAAAATTCGCATTTACAACACCAACACGAAAAAAATCATCGTCGGCGAGTTTCCCGTCGTCAACGGCGAGTTCGACAGCGAGGGTGAATTCCGCATCGACGGCGTACCCGGCTCGGGATCGAAAATTCTGCTCGATTTTCTCGACTCCGGTGGCGCCGTGACCGGCAAGCTGCTGCCCACCGGCAAGGTCAAAGAGAACATTAAATTTCCCACGCTCGGGACGCTGACGGTGTCGATGGTCGACGCCGCGAACCCGTTCGTCTTCGTGCGCGCGACGGATTTGGGCATGAAAGACGACGCGACGTCGGATCAGATATCGGCCGACGAGCCGCTGCTCAAGAAGTGCGAAGAGATCCGCTCGGTCGTGGCCGAGATCATGGGCATCGCCAAGCGCGAAGAAGCGACGCAAAAGAGTCCCGGCGTTCCCAAGATCGCGCTCGTCTCCCCGCCGACGACCTACCAGACGCCCAAGGGCAAAGTCGACGCGCGCGATGTCGACGTCGTCGCGCGCATGACCGCGCTGCAGAAGCTGCACAAAGCGTACGCCGTCACGGGCGCCGTCTGCCTCGGCGCGGCGGCGAAAGTCGAAGGAACCATCGTCAACGAGATTTATCGCAAGGTGCAGCCGGAGAATCCGCCGGCGGTGCGGATCGGCCATCCTTCGGGAACGATCCAGGTGGAGATCGAGACGCGGAAGGAAAACGGCGGGCTTATTCTTTCGAAGGCCGCGCTCGCGCGCACGGCCAGACTTTTGATGGACGGCAACGTCTATCTGCCCGGACGCTGAGTCCGGTGCAAAGTCAGTTCGGCTACTTCCCCGCGCCGCCGAGCGCTTCTTCGACGAGCTTCATCACCGGCTTCATCGCATCCCACTGACTATCGGTATCGAGATACTTGACGCCGTCGATCCGGCGATACTTGGGATGGACGTCGTCCTTGGGAATATCGATCCTGAGCGAGTCCGGCGCGCCGTCTTCCGACTGCGCCAGCGCTTTCTGAAAATTGATCTGCCCATCGCGTGACAAGAACCAATTGACGAAGAGCTTCGCGGCGTTCGGGTGCGGCGCCCGCTTGATCAGTGTGATAAACCCCTGTCCGGCGCTGAGCGCCGCGCCTTCCTTCATCAAACCTAATGAATCGACCGGCAATCCCTGCTGCTTCCCGCGCTCGGCTCCTTCGCACCAGAAGCAGATCGCGAATTTTCCCGCCGCCAGCCAGTCGAGCCCCTGGCGCCGGTCGCGAAAAAATTTCATGTCGGTCTCGGTTAAAAGGCGCCGGAGAAATTCCGGCCCGAGCTCCGGACTGTAATAGAACAAGCGGATCGCGCTGCCGCCGGTTCCCGGCGCGCGGATGTCGCGCATCTCCATCCGCCCTTTCCATTTGGGATTCAACAAATCGCGGAATGAAGAAAATTCCTTCGCGTTGACGAGCTGCGTGTTGTAATACACCTGCCCCAGCTGCGACGAGCCGACGTAGCGAAACAAATAACTCTTCTCCGGATCGGCGTAGCGGTGCGCCTTGCCCCACCACTTCGACTCATCCACGACTTCCGGCAGCAGCAGCGCGGGCTTGATCATATCGAGCAGCTTCGCCAGATAGAAGTTGTAGCTTCTGAGCACGCCGACCATGAAGACGTCGGCGAGATATTTTCCCGCGCGCCGCTCGGCCATGAAGCGGCGCTCGAGATCGAGTTCGACGCCGCTCACGGTCACGAGCTTGATATCCGGAAACGCCTTTTGAAAGGCGCCGGATTCGAGCGCCGGCGCGTAGGTGCTGTGAACGTAAACCGTCAGCTGTCCTTCTTTTTTCGCCGCCTGGACAGTCCGCTCCCACTCGGAGGACTTCTCCGCGGCTCCCGCGATGCCGGCTAGAAGCGCGAGCAGCGCGGCAATCAAGCATCGCATCGGAAAATCTCGCGTCAACGAATGCAGTGAAATATCGAAGGACGTCGCGTTGCCTATGACAACATCTTTTTCAGCGCCTGGATGTCCTTTTTGACTTTGGCGAGGGCGTTCTTGTAAGCGGCGTCGGGGAGGGCGAGCCGGAGCTGCTTGCGCTCTTCTTTTTTGTTCTCTTTGAGCTTCTTGCGCGCGCCTTCGATCGTAAAGTTTTCGGTATAAAGCAGCCGCTTGATCTCGAGCAGCAGCTCAACGTCGCGCTTCTTGTAGAGCCGGTGGCGCGATGGCGCCTTGCCGGGCTTCAGCAGATCGAATTCGGTTTCCCAAAACCGGAGCACGTAGGGCTTGACGCCCAGAATCTTGCTCACCTCTCCGATCTTGAAATAAAGCTTATCGGGAATCCGGAGAGCCATAGAAAAGTCTATGACTGGGATGCGCCGCTGTTGAGGCTCTTCTTGAGGATCTGGCTCGGTTTGAACGTGAGGACTTTGCGGCCGGCAATGATGATCTCATCGCCGGTCTGGGGATTGCGGCCCTTCCGCGGCCGCTTCGTATTGACAACGAAGTTGCCGAAGCCGGAGACTTTGACTTTTTCGCCCTTTTCGAGGCAGCCCTTGATGATGTCAAACGTCGCTTCGACGACATCGGTGGCGTCTTTTTTGGAGAAGCCTACCTTCTCGTAGATTCGGGCGATGATTTCAGCTTTGGTCATCTTCCGACCTCTCTTTCCGGGTCGCTCGATCGATTCGCACGATCAGCCTCTCAGCTGGGCTCCGAAGACTTCGCCGAGCCTCGCCACGAGCTCCTGATGCACCGTTTGCACCTCCGTATCGGTCAACGTCCGGTCCTGTGCTCGGTAGGAGATCGAGAATGCGAGGCTCTTCTTGCCTTCCGGAATCGATGCGCCGCGGTATTGGTCGAACACCTCCACTTTTTCAATAAGGACGTTCCGCAGATCTTTGATCCAGTCAATAATCCGTTGAGCCGGGAACGCGTCGTCGACAACCATCGCCAGGTCGCGCTCGACGGATGGAAACCTCGGAAGGGACCGGACCGCTAACTCAGGCGAAAGATACTGAAGCAATTTTCCAAAGTCAAGTTCAAAGGTTAGACACCGTCCGAGGGACAACTCTTCGGCCAGGTCGGGATGAATCTCCCCGACATAGCCGAGCTCGGCACGTCCGGCCGCTAGGCGCGCCGCCCGGCCGGGATGGAGGAACGCAGGCGGATCGGCGGCGTTCCAGCTCCATTCGCCGCCGCGGCCGTCCAGGATACCTTCGACCAAGCCCTTCGCGTCGAGAAAGCCGAAAGGCGCCTCCTCCGCGCGCAGCCCGCGCCGGCCGCGGCGGCCGTAGAGCAGCGCTGCGAGATGGTAGCGCTCGGCCGGCTCGTCCTTGGTGTCAAGGTAAAAGACTTTATTCAGCGCGAACGCGGCGAAGCCTTCGGCGCGCTGCGCCAGATTCACTTTCAAGTCTTCGATGAGGCCGGGGACGAGGCTCAAGCGCATCTCCGCGCTCTCCTGCACCAGCGGATTGAGAATGGCGACCGGCTTCTCCCCTGCTAAAAGGCCTGGAAAGCGGCGGTTGATGTCAGCGGAGGTGAACGGCAGATGAATCGCTTCGACGAGGCCCTCGCCGACAAGATACGAGCGCACGCCGCGGTCGGCACGGAGCCGCGCGTCGGGCTTGCCGGAAAGCAGCGCTCGCGGCAAGGTCGACGGGATCTTATCGTAGCCGTGCACCCGCGCCAGTTCCTCGATCAAGTCGGCCTCGCGCGTCAGATCGCCGCGATAAGTCGGGGGCGTGACCTTCAAGGCAGCTTTGGTGGCCTGCACCTTGCAGCCCAGCGCCTTCAAATTCTTTTCGATCTCCGCCGGTTTGATATCGACGCCGACGATCTCCGAGACGCGCGCGTGACGTACAGCAATAGCCGCCGGCGCCGGGGGACGCGGATACCGATCGATGATACCGCCGAAAGTATTTCCGCCGGCGATCTCCTGCAACAGCGCGACGGCGCGCTCGAGCGCGGCGACCGTGCCCTCCGGGTCGACGCCGCGTTCGAAGCGATGCGACGCCTCGCTGTGGAGACCGAGCCGCTTCGCCGTGCGGCGCACCGTCGCCGGATCGAAACGCGCGCTTTCGAGCAGCACAGCCGTGGTGCCTTGATGAACCTCTGAATCGCGGCCGCCCATGACGCCCGCGAGCGCGACGGGAACGTCGCCGTCGCAGATCAGCAGGTCCTCCGGCGCGAGCCGCCGCTCGACCTCGTCGAGCGTGACGAACGTCGCGATCTCTTTCGCCTGCCGCACGACGATGCGCTTGGCATCGAGCCGTTCGAGATCGAAGGCATGCAGCGGCTGCGCCGTCTCGACCATCACGTAGTTCGTTATATCGACGACGTTATTGATCGCGCGGATTCCCGCCGCCTCAAGCCGAAAGCGGAGCCAATCGGGCGACGGCCGGAGGCGGATCGATTCGACCGCCTGCGCCGAATAGCGTTGACAGGCGCGGGGGCTCTGGATTTCGACTTTAACGGGCGCGTTAGCGTTGGCTTTCTGCACCGCGGGCTTGCGCGCCGGCGCCTTCATACGGCCGGCCTTCAGCGCGGCAATCTCGCGGGCGATGCCGATCACGCCGAGGCAGTCGCCGCGGTTCGGCGTCACAGCGAGCTCGAAGATCCAGTCCTCGCTGCCGTCCGGCGCGCGCGCCGGCGCGAGCGATTCGACCTCGAGGCCCGCCATCGTGAGCGTCTCGGCGAGCTTTTCGGGAGCGTCGCGGAGATCGACGAACTCCTTCAGCCAATTGAGGGTGAGCTTCATCGTCAGAAGCTCGGGAACTGCCGTAAAAAGCGCAGGTCGTTTTGAAAGAAGAGGCGGATGTCTTCTACGCCATACTTGAGCATCGCGATGCGCTCGACGCCCATGCCGAAGGCGAAGCCGGAGAATTTTTCCGCGTCGTAGCCGACGAAGCGGAAGACCTCGGGATCGATCATGCCGGAGCCCAGAATTTCGAGCCAGCCGGTCCCCTTGCAGACGCGGCACGCGTGCGAATCGCGCAGCGCGCCTTTGCCGTCGCAGATGACGCAGCCGATATCGACCTCGGCGCTCGGCTCGGTGAACGGGAAGAAGCTCGGGCGGAAGCGCACGCGCGCGTCGGCGCTGAAAATCTGGCGTAGCACGTGCGTGAGCACGCCCTTCAAATCGGTGAATGCGATGCCGCGGTCGACCATGAAACCCTCGACCTGATGGAACATCGGCGAGTGCGTCGCGTCGTCGTCATGGCGGTAGACCGCGCCCGGCACGATGATCTGGAGCGGCGGCTTGCGGCTCTCCATGACGTGGATCTGCACCGGCGAGGTGTGCGTTCGCAGCAGCCGCTCGGCGGCGACGAAGAAGGTGTCCTGCATGTCGCGCGCCGGGTGGTCCTTCGGCATGTTGAGCGCTTCGAAGTTGTGGTAGTCGTCCTCGATGTCCGGTCCGCGCGCGATCTCGAAGCCCATCGCCGAGAAAACATCCACGATCTCATCCACCACCATCGTCAAAGGATGCACGCGCCCGCGTTCGCGCCGCGACCCGGGGAGCGTGATGTCCACGCGCTCTTCGGTGAGCGCCTTAGAGCGTTTTTCCGCTTTGAGAGATTCAAGACAGCCCGCGATGCGTTCTTCGATGAACGCGCGCAGGCGATTGAGCTCCTCCCCGCGCTGCGGGCGCTCCTCGGGCGCAACGTCCTTCAGCCCGCGCAGCAGTCCGGTGACCGTTCCCTTGCGGCCAAGGTATTCGACGCGAAGCTGTTCCACCTCGGCCTCGGAGACCGACCGGCTTAGACGGCCGGCGACCTCCTCTTTGAGGCGCTCGAGCGATTCGTTCATGCGACGGAATTTAAGCCGTCAGATGGGACTTGGCGAGCTCGGCAATGCGGCCGAACGCGGGCGCGTCGGCGACGGCGATGTCGGCGAGGATCTTCCGGTCCAGCTCCACTCCGGCCTGCTTGAGGCCGCGGATCAACTGGCTGTAGGAGATACCTGAGAGGCGCGCCCCTGCGTTGATCCGCGTGATCCACAGCGTGCGGAACTCGCGCCGCCGCACCCGGCGGTCTCTATAAGCGAAGGCGAGCCCGCGCTCGACGGTCTCGCGCGCCATGCGATAGAGCTTGCGCCGGCCTCCGACGTAGCCCTTCGCCAGCTTCATGATCTTTTTCCGCCGACGTCTGGTTTTACTTCCCCCTTTAGCTCTCGGCACTGCAGTGCTCCTTCCTAAGAAGGCGTGAGGCGAGAGGCGTAAGGCGCGAGCAGGAACGCATTCTCACTATCGCCTACGACTCCGCCAATCGCCTAAAGATACGGTACTAATTTGCGAATGTTTTTCTGCTCGGCGTCTGAAACCAGCGCGCCCTGGCGCAGATTCCGCTTACGCTTCTTGCCCTTCGACGACAGCAGATGGCCCTTGAAGCCCTTGTTGCGCTTGATCTTCCCAGTGCCGGTGACGCGGAATCTTTTCATCGCGCCGCGGCTGCTTTTGATCTTCGGCATTTCGTCTCCTCGTTCGTTAGGCCTGCTGCTTCGGTACCAGCAGCATCGCCATGTTTCTTCCTTCCAGGCGCGGCGGGATGTCGAGCTTGGCGATGTCCTGCACCTGGCCCACGACCGAGTTGAGCATGTCTCGTCCCAACTCAGGGTGCGTGATCTCGCGGCCGCGAAACAGCACAGATACTTTCACGCGCTGCCCGCGCTCGATAAAGCGGCGGATGTTTTTTACCTTGTAAACCAAATCGTGGCGGTCGGTGCGCGATCCCATCTTCACTTCTTTGATTGAAACGAATGTCTTCTTTCCGCCGCTCTGCGATTTCTTTTTTTGCTGATAGCGGAATTTCCCATAGTCCATCATGCGGCAGACCGGCGGCTGGGCCTCCGGGGCCACTTCGACCAAGTCGACGCCCAGCGCCTCGACCTGCTTCAATGCGTCGTAGAGCGTCATCACGCCCAACTGGCTGCCGTCGACGCCGATCACGCGCACGTCGCGTGCGCGAATCTGATGGTTGATTCTCGCTTCTCTAGCTATAAGCCACCCCCTGGATTTTGGAATTTCAGGTTTTCAGTTTCCGGTCTTAAGTCAAGCCGGGCGCTCATGCGTCGCCTGGGCGACCTCCGTTCTTAGCATTTCCATAAATTCTTTTACAGGGGCGGCTTTGAGATTTTCGCCCCCTCGACGCCGCGGGGCGACGGTGCTTTCCTTGACTTCCCGGTCGCCGATCACGAGCGCGTAAGGCACTTTTTCGAGCTGCGCTTCGCGAATTTTATAGCCCAGTTTCTCGTTCCGCTCATCCAGCTCGGCGCGCCAGCCCGCGGCGATAAGCTCCTCGTGAACGCCGCGCGCATAGTCTTTCTGCGCGTCAGTGACGGTCAAGATCTTCACTTGCACGGGCGCGAGCCAGAGCGGAAAAGCGCCGGCGCAATGCTCAATCAGGATACCCATGAAGCGCTCGATCGAGCCGAGCAGCGCGCGGTGGATCATGACCGGACGGTGCTCCGCGCCGTCGGGAGCGACATACATCAAACCGAAGCGCTCCGGCATCTGGAAATCGAGCTGGATGGTCGCGAGCTGCCAGCCGCGGCGCAGCGCGTCGAAGACCTCGAAATCGATCTTCGGCCCGTAAAATGCCCCGTCGCCGGGATTGAGCTTATACTCGATTCCCTCGCGCTTGAGAGACTGCGCGAGGGCGTCCTCGGCGTGCGCCCAGACGTCCAGGCTGCCCAAATATTTTTCGGGGCGGGTCGAAAGCTTCACCTGCATCTCGTTGAACTCGAAGGTACGGTAGACCTCGCGCAGCATTTTGAGCAGCGTGGTCATCTCCGCCTCGATCTGATCGGGAGCGCAGAAGATATGCGCGTCGTCCTGCGAGAACGAGCGCACGCGGGTGAGGCCGGCGGTGACGCCCGATTTCTCGTAGCGGTGGAGCCGGCCGAAATCCGCGTAGCGGAGCGGCAGATCGCGGTATGAACGCTTCTTCGAGGCATAGATGTAGGTATGCCCGGGGCAGTTCATCGGCTTGACGCCGAATTCGCGATCCTCGATGCGGCTGAAATACATGCTGTCGCGGAAGTGGTCGTAATGACCCGACCGGTGCCACAACTCGACGTCGAAAATCTGCGGCGTGATCACTTCCTGATAGCCGTAGCGCGCGTAGAGGCGGCGCATGTACGTGATGAGACCGTTGTAAACCGCAGCGCCCTTCGGATGAAAAAACGGGCTTGCCGGCGCGACCGGATGGAAGCTGAAGAGATCGAGCTCTTTGCCGAGCCGGCGGTGATCGCGGTTCTTCGCCTCTTCCAGCAGCTTGAGATAATCCTTGAGCGCGCTCTCGGTCGGCCACGAGGTGCCGTAGATGCGCTGGAGCATCTCGTTTTTCTCGTCGCCGCGCCAGTACGCGCCGGCGACCCCGGTGAGCTTGAACGCCTTGATGACGCCGGTGGACGGCACGTGCGGGCCGCGACAAAGATCGACCCAGTCGCCCTGCCGGTATAGCGAGACGGTCTCTTCCGGGATGTCTTTCAATATCTCGACCTTGTAGTCCTCGCCCATCCGGCGGAAGATATCGATCGCCGCCGAGCGCGGCATCTCTTCACGCGTCACCTTCAGATCTTTGCCCGCGATTTCATGCATGCGGGCTTCGATCTTCTCGAGTTCCTCGGGCGAAAACGGTTTATCGCGCTTGAAGTCGTAATAAAAGCCGTGCTCGATTGTCGGGCCGATCGTCACCTGGGTTCCGGGATAGAGACTCTGCACCGCCTGCGCCATCAGATGCGCCGTCGAATGCCTGAGTATGTCGATGCCGTCCTCGCTGTCGAGCCGAATCCATTCGAGCGCGCAATCGCGCTCGATGGCGCGAGACAGATCGACCGCGGCGCCGTCGAGCTTGGCGGCGACGATGTCGCCGTCGATACCGGCGCGCGCCGCGACCTCGCGCACGAGGGCGCCGCGGTCGACTTCGACCGATTTACCCCCCGGCAATTCGACCCGTACTTTTCCCAAGGCTGATTCCTAACTTCCGCCTTCGACTTTGAAGGAGATGGTAGGCACGGGCGGGATTGAACCGCCGACCTCTTCCGTGTCAAGGAAGCGCTCTCCCACTGAGCTACGTGCCTGTAAAATATCAAAGGATGAAGGCGGGAGCCGGAAAGACCGTCCGTAGTCTCCCATTCTTCATCCTTTATTTACTTTGCGAAGTTTCCGCGCAAGCGTCTGATTTAATTATCAATTTGTCCAGAGGATGTCAACCAACGGTGACCCGGTTCTGGAGCCACAAGAGGCCGCGATAGAGGTAATGCACGCCGGAGATGACCGTCGCCGCGGCGGTGAGATAGAAAAGCACTTCGTCGGCCCACGGGGTGAGAATCTCGGCGTTCGCGAGCATCACCAGCACGACCGCGATCGTCAAAAGCTGCAGCGCGGTGCTGAGCTTCCCCATAAGCGACGGCTGGACTTCCATACGCTCGTTTGTGAGGAACGAGACGAAGACGAAGCCGGCGAGAATGACGATGTCGCGGCTCACGACGAGAACCGCGAGCCAGAGCGGCAGCGCGCCCATCATCCCGAGCATGATGAACGAGCTCGTCAAAAGGAGCTTGTCGGCGATCGGATCGAGATGCGCGCCGAGCGACGTCTTCTGGTTCATGCGCCGCGCGATGAAGCCGTCGAGCGCGTCGGTGACGCCTCCGAGGATGAATACGAGCAGCGCATCGAGATAAAGATGCGACGCGAGCAGCACGAGATAAAACGGGATCGCGATGATGCGGACGAGCGTTAGAAAGTTGGGCAGGTTCAGCATGACCCAGACAGACAGAGACAGAGATAGCGACAGCGAATAAAATTTCGGAACCTAGCGAGGCGCATTTCCCTTCCGGTTGTTGTTGTTTCCGTTTTTTTCTGTCTCCGTCTCTATCTCTGCTTGCTCCAGCCATTTTTTCATCTGGCCGGCGAGCTTCGGGCGCGATAGCGCCGTGACGCGGATGCTGTCGGCGTCGTATTTCTCTTCGAGTATACGCGCCTCGCGCTTTAGCAGCGAGAGCAGCGCTCCTTGCGAAGGGGCGAAGACGAACTCGCGCCGCACCTTCCCGGCGTCGAGCGTTTTCGCGATCGTATCGACCAAGGCGTCGAGCCCCTCGCCGGTCAACGCCGAGACGCGGCATACCGCGCGCGCGCCGTTGCCGCCGGCGTGGGCGTAAGAGCGATCGGGCAGCGCATCGATTTTGTTCTGCACCACGATGTACGGCGTGTCTCCCGCGCCGATGTCGCGCAGCACGGCGTCGACCACGGCGCTCTGCTCCTCGTGCAGCGGATGGGTCACGTCGATGACGCGCAGCAGCAGATCCGCCGTGCGGACTTCTTCGAGCGTGCTCTTGAACGCCTCGATGAGCGAATGGGGAATCTTGTTGATGAAGCCGACCGTGTCCGCCAGCATGACGTTTTCGCCGCCGGGAAGCCGCAGCCCGCGGATCGTCGGATCGAGCGTCGCGAAGAGCTTGTCCTCGGCAGCGACTCCGGCGTGTGTCAGCGCGTTCATGAGCGTCGACTTACCCGAATTGGTATAGCCGACGAGCGCGACGGTGGCGTACGGCACTTCGAGGCGCTCGCGGCGCTGGATCGTGCGGGTCTTCTCGACGGTAGCGAGGCGCTCCTTCAGCTTGCCGATACGCTCGCGGATGCGCCGGCGGTCGACTTCCAGCTGCGTCTCGCCTGGGCCGCGCGTGCCGATGCCGCCGCCCAGGCGCGAGAGATGGGTCCACTGCCGCGTCAGGCGCGGGCGCATGTATTCGAGCTGCGCGAGCTCGACCTGAAGCTTGCCCTCGTTGCTGCGCGCCCGTTGGGCGAAGATGTCGAGGATCAACTGGCTTCGGTCGATGACGCGGAGCTGGAATGCGTTCTCGAGGTTGCGCTGCTGCGCGGGAGTCAAGTCTTCGTCGAAGACGACGAGGTCGGGTTTCGTTTCTTTGACGGCGACGCGAATCTCCTCGACCTTGCCGCTGCCGATGAGCGTCGCGGGCGAGATTTTTCTCAGCGGCTGAGTAAATCTACCGACGACGTCCGCGCCGGCGCTCTCGGCGAGCTTCTGCAGCTCGTCGAGATTGTCGTCAAGCGCCGTATGCGGCGCGCGCGTCGGCAGCTCCGCGCCGACGAGAAGCACGCGTTCGCGAAAACCCTTAAGCTGGGGATAAATGCGTTTCAAGACGCGCCGGGTGAGACGGTGACGCGGTCGCCGAAAAGCTGCTCGACGGTCTCCAGCAGCTCGGGATTCGAAGCGATGCGAAGCTCGTCGGTCTCGATAATCTGCTCGCTCTGATCGGGGGCGAGAAAATGGAGCGACACGGGCGAGTTCCCCGGGTGCCGGCGCAGCGTCTCGTGCAGCTGCGCGAGCTCGTTGGAGCTTAAGGCCGTGCCGCGGAGATAAACGTGCACGCGCCCGCCGTTGTCCTTCTTTCTGGCGGGCGGCAGGCGCCGCGATGCCTCCTCGAGCGGGATAATGTCGTTGGCAATGATCTGGACGCGCTCCTCGCCGATATCCATTTTTCCGGCTACTAGAATGGGATCGTCCGAGACCAACGTCTCGCCGCAGCGCTTGTAGGTCTCGGGCCAGACGATCACCTCGATGAAGCCGGTCTTGTCCTCGAGCTGGAAGCTCGCGTAACGGTCGCCTTTCTTGGTGTTTTTGAGCTTCATCGCGGTTACGACACCGCCTGCCTTCACGTCGCCCGGGGCGGCGCGCTCTTTCAGAGCGGCGGCCGGACCGGAAATGAGGCGCGCCAGACGCCCTTCGTATTTATCCAGCGGATGGCCGGTGATGTAGAACCCGAGCGACTCTTTTTCATGCGCGAGCTTCTGCTGCGGCGTCCATTCCTCTGCGTTAGGGTAGGCGTCGTGAAAGCCGTTGCTGGCGCCGAAGCCGTTCGATGAGCCGCCGGACAGACCGAACAAGTCGATCTGGTTGCTCTCGCGATTTTTTTGATGCGCCTGCCCGATGCGCATCGCCTCGTCGAGCGCGGCGAGCATCCGCTCCCGCGGCGTGCCGGTCGAATCGAATGCGCCGCATTTGATGAGGCTTTCGAGCACGCGGCGGTTGACGGCCGTGAGATCGACGCGGCGGCAGAAGTCGAAGATCGATTTGAACGGGCCTTCTTCGGCGCGGCTCTGGAGGATCACCTCGACCGCCTTTTCACCGACGTTTTTGACCGCGGCGAGGCCGAAGCGGATTTTCTCGCCGACCGGCGTGAAATCCGCGCTGCTCTCGTTGATGTCCGGCGGCAGGACCTCGATATTCTTCTCGCGACATTCGGCGAGGTTCTTGATGACCTTGTCGGTGTCGCCCATCTCGGATGTCAGCAACCCGGCCATGAATTCGACCGGGTAGTGCGTCTTCAAATACGCGGTCTGGTACGAGACGAGCGCGTAGGCCGCGGAGTGCGACTTGTTGAAGCCATAGCGCGCGAACGTCTCCATTTGGTCGAAGATCTCGCCCGCCTTATCGGCGTCGATTTTGCCTTTGACGGCGCCCTCGACGAAGCGCTCGCGCTGCTTCGCCATCTCCTCGGGATCTTTCTTCCCCATCGCGCGGCGGAGAATATCGGCTTCGCCCATGCTGTAGCCGGCGAGGATGCGCGCGATCTGCATCACCTGCTCCTGGTAGACGATGACGCCGTAGGTGTCTTTCAGAGTCTCCTGCAGGCGCGGGTGGAGATATTTAATCTGCTCGCGGCCGTGCTTGCGCTGAATGTACTGCTCCGCCATGCCACTGTCGAGCGGGCCGGGACGGAAGAGCGCGATGAGCGCGACGATGTCCTCGAAGCAGTTCGGACGTATTTTGACCGTCATCTCGCGGATGCCCGTGCTCTCCAGCTGGAAGATGCCGGTCGTCGCGCCGGAGCAGAGGAGCTTGTAGGTTTTCTTGTCGTCGAGCGGCAGATTGTTCAAGTCGACGGTTACGCCTTTACTTTTTTCGATCAACTTGACGCAGTCGTAGAGCAGCGTAAGCGTCTTCAAACCTAGGAAATCGAACTTGATCAGGCCGATCTTCTCGACGCTCGACATGTCGAACTGCGTGACGATGCCGCCTTCCTTATCGACGTAGAGCGGCAGGTATTCGACGAGCGGCAGGTTCGACAGGACGACGCCCGCGGCGTGCGTAGAAGAATGGCGCGTCAGGCCTTCGAGGCGCATCGCATGATCGATCAGGCTCTTTACGCGCATGTCGCTCTTCATCTGCGCAGCCAGGCGGGGCTCCATCTTGATCGATTCCGCGAGCGAGTAGTCGAAGCCCTGCTTCGGCGCCGGGATCAGCTTCGCGATCGCATCAGTCTCGGCGAAAGAAAAGCCGAGCGCGCGGCCGACGTCCTTGATCGCCGCCTTCGCCTTCAGCGTGCCGAAGGTGGCGATCTGCGCGACTTTGTCGGCGCCGTATTTCTCCTTGACGTAGCGGATGACCTGATCGCGCCCGCGGATGCAGAAATCGACGTCGATATCGGGCATCGATTTGCGCTCGGGGTTGAGAAAGCGCTCGAACAGCAAACCGTGTCGGATCGGATCGAGGTCGGTGATCTTGAGCGCATAGGCGACGAGGCTTCCCGCCGCCGAGCCGCGGCCCGGCCCCACCGGGATGCCGTTGTCCTTCGCGTAATTGATGAAGTCGGCAACGATCAGGAAATAGCCCGAGAACTGCATCCCCTTTATGACGCCGAGCTCGAAATCGAGGCGCTCATGGTACAGCTTGAGGTTCGCCTCGTACTCCTCCGGCCGCGCGGATTTAATCGCTTCCAGCCGCTCTTCGAGCCCCTTGCGCGTGAGCTCGTCGAGGTAGTCGTCGAGGCTGATCTCTTTCGGCGCAGCGAACTGGGGAAAATGATAATGTCCGAACTGGATCTCAAGGTTGCACCGGTCGGCGATCTCGACGGTGCGCTCGACGGCGCCGGGGCAGTAATCAAAGCCCTGGCGCATCAGCTCCGCCGATTTGACGAACAGCTCGTCGGTGTGCATTTTGAGCCGGTTCTCTTCCATCACGGTCTTGCCGGTCTGGACGCACAGCAAGACGTCGTGCGCCGCGGCGTCGTCGCGCTCGCCGTAATGGCAATCGTTCGTCGCGACGACCGGCAGCGATAATTCCTTCCCCAGCTCGACGATCAGACGATTGACCTTCTCCTGCTCGGGCAGTTTGTTGTCCTGGATTTCGAGATAGTATCGGTCGCCGAAAATCCGCTCGTAGCTTTCGGCCGCCTCTTTCGCTTTTTCGACATTTCCCGCGTTCAGCGCATAAGAGACTTCGCCCTGGAGACAGGCGCTCAGCGCAATGAGACCGCGGTTGTGCTCCTGGAGAACCTCCTTGTCGATGCGCGGCTTGTAATAAAAGCCCTCCATGAAGCCGATCGTGACGAGCTTGCACAGATTTTTGTACCCTTCGAGATTCATCGCGAGCAGGATCAGGTGATTGTTGTACTCTTTGTTGCCCTTATCGACGCCCTTGCGCTCGAAGCGGCTCGCCGGCGCGACATAGATCTCGCAGCCGATGATCGGTTTGATGCCTTTTTTTGACGCTTCGAGGTAAAACTCGATGGCGCCGAACATGTTGCCATGGTCGGTCATCGCCAGCGCGGGCTGTTTCAGCGCCTTCACGCGCTCGATCAGCTCATCTACTTTGTTCGCGCCGTCTAAGAGGCTGTATTGCGTGTGGCAGTGGAGGTGAACGAACCGGGAATGCTCCATGGGGATCAAAAAATCTCTTAGCATAAAGGCGCCGCTGCTACAATTTATTTCTGCCGCCGCCTGCGTTGAATTTCCGCAAAGTGTTTAGGCGATTTCAATGAACTTTTTCCGCGTCTTTTCCCCGCGAATGATGCGCAGCGACGACTACGGTACGGCAAGGCGTTTGGCGAGCAGCGACGACCGCCTCGTTGGCTCGTTCTTCGCGCGAGCGCGCGCAGCCAGACGACGTACTCGGCCTCCGAGAGCTTGTCGACCTTTTCCTGCCTGGCGCCGGGTTTGACTGAAACCGAAAGCTTGACCGCCATCGCCGCTAGGCTGCGAAGGTGCGAAAGAGTCGCCAGCGCCTGACGATCTCCTCCCAGCGGGCGAGCGCGGCAAGATCGCCCTGCGGCGTAAGCAGGCGCACCATTTTTTCCCCAGACACGGGATCGCCGACGATATCCAGGACCTCCTGCCGGCCCAACCGAAGCGAGGCCAGCGTGCGGCTATCGAGCGGCACGGCACGCAGGTGAGCGAGCGCGCGATTGAGCGACAGCAGCGGGACCTCGCCTTTGGATTGGGCCGGCTCGATATCGTCGAGGCGGATCGCCGCATCGACATTGAGGAGACCGCATGACAGCCGCCTGAGCGCCTTCAGATGCGCGCCCGGGCCGAGAAATGTCCCCATATCGGCCGCGAGCGTCCGAATGTACGTTCCTTTCGAGCAGGTGAGCTCGAAGCCGATCTCGTTGGAGCCTTCGCGCCAGAGGCGCAGGGTTTCGATTTTAATCTCGCGCGGCGCGCGGTCGACAGTCTCGCCCTTGCGAGCGAGATCGTACAGGCGGACGCCGCCCTTTTTCAGCGCCGAGAACATCGGCGGCGTCTGCATGAGCGTTCCTGTGAACGCGGCTCGAAGCCGCTCCAGATCGGCTTCGTCGAGCGGCGGAACTGGCCGTGACTCGATAACTTTCCCCGTGGAATCCTGGGTATCGGTCTCGACGCCGAGGGCGATAATGCCGCGGTAGCTCTTCTGCGCCGCGAGAAAAATCTCCGCGACTTTGGTCCCTTCGTTGACGCCGAGCGGCAGCAGGCCGGAGGCGAAAGGATCGAGCGTTCCCAAATGACCGACCTTGCGTGCGCCGAGGATGCGCTTGACGCGCGCGACGACATGAGCGGAGGTCGGCCCTTCGGGCTTATCGACGAGAAGCAGCCCGCTTAATGATGATGTCGATGCCATGGATAACGTTAAAAATTGAAGCGCTTCGTGGAATGCTGTCTCGAACCTAGTTCTTAACTACCCACGGCGGCAAGTCAAACGCCGGGGCATCGAAGCTTTACCCCGCTCCGGCATTTTTCTCCACCATCCTCGGGTATCCCCGATTTTCACCTCCATGCGGCCGGCTTACACTCAAGCTTACGGATACCTTCACTCACGAAAGGAAAGGCCATGGCAATACCCGCAGGAGCTTCGGGCACCGAAGCTTACCTGCGTCTGATCGGAGTTCCCGAAATCGCCCCCGCCACCAGCCCATTCGACCCCGGATACGATCCCGCGACACTTGAAAGCCATCTCGATCAGAGCGCGCATCTAATATCGATTCTCAAGCTCTCCATGGCCACCTGGATCGTCGCCGACGAGGCCAGCAGCCGGCGCAAAGTTGCCGCCGCGAAAAAGCACGGCGTGCCGATCGTGACCGGCGGCGGCCCGTTCGAGATAGCGGTCGATCGAGGGCATCTTCCGGCCTATCTCGATGTTTGCGCCGATATCGGCGTCGACAGAATCGAATGCGGCGAAGGATTTGCGGCATCGGCCTTGGACGCGAAGGAGATCGTTCGTCTCGCCTCCGCCCGCGGCCTCGAGGTGCAATTCGAGCTCGGTGAAAAAAATGCCGGCCCCTTTACCGGCGGCGCGCTTCGGTCCTGGATTGACGCTGGTCAACGCTGGCTCGCCGCCGGCGCCGTACAGCTCGTCATCGAGGCGCGGGAAAGCGCGCGCGGCATCGGTCTTTTCGACGAGCAAGGCCGTCTCAACGCGCGCTTCGCCGATGAGCTCGCCAAAACCTTCGGCTTAAAGACGGTGGTATTCGAAGCGCCGATCAAGCCGAGCCAGTTTGCGCTGCTCGACCATTTCGGACGCGAGGTCCACCTATCCAATGTGCGGCTCGAGGAGTTGTTGCGCGTCGAGATTTATCGCCGCGGACTTCATGCCGACGCGTACAATAACCCGAAGTTAAAGCCGTCCGGCGCTATGGCAAGGACAACTATCGCCGGCGTGAGGAAGCATGCGGCCCAGCGTTGCCATTAGAAGCTCTCTGGGCGGCGCCGCGGCGTCGGCATCGGAAGCGGTCGTCGCCGTGGATATCATCCGCGCGACGACTACGGCCGTCACGGCCGTGGCGATGGGCCGCCGCTGCTATCCCGTGGCCGATGTGGACGGGGCATTTCGGCTGGCGGCCTCCACGCCCGACGCCCTTCTCGCCGGCGAAATCGGCGGCGCCGTGCCCGAAGGGTTCACGTTATCCAATAGTCCCGCGCAGCTCGCCGCGCTTAACGACCGCCGGCCTTTGGTGCTTTTATCCTCGTCCGGCACGCGCCTGATCGACGGCATTCGCAGCTCGCCTTTCGCTTACATCGCGAGCTTCCGTAATTACCGAGCGACGATCCGCCATTTGGCGCGACTGCGTCTGCCCGTGATTCTCGTCGGCGCACCGACCCGGGGCGATTTCCGCGCCGAGGACCGCATGTGCTGCGCGTGGATCGCCGGCGGCCTGATCGAAAACGGCTATACGGCCGCCGATCAAAAGACCGATACGCTCGTGCGGCAGTGGCGCGCGGCGTCGCGGCTCGATTTTATGTGCAGCCCGAGCGTCAGCTTTCTTCGCCGCAGTCGCCAGCTGTATGACCTCGAGTTTATCCTCCAACACTTCGACGACGTCGACTTCGCCTTCCGAATTTCCGGCGCTGAAATTGTGGCGCTCCCGCCGTAAAGCTCGCTGATCGATCCGACGTGGAAACCTCCGTTCCAGTCCTCGTCCTCCGCATGGAGCATCACGGCGCGCTCGGCGTCATGCGCAGCCTCGGCCGATTGGGCGTGCGCGTCTACGGCGTCGACGCCGATCGGCGCGCGATCGCGCCCCGATCGCGCTACTGCCGCGGCGCTTTCGTGTGGGACATTGAGGCGCAGCCCGCGCGCGCCTCCGGCGATTTTCTTCAAGCGGCAGCCCGCCGCATCGGCGGACGTCCGCTGCTGCTCGCCACGAACGATGAGACCGCGCTGTTCGTGGCGGAGAATCGGTGCCGGCTGCGCACGTCCTTCGTTTTTCCCGACAATCCGCTTACGCTGGTCCGATCGTTCTACAACAAACGCGACATGTATTTTCTGGCCCGGCGATACGGGATTCCGACGGCGGACACGTCTTTCCCCGCGTGCCGCAGCGACGTGGTCGAGTTCATCAGGACCGCGCAATTTCCCGTCATGCTGAAGGCCTCCGACAACATCGCGGTGTCGCGCCGCGCGGGCAAAAAAATGATCATTGCCCGCTCGCCCGAAGATCTCCTCGCGCACTACGATGCCATGGAAGATCCGTCGAATCCCACGATGATGCTGCAGGAGTATATCCCAGGCGGCGACGATTCCGTCTGGATGTTCAACGGCTATTTCGACGAGCGGTCGCGATGTCTGTTCGGCATCACGGGGAAAAAAATTCATCAGACGCCGGTGTACACGGGAATGACCGCGCTAGGGGTCTGTGTGCCGAACCCGGCGGTTCACGATCAGACGCAACGACTCGTCGAAGCGACCGGCTACAAAGGAATACTCGACATCGGCTACCGTTACGATTTCCGCGACGGCTCGTATAAGCTGCTCGACTCGAATCCCAGGCTGGGAGCGACGTTCCGGTTATTCGTCGGCTCGGGAGAGCTGGACGTCGTGCGCGCGGCTTACCTGGATCTCACCGGACAGCGGGTCCCCGACAGCCGCATTATTGCCGGCCGGAAGTGGCTGCTGGAGGACGCGGACATCGTATCGAGCTGGAATTATTTTCGCGACGGAACCGTCACGCCGCGCGACTGGATGCGCTCCTATTCAGGAATCCGAGAAACCGCATGGTTCGCCGCCGACGATCTGCGTCCTTTCCTATATGTCTTCGGTCGCTCCTGGACGACGCTGGGACGGCGCGTGTCACGGCTTGTTCGATCAGAGCGGGCAAACGCGCCGGCAATACAGAACGGATGCCGCTGCGCAGACCGCCAACGGCAGGCGGCGGTGAATACCTACTTTCAATCGTCGGCGCGCTATTGGAAAGAGATTTATCATGGCCACACGCTGCAGCCGCTGATTTACCAGCAACGGCGCGATACTGCACTTCTGTGGATCGAGCGGCTTCGCCTTCCGCGCAGAGCGCGGATTCTGGAAGTCGGCTGCGGCGCGGGACTCTTGGCGGTCGAGCTCGCGTCCGCAGGCCACTTCGTCGACGCGTTCGATCCCGCGCCGGCGATGGTCGACATGACGCGACGGCAAGCGAACGATCGCGGGGTCGCGGCGCGAGTACGCGTGTCCGCCGGCGACGTCCATGCTCTGAATTTCCGGGACGGTTGTTTCGATCTCGTCGTGGCGCTCGGAGTCGTGCCCTGGCTCCACTCGGAAGCCAAGGCACTCGCGGAAATGCAGCGTGTCTTGAAGCCGGAAGGTTATCTTCTTATCACGGCCGACAACGCATTGCGGCTCGACGCGATTCTCGATCCGATCTCGACGCCGGCGTTGCGTCCGCTGCGGCGCATGTATAAAGCCCTGATCGGCGCGGCACGGAGCGCAAAACGGGACGATCACCTTCCCAAGCGTCATCGTCCATTCGAGATAGAGAATCTGCTCGCCGGCGAGCGCCTGGTGAAAATCCGATCGCAGACGCTGGGCTTCGGCCCGTTTACTTTCTGCGGCTATGAGATTTTTGGAGAGACGATGTCGATTCGCATCGACAGGAGACTGCGGGCGCTCGGCGAGCGAAGCTTTCCCGGCTTAAAGAAAACTGGAGCGCAATACCTGATATTGGCGCGAAAGCGCGGCGTCATTCGAACATCGGGCGAACGCGTTCATTGATTGTCCTTGGTTTGCTTCAGCAGATTGTCGATACGCCGGGCTCGCTCCTCGCTGTCGTCGTAGACGAATTCGAGCGTCGGCACGACCCGGAGCTTGAGCGCTTTGCCCGCCCGGCCGCGGATGAAGCCCGCGGCGCTCTTCAAGCCCGCAACCGCGTCGGCCTTGCCGGCGCTGCCGGTGAGGACGTTGAAATAAATTTTCGCGTGCCTGAGGTCCTGGCTTACGTCCGCCCCGGTGAGCGTCACCGCGCCGATGCGCGGATCGCTCACTTCCTTGACAAGTAATTGTGAAATGACTTCGAGCAGCAGGTCGCCGACCCGGTCGGAGCGCTTATAATCCATACGCGAACTATCAGCAGTAGAATATTTCGGTGGCGGTGTCACCCACCTGCGCCAGGCCGAGCCCGTCGACGAAGTCGACGATTTTATTGAGCGTCGCCTCGACGATGGGCCGGCTGCTGCCGACGGCCGCGAAGCCGAGCAGCGCGGTCTGCCATAAATCCTGATCGCCGCACTCCGCGACCGACACGTTGAATTGGTGCGCGACACGTGCCTGCACGCGTTTGAGAACGCCGCGTTTACCTTTGAGGGAGTGGTTCTCGGCGAGAATCAGGCTGAGCTTCAGCACCCCGACGATCATCGGGGAATTCTCGGAAGACGGATTGTGCCTGCCTATCGCGCTTCACCCGCCGGCGCCGGGGCGCCGGGTCGCGGCGTCGGGGCAATGCGGCGGAGAACCGCGACCCTTTCGTAAGCTTCGATCGTGTCGCCTTTCTTGATGTCCTGATAGTTTTCCAGGCTGAGGCCGCATTCGTAACCGGCGGCGACTTCGCGGACATCGTCCTTGAAGCGCTTGAGACTCGCGAGCTTTCCTTCATGAACAACCCGCTGATCGCGCAAGAGCCGGACGAGATAGCCGCGCTGGATCTTGCCGTCGGTCACATAGCAGCCCGCAACCGCGCCGACCCCGCGGATGTTGAAGACTTCGCGGACTTCGACCCGGCCGTGGACTTGCTCTCTGTAAGTGGGCTCGAGCAGACCTTCCATCGCCGCTTTGATGTCGTTGATGACGTCGTAGATAATGCTGTAAAGCCGGACGTCGACGCCTTCCTGCTGCGCGAGGTTCGCCGCCTTGACTTCGGGACGGACATTGAAGCCGATGACGATCGCGTTGGAAGCGGCGGCGAGCAAAATGTCGCTCTCGGTGATGCCGCCGACGGAGCCGTGCAGCACGTTGAGTCGCACCTCGTTGGTCGATAGACGCGTCATCGCGTCGCTCAGCGCTTCGACCGAGCCGTGCACGTCGGCTTTGAGCACGACGCGGAGTTCCTTGACGTCGCCGGTCTTGATCTGATCGTAAAGCTCTTCGAGCGAGACTTTGCTCGTCTTGACGAGATCGGATTCGCGCTGCTTGCTCTGGCGGTACTCGGCGATCTGCCGTGCCTTAGCCTCGTCGGTAAGCGTGACGAACGAATCGCCGGCCTGCGGCACGCCCTGTAAGCCTAAAATCTCGACCGGCAGCGCCGGCGAAGCCGACTCGATCTTACGCCCGTGATCATCGATCATGGCGCGCACGCGGCCGGTAAAGACGCCGCAGACGAAGGCGTCGCCCACGTGCAGCGTGCCCTCCTGGACCAGCACGGTCGCGACCGGGCCGCGGCCGCGGTCGAGCTTGGCTTCGACGATCGTGCCGCGCGCGAGCTTGTCGGGATTCGCGCGCAGCTCGAGGACGTCGGCCTGCAGCAGAATCATTTCAAGGAGCTGCGGAATGCCTTCTTTGGTCTTGGCGGAGACCGGGACGAAAATCGCGTCACCGCCCCATTCCTCGGCGACGAGTCCGTGCTCCATCAAGCCGCGCTTAACGCGCTCCAGGTTGGCGTCGGGCCGGTCGATCTTGTTGATGGCGACGATAATAGGCACCTGAGCCGCGCGCGCATGATTGATCGCCTCGATCGTCTGCGGCATGACGCCGTCGTCGGCGGCGACGACGAGCACGACGAGGTCGGTGACCTTCGCGCCGCGCGCGCGCATCGCAGTAAATGCTTCATGGCCGGGCGTGTCGAGGAAGGTAACGCCGCGCCCGTCGACTTCAACGTGATACGCGCCGATATGCTGCGTGATGCCGCCCGCTTCGCGCTCCGTCACGTTGGTGCTGCGGATCGCGTCGAGCAGCGAAGTTTTGCCGTGGTCGACGTGCCCCATGATCGTCACGACCGGCGGCCGGGGCTTGAGCGAGGCCTCGGGCTCTTCGACCTGGTGTTCGACCTCGAGTTCGGATTCCGCGTTGAAGGCGACGTTTTCGACCTGGTGGTCGAACTCGGTCGCGACCAAGGCGGCGGTGTCGGCATCGAGCATCTGGTTGATCGTCGTCATCATGCCCATCTGCATGAGCTTTTTGATGACGTCGCCGGCCTTGACGCCCATCTCGCGCGCGAGATCGCCGACGCTGATCACTTCCGAGATGCGGACTACGCGCTTGCTCGCCTTGGGAACGGTAATTTCGGTCTTTTTCTGCTCTTTGCCGGGTAATGCGCGCTTCTTTTTTGGGAAGCGGCCAGAGCGCATGTCGCGCTCGCGCAACTCGAGCATGTCCTGCTTCTTGACGACGCGTTTTTTATGCTTGCCGGGTTTGGCGGCTTCGCCGGCGGCGGCGCCATCCCCGGCCGGGGCGGGACGCGTTTCGCCCGCCGGCGTCGGCGCGCCCGGTCGCGGCGTCGGCGCGCCGGGTCGCAGCGGCGGGGTCGGTCGGCGAAGCGGAGCGCTCGGCGGAACAGGCCGGGAAACTTGTTTTAGATCGATGCGGCCGAGGACGCGCGCGCCGCGCTGCGGCTCCTGTGGCGGGGGCGGCGCAGCGGCCGCCGGAGGCGTCGGTGCGGGCTTTTCTTCCACTTTCTCCGGAGCAGGCTCAGGCGCCGCAGGTTCAGGCGCCGCTTCGGCGGCTTCCGCCTCTAGTATCGCCGGCGGGATCTCCTCGATCGGCTGCTCGATGTCGGGAATCGGCTCGGGTTCCGGCGCTTCGAAGGTTTCCGGCGGCTCCGGCGAAGTCTCCTCGACGGGAGCGGCAGGCGGCTCATTGGCTTCCGGCTTCGCTTCGGCCGGCGCTTGAGTCGAGACCACTTCGGTGCGATTGGTACGGCGGCGGATGACGTTCGCGCGCACCCGCCGCTCAACGACCTGCTCGTGGGCCTGCTGGTCTTCGGTCGTCACCACGCGGTCGGCGACGACTTTCTCCTCGCCGACGACAACCTGCGGGCGGACGGGCGCCGCAAGGGCCGCCTTGACGCGCGCGACTTCGTCGTCTTCGAGAGTGCTTTGCGATTTCTTGCCGCGGATCCCGAGCTTGTCGAGATGCACGGTCAGGTCTTTGAGCTCGAGACCGAGCTCTTTCGCCAGCACGCTAACTCTTGTCTTCGCCATTCGCCTTCCTAGCTGCGCTCACGCAGCTTTGAAACCAGCCGCGCCCTTGCGGCGCGATCGACTTCTCCGTGAAACGTGCGATAAACGCTCTTTTTCTGCAACAAAAGATTCCAACAAGTCTCGGCGGCGTGAAGATAGCCGCCTCTTCCCTTCGCGAATCGATTAATCTCTAGCTCTCCGTCTGTTATCACCATGCGCATCAGCGCATTTTGATCATCGGTGCGCCCACAGCCCAGGCAAGTTCGCTGCGGCGCGCTATTTTTCGTCCCCTGCCGCCGGCGCTTCGTCGCCACCCGCAACGCCTCCTTCGGTCGGCGCCTCTCCATCGGCCGCAGGTGCCGCAGCCGCGGCTGCCGCGGCCTCGGCCGCCGCCTTCGCCTCTTCTTCTTCGCGGCGCCGTTTTTCGGCGATATATTCCCGGCTCGACTTGTAAATCGTCTCGGCCTTCTCGGGGCCTATGCCGTCCACATCCAGAATAGTCTCCAGATCGGCTTCGGCAACCTCTTCGGCGGATTTAAAGCCCGCCTGATACAGCAGCTCGGCCGACATGTCGTTGACGCCCGGAATCGCGCCGAGCGAAACTCGCGCGCGCCGCGTCTCTTCTTCCATCTCGGATTCACTACGTACGTCGAGCTTCCAGCCGGACAGGCGCGAGGCCAACCGTACGTTCTGCCCGCGCTTGCCGATCGCGAGCGACAGCTGATCGTCGGGCACGATGACTTCCATGCCGTGCTCGTCGTCGTCGATAATGATCTTCGAGACCTTCGCCGGCGCCAGCGCGCGGCAAACGTACTCCGCCTGATCCGGCGTCCAATGCACGATATCGACCTTCTCGCCGCGGAGTTCCTGCACGACCGCCTGGACGCGAGTCCCCTTCATGCCGACGCACGCGCCGACGGGGTCGACATCCGGATCGTGGGAGACGACGGCGATCTTGGCGCGGCCGCCGGGCTCGCGCGCGGCGCCTTTCACCTCGACGATCGCTTCGTAGATTTCCGGCACTTCCTGCTCGAAGAGCTTGATCAGCATGCCCGGATGCGTGCGCGAAAGAACGATCTGCGGCCCGCGGCTCGTCATCTCGACGCTTACGATGAAGCCGCGGATGCGGTCGCCTTGGCGGTAGCGCTCGCGCGGCACCTGCTCTTTCTCCGGCAGGATCGCGTCGGTCTTGCCCAGGTTGACGATGATGTTTTTCTTCTCGAAGCGCTGAACGATGCCGTTGACGAGCTGGCCCTCGCGGCCTTTGAAGTCGTTGTAAATGATCTCGCGCTCCGCGTCGCGGACGCGCTGGACGATGTTCTGCTTGGCGGCCTGCGCGGCGATGCGGCCGAAATTCGTCGTATCGAGCTTGCTCAGCAATTCATCGCCGACCTGCGCCTCGGGGTCGAGCGTCTCGCGCGCCTCGCCGATCGTGATCTCGATGTCCGGGTCCTGGATCGTCTCGACGACCGTCTTCGCTTCGAAGAGCTCGACCTCGCCGATCTCAGGGTTGAACTGCGCCTCGATTTTACGCTGATGGCCGAACGTCTTCTTCGCCGCCGAGACCATCGCGTTCTCCAGCGCGCTGATGAGAATCGACTTATCGATTCCCTTCTCTTTACTGACCTGTTCGATGACTCGATTTAGATCCTGCTGCATATTACGCGCTCCAATCGTGCTCGTAGTTGGCCTTTTCGATCTGCGGAAAGGCGATGTGATAATCGCGCCCTTCCAGCGCAACCACGATCTCGCCCGGCGTCGCCTCTTTAAGAACGCCTAAAAACGATCTGCGTCCCTCGATCGCCTCGCGCGTTCGGACGCGCACCCGCTTGCCGATGAACCGCTCGAAATGCTCGGGCGTCTTGAGCGCCCGGTTGATGCCGGGTGATGAAACCTCGAGCACATAGGAGCCTTCCACCGCGAGCGCCTCGTCGAAGATCTCGTTCAGCCGCCGGCTCACCCGCGTGAGATCGTCCAGCGTCGGCCCACCCGACTTGTCCAGGAATATTCGCAACACGCGGCCCGAGCGGCTGCCCTCGTTCCGGAACTCGATGTCGACGATCTCCATCCCCTCGTCGGAGGCGACCGGACCCGCCATCTGCCAGATGCGCGCCACGACGGGATCGACCTGTATCATAGCCTCAAAATAAAAAAGCGGGCAAGAGCCCACTTTTGAGTGCTAACCCCTAAGTGTAATTAAATTTTTAACATACGGAACGAAGCCAATGCAAGGGTGCTTTCGGGGAAGTTTTGTTAAAATCTTCGATTCTGGTATGCTTTTCGCCTCATGAGCGCGGCGAAGAACTTGCGGGAAAAATCCGCAGCGGCGGCGCGAATCTCGTGGGAGAATATTCTCACGAGCCTCGAAGAGGGTGTCGTCGTGACCGACCTCCAGGGCCGGATCTCCTTCTTCAACCAAAGCGCAGAAATGCTCACGGAGTTGCCGGCCTCGTACGCCCTCGGACAACCTTATAACAGCGTATTCGCCAAGAGCGCGTGGGTCGTCGACATGGTGCGGATGAGCGAGCCGCCCGGGCAAACCGGAAGCCGCGGCGAAGGCGACCTCGCACGGCCGCGCGGCCGGCACGTCGCGGTGAACCTCACGGTATCGCCGCTCCAGGACCGGTACGATCAATTCCTGGGCAGCATCATTCTGCTGCGCGACCTCACCCACCGCAAGGAGCTCGAAGAGGACCTGAAGCGCGCGGACCGGCTGTCGCTTCTCGGAACGCTCGCCGCCGGGCTCGCGCACGAGATCAAAAACCCGCTTGCCGGGATCAAAGGCGCTGCGCAGCTGCTGACGCGGAAAGTCAAAGACGATGCCGGCCTCCGCGAGTACGCCGAGATCGTGGTCAACGAAGTCAACCGCGTCGACGTGCTCATCGATCAGCTCCTCGACCTCTCGCGTCCGTCCAAGATCGACTTCCAGCCGCTGAACATTCACGAGATCCTCGATCAGGTGCTGCTGCTGGAGCAAGCGGACGCCGCAGGCGCGGGCGTCGAGATCAGGAAGATTTTCGATCCCAGCCTGCCCTCGATCCGCGGCGACCGCGCGCGGCTGGTGCAGGTTTTTTTAAACGTCGTCAAGAACGCGTTTCAGGCGATGAACGGCCAGGGCGCGCTAACGGTCACCACGCGCATCGAGACCGACTTCCACATCCGGGAGCACGGGCGCGAGCGGGGGAAGTTCATCCGCGTCGACATCGAGGACAACGGGCCCGGCATCAGAGAGGAAGACCTGCCCAACATTTTTTCGCCGTTTTTCTCGACCAAGACAAACGGCACCGGCCTCGGGCTTGCGATCTGCTACCGCATTATCAACGAGCACGGCGGCTTGATCCGCGTCGAGAGCCGCGCGGGCGCCGGCGCCTGCTTCAAAGTATCGCTGCTCGTCGCGTGAGCCCATGAATCAGGGAAAAGTCCTCGTCGTCGAAGACGACAAGTCCGTCCTCGCCGTTCTGCGCGGCCTGCTCGAAGACGACGGCTACTGGGTGCGCACCGTCGAGACCGGCCAGCGCGCACGCGCCGAGCTCAAGGAAAACGATTTCGACGTCTGCCTGGTCGACATCAACCTGCCGGACATGGATGGTCTCGAGCTGCTCAAGGAAACCAAAGAAACCGGCTCGACGGCGCCGATCATCATCATGACCGCGCGCAACACGATGCGCAATGCCATCGACGCGATGAAACACGGCGCCTTCGAATACATCACCAAGCCGTTCGAAAACGACGAAATTTCCATGCAGGTCAAGCGCGCGCTCGAGAGCCGCAAGCTGGTGGAGGACTTCCAGCAGCTCAAGAAAGAGGTGCGCAAGACCTACGAGCCGGGCAACATGGTCGGGACAAGCCCGGCGATGCAAAGGGTCTACAAGGTCATCGGACAGGTGGCGAACACCGATGCGAGCATCCTGATCCAGGGCGAGAGTGGCACCGGAAAAGAACTCGTGGCGAAGACGATTCATTACAATTCGCCGCGCTGGAACAGACCGTTCACGGCCGTCAACTGCGCCGCGATCCCGCGCGAGCTCCTCGAGAGCGAGCTGTTCGGCCATGAAAAAGGCTCGTTCACCGGAGCGCTCGAGCGGCGCACCGGCAAATTCGAGCTCGCCGAGGACGGCACGCTCTTTCTCGACGAGGTCGGCGACATTCCTCTCGAATTGCAGACGAAATTGCTGCGGGTCCTGCAGGAGCGCGAGTACAGCCGCGTCGGCGGGCGCGAGCTGCTGCGCGCGAACGCGCGCATTGTCGCCGCCACCAATCAGGACCTCGAGCGCGCCGTGCGCGAAAAAACCTTCCGCGAGGACCTTTTTTTCCGCCTGAAAGTCATTCCGATTTATCTGCCGCCGCTGCGCGAGCGCCGCGGCGACATCCCGCAGCTCGTCGGCTACTTCATCGACAAGATCAACCGCGAGATGGGCACGCGCGTGTCGGGCATCTCGCCCGATGCGCTGAAGCTCCTCGAAGACCACGGCTGGCCGGGCAACGTGCGCGAGCTCGAGAATGCGCTCATCCGCGCCGCCGTCCTCTCGCCCGGCGCCGTGCTCTTCCCGAAGGACTTCACGTTCCACAACAGCCGCCCGGGCGATCCGCCGCCGGCCGTCGATCATCTCTCGCTCGAAGAAATCATCCACCACAAGCTGGAAGATTATTTCCAGCGCACCAAAGGCGTCGATGTCGACAACCTCTACTCGCTCGTGATCGAGCGCGTCGAGCGGCCGCTGATCGAGCTCACGCTGAGAAAGACCGGCGGCAACCAGATCCGCGCGGCGGAGATTTTGGGCATCAACCGCAACACACTGAGAAAAAAAATCTCCGAGCTGCATATCGTCGTAAAAAAAGACGTCTGATCGTCGTCCCATGGCGCCGCACCGTCACCTGCCCGCGCTTTACGCGATTCTCGATATCGGCCTCTGCAAGGGCCGCGAGCCGATCGCGATACTGGATGAGTTCCTGCGGGCCGGCGTGCAATTAGTCCAGCTTCGCGCCAAGGACTGCGACTCGAACGCATTCTTCACGCTCGCCGGGGCGGCGCGCGAATCCACCCGCCGCGCGGGCGCGAAGCTGATCGTCAACGACCGGCTCGATATCGCGCTAGCCGTCCGCTCCGACGGCGTGCACTTGGGGCAGGAAGATCTGCCGCTCGCCGCCGCGCGTAAGATCGCCGGCGATCGATTGATCGTCGGCGTGTCCACGCACAATCTCGATCAGGCGCGCCGAGCGGAAAGCGACGGCGCCGACTACATCGGCTTCGGCCCGATGTTTACCACCACGACAAAGGCGACCGGCCATGCGCCCCGCGGTCTCGCGATGCTGCGTGAGATCAAAGATGCGATAGGCATTCCCGTCGTCGCGATCGGCGGCATCAAGGAACACAACCTCGCGTCAGTCTGGCGCGCCGGCGCCGACAGCGCGGCGATCATCAGCGATTTGATGGGGGCGGAGAACGCGTCCCGCAAAATACAAGCCATTCTCGCCTTGGCCCTTAGCCTACAAAAAAGCAGTTGACACCTTCGCCGCGTTATCGGAGACTCCGCCCAAAATCACTGACGGGTTAGTGATGGGTTTGGATGGAGGTCGCCGCATGAACCCGATCCTGCTTTTCCTCTTCTTGTTTGTTCTTGCCGTCTCCTGCGGCATCCCGCCGTCCGTATGGCAGACGCTCGCTAACGAGCCCGCGTTCGAGGTCAACACCGTCACGATCAATGGACCGGATCTAATTCCCGACGGCGGTTTCGGGACTTATAGCGTAACCGTGGAGCTCGCGTGCAGGGCGACGGGCACCGTACGTGTCGTGCGCGAGCTGTGGGACTCGGATCTTCCGCCGATCGACCCCGACGAGCTGCTTTCCTGGCGGCGCGACACCGTGCTCTGCGCGGCGCCGCCGAATGTCACGGTCACGACCGAAACGCTCTCGGTCCATTGCATTAACGGCACGATTATCGGCGACAACGCCACCGACCCTGACGGGCGGGCCAACGATCCGAACAGCGGCGAGGGAACGGGCGGAATCCCGCCGGGGGCCGAGCTCAAGGGGCGCGCGCAGGGCTCGACCGGGCCGGCGCGCTTCTCGGGAGAAAAACTTGTTCGCTGCGTCGTGCCTTAGCAGCGGCCACAATTAGTCGCAACGTCGAAGGAGACGGTATGAAGTGTAGGATGTGGATTCGACCGGCGATCGCATGCGTGCTGGCTTTCGCCACTTCGGGATGCCCGCTCCTGTCTTCTCCCGGCGTTCAAGCGCAGCTACAGAACGTCACGTTCACGTATGGCTACGGCAACGTGCCGCAAAACATCCGCTCCGGCATCGTTAGCCAGCTCCGCCAGGGCACGATGCAGATTAGCGACACGCGCATCGGCGGACTGACCGGCTGCGAGGCGAGAGACACAGCCAATATGAAATTCAAGCTGCACGGCCGCTTGGGAAACCCCGGCACGAACAGCAGTCTCGAGGCCAGCGTCTTCAGCATGGAACAGGTTACTCCGAGTCCGCCAGCTCCCGTCTGCCAGATGACCCCGCAAAATGTTCCGCAGACGCTCACGATACTCGCCGGCGGCGGCAGCCCCGGCCTGCAAGTCGGCGTCACGGACACCTCGGCGACGGTCAACATCGTAATCAACAATACGATGTATACAGCCAATAACTCCTATGTAAAATTCGTGATCGACTCCTTCACGCAAAGCACCGACTTCACGACCGGCAGGTTCGAGTTTCTCGGCATCAACAACGCGGATCCGATCGATCCCCAGGTGCTCGTCGTCACCGGCACGTTCGCCGTAATCGAGGATTAGCTCGCGGCGGCGCGTACGGGTTGACAGCGCGCCATCTCTGACACAGACTCGCAGCATGAGAGCAATCCGTTTTGCCGCTTCACTTTTACTGTTGACCGCCTGCGGCTCGTTCAGCGGCACCTTCAGCGGCTTATTTAATAAAGCTCCGGCTAAAGAGGTCTCGGACGCCAAGACCATCGGCGCGATATCGCTCCTCGGCGAGCAGGTGAACGTCGCGCCGGACAGGGACGAGCCCGGCGACTTGGGACTCGACCGGTTCGCGGTGGAACAGCTCCAAACAAGCCTCGCGGGAAAAACCAAGCTCCGCTTCGTCAAGATTAATTACAAATATGCCGATTTCGAGCCGATGTATCGGTCGATGACGCGCACGCCCTACGCGGACTACGATCTGAACGAAGTCCGCGAAGCGCTGTCGCGCGTTAAAAAATCTCCCGGCGTCGATTTGTTGATTCTCGTCGCAAAAGCGCGGCGCGACATGGGCGGCGCCCAGTTCGTGCGCGGCGCCGCCATCACCAACCGCTCATCGCTTCTCGGACGGAGCGGCCCCGTGGCCGTGCTCGCAGCCAAGGTCGCGCTGGTCGACATGAACGATTTCAAAATTCTGTCGACCGTTGAGATCAACCAGCAGCAGGAGCTCGATAAAGCGCCTCCGAAAGACAGCCTGAAATCCGCACCGCCCGAGCAGCTCAAATTCCTCGAAGTCTTTTATAAGAGCGCGCTCGTCACGGAGCTCGACCGCGCCGTCAAAAGCTTCAACCTGCCGGCGGCGGAAAAAAAGTAATGCGGAGGAACCATGTCGTTATGGCTTTACAAAAAGGATAAAGACGGGAAGCCGTATGTCATTGCCGTCGAAATCATGCCCGCGATTCTTCCGGTGATCGCGATACTAGGGTTATTGGCAGCGATGTTGTTCCCGTCTTTGCATCAAAGCGGTCCGCTGGGAAGCATCCAATTTTTTCTCTGGAGCGGCCCAGTCTGTTTGTTCGCCACCAAAGTTTCGCTGTTTCGGCGCGGCGTCTGGTTTTCGTTGGGTCCCGGACAGATGACGCGGCGATGGTCCGGGGTCTACAAGGCTGGCTATGCCTTGATGGGCATCGGCACTCTTATGGCAATCGCCGCGTTCCGCGCGGCGCACTGATACGTACGCTGCGGGCGAAATCTTCGGGAGGTTACGTGATCCTTAACTCGCGCATGACTACGTTGAACGGCGTGCTTACCGTTCTCCTTTCTTTCGGTATTTCCTTTTCCGCTATCCCCGCCTTCGCCCAATCCGACGGCCACATGATGCTAAAGGCAGGCGATCTCAAATGGGAAGACCTGCCGGGGCTGCCGGGCGCGAAGGTCGCCGTTCTCGAAGGGCCGATCGATAAAGCCAATCCGGTTACCTTCCGCGTCAAGCTCCCCGCGAATTACGAGGTTCCCCCGCACTGGCATCCGTCGGATGAGCACGTGACGGTCATTTCCGGCGCGATCAACCTCGGCATGGGCGACAAGCTCGACCGCAAGCAGACGACCGCGCTTGCGGCGGGCGGCTTCGCGGTCATGCCGGCGAAGGCGCACCACTTCGCCTGGACCAAGAGCGAGACTATCCTCCAGGTCCACGGCATGGGGCCGTGGGCGATCCATTACGTCAATCCGGCGGAAGGGCCGAAGAAGAAGTAGCGTGGCGCGCCGCGCGCGAATAATTTTCAAGCAATGCTCGACACGCTAACGAAAGCCGTCTTTGTCGTATCAGTACTGGTGGCTATCGTTTGCATGCAGTCCCTATGGCGCGGCAGGTATCATACCTCCAAAAAAATTTTCTGGACCTTGTTCCTCTTTGTTCCTGTGATGGGGCCGATCCTATATGCCGGCTTATTTGAGCCGCCGCCGGTTAAGCCGAAAAACGAACAGCCGGAGTTCGATCCGGCGAGCCGCCGCTGGAAATAGGTTCGCCGTGCCCCGCATCGCGCTCGACGATTTTGGCGACAAAGACGTCTCGCGGATCTATCTCGCCGGCCGATTGGCGGAGGCGAAGCGCGTCGAAGAAGCATTAAGCGACAACAACATCGATTATGCTGTCGAGGTCGAGCCGTATGTCGCGACGTTTGCCGTCTTGTCTTTCGGCGAATACGGCCGCGCGGCATTCTACGTACTCGCGGGCCAGGCCGACTTTTGCCGGCGAGTCTTGGCGGAAGCGGGTTTGAGCACGGGAATTTTGGACGATGATGAAATCCAGAAATAGTCTCTGGCTCTGCACGATTCTTTGGCTCACTGCCGCAACCGCCTCTGCAGGGGTCATGGACAAAGAACTTTCCATCACTGAGATTTGGCAGGCAGTTCTTTGGGCGCTGTTGATTTGTGTTCTTGCAGGAGCTGTCTGGCGCTGGGTTTTGGTTCCGTCGTTTGTATGCGGCGTCGGCGTCACGAACCTGGGTTTCACATGGACGGAATGGTTTCATCCATCGCTTGGTGCTGCTATGCGAACGGAAGCCGGCGCATCCTACGGATACCATATACAGGCCGCCATCATCATTGTGACTCTGGCCCATATGATGGTCTGGTTTGTTGCATCGCGATTTTCTCTGACCGCGTGGTTCAGGCCGTCTACCGCCCTTTATAATATCAAGCTGATAGCTTTCACGGCGCTCCTCTGCATTATATTGGTCCTGGAAGCGGCCGGCGGTTTTGGCGCGGCGGCGCGGATTTGGCTTTCTCCGCCGATGCTCGTTGCAGCTGGGCTTCTGACCGCATCGGTGATTGCATATTGGCGTAGGACTTCATTGAATACATAGCAAGAGTAGGAGGTCCCCATGTCCGAGCAACCTCTTAAAGGCAGCTGCCTCTGCAAAGCGGTTCAGTACGAGATCCGACCGCCGTTCATCCGCTTTTCGCACTGCTACTGCTCGCGCTGCCGCAAGGCGACCGGCACGGGCCGCGGCACGAACATCGCGGTAGCGCTCGATCAGTTCAAATGGATCTCGGGCGAGGATCTCATCCACCGTTACGATCTGCCGGAGGCGCGAAGCTTCTCGACCGCCGTGTGCACGCGCTGCAACTGCCCGGTGCCGAAGCCGACGCGCGCGCGCGAGCACATGATCGTGCCGTCCGGCAGTCTCGACGATCCGCCGCCGACAGGCCCGTCGGCGCACCGCCAGTGGGGCAGCCGCGTGAGCTGGGCGTCGATCGACGAATCGCACCTGCCGGTGTCGGAATAGGCTGCTTGTCCACGAAATGTCGCCGGCTGTTTTCCGCACGATCAGCGCACGCTTTAGAGCTTTCCCTGCTTGCCCGCGACCGGGCGTTTTCCTGCCCCATTTCCAGGCAATCACCCGATTGGCGGTCCGTGCCCGCGTCGGCAGAATACATCGTATTACCATCGCTCCGGAGGTGCACGATGGCATATGCGGTCGCATCGATTTTCGTCCATCACGGCCTGACCCCGTATGAACCCGTTATCCATTCCGTGGCGATGCGCTGGCACGCGGCCCTCGTGGGGCTATCGATGGCGATCACGCTCGGGCAAATCACGCGGAAGCTGAAAAACGACTTGGTACGCCTCTCGGAAATCTTTTTCGAGTGGCGCTACGGTATCGTCTCCGATGGTGAGATCGTCGGAAGCGAGCTCGGCTTCACGGAGAACGCCTGCCACGACTATCAGGCCACCAGCTACGTGCGTTTTCACCAGCTCATGAAAAAGGTCCCGATCCGCCAGAACGCGGACGTCTTTCTCGACTTCGGCTCGGGCATGGGCCGCGCGGTCATCCTGGCCGCGACTTATCCGTTCCGGAAAGTCATAGGCGTAGAGCTCGCGACCGATCTCCACACGCGCGCCTCAGAAAACGTCAAGCGCGCCGCCAAACGGCTGCGCTGCCGCGACATCGAGCTCTACAACGTCGACGCGCGCCGTTTTCGTATCCCGCCGGAGGTGACGATGATTTACATGTGGAATCCGTTTGCCGGCGAAGTGCTGCGCGAGGTCTTCGCTAACATCCAAAAATCTATCGCCGAACATCCGCGCCTCGTGACCATCCTTTATTTGAGTCCCATAAATCCGACGTCACTCGACGCCATCAAAGAGGGTCTTCCTTGGCTCAATGAAACGAACCGCACTCGCCTCGGTCCACAGTCGCTCGCCGTCTTTTATACCTGCGGTGTGGCGGAAGCAGCCGCCACTTTGTCCAACGCCCTTTCGACCCTGGCCCAGATCACATAGGCCTGGTAAGCTTCGCCTGAATGGCGGAGTCGAACCGACGTCATCAATACGCCCCGACAATCTCCGCCGTTCGTGGTATTTGCCGCACGCGGAGGAGATCATGGCTTCGGTAAGGAACGAGGCGCCGCCGTACGAGTGCGAGCGCCGGGTCGCGCACGTTGTGCTGCCGGACTTTCGCATCACCGAGCTCGAGCTGTCGGCGACGCAGAAAATTCCGTGGCACTGCCATACCAATGTCCGCGACACGGTCTATGTCGCCGCGGGAGAGATCAGGCTTTTCCTTCGCGACCCGAAAGAGGACATTCGGCTCCTGCCGGGCGAGACCTATACAATCGCCGCACGGCGGCCTCATCTCGTCGTCAACAATGGCACGGAATCCGCGGTTTTCTTTTTGCTTCAAGGCATCGGGCAGTACGATTTCGTGCGCCTGCCGTGATGGAACCAGAAGGCCGGTTCTCCGTCGCGCGCGTTGCCAACGCTTGGTATGTCGCATGCGCGTCGCGCGAGCTTCGAGAGAAGCCGCTCCCGCGGACGATCCTCGGCACGGCGATCGTGTTGTTTCGCACGGGCGGCGGATCGCCCGCTGCGCTGCTCGACCGCTGCGCGCACCGCAATGCGCCGCTCTCGCTCGGCCGGACGATTCGCGGCGAGCTCCGATGCGCCTATCACGGCTGGCGCTACGACGGCGCGGGCGCGTGCGTCGAGGTGCCGGGACTCATCGGCGAGGCGGAGAAGTCCGCGCGCTCCGTGCCCCGCTTCGCCGCGCGTGAGCGGGACGGCTATATCTGGATTTACCCTGAGGCGAACGCCGAGCCGGCTGGCGAGCCGTTTCGCCTGCCGCCGGTTACGGGCGGCTACACGGAGGTGCGCCGGACCGTCGAGGTCGAGGGCACGCTGCATGCGGCGCTCGAAAACGCTCTCGACGTGCCGCACACGGCCTTTCTTCACAAAGGACTCTTCCGCGGCGCCGGCGCGAAACAGCGCATTCGCGTGCGCGTGACGCGCGCGGCGGATCGCGTCGAGGCGGAATACATCGGCGAGCCGAGGCCGGAAGGAATCGCCGGCAAAATGCTCTCGCCTTCCGGCGGGGTCGTAACGCACTTCGACCGCTTCATCCTGCCGTCGATCGCGCAGGTGGAGTACCGCCTGGGCGCGGAAAATCATTTTCTCATCACGACGCTCTGCACGCCGGTCGAGGATTTCCGCACGCGATTGAATGCCGTGATTCTCTTCCGCACGCGCTTCCCCGGCTGGCTGGTGCGATTGCTGATCGAGCCGGTCGCGCGGCGGATCTTTAATCAAGACGCGGCAATGCTGAAACGCCAGACCGAAGCCGCGCGGCGCTTCGGCGGCGAGCACTTCACGTCGACGGAGATCGACGTCCTAGGACTCCAAATCTGGCAATTGCTCAAGCGGGCCGAGCGCGGCGAACCGCCTGCCGAGGAATGGCGGCGGGAGTTCGAGATGGAAGCATGAAGATTTGAATATTTTCTCATCAAAGGAGTCGAAATAGACATGTTACGAATCGTCATGTTGATCTGCACCGCAATCGTCATCCTGCTGGGCGAAACAGGCTTTTCTCACGCGGCGTCTGCGCCGGATATGTGCGCCGATTGGATGAACAAGCGCCTCAGCCAGAACGACGCGAGCGCGTGCGCCGCCCGAGACGCCGAGAGCGAGCGCGCGCGGCTGCAGCGTCTGCTGCAAGACCTGCGCAAAAAATTCACCGCCGGCCGCCAGGAGCGGCAATGGCAACGGCTCGAAAGCCTTCAGAAAGAATGGGAGCAGTTCGCGCGCAACGACTGCAACTGGGAGAGCGGATTTGCCCAAGGCGGACCGATGCAGTCGGTGGTCACTTCCATGTGCATGGCCAACGCGACCGCCAACCGCATTGACCGGCTGCGCATCTTCCTTTGCGAGGGTGCGGGAGCGACAGGTGAATGCAGAGAATCGCAGGCATACGAATTAAAAGCGGGCGGCAGATAGTTTCTCCGGAAACAGCGCGGGACTCGGGCGAATTCGATTCGACAACATCATCGAGTTTTCGATGATATGAAGCTCGTCCTTCTTCCCGGTATGGACGGCACGGGAATCCTCTTCGAGCCGCTCGTCAAGGCGCTGCCGGAGAATCTTCAGCCGATGGTTCATTCGTACTCGGGCGACACCCCGCAGTCGTACGAGGAGTTGCTTCCGATCGTCGCCGCGTCGCTGCCGACCGACGAACCGTTCATCCTGCTCGGCGAATCTTTTTCCGGACCGCTCGCGCTTCGCATCGCGGCCGCGTGCCCCCCGGGCCTGCGCGGCGTTATTCTCTGCGCGTCTTTCGCGCGCAATCCCATCCGTTACTTCCCTCGCGCCTGCACCCCGCTGATTCACCCGCTTTTCTTCAGCCGGAGTTTTTTACCCGTCGTCGGCGTTCGCTCGATGATCGCCGGCTACTCCACCGGCTCCGTATCGGAGCTGGTGCGGCGCGTCCATAAAGCGGTGACGGCGCAGGTTCTCGCCGCACGCGCCCGCGCGATTATCGCGGTCGATGCCGAAGACGCGCTCGCGGCGTGCAGCTATCCGATATTATATCTTGCCGGCTCGCGGGATCGCGTCGTCTCACGACAAAGCCGCGTGCGGATTCAGCGCGTCCGGCCGGACGTCAGGGTCGTCGTTTTGGACGCGCCGCATCTCCTGCTGCAATCCGCGCCGGAAGCAGCGGCGCAAGCGATCTCCGATTTTGCCGCGTCGGTCTCATCCAGCTAGCACAAACTAGAAAGCCGTCGTGCGCGACAGGGAGGTCGCGCGCGACGGCCTTCTTCATTCGGCTGCGCCGTTACAACGGCGCAGCCGTTTTATAGAAAAGCGCCACTATTTCTTCTTGCGCTTTCGCCCGGGCACTTTCGCGCCGGCGCGGCGCGCTTCGGAGAGGCCGATCGCGATCGCCTGCTTGCGGCTGCGCACGCGCTTGCCTGACCGGCCGCTTTTCAGCTTGCCGCGTTTGCGCTCACGCATCGCTCTTCGAACCTTCTGCTGCGCCTTCTTTCCATATCTCGCCATAATTGGCACCCCCTTAAATTTGTTGCGCGGAAAATTCCGCTAATTAAGTGTGGCACCTTCTCGGGGGTGTTTGAAGATGCGGGGCGATGATTTGATCCGTTTGACAAGGCGGCTGCGGCGGGCAAGAATTCGACGGCCGCAGAGAAACATCGTGATGAGCTTTTGGGAGTCTTTACAAACCGCGGCGGGAATGGAGGGAGACCTCCATTGGATCGCCCTCGCTTTCCTGGCTGCCGCGCTGCTTCTCGCCGCCTTCCTACCCGCCGAGCGCCTTCGCATCCGAAGCGCTCTTTTGTTTTTCGCGTTCTTTATCGCCGGGCTGGTCGCGGCGGGCGCAATTCATTTTTCCGGGGCTACGCCGGATCATTTCGGATACCGCACGTTGCGCTGGGCGGCGCTGCTCTTTTTCGGCGTCGCCGTCGTTAATCTCGTCGGCATCGTTTTATTCGAAGTCCTGCTGACAGCACTCCGGCTTAGACCGCCGCGCATCCTACGGGATTTGCTGCTCGCTGTCTCGTACATCGCGATCGCGCTCGTGCTGCTCTCGCGCAACGGCTTCGACCTCACGGGCATCGTGGCGACTTCCGCCGTGATCACGGCGGTCATCGGCTTTTCGCTCGCCGACACTCTGGGTAACATCATGGGCGGCATGGCGTTGCAAATGGAGCATACGATCGAGATCGGCGACTGGATCAACGTCGACGGAATGGAAGGCAAGGTGAAGGAGATCCGCTGGCGCCAGACCTCGATCGAGACGCGCAACTGGGACACGATTGTGATTCCCAACAGCGTCTTAATGAAGACGCGCGTGAGCTTGCTCGGACACCGTCAAGGCGCGGCGCGCCAGCAGCGCCGCTGGGTGTATTTCAACGTCGATTACCGCTTCGCGCCGACCACGGTCATCCAGGCGGTCGAGGACGCGCTCCGCGCCGAACCAATTTCGTGCGTCGCCGCCGAGCCGGCGCCACACTGCATCATGACCGATTTCAAGGACAGCTACGCGACGTACGCGGCTCGCTACTGGATCGTCGATCTCGCGATGACCGATCCGACCGATTCCGTCGTGCGCACGCGCATCTACACGGCGCTCCGGCGCGCCGGCATTCCGCCCTCGATTCCGGCGCAGTCGATTTTCCTGACCGAAGATAACGACGCGCGGCGCGAGCGCAAAGAAAACGCGGAGATCGAGCGCCGCGTCCACGCCGTCGAGCGCGTCGAGCTGTTCGCGAAGCTTACTCCGGAAGAACGGCGCGAGCTGGCGGCCCGGCTCACCGTCGCGCCGTTCGTCCGCGGCGAGGCGCTTACCAAGCAGGGGGCCGAAGCGCACTGGCTCTATATTATCTCCGATGGCGCGGCGGAAGTTCACGTTTCCATGAACGGCCGTACGGAAAAGGTCGCAGTGTTAAAGGCCGGCGATTTCTTCGGCGAGATGGCCCTCATGACCGGCGAGCCGCGGCGCGCGACCGTCGTCGCCGCGAGCGACGTCGTCTGCTATCGATTGGACAAAGACGCATTCAAACAAACGCTGGAGCGCCGGCCGGAAATCGCCGAAGACATCTCACACGCCCTCGCCCGCCGCAGCGTCGAGCTTAAAGCGGTGCGCGACGGCCTCAGCGAGGAGACGCTGCGCAGGCGCGCCGACCACGCCCAGGGCGCGTTATTGGATAAGATCCGGGAATTTTTCGGGTTGAGCGGCGATTAAGCCGCGACGGCCTCAGGCCTCTTCGGCTTCTTCGTAGTCGTAGTCGCGCTCGGTCAGGTCGACGAAGCGCGTGTACTGATTGAGGAACGTGAGGCGGACGGTGTCGATTGGGCCGTTACGCTGTTTGGCTATGATGATCTCGGCGATGCCCTTGTCGGGCGAGTTCTGGTTGTAGACTTCGTCGCGGTAGATGAATGCGATCACATCGGCGTCCTGCTCGATCGCGCCGGACTCGCGCAGGTCGGCCATCATCGGCCGGCGGTCGCCGCGATCTTCGACGCGGCGATTGAGCTGCGAGAGCGCGATCACCGGCACGCGCAGTTCCTTGGCGAGCGCTTTCAAAGAACGCGAGATTTCGGAAATCTCCTGTTCGCGGTTGTTCGCCGTTCCCATGCCGCGCATGAGCTGGAGATAGTCGACGATGACGAGCCCGACCTTTTTTTCTCTGTCGCGAATCAGCCGCCGCGTTTTGGCGCGCAGCTCCAGCACTGAGATCGCCGGCGTATCGTCGATGAAGATCAGCGCCTCGTGCAACTTTCCGGCCGCATTGGCGAGCTTGGGGAAATCGCGCTCGCCGAGGTAGCCCGCGCGGACTTTGGAATTGTCCACCTGCGCTTCGGAACAGAGCATGCGCAGCACGAGCTGCTCGCGCGCCATCTCGAGCGAGAAGACGGCGACGCCGACGCCGGCGTTGAGCGCGGCATGCGTCGCGATATTGAGCGCGAAGGCGGTCTTTCCCATGCTCGGACGGCCGGCGATGATGATCAGGTCCGAGGGCTGCAGGCCGGCCGTCAGTTTGTCGAGGTCCTTGAAGCCCGTCGGCACGCCGGTGACGAGCTCTTTTCGCTCGTAGAGGCGCTCGACCGTCTTCAACGTGTCCTTGATCATGTCGCCGACGGAGATGAACGACGACTTGATCTTCTTTTCGGCGATGTCGAAGATGACTTTTTCGGCGGCGTCGAGGAACTCGTCCACGTTTCCCTGCTCCTCGAAGCCGCGCGTCGCGATCTCGGTGGCGGAATCGATCAGCTGGCGCAGAATCGCCTTCTCGCGAATGATACGCGCGTAATAGGCGATATTCGCCGCCGTTGGAACCTGGTCGGCGAGCGAGGCGAGATAGGTCGAGCCGCCGACGGCGTCGAGATCGCGCTTCGCCTTTAGAAGCTCGCTCAGCGTGATCAGGTCGACCGGCTCGCTCTTGTCGGTGAGCTCCATCATTGCACGAAAAATCTTGCGGTGGGATTCGCGGTAGAAATCGACCGGCGCGAGGATCTCGAGCACGCGGTTGATGGCGTCGTTCTCGAGCAGGATGCCGCCGAGAACGGAGGCCTCGGCTTCGAGATTTTGCGGGGGAATCTTGCGGAGGTTCTCGTCTACCGACGCCATCGAGGTTTCGTTCGATCAAAAGAAAAGATGAAGCCGAGTGTCGAATGTAAACTTGAACGGCGGACGAAAGCAAGAAAAATTTTTGCTTACGCAAAAATTTTTCGCGCGGCGCGGCGCACGTCACTCCGTGCCGAGTTCGCGCGCGAGAAAATCCACGGCGAGCGGCCAGGCGAGCTCGGCCGCGTGCGGATGGTAGCCCGGCGTGCCGGGATCGACGAAGCCGTGGCCGCCGAAGGGAAAGAAATGCCATTCGAGCGTTTGTCCATTAGTAGCGAAGGCATCCCACATCTTGCGCTGCACGGCAACGGTCGTGACGATATCGTCCGCGCCGTATAGAACGATCGATGGACATTTAAAACGCTGCACCGCTTCCCAAGGAGCAATCGGGCGCATTGCGGTCGGCGGCTCATCGCGCACGGTCGGATAGTAGCCGACAAACGCGCGCACCTCCGGCGTAGCGGCGATGAACTGAATCGCGAGCCGCCCGCCCATGCAGTAACCGGAAACGGCGACGCGGCGCGGATCGACATCGTGGCGCGCAAGCAGATAACGCCAGCCCGCGCCGATGGCTTGGACGAACTGCGCGTCGGAGGTCTTCGCCTGAATCGGCCGCCCGGTATGAATGTGCGTCACGTCGGGATAGCCGACGAGCTCATAGAGATTCGGCACGATCGCGGTGTAGCCGAGCTTGGCGAACTTGAGCGCTTCGATCTTGATGTAATCGGTGACGCCGGTGTTCTGATGCACCATCAAGAGCGCGGGGCCGCGCTCGCTGCGCTCGGGGTACGCGAGATAGCCGGGGATGGAATCTTTTTCCGCAGTGAGGACGCGCTCGACGATTTTCATGACCGGTTAAGCATCGATGTTTAGCACCGGCGCCAACTGCGGGCAAGGAGAATTATTGCCGGTCGCTACAAAACGATGCAACGGCGTGCCAAAGATGTTCGGCGTCCGTCAAATCACGCAAAACTGTCCGTGCGCCGGCGGCTTCGAGCGTCTCGACGCTGTACGGTCCGGTCGCGACGCCGATGAATTCGCAGCCGGTCGCGTGCGCGGCCTGGATATCGCGGGGCGTGTCGCCGATGAGAATGGTGATCTGCGGCTCGCGAGCGAACAGGCCGGCGAAGCGGCGCCGCGCGGCGGGCGGCAGCGCCTCGCGCAATTCGCCGTCTTCGGAATAGGCGCCGCAAACGAATTGATCGAAAGAAATTCCCGCCGTCTCGAGCTTGACGCGCGCCGTCGCTTCGGTCGATCCCGTGAGCAGGCCGACGGCACAATCCTTGATCGATCTTATGCGCTGAACCGCGCGGTTTGCGCCGGGGAGCTCCTTTGCCGGATTCGCCTTCAACTCGCGCTCCAAGTTGCGCGCATAAATTTCGAAGGCGCGGTCGCGCCGCTGCTCGAGATCGTCGGAATCGATCTGCAAGCGCCGGACGACTTCCATCAAAATCGCCGTATCGGTGAGGCCGGAGACTTCCTCTGCCTTAAAGATGGGACAGGGCTCGCCGAAGGCTTCGTGAAACGCGGCGGAGAAGGCTTTGCCGGCGGCCTTGCCGCAATCGACGAGCGTCCCGTCGATGTCGAAGAGAACGAGAATGTAGGGGGATAATAACTTCGAATCAGGCATTCGACAAGAATCCAGGAGCCAGGAGTCAGAAGAAAAGCAAAAAAGTACGAGTCCTCACTCCTGAAGCCTGGCTCCTGAATTCCGTCTATTTCGCCATTTCCAGCCGTTCAACAAGGTTTTTCAGCTGTTTGCGCAGCCTCTGCGGCAGGCGGTCGCCGAACTGCTTGAAATGCTTCTCGATGTCGGGAATCTCCGCTTTCCAGGCGGGAACATCGACGCGCAGCAGCTCTTTGATATTCTGCGGCGGGATTTCGAGACCGCGGAGATCGATGTCGGTCTCGTTCGGCAGATAGCCGATCGGCGTCTTCTTCGCTTCCGCTTTGCCTTCGAGGCGCTCGCACATCCACTTGAGCACGCGGCTGTTGTCGCCGAAGCCCGGCCAGAGCCACTGGCCATCGGAGCTGCGGCGGAACCAATTGACATAAAAAATCCGCGGCGCTTTGTCACCGAGCTTGTCGCCCATATCGAGCCAGTGCTGGAAATAATCCGCCATGTTGTAGCCGCAGAACGGCGTCATGGCGAACGGGTCGCGGCGCAGCACCCCGACCTTGCCGATGATCGCCGCGGTCGTCTCCGATGCGGCGGTCGCGCCCATGAAAACGCCGTGGTCCCAGTCGTAGGCTTCCGTCACCAACGGAACGACGCTGGTGCGCCGGCCGCCGAAAATGAAAATGTCGATCGGCACGCCCTCGGGCTTCTCCCAGTCGGCGGAGATGCAGGGGCATTTCTCGGCGGCGACCGTGAAGCGCGCGTTCGGATGCGCCGCCGGCTCTTTTTTCGCAGGCGTCCAGTCGCGGTGGCGCCAGTCTATTGCGTGCTTCGGCTTCGGGCCGTCCATCCCCTCCCACCACACGCCTCCTTCGTCAGTCAACGCGCAATTGGTGAAGATGACATCGTCCTTCACCGTCGCCATCGCCGCGGGGTTCGACTGCGACGACGTGCCGGGGGCGACGCCGAAAAAGCCGCTCTCGGGATTGATCGCGCGGAGCCTCCCGTCCGGCCCGATCTTCATCCACGCGATGTCTTCCCCGATGGTCTCGCTTTTCCAACCCGGAATCGTCGGCACGAGCATGGCGAGATTGGTCTTGCCGCAGGCGGACGGAAACGCCGCCGCGATGTGATACTGCTTGCCGGCCGGGCTCGTGAGTCGCATGATCAACATGTGCTCGGCCATCCAGCCTTCGCGCTTGCCCATCGCCGACGCAATGCGCAGCGCTAGGCACTTCTTGCCGAGCAGCGCGTTGCCGCCGTACCCGGAGCCGTAGGACCAGATCAAATTTTCTTCGGGAAAATGGCTGATGTATTTTTTGTCCATCGGCGCGCACGGCCACGAGGAATCTTTCTGGCCGTTTTCCAGCGGCGCGCCGACCGAGTGGAGGCATGGGATAAATTCGCCGTCGGCGCCGAGCGCCTCGATCACCTTCGTCCCCATGCGCGTCATGATCTTCATGTTGCAGACGACGTACGGGCTGTCCGTGATCTCGACGCCGATCTTCGCGATCGGCGACCCGATCGGTCCCATGGAAAATGGGATCACGTACATCGTGCGGCCCTTCATGCATCCTTTGTAGAGGCCGCCCATCGTGCGCTTGAGCTCTGCGGGATCGATCCAATTGTTGGTCGGGCCGGCGTCGTCTTTCGAACGGCTCGCGATGTAGGTGCGGTCCTCGGTGCGCGCCACGTCGCTCGGGTCGGAGCGAAACAGGAAGCTTGCCGGCGGGGACTTAAGCGGGGTCGCCATGCCGCCGGCAACCATCTCAGCCATCAACCGGTCGTATTCAGCGTCGCTGCCGTCGCACCAGTACACGTTATCGGGAGTGCAGAGATCGGCGGTCTCCTTCACCCATCGCTTTAATTTTTCGTTGTTTACACTATACGGCATCAAACGTTCCTCCAGAGACCACCCGCAAAGATTGGTCTTACCACTTACTTAAGATTCTTAAGTTAAAAAGCGCGAAAAATCAATCTACCTGCGGCGGACTTATGATTCGGGTGGCTTGGTCGAGTTGTTGATGGCTGCCGAGGAGGACGAGGATGTCGCCGGCGGCAAGCCTGAAATCGGCCGGAGGGTTGTGCGTCGACAGACCTTCGCGGACGATGGCGATAATAGTAATGCCGCTGCGCTCACGCAGCTCAATTTCGGCAAGGCTTCTCCCCGCCGCCGGCGACCCGTCGGTTACGAGCACAGTATCCGCAGTCGTGCCGGCGAGATACCGGCCCAATTCGTCGAGCGCTTTGCCTTCGAGCCTGAGGCCGCGGAGCGCGCCGTACTGCTCGCGGCGGATAAGATCGACTTGGAGCGAAATGATGTTGCGCGGCAGGTGATACTCCTGGAGCACGCGTGAAAAGATCTCGATCGACGTCTCGAACTCTTCGGGAATAACCTCGTTGGCTCCCAGGCGGTAGAGGCGCTCGATCTCGGCGACGTAGCGAGTGCGCACGATGATCGACAGCTCGGGCTTCTCGCGCCGCGCCTCGGCCACGATGCGCGCAGTCGCGACCGGATCCGAGACGGCGACGACGAGCACGCGCGCGTCGGCGATATCGACCTTGGCGAGAATCTCCGGCCGCGTGCCGTCGCCGAAGACGATCGGCTCGCTCGCCTTCGCGGCCGCCCGCGTGACCGCCGGATCCATGTCGAGGATACGATAGCGAATGCCGACTTCCTTAAGCACGCGCGTCAAATTCTGTCCATTGAGACCGTAGCCGACGATGATCACGTGACCGCTGTCGGCGGAAGCACCGCTCGCTTTCGGCTGGCGCGCCGCGCCGCCCGTTTTCTCCGCCGCGAACGCCACACGGTGGCTCCACTGCATCAGAAACGGCGTCGCCATAAGGCTCAAGATCGACGCGGTGAGGAATGTCTGGTGGCCGGCTTCCGTAAGGAGGCCGTGCTGCCAACCCGCCTGTTCCAAAACGAAAGAGAACTCGCCTATTTGCGCCAGACTCAGCCCGACGACCAGGCCGAGCCTCAGCGAGCCGTAAAGCGCTCCGAAGATCAGCACGACAATACCGGCCTTGATGGCGACGAGCAGCGCGAGGATGCCCAGCTGCCCGGCGACGTCGGCGCGCACGAACGCGACATCGAGCAGCATGCCGATGGAAAGAAAGAAGACGCCGCTGAAGCAGTCGCGCAGAGGCAACAGATCCGCGACCATTTGATGGCTGTATTCCGATTCCGACAGCAACAATCCCGCGATAAAAGCGCCGAGCGCGAGCGAGATGCCGAACTCATAGGCGAGGAATGCCGTCGCGAAGGAAACGAACAGAATGAAAAGCGTGAAAAGCTCGCGGCTTCTGAGCAGCGCGACCTGGTGGAGCAGCCACGGCAGAGCGTAGCGCGCCGCGCCCACGATCACGGCGATCGCGAACAGCGCCTTGGCGAGCGTACCGAGCAGGACCACGGCGGAGATCGACGCCGCCGAGCCGAGGGCGGGGATCAGCAGCGCCATCGGAACGAGCGCCAGATCCTGCATCACGAGCATGCCGGTCGCGATCCGGCCGTGCAACGCGTCGGTCTCGCGGCGATCGGCAAGGATTCTGAGGATGACGGCGGTGCTGCTGTTGACGACGAGAAAACCGTAGAAAACCGCTACCGCGATCGGCAGGCCGAAGGCGGAGACGATCGCGGCCACGACAGCAAGCGTGAGAAAGACCTGCAGCAGCCCCGCCCACGCGGCATAGCCGCGCACCGCGGCGAGCTCGGCGAGCGACATGTCGAGTCCGATGGTAAACAGCAGGATGATAACGCCGATGTTCGCGATCGTCGCCACCGCCGGCACGTCGCCCACGAGCTCGAGCCCGTGCGGGCCGATCACCACGCCCGCGAGGAGAAAGCCGACAATGGCGGGAAGTCCGACACGCTGGAACAAAAAGAGAATCGAGAGCGTGACCGCGAGGACGATCAGCAGCTCTTTAAAGAAGGCGCCCTCGGGCATGGCAGAAATAAATGGAAGATAGAAGTTGGAATCTAGAAGTTAGAATGCGAAGAATCCGCGCCACGGATTGCGCACATGGATGCAGGATCGATCGGAGCTTCTAAATTCTAGCTGCTAAATTCTGGTTACGGCTATTTAGCCTTTGTATTCCGCCGTAATCACCGTATGGATGCCGCCGCGCACGTTAAAGTCGCCCACGACGGTCATCGACTTCGGCCGGCACGCGGCGACGAGATCGTCGAGAATGCGGTTGATCACGTCTTCGTGAAACGCACCCTCGTCGCGAAACGACCAGAGATAAAGCTTGAGCGACTTGAGCTCGATGCAGAGCTTGTCGGGCACGAAGCGAATGCGGATCGTCGCGAAGTCCGGCTGCCCCGTGCGCGGGCAGACGCAGGTGAACTCTGGGCACTCCATGCTGATCTCATAGGCGCGCCCCTGCCGCGGATTGGGAAAAGTCTCGAGCTCTTTAGATGGCCGCGTCGGCATATGAGCATCTTACCGCACGCGCTCCGGATTTTCCATTTGCGAGCGACCTCAGATTGACAACGATTTTCGCCGATGATAGACCCTCAGGAGTCTCACCCAGCAAATTCCGGAGGAAAAGTGATGAGCAATCTCAGAGAGCCGCGCCAGGGCGAAAAGATGAGCGCGGCCGAGGCGAAGGCCTACGTCGATTATCTTTACGCGAAAATGTACGAGCATTGGAAGGTCAAGGTCCAGGCCGGAGAGTTCATGACGCAGCTCCGCGCCGGCAAGCTGCCGCTGCCGGTGATGCGGCAATTCTTCAAAAACTGGGGGCGCTTCTCGCTCGAAGTCAACGGCCTCAATGCCGTCTCGTACTACATTCATCTGCCTTTCTTCGTGAAGAACTTCGATCTGCTCGGCCCGCTGTGCGCGAAGATCGCCGACGAGCTCATCTCGCCGCAGCCTCCCGGCCACGTGCTCGTCCTGTTGAAGACCGCCGAGGCGCTGAAACTCTCGCGGCAGGAAGTGCTCGAAGATCCGTATCTGCCCGAGGCGCGCGCGATCAACGACTTCACGCATAAGATTTTCATGGACGGCTCGATCGCCGAGCTTTGGGGCCTGCACGTGTTCGAGGAATCGCTGTCGCACTGGTCGGGCGAGTGGTTCAAGGCCTTGACGACGCACTATGGCTTCAGCAAATCGCAGGCGGTTTACTTCTCGACGCACGAAGAGGCCGACATGGAGCCGCACCAGCTCGGCAACACAGGCGTCGAGGCGATGGGCCACGGGATGTTCAACCGCACGATTCTCGAGCGCGTGCTGCAGGACGGCAAAATCGATTTCCGCGCGGGCTATTCGATGGAATACTGCGCGCTCGCGATGGTGGATTTGCACGCGCAGATGAAGCGCGCGGCGATGGAAAATCCCTATCCATAAAAAGGTTAGGCGTGAGGGGTAAGGCGATAAGCAAAAGATCGTTTCTTTTTCTCTTGCCGCTTTTCGCCCTTGTCACGCCTAACACCTCACGCCTCGGGTTTGTTTTCTCGCAAGAATTCTACCGCTGGACCGATGAGTCCGGCGCGGTCCATTTTACCGATAATCTCTACTCGATCCCGGAAAAATATCGCGACCAGGTCCAGAAGCGGCTTCAGCCGGTGAACCGCCCGCCGCCGGCGGCATCCAGCGCGCCGGGTGAAAACCGCGCCGCGGCCGGCGGACCGATCGTCGTGCCGTTCAAGCGCGCGGGCAACCTGATCATCGTCGAGGGCGCCGTGAACGGCTCGCCCACGCCCTTCATCCTCGACACGGGCGCCGAGATCACGATCCTCCCCTCTTCCTTCGCGAGCCGTTTCAGCGTCGGGCCGAAAAGCGGAATCTTCGTCACGGTGAGCGGCATCGGCGGCAGCGTCGACGTGCCGCTCGTCGAGATCGGCAGCATATCTCTCGGCGACGCCGAGGTGCGCGACCTCGAAGCGACATTGAACGATACGCCGCTGCCGAACACCGGCCTTCTCGGCGCAAATTTCCTCTCGGACTACAAAGTCGACATCAAATACGAGACCAATCAAGTTTTTCTCCAGCCGGTGGACCGCTCGTACGGCGGGCACAGTTACGAATGGTGGCAGAAAAAATTTCGGCTGTATCTCGCTATCAAGCGGCGCTACGAGCAGGCGGGCGGCGGAAAGTCCGGCAATGAGATTCTCGACGGCCAGCTGCGCGCGGTGGAGGACAAGATCGCCGAGCTCGAAGGCCGCGCCTCGCAGGCCGGCATTCCGCGCGATTTCCGGCAGTAAACGCTCTACTCGCGCGCCGTCGTGCGCGCGAGCCGCTCGATAAAAGCGGCGACCTCTTCCAATCGCGCGCGCGCTTCGCCCTCGGCTTTTTTAATTTCGGCGGGCGGCGCTGCTTTGTGGATGGCGTCCTCGAAATTCGTCACGGCGATACCGAAGAATTTGAGCAGCCGGCGGGTTTCGTCGGAAGGCATAGCCACCTCGATTAGGTCAAGCGGATGAACGCGTGAAAGCGAGTCCCAGTTCATTGAGCTTCGTCTCCGGAACGAAGCCCTCGTCGTCCCAGCCGCGCGCGCGGTAGTAGCCGCGGATCATCACGCCGAGCTCGCCGGCCGTGAGGCCCGCTCCTTGCGCAACTCCGTTAGGCAGCGTTTCCGTCAGCACGCGCTCGGGCAGCCAGTCGTCGTTCGACCGCCAGCCCTCGCGAACATTGAAAAGTTTTTTTACCGTGTGGATGCGCTCGCCGGCGCGCCGGAGCTCGTCGGCGGTGTAATTCCATCCGGTCACCTTGCCGAGCAGATCGGCGGCTTCGGCGTAGAAGTCAGTAAAGCACTTGCGCAAAAACTTGCACACGATGAGCGAGTCCATTACGGCGGCGAAATTCTCCGACTCGGCCACGAGCGCGCCGCGGCCGGGCTCGGCGGCGAAGCGGTCGACGGCGCCGGAGAAATCGGCTTCGTACGCGCCGGACCGATTGTGGCATGCCCCGCGCGGGCTCACCGCCAGCCCGAGCGCCATGGTCTTCAAGCTGCGCGGCTCGTAGCCGGGCATCTCGAGACCTTTGACGTGCATCGCCCAGTGGGCGCTCGCCTTGCCGGTCGCTTCCGCCGCACGGCGCGATCCCTCGGCGAGCAGCGCGCCGAGGCCATCGCGCCGCGCGATCGCCGGGATCGCGGCGAGCAGCGCCGCGCCGTCGCCGAAGCGCAACGAAAGCTTGTCGTCCTTTAACAGACCGCGCTCGGCGCATTCCATCGCCCACGCAAGCGTGCCGCCCGCGCTGATCGTGTCGAGGCCGAATTCGTCGCAGAGCCGCGCGGCTTCGAGCACCGTATGCGCATCTTGCACACCGCAGAGCGGCCCGAGCGCGAACAGCGTCTCGTACTCGAGCCGCTGCTCTTCGCCCGCGGCGGATTTGAAAAGGCGTTCGCAGCGAATCGTGCACGAAGCGCAGCCGTGCCGGCGGCTGAAATGATTCTCGGTGAGCGTCTCGCCGGAGAGATCGTCTTCGGACTCGAATGTGGATTGGCGAAAATTCCGCGTCGGCAGCGTGCCGAGGCGGTTGAACACCGAGAGATTCGCGACCGTGCCGATGCTACGATATTTGTCGGTGAGCGGTCCGAGACTTTTCCGGCGCAGCGAATCTGCGATCGCTTCGACGCCCGCAGCATCGGCGACGGAGGTGCCGCGATCGCCGCGAATCGCGATCGCCTTCAGCTGCTTTGCGCCCATCACGGCGCCGACTCCGCCGCGGCCCGCATGCCGTCCCTCGTTGCTGATGGTGGCGAAGCGGACGCGGTTCTCCCCCGCAAGCCCGATCGCCGCCACGCGCGCCTCGCGCGCGTTCAATTTATCCCGCACGAAGACCTCGGTCGCCGCGGCGCTCTTTCCACGACACGCTTCGGCGTCGCCGAAAACAACCTTGCCTTGATCGATAAAGATGTAGCTGAGCGATTCCGCGCGTCCGGTGACGACCAGCGCGTCGATACCGGCGCGCTTGAGCTCGAGTGCGAAGTTGCTCGACGAGAGCGAATCCGCGACGAAGCCGGTGAGCGGCGACTTCGTGACGACGGCGAACTTGGCGGTCGTCGTGAGGCCGGTGCCGACGAGCGGCGCGCTGGCGAAGATGAGGGGATTTTCCGGCGCGAACGGATCGACTCCCGGCGGCGCCCATTCGTACAGCAGGCTCGCGCCGAGCCCGATACCGCCGAGGAAAGCGCGCAGCCTCGCCGCTTCGATCTCATGCCACGAGCTTTGGCGGCGGCTGAGATCGACGTGCAGCAGGCGGCCGTGAAAACCGTGCATCGCTAACCCCCGGCGTCGGCGGCGACGATGAAAATCTTATCGCCGGGATTGATGCGCGCCGCGGGGTTGCGCACGAATTGTAAGCCGTTCACGTTGCATGCGTACCCGCTGGAGAGCGCGCTTTTTTGCGCGTCGATGACGCGGCCCGCGAGCACCGGCAATCGCGCAGCGAGCGCCGCGAGAACGTCCGACAGTGTCGCCGCGGCCGGCAGCGACAGCGAAATTTCTCTCGTTTTGGCGAGCAGACGCGGCACGCCGAAAAGCTCCACCGTGACGGAGACAGGGACAGAGACGGAGCTGATATGTTTATTCAGTGTCTCGTTTTTCTGGCTTCTCTCCGGCTCTGTCTCGACTCTCTGTCTTTCGTTCCATTTTTGCTGCGCCGCTTCGTAATCTGCCGGGCTGTTCATATTGAAAAAGCTTAGGCCTTCCGGATCGACGCGCCGGATCTCGTCCTCGACGACCTTCCTCGTCCGCACCTTGTCGTAAAGATAAATCGGCCTAAGCTCGCCGCGCTCGAGCTGCTGCGCGAGGAGCGGCAGCACGCTGCGGCGATAAACGGCGCACAGCGGTTGGAACCGCTCCTGCCAATAAGGCGCGACGATGTCGTTGTCGTCGATCAGCGCGACGAGATAGCCGATCAAGTCGGTGCTAAGAAACGGAACGTCGCAAGACGTGACGAAACAAAATTCGCCCGCCGCCTCGCGCATGCCGTAGTAAATGCCGCCGACGGGGCCTTGATAAGCGATATCGTCGTGGACGAGAGTTACTTTGGGGCGATTGGGTTTGTCGAGGTCATTGGGATGGGAACTCAATAAACTCTTCAAGTCGAATTGTTGGTCGGGAGCGGCGACGATGATGAGATCGGAGAAGAGCGATTGGAGCTTACGCGCGATGTGCAGTATGAGCGGCTCGCCGTCGAACGGCAACAGCGCCTTCGGCCGTCCCATGCGCGAGCTTTTGCCGCCGCCCAGAATGACCGCGGAGCCGTTCGCTATAAGATTGTTGCTTCCGTGTGTCACGACCGACCATCAGCGGAAGGCTCTCACATTGTCGTGCCCGTCGCCGTCCTTGCCGGCGAATGCGTCCTCGGACGGCGCGCCCCGATCGAGCCACGCCTTGAAGTCGCCCAGCGAATGCGCGAGACGCCATTCATCGAAAATCGAGTGCGCCATGGCCGTCACGGCGCCTGAAAGCTCCGGCGCGCAGGTTCGCGGATAATCGAGCAGCCACGCCTCGAACGCGTCCGGCTCGGGATCCGCTTCGGCGGCGCGCGCGAGCAGCTCTCGCTTAATCCCGAGGCCGATCGCGTCGGGCGTCTGGTCGCGCTTGCGGCTGCGCCGGCGGCCTTCGGCCGCCTCGAGTGCGGCGAGCAGGGCTTGGCAGACTTCGCGTGGACGAATCGTGGACATCTACTTTCTCCAGGAAAAGAATTTATCACTCGGGCGGGCTTTTTCCACTACCGCGATGTCGAGCGCGTAGCCGGCGCCCGGCGGCCTTTTGTAGCCCTGCTCCAGCGCCGCCATGTCGAGATCGACGTTCGCGAGGTCGTCGAGTATCACTCTCGCCGGCGGACTCGCCTGAAGACGCGTGAACGTCTTTACATATCCGAGGCAGCGCTTGCACGACTCGACGACGCGCGTCGCACCGTCTTTCTCCGGCACCAGGCGAGCGAGCTGCTCGTGATCGTCCATGCCGCAAAACGGACAGACGAGGCCGACCATTCGCCATTCGGAGGCGCAGCGGCCGCAGCGGAGGTAACGGTTCCGGTCGATGCCGCGGACTTCGGCGAATGCGGGCCATGCGCCGCATACGGGACAGTAGCCTTCCATCCAGCTAATCGGAAGCGAATTCGCCCAGCGGCGGCACGCGTGAAGAAAAGGAACGGCCAGCTGCGACGCGACCGCCTGAAACGCATCGGCATCGGTGCCGAAGCGCGCGGCCGTCTCGCTGAGCGCCGCGCCATCCTGGCATAATGAAGCCTTCAAGAGGCCGAGCGCGTCGGCGCCGGAGGCTGCTTCGAGCGTCGCCATCGCCTTCGTACCGCTCTTGAACGCGGTGCGGAGAAGCCGCGCCGTCCAGTCTCCAACAGTTTTTCTGTCGAAGGTTATAGTCGCGTCGGAAAGAAGCGGAACTTTGTTTTCACTTGCTTTGGCGACGGCAGGCACGAACGCCTCCCACCGGTGATCGTCCAGTTCTTCGACGACGGCGCGCACGACGGCGAGCCACGGCCCCCACTCCGGACGCTGCCGTCCGAGATCTTCGAGGCTCGTCTCGCCCGAAGCCGTCATTGCCGGCTGAGCCGGTCCGCCTGGCGGGCTGGGGCGAGCGGGGGATTTTGCGTCTTAATGAGCTTCGGCGTGTTGGCGAATGGGTCGGAGCCTTCGTGCATGAGCACGTTCTGACCGTCGCGGTTGCCGACGTCCGCGCCCGGTCCGCCGCCGCGGGTGCGGCTCGCCTCGGGGCTGCTGCATGCGATGAGTAGAATTAGGGACATGCAGAATAAAATGACGCTCACGTCATACTCCTTGGGCCGAGAAGACGATGATGAGGCGCAGGAGAAAGCCGCCAATTAAGACAAGCACGGCGATACCCAGCACGTTGTGCTCGCCGAGCAGGTCTCGGCGCCAGAACAGCGCGAGCGGTATCCCCATGCCGAGGATGATAACGCCGAGCAAGAGCAGCACGCCCCAGGCGCTAACCAACGCGCGAAATACCGGACCGAGACTGACCAAAAATGCGATAAGGACAATGAGTTCGAGGAGAACGACCCAGCCGTCGAGACGATGGAGCGCGTTCACGCCGGGCATCGTCCAGCGCGACCTATGTGCGAGCAGCAGCATCAGCGAAGCCGAAATCGACGCCGCGGAAATGACAAAGAGCATCCCGAGCAGCGGCGAATCGGACCATATCGGCCGATTCGTCACGGCCAGTAACACCCCGGTGTAACCGGCGACGAAAAATGCGAGCAAGCCGCCGATGATGGAGATAACGGCGCCGACCGGCGCCGGGGGTCGCCACATGCGCGCGCGCGGCGAATCGATGCGGCCCTCCTCGGAAAGTGCGCTCACGAAAGCGATCAGCGAGAAGAGCCCGAAGATCGTCAGCGCCCACGAGCCGAGCGACATCGGCGACCACGGCTTGAACATAGGCTGGAACGTATTCGACTCGATCAGCATGTGCCAGAAGCGCAGCGGCCGATGAAGATCGAGCGTCAGCAGAATCCCGCTGAGCACGATGCACGGAAAGGAGATGTAATAACCGAGGCGCGCGAGCGGACGATCCGTCGGCCGGCCGAGGAAGTCGATCATCACGGCGATGAAATAGCAGCCGCCGGCGAGGCCGCCGACGAAAAAGTAAAGCACTACGAGCCAGCTCCAATCCGGCGGCGCGCTGAAAAACGTACTCGATGGAGGTGTGTTCATGGCCGCTCCTCCGCACCGCGGTTGCGGAAGTTGATGACTCCGAAGAGACCCACCAGGACCGCGCCTAGCACCGAGAACCACGAGCCCAATTTCAAATTGCGCGTCGGCATCTGCGGATCGGGCGGCAGGTTGTAAACTTCCGGTCTGTCGACGAGCAGATAAAATGAGTTGAGGCCGCCGAGCATCTTTTCGTCGGCGCCGTAAAGATACGCGCGCTTCTCGCCCATCTGTTGCAGCTGCGCAACGCGCTTCTGCGCCCGGTCCTTCAGCTCGCGGATCGTGCCGAACTGGATCGACTCCGTCGGGCACGCCTGTGAACAAGCAGGCTGCATGCCGGCTTGCAGTCGGTCGTAGCAGAGCGTGCATTTTTGCGCGGTGCCGGACGCGGGATTGATGTCGATGACGCCAAACGGACACGCCGAGATGCAGTCGCGACAGCCGTTGCAGGCATCGGACTGGATAACCACCGTGTCGAACTCGGTGCGGATGATCGCGCCGGTCGGACAAACCTCAAGACAGGCCGCCTGCACGCAGTGCTTGCAGACATCGCTCATCAACAGCCAGCGGCCGTCTTTGCGGTCGTCGGTGAACTGCTCGACGAATTTCACGTGGCGCCAGTGAATACCGTCGAGCGCGCGCGTGTTGTCGTAGCTGTTGCCGGAGAGCGTGGTCTGGCCGCCGTTCCTGCTGGGGAGCTGGTTCCATTCCTTGCAGGCGACCTCGCACGCTTTACAGCCGATGCACACCGTTGTGTCGGTGTAAAATCCCATTGGCTCAGCCATAGATCACCTCAAGCCTTTTCGACGTTACACACGAAGGCTTTGCCTTCGTGCATCGAAACGTTCGGATCGCCGACGAGAGCCGTGAGCTCGTTCACCACATCGCCGGTCGAGAGACCCTCGTAGCCCCAGTGCCACGGCATGCCGACCTGATGGACGACCTTGTCGCCGATCTTGTACGGACGCATACGCTTGGTGACCAGAGCCTTCGCTTTGATTTGTGCGCGCGGGCTCGATATCTTCACCCAATCTAAGTTCTTGATCCCCTTTTCTTGCGCCAGCTCAGGGCTGATTTCGACGAACAGCTCCGGTTGCAGCTCCGTAAGCCATGGATTCCATCTGCTCATGGCGCCGGAGAGGTAGTGCTCCGTAAGACGGTACGTTGTCAAAGCATACGGAAACTTCGGATCCATCGGCGCCGCCAACGGGTTGGCGGGGTCTTTCCATATCTTGACGACCGGACTCGACTGCTGCTGGTAGAGCTGGTTCTTAACCGGAGACTCGACCGGCTCATAATGCGTCGGCAGCGGCCCATCGACCATTCCCGACGGGGCGAAGAGCCATCCGAGACCGTCGGCGCGCATGATGAACGGCGCGGTACCGGGCAGCGCATCCATGCCCGCCGCCCCCGGTTTCGCCTTGTCGTTCGGCGGCTTGGTCGCGATGTAATCCGGCACGTCGTAGCCGACCCATTTTTTCGCCTCGGCGTCCCACCAGACCCACTTTTTGCGCTCGCTCCAGGGCTTGCCTTCCAAATCCGCCGAAGCGCGGTTGTACATGATGCGCCGGTTCGCCGGCCAGGCCCATCCCCACTGCAACTGCGCGCCGGGTTGGCCCGGCGGATCGGGCGTGCGGCGGTCCGGCAGATATTTGTCGGGCGCGGGAAACATGCCTGAGTAGATCCATGAGGCGCAGGTGGTCGAGCCGTCATCTTTCAACTCGGCGAAGCCGACGCAATGGCGCGCCGGATCGTCGGTGAAGAAACCGTTCATCTCCTTGTTAATCTTTATCCACGACGGCTCCCCTTTTTTTCTCTCTTCGGGATTCTCGTGCTCGTATTCCCAGGTGACGTTTTTCCAGCATTCGTCGCGTGGGAGCGTCGAATTCGCATAGAGCTTTTTCAGCCGTTTGCCGAGCTCGTAGCTGAACCATGTATCGGATTTACAGTCGCCGGGCGCCTCGGCGGCTTTGTGATGGAACTGCAGCATGCGCTGCGTGTTGGTGAACGTTCCGTCGATCTCCGCGACCTGCGTCGCCGGCAGGTAGAAGACTTCCGTCTTGATGTCGGCGGGCTTCACCTCGCCGCTCTTGACTTCCGGGGCCCCTTTCCAGTAGTTCGCGCTCTCCGTCAGCCAGTTGTCTTTTACGACGAGCCATTCCAGCTTGCGCATCGCCGCGCGCTCGAGACGCGCATTCAGCGAGGTCGCCGGATTCTGCCCGACGAGGATCATCCCTTTGACCTTGCCCGCGTTCATCGCGGCAAACATCGCCATGTGCGAATGGTCGCCGAGGATCTTCGGATGCCAGTCGTAGCCGAACTGGTTTTCCGGCGTCGCCTTATCGCCGTAGACTGATTTTAGATACGAAACCATGAACTTCGGCATGTTCGCCCAGTAGCCAGTCGGCAGCGTCTCGGCGGTCAGGTAATCGCCCAGCGTATCGTGCTTCTTGAGCGCGGTAGGCGCGGCCATGTAGCCATGGATCGAATGGTAAAGCGTTGGCACATCAGTCGATCCCTGGATCGACGCGTGGCCGCGGAGCGCCATGATGCCTGCGCCGGGCCGTCCGACATTGCCCAACAAGAGCTGCAGCAGCGCGGCGCAGCCGATGATCTGCACGCCGTGGGTGTGCTGCGTCCACGCGACGGCGTAGGCGAAGGACACGGTGCGGTCGGCGCCGGAGTTGGCGAGGATCGTTTCGGCGACCTTGAGGAAAGTCTCCTTCGGACAGCCGGTATTCTGCTCGACCATTTCCGGCGTGTAGCGGCTGAAGTGCCGCTTCAAAATCTGGAAGACGCAGTGCGGATTTTGCAGCGTCATGTCCTTTTCAGGAGCCGGCTTCACCAGCGCTTGAACGAGCGCGGTGAAGGGCGGTTTCGAAGTCTCGTTGCCGCTCGGCTGAGCGCCGCTCTTCGGTGCCGCAGGACCGCCCGGCTGATTAGCCTGGCCTGTCGGCATCTTACCGGCCTCACCGGATTGCGCGGTGCTCGCGGTCCGCCCCTGATCGCCGATTTTTGTGCGCGCGTATTGCCAGGTCGCGCCGTCGTACTGCCCGATGAACGCGTTGAAGGGCCACTCAGGCACTCCGCCCTTGTACTCTACAAGGCCGGAGAAAACGCCGTTGAGATCTTCGGTGTCTTTGAAGTCTTCATTGATGATCGTCGCGGCGTTGGTGTAGTTGACGAGCCATGTCTTGAAGAACGGATCGGTCTGCCACCGCTCGTTGTTGATCACGTAATTGATGATGCCGCCGAGAAAAGCGATGTCGGAGCCCGCACGCAACGGCGCGTAGATGTCGGCGACGGCGCTCGTGCGCGTGAACCGCGGATCGATGTGGATGATCTTCGCGCCGTGCTCGACCTTGGCCTTCATCGGCCAGCGGAACGCAACGGGATGGTTCTCCGCCATGTTCGAGCCCATAACGACGATGCAGTCGGAGTCGCGCATGGCTCGCGGATACATCGTGGCCGCGCCGCGGCCGAAGCGTGTCCCCAGACCGGGGACGCTGGAGCTGTGTCATATTCGCGCTTGGTTCTCGATCGCGACGATGCCGAGCCCGCGCATCAACTTCTGATGCACGTGGTTGAACTCGGTCTCGAGCGTCGCGCCGCCGAGCGCAAAGATCGCCGGCGTCATGTTGACGAGCTTGCCGTTGGGAAGCCTCTCTATGAAGGTCTCGTCGCGTGTCTTCTTCACTAGCTCGGCGATGCGGTTCATCGCGCGGTCGAGATCCCACACTTCCCAGTCGGTGCCGCCGGGCGAACGGTGCAGCACTTGCGTAGGCCGGTTGGGGTTGACGTGAAGCTGGAAAATCGCCGCGCCCTTCGGGCAGAGCGTGCCCTCGTTGTGCGGGCTTCGCGGGTCGCCTTCTATGTTAACGATGTGACCGTCGACCGTGTGGACAAGGGTGGCGCAGCCGACCGAGCAGTAAGGACACAGGCTGGGAGTAACCTTCGCATTTTTGATCCGGAGCGCCTGCGCCTGCGCAACTGCGGGCCCGAGGTTCACTCCAGATCCGACCAACCCTCCGAGCGCCGTTCCGCTGGCGGCGGCGACGGAGAAGCGGAGAAAGTCACGCCTGGAAACGTCCATAGAACCCTCCTCGGAATAGGTCCGTAAGACTTATTTTAAAGGGCTATATAGTACCCCTGTTTCCTATATCTCCTAGGGATAAACGGCTGTCAAGGGTAAAATCTTTTGTGAAATTAAAGGGAAACAAAGACGCAAAATGGCGATATTAGGATAAATATGGCCGGCAGGCTCCGCCGGCCATCACGCATCGTGATTTCTATGGATATTGATGCGATCGTTGACTGCCAAGCCGGTGGATGCGGTCGCGCACCTGCGTTGCGGCCGGCTCTTCACTACAACGTGAAATTCTGGGAATTCGCGGGCGGAACTTTGAGCGCGCGGATCTCTTCGCTCATGCGCTGTTGAAAGCGGGCCTTCAGTCGCTTGTCAGGGATGACTTGGCATACCGATTCCACCAGCTCGGGAATGCGGCTCTTGGGAAACGCATCTTCCGTCGCGCCGAGCGCGGCGATCTGGTCGCGGACAACGACGGACGCGATCGGGCCGGATACCTCGGCCAGACCGTGAACCATGCGATCGAAAAAGCCCGGCGGAACCGGATCGGCGACCGTTTTACGCGCCGTCTCTCTGGTGGCGGCCGCGCCGCCGGCAGCGAGTTGGACCAAGCCCTCTTTATGCAGCGCGCAGATAATTTTCGCGGTCTCGAAATAGGGCAGCTTCGCGGCTTCGGCGACCGATTTTACGGTGCGAGCGGAATTAATCCGGCTCAAGATTTTCCATTCATCTGCGCTAAGTGAAATCGGGCGCGAGAACTGCCCGTCGGCTTCGGCGATGCGGAACACGGCGTTTTCGGTCGGCACGATTTCCTGAATGCGCTCGAGCTCGCGGGAGACCCCGAGCCATTCCGACAGCATGTCGCGGGTCGGACGCGAGACTGTTCGTTGCGCAACGCTGGCGTCCTTCGTCAGCGTAAAATTCCCCTCATTCCAGGTGATCGGATGGAAAAAAGCCTTTTCGCCTTCGCCGAGAGGGGAAACCGCATGCGCAACTTCGCCGTCGATGAAATAGATGTCGACGGCCTCGTTGCCGCGGCTGAGCCTCAGCTGTCCGGATTTTTTTGTCAGAATGCAGAGTTGCAGAACGTCGGTCAGACTGATTTGCGAGAGTGAGCCTTGCATCGGTGTTCCCTTCCTCGACGGTTGACGCCCGAACCTACAGGTCCATTTCGCGGGCGACCGACCCGAAGATGAAAGCAAATAAGGACGCGGCGATTATTGTCAGGACGGTTAGCAGCAGCATTGTTTCACCTGTGCGGGTCGTCGATTCATCGCGGCGATTTCCGCCTCTCCTAGTGTGTAGAAGAAGCCGGTCGAAACGACAATGAGGTAAACACCCGAATGCGGCGGGAAAAAAGCCCGAAAAATCACCGCCATCGACTACATGCGGCGCGTTGTGTGAGATGGTCTATTCGGAATGCAGCGCGATTCTGTTGCCCTCGCTATCGAGGACAATCGAGCGATACCCGTGCGGACCGATCTGGTGCTTTGGCTCGAGTACCTTACCGCCATTCGCCCCAACCGCAGCGATTGCCTGATCGAGGCGGCCGTTGGCGTTTAAATAAAGAAGCGGCCCCTTCGTGGAGGGCTCATCGCTCTCGCCTTTGAGGAGGCAGCCGCCGGCGTCGCCCTCGCTGTGCGGCAATACGCCGATGCCGGTGCCCCCGAACTCCTCCTTTTTCACATTTCCGCCCAGGACGGCGGAGTAGAACTTGATCGCGCGGTCGAGATCTTTTACCGGGATGTCCACCCAGACGATTTGATTGGCCATGATTGTCTCCTCCAGAACTATCTTGTCACTGCTCCTTCCGATGCGGAAGAGACCAGCTTGGCGTATTTCGCCATGACGCCGGTTTTGTAGCGCGGCGCCGGCGGCGTCCAATTTTTCAAGCGCGCGGCGATTTCGTTCGCCGAAAGATCTAGATCGAGACGGCGCTTCTCGATATCGAAGACAATCGTGTCGCCGTCGCGCACCGCAGCAATGGGACCGCCCGCCGCGGCCTCGGGCGCGACATGGCCGGCCATGAGTCCGTGTGTGGCGCCGGAAAAACGTCCGTCGGTCAGCAGCGCGACGGAATCGCCGAGACCGGCGCCGACGAGCGCCGCGGTGACGGCGAGCATCTCGCGCATTCCGGGGCCCCCTTTCGGCCCTTCGTAGCGGATCACGACAACGTCGTTGGCTTTGATCTGCTGCCGCTGCACCGCCTTGAACGCGTCTTCCTCGCGGTCGAAGACCCGCGCCGGACCGCGGTGGAGCATGCGCTCGTGTCCCGCGACTTTGACGACGCATCCTTCGGGCGCGAGATTGCCGTGCAGTATCACGAGGCCGCCGGTTGGCTTCAGCGGTTGGGACACAGGCCGGAGCACCTCCTGGCCTTTTGCCTCGACGGCTTGCGCAGCAGCCTCCCCGAGCGTTTTCCCGGTGACCGTTAGCGCATCGCGGTGCACCAGTCCGGCCTCTGTCAGCCGCCGCGCGAGCAGCTGGATGCCGCCCGCCGCGTAGAGATCGTTCGCGACGAACCTACCGCCAGGTTTTAAATCGGCCAGCAACGGCGTGCGCGAGCTGATGTGGTCGAAGTCGTCGATTGTGAGCGGGACGCCGGCCTCGCGCGCGATAGCGAGCAGGTGGAGCACGGCGTTCGTCGAGCCGCCGGTGGCGGCGACGGCCGCGATCGCGTTCTCAAGCGCCTGGCGCGTGACGATACGCGACGGACGGATATCTTTTCGCAAGAGTTCCATCACGAGCTCGCCCGCTTTGAACGCGGCGTCGTCCTTCTCCTCCGCGACGGCGGGAATGCCGTTGCTGCCGAGCGGCGAGATGCCTAAAAATTCCATCACGGTGGACATTGTATTGGCCGTGAACTGCCCACCGCAGGCGCCGGCGCCGGGACAGGCGCTGTCCTCGATCGCCTTGAATTCTTCGGCGCCGATCTTGCCGCCAGCGTACGCGCCGACCGCCTCGAACACATCCTGAATTGTGAGATCGCGCCCGGCGAGGCGCCCGGGAGCGATCGAGCCGCCATAGAGCGCGAGTCCTGGGATATCGAGACGGGCAAGCGCCATCACGACACCGGGATTGGTCTTGTCGCAGCCCGAGATGCACACGAGCCCGTCGAAATGATTGCCGCGGGCGACCAGCTCGATCGAATCGGCGATCACTTCGCGGCTGATGAGCGAACACTTCATGCCCTCGGTTCCCATGCTGATGCCGTCGGAAATCGAGACCGTATTGAACTCCATCGGCGTCCCGCCCGCGGCTCGGATGCCTTCCTTCACCTTCGCCGCGAGCCGGCGCAGGTGGAAATTGCAAGGTCCGATTTCGATCCAGGTGTTGGCTACGCCGATGATCGGGCGCGCAAGATCCTGATCGGTAAAACCGACGCCTTTCAGCATCGCGCGCGACGGCGCGCGGTCCGGCCCCTCGGTAATCACACGGCTCCGCTGTTTTCCGTCTTCCGGCATCAATGTTCCTCGCTAATTTAGAATGGAGTATCTCAGAAATTTAACTATGCCGAAGCTTGTTTTGCAAACTCCGCTCCCGGCCGCCGCTTTCGCTTCCCGCAGTCCCGGCTTATCGATCGCACTCATCCGGCGGTGTTTCGCGATTCGCGCCTTGGCGCCCGCAGGGGAAAAAAAATGCGCGACTATGCCTTGAGCGGTCGGCGCCGACCGCCTATCCTGTCGGCATGCCCCAGAGGCTTTTCAGCAAATCCTGTACGTTAGTTATCGCCGCGGGTTTGCTGATTCAGCTCACCGCGTTTGGTATCGCGCGCTCGCGCGAGGACGGCAACAGACTGCAGCGCAAGATCGATGATATCGTCGCGAACGGATCGGCGCGGACGCCGAAATCGAAAATCACGCCGCTCTCCGAAAGCGAAGTGAACTCCTATCTGGCGTTCAATGTCCGGGATAACATTCCCCGCGGCTTGGCGCAGCCGGAAATTTCAATGGTCGGCAACGGGACGCTCACCGGCCGGGTCCTCGTCGACATGGACGAGTTCAAGCGCGGACGCGATACGCAAGACTTCCTGGACCCGCTGAATTACATCTCCGGACAAGTACCCGTCACGGCGCGCGGCGTGCTGCGCGCGGAAGGCGGCAAGGGCCGCTTTCAGCTGGCCTCCGCCGAGCTCATGGGCGTTTCGCTTCCGCGACAGCTCGTGCAGGAGTTGGTCGGCTACTTTTCACGGACGCCGGAAAATCCGCGCGGATTCGATCTCGATGCGCCGTTCGATCTGCCGGCGAAAATCCGCAGAATCGAAATTAAGCAAGGCGAGGCGTTGGTCGCGCAGTAACGTCTATGCGGCCAGGCGCGCTCTCCTTTTTTTGCAGCCGCTCGTGCCGCCGCCATCCTTTTTCGGTTGCGCCGCGCGATTTAAATGCCGCAACAAACCCTTCCGGATGTATTGCGGATTCCATCCGAGCGTCACGCACACCTGATTGAAGGAAAACAGCCAGTCGCTGTCCTGTTCCAGGATCCATTCTTCGGCGTCTTCGAACAGCTGCCGCGTCTTCGGACTGCGCGACGAAGCGTATTTCTGAAAGCATTCGATCGCGTCTTCGAGCACCGCCAGCATCAACGTTTTCTCAGGCAGGAGCGGCAGCCGCCGTTGAAACGTATTTTGATACTGGGCAGGTAAAACTGGATCCAGTTGGAAAAGAGATCGGATTTTGTCGTCTACAGTCAATTTCGTGCCATAGCTCATTGGAACGCTCCCCTTCTGTGGAAATAATACGCGTCGACCCTCGAGACGGATTGTCGGCGCGGAACTGTAACGCCATCGCGGGAATGCCCGCGTTAGCTGACAGTCGGGGGAGCGCGTGCGAAGGCGGAACGCAGCAGAAAATTACGCGGAAGCTGCTGCGCGGCGTCGGCAGAAAAAACCCGGGCGGTGAAAGAAGGCTGCCAGTCGAGCGCCGCCGTCGCAACGGCGTCGAGTTTTTCGCCACCGGGATTTTCTTTCGAGTCTTTGGTAACCTTGGCGACGAAGCTGTGACTCGGCTGTGACAGCGTGATCTCGATGTCCCAATCGTCCTGCAGGCACAGGGCGAATATCGTGAACGCGAGCGCGCCTAGAATCAGGCGCGGCCAAGCGCTGTGGATAAGTTTATCCGTAAGGGACATGCGAGCTTGGTATACGAAAACCCATGGAACATGTCAATGGGTTTTTCAATACCTAGTTGAAAAACAATATGGGTTTTTCTGTCGATATTTGACAACTCTTTGCAACGTTGACAAAGACACGGAAGCATCATGCGGAGCCTAACGGATAATCCTCGAGAATCATGAATGAATTTCGTGGTTTAGCAGCGGCCCTGATCGGCAGCTTTCTCGGCGGTACCGCCTCCGCCGGGACTCGTTTTGCCGTGGGCGCGCTCGATCCTCTGGCCGTCGTCGCGTTGCGCTACGGCATCGGAGCGCTTTTTTTGGCACCCTTTGCCGCGGTGTCTCTGCGGAAGCTCGGCAGCTTCCGCGAGGCTGCTTCGGTCGTAGCGCTCGGCGTCGTTTTTTTCGCCTTGTATCCTTATCTATTTTCGCTCGCCTTCGCGCACACGACCGCGGCGCGCGGGGCGCTTGTGCTTTCCACGATGCCGCTCATGACCATGGCCATCGCCCTTCTGCTGGGTGAGGAGAGATTTTCGTTGCGCAGACTCATCGGCATCGTTCTCGCGATGGCGGGACTCGCCTATGCGCTGTCGCCCAAGTTGGAGAGCGCGGCGCCCGATGCCCGAAAAGGCGATCTCATCATGATCACCGCGGCTTTCGTCCAGGCCGGCTGCAACGTCGTGTCCCGGTCTTACATCAAGCGCTTCGGCGCGCTTCCGTTCACGGCGCTCGCAATGTGCGTCGGCGCCGCTGTGCTGGTCGGCTTTTCGGCAGCGACGAATGTTTTCGAACCACTTGGCGCATTGAGCGGCGCCGTGTGGGCAGTGATGATCTATTTAGGCGTAATCGGCTGTGCTTTCCTGTGGGTGCTCTGGTCGGCGGGCATACGGCTGGCAAGCCCGTCGCTCGTGGCAATGACGGTGACCGTTAACGCGCTCACGGCTTCTTTCCTCGGCGCAGTCTTTTTATCCGAGCCTGTGGGCCGCGAGTTCTTTGCGGGATTGATCGCTGTCTTCGCGGGGATCGCGGTTGCGACAAATGCGTTCACCAGAAGGTCGGCCGTCCGAGAACTGCCGCCCGTCTAATATCCAGTACGCGTGGCTCCAAGGATTGCCGCGTGTTATAAGACACAGGTGCCGAAACGATACCATCTATGAAGAGGCATCGATTCAAGCAAGTCGATGTATTCACGCGAGAGCCCTTCATGGGCAATCCCGTCGCCGTCGTTATCGGCGCCGACGGATTGATGACGGAGGAGATGCAGCGAATCGCGGCGTGGACCAATCTCTCCGAGACGACATTCATCCTGCGTTCCGAGCGCGCCGACTATCGCTTGAGAATCTTCACGCCGAAACGTGAGCTGGGCTTCGCCGGCCATCCAGTGATCGGCAGCGCGCACGCGGCGCTGGAAAGCGGCTACGCCGAGGCGCGCGGCGGCGTACTGCGCCAGGAGTGCGGAGCGGGTATTTTTGACTTGTCGGTCGAGGAGAATGCCGACGCCCGGCGCATCTTCGTCCGCGCGCCCGGCCCGAAGATCAGCGGCTTCGACGCCGTGGATGCGCTCGCAGCCGCGCTCAGCGCGGGAATCTCGCCTTCCCCGCTCGTGATCGAAACCGGCCCCAAGTGGATCGTGGCGGACCTCGCCAGCGCCGAGAAGGTCGCGGCGGCGAAGCCGGATTTGAACGCCGTTGCAGAGCTCAGCGCCGCACACAGCGCAACCGGCGTCGTCATATTCGGCAAAGCCGAAGACGGCGTAAGCGCGCTTCACGTGAGAGCGTTCGCCCCCGGCGACGGCATTCCCGAAGATCCCGTCTGCGGCAGCGGCAACGCCGCCGTCGGCGCGTACCTCCATCATACCGGTGCGCGAAGCGAATACGGCTCGGCCTATATCGCGCGCCAGGGTATGAACGTCGGCCGTGACGGGCGCATTGCCGTCCGGATCACCGACAAGGGCGTCGAGATCGGCGGCGGTGCCATAACGACGGTGGACGGTCACATCGACATCTAAGCTCTATGACCGATAAAAACCTTCACACGACGTGTGTTATTGCCGGCGGCGGGCCCGCCGGCATGATGCTCGGCTACCTGCTCGCGCGCGCCGGCGTCGACGTCGCGGTGCTGGAAAAGCACGCCGATTTCCTGCGCGACTTCCGCGGCGATACCATTCACCCTTCGACCCTCGAAGTCATGCACGAGCTCGGCCTGCTCAATGAATTTCTCAAGCTGCCGCACCAGGAGATACGCCATCTGACTGGGCAGCTCGGCACCCTAGATCTTACGCTGGCCGATTTCTCCAACGTGCCGACGCGCTGCAAATTCATCGCCTTGATTCCCCAGTGGGACTTTTTGAATTTTCTCGCGGAGCACGCCGCGCGATATCCGAACTTCAAGATTCTGATGGAAGCCGAAGCGACGGATCTGATCAACGAAGATGGGCGCATCGTGGGCCTGCGCGGGCGAACGAAAGACGGTCCGCTCGACGCGCGCGCCGATCTCGTTGTCGCCGCGGACGGCCGCGGCTCGGTGCTGCGCGAGCGCGCCGGGCTGTCGATCATCGACCTCGGAGCGCCGATGGACGTCTTGTGGTTCCGGCTCTCCCGCAGGCCCGGCGATTCCGCTCAGGTCATGGGACGCTTTGACCGGGGCAGAATTTTCGTCATGATCAACCGCGGCGACTACTGGCAGTGCGGCTTTGTCATCGCCAAGGGACGCAATGAGGAGATCCGGCGCGAAGGCTTGGACGCGTTTCGCGCGCGCGTCGCGGAGGCCGGGCCGCAGTTCAAAGACCGCGTCGGCGAGATTACGGATTGGGAGCAGGTCAAGCTCCTGACCGTCAAGGTCGACCGGCTGAAAGAATGGTCTTGCCCCGGCCTTCTCTGCATCGGCGACGCGGCGCACGCGATGTCGCCGGTCGGCGGCGTCGGCATCAATCTCGCGATCCAGGACGCGGTCGCCGCGGCGAACATTCTCGCCGCGCCACTCAAAGAAAATCGGCTCAAGCCCGACGATCTCCACGCCGTGCAGCGCCGCCGCGAGTGGCCGACGCGCGTGACCCAGGCGCTGCAGGTCGCCGTGCAGAAGCGCGTCATCGCCCGCGCACTGGATGAGACCGAGCGTTTCCACCCGCCGCTCCTGCTCCGCTGGTTGGCGAGAATCTCTCTGCTGCGACGCATCCCGGCGCGGCTCATCGGCGTCGGCGTCCGGCCGGAGCACGTGAGCGCGGCGCTACGGTAAAACAGCCCCTTGAATTGTCAGCGGCGGCGCGCTAAGCCGTTTGCGTTTCAATTTTTCAGTCCTGAGGTCTGCTATGCGAATCCTGAATCACCTCTTCGAAAACAACCGCAAGTGGGCGTCGACGATGACGCAGCGCGACCCGAATTTTTTCAAGCGGCTCTCGCACCAGCAGACACCGCAATATCTCTGGATCGGCTGCGCGGACAGCCGCGTGCCGGCGAACGAGATCGTGGGCCTTTTGCCCGGAGAGCTCTTCGTCCACCGTAACGTCGCGAACGTCGTCGTCCATAGCGATTTAAATTGTCTATCGGTGATCCAGTATGCGGTCGAAACGCTGCGCGTACAGCACATCATCGTGTGCGGCCACTACGGCTGCGGCGGCGTGCTGGCAGCGCTCCGCGGCGAGCAGCTCGGCCTCATCGATAATTGGCTGAGACACGTGCAGGATGTGCGCGATAAAAATTTCCCCGCCCTCGAATTTTTCCGCGACGAAGCCGAGCGCCATCATCGGCTCTGCGAGTTGAACGTCGTCGAGCAGGTGCTGAACGTCTGCAGGACGACCGTCGTGCAGGGCGCCTGGGAGCGCGGGCAGTCGCTAGCCGTCCACGGCTGGATCTACAGCATCGGCGACGGTCTGCTGCGCGATCTCGATATCTGCATTACCTCTCCCACCGAAATGCGCCAGCGCGCTGCTAAGCCTTAACGGCTTGGGGAGACAACCATGAGCGAAACGATCGGCTTCATCGGCCTCGGCATCATGGGCAAGCCGATGGCGCGGAATCTCCTGAAAGCCGGCTATCCGCTGCTCGTTCATAACAGGAGCCGCGCTTCGGTCGAGGAGCTGGCCCAGGAAGGCGCGGCGCCGGCGGCGAGCGCGCTCGAAGTCGCCGCCGCGGCGGACATTCTAATGACCATGCTGCCCGATTCGCCCGATGCCGAGCAGGTCTACAGCGGAGCGGACGGAGTTTTCGCCGGCGTGAAGACGGGCGCGCTGCTGATCGACATGTCGACGATCTCGCCGATCGTCGCGCGCAAGCTCGCGGCCGAGGCGGAACGCCGCGGCTGCGATATGCTCGATGCGCCGGTGAGCGGCGGCGAAGCCGGCGCGATCGGCGCGACGCTGTCCATCATGATCGGCGGCAAGACCTCCGCCGTCGAGCGCGCCATGCCCGTGTTTCAGAAGCTCGGCAAAAACATCGTACACGTCGGCGAAACCGGCGCCGGACAGATCGCCAAGGCGGCGAATCAGATCGTCGTCGGCGTCACGATCGCCGCCGTGAGCGAAGCGCTCGTACTAGCCGCAAAGGGCGGCGTCGATCCGGCGAAGGTCCGCGAGGTGCTGCTCGGCGGCTTTGCGCAATCGAAAATCCTCGACGCGCACGGGCTCAAGATGCTGGAGAGAAACTTCAAACCCGGCTTTCGCATCCGGCTGCACGAGAAGGATTTGAAGATCGCGCTGGCGAGCGGCTCGGAGTACGGGGTGCCGCTGACGACGACCGCGGTCGTCGCGCAGATGATGGCGGCGCTTAAAGCCACCGGCCGCGGGGATTTGGATCACGCCGCGCTGGTCAACTTGATCGAGGACCTGGCCGGAAAGAAGCTGGCCTGAAAACTCCTTAGTCCGCTTGCTAATCGGAAGCCGAGCGATTTCAGCCCCTTCCAGCCCATAATCCTCCCCTTCACCTTTCGTCCGCTCCGGTCGAACAAGTCAATTATTCCCGAATTTTTCGAACTATTTTCATACTGCTTTCGAATCCGGCCTCTACCTTTGCGGAAAATTTTCCCAAAGGAGGGCTCATGTTCAAGGTCTCACGCAGGTTTTTGTTAGTGCTGTTCGTCGCCGCCGGCTTTGCAGCATTCACGACCCGGGCGGAGGAGCCGCCCGGCGACCGCACGCTGTCGCCCTATTTCCTGATCGAGAGCGCCGATCAATCGGTCGACCGCTTTCCGTTAAAGGACACGCAAGTCGAAGTCGATATCAGCGGCGTCATCGCCGAGGTCGTCGTCCGGCAAACGTATTCGAACGACGGCACGCGCCCGATCAGCGGCCGCTACATCTTCCCGCTGTCGACGCGGGCCGCAGTTCACGGCATGCAGATGACGATCGGCAACAACGTCATCACCGCGAAGATCAAAGAGCGCGAGGAAGCGCAAAAAGAGTTTCAGGAGGCCCAGAGCCAGGGCAAAACTGCATCGCTGCTGCAGCAGCAGCGGCCGAACGTCTTCAGCATGAACGTCGCGAACATCCTGCCGGGGGATAACGTTGAGATCGAGCTGCGCTACACTGAGCTTTTGGTGCCGACGGATAAAACCTACGAATTCGTCTACCCAACCGTCGTCGGCCCGCGCTATGCGGGCCAGCCGAAAGAGGAAGCGGTGGAAACCGATCGATGGGTGCAGAGCTCGTACCTGCCCGAACGCGCGGACCCACCCACAAAGTTCAACATTACCACCCGGCTTTCGACCGGCGTGCCGCTGCAAGAAATCGCCGTCGCGTCGCACGACACCGATATCCTTCAAGAGAGCCCGTCGCGAGCGACGGTCGCGCTCATCGACCCCGACACCTTCAGCGGCAATCGCGATTACATCCTCAAGTTCCGGCTCGCCGGCGACGAAATCCAGTCGGGCCTGATGGTGTATCGCGGCGATGATGAGAACTTTTTCCTTTTGATGGTGCAGCCGCCGCGGAAAGTCCTCCCGGCGCTCATCCCGCCGCGCGAATATATTTTCGTTGTCGATGTCTCCGGATCCATGAACGGCTTTCCACTGGAAGTCTCCAAAACACTGCTCAAAGACCTAATCGGAAATTTGCGGCCGACAGACAAGTTTAACGTAGTCCTGTTCGCAGGCGCTTCGCGCGTCATGGCGCCCGCGTCGCTGCCCGCGAGCGCCGGCAATGTCGCGCGCGCGGTCCAATTGATCGACCGCCAGCAAGGCGGCGGCGCGACCGAGCTACTGGGCGCGCTGCAGCAAGCGAATGCGATTCCCCGCGATCAGGCTTTTTCCCGGACCGTACTCGTCGTGACCGACGGCTTCATCGCCGCCGAGCGTGCCGCGCTGGAGGAGATTCGCAGCCACCTGCATGACACGAATGTTTTCGCGTTCGGGATCGGCAGCAGCGTCAACCGCTATCTCATTGAGGGCGTGGCCTTCGCGGGTCAAGGGGAGCCCTTCGTTGTCGGCGATGCCACGGAAGCGCCCGAGGCAGCGCGGAAGTTTCGCGAATACGTTCAATCTCCGATGCTGCGGAACATCGCGCTTTCGTACACCGGATTCGATGCGTACGACATCGAGCCGGCCGAGATTCCCGATCTTTTTGCCGACCGTCCGATCGTCGTCTTCGGAAAGTGGCGCGGCGCCTCGAATGGAGTCGTAACGGTCTCCGGGAATGCGGGCAACGGAGTGTACACGCAAAGATTCAATATGGCCGAAGCGCAATCCTCCGAGGCGGATCACGCGCTGCGCTATCTGTGGGCGCGGACGCGCATCGCGCGCTTGTCGGATTACGTGTTCGACGGCGATCCGCAGATTAACCGGCCCGCAGTCACGACGCTCGGGCTCCAGTACAATCTCCTGACGCCTTACACATCGTTCATCGCCGTCCACGAAGTCGTGCGCAATCCTGGCGGCGACAGCGAAGAGGTGGACCAGCCGCGGCCGCTGCCGCTGTATGTCTCGAATCTCGCCGTGAACAGGGTTCCCGAACCCGGAATGACTCTGCTCGTCGCAATTATCCTGCTGCTTTTCTCCGCAACGATGGTGCGGCGAAAACGGCTTCTTGACTTCGTGCGGCGTCGGCGATGAGCGCTCGGCCGGAGCTCAGAGCCGTGCAACTGTCCTGCCGCGAAGCGACAAAATCTGCGCTCAAGACGCTCGGCGTCCACGCGCTTCGCAACGCCGCGTATCTGCTGCCGGCGCTCGGCCTGGCGGTAATGATCAAATATCATTACAGCCGCGCCGGCAGCGAAGACCTCCGGTGGATCCTCTGGCCCACCGCGCGACTCGTGGAGCTCTTCAGCGGAATCGCATTCGCCGAAGAGCTCCATGCAGGCTTCATCAGCCACAGCCGCGGTATCCTCATCGCGCCCGCGTGCGCGGGCGTGAATTTCCTCGTCGTCGCGTTCTCGGTCGCGGTGGTCGCCGGCCTGCGGCATATTAGGAAATTAAACCTTCAGATGGCTTGGCTCGCCGCTGCGCTGATCAGTGCTTACGTCGTCACTATATGCGTCAATGCCGCGAGGATCCTTGCGTCGATCTATTCGTACGAGACGCGGCTTTTTTCATTGTGGATAGCTCCGGCGCGGCTGCACCTCCTGGAAGGCGTTTTGATTTACTGCTTTTTCCTCAGCATCTTTTATAGGATAATCGACGGCGGCCTAAGCAGGGCATGCAGTCCAAGCGCATCGGCTGTGTCCGAAAAGCAGGACCCGCGATTCAGGATGACAGCGGCATTACCTTCATTTTGTTACTTGGTCGTGACGCTCCTCGTCCCATTGCTACATGGCGCGGCGAGCGGCGAACCGGGACGATTCGCGGAACACGCGGCAATCGTGTTGACGGCGTGTTGCGTCGTCGGGCTCCTTTTTTCGTCGCAGGTTGGATGCAGGCGGATGCGCGACCTGCTTAGGCAGCGCCCGACCCGCGAATGAAGAGTACCAAAGCACGCATCCTCGTCGTCGAAGACGAGCCGGCCATTGCCGAGACGATTCAATACGCGCTCGAGACAGACGGATTTGAAACCGTCTGCGTCGCGACGGGAAAGCCCGTTCTGTCTCTGCTGGAAGAGCAGCAGATCGATCTCATCGTCCTCGACATCGGACTCCCCGACATCAGCGGCGTCGAGCTGTGCAAGGAGCTGCGCAAAAGTGATCGCGTCCCGGTGATTTTTCTCACCGCCCGCAAAGACGAGATCGACCGCGTCGTCGGGCTCGAAATCGGCGCCGACGATTATGTCGTGAAGCCGTTCAGCCCGCGCGAGCTTTCCGCGCGCATCCGCGCCGTGCTGCGGCGCGTGCGAAAGCAGCCGGAGCCGTCGCCGGCGCGCGGCTTTCGCATCGACGACTCGCGGCGCCGGATCACCTACTGCGGCGCGGCGCTCGACCTCTCACGCTACGAATACAATCTGCTGAAGGTGCTCGTGCTCCGGCCGGGGCATGTATTCTCGCGCGATCAGTTAATGGATCTTGCCTGGGAAGTCCCCGAGTCGAGCATGGACCGGACCGTCGACGCGCATATTAAAAACATCCGCATCAAACTCAAAGCCGTGAGTCCCGATATCGATCCCATCGTCACCCACCGCGGCGTCGGGTACTCCTTGAGAGAGGATATATGAGACTCGGAACGCGCATTTTCTTGTGCGGTCTCTTCATTTTCGCTCTGTGCTTTTCGTATCCGATCAAGTGGACGCTCGACAATTTGCGCACCCGCTATCTCGAAGGCGTGGAAGAGCCGCTGGTCGACCAGGCGAATATCCTCGCCGCGGTCGTAGCGCGCGAAATGGAAGCGGGAGCTTTCGACCGCGAAAAATGGTACCGCGCGTTCGAGAGCGCCCGCGCGCGGCATTTGTCCGCGCGTATCTACAACCTGGTGAAGACCGATGTCGATCTGAAAATGTACATCACCGACGCGTCCGGCCGGATCATCTTCGACTCCGAGGATAGGCAAAACCTCGGCACCGATTACAGCGCGTGGCAAGACGTCAGCCTGACGCTCGAGGGGAAATACGGCGCGCGCAGCAGCGCGGCGGCGAGCGCAGATCCGACGGTCAAAGTCCTGCATGTGGCCGCGCCGGTGATCGTCCACGGCAAGATCGCCGGCGTTTTAACCGTCGCGAAGCCGACGACGAACATCAATCAGTTTTTGAAGAACGCCAAGCCCCAGCTCTTCAAGGTCGGCGCGTTCGCCGGACTGGCCGCTGTGCTTCTAACCTATATCGCTTCCATCTGTTTGACGCGGCCCATCAAACGGCTGACCGCTTATGCGAACGCCGTCGGCGCGGGCAAGCGCGTCGACTTTCCCGAGCTCGACCGCAGCGAGATCGGCGAAATGGGAAGTGCGTTCGCGAAGATGCAGGAAACGCTCGAGGGCAAGAAATACGTCGAGGAATACGTTCAGAAGCTCACGCACGAGGTGAAAAGCCCGCTGTCGGCGATCCGCGGAGCCGCGGAGCTTCTGGACGAGAGAATGGAGCCGGAGCAGCGGCGCCGCTTCCTCTCGAACATACGAAACGAGACGAGCCGCATCCAGGAGATCGTCGACCGCATGCTGGAGTTGGCGGCGCTCGAAAACCGGAAGATGCTCGAAAAGCGCGAGCGGCTCAATTTTTCAGAGCTGGTCGAATCCGTCGTCGATGCCAAGCGTCCGGCTTTGGCACAACGCCGTTTGTGGGTTTCCAATGACGTGCCGGAGAATATCGTTATCGAAGGCGACAGCTTCCTACTGCATCAGGCGCTCTCGAATTTGCTTCAGAACGCGATCGACTTCAGTCCGGACGGCGCGGAGATCCGCTTAAGCGGCGGCGCTGAGGGTGGACGCTTCACGTTCGTCATCGAAGACAACGGCAGCGGCATTCCCGAATTCGCGGTCGACAAAGTCTTCGACAAATTTTTCTCTCTGCAACGGCCCGATACCGGCAAAAAGAGCACCGGGCTGGGATTGAGCTTCGTAAAAGAAGTGATCGATTTGCACGGGGGCGCAGTCACGCTGCAAAACCGGCCGCAGGGCGGCGCGAGCGCAATCGTACAGATGCCGGCCGACGTCGAGAGGGCTGCGGTGACACCGACTACTCACGCCACGCCGGCATTTTCGTGAGGTGCTGCGCTCTGATTCCTTTCGCGTAGTTCGCCTTGCCGACGACGAATTCTTCTTCCGGCGCTGCGACGGGTTCGATGCCGATTTTCTTATAGCAGTCGCGAATTTCCTTTCGGCCCTGCGCGTCTAGCACGGCGCCCTCGCCAGGGTCTTTCCCGCCGCGCGGCAACCCGCCGTTACCGCCGACGCACCAGTGATAGTAATTGATGTGCGCCCACGGATGGCTGCCTTTTAGCAGGAATGCTTCCTGGAGATTGTGAACGTATTTGTAGGCCGGCATCATGCGCCAGAAAAGCGGCATCGCGTCGTCAAGGCGTCTCTTGTTTACTAAATCCATGAGCTCGACCAGGTAAGGCTTCTCCGGCGACTGCAGCGACTCGACGACCCACTGACCGGTCCATTGAATGTTGTAGTGCTGCGCGAGAATGGGGAGCAGCTCGAGATTCGCCGGGCCGAGCAGAATCCGGTCGCTCAGCCGCTCGCACAGCTCGTAGGCGGCGCCGATGTTGATCGGCTGCGTAAGCTTCATGCCGATGACGTTGGGCACATCGGCGAGGCGGTCGAAGACGTCGAGCGGCATGCCGCTCGGGTACAAGTGGCGCAACGCTGGGCAGTTGTATCCGTAAAGGATGATCGCCAGGCGCGTCGCGTCGATCAGGCGGCGCAGGTATTTGTAGACATCCTCCGGCGATTCCGCGCGCAGATTCCGCGGATATTCGATGAACGCGTGCGTGCAGCCGAGCTTCTCGCCGTGGACGAGAAGCTCAAGGCATTCATCGGTATTTTTGAGTGCGGCGTTGACGCCAACGAGAATGCGGCCGCCGCTTTCGTCGCAGACGATCTCGAGAAAGCGCTTCTTCTCCGCAAGCGTCGTGTCCGTGCTCGAGCACATCGCGGAGAAAAATCCCTGCCGGATGCTCTCGCGCACGTCGTGGCGGATGCCCTCCTCGTCGAGCTCCTCGAAATCCGGCGAGAAGGCGGTCTTGAGGGAGTCCTCGACGCCGCGATATTTTTCCCGCGCCCAGTCTTTTTGCGCGGACATATAGTTACTTGAGATAGCCCGCCGCCGTCTCCGGAAGCGGGGACTCGTCGAGCCACATGAGCTTCGCCGGATTATCTTGAAGCATTACTTTAACTTCCTGCTCCTTGATGCCGAATCCCAAGAGCGCGCGGATGAAGACGCGCATGCCGTCGACCGCGTCCAGATGCAGCACCTGGCCGAAGTCGCTGCCGATGATGCAGCGGTCCGGGCCGATCTGTTTGATCGTCCGGATCGTCTCCATCGGGTCGGCGACCGGCTGGTAGAGGCTCGGGATCATCGGCTGACAGTACGTGCCGACATACACGCCCAGATCTCGGAGCTGCTTCATCTCGTCGAGCAGCAACTTATTCAGTTCGAGCAGCGGGTGGTCGAGCGTCGCGCGCGCGCCTATCTCCTTGGCGAGCTTGGCGAGCGGCAGCAGCTCCTGGAAATCGGTGTGGCCGAAGCCGATGCCGACTTTTCTTTCTGCCGCCATCTCCATGATCTGCCTCACTTCCGGCAGCACCTTGCCGTCTTCCGCGACGAGGCGCACGCCGCCCTTCTCGGGCTGGCCTGCGCCGCGCCAGAAGCCGAGCGACGTGAACGTCGGGAACCAGATCATTTTGAAATTAGGATATTGCAGGCCGACGCGGATGTACTCCGGGCGCATGCCGTGGCAGGTCCCCGCGCCGCCTAAGACAAGTACCCGGTTGCTCAGCTCGCCGCGCTTGATCATGTCGTCGATGTAGCGCTGCGTGAGATAGGCGGAGGTCGCGCTCACGTTCCAGTGATCTTTGAAGGCGATGGCGCGCATGCCGCACTTCGACGCCTCGACGGCGATCTGGATCATGTCCTGCGAGCGGTGCACGAAATCGGGATAGGCGTGGATGTGGCAGTCGATGGCGCCCTTCAACAATTCGTTCTCGACGCCCGGAGAAATCTTCAGCATCTCCGGGTTGTCCTTCAGCATCTGATAGAAATAGTCCTTGGCGTTGAGCTGCTTCACCCGCTCGACGCTCAGCGTCCGCCCCACCATTAAGCTCTCGGCCGCCGCCGCGTCTGCCGCGAAATCACACATGAGAAATCTCCCTTCCCGATTTAAAGTTAAAGTTTAGATTGGTGTCGAATAGCGCCTAACTGCTTTTACCCCAGGCTTCGAGAAACCTTCGCGCGTCCTCGACCACGGGCTCGGTCACCGGCACGTACGGCGTGACGAGCCGCGTCGCGCCGGCTTCCTTGAACGGGACCAATTTGTCTTTGATCTCCTCGATCGACGTGCCCGGCACGACCGGCAGCTTGTCCATATATTCGTCCGTGAGCGCCGCCATCGCCGCTTTGAAGCCGCCCTGCTGGAATGCGGACTGGATCGCGTTGACCTCGGCGTCGAAGCCTAGGCCTTTCAGCATGTCGCTGTAATGATCCGCGAGGTTATAAAACGTGAGCACCTGGCGCAGCTTCGAGCGCGCCTTGGCGCGATCGGGATTGAGCGACACGCGGCACTTGGCGATGATATCGATTTTGCTTGGGTCGCGTCCGGCTTCCTTCGCGCCCTCGCGCACGCGGGCCGCGATCTCGCGAATCTTGGCCGGCGTCGCCATGTTGATGAAAACCCCATCGGATATCTTGCCGACGAGCTTCGTCATCTGCGGCCCGAGCCCGGCGAGATAAATGGGAAAATGCGGATGCGACGGCTTCCACGATAGCTGGAATCGCTTGCCGGTCTGGTAGATCTCGCCTTCGTACTCGACGCGCTCGCCCGCGGCGACCTTGCGCGTGATGTCGATATACTCGCGCGCGCGCTTGAGCGGCCGGTCGAAGACGCCGCCATGCCACGCCGCGATGCTCTTGTTCGCGACGCCGAGGCCGAGCAGCAACCGTCCGTTCGACAGATCCTGCAGCGTCGCCGACTGAATGCCGAGCGTCACCGGGCTCCGCCCGTAGATGTGATAAATCGCCGTGCCGAGCTTGATCGTCTTGGTCCGGCTCGCCGCCGCGGAGAGTAGCACCATCGGATCGGTGCTGTTCGACTCCCCTTTCCAGAAGGCGCCGAAGCCGACTTTCTCCGCGAGCTCAACGAGCTCGATCACGCCCGGCGCGGGATAGTGCGCGGCGGAGTTTATTTCGATGTCATGGATCATGGCGTCAGTCCTTTTTGATCAACGCAACAAAAACGATGTTTATCGTGAGCACAGGTACAAGGCAACTGTCTACCCTCACCCCTTCCCTTTCCCGCCGGGAGAGGGCGAATAATGCATGCGATTGTAGATTGTCGCGCTTAGTCCCTCTCGCAACACGACGAGAGGAAGTATTGTTATTTGATTCCCTCTCCCCATGGGAGAGGGCGAGCGTGCCGGGCATGAATTTTAGGCCACCGAAATCAATTTATGATCCCGCTTCGACAGCCGCTCTGCTCCTTTGTCTGTGACGAGCACTGTGCCGCCCCAGGCGAGCTGGACTTTACCGTCCGTGCTTTTCACCGAAGGACGCCAGAGCCAAAGCGTGTTTTTCTCGATCGTGAGGCCTTTCAATTTGTCGACGGACGTCGAGGTATCGATGACGGGGCCGTCGTCGCCCGCGCCGCGGCCGGCGAGAAAGATGTTCGCCGTAAGGCCGTCTTTTTTCTCGACGCTCTTGCCGAAAGCGAGCAGTTCCGCGCAAGGCGTCCCGGGTCTGAGCAATTTGAGGCCGGCGTCGTAAACTTCCTTTTGCCGCGCCGCTACTGGTTTCCACGCGTCGGGAATCTCTCCGAGCAAAAAGCCCTGGTACTCCGCGGCGATCTGCGTGCCCCAAACCGAAATCACCTCGCCTCCGATGAAAATATTCTTTTGCAAGCGGACCCCGATCGGCGGGTCGGCGTAGCGTTTACCGTCGATCGTGAGCGCGAACGGAAAATATTCGTTTCCCTGCTCCATCATCGACGCCATGACGTCGGCGTAGACCTGCGCCGCGTCCGCGCCGATGCGCGCGATTTTTTTAAGCTCGTCGATGCCGCTCTCGGCGATCGCGGTCGCTTTGCGCATCGCGGCGATCTCTTCGTCGCCCTTGATGTAGCGCACGAAACCGACGACGTCCGTGGCGTCCTCGAATTTCGCATTCGGCAGGCGCTTTACCACGGCGGAAAACGCGCCGTGATTGACGACACCGTCCATGGAAGTGACGTGCGAGACCCTGCCGCCCTTGAGGCCGGCGACGCCGATGTGCGCGCGCTCCATGCCGCATTCGATGAGCGCCTCGGCCATCGGCTCGTTCCACTCGCGGCCGACCTGCCACGGCTCGGGCGCCCACGTGTTCTTTGAGCTGCGGTCGGCGATGATAATCGGTGCGCGGCCGTCGGTCGGCATGATCACCGACGAGCAGCGGAGCTGCGTGAGATAGCGCGCGTCGACGCCGTCGCCGAGCGGCACGAAGATACAGTCGAAGCCGGCCTTTTTGCCAGCCTCTTTGACGGCGTTCCACCGCCGGTCGCGCTCCGCGGTCGAGTAATCGGCCCATACGTAAACGGTGGCTCCGGCGCGCGCAGGTGGTTTGTAAGCCATGGCGTTTCTCCTACTGAAGCGAAATGAGGCTCGGGGTGCGTTTGACGAGCTGCTCCGCACCGTTCTTCGTAATGACGATGCAGCCGCCCCAGCTGTACTGGATCTTTTCGTCGGCGGACATCGCGATCGGCTTCCAGATGAAAACGTTGCCTTCATGGACGACGACGTCGCGCGTCTTCTCGCCGCGATCCTGCGGTGTGATGAGCGGCCCGTCGTCGCCGTAGCCGCGCCCGTGCATCAGCGTGAGAGTCTTTCCGCCGCGCTTCTCGCCGAAGCCGTTGACCGCGTCGACGAATTCGCCGAACACGATGCCGGGCTTCAAAACCTCAAGGCCCGTGTAGAAAAGGTCGCGCTGCACATCGACGACGCGCTGCCACGCTTCCGGCACCGGCCCGAGCAGAAATCCCTGCTGCTCCTGCGCGATCAGCCCGCCCCAGAGCGCGTCGGTCTCGTTGTGAATGCGAAAATTCGCTTGGAGCACACGACCGAGCGGCGGGTCCTCGAAGCGCGGCAACCTCACTTGATCCATCGGACCGGTGTAAAGCGCTAGCGGATAGTAGCCGCTGCCGAGCTCGAGCATGCGGTGCATGACGCGCGTATACAGGTGCGAATCCGTAACGCCGGGCCGCGCGACGCGGCCCATCTCCTCGATGCCGGCCGCCGCGATCGCCGCGCCGCGGCGCAGACAATCGATTTCTTCCTGGCTTTTGACGTAGCGCGCGAAGGCGACGACGTCGTGATCATCTTCGAAGCTTGCATTCGGCATCCGGCGCAGCATCTCGGCATAGGACGTGTGATTCACGACGCCGGCGTACGCGCGGCCGTGGACCATCTTGCCGCGCTCGAGGCCCGTGACGCCGATGCGCGCTCGCTCCATGCCGCATTCGGCGAGCGCCTCGGCCATGGCCGCGCCCCATGAGCCGTTCACCCGGCGAGGGTCGGGGATCCAGTCGTTGCCGCCGCGATCGCTGATAATGATCGGCTTACGCCCGTCGGTCGGCAGAATGACCGCGGAATTTTCCAGCAGTGTTAGATAACGTTGGTCGGAGCGCATGCCGCGCGCCTGCTCCAGAGATAAGTGTTGGTTGCGCCCGTCGACGCACAGCGGGACGAGAATGCAATCGAAGCCCGCCGCGGCGGCGTGCTTTCGCACCGACTCCCATCGCCGGTCGCGCTCTGCGAGCGTAAAGCCTTTCCACGTCGTGTCGGCGGGAGCTTCCATGTGCCCTCCAGCAATCCGCTTGCTTCCCCTCTCCCTTCCTCTCCCCCGCGGCGGGGGAGAAGATAAAGGTGAGGGGGCTTGCGGCAAATTAATTTTGCTTTGTTTGAAGTTTCAGCCGCGGCTTGACTTCGTTTAACAACAATCGTGTCTGCACTTCAATATCCGGCGCGACGAACCGCGCCACGACGCCGGTCATGCCGGCGGCGACGTATCGTTGCAGCTTCTCGGCGCATTCTTCCGGTGTGCCGAAGAACGGACTCAAATGCTTGAGCTGCGCGGGCGGCTGCCGGAAGTAACTCTCCGCGAGATTCCAGCCCTCTTCTTCGGCTTTATCCTTGACCGGATGAAGATGAAACGTCGCGAATAGCATAGAAGGCAAATTTCTCTTTTGTCCGAGCTCGCGCGCGAAGCGCTCGATCTTAGTGCGGCGCGCGGCAAATATCTGCGGTGTTTGGGCGACGGTGAACCAGCCGTCGCCCAGGCGCGCGACGCGCTTCAAAGCGTTTTCGTTGTCGCCGGCGGCGCACCAGATCGGGATGGATTTTGTAACCGGCATCGGCTGGACGCCGATACCATTCAACCGAAGATACTTTCCTTGGAAGGAGACGCTCTCTTCCGCCCAGAGCCGGCGCATCAGCTGAATCGCCTCGTCGAGGCGTCCCGCTCTCTGCTCGAACGGCACGCCGCAAGCCTCGAACTCCTGCTCGGCGAATTTATACTGCGGCGCGGCGCTGACGCCGATAATGATGCGTCCCGATGAGATCACGTCGAGCGTCGCGAGCGAGTGCGCGAGCAAGACCGGATTTCTCAACCCGGCGATCAGCGGCACAGCGCCGATTTTGATTTTTCGCGTCTTGGCCGCGAGTGCGGCCATTACCGTGAGACAATCGGCGTGCGCGCGGTCCATGCGCGCGATGCGCGGGCTGTCGCCGATCCAAAGATGATCGAAGCCCGCCGCCTCGGCGTCTTCGGCGGCGCGCCAGAATTCTTCCAGGCCGGCGGGAGCGCGGTCGTTGCGGACCCAATGGCGCGTGTGCAGCAGCAGGCCGAATTCGACGCCTGCCATCAGTGCGCGACGCGAATGCTCATCACCTGCGGTATGCCGGAGATGATCTGCTCGAACGACTCTCCCGCGTCTTCCGTCATCCAGACGCTGCCGTCGTTCATACCGACGGCAAAACAATCCGGATCGTCGGCATCGCCCGCGACGGCGCGCGGCGCGGCTGTCATATGCTCAGGCAGGCCGCCGGAAAGTCTGCGCCACGAATCGCCGCGGTCGTCGCTGCGGTAAAAGCCGGTGTCGCCGCCTTCCGGCCGGCGCCAGAACGGCGGCGGCACCGCGGCAGCGGCGGTGAAGAATGTTTTCGGCCGTGACGGGTGAAACGCGACCTGCGCCATGTAGCGGCGGTCGAGCCCGTTCGAAGACTGCGCGAAGCTGTCTCCGCCGTTCGTGCTCTTGTAAAAGAATTTGCCCGAGGTAGAGATCACGATCGACGGATCGTCCGGCATAACCGCAACCGAATGCGAATCGAACTCGGTGCCCTCTTTGATATTCTGCCAGCTCGCGCCGCCGTCGCGGCTGCGCACGAGCCAGCCTTCCTCGATGGCGCCGAAAATAATTTTCGGATCGTCCGGCGCCAGCGCGAGTCCTTTGACATGGCTCACATGCGGCGGATTGGGAAAAGTCCAGTCGATCGTCTCGGCGAGGGTTCTTAGCCCCTCGCAATCGCTCCAGCTTTCGCCGCCGTCGCTGCTCTTGAAAACAGATGACGGACCGGTGCCGAGCACGAGCTCGCCGGTCAGCGGATGCTGCGCGAGCGACCAGGCTTCCTTATAAGTGATGCCGTCGTTGATCTCGCGCCAGCTTTCGCCGCGGTCCTCGCTGACCAAGACGCCGCAGCGGCCTGTCGCAGCGTACATCCGCCGCGGCTCGCGCTTATCGATTACGACCGGCGATCTTAACGCCCCCTTGCCCTGCAAGCCCGCCGCCCGCGGCTCATAGCGGCCGTTCCGCACCGCCGCTGTGAACAATCCTTTGTCGGTGCCTATATATAGGATGCGATCTTCGCTCATAATCGCTCCTGCCGCCCGCCGTGCCGGTGGGCGCTGCCGATTTTTATGACTCCCTCATCCTCGAGCTCCCGCAGCTCCTCCGAATCGCAGCCGATCTCGGCGAGAATGCGCGCGGTCTGCTCGCCGACGAGCGGCGCCGGCTTCGCCGGATCGGGCGAAAGCTTCGTGTAGCTCACCGGACCGCCGACAAATTTCCAGCGGCCGGCTTTCGGGTGGCTGACCTCTTCGACCATGCCGAGATGTTGCACCTGCGGGTCGTCCAGGACTTCGGCGATGTTGTAGAGTGGCGCGGCGGGAACGTCGTGCTTTTCCATGAGCGCGAGCCATTCCGCGCGCGGCCGCGAGGCGAACGTCGGCTTCAGCTCCTCTTCCAGCGCGGTGTAATTCTGCTTGCGTGCTTCGCGCGTCTTGAAGCGCTCGTCGGACAACAGCTCGGTGCGGCCGGCGGCTTCGAGAAACGATTTCCAGAATTTTTCCGGCACCGAGCAGTGGATCGCCAGCGGCAACCCATCGCTCGCGACGAAGGCGAACGCGTGCGCGTTTTTCACCCGTGCCGCGCGGTCGGGAACCTGTCCCGTGCGGAGATATCCGGCGGCGGTCTCGCCGATGAACGAGAGCGTCGCCTGCAGCAGCGAGGTCTCGACCTTCGAGCCGTGGCCCGTCTTCTGACGCGCCAGCAGCGCGCCGAGGATACCGTAGCACGCCGACATGCCGGTGGTGTAGTCCGAGAGCGCGATTCCCATTACCGACGGCTTGTCGGGATCGGTGAGCACGCTGAGCAACCCGCTCATCGCTTGCCCGAGCGTGTCGAAGCCCGGCTTCTCGGCGTACGGTCCGCTCTTGCCGAAGGCGGAAATCGAGCAGTAAACCAGCTTTCGGTTCGCGACGCGGAGCGCGTCGTAACCGAGCCCGAGGCGCTCGGCAGCGCCCGGGCGGAAATTCTCGACGAAGACGTCGGCTCCCTTGACTAGATTGATGCAGATCTCTTTGCCCCTGTCGCTCTTGAGATCGAGCGCGAGGCTTTCCTTGTTGCGGTTCAGGTGCGCGAAGTTAGGGCTGTAGAATTCGTCGGCGGCGAAATAGCGGTACGGGTCGCCCTCCGGCGGCGGCTCGATCTTGATCACGCGCGCGCCGAGCTCGGCGAGCAGCGCCGTGGCGTACGGTCCGGTCACGAACGTGGCACATTCAATGACAGTGATGTCGTTGAGCGCGTTGACGGGCATGAAAAAAATTTCCTGTCGTAATGTTCCACGACGTTTGCAGTCTGTCAACCGCCGTTGACAACGCGGCGTGCGGGGTGATAGTCCGGCTCCAGGAGGATACCGCCATGGGCTTCGCGCGCATCCGTCACATCGCCATCTACACCGAAAACTACGACAGGACCGCCCGCTTCTATCGCGATATTTTCGGCATGAAGCAGATCACGACCGGCATGACGGACGAAAAGGGCGAGTACAATCCCAACCGCGGCCACTTGAGCGACGGCGTCATGGGCCTCGCGCTGCTGCAGCGGCACGCGGGCATCCGCTCCGGCCTCGATCACTTCGGCTTCGAGGTCGAGTCGGGGCAGACCGTCATGGAGCGGCTCAAGAAATATCCCGAAGTGCGCGTCACGAGCAGCCTCGAGCATGTGCCGTTCGCCGTCATGCGCATCCAGGACCCCGCCGGCACGCACATGGACGTCTCGCAGCAGGGCGTCGCCAAGGTGCGCGAAGGCTATCTGGAAAAAGGCTGGGAGCAGCCGCGCCACCTGCATCATGTCGCGATCCGCACGGCGAAGCCGGCGTATCTCGCGCAATTCTACCAGGACGTCTTCGAGCTCCGTCCCGTGGAAAGCGGCGACGCCAGCGGACAGGTTTGCGTCAGCGACGGGAAAGTCTCCATCGTGATCATGCCCACGGAAAATAAATCCTACCGCTCGATGACCGAGGGACTCGACCATATCGGCTTCAAAGTCGACGCGCTCCGGAAAGCCGACGACGATCTTAGAAGTCTCGCGAGCCATCATCCGGAGTCGAAGCCGAAGCAGATCGACCTCGGCCGCTTCGGTCCGACGACGCTCGCCGAGATCGACGCCTGCATGCTCGGGCGGCGCTCGCTCGCCGATCCCGACGGCGTGCTGATGGATCTCGTCGAATAATGCGGCCTGTCCGCATTCTCGTCTCCATTCTATTCGCGCTCGCCGCGTTCGTTGCGCTTCCGCCAGCGTCCGGCGCGCAAGACAAAAAGATCACGCTCGGCCTCACGACGCGCACGGGCAGCAACTCGCTGCCGTTCGTCATCGCCGAAGAGAAAGGCTTTTTTAAAGGCGAAGGCCTCAACGCCGTGGTGGTCGTCATGCAGAACCAGGTCGTGGTCACCGGCGTCGCGAGCAAAAACGTCGATTACGGCGGCACGTTCTCAAACTTCGTCGGCGCCGCCATCGCCGGCCTGCCGGTCAAGATCGTCATGTCGGTCATGGACGGCTCCGACCACGTCCTCGTCACCGCGCCGGGAATCAAACGCGTCGAAGACCTCAAAGGAAAAATCGTCGGGATCAGCAGCTTCGGCGGCACGCCGCACAGCGAAGTGATCACGATCTTGAGGAAGCACGGCATGACCGAGAAAGACGTCACCTTCCTCCAGATCGGCGGCAGCTCGGCGCGCTACCAATCGTTGGAGGCCGGAAACATCCAGGCTGCGATGCTCGTGCCGCCGTTCAACAAGATTGGCCGCCAAAAAGGCTTCAACGAGATCGTCTCTTTCAACGACGTGCTGAAAATTCCGCTCGGCGGCCTCGCGACGCACATCGATAAGACGAAAGAATCGCCCGGCGAGATCGTCAAGATGATTCGCGCGCTCATCAAGAGCGTCGATTACATTCACAACCGCAAGGCCGACATTCTTGCCCTGATGGAAAAAAGCTGGGGCGTGAAAGATACCGAGGTGCGCGAGGCGATGTACCGCGATCTCGTCGGACTCTACAGCCGGAACGGCGTCGCGCCCGACGATGTAATGAAGAATGTCATCCAGTTAGTCCAGGAAGGCCGGAAGACCAAGACCGCCGCGACGATCTCGGACGTCGCGGATTGGTCGTACGCGAAGAAAGCGAGCGAGGAGCTCAAGCGCTAGAACTCAGCCGCCCAGGCTTTTAAAGAATCCTTCCCGCTCCAACTCATCCATCAACGACGAATCGACGAATTCCTCCGGCTTGCGGCCGCGGAGCTCGGGGCTCGTCTCGGCGTAAAAATCGACCGTATCCTTGATTCCCTGCATGTCGACGCGCGGCGGGAAGGAAAAGCGCGGCGCGAAATAATTATAGGTCTCTGTCAGGATCTCGCGGTCTTCGAGACGCATACGCCGCGCGAAGATATTGATGATACGCTCGCGGTCGGTTTTTACGACCTTGACCGCCTCGGCATATGCCTTGAGAAATCGCTTGACGATATCGCGATTCTCCTTGAGATAGCCGCGCCGGACATAAAGCGTCGACTGCGAAAATCTCGCATGCATGTCGCCCATATCCGCCAGCACGCGAAAGCCGGCCTTCACCGCCATGTTCAGATGCGGCGGCGAGAGAATCGTCGCGTCGAGGCTGCCGACGGTGAGTCCTAGCAGGCGCGTCGGCGCGTCGCCGCCGATCGTGACGTTCACCTCCTGCTGCTTGATGCCCCACTCCTTGAGCGCGAGCTGCATCGCGATATCGTTCGAGCCGCCGAAATTCAGGATGCCGAGCCGCTTGCCGCGGAGGTCCTTCGGCGAGCGGATCTCCGGCTTCACGACGACGGCGTAAGGAAATTTGTTGTACGATGCGGCGAGAATGGTCACATCCGACCCGCGCGCATAGGCCTGCAGCGGCGCTGTGCCCGAGCCGGTCGCGAACTGCGTGCTGCCGCCGAGCAGCGCCGCGACCGAGCGCGCGCCGCCGGTGATCATGACGAGATCGACATTGAGTCCGTATTTATCGAAGAGCTTGAGATCTTTCGCCACCCACGACGCGCTCTGAAAACCGGAGACGCCGCCGAAATCGGCGACGAGTCTCTCGGCGGCGTGCGAGAGCGGCGGAATCAGGATAAGGAACAGGATCAGGCCTAAGCGAAACTGTGCGGTCATAAATAATATTCTTTCTTGTACGGGTGGTTCGCGACCGCGCCTACTTGGGGGAAATTAAATCCTGCGCGTCGCTCCTTATGTCTTCCAGCCTTTCACCGAAATATCGATCCCGTTCCCTTCCGGATCGTGGATGCGGTATTCCGCGTACGGGATGCGGTCCGGCCGCTTCGCGCCGCGCCGGACGCCGGCGCCTTCGGCGCGGTCGCGGATCTCTTCGATGTCCTGGATGTGAAAGCCGAAGTGGTTGTAGCCGTTCTTTTCCTCGCCGACGCGCTGATAGAGCAGCGCGACGTTGAAGTAGCCGTCGGAGACGAAAATCGAGGAACGGTCCGAATAGGCGACTTCCTTCATTCCCAAGGCGTCCTGATAAAAATCCGACAGCCGCTTGGGATCGGCAGTATAGAGCGCGATGTGTTTTATCGGGAAAGGACTCTTCTCCGTCGTCGCGCCGAACCCTTCGTGGTTGAGATCGATGAGATTGCCGTCCGGGTCGGCTATACGTTTCTCGCTATACGGCGCGGCGCCTTTTTCGTGGCGCGGCGCTTTCGCCGCGACGCCGTCGACGTCCTCGACGCGGAAGCCGCTGGCATCGAAACCGTTTTTCCGCTCGCCGCTGTCTTTGAGCAGCCCGAGCGTGAAAACGCCGTCGGAGAGCCGGATCAGGCTGTCGTCTTCCGAGACGGTTTTCACTTCGAAGACGCGCCGATAAAAATCGGCCAGACGGCGCGGCTCCTTCGCCTTGATCGTCAAACAGCGGAGCTGGGACATAGTCAACCCCCCCTTTCCTAACGCGAACTTTATTTGAACGGCGGGCCCGCTGCAATAGCGCCTTGACAGCGGCGGCGAAGCATACGATATGTCTCGTGAGTAGCGCCGCATTCGGAGGTGATCCCATGAGCGACAAGCCAAGAATCGCCACCGGCCTGGGCAAGGCCGAGCTCCATCGCATCCTGGTCCGTGGGCATGACCTCACCGAAGAGCTTGTCGGCAAGATCACTTTCAGCGATATGGCCTATCTCATGCTCGCCGGCAAAATGCCGACGGATGGGCAGCGCCGCATGGTCGACGCGCTGCTGACGATCCTGGTCGAGCACGGCATGGTCTCGAGCGTCATCTCGGCGCGGCTCACTTATCACACCGCGCCGGAATCGATCCAGGCGGCGGTCGCGGCTTCGATTCTCGGCGCCGGCAGCGTCCATCTGGGATCTTCCGAATGGTGCGCGCGCATGCTGCAGCAGGCGCTGCCGCCAGGCATCCATAATGCCGACCTCAACGCCGTCGCCGCGGCGGTCGCGAAGGACTACGACGAGCGCAAACAGCGCATCCCCGGCATCGGTCACCGCACGCACGCCGAAGGCGACCCGCGCGCCGCGCGCCTGTTTCAAATCGCGCGCGAGACGGAAGTCTACGGCCGTTACTGCGAGCTTTTACAGAAGGTCACCCAGGCCGCCGAAGCGCGGCGCGGCCGCAGCCTACCGGTGAACGTCACCGGCGCGATCGCCGCCGTCGCATCCGATCTGGGTCTACCGTGGCAATTGTCTAAGACGTTCGCGCTCGTCGGCCGCACGCTCGGCGCGATGGCGCACATCGGCGAGGAGATCCGCAATCCGATGGCCGGCCAGATCGACGCCGCGATCAAGTCTGCGCTTGTTTACGAGCTCGACGAAAAGGAGAAAAAATGATCGCCCGCGTTCTCGCTGCGCTCGCGGCTGCTGTCTTGTTGCAAATGGCGCCGACCCGCGCCGACGCGCAGCCGCTGAAGAAGCTCAACCTCTCGTACACTGCGACCAGTCCCTATCAGGCGGTCGTCATCATCGCGCAGCAGGCAGGACTCTTCAAGAAATACGGCCTCGACGTCACGCTGATTTTCATGGCTGGAGGGTCGCTCGGCATTTCGGCGATGATGAGCGGCGAAGTGCCGATCACGCAGGCGGACGGCTCGGCGTCCGTGGGCGCTAGCGCCGCCGGGGTCGATGTCGTCATCTTCGGCAGCTTCTTGAACACGTTTCCGTACAGCCTCGTCTCGCTGCCCGAGATAAAGACCGTCGAGCAACTGAAAGGAACAAAGATTGCGATCAGCCGTTTCGGCAGCGCGACCGACCTGAGCGTCAAGATGGCCCTCGCCAAAGTCGGACTGAACCCGGACAACGTAACGCTGCTGCAAGTCGGCGCGCAGACCGCGCGCGCGGCGGCGCTGCAATCCAAAAACGTCCAGGCGACGATCATCACGCCGCCGTTCACGCTGACCGCGCGGAAGCTCGGCTACAACACCCTGATCGACATGGCTCAGCTCAATATTCCATACCAGCTGACCGCGCTCGTGGGCTCGCGCGCCTATCTCAAAACGCACCGCGACATCATTTTGTCCTTGATGCGCGCGTCGTCCGAAGCGATCCATTTCTACAAGACGCAAAAAGAAGCGAGCGTCAAAATCTTGAGCAAATATCTCCAGACGACCGATCGCGAGGCGCTCGAGGAGACCTACCGCGAGGTGAGCCTCAAAGCGGTTCCCGACAAACCCTATCCAACGCTCGCGGGCGTGCAGACGATCTTGGACGAGCTCTCGGCGAAAAATCCGAAGCTTAAGTCCGCGAAACCCGAAGATTATGTCGACATGAGCTTCGTCAAAGAGCTCGACGACGAGAAATTTTTCGACCGCTTGTACAAGCGCTGACTTTTTTTCCAGCCGGTGCACGACTTCGTACGACTCTTCGCCTTTTGCGCTGCGGCCGCGGCTATCGTCGCCGGCTGGGTGTCGCCTGCCGTCGCGTTGGCACTCGGCCTTTTCTTCGGCCTGGGTCCGGGAAATCCGGCCCCGCGCGTCACCGCCAAATCGCGTTTACTGCTGCAGATATCGGTAGTCGGGCTGGGATTCGGGCTGAATATCGCCATGATCTTGAAAGCCGGCATGGTCGGCCTGCACGTTACCGCTATAAGCATTGCTGTCATTATGATCGCGGGCTGGTATCTCGGACGCCTGCTGCGCATCGACGGCAGCACTACGCTGCTGGTCTCGGCAGGGACATCGATCTGCGGCGGCAGCGCGATCGCCGCCGTCGGGAGCGCCATCGAGGCCGACGCCCGCGCGATGTCGATCGCGCTGGCGATTGTGTTTTCTCTTAACGCCGTCGGGCTGTTCATTTTCCCTTTGCTCGGACATTTCATGGGCCTCAGCCAGAGCGCTTTCGGCCTGTGGGCCGCCGTCGCTATTCATGACACGAGCTCGGTGGTCGGAGCCGCCGCGAAATACGGCGACGAGGCGCTGGCCGTCGCGACGACGGTGAAACTCGTCCGTACGTTATGGATACTCCCGCTGGCGCTCGCTTTAGGGCTGATTAAGCGCCGCAGAGCCGCGCTGGTCGGCTTCCCGTGGTTCATCGTCTTCTTCGTGCTTGCAGCCGGCGTGCGCTCGCTTTGGCCGGAGCATGAAACGGCGTATCTGTTCATCAAGCGTGCGGCGGTAACCGGATTGACGCTTTCACTTTTTCTTATCGGCGCCGGATTGTCACGACAATCGTTGAAAGTTGCCGGCGCGCAGCCGTTCATCCTTGGCGTTGCGCTCTGGATCGGCGCCGCATTCCTCGGCTTGCTCGCTGTTTGGATGTTCGAGTCCCATTTAGGGGCGATTGCCGGTTGAAGCTGTCGGCTAACCCATATAGCATCGCGATGACATTACGGAGGACAACATGACTATCAAACAATCGATCTGGATCTTCACCGTAGGCGCGCTGCTGATGCTCTCAGGGATTCGCGTTCCGCGCGTCGCTGCGCAGGACGCGAAGTCTCTATCGCAGGCGTACCAGGAAATTTTCGAGCGCAGCGCTAAGGAGAAAAAAGGTCTCAATATTTATGTGCGCGGACAAAGCATCGGCGCCGTCTTCGCCAAAATGATCGGCAACGACGCGATCGAAGTGCGCAATCAGACCTACGGCCGCATCGTGATCCGTCTGGACAGCATCGATGCGGTAGCGATTAACTGACTGATGTACTGTCGGTGAGTCTTTAAATGCAGATTCTCGCCCTACTTCTCGTCGCAGTTTTAACGGGAGCCGCAGCCGCGGCGGATTCGCCGAAGCCGCGCGACGACGTCGCGAAGATGATCATGATCATGGACGGCCCGCGGGGCAAAGACTGCACGGAGCGGAAGATCGTCAAGACCGACGTCGTCGAAGCCGCGCAGGACAAAACGCCGGCCGTCGAGCGCTGGACGCTCGACCGTTGCGGCAAAAGCGTCAATTACCTGGTCAAATACTCCAAGGGCGGAAAAACTTTCGACGTGCAGCTGGAAAAATAAACGTACTAGAGTGGTTTCCGCTTACCTTCGGCCTTCTTATCGAAAGTCGGTCCTCATTTCCCTCATTCTGATCGGCGCCGCGTTGCGCCTGTGGCAGTACGCGGCGAACGCCTCGCTGTGGCTCGACGAGATCGCGGTCGCCCAAAATATTCTGGAGCGGCCTCTCGGCGAGCTGCTCACGGCTCCGCTCGCGTATGCGCAGGTTGCGCCGAAAGGCTTTTTGCTGGCCGAGAAAGCTGCCGTCGCGCTTTTCGGCCCGAGCGAATACGCGCTGCGGCTGTTTCCCCTGCTTTGTTCTCTGGGGGCGCTGTTGGCGTTCAGGCGCGTCGCCGAACGCGCGCTCACGGGGTTCGCAGCGACTGTCGCCGTCGCGTTATTCGCCGCGGCCATACCGTTAATATTTTATGCCGCGCAAACGAAGCAGTACTCGACCGACGTGCTCATCGCCGTGCTCCTGCTCTGGCTTGCGCTCGACCTCGACGCCGGCGCCGTTTTGTCCGCGCCGCGAGCCGTAGGCGCTGCCCTGGCCGGCGCGGTGGCGCCGTGGTTCTCGCATTCCGCTGTTTTTGTGCTCGCCGGTATGGGTATATCTCTCGCGGCGCAGAGCCGCCGGCTCGATGTCCGCTCGCTGCGGCGTCTCTATATCGTCGTGGCCGTCTGGACCGTCTCGGCTCTGTGCGCCGTCGGTATCGAGTTATCGACGGCGTCGCCGCAAACGCGCGAATACATGCAGTGGTTCTGGGCGCCCGCCATGCTGCCGTCCGATGCGCTGCACATGCTCTGGCCTTTGCTCCGATTGAGGGACTTGCTCGGCCAGAGAGGTCTCGGCGCCCTCGGATACCCCGCCTCGATCTTATATATGTCGCTCGCCGTCTTCGGTCTCGCGCTGCTTTCTTGCCGCAGGCTCCGCGTCGCGCTGTTCCTCATATTACCCACGGCTCTAACCGTCGCCGCTTCGGCCGTGCGCCAATATCCCTTCGCCGATCGTTTGATACTTTTTCTCGTGCCGGGTTTTTTACTCGCGATCGCCGAAGCTATCGAATGGACCCGCGCGCGCGCGGCAAAATTCTCTCCTGTCGCTGCCGTCGCGATGCTGGTCGCACTTGCGGGTCCCGCGCTCTACGCGCTCGCGACGAAGCCGCCGGTCTACCGACTCCAGGATATGAAGCCTGTGCTCGCTTACCTGCAGGAGCGGCGCCGTCCCAGCGACGCGGTGTACGTGCATTATCGTGGCGCCCCGTCGATTCTTTTTTACGGCGCGCGCTATGGCCTGCGCCCGAGCGACTACACGATCGGCGGCTGCTATCTCGGCGATACGCGGCGCTACCTCGAAGACATCGACAAGTTTCGAGGCTCGCCGCGTCTGTGGATCATTGCCGCGGACGTCGCGCCGATTCGTTCCCAGCCCCAAGAAATGGTCCGTTACTTGGACGCGATCGGCGTACGCAGCGATTTCTTTCTCGTGCCAACTCGCACCCCGAGCGGCTATGCCATCACTCCCGCCGCCGTCTATCTATACGATCTGAGCGACCCCCAGCGCCTTGCGAAAGCCGACGCAAGCTCGTTCCCTGTTATAGGCAAAGATCACGGGCCTTCATGGACCCGCTGCCACGAGGGACCGATCACCGTCGATCCTGCGCGCCGCTAGCCATGTTGTGATGGCGCTGCAGGAACGCAGTCGCCGCCTTGACTTCCCGCCTCCCCTTTCATATCTCTGCTTGAAAGCACTCACGAGAGGAAAACAGAATGGCGGCGCGTGAGCAATACATCATCGGCATCGACACCGGCGGGACGTTCACCGACGCCGTCGTCATGAGCGAAGCCGGCCAGGTCTGGACCGCAAAGGCGTCGACGACGCCGGACGACTTCTCGCGCGGCGTCATGGACGCGCTCACCGAAGCGGCGAAGACCGTCGGCGTCGACCGTAAAGAGCTGTTGAATCGCACGACGCTCTTCAAGCATGGCAGCACCGTCGCGACAAATGCGCTCATCACACACAGCGGCGTCAAAGTCGGCTTCATCACCACCATGGGATTCGAGGACACGACCGAGATCATGCGCGCGATCGGGCGGGTCGACGGCCTCTCGGAAGACGACATTCGCCACGTCACCTGGGTGACGAAGCCCGATCCGATCGTCCCGCGCGAGCTCATCATCGGCGTGCGCGAGCGCGTCGACTATCGCGGCGAAGTCGTCGTGCCGCTGAACCGCGAGGACGTCATGGATGCGATTCGCCGGCTGATCCAGGACGAGAGAGTCGAGGCGATCGCCGTAAGCCTGCTCCACGCCTGGGCGAATCCGAAGCACGAGGAAGAGATTCGCAGCCTCGCCGTGGAAGCCGATCCATCGCGCAAGGTGTACTGGTCGTTCGGCAGCGCGCTGTCTCAAGTCGCCGGCGAGTACGCGCGCGCCAACACGGCGATCATCAACAGCTACTTAGGCCCGACCGTCGAGCGCTATCTCAAGGGCCTCGACGAGAAACTCCGCGCCGGGGGATTGAAAGAGCCGCTGCTCGTGATGCAGGGCAACGGCGGTGTCGCGCACCGCGAGCAGGTCTCCGCGATCGCGAATCTCCAATCCGGACCGGCCGGCGGCATGATCGCTTCCGCGCATGTCGCGGCGCTGCTCAAGCATAAGAACGTCATCACGACCGACATGGGCGGCACAAGCTTCGATGTCGGTCTCATTACCGAGGGCTACTGGCGCTACGCGCCGGAGCCGATCGTCGAGCGCTTTCGCGTTCTCCAGCCGATCATCGATATCGAGTCGATCGGCGCGGGCGGCGGCACGATCGCGCGCGTCGAGCCGGAGACCGGCCGTCTGCTCGTCGGCCCGAAAAGCGCCGGCGCAAGCCCCGGCCCGGTCTGCTACGATGCGGGCGGCGAGGAAGTCACCGTCACCGACGCGGATCTCGTCCTCGGCGTGATCGATCCGAATTATTTCCTCGGCGGCAAAAAGCTCCTGAACAAAGAGAACGCCATCAAAGCCGTCGAGGAAAAAATCGCGCGCCCGCTGAAGCTGAAGGCGCACGAGGCCGCCGCCGGCGTGGTCGAGATCGTCAACAGCAAAATGGCCGATCTCATCCGCCGCCAGGTCGTGCGCACCGGCTACCTTCCCGAAGAATTCGTCATCTACGCATTCGGCGGCGCCGGAGCGGTGCACGCCGCCGGCTTCGCCGCCGATTTGGGCGTCAAGGAGATTTATATTTTCGCGACTTCGCCCGTCTTCTCCGCCTTCGGCGCGGCGGCGGCCGACGTCATCCGCACGCGCGTGATGACGTGCCAGTATATCCTTCCGGCCGACCCGCGCGCCGTCAACGAGCGGCTCGCGGCGATCGAGTCGGAGATGAAAGAGATCATGAAGGGCGAGGGTTTTGCCGCCGGCGAAACGGAGTTCCGCCGCTTCTTTACAATTCGTTACCGGCGCCAGACCGCCGGCGTCGAGCTGCCGATCGTCTGGGACCGCTTCAATAGCGAGCGCATGCAAGAGATCGTGAAGCTATTCGAGAAAAAATACGAGGAGCTTTACGGTACCGGCGCCGGCTACACGAAGGCGGGCATCGAGATCAGCGCGATCCGCGTCGACGCGGTGGGACGCGTCGCCAAGCCGCGCCTGAAGATCCAGCGTGGGAAGTCCGCGAATGCCGGCGCGGCCAAAAAAGGCCGCCGGAAAATTTTCTTCACGCGCCCTGAGCGGCGGTTTATCGACACCGACGTTTACGACTACATGCGCCTGTCTCCCGGCGCGCGCATCAAGGGACCGGCGGTCGTCGAGCTTCCATTCACGACCGTGCTCGTGCCGCCCGGGTTTCAAGTGAGCGTCGATTCGTATCAAAACTTGGTCATGAAGGTCGGCTGAAGGAAGCGATGAGACGCGTTCGCATTTTTTCGCTGATCGTCATTTTCGCTGGAGCCATATTGTTGTGCGCCGCGCGCACGGACGCCGAACCGGTACGCATCGCCGTCGGGACGGCGAGCGTCGCATCGCTGCCGACTTGGGTCGCTCAGGACGGCGGCTATTTCACGCGCGAGGGCATCCAGTCCGAATTGATCTACATCCGCGGTGGCCCGCAGACGCTCTCGGCACTCGTCGGCGGCGACGTGCCTTTCGCGCAGGTGTACAGCCAGCCTGTCCTGGCCGCGCGTATCACGGGCGCCGATACCGTGATCGTCGCCGGCCTCATCAATACGCCGCTGTTTTCCATCGTCACCGTGAAAGATATCGGCAAGCCGGAAGAATTGCGCGGCAAGAAAATCGGCATCAGCACCTTCGGCTCCGCCACCGACCTCGCGGCGCGCCTCGCGCTCAAGAAATGGGGCCTCAAGCCGGAGACCGAAGTAACGATCCTGCAGATGCGGGGCGTGCCAGAGATTCTGCCGGCGATGGTCTCGGGCGCGATTCACGGCGGCGTGCTGTCGCCGCCGACCAACATGATGGCGGTGAAGGCCGGTTTCAGGGAGCTCGCTTATCTACCGCAAGCCGGCATCTCGTTCCAGCACACGACGCTCACCACGACGCGAAGATATCTGGAAAAAAATCGCCCGACCGCTCTCAAGGTTCTGAACGCCTACAAGGGGGCGATCGAGAGGATTAAAAGCGACAAGGCGTTCGCGTCGAAGACGCTGGCCAAGTATATGCTGACGAACGACGCCGAAGTGCTCGACTACAGCTACACCGTCTCCGCGCCGCTCTTTAAGCCGCTTCCCTATCCGACGCTCGACGGCATCCGCGCGACGCTCGATTTCATCGCCGAGCGCGAGCCGAAGGCGCGCCAGGCGGAGCCGAAAGACTTCGTCGATGTCTCGCTCCTCGAGGAGATCGAGAAGGCGGGACGTAAAAAATAGTCCGAGGATTTTCATGAAAGCGATCGATCCCATTCGCTTCGAGATGTTCTTCCACCGCCTGTGGGCGATCGGCGAGGAAGGCCGCATGACGCTCCAGCGCGTCACCGCCTCGCCCATCGTCTCGCAAGGCGGCGAGTGCATGAGCTCGTTCTACGACGAGAAGGGCGACATGGTGCTCGCCTGCTCCGGCCACCTGCGCTTCGCCGCGGCGACGTCGGACGCGATCAAATATTTGATCGACGGCTTCGGCGCCACGCCGGGCTTTCACGACGGCGACCAGATCTTCTTCAACGACCCGTACGTCGCCGGCTCGCACACGTACGACATGATGGTGATCAAGCCGATCTTCCACAGAAAGAAGCTGATCGCATGGACCGCGACCAGCACGCACACCGCCGATACCGGCGGGCTGTTGCGCGGCGCCGCGGAAGAGATTTATCACGAAGGAATCTGCATACCCTGTTTGAAGATCGTCGAGCGCGGTGAGTTTCGCGAAGACGTCTTTCGCACCCTCACCGGCCAGTGCCGCGATCCGCAGTACGTCGGCCTCGATTTGAAGGCGATGATCGCCGGCAACAACGTCTGCGCGCGACGCTATCTCGGATTGGTGGAAAAGTTCGGCGCGGATTTCGTGGCCGCCGCGGGTCAGAAGATGATCCGCGACTCCGAAGCCAAGGCGCGCGCGAAGCTGCGCTCGATGCCCGACGGCGTCTGGGTGACGCGCCAATACGTCACCACGCTCGACCGCAAGTCGCGCAAGTCGGTCGCGCAGCAGCTTTTCCTCACGATGACGAAGAAAGGCGACGAGCTGCATCTCGATTTTACCGGCACGAGTCCGCAGACCGACACCGACCACAATTCGACGCTGCCGAGCACCGTCGCGCATATCGCGCTCGCGCTCACCAACACGCTTTTCTGGGACGTGCCGTGGAGCGACGGCAAAATGCGGCCGGTAACGATTACCGTGCCGGAGGGCACGATCCTCAACTGCAAGTATCCCGCCGCGTGCGGCGCCGGACCGCGCATCGGCAACGTGCTCGTCTCGACGACCTGCGAGGCCGCGGCGAAAATGATTTTCGCATCAGGCCGCAGCGAGGACGTCAATGCATCGACCACAGGTAATTTGGAGTTCGTCGGCGGCCCCGGCTACTTTTACGGCGGCCGCACGCGCGAAGGCATCCGCGTCGCGCAGGGACTCTACGACATCCACGGTGCGGGCATGGGCGCCGCGCCCTATCGCGACGGCGTCAACACCGGCGGCCACATGAATATTCCGTCGGCCGGCATCAGCGACGTCGAGCGCATCGAGATGCAGTATCCGTTTTTATACTTCACGCGTGGGCATAACCGCGACGGCAGCGGTTTCGGAAAATACCGTGGCGGATTGGGCAGTTATCGTATTTATCTTATCTATGGCTCGAAGGACTGCTCGGTCGACTACAAGCCCTACGGCGGCATCGCGCAGGGCGGCTTCGGCCTCTTCGGCGGCTATCCGACCGGCATCGGCGCGATGCGCGTCATGACCGAAGCGGGCGTCGACATGGTCGATAAAGTAAAGCAGGGAAAATATCCCGACGCGTCATCGATGCGCGCCGGCGATTGGGGCAAGCCGTTTCATCCGCAGGGCGTGCCGGAGCGTATCGCCCTGCCGGAAGGAAGTTTACTTGTCGACTATGTCGCCGGCGGCGGCGGTTTCGGCGATCCGCTGGATCGCGCGCCCGAGGCGGTGCTGAAAGATTTCGGCCGCGGCTGGGTCAGCCGAGAGACGGCGGAAGGAATTTACGGCGTCGTCATTGCCGCCGATGGCAAAAAACTGGACAGCGACGCGACGGCGCGCAAGCGCGAGCACATCCGCCGCGCGCGCCGCGACGAGGCGAGAGCCGAGGCTGGAAAAACCAGCGCCTTCAACGGCGACGGGAAAAAAGACTTAAAGACGCTGCTCAAATTCCACGCGGCGCTGGAAACCGCCGGCGACAGGAAGAACGCCGTCGTGCGCTGCTCGCGCTGCGGCCATGCCTTCTGCTCGGTCAAGGAAAATTACAAGCTCTACGCGCTGCATCGCGTCGTGCACCTGAAAGACTTCATGCCGAACGCGCTGCCGACGGGCGAGCCGTACATCGGCGAGTATCATTATTATTTCTGCCCCGGCTGCGCGACACAGCTTCAGGTCGACCTCTTCTGCCCGCCGCTCGGCGGCGAGCCGATTCTCTGGGACATACGGATCGCGTCATGAGTCTTCGAGGCAAAGCCGCCGTAGTCGGCATCGGCGAAACGCCGGTCGATCGGCTAGGCAGAAAGCCGGGCGAGCCGAAGAAATCGACCGCCGAGTATCTCGCTTGGGCCGCGCGCCTCGCGATGGAAGACGCCGGGCTCAGCAAGCGCGATTTCGACGGCCAGGGGCTCGCCGCGATCTACACGACCAATCACTCCCAGCCGTTCTGGCCCGAAGAGGCGGCGAATATCCTCGGGCTCGCCCCCGCCGTCTCGCTCGCTGGTGGCAACGGCGGCGCGAGCGCGGTGTCGCTGCTCGGCCACGCGGCGGCGATGATCGACGCCAGCGTCGTCGATCTCGTGCTCGTCCTCGCCGCGGCGGCGCCTTTCAGCGAGCACGGCCGCACGCGCGCCGAACCCGGCGACACGCGCGACTTCGAGATGCCCTACGGCGTCATGGGGCCGAACTGCAAGATCTCATTCGTGATGAGCCGCTATATGTACGAGTCCGGTATGACCGTCGACCATTTCGGCAAGATCGCCGTCACCGGCCGTTATCACGCGACGCTCAATCCAGAGGCATATTTGAGGAAACCGCTGACGCTGGAAGAATATCGCAGCGCGCGCCTCATCTCCGACCCAATCCGGCTCTATGACTGCGTGCTGCCCGCCAACGGCGGGAAGGCGTACATCATGGCCTCGCCCGCTCGCGCCCGCACACTCAAGAAGCCGCCGGTTTATCTGCTCGGCTGGGGCGAGCGCAACAACGCGAGCGCCGGCCCGCGCGCGCACGCGAACCCACTGATCACCGGTATCCGCGAGTCCGGTCAGGCGGCCTTCGCGATGGCCGGCGTGACGCACAAGGACGTCGACCTGCTCGCGCTCTACGACGACTACATTCCCATCGTCATGCTGCAGATCGAAGACCTCGGCTTCTGTAAGAAAAACGATCGGGAGTTTTTCGAGCGCACGGACTTCACGTTCAAAGGCGACCTGCCGATCCAGACCGGCGGCGGCATGATCAACTGCGGTCAGCCTTCCACGGCCGGCGGCATGCTGCACGTGCTCGAGACGGTGCGGCAGCTCCGTGGCGAAGGCGGCGCGCGCCAAGTGGAAGGCGCGAAGATCGGTCTCGCGACCGGCCTCGGCGCCGTCAACTACGGAAAAAATTTCGGCTGCACTGCGGCCGCGATTTTGGCGAAAGAGCTATAAATCATGGCAGAAGCCGTCAAAGAAATTCCCAAGCCGCTGCCCGAAATCACGTCGGTGACCAAGCCTTTCTGGGACGCGGCGGCCGAAGGTAAGCTGCGCATGCAGAAATGCGCCGCGTGCGGCGCTTGGGTCTGGTGTCCGCGTCCACAATGCGGCGAGTGCGGCAGCGAGAAGCTCGTATGGACGGAGCTCAGCGGCCGCGGCGAAGTCTTCGCGTTCACCGTCATCCGCGAGGTCGTCGGGCGCGCGCTCCGCGGCTTCGAGAAGGATATCCCTTACGTGACCGCCTGGATCGATCTCGAAGAGGGCCCGCGGATCTGCAGCAACATCGTCGGCTGCCCCATCGAGCAGGTAAAGATCGGCTTGCCCCTCCAAGTGCTGTTCGAGGACGCCGGCCGGGGAATCTTCCTGCCCAAATTTAAGCCGCGCTAATATTTTCTGCTCCGCGTTGTAATCCCGTCAAAGCCGGGTATATTCTAATTGCCGCATTCTTCTTCCCGGAGGATTCTATGAGGCTTTTTTTTGCCGCAGCCGCAGCCACATTGGTTTTCTCGTGGAGCATCGCGTCCGCGCAAGCGCCGAGCAACGTCATCAAGAACGGCTCTACCGTGGCCCTTGAATACACGCTTACGAGCGAGGATGGGCAGTTCACGGAGTCCAACAAGGGCAAGGAGCCTCTGCGTTACGTCGACGGCCGCGACCAGATCATTCCCGGGCTGGAAAGAGCGCTCGAAGGCCTCCCTGCCGGAGCGGAGAAGAAAGTAACCGTGAAGCCGGAAGACGGCTACGGTCAGGTCGATCCGAAGAATTTTCAGGAAGTGCCGAAGGAAGCGGTGCCGCCCGACTCTCTCCACGTCGGCACGACGCTCGTCGCGCAAAACGCCCAGGGACAGCAGTTTCCCGTGCGCATCCACGAGATCAAGGAAAAAACCGTCGTCATGGACATGAACCATCCGCTTGCAGGCAAAACGCTCGTTTTCGACGTGAAAATCCTCGACGTAAAGCAGCCGGAAGACCAGACGGCTTCCCCGCCAACCAATTCCCCGCGACAGTAATGACGCTCGAGGAATTCGCCGATCGTTTAAGAAAAACCCGCGAGATAGTTTTTTTCACCGGCGCCGGCATCAGCACGGAGTCCGGCGTGCCGGACTTCCGCAGCCCCGGCGGTATCTGGACCAAATACCAACCGGTCTATTACGACGAATTCGTCTCGAGCGAGGCGGCTCGCGCGCGCTATTGGAAAATGAAGAACGAGACGCACGAGCTCTATAAGGACGTGCGGCCCAACGTCGGCCATTACGCGATCGCGGCGTTCGAGAAACGCGAGCGGCTACTCGGCCTCATTACGCAGAACGTCGACGGACTGCACGGCCTCGCCGGCGTGTCGCCGGGAAAGATGGTCGAGCTGCACGGCACGGACCGCAAGGTCACCTGCCTCGATTGCGGCAAAGAATTCGAGCCGGAGCCGATCTACGCCCGGCTGAAGGACGGCGCGATCCCGGGTCCATGCGCGTGCGGAGGACTGCTCAAGCCGGCGACGATCTCGTTCGGGCAAGCGATGCCGCAGGACGCGATGCGCCGCGCGGCGCAATGGAGCGAGACAGCGGAGATTTTCGTCGTCGTCGGCTCTTCACTCGCGGTGCAGCCCGCGGCGTCGTTTCCCGTCGTCGCGAAGCGCAGCGGCGCGCTGCTCGCGATTGTCAACCGCGAGGCCACGCCTCTCGACGATTTAGCCGATTACAACTACCGCGGCGCAATCGGCGAATTCTTCACGACGCTGAATCCGCTGCTCGCCGACGGATAAAGCGCTCGTCACGGACGCGGATAGACGTCGGCACCGTCCGGCGCTTTGTTTTCGACACCGTGCCATTATTGGCAAATGAATAATTTCCCGCATTGTCCACGCGGCCGCCGCGCATGCTCGGCTTGTTGCCGGTGATCCTGCTGTTGGTCAAGCGTAGACGTGCCGCCGTCATTTTCGACCCCACCGCCATCTCTCGCGGAATTTCCAGAAATAGCTCTACCCGGATTGATGTAGAGGCCGGCGCGGTAGTTGTAAATACCGCCGCCGGAACCCTGCGCTTTGTTTCTCAAGCCTAAAGCCTCGACTTCTCTTCCAGCATTATAATAAACTTGTCGCGTGCCTCGGCGATTTTACTACGGGTACATCATCCTCTTTCTCTGCTTCGTCAATACGATGTTCGCGCGCGGCGCTGTCGCGTCGTTCAGCGTCTTCTATGTCGCGCTCCTAGAAGACTTTCACTGGTCGCATGCCGTCGGTGCGAGCGTCGTTTCGTTGAACTCGCTCGTCTATGCTTCCGTGTCGCCAGGGGTCGGATACCTCTTCGACCGACTCGGACCGCGGGCGCTGATGCCGCTCGCCGGACTATTGATGGGGCTCGGCTTCGTTTTATCCGGCTTCGGTCATTCGCTATGGGAGCTGTATCTCTTCTACGGGATTCTCGCAGCCGTCGGTCAGGGCGGCCTGGGCTTCGTCACGCAAAGCGCGCTGCTGTCCGCGTGGTTCGTGCGCCGCCGCGCGACCGCGATCGGTCTCGCGAGCGCGGGACAGGGCTTCGGCATCATCGCGCTCGTGCCGCTCGCGCAATTTTGGATCGCGCGCGCCGGCTGGCGCACGGCGTTCATGCTCGTCGGCGCTTTCATCCTCCTCGCGGTGATTCCGCTGAACGCGATCTTTCAGCGGCGCACGCCGGCGCTCGTCGGGCAACTCCCCGACGGCGCGGGCGCTGCCGTCGACGATCCGAACTACCGCGGCGGCGCCGTTGCGGGGCCCGAGTGGACGCTCGGCGCGGCACTTCGCTCCGCGCCTTTCTGGACAATCGCCTGCGGACATCTCGCGCTCGGCACGGCCCTGTTCATCATCTATACCCATTTCGTCGCGCATCTCGTCGAGCAGGGTTTTGAGAAGTTGACAGCCGCGTTCCTGTTCGGAATCGTCGGATTCATGCGAGTCGTCGGGACGTTCGTCTGGGGCTATGCCTCGGACGTCCTCGGAAGAGCGCCGGCTTACGGTCTCTCGATTCTCGTCGCGGCGGCGGGCATTCTCGCGATCGCGGCGATCGGCGCGGGAATGCCTCCCTGGCTGGCATACGCCGCCGCGGTCGTCTACGGCCTCGGCCACAGCGCCGGCAATCCGACCTATGGCGCGGTGATCGGCGATATTTTCGCCGGCAAGAACATCGGCACGATCTTCGGTTTTCTGGAAATCACTTTCGGCATCGGCATGGCGATTGGCTCGTGGGCGGGCGGCGCGATCTTCGACGTGAGCGGCTCGTATCGCGCGGCGTTCATGCTGAGCCTCGCGTGCTTCGTTCTATCCTTCGTTGCGATTCAGGCGACCGCGGGCTGGCGGCGTAAGAATGCGCCGGCGATCGGATCTTGATTAGGGGTATACGTCGGCGCCGTTCGGCGCCTTGTTCTTCGCGATCGTGCTGTTGGACGGAACGAAGGTTGCGCCGGCGTTGTTGAAGACGCCGCCGCCGCGGTCCGCAGCTTTATTGCCGCTGACGACGCTGTCGGCAAGCTTGAAATAGCCGTGGATATTCGCGACTCCGCCCGCGTAAACGCCGGCGCCGTTCTTCGTCAGCATGGTGTCGTAGATGTAAAGCCGGCCGATCGCCGCTCCGCTGCCGTAGTTTTCGACGCCGCCGCCGTACATCGCGCTGTTGCCGGTAATGACGCTGTTGAAAATTTTCGCCGTGCCGTAAACGTTGTCGATACCGGCGGCGGCGCGCGACGCACGATTCTTGGCGATGGTGCTGTGCTCGATGCGCAGATAACCGTCGTAATTGGCGATTGCCCCGCCTTCGCTCGACGCGGTATTGCCCGAGAGCGTGCTATCCACGATACGAATGTACTGGTAGCTGAATAGCGCGCCGCCGACCTCCGCTTCATTCTTACTGATGACGCTATCGCGAATCAGGAGAGCGGCCGCCGGGCCGCGGCTGTAGATGGCGCCGCCGTTAGCTGCGGTGTTGCCGGAGATCGTCGATGAATTGACGGCGAGGCTGCCGTAATTAAGAATCGCGCCGCCTGTGGTCGCCGAGCCGCCGCTCAGCGTCACATCTTCCAGCGTCAGATCCCCCGACACCGCGACCGCGAGCAACCGGAACGCCGGCGCTTTCTTCGACCGAATAATCTTCGCGTGATTGCCGGCGATGGTGATAGCGCTCGCGACGATCGGGAGACCCGTCGCGCCGGCGTAGTCGGTGTAAGCCTGCGCCAGCTGCTGCGTTCCCTTGGGCAAAACGATGATGTCAGCGCCGCTGCCGGCGGCGCAGTCGGAGTACGTCGCCGCATCGTCGTTAGCGTTGACGATCGCCTCGGCCAGCGAGCAATGGCCGTCGCCATCGACGACCGCCGGGATCTTTGCGGTAACGGTAATGGTCGCCGCTTCGCCGGTTTGCGCAATCGCGCACAGCAGTGCCGCGGCCGCGATTGAGCGCGAGAGCTTGCGCAGCACATGGCGGCGCCCCTGCCGCGGCAACAAATCATCGATGTGCCGCGCGCGAACGAGCCGCCGTTCGAGCGATCGGCGCATGCCGTGCGGCAATCGCCGAAGGACGGGATACCAGAACGCAAAGCGAGGCAGCAACTCGCCGCGGCGGACGGTCAACGCCGCGGCGAGCTCAGGCGCGTCGCTGAATTGCGCGAGTCCGGAGTTCCACGCGGCGACGATTCTCTCGTCCCGCTTGAGTCCCGCTACCACACCGCACCTCCGCTGGGCGCCTTTGACGTGCGGTGCAAACGCCGCGACAAAGACACGCAGGCGCTTATCATGAGCCGTATACGTCCGCTCCGGTTGGCGCTTTATTGCGTGTCACGACACCGCCGTCGGTGAAAACGCCCGTCCCTGACGTATCGACACCGCCGCCGTACGTCGTAGCGGTGTTTTTCGTAATCGTCCCGCTCGTCAAAGCGAAGGAGCCCCGATTCGAGACGCCGCCGCCGGCATCGCTGCGATTTCCGGAGATGGTGCTGCCGGTAACCGTGAGGCTATCGCCGTCGCCGTTGTAAATACCGCCGCCTCTGCCCGACGCGCTGTTTTTCGTGATCGTCGTGTCGGAAATCACGGTCACGCCGTAGACGGCGATGCCGCCGCCCTTCGACGCGCTGTTACCGGTAATGACGCTGCCGGTGATCGTGTCGTGCGCCGTCGTAGAAAGCAGACCGCCGCCGAACGACGGATTGCCGTGGTACGGCACGGCTTTATTTTTCGACAGCGTGCTATTCGTCATGGTGAACGTGCCGCTGTAATTCGTCACGCCGCCGCCGTAGTTCGCGACGTTATTTGTGATCACGCTGTCGCTCACGCTAAGACTCCCGTAAAGGATGAAAACGGCCCCTCCTTCGAACGCCACATTCCCGGAGATGGTACTGTGGATGATCGTGACACTGCCGTAATCGTCAATCGCGCCGCCGCGCAGCCGTCCGTTGGCGTCGCCGCCGCTGAGCGTGACATCTTGAAGTGTAAGATCGCCGGATGCGCTGACCGCCATCAGGCGGAACGGCTCAGCTTTTTTGCTGCGGACGATTTTCGCGCCGTTTCCCTGGATTGTGATCTTCGTATTGATCACCGGGAGGCCGGTCTTGCCCAAGTCGTCGTTGTCGGCGGCCGTGATCGTGATCGTTCCTTTGGGCAGAACGATCGTATCGTCGCCGGTTCCCGCCTCGCAGTCGCCGAACGTAGCGCCGCCATTGTTGGCGTTGACGATCGCCTCCGCGAGCGAGCATTTGCCGTCGCCGTCGTTGATTTCCGCCGGCGTCTTCGGCGTCACGTTGATCGTCGCCGCCTGACCGGCTCCCTGCGTCAGCGCGAGCAGCAGCGCCGCGCCGGCGAGAGAGGTCGCGAGCCGCATCTGCCACGCTGGAAGAGCGGCGCGCCGGCAGCGGCGTACGAGCTTTCGCTCGAACGCGCGCCGCGCACCGCGCGGCAGCGCGCGCAAGCGCGCGTAATAATCGGCGAAGCGCGGCAAAAGCTTTGCGCCTTCCTGTGCGACGATGTCGTTGAATCCCGGCACATTCGCCAGCTCTCCCACTTGAGAATCCCAAGCGGCGACGATCGTATCGTCCAATGAAACGGCATATGCCTGAAAATAGTTCATAAATGATGATCCTCCAGGCCCAGAATCCTTTGGATGAGGATTTTCGGCCCAGCGTCGATAATGCCGTTGGGATCGGTTTGCGACAATCAGGTCGTTACCTGCTTGGCGCCGAAGTTTTTACGTAAAACAGAGGGATTAGAAGGGCGGGTTATGCGATTTATATCGGGTGAGATACTGATTTGATTTTTAACGAAAAATTAACGGCCGGCAGCTGAACCAGGAATTCTCGTTCTTATCGGCTACGGCGAAGCGAAGCGCGCAGAGAAAGACGGTAGCAATCACGGGTAAACGTCGGCATGCGCCGCCGCGGTATTGCCGCTGATAGTGCTGTTATTAATCTGCAACGTAGCATCAGGCGGTGGCAGATTATAAATACCGCCGGCGACGAACAGAGCCGTGTTTCCGGTTACCGAGCTGCCGTTTAGATAAATGTAGCTCGAATTATGGATACCGCCGCCCTTGCCGCCGTAATTGGACTGGGAGTAGGCAACATACTTGCCTTCGGCCGTGTTGGTTCCGTTAATCGTGCTGCTGTTGATCGTAAGACCGCCGTGATTGTTAATCCCGCCGCCGTAGCCGCCGACGTAATATGTTTTGTTGTTGTACACACTTGGTGAGACGGTTGCATGATTACCCGAAACGGTGCTGCTGGTAATTACGGCGTCGGCCTGATCATCATTGAACAACCCGCCGCCGTAATTCGCGTTGCTATTCGAGATCGTAATGCTGGTGGCGATTAGGGTATGGGCGTTATGCAAACTGCCGCCTTTAAATGCGCTGTTTCCCGTTAAGGTGCTGCTCCCGATCGAAAGCCGTCCGTAAGGAACGCCGATCGCGATGCCGCCGCCGTTCCTCGCCGCGGTGTTGGTCGAGATCGTGCTGTTCGTGATCGTCGCACTGTAAGCGTTGTCGATGCCGCCGCCGTCATAATTCGCATGATTGCCGGTAATCGTGCTGTTGTTCGTGACCGTGAGATTGCCGATATTGTAGATGCCGCCGCCGTAATCAGCGGTGCTGTTGCTGACATTACTGTGATTGAGGCTCAGATTCCCAGAGTTGAAGATGGCGCCGCCGATCGGCGCCGTCCCCGAGATCACACTATCGACAATGGAGACGCTGCCGGCATTGTAGATCGCGCCGCCGTTATAGACAGAAGATGATCCCTGTACCGTGACGTTCTGCAACGTCAGGCTGCCCCCATCGTTGACAAAAAAGATACTATTACCCGTGATCCTGCCGCCTGTGCCCGGAGGTGGCGGAGGTTGGCCTTTTTTCGGCTTTTTGGCCGCAACTCCTTGAATTGTGATATTTCCGCTGATGGGCGGCAAATAGCTTGCGCTTATACTTGCGTTTTTCGGCAGCGCGATGATCGTGGGACCAGGCGAGGCTTGGCAGCCACTGTAACTATAAGATTTCTTCGTGACCGGGTATCCCGTAGTGTTCGCGTATTCGGCAGCATAGATCGCGTTATACAGCGAGCACTTTGTGCTGAGCTTGATGGGCTTCGGACCCTTAGCTTCTGAAATCGTTTGTCCGAGCGCGATCAACAACGCCGCGCCGGCAATCGAATACGCGAGTCTGCGCCGCCAGTCGGCGGGAATTGCCGCGTCTTCAGAGCGCGCGAGGTTGCGTTGCAGCGCGCGGCGCACGGTCCGCGGCAGCGCGCGGATTTCGTTGTATGAGGTGGTGAATCGCTGGAACAACTCCTGGCCCTGCTCTGCCAGGATTTGCTCGATCCAGGGTGTTTTGATACGGCGGAGCTCTGAATCCCAAGCGGTGACGACCGACTCGTCCGCAGGAAGCGGACACGGAGAGAGATAATTCATCCGACCTGTTACTTACTGCCTTGCGCTCGCGCCGCGCAAAGCATCGGCAACGCGTTGGATTACGCCGGACCAGTTGCCGGCCTCGCTTTGCCGGAAAAGACTCATCGTCGGATACCACGGAGTGGTCTCTCCGGTCAATCCCCAACGCCAGTCGGCGGCGTCGCTGAGCAGCGTCCATGCAGGCTTTCCCAGCGCTCCGGCCATGTGGGCTACCGAAGTATCGACGGCGATGACGAGGTCGAGCTGGTCGATGAGGATCGCGAGGTCGCCGAAGTCGCCGAGCAAAGGATCGAGATCGTGGACCTTTACGTCCGACGGCAGCTCGCTCAAGTCTTTGGCGCGCTCGCCCTTTTGCAGGCTGAAAAAATCCGCACCTGATACGCGCAAGATGGGAAGAAAGTCTTTCAAAGCGCACGAGCGCTGGCGGTCGGTGCGGTTAATCGGGCTGCCCGCCCACGCGATGCCGATCTTTGGGCGCGGCGAAGGGGCCAGGACGAGCGCCGGATTTTCTTTCCGGCGGCGGAGCGCCGCAGCGTCGAGGTAAGGAACCGCCGAAGGGATCGTCTCCGGCGTCGTGCCGAAAACGTACGGCAGGCTCAACATCGGCAGATGCGTATCGAAGTCGCCGACTTTGATTTCGCCGGGCTCGCGAATATGCGCGACGCCGGGGATCGTGGCGAACACCGCGCTCAGATCGGGGCGGCAGGCGAGGACGACTCTCTTGCAGCGCTCGGCCGCCATTGGCAGATAGCGCGCGAACTGGATCGCGTCGCCCGCGCCCTGCTCGTTATAAACGAGCAGAGTCTTTTCCGGCGCCGGCTTTCCGTCCCACGGTGGATGCGGCGAGCGCACCGCCGGGAACTGCGGCAGCTTTCGGCGCGACTCGTATTCGGCGAGGCCGCGCGTATAGTCGCCAACCTGAAGCAGGCACATGCCGAGGTTCATACGCGCTTGCGGATAATTGGGCTGGAGTTCGAGGGCGCGCTCGTACGCGGCGATCGCCTTTTGCGGCTCGCGCCGGCGCGCGAAAGCGAAGCCGAGGCTATTGTAAGCCTCGGCGCGCTCGGGCTCCGCCGCGACAACCTGCTCAAGCTCGGTGACGGCGTCGGCATACTTGCCGGCGTCGCCCAGCGCGACACCGAGGTTGAAGCGCGCGTTGGGAAATTCCGGCTGGAGCGCGACACATTGCCGGTAGGCCGCGACCGCCTCTTCGATCTTGCCTTTCGAATACAGCTCGTTGCCGCGCTGAAAGTGAAACCCCGGCGAGCGCTCCAGCTCTTCGGGGCTCGGCAGATGCACGTCCGCGAGCGCCTCGTCGGGCAGAACGTAGGATTGCGCGAGCCGCGGATCGGTCCATTCGAGCATCTCCGGAAACCGGATGCCCTGAAGCGCCTGCACGGCGAAGATCTCCTGCACGCCGGCCTCGAAGCGGAGAAAGCCAACCGTCTGGCCGTTCTCGATATTGACGATCCAAACGCCGCACGTGCGCTCTTTCAGCCGCTGCACCAGCGGAATGCCGCTGAAAACCGCGCTCTCGCGCACCTGCGAGAGACCGATGAAGGCGAGCGGGCCGATGAAGTCGATGCCACGCGTGAAGCCCGGCACCTGCGCCACGGCGCGCCACGTTCGCGATTCGAGATCAATCTCCGCCAGCGTCCCCTCGCCCGATTCGAGCACCCAGAGCTTGTCGCGATACCAGCGCGGTGAGTGCGGCATGGAAAGGCCGCGCAGCAGAATCTCGTTCGTCTCGATGTCCATCAAAAGGCCGCCGCGGGCTTTATTCGCGCGCCACCCGCCGGCCGTGTCGGTCTCGCCGAGAGCGGTGACATACTTCGGCCGGCCGTCCACCATCGCGAGGCCGTTCAAGTGACAGCGGTCCTCCGGCGCGAGCGCGCTCACGAACGGCGGGCGCCAGCGTGGATGAAAGCTGTGATCGACATCGAGCGTACAGAGGCAGCAGAAACGCGTGTTCACGACCCAGAGCTCGTTCTTCGCGTCCCACGCGAGCTCATGGATGTCGATGTCCCCCGTGACGTGAATGCGCCGCGGCAGATAACAGGCGTCGTGCTTTCCCGGCGGGTCCAGCTTTTGCGCGACCGCCGGCATATTGCGGTATTCCCAGACCGTATTCGCGCCGCCGATCGTGAGGCGGTTGTGGTCGGCGGCGATCCCCATCGGCTTGGCGAACGTACGGAAGTGCGTGTTGAGGGCGCCGCCGTCGTTGCGCACGACGATCGTCTTTCCCGCCTGGTAGGTGGAAACGACGAGACTGATCTGCAGCCGCTCGAAAAGCGCTGGAAGATTCGCCGTATGGACGCTGCGGAGGGGTGCGTCCTCGGTGGTCTCTGGTGCTTGAGCCATAGCGCTATAAATTGCGCTATCGAAGCCCCGCTGTCAACGTATTTGCTGCGGGATCAGAATTCGAACGAGCCGACGTCGCAGCTCGTCCCCTGCGGGCGCGTAACGCCCCGCTGATCTTTCGGCGCGCAATCCGCGTCGGCCGGCGACGCGTCGATCGCCGGGCTGCCGGACACCAGCGCATGCGTTTTGGTCGGGCCGCCATTATAGGCGAGCGGCATCAAGATGCTGGCGATGCCTACGTTCGGGACAATGTCGGTCGGACCGGGTGAAAATCCTTTCACCCCGTCGCCGCCGCCGGCGCCGAACACATTGTAGTTATTTCGATATACGTTGCCGGAGAAGCGGTCGATTTCATCCGCGAAAGAAGCGGAATTGCCGGAGATCAAGCTGCGCGTCAAGGTGAGATCGTTGACCACGGTGAAGATGCCGCCGCCGTCGCGCGCGGAGTTCTTGGAGATCGTGCTGTTCGAGATCGTCATCGTCGAGCGATTGTAGATGCCGCCGCCGGTGAGGGCCGTATTGCCGGAGATCGTGCTGTTGATGATGTCGGTCGTACCCGAGCGGTCGAAGATGCCGCCGCCGTAACCGAAAAATCCCGTGTCGTTGCTCGACAGCGTGCTGTAGGCAACGAGCACGCCGCTGTCGCGATGATGCAGCCCCGCGCCGTCGCGGCCGGAGAAATTTTTCGTGACCGTGCTGTATTCGATATCCAGGCTGCCCGCGCGATCGTAGACGCCGCCGCCATCGATGAAAGCGCGATTGCTTTTGATCGTGCTGTAGTTCACCGTGACTGCGGCGTTGTAATTGTATAAGCCGCCGCCGTAGTCGGCGAAATTCCCGGAAACGACGCTGTTGTCGACCGTCGCTTCCGCGGCGGAGCCGTTGAAGATGCCGCCGCCCAAATGCGCCCGCCCGTTCGTCACCGTCGCGTCGGTAAGCGTGAGCGTGCCGTAGTTGAAGATAGCGCCGCCGAACTTCTCCGATCCGCCGCTGACCGTCACGTTGTCGAGCGTGAGATCGCCGGTGCTCTTCACGGCGAAGAGGCGAAAGCCGAACTTGCCGACGATCTTTGCGCCGTTGCCGGAGATCGTGATGTCGCTGGTGATCGCGGGCAGGCCGTTTTTACCGTAATATTTGCTAAAGCTCTTCGTCACCTTGATCGTGCCGAGCGCCGGCAGATCGATAACATCCGCGCCCGAGCCGGCGCTGCAGTCGGCATGCGTGGCGGCGTCGTTGTTCGCGTTGACGATCGCCTCGATAAGGGTGCAGAGCCCGTCGCCGTCTTTGACTTTGGTAGTAAGCGTATTGACGGTAATCGTCGCGGCGGACGCGGCGCTCTGCGCGAGCGCGATCAGGAGAGCCGCACCGGCGGCGGAAGTTGCGAGCTTCGCTTTCCACGACGGCGCGGAGCTCGCCAGCCGCCGCAGCAGCGCGCGCCGGGCACCGCGCGGCAGGCGTTGAAGGTTGCCGTAGGCCGCGGCAAAGCGCGCGAACAGCTCTCCGCCGGGTACGGAAAGCGCATCAGCGACCGCGGGCTCGTCAATAAATCGGCTGATTTCAGAATCCCACGCGGCGAGAACCGCTTCGTCGGCGGAAAAGGCGTAAGGACGGAGGTAATCCATGGTGCTTCCTCGCATTCCGGGCCTTGCCGCGGGGATCAAGTAGTGTTCGAGACCAGGTAAAGACCCTAAATCGGTAAATCGCGGCAAAAATTTAGACGCGGGGGAAGAAAAAAAGTTTACAAGGTTTATTTCTCGAAGGCGCCGATGTCGCACGCAGCGCCCTGCGGGCGTGCGATTCCGCGCTGATCCTCGGAAGGACAATCAGGGCCTACAGGCGCTGCGTCGATCGCCGGACTGCCGGGCACAAGCGCGTGTGTGGGCGTCGGTCCGCCGTTGTCGGCGAGGGGGCCGAGAATTTTCGTGATGGTCGTTCCCGTCGGAGGGATAATGTCGGACGCTCCAGGTGTGAAGCCGATCACCCCGGCATTACCGTTAGTGCCGAACAAGTTGTGATTGTCGACGGTGATCCCAGTGCCATTATGCTTAACTTCCGCAGCTGAGCCCTTGTTGCCTGATACGAGCGTCCGCTTAATGGTCATATCGCCGCGATTATAGACCCCGCCGGCGATCTTTCCCTTATTGCCCGTAATCGTGCTGTTACTTAGAGTTAAAGACGCGCCATAAATACCTCCCGCATATTTCGCGCTGTTACCTGAGATCGTGCTGTTTTCGATAACACCCGGGGCAGCTCCACTTGAGATCCCGCCGCCGCCAGGCCCTGCTTTGTTCGCTATCACTGTACTGTTCTCGACCGTCAGAGTGCAATTGAAGCTCTGGATGCCACCACCATCAAAATGAGCCGAGTTCGATGAAATAATACTGTTACTTATGTTAGTGGTGCAGTACGGTTCGTGATAATTGAAAGCGTTAGCTAATACGCCGCCGCCGTGTTCAGCAGCGATGTTTTTCGATATCGTTGTGTTATCGACCTCAAGCAGGCCGTTGTTATACAAAGCGCCGCGATTTGCTCGATTTCCGCTCACCGAACTGTGTTGAACTGACGCTGTACCGTCCTCATGATTGAAAATCGCCGAACCGAGTCTGGCTAGATTCCCCGAAAGCACGCTGTTTTCGATCGTGACATCGCCGCGGTTATAGATGCCTCCACCATAATTGGCTATGTTGATATTGATTGTGCTGTCTTCAATCGTCACGGCGCCATAATTAAGAATCGCTCCGCCTTTAACTTGAGCGCCGCCGCTCAGAGTAATGTGATCTAAGGTCAGATCACCCGAGGTCGTGACGGTAATAAGACGAATCGGAGTCTTGCTCTTCTTCACGGTAATTCGCGCGCCGTTGCCCTGAATGATGATTTGACTCGTTATCACCGGCAGGCGCGAGCCATATACCGTATCGTAAATCCCGGTCACGGCGTGAACGCTTGCGGCAGGAAGCGCTATGGTATCTGTTCCGCTCCCCGGCAAACAGTCCGCATGTGTCGCCGCGTCGTTGTTCGCATTGATGATCGCCTCCACGAGCGAGCAGAGACCGTCACCGGCGATCTTCGGAATGTTCGTGTTGACGGTGATCGTCGCCGCCGGAGCCGCTTGCGCGAGCGCGAGTAGCAGCGCCGCGCCCGCGATGGACGCGGCGAGCCTTTGTGTGGCGGCGGCAGAAACATTGAGGCCGCATGAGCACGCGAGCTTTCGCTGCAGCGCACGGCGCGCGCCGCGCGGCAGGGATCTAATTTTGGCGTACGCGGCGGCGAAGCGCGGAAAAATCTCTTGCTCGCCGCCCAACGGCGGCGCATGCCGGACGGATTCCCACGCTGCGAGAAGATTGTCGTCTACCGGGAAAGAGAGCGGTTGAGAATAATACACGCGCAGCCTCCACGGTTTAGAGTCGCCAAATCGACCCTATATAGCAAAGGCTAACGTGAAGAGTCAAATTACGAATAGGTGAAATGGCAGGCGTGTACCAATCAGTTTTTGAGCAGGATTTTGCGCGCGCCGCGTTGCCCCGCACGCCTTACGCCGGCGACGCCGTCGGTAAGGCAGTAAATCTTCTCGATCATCGGCGTTACGGAGATCTTTTTCCGCGCCAGCGCTTCCAGCGCCGGCGGGAAGACGCCGCAGCGCGAGCCAACAACGGTAATCTCGTTGATGACGAGCGGCGCGAGAGAGAGGTTGTGCGCGCCGGCGACGGTGCTCTTGAGCACGAGCGTGCCGCGCGGACGCATGGCGGCCAGCGCGGCCTCTAGGCCTAAGGTCGATCCGGTCGCCTCGACGACGATGTCGAACAATTTGGCCTTCCAGTCGGCGAGCAAAACCGTGCGCACGCCGGCGCCCTTCGCCAGCTTAAGCTTATCGGCGTGTTTTCCCACGAGCGTCACGCGCGCACCGGTGACGCTGAGCACCTGGGCGCAGAGAATGCCCAGCTTCCCGTCGCCCAGGACCAGAACCTCGCGCGTGAAGTCTACTTCGACCTGCTCCAATATCTCGAATGCCGCGGCCAGCGGCTCGGCGAAGACCGCCTCTTCGTCCGAAATAGTTTCCGGGACGGGATGTAAATTGCGCGCGGGGATCGCCAGCAGCTCCGCGAAGCACCCGTCGGCGTTGAGAATCCCCATGACGCGCCGCTTGGCGCAATGGCGCGCGAGGCCGCGCCGGCATGATTCGCAGAAGCCGCAGCCGAAATTGATCTCGCCGACGACGCGCTTGCCCGAGAGCGCGGGCGCGCCTTTAACGACCTCGCCGACGAATTCATGGCCGGGAACGCCGCGAAAGCCCATGTAGCCTTGGAAAATCTGCAGGTCGGTCGAGCAGATGCCCGCGAGCCGAACGCGCACGACGGCTTCGCCGCCCGTCGTCTTGGGCTCGGGATGATTTTCTCGGAACTTGAGGTCGCCGCCGTCCCAGTAGAGCGCTCTCATGTTACGAGCGCGACCATTTGGTTCGGAGCCGCGGCAGCTCTTCGCCGTCGACGGTGATCACCGCCTCGCGCTCCTGGAAGAAGCAGACGAGGTCTTTGATCTTCGGACATTCTGGAATGGTATCGCGATAGCTCCAGGCAAGGTCGGGAAAAATTTGGCCGCCGGCTTTAACGGACCAATACGACGCGATGCCTTTGTACGGGCAGCGCGAGGCGGTATCGCTCACGATCAATAACTCGCGGCGGATGTCGTCGAGCGGAATATAGTAGCGCACCGGATGGCCGGTCTCGAAGACAAGCGTCGGCCGGCGCGTGTCGGCGACCGTCTCGCCGGCGACGGAGATTTGCACGCGGCGCGCGCTCCGGATCGCGTCGACACGTTTGTAGGGATCGCGCGCATGGACGAAAATCTCCTCGTCTTCTTCGTACCAGCCGTCCATCGCGCTCCACTCGAAGGCGAAATGATTCTTGATCGCCGCGCACGCCGGCGGCGGATCGGCATAGCTCCACGCCGCGTTTTCGGCGGTCTTCGAATTCGCCCGCAGCGTCCAATGCACCGCCTCGCCTTTATGCTCGTCGGGTGTCCGGCGCCCGGACGGCCGCATGAATTCCATGCGCACATCTTGTTGCGGGAAATAGTAGACTGGAAGACATTTCGCTTCGCGGAGCAGCACCGCGCGCTTGCTGTCGGCGAACGTCTCGCCGGCGAAGACGACGCGCACGCGCCGCGGGCTTACCTCGGCATGGATCCAGTGGCCGGAGGCATCCTGGGCTTTCGGCCACTCGGGGACGAGCGAATCCACGGACACGGTATCGAGGATTTTCGCGCGCTCCGCCATAAAATCCTTCACTACAGGAGCGCTGGGGAAAAATCTAGCGGGCCGGCGTTCCGGACAATCACGCGCCGCGGAGCGCCGTCAATATCTTCTCCGCCGTGATCGGCAGCGAGTTGATGCGCACGCCGATCGCGTCCTCGACTGCATTCGCGATCGCCGCCGCTACGGGAATATTCGACGTCTCGCCGATCGGCATGCTGTTATAAGGACCGGCGCCCTTCGGCTTCTCGACGATCGCCGTCTTGAACTCGGGGACATCCTTGACCGTGGGAATTTTGTAATCGCCGAAGTGCGCGGTCGTCACCTTGCCGTCGGAGATCATCAGATGCTCCATCAGGCCGTAGCCGATGCCCATCATCGCGGCGCCCTCGATCTGCCCCTGGTGCATGAGCGGATTGATCACGGTGCCGGTGTTGTGCGCCGTCGTGAACTTCCGGAGCTTCACCTGCCCAGTCTCGGGGTCGACTTCGACTTCCGCGACCTGCGCGCACATCGACGCTTCGTGGATCTTCGATGTGTCGCTATAGGTCGCCTCGACGGCGATTGCGCCGCCGTTTGTTTTCGCCAACTCGGCGTAGCTCACGCGCTTGCCGCCGCGCTTCGCCTGCGCGGCGCCGTCGGCGAGGATAATTTCGTCCGCGCCGACGCCGAGGCGAGACGCCGCGGCCTGCTTCAGCGCGTCGGCCGCCTTCATCACCGCTTGATAGCCGGCGTTGCCGTAGACGCGCGTCGCGCGGCTGGCACCGACGCCGGTGTCGGGCTTGCCGGTTTTGGTGTCGAGCGTGTCGGTCTTGATCTGGCTCAGCGGGATTTGCAGCTCTTCGCCGACGATCTCGCACAGCAGCGTGTACGTTCCGGCGCCCTGATCGAGCATCGCCGAGGAGATCGTGACGACGCCGTCCTGGTCGATCTTGATACCGACGGTACCTGAGCCGCCGTTCGGCGTCCATTGCACGAGCGCGACGCCGCGTCCGACGTTCTTCGCCTTGGCTTTGTTGTAGCCCGCTTCCTTTAGCGCGAGGTCGAGCGTCTCGTCGGTCTTGATATAGGAGATTTTCTCACCCGTGGGGTCGGTGTCGCCGTCATGCATGAGATTTTTGCGGCGGAAGGCGATCCGGTCCATGCCGAGCTTTTTCGCGACGAGGTCCATCTGGCTCTCGTTGGCGAAAAATCCCTGCGGGTCGCCGGGCGCGCGCATGTGTCCGCATGGAATCTTGTTGGTGTAGACCATGTGCTCTTCGATGAAGACGTTCGGAATGTTGTACGGGCCGGCGGATGCGTGCGGACCGTTCAGGTAGGCGTTCGGCTTGAACGCGCCGTATGCGCCGCTGTCGAAGACGAAGTCCATGTGGTGCGCGACGATCTTGCCGTCTTTTTTGACGCCGGTCTTGACGCGCACGACGGAGGCATGGCGCGGATTGCCGGCGACGAACTCCTCGTCGTAATCCATCACGAGCTTCACCGGCCGGCCGGCCTTCTTCGACATGACGTAGACGAGCGCCACGTCCATGAAATCGCCCTTGCCGCCGAAGTCGCCGCCGATGTAGCACGGATGGACGACGAGCTTCTCCGGGCTGAGCTTCAGCGCGTTCGCGACCTGCTCGCGGATCGCGTACGGCACCTTGCTGCACGCCCAGATCTCCGCCGAGCCGTCCGCCGCCGTGCTGACGACACACGAATGCGGTTCGATGTACGCGTGGTGCACCTGGTTGGTGTAAAAGGTATTCTCGACGACGATATCCGCCTGCCGGAAGCCATCCTCGACTTCGCCCTTCTTCCACGTGACGTAGATGAAATCGTTCGACGGTGCGTCGAGCTTTTTGGGGAGACCTTTATAGCCTTGCACGTCGGGATGGAGAATCGGCGCCGAGGGCTCCATCGCCTTGAGCGGATCGAGCACCGGGTCCATCTCCTCGTATTCAACGTCGATGAGGCCGGCCGCCTCTTCAGCGATGTCCTCGGTGTCGGCGGCAACAGCGGCGACCTTCTCGCCGATGAACCGCACGACGCCGTCGGCGAGGATCGGCATATCGTAGAGCCTGCGCCCGATCCGCAAACCCGTCGTATCCTCGCCGGTCACGACGGCGCGCACGCCGGGAAGATTTTGCGCGCGGCTGGTATCGATGCGCTTGATGCGCGCGTAAGGAACCGGGCTGCGGAGAATTTTTCCCCAGAGCATGCCGGGAAGGACCACGTCGACCGCATACATCGCCTTGCCGGAGACTTTGTATTCGCCTTCGACGCGGGGCGTCGGATTGCCTACGACTTTTTTTCGCGCCATCGCCTCACCCTCTGTGAAAAGATATTGGCTCCCCGGGAGGGACTCGAACCCCCGACCTAGTGATTAACAGTCACCCGCTCTACCGACTGAGCTACCGGGGAATATTTAGGTCTATATTCACTTGCGCATCCCGGAAGAACCCCCGGGGCGCAAGTGTCAATTTAATTAGCATACGCCCCGTGCAAATGCCACTTTCCGCATTAAAAAACCGCTATTTTCGCCCGAGCGACTCCAGCTCCGCCTGCATCCGCTCCTGATGCGTTGCCGGCCAATAGATGCGCCGACACGTCGCACAAAATGAGAATTTCTCCTGCGTCGCAAAGACATACGCTGGCACCTTGTCTTCGATCCCGCTTTTCGCGACCGATTGCAAAAGCGTATTGCATTCGGCGCAGCGCGTGAATGCGTCCTTCAGCGGATCCAGCCCGAACTCCTCGATTACTTGCTCCAACTGCTCGCGAAAGTGATCGCTCCGGATCATTAAATACGGCGGCGGATTTCGCTTCGCCACCGCGCGGTCGCGCGTGAGGATCAGCCTTTCCTGCTGCCGCGCCGCACGCAGGAGTCCGGCGCCGGAAAGCTCGGGGCCGTAGGCGACGTCCTGCCCCATAATCCTGAGCCAGCGCGCAAGGCGCCCCAGCATTTTGTCAGCGACAAAGCGCATACGAGATTGAGATTATAATCACATTTCCGCGAATGCCATCCGTTCCAAAATCGTCTGGAGTGTGCAAGATTCAAGCGCATGCAGCTAGTACACACGATCTTCGAGCCCGCCGGCGACGGGCCGCATCCGACGATTTTCGCGCTTCACGGCTGGGGCGCCAACGCGCAGGACCTGCTCGGCCTCGCGCCTTATCTTGCGGGCGGACGCTTTCTCGTGATCTGCCCGCAGGGGCCGCTCGAGGTTCCGCTCGGAGCGCACGCCGTCGGTTACGGCTGGTTTCCGCTTACGACGGGAAGGCCACCGGACATGTCGGCGATCGTCTCCGCGCGCGACGAGCTGCGCGCCTTCCTCGACTCGGCGCTCGAGCGTTACCCGATCGATCGCAAAAAGGTGGTCGCGCTCGGCTTCAGCCAGGGCGGCGTGATGGCCTACGGCCTCGCGCTTGCCGAGCCGGCGCGCTTCGCCGGTATGGCGGTGCTGAGCTCGTGGCTGCCGAAGGAATTGTTGAGCGCTTTTGCGCAAGGCGAATCGAAGCCGCTGCCGCCGATTCTTGTCCAGCACGGATCTCTCGACGAGCTTGTCGAGATCGGCCGCGCGCGCGATTCCATCGAGACGCTTCGCAGCCTGAAGGCGCAGGTCACCTATCGCGAATACGACATGGCGCACGAGATCAGCCCGAAGAGCCTCGGCGACTTGACGGCATGGCTCGAGGAGAAAGTTCTCTCGCCACTGATCGTCGCGCCGTAACGAGCAGCTTCATGAAATTCGGCGTCATTTTTCCGCAGACCGAGATCGGCAGCGATCCCGCGGCGGTGCGCGATTACAGCCAGGCGGCCGAGAGCCTCGGCTACGAACATCTCGTCGTCTACGATCACGTGATCGGCGCTAACCCGGCGAGCCGTAAGGGATGGACGCCGCCGTACACCCACATGGATAATTTTCATGAGCCATTCGTGCTCTTCGGCTACCTCGCCGCCGTGACCGGGAAGATCGAGCTTACGACGGGCATCGTCATCCTGCCGCAGCGGCAGACGGTGCTCGTCGCGAAGCAGGCGGCGGAAGTCGACGTGCTGAGCAACGGACGGTTGCGTCTCGGCGTCGGGATCGGCTGGAATCCGGTCGAGTACGAGGCGCTGAGCGAGAATTTCAACGACCGCGGCAAGCGCTCGGAAGAGCAGATCGAGGTCTTGCGGCTGCTCTGGACGAAGGAGCTCGTGACCTTCAAAGGCCGTTGGCACACGATCACCGACGCGGGCATCAAGCCGCTGCCGGTGCAGCGGCCGATCCCGATCTGGTTCGGCGGCAACGCCGAGCGGGTGCTGAAACGCGTCGGGCTTCTCGGCGACGGCTGGTTTCCGCTCGCGGAGCCCGGAGAGAAAGTGCGCGCGATGATCGAAAAAGTAAAAGGCTACGCCAAAGAAGCCGGGCGCGACCCGACGACGATCGGCATCGAAGGACGCGTCAGCGTCGCCGGCGGCGACCCGGATAAATGGCGCGCCGCGGTGTCGGCGTGGAAGGCGCTCGGGGCGACGCACCTGTCGGTGAATACGATGAAAGCGGGGTTATCAGGAGCCGCCGGGCACGTTGACGCGATTCGGCGATTCCGTGCCGCGATTGCCGGCCTGTAGGAGTTTCTCCTCCAAATTGCGCGCCAGCATCTTCACGTCGCCGTAGGGGTCGCCGCGTCTTTTGACCGAGTCTTTGATCGACGCAATCGAGCGCGCCAGGTTTTTCCCGTTTAGCTGGTAGACCGTCTCGAAGAGATCCAAATCCTTGAAGTAAAGCATGTAGTGCATGAGGACGGCGTTGTTGAGCTGTACCTTGGCGAAACTGCGATAATGGTGGTTCGGCCGGTCGGCGATCTGCTCCACCCAATTTTTTTGCGCGCGGGCGAAAACTTGCTCGCGCAGGCGGAGCTTCTCGGCGTCGGGAATATTCTTCGCGTATAGCTCCTCCACCGAAGCGGCCACGTCGCCGAGATAGCGCGAGAACTCGATCTGCTCCTCCCATTCCTCAATGGCGCGCAGGTGCTCGGGACTGCCCTCGCCCCAGCGATCGCGGAAGAACTGTATCGCCGCCTGGGCGCCGACGAAGTTCGCGAGGCTCTCGTTGAACTCTCCAGCGCTCCCGACATATAGCGTGTTGTGAAACAACTCGTGAAAGATGATATCCGCGAGCGTCACCTTGTCGTAACGCAATAGATGCGCGAGCAGCGGGTCGTCGAACCATCCCAGCGTGCTGAACGCGGGCGAGGTGCGGATATAGGTGTCGTAGCCGTTCTTCTCGAACTTCTTCGCCTCGGCGAGAGCGTCGTCCTGCGAGAAGTATCCCTTGTAAGGAACGTCGCCGATGACCAGGAACCACCACATGTGCGGCTTCAGCTCGGTCTTCGGCGCAGCCATAAGGACGTAGCTCAGGTTCTGCCGGTCGACGAAAGAATAGCTCGAATAACTGCCTCTGACGTTGAACTTGAGATGATCGCGGGCGTACTCGCGCACGGCGAGGACGAGCTTGAACTGATCGCGGGTCTTGGGGTCGAGATCGGGCTTCTTAAGGGCTTCCTCGATCGGCTCGCGGCGCCAGAGGATCTTTCCTTCCTCATACGCCGCGCGCATGACATACGCGGGAGAGCAGCCGGAAATAGCCACGGCTATAAGAAGGCAGGCGGCGATAAGCAGTCGCCTACCCGGGGTAAAGCTCAGAAACATGGCGCGAATTGAGAGATTAACACAAAGAAACAGAGAAATGCAAAGGAGAAAAAACAATTTTATTGAAGGATGAACAGCTACAAAAGCGAAGCGGTAATATCAAGGAAAATATGACAAGATGAACCGATTGCGGCTGCTAACGATCGTCCTTTACAGCTTCGCCGCCGTGTCGTCGTCGACCGGCTTCGGCGCCTCGTCCGTGGCGTACTGGAGCTGGTAGAGCTTGTAGTAAATCCCCTGCTTCTGCATCAGCTCGGCGTGCGTGCCCATCTCGCGGATCTCGCCGTGGTGGAAGACGATGATGCGGTCGGCGTTGCGGATCGTCGAGAGGCGGTGCGCGATGACGAGGCAGGTGCGTCCTTCCATGACTTTCTCGAGCGCGTCCTGGATCAAAAGCTCGGTCTCGGTGTCGACGCTTGACGTCGCTTCGTCGAGCACGAGAATCTCGGGCTGAAAGACGAGCACGCGCGCCAGCGACAACAGCTGCCGCTGACCGGTGGAAAAATTGCTGCCGCGCTCGCGCACATGCGCGCCGAGGCCGTCGGAATGGCGGCTGAGGACGCGCTCGACATTCGCGCAGCGTACCGCCTCCGCGATGCATTCGTCGGAGACGCCGCTCTCGCCGAGCGTCAGGTTCGTCCGCACGTCGCCGGAAAAAAGAAACACGTCCTGGAGCACGACGCCGATGTGGCGGCGGAGCGCGGATAAATCCCAGTCGCGCACGTCGACGCCGCTTACTTTGATCGAGCCTCCCTGGATGTCATAGAAGCGGCTGAGCAGCTTGATCGTCGTTGTCTTGCCGGATCCGGTCGCGCCGACGATCGCCACGCGCTCGCCCGGCTGCACGGTGAACGAAACGCCCTTCAGCACCGGAGTGTCCGGTTTATACGAGAACCATACGTTCTCGAAGCGCACTTCGCCGGTGAACGGCTTCGGCACTATGGGCTTCGGCGGATTATCGATGGCGATCGGCGTGTCGAGCAGCTGGAAGATGCGCTCGGCCGACGACATGGCGGACTGCATGACCGTGTATTTCTGGCTGAAGTCGCGCAGCGGCACAAAGAAGCGGTTGATATACTCCTTGAACGCGACGATGGTGCCGATGCCGATCGCGCCGGCGAGCGCCTCGCCGCCGCCGTACCACAACAACAGCGCGAGGCTCACCGAACCGGCCGCTTCGACCATCGAGTACAACGCGGCCTCGTAAACGTTCGAGAGCTGGTTCGCGTCGCGGTGCGCCGCGTTGAGCTCGTCGAATTCGCGGTAGCTCTTTTCCTCGCGGGTGAAAAGCTGGATCACCGCCATGCCCGAGATCGCCTCGCCGAGGTAGCCGTTGATGCGCGCGATGCGCTCGCGGATCAGCCGGTAGGTCCGGCGCGCCTTGTGGCGGAAGAAATTGATCGCAAAGAACATCGGCGGGATCAGCGCGAGCGACACGAGCGCAAGCGTCACGTTGATGTAGAGCATGATCGCCACGATCCACACGAGCATGACGAAGTCCGAGAGGACCGTCATGGCTCCCGCCGCGAACATCTCTTGCAGCACGTCGACGTCGCTCGTCATGCGCGTCACCAGCCGCCCGACGGGATTCCTGTCGAAGTAGCTCATCGGCAGCTTCTGCACGTGCGCAAAGATCGCGACGCGCATATCGGCGAGCGACCGCTGCGCCACGAGCATGGTGAGATAATAATGCGCGTAGCCCGAGACCGCCTCCCCGAGGACCGCGACCATCAGAAGAGCGGCGATGCCGAGTAGTCCACGGAGATCGCCGCCGGCCATGTAGCGGTCGATGGCGATTTTCATGAGATAAGGCTGCGCGAGGCCGCAGACCTGCAGCAGCGGCAGGAGCAGCAGCGCGCTGAAGAAAAGCCGCTTGTATGGAACGAGGAAGCGCCACAACCGGCGGATGAGCCGGATGTCATACGCCTTGCCGTACTCTTCTTCCGGCTGCTGGTCGGGCGCCGGACGGAACGCGCTCTGCTTTCCGTTCCGCGCCGCGCCGTTGGTAGGTTCGATGGGATTCGCCATGCCGATTAGTCGATATGCTCCAATTCTTCCGTGAGCTGCTGCTGGCGATAGAGGTCGGCGTAAAGGCCGCCGCGAGCGACGAGATCCTGGTGCGTGCCGCGCTCAATGACGCGTCCTTCGTCGAGGACCAGGATCTCGTCGGCTTCCTTCACCGCCGATATCCGGTGCGAGATGATGACGCAGGTCTTCTCGTCGATGGCGGATCTCAGGCCGCGGAGAATCACATCCTCGGTCTCGGCGTCGACGCTGGACAGGCAGTCGTCGAGCACGAGAAAGGGCGCGTCCGCGACGAGGGCGCGCGCGAGCGTCGCGCGCTGCTTCTGCCCGCCGGAGAGGGTGATGCCGCGCTCGCCGACGATCGTTTGAAGACCCTCGGGAAAGATCGCGACGTCGCGGTCGAGGCGCGTCGTCTGCACGGCCGCCTCGATCTCTTCGTCGGACACCTCGTCGCGGCTGAAAGCCAAGTTGCGCGCGAGCGATGTCGAGAAGAGAAACGGGTCCTGCGGCACATAGCCGATCACTTTCCGGAGCTCTCCGAGCGAAAGCGAGCGCACGTCGCGGCCGCCGATGCGGACCTCGCCGGACGACACGTCGTAGAGCCGCGGGATCAGCTGCGCGAGCGTGCTCTTCCCCGCGCCGGTGCGGCCGACGATTCCGAGCGTGCGGCCGCGCGGTACGACGACGTCGATGTCCTTGATGATTGCCTCGCCGTTGACCTTGCCGTCGTGCGCGAACGAGACGTTTCTGAACTCGATGCCTTGCTTTCCATTGCCGACAGCCTGCGCCACGGCGGGGCTCGCGATCGCCGGCTCGATCTTGAATATCTCCTCGAGCCGCTCCATCGCCGCCCGGCCGCGCTCGATGAGCGACAGCATCCAGCCGAACGCCGCCGTCGGCCACGCGAGCACGTGGAGGTAAGCGATGAAAGCGACAATGTCGGCAATCAAGAGATCGCCGCGTATCACGCGCCACCCGCCGTAACCGACGACGAGCAGGATCATCATGCCGGCGAGCGCCTGCATGACAGGCCCGAGCAGGCCGCGCAGGCGCGCGAGCTCCATGTTCTTGTCCTGGAAGTCCCGGTTCAGCTCGACGAAGTCGCGGATCTGGTTGGCTTCCTGGGTATAGGCTTTGACGACGTGCATGCCGCTCAAGTTCTCCTGGATGTGCGAGCTCAGCTCCGCCATCTGCCGCTGTACGCTGAGAGAGCTCTTGAGGATCCGCCCGCGGAAGCGGCGCACGGCATACATCAGCAGCGGACACGGAAGCAGCGCGACGAGCGTCAGGCGCACGTCGATCGAGAACATGAGAACGATGCCATAGAGATAGTATGCCGGCGCGTTGACAAAATTGAGAATGCCCGGGCCGAGGAGCGAGCGCACGGCGGAGATGTCGTTGATCACGCGCGACATGAGGTCGCCGGTGCGCTGCGCATGGTAGAAACCGACCGGCAGTTTCTCCAGATGGGCGAAGAGATCGTTTCTAATGTCGTACTCGATGTCGCGCCCGGCGTTGAAGATAAAGGCGCGGGAAAAAGTGCGGATGACGCCTTGCGCGACGCCCGCGACGGCGATCAGCGCCGCATAATAGCGCACGTCCCAGAGACTGCCGCCCTGCTCGATGACCTTGACCGCCCCGCGCATGAGCCACGGGATCCACATGACGAGCGATACCGTGCCAAGCAAGCAGAGCGCGCCGAGGACATAGCGCCGCCAGTAGCGCAGCACGTAAGTCCACAGCCTTCCCATAGAAGAAATTTATACGCTACAGGGGGAATGTTCGCAAGGAAAACGGCGCGAATGCCGCGAAAAATCGAGGAAAATACGCCAATTGCTTGATCGCGTGTGCGCGCTGTTGTAGCCTGGCGTTTGTGCGAAGCGACAAGGACGCGCGTATCCGACGCGCGCTTCTCGGCTGGTACGACCGCGCGCGGCGCGAGCTGCCGTGGCGTACCACTCGCGACCCCTACGCGATCTGGGTCGCCGAGACGATGCTCCAGCAGACCCAGGTTAAAACCGTTCTTCCCTACTACTATCGCTTCCTCGCCGCTTTTCCCTCGGTCATCGATCTCGACCGTGCGCGCCGCGACAAGGTGCTGGCGCTCTGGTCGGGACTCGGCTATTACCGCCGCCCGACGAATTTGAAAAAAGCGGCGCGCGAAATCGTGCTGCGCCATGGCGGCCGCCTGCCGCGCGATTTCGCGGCGCTCCGCGAGCTGCCCGGCGTCGGCGACTACACTGCAGGCGCGGTAATGAGCATCGCGTTCGGCGCGCGCTATCCCGCGCTCGACGCGAACGCGCGGCGCGTGCTCTCGCGCATCTACGGCCTGAGCGACAACGCGCGGCTGCGGGCGCTTGCGGCGCGTGTCGTGCCCGCGTCACGCCCGGGCGATTTCAATCAGGCGCTGATGGATTTGGGCGCGACGGTATGCCCGGCGCGGAATCCACGGTGCGCTGATTGCCCGGTCGGAGCCCATTGCGCCGCGTCGCATGCCGGCCCCATCGCAAAGACCGCGGCCAAACCGCCGCCGCGTAAAGTCGAATGGCCGCTGGCGATCGTCGCGAAGAACGGCAGAATCCTTCTACGCCGCCGCCACCGGCACGGCCTTCTCGCCGGCATGTGGGAAATTCCCGGAGGCGAGAAAAAGCCGCGCGAGCGGGCAACGGCGGCGCTCGCGCGCGAGCTCGCCGCGGTCGGGGCGCGCGTCGCATCGGCAACGATGCTGGGAATTGTCCGGCACAGCATCACCAACCGCAGCATACGCGCTCCGGTATACTTCTGCGCGCTCGCGGGCGATCCATCCGGCGGATTGCGCGGCTGGCGCTGGTTTGCGCTCGACGCGCTCAAAAAGCTTCCGATTTCCGCGCTCAGCGTCAAAGCGGCGCGGCTCGCACCGCAGGCATGAGGCGCGTCGTCGTCAAAGGCGTTTTCGCCGCGCTCGTCGTCGGCTTCATCGTCTACGAGTATTTGAGCTTCCCCGACGTGTCGGCGCTCAAAAAGAAAAATCCGCGCACGACGGCGCTGATGGAGCTGCGCGACGAGCAGTACCGCAGCCGCGGCACGCGCTTGCAGCGTCAGCAGGTCTGGGTACCGTACGATTCCGTCTCGGAGCATCTCAAGAAAGCGATCCTGCTCAGCGAGGACGCGGCGTTCTTCAGCCACAACGGCGTCGATTTCTACGAGCTCAAGGAAGCCGTGAAGCGGGACTGGCAAAAACGCGAATTCGCGCGCGGCGGCAGCACGATCACGATGCAGCTGGCGCGAAATCTCTATCTCAACCCGTCGAAAAACCCGCTGAGAAAATTACGCGAAATGATCATTGCCTTCCAGCTCGAGCGCGCGCTCAGCAAACGCCGGATTTTCGAGCTGTATCTCAATGTCGTCGAATGGGGACGCGGCATTTACGGCGCCGAGGCGGCGTCGCGCTATTATTTATCGAAGCCGGTCTCGGCGCTCGATCCAGCGGACGCGGCGACGCTCGCCGCGCTTTTGCCGAGCCCGCTGAATCCGCGCGAGAAGGGCCTGCTGTACCGGAGGAATCTGATTCTTAAGCGGATGGCGGCGACAAACCACATCAGTGGCGCCGAGGCCGACCGCCAGAGCCGCCGTCCGCTGTTTTATCGCGGCGAGGAGCCGCCCCCGCCTCCGGAGGAAGAAAAATCCCTTTTCGACTAGCGAGCGTAATATCTATGGGATGCTGCGTTTGGCATGCTCAGGCCGCGTGGTAATATAAGACCTTCGGGAGAGGCTTATGCTGATCAAAAAACCTGCGGATATTAAATCGTCCGCTATCACGTCCAAAGAGCTCTTCTTGAGCCGCCGGGGCTTTCTTGTGCAGGCGGCGATCGCCGGCGCCGCCGTCGCCGGGCTCGCCGCGCCGGATTTCTTATTGCCCTCGGAGGTCCACGCAGGCGAGAAGCTCGCCAAGGTGCAGAAAAGCAAGCTCAGCATCGACGAGAAGCAGACACCGCTGAAGGACATCACGACCTATAATAATTTCTACGAGTTCGGCACGGATAAATACTCGCCGGCTCAGTATGCGAAATCGCTCATGCCGCGGCCGTGGACCGTCGCGGTCGAAGGCGAGATCAACAAGCCCAAACGCTACGACATAGATGAGCTGATGAAGCTCGCGCCGCTCGAGGAGCGCATCTACCGCATGCGCTGCGTCGAGGGCTGGTCGATGGTGATCCCGTGGATCGGCTTTCCTTTGAACGCGCTCATCAAGCGCGCAGAGCCCACCGGCAAGGCAAAGTTCGTCGAGTTCACGACGCTGCTCGATCCCAAGCAGATGCCCGAGCAGCGGAGCCGGATGATTCTCGATTGGCCCTACATCGAGGGACTGCGCATAGACGAGGCGAATCATCCGCTGGCGATCCTGGGCGTCGGCCTCTACGGCGAGACCCTGCCGAACCAGAACGGCGCGCCGATTCGCATCGTCGTGCCGTGGAAGTACGGCTTCAAGAGCATTAAGTCGATCGTCAAGATCCGCTTTGTCGAGCAGCAGCCGATGACGACCTGGATGAAGGCCGGTCCCACGGAGTACGGCTTTTATTCGAACGTCAACCCCGAGGTCGATCACCCGCGCTGGAGCCAGGCGACCGAGCGGCGCATCGGCGAGTTCCTCAAACGCAAGACTCTCCCGTTCAACGGCTACGGCGACCAGGTCGCGTCGCTGTACTCGGGCATGGACCTCCGCAAATACTTCTGAAGAAAAATGTTTACATTTTGAATTATGAGTTTTGAATTCACCATTCAAAATTTAAAATTCAAAATTGCGAAGGCGGCGGTTTTCGCCGCCTGCTTGACGCCGCTTTACTGCCTCGCCTACTTCGCGTTCACGGACAACCTCGGCGCGAACCCGATCGAAGTGATCACCCACTGGACTGGCGACGCGACGATCATTTTTCTCCTGATCACGCTGGCTGTCACGCCGCTCAGAAAAACCACCGGCTGGAACGACGCCGTCAAGTTCCGCCGCCTGCTGGGACTCTTCGCGTTTTTTTACGCCTGCCTCCATTTCATGACCTACGTTTGGCTCGATCAGTTCTTCGATTTCCGCGGCATTGTCAAAGACGTCGCCAAGCGGCCGTTCATTACGGTCGGTTTCGCGAGCTTCATCCTATTGATCCCGCTCGCGCTCACGTCCACGGCGGCGATGGTGCGCCGCCTGGGAAAGCGCTGGCAGCAGCTCCATCGGCTCGTCTACTTCGCAGCCGCAGGCGGCGTGATACACTACTGGTGGCTCGTAAAAAAGGACATCCGCTGGCCGCTTGCGTTCGGCGTCGTGCTCGCGCTCCTGCTCGCGTTTCGCGCCGCGGTGCGCTGGAGCGCGCGCCAGCCTTCGCGTCCGTTCGCGGCGGCAGCCGAGAAGCAATGAACGATATCGTCTACCGCCATAACCGCGTCACGCGCGCGACGCACTGGGTCAACGCCGTCGCGCTCATGGTGCTTTTCATGAGCGGCCTCATGATCTTCAACGCCTACCCGCATCTCCACTGGGGCAGCAAGGCAGAGCCGGCCGAAGCGTTCTTCTCGATTTACGCCTCGGGCGAGGACGGTGAAGTGCGATCCTACACCGAACTTTACGGACGGCGCTACGACACGACCGGCGTTCTGGGCACGCAGAACACGGACATGGGGCCGCTGCCGCGCGCGTTCCCGAGCTGGATCACGATCCCGGGCTTCTATTGCCTCGCGTGCGGTCGCCGCTGGCATTTTTTCTTCGCCTGGCTATTCGTGCTGAACGGCCTATTCTACTTCATATATAATCGCGCGACCGGCCACGTCTCGCAGTTCATCCTGCGACCGCGCGACGTGCCGAAGCTGCTGCCGATGGCGCTCTATTATCTACACTTGCGCAAGACCTCGCCGCAGGACGGCGAGTACAATCCGCTGCAAAAGCTCGCCTACACGTCGGTATTTTTCGTTCTCACGCCGCTCGTCATGATGACGGGGCTGGCGATGTCGCCGCAAATGGGCGTCGCATTCAACTGGCTCCCCGCGATCTTCGGCGGACGCCAGTCTGCGCGCAGCGTCCACTTCATCCTGGCGTTCGCCTTCGCGCTTTTTACGCTTGGCCACGTCATGATGGTGATCACGACGGGCATGATCAACAACATGCGCAGCATGGTGAGCGGCTGGTACCGCGAAAAGTTCCACGTAGCCACGGCGGTCGAAGCGCCCGTGCCGCGCGCGGAGAATGGAGGCGCCGATGACAAAGAGCGGCCCTGAGATCACGCGGAGAAAAATTCTTACCGGCGCGCTCTACGGCGCGGCGCTGCTCGGCCTCTCCGGCTGCGATAAGCTCTTCGATCGCCTTCAGCAAAGCCGCAGAATCGGTGCGCTCCTCGACTCCGCCGAAAGCGCGAGCCGCCGGTTTCTGCGCCTCCTCACCGGCCGGCGCAGGCTGGCACAGGAATTCGAGGAAAAAGATATCTCGCGCTACTTCAAGCCCAACGGCAACCCGCCGCCGCTCGAAAACGAATACATGGCCGACGCCAAGGCTGGCTGGCCGAACTGGCGGCTGGAGATCGGCGGCATGGTCGAGCGGCCGACGCGCTTGACGCTCGAGGAGCTGAAGGGAGTGCCCGCGCGCACGCAGATCACCCGCCATGACTGCGTCGAGGGCTGGAGCGCCATCGCGAAATGGAAGGGCGTGCCGCTCGCGCGCATCATTGCGCGCGTCATCCCCGCGCCCGCCGCGCGCTACGTCGTCTTTCATTGCATGGACCGCGACGACAACGGCGAGCTCTATTACGAGAGCATCGACATGCGCGACGCGCGCCACCCGCAGACGATCCTCGCCTACGAGATGAACGGTGTCCCGCTGCCGGTCGAGCACGGTGCGCCCCTTCGCCTCCGCGTCGAGACGCAGCTCGGCTACAAGATGGCGAAATACATCCGGCGCATCGAATTCGTCGCCGACCTGAAAACAATCCCACGCGGCAAAGGCGGCTATTGGGAAGACCGCGGCTACGAGTGGTACGCGGGTATATGACTCTACCGCGATTTAAGCCTGAGCGGCCGTCTGGCTATTTTCCAACAGTCGTCTTTTTCCTGCTGCTCGCTATCCCGGCAGCTGCGCTCGGGCAGCCGGACGACCGGCTGCGTTCTCTCGCCGCGGACGAAAGCGCGACGCTGCTGGACACTCTGAAGGAGCTGGTCTCAATCGAGTCGGGCAGCCGCGACCTCGAGGGTCTGGACCGGCTGGGCGCGCTCGTGGCCGCGCGGCTCGGCGCGCTCGGCGGAAGCCCCGAGGTCGTCGAGCCGCACGAAGTATACCGGATGGAAGATACGCCGGAGAAAATCGGCAAGCTCGTGCGCGCAACCTTCGCCGGAGACGGTGCGAAAAAGATTCTCCTGCTGGCGCACATGGACACAGTGTACTCGCGCGGCATGGGCGCCGAGCAGCCGTTCCGCGTCGACGGCGGACGCGCCTACGGCCTCGGCATCGCAGACGACAAGCAGGGCATCGCCGTGATCATACACGCGCTCACGCTTTTGAAGCGTATGAATTTCCGCGGTTACGGCGCGCTTACCGTGGTCGTCAACGGCGACGAGGAGATCAGCTCGCCGGCCTCGCGCGCGCTGATCACGCGGTTAGCCGCCGAGCACGACGCTGTCTTTTCCTTCGAATGCAGCTACGCCGACTCGGACAAAGTAGCGCTCGCGACCAGCGGCATAGGCTCGATCACGCTCACCGTCGAGGGGCGCGCCTCACATTCCGGTATGACGCCGGAAGCCGGCGTCAACGCGCTCTACGAGTTGGCGCACCAGGTGCTGCAGACGCGCGACCTCTCCGATGCCGCGACCGGCCTCAAGCTCAACTGGACGCTGGCGAGCGCCGGCACGGCGCGCAACATGATTCCTCCGACCGCGCACGCGACCGCCGACGTGCGCGTGCTCCGCGTCGCTGACTACGACGCGATCGAGCGCCGCGTGCTCGAGCGTATACAGAATCGGCTCCTGCCCGAAACGAAGGTCGAGATGAAGTTCGAGCGGCGCCGGCCGCCGCTCGAAGCCAACCCCGCATCGCGAGCGCTCGCCGCACATGCTGCGCGCGTTTACCGCGAGCTCGGGCGCGAGTTGATCGTCGACGACATCCCCGAAGGCGGCGGCACCGACGCCGCTTTCGCTGCGCTCGAAACCAAGGCGCCGGTCCTCGAACGTATGGGGCTGCAAGGCTACGGATCGCATTCGGCGAATGCGGAGTACGTCCTGCTCGATTCGATCGCGCCGCGCCTCTATCTAATCGCCCGCCTGATCATGGAACTCTCCCAAGAACGCTGACGGCGCGACTGCGCACGCGCTGCTCAGTTTTTATTTCCGCCGTTGTCGATTTCGCCATCCGCCGAACGATTATATATTGTAGGCGGCACATCCGATTGATTCACGAGGAGGGAAACTCATGCGTTACGTCGATGGATATGTGGTCCCGGTCCCAAAGAAAAACCTTGAGGCATACCGGCGCATGGCGCAGAAGGCGGGCAAAGTCTGGCGCGAGCACGGCGCGCTCGAATACATCGAATGCGCGGCTGACGACGTCAAGCCCGGCAAGCGCACGTCGTTCCCGCAGAGCGTCAAGCTCAAGCCTGGCGAGACTGTCGTCTTCGCCTACGTCGTGTACAAGTCGCGCGCGCACCGCGATCGCGTAAACGCAAAAGTGATGAAGGACCCGCGCCTCGCCTCGATGATGAACATCAAGGCGCTCCCCTTCGACGCCAAGCGCATGTTCTGGGGCGGCTTCAAGACGATCGTGGAATTGTAGAGAACTTCGCAGGTTACTGCTGCGCTTGCCGCGCGCGTGCGGCGGCGAGCGCGCGCTCGATCTCCGGAGTGCCAGGCCTTAGCTCCAGCCCACGGGCGAAATATTCCGCGGCGTGCTGCGCGTCACCGGTCTTCAACATCAGCATGCCGAGGTTGTAGTACGCCAGCGCATGTCCCGGATTGAGCTGGATTGCCGCCGTAAAATGCTCGCGCGGAGCTTCGACCTCACCGTTCGCTGCGAGGAGAAACCCGAGATTATTATGCGCGTCGGCGTTTCTCGGATCGAGCTTTAGAGTCTCGCGGTACTCGGCGATCGCCTGTTCTTTTTGACCTCTTTTCAAAAGCTGCGTCGCGAGGGAGAAGTGTGCGGCGGCCGAGCCGGGAAAGAGACGCACGGCGCGGCGATAATTTTCGATCGCTCCCGATGCATCGCCGCGCTTTTCCAGAATACGTCCAATGCTGAGATACGCGGAAGCGTAAGAGGGATTGAGCTGCTTCGACGCTTCGAATGCCCGCAGCGCGTCGTCGGTCTTGCCGGCCGCCAGCAGCGCCGATCCGAGATAATGATGGGCGAGATGCGAGCGCGGCTCGAAGGAAGCCGCCCGCTGCCATAGAGCGACGGGATCGTTCCATAGCTCAGCCTGTCTCCAGGTAAGCGCGGCGAAAAGCACGACGATCACCGCCGCAGCCGAGATCGCCGCTACCGCCGCGCGCCGATAGAGATAAATCACCGCCCCTCCCGCGAGCAACGCAGCGGCCGGAGCCGCAAGGTAATCGTAGCGGTCGGCCGCGAGCTGAGGCCCGTTTTGCAGCAGGCCGGAGGTCGGCAAAAGCAGCGCTCCGTGCCACAGCCATGCGGCGAGCGCCCACGGCGCGCGGCGGCGGCAGATGACGAGCACGACCGTGAGCGCTACCGCCGCGACAACACTCCAGAGAAAGCGCGGATCGGAAAATCCGACAACGGGCGGCAACGGATAAAGCGGCGCGAGACCGAAAGGCGCGACCGTCTTCGAAAGATAGAAAATCAGCCCGTACGCGGTGAGCGCGAGCCGCTGCACGATCGTGTATTCCGACAGGCCGAAAAGCAGTCCGCCGTAATATTTGCCGTACAACGCGAGCACGCCGGCCGCGAAGGAGAGCGCGAAGAACGGCAGCTTTTCAACCCACGCGCGCCGGCTGGCGAGACGCCGGAGCGGATACCAGTCGAGGACGACGAGCCCGAGCGGCAGCGCGAGCACGGCGCCTTTGCCGAGCAGCGCCAGCCCATAAGAGAAGCAGGCCGAAGCGATCAGGCGGACGTAACGTCCTCGATTGTTTTCCCGCGCCGCGCTCACGTATGCAAGTAAAGTCAGCATGGCGAAAAATCCCGCGACGACTTCGCCGCGCGCCGATGCCCACGCAACCGGCTCCACCCGCACCGGATGAGCGGCAAAGAAAAGCGCGGCGACGAACGCCGCCGCGCGCACCGTCGCGTCCTCGGTGCCGCAAGCGGCTGCCAGCAGGCGCACCGCGACGAAATAGAAGACAGCCGCGGCCGCCGCGTGAAACGCCAGGCTGGTTAGATGGTAACCAACCGGATGCATTCCCCAGAACACATAGTCCGCTCCGAGCGTCATCCAGGTGAGCGGCAGGTACATGCTGTCGAGAAAGGTCGTAAACATCCATCGCAGCTCCGCCGGGCCGAGACCGCGGTAGTACGGATTATTGAGAATATTTTCGGGATCGTCCCACAGGCTGAAGCCGCTCCTGAGGGCGGGAAAAAACGCGATGAAAGTAATCCCTGCGACGAGCAGCGCAAGGAAACCGGAACGAACTTTGTGGATCATCACCGAGGTGAGACGCGGGCTTTAGCCGGCGCGGGTCGCCGGCCATCGACCGGAACGGTATTTGAGGCGGTCCTCGAAGCTACGCCCATGAAGACGAAAGACAATACAGATCGACGTCTATGCCGTCAAGATGTGATCCACCCTGCGTCGGCGGGATTGTGGTAACGAGGAGATGTTGGAAAATTTATTTGACGCCGCGCCTTAAGCGTTCGCAGCGCGCGCATCAGCTCTGAACGACTTCGACGCCGGCGGCGCCGACCTTCAGCCACCCGGCGGCGGTCAGGAGTAGTTTCTTGAACTCCTCCTGCTTAGCGTTCGGCAGATCCAGCACGCGTAATAGATCAATCGTGCGCAGAATCACGATATGGTCCTGGCCCGCCTTGGCGCACTCGCGGCTCTCGACACGCTGGTCCTTTTTCGCGAGACTCTCTGCGGCCGTGAACGTGTTGACGATTAAAACCGACGGATAATCGTCGGGCAGCTCCGACTCCTCGCGGCGCAGTCGAAGCTTGGTCAAATGCTCGCGCTTGACGTTTTCCGCCGTGCTCTTGATCTCGCCGATGGCGACGCGCTTTCCGCCCTGCGCGAGATAAAAATGCGGCCCGTCGCCGTTGCGCGAGGCGTCGATGTTGAGCTCGAGGTATTTTTCGAACCACGCGGGCAGGCGGTGTAAAGTCGCCGAATTTTTTCTTAATTTTCAGGAGCTGTGCGTTGAGCGCCTCCAGCTCCTTGACGATCGGCTGCTCCTCGGCGAAATGAAACTCCTCGACGTATGCCGGAATGTCGGTGGTTTTGGCTCTGACGTAATTCAAGCAGCCGTCCGCCAGGTCGGCGAAAAAGTCCAGCTCGAGCGCCTGGGGCTGCGCCGGGACGACGATCAGCATGCCGCGGCCTTGCTTTCGCGCCACCGCCGCCGCGCGCCCGTCTTTTCTCAGACGGGCGACGACGTCGATCTCGCCGGCGCCGTTCTGCGGCAGGTTGAATCCGACCGAAGTGAAGCCGTGATTTTTTAGGAAATGGTCGAAGTACGGATTGACCTTGGTGAACTCGTTGCTCAGCTCCGTGGGATTGAAGCCGATCGAAAAGTCCTCCGCCAGCACCTTGTAGCCGAGGGATTTCTGCGCCGCGCTGCCGACCACCTGCGTGTCGCGCACCGCGCCGTTCTCGATGAAGCAGAAGCTGACGCCCTGCTCCAATGCCATACGCACGTTCGAGAGCATCTGCAGATTGCTCGCTTCATAGGTTGCCGAGCCCGCCGTCTGGGCCAGCATCGGATTCGCGGTGGCGATCACCAAATCAGGCAGCTGCGCCAGGCCCTTGAGCTGCAGATCGGCCTCCAGGGGCAGCACCGAAAACCGCTTGCCCTTATGCTCGCGGTCGAGCGCGTCGGCCTTTACCCCGAATCTTTCGACGCCATACAGGCAGACTTGCGGCTGCATACGGCCGCAACGGAGCAAGTATTGTGCCACGCATGCGCTAATTCAGCATCCTAAGGATATTCCGAGAACTTTACTGCAGTCACTCAACCTGGCCTGTGCACTTTTATGTTGCGACCCTCGGACTTTGTCGAATTTTGTAATTAAAGTCGCCGGCCTAGGCGCGGCGCCTACGCTCGGCGTAGCGGCCGAATTCCCATCTCCTCCGGGTCCGGCAGGCTTCGGGCCTCGGGCTGCACGCCGCAATAGCCCTCAAACGTCATCACCTCCGGGTCGCGCATCTCGTCGGCATACTTCTGGTAAAATGAGCCCGGGTTTTTCTCGAGCTGGTAGACGCGGACGCCCCGGTCCTTCTTCATCGCCTTCACGTGAAAGAACGCGAAGCCGGCGAACGACTTGATCAGCGCGCCCGTGCGCAGGATCTCGAAGCGCGGGCTGTGCTTGAAATTGTGCGCGCGGCCGGCCGGCCAAAAGCCGGCGTCCCATCGGCTTCCAGCGCGCGGATGCGACTTGAGGACGAAAACGCGGCCGTCCCGGTCGACAAGATTCACGCCGGTAAACCACCAGAAGCCGCCGAACCACGGCGACGTCCAGCGATGTAGCGGCGATGTCCGCGCGCGCCGGAGACGCTCGATCAGCGCGCCGAACGGCCGCGGCGCGGCGATCATGTCGCCGTCCCACTTCGCGCACACGCGTCGCGTCGCCTTGCTGAGCGCGAAATTATAATAGTGCACCAGGCTATTCGGGTGATCGCCGGGCAGCCGCCGGTGCATGTCGCTCCCCTGCGGAAAAACCTCCGGCACGTAATGGTATGCCTTCACGCGCTTAGGCTCCGCCGCGGCGAAGCGGGCGACGATCTCCGGCGTGGCGTCCGTGCAGCCGTTGTAGACGACCACGATCTCGTCGAAAAACGGCGCGATGGATTCGAGCGCGCGCTCGGCGAAATCCTCCTCGTTCCTCAGCCGCACGATCGCCGACAGCCCCGGCTTCTTCCCCGTGCGGTCGAAGTCCTCTGGCTTAAACGTCGGCTTCTCGACGACCTCCACCATGCGGGCATCATTAGCCGGACTTCACGGTCAAAGTCCAACGCGGCGCGCGGCATTTCTCGATTGACAAAACCGGCCCGGCCGCGGTAAACGCTCGCGCAGAGAGCGCGACCGTTTTTTCCTTGCATTCAATGAAGCTCACCGCGGGAGCGCGCCGCTGGCAGTACTGGGCCGGCGTCGCCGTTTTCATCGTCATCGGAATGCTTTTTTCCGATTGGGCGGCGCGGCAGGATTTCTGGCCTGCGGCCCGCTATTTCACCTATCAGTTTTTAACCGGGCTGAGCTGGCGCAAAGCGATTCCGCAAAACACCGTGGTCGTCCTCGTCGACGACGACGAATACTGGCGCGGCGAGCCCGCGCGCCGCGTGCCGATCAAGCGGACGTATCTCGCGAAGCTCGTCCGCGCGATCGATGCCGCCGACCCGGCGGTCATCGCGGTCGACTTCGACCTCTCCTCGCCGCTGCCGGACGGCAGCATCGTCGAGCATCCCGACTACGCCGAGGAAACGCGAACGCTGCTGCATACGATTCGCGAGCTCGCGGCGCGGCGCAAGATCGTGCTCGCGCAGACGATCAAGTTCGACGCCAATCGCGAATACGTCCTCGCCTCGGACATCTACGGCGGCTTCGACTTCGGCGCCGCCGCGCCCAACGTCCGCAAAGGCTACATCGCGCTGCCGTACGAGGTGAGCCGGGTGCCGCTCGCGCTGCCGCTCGCCGGCGGCGGCAGCGTCGATTCCTTCGCGCTCGCGATCGTGAAGGCCTACAACGCCGATGCGCTCCAGCGCCTGCCGCACGGCTCTTCGCATTTCCCGCTCGGCGGCTTCATCGAGGCGAACAAATTTCACACGGTCGCCGCGGGCGCCGTGCTGAAAGGCGATCCCGCCGCGCTCGCGCTGCTCGCGCACCGCGCGGTGATCCTCGGCGCGGGCTGGCACCGTCTCGCGTACGGCGCCGGCGCGCCGGTCGATCTGCATTTCAGTCCCGTCGGCGAGGTCGCGGGCGCGCTGCTGCATGCGAATTTTGTCGAAGCGATCGTCGACGGCCGCATCTTCTCGCCCGCGGGCGAGAAGTCCTTGAAGGCGCTGGAGTTCTTCCTCGCGCTCGGCGGGGCGTTCCTCTTCGCGCTGCGCATGCGCGCGCGGCGCAAATGGGGCATCGTCGCCGGCGCGACTGCGATATTATTCGTCGGCAGCTATATCGCGCTGCAGAACCTCGGCGTGTTTTTCGAGAGCTTTCTCCCGATCGTCTTCGTCTGGCTGCACGCATTCGCGCACCGAATCGTATTCGAATGAACGGAAGTTTTTCGGAGGTGGAAAATGAAGCGAGTCTTCTACGCGCTCGGCCTGCTCGCCTGCTGTTTCCATAGCGCTCTCAACGCCGGCGAAGTCGATCCCGAAAAGCGCGGCGGCACGGCGAATCAAGAGCAGCGCAGCGGCAGCGCCGCCGGCAGCGCGGCCAGCGGCGGCGCAGTCGGCGCGCCGCCTCAAAGCGACGGCCGCGGCGGCGTTCATCTCCCGGAGATGCAGCGCGCCCGCGAAAAAGCGGTCAAGCAATTCATCGGGACGGTGGTCAAGAAGTCGGGCGGCGAAATAAAAATCAAGACCGGCGATGCGGAAAAAACCGTCATCACCGACTTCAAGACCAAGGGCATCGACAACGCCAAGAACGGGGCTAAAGTCGCCGTCCGCTACTACGAAGACGACGGCAAGCTCCGCGCGGCGGAAATCGCGCCGCGCTGACCCGCAGCGAGCTCCCAAGGCTGAGTCCACACTGCCGAAGGCCGGTGTAGGGCTCTTCCGCGATGCCGACGGGGCGAGAAAACGATATATCCGCCGCCGCCAGGATGAACCTGAATCGCATTCGCATCAACCAAAATCTCCGCCGATCTGTCGCAGAATGTCGCGGTGTGACGCACAATTTTAGCCCTTGTGCTTCTCCCCTTTGCCCGGAGGAGAATAGATAGGGCTCTCATACTTCGACGTTTCGAGAATTCTCGAAACCTGGAAACTTCGCTCCAGGGAATTGATTTTTTCGCGCGGCGTCCCGCGCCGCGCCGTGCGGGACGCCGAACCCTAAATCACGACGGCCGGACGGATATGCAGTCCGATCTCCGGATCGACGCCGTACAAAGTGATGGGACCGTTCATGCCGGGGAGCCGATGCCGGTCCAGTCGCGTGAATCGTTTGGCGAATTCGCTCCTGTGCCTTTTCGCCAGGCCGGATATCGCCTCGCGATAAACCAGCTGGGTACAGATAATCGGATAGGTATGATCTTTGGTCGCCTCCTGAACGCGATGCGCCAGGTTGATCGCGTGTCCGAGCAAACCGATTCCCGACGATTTGTTCCCGGGTTCGTAAACCGGCCGATAATCGAACTTGCTGACCGGTCCGAGATGGATGCCTATCCCGTAGCCCAGCGGAGCGAGGGATTGTGTGTCGAGGTGCTGCCGCGCGGCCTTATTGTAGCGGCGAAAGATCTGCCGCGCGCCGACCGCCACGCGCGAGGCGACCAGCAAGCCTTGCAGGCACTTCTCTTTGCCGTAAAAAACCGCGACGAAACCGTCGCCGGTATGAATCACGTACGTCTTGTTCTTAAAGGCATATCCGCGGTCGCTGGACTTGATTTCTCTATCGAGACAGTCGAAGACCGCGCCGACGACGTCGAATATCTTTTTGCTTTCATTCCGGTTCCCGCCCGCGAGCTGTGAGACGTGGGCGCTGAAATTTCTAATGTCGAAGCTAACGATGGCGCTCATTCAATCCCCGTCCGGCAGGCTGGAAGACGTGCGGCCATTCTCGCGCAGAGCGAAATGCATAGTCGCGGCACGCTATAACGGTATTCGGGATCTAGTCAAACGGTAAGAATAGAAAGTCCGATCCGAAGCATCGCCTCGCCCGACGTCCACCCTTCCACCATCCGTCAAAACCTCTATACCGAAAGCAGGGAGGACCACCCTATGACATTCGCCCGGCGCATCGTCGTCGCAGCGTTCTTCGTCCTCGTCGTCGCCGCCGGCGCGGAGGCCCAGGTCGGCGTCCATATCGGCATCAATCTGCCCGCATACCCGCGGCTCACCGTGATCCCCGGCTATCCCGTCTACTACGCGCCGGACGTGCGCGGGAACTATTTTTTCTACGACGGGCTCTATTGGGTCTTCAACGTGGACGACGGCTATTGGTATTCGAGCTCGTGGTACAACGGCCCGTGGGTCGTCGTCGAGCCGGACGACGTGCCGCAGCCGCTCCTCGTCGTCCCCTACCGCTACTATCGCGTGCGCCCGCGCTACTGGAGCGGCTGGGCGCTCGACCGCCCGCCGCGCTGGGGCGACTACTGGGGGCCGCGATGGTACGAGCGCCACCGCGACTGGGACCGCTGGGACCGCAGGGCCAAGCATCCCGCCGCGCCGCTGCCGAGCTATCAAAGGCGCTACTCGGGCAACCGCTACCCGGCGCCGTCCGAGCACGCCACGATTCACAACGGTCAATATAAATATCGGCCTCGCGACGACCGCGTCCGCGAGTCGCAGTCGAAGATCGTCGAGCGCGAGTCCCGCGGCGGCGAGAAAGCGAGCGGCCGCGCCGAGTTCATCGAGAAAAAAGGCGGGGGCGGACCGCCGCAGAAACGCGGGCGCGAGGAAAGACCGGGCAAAGGGCGCGATTAGAGATTAAGGAAGCGCGAACACAGTCGACCGGGGCCGGAAAGAGAAATCTTTCCGGCCCTTTTATTTTGCGCGAGCTTCGCCCGCCTGCAAAACCGGCCTGCGACATTCACAGCGGGGCGGGGGCGGGGAGTTAAAAGATTGGAGAGATTAGAAAGTCTGACCCGAGGGCTTACCCTTTTCGTTCCTGGACGGCCGGGAAATACAGCGGTAGCATAGCGTCATGCAAGCGCACGAGATCGGCCAAATTACTTTCGTCGGGTCTCAGATCGACGATCCAGAAATTCTTCCACGCCTGCCGCAGGACTTGGCGGCGCTGCTCAGGGAGACGAACGGCTTCGTTCTTTTTCATGGCGGCTTGCACGTGCGCGGCGCCGTGCGCTTGCCGGCGTGGCATTCGCTCCGCCAGGTTATGGAAGGCGAAGATGCGCTGCACACGCTTTATCCTTCGGTAGCGTCAATCGACATCCCTTTCGCAGAGGACTGCATGGGAGATCAATTCTTACTCAGAGAAGATTCCGTATGGTGCCTGCGCACCGAGACCGGAGAATTAGAAAAAACAGCGAATAGTCTGACCGAGTTCTGGGCCGCGATAGCGACAGATGCCTGTGGGGCGCTCAAGTTCAATCCGAATCTGCGCCTACAGCCGGGGCAGCTGCTGCTCGCCTATCCGCCTTTCTGCACGAAAGAATCCGCAAACGGCACAAGTCTCAAACCCGTACCGGCTTTGCAGCTCATTCACTTTCACGCCGATCTCGCCAAGCAAATAGCCCAGCTCCCGAAAGGCGCACAGTTCAAGATCGAGGTCGGGGATTAAAACCGCGGAGTCGGAAGATTGCAGGGCCGGGATTTCAACGATTCGAGACCCGACCGAAAAATTAATACTTCCACGTTTCCAGAATTCCGGAAAGCTGGAAACTTCACCCAGGCCCGAAAAATGTCTACTTTTGAACAGAAACATTCCGGCCGAACATGCAAATACGCATTATATGAGCACCGGCATATGGACCTTGGAATGTCAGACCTGCGGGCACAGCTTCGAGCTGAAACTTAAAGCCGAGTTCGAAACCGTGATCGACTCGGTCATGAGCCGCGCCTGCACGGGCTGTAAAAAGGTTCCGATCGAACGCCCCAAGACCGACTGGCACCACATCATGCGTTATCGCCATCCCGCGGGGGGGGGGGGCGTGCTAGATTCTGAGCAGGCGCAGACGGAAAAGACTCCCGGCCTCTCTCACCACCACGGCATAACCGTCACCGCATACCCGCGCCCGTTCATGCACTGCACGTAAAGACTCCGCATGGCGGCGTCGCCGCCCCTCGCCCGCGGAAACGCCATTCTCACCTCGCGCTCGCACTCGTAACTGGCGCGGTCGTAATCCACCTGCGATCTTCCGGCGGGCATGGGGGATTCCGTCGACTCCGTCTGGGCGCAGCCGGCGAGCAAGACCAGAAAACATAGCCGAAGGCATTTTTTCATAATCGTGACCGACACTCGCCGGCGCTAAGCAATATAGCGGATCGATGCGCGAACGCGAAGCCGCCCCCGTCCTCGCGCCTGTCGGCTGTCGCCTCTCGCCTCACGCCTGCCCTGAGCTAAGTCGAAGGGCGGGATCGGATCAGGCTAGGTTAGGAGCGGACGCGGGATGAAAAAGTCAAGATTCAAGACTTGACCCCGAATCTACTTCTTTAACCGCTCGAACAATGTTTCCCAGCGCATGTTGCCGAGACGCGTAGCGCCCTTCCTTCCGGTATAGGCGGCGAGCCCGGCGCGGTTGATTTCGACGCGACCGAGGTACTTACCCCCTTTTGTGTACGCCCACACAGTCAGACCGCGCAGGTTGAGTTCCACTTCCTCGTGCAGCTTCAGGTATCCCATCCGCTTTTTCATGTACTTCTCCTTTTGATGTGGAGTTGTTCTCGATCCTAGTCTCCTCTGTAGGCCATCGGTTTTCAGTTTTTTGCGCCGAGTTTGCGGTTGTGCGTCCGGCACAACAGTTGTGCGTTCTCGACGTCGGTTTGGCCACCCTTGCTGTGTGGTAATACATGATCGGCCTCGTATTCGGACCAAGATACACGGCAATCCGGTTCTGGCTTTCCCGCCTTAATGCACGCTTGGCACAACCCATTGTCGCGTCTGTAAATCAGAATCCGGTCCGCCTCACTGAAAGCCCGCCTCGAATCTTTGACGATGATCTTGACGCCTTTTTCCTTTGCGAACTCAAAGAATAGCTGGCGGATGATTCTGTGCCGTGCCTCCACTTCATTGCTCGTCTGCTGCCGACTATCCGAGAACGCAACGATGTCGCGGTCGTCTTCCGACTTCTTTTTCCAACGCTGATGAAAGGCTATGACGAAGTCGTGAAACAACTTCTTTTCCGCTTGGCCCCAGACGTAGTGGGTTGCCAAGTGGCGGAGTAGCAAATAGACGGAAAGGATGAAGTATTCAATGCGCAACTCCTTGATTGCTCCGTTGCTGTCGTCGCGCATCGGATCATCTTTGAATACTTCATAGAGAGCATTCATGTTGTGCAGCACAGACTTCGCGTGCGCTTGTTTCTCGAACGACAGATTCCCAATCCCATCTGCAACTTGGTACTTGTCGATGTAATCTGTAACGTCGCCGTCCTGGATGTTCGCTGGACCATTCGCTTGTTCCAGGATGAGGAAACGCGTGAGGATGGCCAAGTGCTGCATGCGGTCATTCCCTCGGTCGATGACCGTGAAGAATTTGTGCTTATCCTTATTGCTATCCACGGGCGTGTACTTTTCGTAGTCAAACGTGATGTCGTCCGCGTACTTGACCACGAAGTTCCGGCTTAAGCTGGAGAGCCGCGCGTGTGCCTTCTCCATGTACGTAAGGTCCTCACCTTGCTGCAGACGCCAGAAGATGTCCGCTGCGACGCTCTGGTGCTGGGGGTTCCTGGGGTCTTCAATGCCCTTTACAATGTCGGCGTTATACTTCAACTCTTTATCCACAAACTTGCGCACATCTGCCGATAGCTTCGAGTACGTCTTGCCCGGCAATGACGGATAGACATCCTTGAGCGTGTTCGGCAAGGCAAGTTCGTCCGTGAGGAAGTCCTGGGCGGTGGTGATGCGTTGTTGGCCGTCGATAACTTCCTTGACGGTGCGCTCTTCGTCCAACCGAACCAGCCGGATAACGATACGTGGGATGTAGTAGCGACGGAAAAGGCTGTCAAGAAGCGCCTGTTGCTTCTTTCGACTCCAGACGCTTTTGCGCTGGTACGGCGGACGAACTACGTACTCATCCTTGTAGTCAGCGAAATCCTTGATCGCGATCGCGTCAAAACCAACGTCGTATGCGGTTCGCGGATTGAACATATAACCTATCCCTCCTCACCCCTCCTCATCCTCGTTGTCGCGGCCGAGGCAGTATCGTGTGCGTGGTTTAGCTCTCACTCTTGGTCAGCTTCCCGGCAATCTTAGAAAACAGCTGGAAGGCGGTTTCCAGTTCGTCCGCTATTTCAGCAGCAAGCACGTCGGGAGCTGGCAGCGAGTCGGTGTCGGTAAGGCTTTGGTCTTTGATCCAGAACAAGTCGAGGCTTAGTTTGTCGCGCTTGAGAATCTCATCGTAGCTGTAGCAGCGCCAACGGCCATCCGGGTTCTCTTCGCTCCAGGTTTCTTTTCGGTCGTGAATTTTCCCGGGTTGATAGCACGCGACAAACTCCTCGAAGTCCTTTCGCGTGATAGGCGCTTGCTTTTGCGTAAAGTGTTTGTTTGTCCGCAGATCATAGACCCAAAGGTTTTCGGTCCACGGCTCGGGTCGGCCTTCCCTTTTGTCGAAGAAGAGCACGTTAGCCTTGACGCCGGGCGAATACCAGATGCCGGTGGGCAGACGCAGCAGAGTATGGACGTTGCATTTTCCCAGGAGGTTTTTGCGAATCTTCTCACCTGCGCCGCCCTCGAAAAGCACGTTGTCCGGGACAACAACCGCAGCGCGTCCGTCTATTTTCAGGAGCGAGAACATATGCTGCAGGAAATTGAGTTGCTTGTTGCTGGTGGAAGTCCAGAAATCTTCCCGCACTATGACCTGGTCGTCTTTTTCCGTGTCGCCTTCCTCGTTCACAAAAAGCAGACTCTGGCTTTTACCGAAGGGCGGATTGGCCAGAATCATCGTGTATTCCTTGCTCCATGGCGCGGCGAGGCTGTCATGACCCGAGTGGACGACGACCTTGTCACCGCCAATGCCGTGCAGGTAGAGGTTCATCGCGCACATGCGGGCGACCTTGGGCGATAGCTCCATGCCCTCAACTAATTCCTCACGAAGCGCCCGCTTCTCTTCCGCGTTCAGCTCCTTAACGAACTTGTCGAGCACGTAGTTGTAAGCGGTGAAAAGGAAGCCGCCCGTGCCGGCGGCAGGGTCGCAGATGCGGTCTTGGGGTGTGGGCTGCATCACTTCGACCATCGCCTGGATGACGGCGCGAGTCGTGAAATATTGGCCCGCGCCCTTGGTTGATTCAGACGCGGACCGCTGGAGCAGCTCCTCGTAAATCGTGCCCTTCACGTCAACCGGCAGGCTCAACCAGTCCTCTTTATCAATAAGGTTGACGATGAGCTGTTTCAGCAGCGCCGGGTTATGTATGTCGCAGCGGGCGCCCTTGAAGATGACGCCCAACAGGCCGGGCTTAAGCGCAAGCTTCTCGATGGATTCGCTGTACTGTTTTTCCAACGCGGCGCCGTCGAGCTTGAGCAGCGCTTTCCAGCCGAGATCCGGTGGCACGATGGGCGGCTTGTTGTGCGGCGGCTCAGTTAGCTGGTCCGCCATCTTGAGGAAGAGCAGCATCGTGAGTTGCTCGACATATTCCACACAGCTCAATCCGGCCTGCTGTAAGACTCCGGCGTAGCTCCATGCCCGTTTCCCGATTTGCGATGCGTCGATCATGAAAGTCTCTCTAGGTTTTTACAGTAACGCGTCGGCGCGGTGTCCTGGTTCTCTTGACGGTCTGTTTGATAGCGGCAGCCTTCCGAGCGCGCTCCTCACGTTCAGCGGCTATCCGTTTGAGCAACTCGCTGGCGGGTTCGTCGTTGGGGTCCTGCGGGACGAGTTTACCGGTGAACGCATGGCGCAGAATGGATTGGCGCAATGCTTGTGAGCTCTCTAATTTTGCTTCCAGGTCTGCTTCGAGATGTTCAATCACCGAGAACTGATCTTCGAGAGATTCGGCAAGCTGCTCCTGTTCCGCTTCTGGTGGAAGCGGTAAAACCAACGGTTCGAGAACACCCAGGCTGATATTGTGCTGTCCAGCCGACGTAGCAGCGCGAGTTTCGATCCACTGCCGAACCAGTGAACTGTCCCAAAGAAAGGAAATCCACTTCAGAAGGGGTGATAATGGGATTAGACGCAGGCGAATAAGATATGATGCGAAAGAAAACCTCCCATTGGGCTTCTCGCGAACAACTGCACCACGCCCGATCAAGGTTCGGCTTCCGTTGGTCCTCACAACCAACAAATCGCCAGTATCCACTAGTTCTCTATCGGATTCTCTATATTTGGGTGATGCGTACTTAATTTTTTCGAGGTTCAGCTTGCCTCCAATAATGTTCGGAATCCGAAGTACTGGAAGTCCCTTATTGATTTCACTGCACTTCTGCGATGTGCCGTAGCCGGACGCCCAAGCGAGTTGGTCGAGCGACGCCCAACACCATCCATCCGGTAACGTCGGTAGGTTCGTGGTATCCGGGTCGATGGGCTCTTGGTATTTGGCCTTCCAGTTTTTCGGCGGCTCCTTGCCCGCGGCCTTGAACTTTTCGAGCTGGGATTCTTCCCAGCGGCGGCGGCGCTCAGCGAGGATGCGGGTGAGAGGCGCGGTGGCGGGTTCGATGTCGGGATGTTCGTCGCGCCAATCTGCGGTCAATGCGCCTTCTACCGCCGCCTTTAGCACGGCCGCCCGATAGTGTTTCAGCTTCGCTCGCGCCCGCTCTAACGCCACCACACCCGCGTCAAGATCGGAGAGGAGTTCGTCGAGCGTGTCAGCGATGCGGGTTTGCTCGGAGGAAGGTGCAATTGGAATGGGAAACGTTCGAACGACCTTCCCGGATATTGCTTTGAAAGTTGTCCCTGTACCCCTGTTATCCAGCTCTGCGGCAAAACGTCGAAGAGCATATAAGAGGTATTTTAGATTGACGCCATGTTCGGGGTGAACCGCTGACAAACCGCGACCGATGCAGGACTTTGCTGGTGCAAGATTAGTTGGTCCGACTGGGGCTCGAACACAAAGCAAGATATCATTCTTCTCAGCAATCTTACCCGGGCGCGAACACCAGATTCGTGCATCAGGATAGAGATTGCCGAAGTCTGCTTTACCTTGGAAAAATGGCAAACCGTCGCCTGTGGAATTGTAAGTTGATGACGGTGGCGATTGCCCCATGACGATCGTCGAGATCTCGGATAGCTCGCATGTCACCCACCCATCAGGCAGTTGTTGCCCGTTTACCTCAGTCATGCCGCTAGCCGTTCATTCAACTCCACGAGGAGCGGTTGGAGCTTGTCGCCAAAAAGAGCGTAGGCTTTGCCGAGGCTACCTTGTTGGCCGAACCAGCCGTCTTCAAAGTCTTCGGCCCGAATTGCCAGACTGGTAGCGATGTGCTCGGCCATGCGGTCGAGCCATTCGCGCTGCTCGGGTGTAAACGTTTTTGCAGCGTCGCGCTCGGCAAGCCACGCGGCGTAACGCGCCCGTACTTCTTCGGCGTAGGGTTTAAGCATGAGATCGGGGACGAGCGCATGGCGAACAAGAGTGACGAGGTCAGCGAGTTGTGATCCGCCAATGCCCGCGACCTTCTCAGTCTCAACGGCCTGGAAGGCGCGCCAAAGCTGAGTCGGGGTCGCCGCAAGCGGCGGTGTGGAGATAGCGTTTTTCAACTGGTGGAGATCCTTGAGTGATAGCTTGAGCGGTTTGGTGCCGGAGTAGAGAACTTGCAGCGCGGTGAGTTCGTCTTTATGGGCGGCGATCCAGGCGCGGAAGTCCTTCACCTTGGCTTGCGCCTTGTCAACGGCGGATGCGTCAAATCCTGAGTAGAGCACGTCATCGATTGTGTGGCGGTCAATAGTCTGCTCGTTCTGTGCGCGGATTTCGATGATGCGGCGACGGAATACGGCCTTTAGAAACGGTGTGACGGCCCCCTGCGCGAGTTCATCGCCGGCCTGTTTGACTTGTTCCTCAGTCGGCTGCGCAACGCCGAATTTCTTTCGGGCGGTGGCAATCTGGGCATCAGGGTCGCAGGCACGCATTAGATCGCCCGCGAGACTGGGAAAGGATTTGCCCCCGGCAAGTTCGCGCAGTTCACTTAACTGTTCGGTAGTGAATTCGCGTTGCATGCGCGCGAGGCGCCCTGCCAGCGTGGTAAGCGCGTCCGGATCGGTGCCGCCCTGGGCTATGTATTCGAGCAGTTCTGGTAGCGTTGCGGAAGGCTTGCGGTTGAGCGTATGGGAATCCGTCTTGTCCTGCTCGCAGACACCGACGGCATCCACCACGATGAAGCGCTCCTTGGCCTTGGCGCTGGGAGTAACGACCTTGAGCTTGTCCGGTGAAATAACACGTACGCCGCGCCCCTTCATCTGCTCGAAGAAGCCGGCCGACTTCACGTTGCGTAAAAAGAAGACGCATTCGATGGGCTTGACGTCGGTCCCGGTCGAAATCATGTCCACCGTAACCGCGATGCGCGGATAGTAGCCGGTGCGGAAGTTGGTGAGAATTTCGTCGGGCGAGAGCTTGGAGGTCTTCAGCCACTCGGTGACTTCAGACTCGGTTCCGTCATCGTTCTTCACCTTCTTTACGACGCGAGTGAATCCCGTGCGGTATGTAATCTTTTCGCAAAACTCGTTTCTCTCGGCGAACTCGTCACGGATCATGCGAACAATGTCGTCGGCATGAGAGTCGTCTTTAGCAAAGATAAGCGTCTTCGGGACCTCTTTGCGGTCCGGGTAAGCATCCGGCAGTACTTTGTCGCGGAACTCCCGGATGACGGTGCGAATCTGGCTTTCGGAGACGACATCCGCGTTTAGTTGGTTGGCGGTGTAGGTAAGGTCTTGCGTGAGTAGCTCGATTCGCTCGGCGCGGGTCAGTTTGTGGCGCTTGTCCACATACACACCTGAGTCATCGGCGACAATGGTCGCGCCGCCCTCGGTGATGCGGGTACGGATGCGGTAAACATCGAAGTCCACGTTGACGCCGTCGGTAACTGCTTCGTCGTGGCCGTACTGCATGACGAGGTTTTGCTTGAAAAAGCCGATGGTCTTCCCGGCGGGTGTAGCGGTAAGGCCGATAAGGAACGCATCGAAATAAAGAAGCACCTGCGCCCACAATTCGTAGATGGAACGGTGGCACTCGTCTACGATGACGAAATCGAAGAACTCCGGCGGGATGCCCGCATTGTAAACCACATCGGGCGGATCGCCCTTCCACGGTTTGGCGGAATCGAAGCCGGAGCCTTCCTCGTTTTCCGCGTCGAACTCGACTTCACCCTTCAACATGGAGTAGAGGCGCTGGATAGTGGTTATGACGACCTTGGAGGCGGGATTGATGGAATTGCTCTTGAGCCGCTGGACGGTATAGAGCGTAGGGAATTTGCGCGTGTCGTCCGGCGGAGTGTAATTGGCAAACTCGTCCTCGGTCTGCTTGCCGAGATTGCCGCGATCCACGAGGAAAAGAATGCGCTTCGCGCCGCCGAACTTCAGCAGGCGATAGGCGCTACTGACGGCGGTGAAGGTCTTGCCGGAGCCGGTCGCCATCTGAATGAGGGCGCGGGGATCGCCTTTGGCAAGGGAGGCTTCCAGGTAAGTTATGGCCTGCGTCTGGACTTTCCAAAGGCCGGTTTCATCGAGAGGAGGCAACTGCGTGAGCCGGGCACGGAGCTGGTATAGCTCGGACAGCCACTCAGCCAAGGTTTCCGGCCGCGGGAAACTGAACACTTGTCGGCTGCGCGGCTTGGGATCGAGTCCGTTGGTAAAGAACGTGACGGAGCCGTTTGACTCGAACAAAAACGGAAGCGGACGGCGATGTGCGGGCAAGTTGTCGGGAAGCCCGGAGGCATATTTCGCCGACTGCGCTTCGACTCCTGTAAGTGGCCCCTCGGCCTTTGCTTCGATAGCTCCCGCAGCTTTGCGATCTACGTACAGCAAGTAGTCAGCGAAGCCAAAGCCTGATCTCATTGGAAACTCGCGGACTGCTACTCCACGGCCAGCGGTGAGGTCGATATCTTTGCGATCCTGCACAACCCAGCCCGCGGCAACCAACTTTGCGTCGATGTCCTGACGGGCTTTCTCTTCCGGTTTTTCGGCCATAAAAACAGTGAATCTAGTCCATTTTCCCTAGCGCTCGCAAGTCCAAATCACGGCGATTGGAAGTTACTGAACAAAGGGCGCAGGGGTTCAAGGGCCGTTCGTGCATCGAGAAGAGATCGCGGGCGCGTGGTCATGCCGAATGGACGCGGCGCTCCGCCGGCGCGAAGCGAATCTCGCCGCGAACTGCCCTAGGCGACATTTCCATGTTTCCGTAATTGTGGAAACGCGGAAGTATTCGCTGCGCTTTTACAGCGAGTCGAGCTCGACCTTTTTTATTCGATCCTGCCGTATTCTTCATGGTTTTTGCGTTATCGAATTTTTTTATAATGCTTGAAAATACAGGGGAAATCGGTGGAAACCGGCGAAGAAATGGCAGGAGCGGGCGAAAATCGGGGACGAGCGGCTGAAAACGGCCTACTTTCGAGCAAAAACGGGGTGGGAATGGGCTAAAATTGGCCCTTTTACTCCTAATTCAGCGAGGACCGAAGTATTCTCCCCGCAGTGGCGATTCTACCCATTGAGGGACATTTCCACGTTTCGAGAATTCTCGAAACGTCGAAGTATGATCAGTTTACGGAACACGACGTTCCACTTTCTCCCGCTCGACGCAGATGCCCTGGTTGAAGCGCTCGACGGCATCGGCGGCGCGGCCGATGGCGCTGGCGATCTTGAGCTGCTCGCGGCGCTCTTCGCATTCGGCCTGCGTGTCGGCCTCCGCCGCCTCGGTCCACATGCGCAGCTTGTCGGCGAGTGAAATGTTGTGCGGCGCGCCGCTCGGCGGCACGAGGAGCACCCAGGCGAGAAGAAGCGAGTAGTGAGCGGTGAATAGTGAGGAGTGAAAGCGCGTAGAGCATGAGGCGCGGTACGCAAGCCAGTCGCGAGCACGGTCGAAGAATTTAGTCACCGGTACGCTTCCCGCCGGTGCGCAACGCTGTACACGAATACGCGCCTCGCTTCATCATCGATCGTGTAGAGGACGCGATAGTCTCCGGCGCGGAACCGATAGCCGTCGCCGCCCTGTAACTTTATACTTCCAGGCGGACGGGGGTTGTCTTCGAGAGCGAGAATTCTGTTGCTGACGTTTTTTATGAATCTTGGCGGGTAGACGGTCCATCTCCTTTTCCGCGGATCGTTTGATCTCGACGGTATAGACCACCCTAGACGTTCCGGTTCTTCAGGTATTCGCGAAAGGGGCGCGACGGCTCGTTTCTTCTCTCCTCAATCGTAGCAAGATCGATCAGATCGCGGCGGAGATTTCTGTCCTTCACGAGGCCGAGCAGGACAGTCTGGCGCTCGCGCTTAGGCAGCGAGCGGATGGCGCTGAGAAGCCCCGCCGCGGATTTCTTTTCAGGCTTAGCCAAAGTATTTACCTCAGATCACCGCCTAGATTATCACCGGCGCGGCAAAAACGCGAATACGACCCTCACGCCAGCTCCTTCCGCAGGAAATACCACTGGTGCTTTCCGGCGACGTCGTCGAGCTCGCCGAAGATGCGGTAGCCGTTCTTCTGGTAGAAGCCGAGCGCCTGGAAGCTGAAGGTGTCGAGGTGCGCGTGCCTGCAGCCGCGCGTGACGGCTTCGGCTTCCGTCGCGCGCAGGAGGCGCGTGCCCCATCCTTTTCGGCGCTGATCTTCGCGCAGCCAGAGCGCGCGGATGTTGAGCCAGCCGAACGCGGTCCAGCCGTGCGCGCCGCCGACGACTTCGCGCTCTTCGTTTCTGAGAAAGACGGTGATGAGCCGGCCTTCGAGGCCGGTTTGCGCGACGTTATATTGGTCGAGCCCGCTCCATATGACGCGCAGGTCGTTTACGGAAGCATTATCCTCGATCGTGATGATCGGCTCGGGCACGGGCGTAGGCGGAGCTAGGACTCCTCTTCCCGGTAAAAGTCCAGCGCCTCCATGAGGGGCCGGTCGTTCATCGAGAAGAGGATCGCGGGCTCGCGCGACGTATTGCCGTGGCGGTGGGTGGTCCAGAGCGGGACGGTGAAAGAGTCGCCCTGCTTCCAGTCGAAGCGCTCGCCGCCGACGTCGGTGAAGCCGCTGCCGCGAAACGCGTGGTAGATCGCGGTGCTCGTGTGGCGGTGCGCCCTGGTCGTCTCGCCGGGGCGGAGCATCGAGATCTCGCACGAGAACGTCGGCAGCGTCGGGCCGCCGGTGAGCGGGTTGACGTAGCGCAGCAGCAGTCCGTCGTGCGGGTCGCCGGGCGTCTCGCCCAGCGCCTTGAGCGCCTTTTCCGTATCCTCCCATTTGTAGCGGTACGGCGGCGGCTGTTTCGATTTCGAATCCACCCACGCGGGGCGCGCGGCGCCCAATTCGTGGCGCGAGGCTTCGACCGGGCGCGTGTGCGGCTGCCGGTCGCGAGAAAATATTTCCGCAAAGCCGATTTCCAACAATCCCATGAGCGGCGCCTCGATGCCGTCGAGCCAGATAATCGGCTTGTCGGAGCCGTTGTAGTGGTCGTGCCAGGTGCGGCTCGGCGTCGTGATGAAGTCGCCCGGCTCCATCGGGAACGGCTCGCCCTCGACGGTCGTCTGCGCGCCGCCGCCCTGGAGCACGAAGCGGATCGCTCCCATCGTGTGGCGGTGCGCGCGCGCGACCTCGCCCGGCTTGACGAGCTGGACGCCGAGCGCGAGCGTGTGCGTGGTGCGCACCTTGCCGATGGATTTGAACGCGATGAAGCGCCTAAGCGAATCGTCCATGCCCAGCACGTCGCCGGCCTCCATGAGCGCGCCGTAGACGTCCTCCCAGCGCCACAGCGTCGGCTGAAACGACGCCTTGGGCTCGAAGCTCTCGCTCCGCGGAATGCCCCAGTAGCCGACGAGGTTCAGCTGGTCGAGCTTTTGATTGAAGTCGTCGATGCGGCTCATGGCTGAGGACTAAAAGAAAGGATCGAGCGTGTCAAGGATAGGTGTGAGGCATGCGGCGCGAAACGCGAGAAATTCACCTCCCCCGGCCCCTCCTTCGTAAGGAGGGGGATCGGAGAAGCGCCCGCGGGCTCCGAAAAGTCTCCCCTTGCGAAGGGGAGATTTAGAGGGGTATTTTTCGAATCCCCGCTTCTGTAGAGGCGGTTCGCCCTTCGACAACGCTCAGGACAGGCGAACCGCCCGTGCGTGTTCAGATTGTGATAGGGCAGGCGTACCGTGCCCTCTCCTCGCTGGCGCCTCTCGCCTATCCCTGGATCGCTTCCAGGCGCACCGCGAGCGCGCCGCGATAGGCGCGGTCGTAGATGAGCGACAGGCGCGCGCCGTCGAGCGCGTCGCGGGCGGCCTCGGCCGTCGTCGCGTGGCGCTCGAGCACGGCCTGCATCATATCGGAATGCTCCTCGTCGGCGACGTTGTGCACGTCGTGGCCGGGCACTTTGCCGATGCGCTCCTTCACCTCCGCCGTGTAGCGCTGGTAGTCGCGCAGCGCCGAGCCGCCGCCGGCGACGATGCGGTTGTTGTTGGCGCGCTCGAGGACCGCGGAGGCCGAGAACGCCTTGAGCCACGACGAATGCTTGGAGAGATTCACCCACGCGGCGAATGCGGCGCTGCACCCCGCCACCGGCTCGGTCGCGAGAATCTCGTCGCGCGTCAGTCCGGTCAGCTTGATCGCCTTCTCGATCTCGGCGGTCTGGTGGTCGCCGCCGAAGCGCGCGTCGGAGATGAGCTCGTCCTGCTCGTGCGCCCACACGAGCTTCTTCACGTCCATCGGCGCGCTGCTCTGCACCGAGCCCCAGCAGTCGCGCCGGTTGACCGTGTAGAAAACGCGGTGGATCATGAGCACGCCGGCGCGGGCGAGGTTCACGGGGAAGCGGTTGAAGCGGAGAATCTCGGGCGTCGCATAGTGGTCGTTGACGAGAACGTTGAGCGCTTCGATCAGTTCGTTCGCGTGGATCATAAAAAATTCGTCTCCTATTTCTTGTAAAGATTCTGGATGAAGCCGCTCTCCTCCAGCTCGCGCAGCGGCCGGTCGTCGAGGTAGTCCTGCGGCTTCGCCTGTTTCGCCTTGGCGTTGGTGAGCGCGATCTGGTCGAGGATGTTCTGCGCGCCGGCGGCGGTCGCGTACGGCGCCGGCTTGAAGACTTTTTTCACCAGCGAGTCGTACATGTTGTCGAGCAGCTCGCGGTCCTGGTTCTTGAGAAACGCCGAGAGGAGCTGCTGCGCCTCGGCCCGGTTCTTCTCGTTCTTGAGCCAGGCGATCGCTTCCACGTGCGCGCGGAGATAGCCGCGCACGAGCTGCGGATGCGCCTTCGCGTAGCTCTGCGTCGTCACGGTGCTCAGCTGAAGAAAGTCGATGCCCAAATCCGAGAGGCTCGCGAGCGAGCGCAGCCCCTGCTTGCGCGCGAGCGGCGCGTGCGAGTCGGAGTTGAGCAGCGCGCCCTGCGCCTGCCCGGCGAGCATGGCGTTCAGGCGCGCAGGGTTGCTGCCGATCTGGAGATAGACGGCGTCGCCGGGGTTGAAGCCCATTTTCTTGAGCGCGAGGCGGAGCCCGACGTCGGTCGTGCTGCCGAAGCGGCTGACCGCGAGGCGCTTGCCTTTGAGGTCGTCGACCTTGTGGATCTCCGGCGTAACGACGAGATCGAAGGAGAGCGCGTTCACCGCGCTCGAGACGATCACGACGTCCGCGCCGCCGACGCCGGCGGCGATCGCCTCGGTGCCGCCGACGTGGAGAAACGGCGTCTCGCCGGCGATCATCGCGGCGACCGCGCGCGTGCCGCCTTCGATGAAGATGTACGTCGCCTCGATGCCGTTCCTGGCGAGAAAGCCTTTTTTCTGCGCCACGACCGACGGCCACATGCCGCCGCCGATCGAGCCGTAGCCGACGGCGATCCGGTCGAGCGCGCGCGCCGGCGCGGCGGAAAGGAGGAAAAATAAAACGGCGGTAAAAATCCCGATGTTCATGCGCTTGTTTTATGACGCGCGGAGATCGGAAGTCAAATTTGCAGGCGCGCCGCGCCCTGCTTGCGATCTCATTCGGAGCCCTTCGGCAAGCTCAGGGCGAACGGAAAAGAATTCTTCCCTCACCCCAGCCCTCTCCCGAAGCGGGCGAGGGAGAAATGGAGTCTCGTTAACGTCTCGCGCCCGCTGTTTTCTTCCTCCTCTCCCTCGAGGGAGAGGACAGAGATGAGGGCGTTCTCACGAGCCTGTCGAAGCATGAACGCCTCACGCCTCTTGCCTATCGACTGCTCTGTCCGCGCGGATGACGGTGCGCGCCATCGCCGCGACGATCGCCGTCGCGACGACGCCGCCGAGCACGACCGCCGCGGTCGCGCCGACGAGTTGGGCGGCGAAGCCGACCCCGGCCTGGCCGAGGAACGGCCCGCCGATAAGGAAGACGAAGGCGACCGCCTGGACGCGGCCGCGGAGCTCATCGGGCGTGGCGAGCTGGATCACGGTCATGCGCAGCGTCTCGCCGACGGCGTCGAGCATGCCGAGCCCGAAGCAAACCGCGAGCGAGACCGGAAACGAGCGCGACAGCGCGAAGGCGACGAGCGCGGCGGCGTAGAGCAGCGTGACCGCGACGATCAGACGCGCCTTGCGCTTGGGGTCACCCAGCGCCATCGCGACGCCGGAGCCAGCGAGCGCGCCGATCGCCGGCGCGCCCAGCAGCGCGCCCAGACCAGTAGGACCGACGGCGAGGATATCGCGGGCGAAGATCGGCATGAGGCCGCGGTAGGCGCCGAAGAAATTTACGCTCGCGTCCATGACGAGCAATCCGAGGACGATGGGCTTTTGCCGGATAAAAGCGAGCCCCTGCATCATGCTCTTCAGGCCGCGCTCCCGGCTTGGCGCCGGCGCGGCGCGGATTTTGAGCAGCCTCAGGCAGACGATCGCCGCGAGGAACGAGGCGGCGTCGAGATAATAGCACCAAACGACGCCGCCGAATGCGATGATCGCGCCGGCGACAAGCGGACCGGCGAGGAAGGCGCTCTGGCGCAGCGTCACGCTGAGCGCGAAGCCGGTCGTGAGCTGCTCGGGCTTGACCAGGCTCGGGATGAGCGCGTAGCGCGTCGGGTTGTCGAAGCTCATGAGCGCGCTCTCGGCGAAGAGGATCGCGTAGATGTGCCATACCTGCACCGCGCCGCCGTCGGTGAGCAGCCCGAGCGAGAGCGAGAGGCAGAAGCCAAGCGCCTGGGCCGCGATGAGCAGGCGGCGCCGCTCGACGCGGTCGGCGAGCCAGCCGCCGGTGAACGCGAAGGCGATCAGCGGGACGGCGCGGAAAAATCCGGTGAGGCCGAGCTGCGCGGCCGAGTCGGTCATCTCGTAGATCTGCCAAGCGACGGCAACGGTGGTGAGTTGGCTGCCGATCGCGGAGACGAGCAGGCTGAACCAGAACAGCGCGAAATTTTTTTCTGCGAGGACGGTCCAGGGCCGGACGGGTCGATCGATCTGGGGAGTTTCGGGTTTCAAGTTTCGGGTTTCGAATAAGATCGCGAAGCTATGATAACGAGCAGCGATACGCCGCCGATTTTGAGTAGCATAACGAGCGTTTTTACGCTAATGATTCACGCATGCGCATCTGCTCGCTGCTGCCGAGCGCGACGGAGATCGCCTTCGCGCTCGGGCTCGGCGACGAGGTCGTCGCCGTGACCCACGAGTGCGACTACCCGCCCGAGGCGCGCCAGCGCCGCGTGGTGGTGAAGAGCGCGGTCGATTCGGCCGCCGACAGCGCGGCGATCGATCGCGCCGTGCGGGAGCGCGTCCAGGCCGGGCGCGGCCTCTACGCGCTGGACCACCAGGGCTTTCGCGCCGCCCAACCGGATTTCATCATCACCCAGGACCTCTGCGAAGTCTGCGCGCTCGATTTGAGCGAAGTCGAGCGCGCCGCCGACGCTTTGCCGCACAAGCCGAAGATCGTTTCGCTCGCGCCGTCAACGCTCGGCGACGTGCTCGACGACATCGCGCGCGTCGGCGCGGCGGCGGGAAGAGAAGCCGCGGCCGGCGCGCTCGTGTCGGACTTGCGCGCGCGCATCGAGCGTGTGCGCGAACTAACATCGCGCTCCGATACGCGCCCGCGCGTCGCGTGCGTCGAATGGATCGAGCCGATTTATCCCGCCGGCCATTGGGTGCCCGAGATGGTCGAGATCGCCGGCGGCATCGACGGCTTGGGCCGTAAGGGCGCGCCGGCAAAACCCGTTCCATGGGAGAACGCCTTGCGCGCGTACGCGCCGGAAGTCGTCGTGCTCATGCCGTGCGGCTTCGGTCTCGAGCGGGCGGCGGCGGAAGCGCCGGCGCTCGCGCGGCTCGCAGGCTGGCGCGATCTGCCCGCGGTAAAGGCCGGCCGCGTCTTCGCCGTCAACGGCTCGGCGTATTTCAACCGTCCGGGGCCGCGGCTCGTCGACGGGGTCGAGATTCTCGCCGCGCTCATCCATCCGGAAATTTTTCCTCCCGCGGCGTCCGGCGCCGCGCGGCGGCTCGCTTAACGGTGGAAGCGCAAGCGGCGCTCGCCGAGAACGCATCAGCACGCTCCGATCTCAAGGCCATCTGGCGCCTCGCAATTCCCGCCATGCTCGCGATCGCGAGCGAGCCCGTGTTCGTGCTCGCCGACACCGCGATGATCGGCCGATTGGGCGTCGATCCGCTCGCGGCGCGCTCGATCGCGTCGTCGCTGATCGGCGGCATCTACTGGGTCTTCGCCTTTCTCATCTTCGGCACGACGACGCTCGTCGGCTTCCACCGCGGCCGCAACGAGCCGGAAGCCTGCGGCGAGCTTTTGGTGCACGCGCTTTTCATCGCGCTCGCCGGCGGCGTCGCCGTCGCGCTGCTGGGATATTTTTTCGCCGAGCGTCTTTATATATGGATGGGCGCCGGACCCGGCGTGCTCGAACCGGGGACGGCGTATTTTCGCGTCGTCATCCTCGGCACGCCGTTCACGTTTCTATATTTCGCCGCCATCGGCTTTCTCCGCGGCGTCGAGGATACGCGGACGCCGATGCTGATCGCCTTCGCCGCCAACGGCCTCAACATCGTCCTCGATTATTTCCTGATCTACGGCGGTCTAGGCCTGCCGGCGCTCGGGCTCGACGGCGCCGCGACGGCGCGGCTCGTCTCGCAGATGCTCGCCGGCTCGCTCTGCGCGGCGGTCGTTTTTTTCTCATCCTATACTGCGGCGTACCGCCTCGACCGCTGGCGCCTCGATGCGCGGAGATTTCTATCGCTCTCGCGCATCGGCAGCGATCTCGCGCTCCGCACCGGCGCGCTGCGTTTCTCGCTCGTCTTCGCCACCGGCACGGTCGCGCGCATGGGAGCGGTCGCGCTTTCGAGCCACGAAATCGCGCTGCAATTGTTTTTGCTCTCGTCCGATACGACCGACGGCATCGCCGTCGCGGGCCAGACGCTCGCCGCCGGTCATCTCGGGGCGGGCCGAGCCGAGCGCGCCTACCGGATGGGCCGCGTGCTGATTCTCTGCGGCGCAGTGTTGGGCGTCTTGTTCGGCGCCGCGTATTTCTTGCTCCAGGAATCGATCGTCGGCTTTTTTACGCGGAGCGGCGAGGTCGAAGCAACGCTCGCCGGCCTGATCTTCGTCCTGCTCGCCGTCTTTCAGCCGATCAACGGCGCGGTATTCGCCTCGGACGGCTTTCTCCTTGGCGTCAACGACACGCGCTATCTCATGCGCGCGATGCTCGTCGGCGCGCTCGGCATCTTCGTGCCGATCGCGTGGCTGTCGCTGCGCGAGGGTTGGGGACTCCGCGGCATCTGGATCGGCCTCAGCCTGCTGATGGCGTGGCGTCTCGCGACGAATCTCGCTCGCTTTCTGAGCAAACGGTGGGAGCCGCTACTTTCCGGACAAGGTCCACGGTAGCGAGCGGCCGAGGATTTCTTCCAGAACCTTGACGTCTTCCCGATAGGTATCTGCGAGGGCCTGCCACGGCGTGATATCGCGTACCGCCGCTTCGGCATTGCGAGTAAACTCCTCGATGGAATCGCGAAAGCTTGTTCTGCGAGCTCAAGAATGTACCGTTGACGCCGATCCCACGCTTCGACAAATTCGTCGAAGTGTGGGATCATTCAGCGTCCAACGCGCGAGTCGTTAAGGAGCTCAAGAATATGTCGCAAGTGATCATCGTCACCGGAGGCGCCGGCGGAATCGGCGCGCCGCTCTGCCGCGCGCTCGCGGCAGACGGCTACACCGTCGTCGTCGCGGACTTCGCCGCCGATGCGGGCAATGCGCTCGCTGAAGACATCAACCGAAGCGGCGGGAAAGCCGTCTTCCAGCAGCTCGATGTGCGCGACAAAGCCGGCGCCGAGCGCCTCGCGGCCGATACATTAAAGAGCTTCGGGCAGATCGACGTGCTGATCAACGCCGCCGGCGTCATCTCGCGCATGCCCGTCTTGGAGATGCCGGAAGCGGAATGGGACCGCGTGCTCGGCATCAATCTCAAAGGCACGTTTCTTTGCTCGCAAGCCGTCGCACGCCACATGGCGGAGCGTAAATCGGGCAAGATCATCTGCGTCGCCTCCGGCCGCGGCATCGCCGGACAGCGGCGCGCCGCGCACTACGCCGCTTCGAAAGGCGGCGTGATCGCATTCGTCAAATCGCTCGCCTTGGAGCTCGCGCCGCAGAGCGTCGCGGTGAACGCGATCGCGCCGGGCGCAACCGATACGGCGATGTCGCGCTCCGGCTCGACGGACGAGGAATGGAAGAAGCGCGCGGCCGTGCCGCCGATGATGGGCGGCCTGACGGAAAAAGATGAGATTGTCGGAGTGGTCCGTTATCTTCTATCGGAGCCGGCGCGACACATCACGGGCCAGACTTTTCTGCTGCGTACGCCATGAGCGCAGCGCAACAATCACGCGACGGAAATCTGCTCTACTCGATTCGCTCATTTTGGTCGCGCCACCGCGGCAAAGCGCTCGGGCTCGCGATCGGCGTTATGGCGGTCATGGCCGTCCGGCGCACAGCTCAAGGCTTCAGCAGGGTCGCCGTGGGCGGGATTCGCGGCGATGTCGCGGATATTTTTCACGACCTCGTGCCGCGCTGGTTCGGCGGGCAGCCGGTTTACGCGTACTCCTATCTTGCCGTCCATCCGCCGGCGACCTACGCGATTTTATGGCCGGTCTTCGGTACGCTCGACATCGATGCCGCGCGAGCGGTGTGGATCGCGCTGCTGACAGGCGGTCTCGCTTGGCTCATGTACATATCGGTGGTCGAGACGCTCGCATCCTCCGCTCAAGAACGCGTCTTCGCGGCGCTCATGCCCCCGTGTATGTACGCTACTCTGCTCACGGTGAGTTCGGGACAGTTCGGCGTCGTGATCCTGCCTCTTCTGATCTGCGCGCTGATACTCTTGAAGCGCAATGCGCCGTCATGGCGCCGCGACATATTATCCGGCGCGCTGCTGTTGCTCGCGCTCGTCAAGCCGACGGTCGCCGCGCCTTTCGTATGGATCGCGCTGGTTCTTCCCGGCGGCATCAGACCCGTAATGATCGTTTTTTTGGCGTATGCCGCGTTAACGATCCTCGCGCTAACTTTCCAACCGACGGACGCCGCCAGGCTGTTTCACGAATGGCAAGAACGCAGCCACGTGCTCGCCTCCACCGCAGGCTCGGCGAATTTGCATCGCTTGCTCGCGCGTTTTGCCTCCGAACGATGGCTGATGCCCGTTTCGTTCGCCGCATTCGCGGCGCTCGGCTGGTGGACATATCGCAGCCGCACAGCCGACGTGTGGCTGCTGCTCGGAGTGGCCGCGGTCTTCGCGCGGGTTTGGACGTATCACCGGCAGTATGACGATATTCTCATATTGCTGCCCGCGATCGCGCTGTTTCGCCTAACCAAGAGGGCGTCTTCGAATGATGGAGTCGAAGTTCTCGCGGGCCTGCTGCTGGCGTCGATTATCGCGACCTGGGTTGCGCCGATCTGGCTGCATTACCATGTGATCGTCGCGCGAACGACGACGCTTCTGTGGCTTGCGGCAGGCGGTTTTATCGCCCTGCAGACGCGGAAAGAGATGCTTCGGTTGAAAAAATCAGCCGTCGGCACAGATTTCCGCGCCGCCGGCTGAACGATTTCAGGCGGCGAATCGGGCAGGAGAAAAAGATTCCGCCGCTCCGCCGGCGTCCGAGCCGATCATGCGCGCGGCGAGCGCGCCCACCGCCGAGCTTGTCGTGACGCCGTGACCGCCCAGGCCGGCGACCCAGAAGAAGCCTTTGACTTTCGGGTCGGGCCCGATGATGAAGCGGCCGTCGGCCGACAGCGTTCTGAGCCCCGCCCAATGTTTGCGGATGGCCACCTCGGAAAGCGCCGGCAGATAGCGGCGGATTTTATCGAATAAAATTTCCGCCACGGCCTCATCCGTCTGCGCGTCGCACGGCGCCATCTCCTCTTGATCGCACGGACAGAGCAGCAAGCCGCCCGAATCCGGCCGGAAATAAAATTCGTGCGTGACGTCCCAGACGAACGGCCATTTCCGGTCGACCGATGCGATCGGACTCGTAATATATAGATGACGGCGGCAAGGGTGCAGCGGCGCATCGACCGCCCCGGCGAGACGGGCAACGGTAAGCGCCCAGGGACCCGCGGCGTCGACCACCTTCTCGGTCTTGATGACGCCGTCGTCGGTGACGACCGCGGCGACCCGTCCGGCATGAACGTCGATCGAGCGCACGCGCGAGCGATAGCGGATCTCCGCGCCGGCCGCGCGCGCGGCTTTGAGATATCCGGTGAGCAGCGCATGGATATCGACGACGCCGTCGGTCGCGGACCACACCGCGCCTTCGAACTCCGCGTTTTCGAGCGCCGGTACGTGCGCGACGGCGCGCTCGCGTGTCCAGCACTCGGCCGACATGCCGAGGCTGCGCGCCATCTCCGCGTCGCGCGCGAGCCGCCGCCACCCCTCGCCGGAGGCGAGCAGCAGCGACCCGTTCTGCTCGAAGCGCGGCGACTCGGGAAAGTCCGGCGGAGGCGAGCGGAGGAACGCGGCGCCCTCTTCGGTCAGCTTCGCGAGCGCCGAGTCGGCGACGACCTGACGCACCATGGAGGCGTTTCGCCCGGACGAATGCACGCCGGGAATCGCCTCCTGCTCGAGGACGACGATATCGCGCGCGCCGTTTCGCGTAAGATGATACGCGGTCGCAGCGCCGGCGAAGCCGGCGCCGATGATAACGCAGTCGGCGGTGGTGATGTCTGCCATCGAAAACGTCTACGCTGGAGGGAAGATCCTTTTACCCGTGCCCTCTTCTTCCACGACAATCGCTTTGGTGGGGCATACTTTGGCGGCCAGCACGATCTTCTCGTCGCTGTCGCCGTTGGGATCGACCACTATCGAGATGAATTTTTCGTCGAGCTGAAACACTTTAGGGGCCGCCTGCACGCATTTGCCGTAGCCTTCGCACTTCTCGCGCACCACCGTGATCTTCATGTCGCCCACCTCCTCCTTTTTTCTATCCTATTAAAACGCTTTCAGCCAGTCCGGCGACCACAGCGTAAGTCTCGGACCTTGTTCGCTTTAACTCTATTTGCATCCAGCAACAACTGCGCTATAGTGTCACTGATGAGAGTCCACCGCTACACGCAGTGGGACGGCACGCAGCAGATTCGCTTTCCCACTTCCGAGGACCTTCTCAAACATCTCTCCGATAATTTCCTCGAAGAAGAAGGCGTTCGCCGCGCGCTGAGAGACTTGATGCGCCGCGGCGTCTCGTCCGAAGACGGCTTGCGCTCCGTGAAGGGCTTGCGCGATTTCCTGCGCGACGCCGAGGACAAGAAAAAAGAGCTGCTGGAAAAGTATTCCCCGGAGTCCTTCAAGCTCACGCCCGAAGAAGCGAAAGCGCTGAGCGACAAGCTCAACAGCCTGGCGGAGAAACTCGAGGCGTACCATGAGAAAATGCGCAACTTCATGGAGCGGCTCTCCGGCCGCTACGCGCAAAACATGGACGAGCTCGCGCAGAAGATGCAGGAAGGTTTCCAGCGCTACCAGGAGTTGCGCGACCGCCTGAAGGACCAGATCGCGCAGCGCAAGATGAAGCGCCCGCAGGACATGACCGGCCAAGGGCATCAAAACCTGATGGAGATGCTCGAGCGGATGAACAAGCTGCTCGAGGATGAAAATTTTCTCAAAAATCTTCCCAACATGCTCGACGCGGCCGTCGAGGACATCGACAATCTGCTGGAGAATCTGAACTCGATGTCCGAGGAACAGCTCGGCCAGCTGAGCGAAGCGCTCAGCCAGATGGAGCAGCTCCAGGAGCTGCTGAACCAGTATCCGTTCCAGGGCTCGCAGCGCATGGGCATGGGCGAAGCCGGCCAGGTGCTGGGACAGCTCCGGCGGCTCGAGCAATTCATCCGATGGGGGCAGCGCGGCATGGCCGATATCGCCGATCTCAATCTCGACGAGATCCGCGAGCTCCTGGGCGACGAGGCCTACGAGCAGCTCAAGTACCTGAAGGGCATCGAGCACATGCTCGAAGAGGACGGTTACCTCGTCCGCACCGGCCAGGGGCTGCGCTTGAGCCCCAAGGGAATGCGCAGGATCGGCGACAAGGCGCTCCGCGAGATCTTCCAGATGCTCAACCGCAACCGCTGGGGCGACCACAACACGGTGGTCAAGGGCCTGCACGGGGAGACGCTCGAGGAGACGAAGAAATACGAGTACGGCGACCCGATGAACGTCAACATCGGCGAGACGCTCATGAACGCGCTCGAGAGCGGCGGTCGCAGCGTGCCGCTGAAAGTCGGCCCCAACGACTTCGCCGTCCATCGCCAGGAATTTTCCACCGACTGCGAGACGGTGCTGCTGATCGACGTGAGCTATTCGATGCTCATGAACGACGCGCTGCACGCGGGGAAAAAGGTGGCGCTCGCGCTGCACCGGTTGATCGAGACGAAATATCCGCAGGACGTGCTCCACCTGGTGGCGTTCCGCTCGAACGCGAAGGTCATCCGCGCGCAGGATCTGCCCTCGATCGTCGCCATCACCTACTTCATGGAGCACGGCACGGACATCAAGGAGGCGCTGCGCTTTTCGCGGCAAATCCTCGGCGCGCAGAAAGCGAGCAACCGCCAGATCATTCTCATCACCGACGGCGAGCCCACGGCCGTGACGCTCGACCGCGGCGGCCGGCTGCACAGCGGCTGGGGCTCGGCGCTGCTGCACGAGAGAATCGTGCAGGAGACCCTCAAGGAAGTCCGGCGCTGCACGCAGAGCGGCATCAAGATCAATACCTTCATGCTCGGCACGGATTTCTACCGCCGCGGCTTCATCGACCAGCTCTCCCGCCTCAACACGGGGCGCGTTTTCTATACCTCGCCCGATCAGATCGGCAACTACATCGTCGTCGACTACATCGCGAACAAGCGCAAGCGCATCGGCCGGCAGTAAACGGCCGCCGGGATTAGAATAAAAAAGGGAGGAGGCTCGCGCCCCCTCCCTTTTTATTCCGCTCAGCTCAGCGAGGACTAATCGTCCGGGGAGGTCTCCTCCCGCATCCTCTGCACGGCGTGTTGCTGTTCGGCCTGGTCGCAGGGTCCGGAATAATCGATCCAGTCCTGCCACTCCGGCGTCATCTGATCCTCGTTGTTCCCCGACGGCTTGTCGTTGTCGGGCGCGGGTATTTTGATGTTGCAGTAATTGTCCGGCACGACCGTGGCTTTGGGATTTTCGTCCGCCGGCGACCACTCGCTCTGGGCCGCGACTGGCGCGGCCTGAAGCGCGAGGACGGCGGCGAACCCCGCGGCGTAAAGAATGTTGGTTTTCTTGTTAAACGTCATTGCTATTCTCCTAAAGCTTGCGGCGCTAGCCGAAAGCGAGTTCGTGACGGGCGGGCGCGGCGCGCACGGACCCCATCGATTAATAATTTCCGAGAAAAAAGTGCCGAGCGACCCGAGAGCGGATCAGAGATTCAGAACGGAGAGAAATAAATTCGTAGAGATTTTCTGCACGGGCGCGAGCCCCTCGCATGAGCCGAGTGAAAATCCCGCGGCCCCGACGCTGTTTAACGGAGTTTTCGGCGACAGGTAGCGCGCCGGCATGCGCGCGCCGTCCGACGGCGCGGCATTTTCCAAGCAAACGCTGCGCTTGAGCGGCCGGTGCTGACTCACCGGCGCGCGGCCGTTCTCGGCCGCGCGCTGAGCAATCGAGTCGTAACGCCCCAGCGTCGCGCGGCCGCTGTGCGCGCAGACGAGCGCGAAGCCAAAGAAAAGCAGGATGGCAAGCGCGGCGATCGGTTGTTTCGCGAGCATGTTTCCACAGTAAACCGTTCGCTCCCAAAGTCAACGGTTTGGAGAATTAAAAGAATATTAAAAAATCTATCAGCCGCGGAGAAGAAAATTCAGACCGGCGATCGCGAGCGCGGCTTCGACGAGCACGAGAAAGACGGCTTCGGGCAGACGATCCAACAGCTTTTTGCCGGCGTACGATCCCGCGATCATGACCGAGCCTAGAATGAGGCCGACGGCAAGGCCGCGCGCGGTTAAGACCGACGTGCTGCCGTATACGGCGACTTTGGTGACATGCATCACGACGGTCGCGAGCGCCTCGGTGCCGATCAGGGCGCCTTTGACGAGGCCGTAGGCGAGAAAGAACGGGATCATGATCGGCCCGACGCTGCCGAGCAGCGCAGAGAGAAAGCTGAAGACCGCGCCGAGGATCGCGAAGCCGCGGAGCGGCACGCGCAGCGCCGCGGCGCTGCCGAAATGCCGGTACAGCACGACGGCGATCAGGAACACGCCCAGCAGGCGCGTGAGGAACGAGAGCGGCGCGGACGCGAAGAGGAGTCCGCCCGCGACGGCGGCGGGAATCCCGCCGAGCGCGAACCAACCGACGACTTTGAGATCGACCTCGCGCCGGTTGAAGACAACCCGGCTCAAGTTGCCGATGAGCTGCGCGACGGTGAGAATCGGAATCGCGTCGCGAATACCGAAGAGCACGACGAGAAACGGCAGCAGCACCGCTGCGCCGCCGAATCCGGCGACGGCGGCGAGCGTGGAAGCCAGGAAAGCGCCGCCCCCGAGCAGCAGCAGGTCGCCGAGCGGCAGCGCGAGCGGCATTTTACTTTTCGTCGATGAGCGCGAGCACGCCCGTATAGGCGAAGAGATGATTTTTTCGTCCGAGCGGCCCGATCTCGAAGCCGCCGAAGATGCCGATGAGCGGAAAATCGCCGAGGGCGCGATGGATGTAGGCGCTGTCGATGTCGTCCAGGCCGTAGAGCGATTTGCCGCGCGCGCAGCAGTTGAAGTAAAGCCCGAACGCCGGAGGCTTGTCGAGCGCGGCGGCGCGCCGCTCGAGCATCTGTTCCAGGTCCTCGCGCGCCCGCTCGCCGTCGCGCAGCGTGAACCACAGCCGCTCGCCCTCGAAGATCTCCTCCGCGACCGCGATGATGCCGCGCGCGGGATCGAGGCCGATGATGTTGCGCACGAGATATTCGCCCGGCGCGAGCTCGTTCTTCGCCCGGTCGGCGGGCAGGCCGACAAAAATATAGGCGAGCGCGCGCCCGAGATTTTCCAGCAGCGGCCCCTTGACCACGCCGGCGAAGGCCTCGAACGCCGGCCGGTGATCGATCTCGAGAATCAGGTTGCCTTCGGTCTTGGTGATCGTCATCGGCGGCGTGATCGGGCGGCAGCCCTGCGTGATGTCGATCGCCGCGGAGAAGCCGCCGCTCATCGAGAAACCGGCGACCGCGTTGCTCGCGACCGTGTCGCCGCAGAGCTGGAAGGTCTTTCCGAGCGTGCCGTTCTCCGCCGAGCCCGCGCCGACCATCGGCACGAACCCCGCCTCCTCGGCGCCGCGGAAAAACGCGCGCGGCTCGACGTTGTACGCGTCGGGGAACGCAACCAGCAGCGATTCCTTCCCGGCGGGAAGGCCGCGCGCGATCTCCATGCCGATGCGCCCTTCGTGCGCGCGCAGGGACCGGTGCAGAAACGGATGGAATGCGATGTTGTCGCAGGCGAGCGCGAGAACCGCCAGGCCGGCGCGCCCCTCGACCTCGCCTTCGCCGGTGAGAACGCCCGCGCCGCTCGACCCCACGACCGAATCGGTTTTGGTCGTGCGGCGGAGCGCATCGGCGAGCCGATCGGCCGCCGGCGCGTGGTCGGCGGTGAAGAAAACCAGCGCCAGGTCGGCGCGGTCGATGCCGGCACTTTGCATCGCCCGAGCCGCGGCGTCCTCTGCCGCCCGCTCGCTGGCGGGATTTTTCGACAGCCCCACGCCTGCGCGGATCATGGAGTCACTCTAGTGCAGTGATCATGTGACGGTCAAGGTGCGAGGCGCTGCATTCGATTTTCCGATGTTCGCCCGCAGTTTATCTGAGGTATAATGCGTGCCGTTGGGCGGGTCTTGCGTAGGGGCGGTTCGCGAACCGCCCGTTCGGAATCGGAGCCCTTCGACAAGCTCAGGGCGAACGGAAAAGAACTCCCGTTGACAATATGAAGATAATTCCGTTCGTGCTGAGCCCGTCGAAGCACTCTTCGATTTTTTCCGCGAAAGCGGTGCTCCAGTCTAGAAATAAGCCTGGATTCCCGCGTGCACGGGAATGATTCAGAACAAAAATGATTTCAGTGCTGATATTAGCCGCGGTTGCCGCATGTTCGAATCCGTCTTCCCGACGAGAAGTGATTGGCCGGTTCAAAGGCAACCCGCCGGCTCTCAACCTTGATCTACCAACGAGAATGCGGATTACGAGGTCGGCCTATAACAAAGCCGAAGGACTGGGTTATAAATTGAACAATCTCTTACTCGAGTTGTATGAGAAAGACGATTATTACCTCGTATATTTTCGGCCTATGATTACCGAGGACGGCCGAAAGCCAAGCGGTGGTGATCTAACGCTGATTATTACTCAGGATGGGAAAGTACATTGTTTTCATCAGGGCCAATAACTCAACACCTTCACTCCCCCTCATTTCCGTCCGCGAACCCCTACCCTATCAGTATCCGGCACAGCGGCCGGATGTCTGCGAGCGTCTCCAATCCTTCGATCACTTCCATGGCACGACGGACCGCGCCTGCGTCGAGAGCGCGGCGCGCGCACTCGGTGAATTTCGCCCGGCGCTCGTCCGCGGTCATTGGATTTTCCGGGCCGCCCTTGGCGTGCTCGGCGGCGCGTGAATACACAACGCCGTTTTTCAAGCGGACCGTCACGCGGCACGGCCGGCCGCCCGCGTTGCTCTTCTTGAGCTCCTTGTCGAGCTTCATGTCGACTTTTTCCGCGAGGCGCAGAACCGCGCCGTCGCGCACCGCCTCGTCGGTGAACGCGTCGAGCGAGACACCGCCGTCGATGAGCGCGCGCGCGAGCACATAGTTCATGGAAAATTTTCCCTGGATGCCGTTTTGCGGGATGCGAAACGCGATCCGCTCGAACGTGTGCTGCGTGACGTCGACCTCGATCGATTCCACGGCTTCCGCCGTCAGCCCATGCTGCGCCCGCAAATCCAGCAGCGCGTCGATCGCCTGATGCGTCAGGCCGCCGCAGGGATAAGGCTTGATGCGGATGCCTTCGGTCGCGAGCGCATAGCTCTCGCCCAGCTCGGCGAGCGGCTTCTCGTCGGGCGCCATGCGATAGAACATCGCGCAGAGGCCGACGGGCGCTTCGATTGCGCGCGCGTTCGCGGTAAATCCCGCCTCAGCGAGCTGCGCCGCCAGGATGCCGTTCCGCGCCGCGGCGCCGACGTGCAGCGGCTTGGTCATCGTACCGAAGTTGCACACGACGCCGCCCGCCAGCGACGCCGTGATGCCGAGCGCCATCTCGATGCGCGGCCGGTCGAGGCGCAATAGCTTGGCCGAGGCCGCCGCCGCGCCCAAAGCGCCGAGCGTCCCCGGCGCGTGCCAGCCGTCCTCCGTCGTATCGCGCAGCGCGAAGACCAGCTTGGCCGTGGTCTCGAAGCCCGCGACGTAGGCTTCGATAATCTGCCGGCCGCTCGCGCCGAGCGACTCGCCCAGCGAAAAAATCGCCGGCAGGATCGGCGCTGTCGGCTGTCCCATCATCGTGAAGCTGTGATCGAAATCGAGCGCGTGCGCCGCGACGCCGCTGGCGAAGGCCGCCGCGAGCGCGGACGAGCGAAAGCCCTGGCCCCATACCGAGGTCTCCTCCACCGCGCGCTCGCGGCGCGCGATCCCGGCGGCGATGACGGCGCATTCGTCGCGGCTGCCCGCGAGCGCGACGCCGAGGCAATCGAGCGCCGCCGCTTTGGCGTTCTCCAGCGCTTTCGGCGGCATGGCCTCGTATCTCGCGCCGGCCACGAACTCGGCGATTTTTTTCGTCACGTCCATCGCAAAATCCTCCGTCCGCAGATTGGAAGCTATGCGATGGATGGGAGCGGTGTCAATGCGGCGGCGGCCCCTCCTTGCGAGGGGGAGGTGAATTTTTTCTGCATTGGATTTGAATGCGGGCACGGCACGCCGCGCCCGTTCGGATCGGAGCTCTTCGACAACCTCAGGGCGAACGGATTAATTCTTAACCGCTGCGTATTTTTCCGTTCGTGCTGAGCCTGTCGAAGCACCCTTCGATTCGCCCGTCCCGCGCATTTCTCTTTGCCTCCCCTTTTGCTATATCCAAATCATGCGCATCGTGCAGATCCCGCTCTTGCGCGACAACTACGGTTATCTCGCCGTGTGCGAGGAAACCGGCGCGGCCGCGGTGGTCGACCCGTCCGAGACCGATCCGGTGCTGGAGCGGATCGATCAAGAAAAAATCGACGCCAAAGCGATCCTCAACACGCACCACCACCGCGACCACACCGGCGGCAACGCCGGCATCCTCGAGCGCCGCAAGCTCGACGTCTACGGCCACAAGAGCGATGCTCAGCGCATTCCCGGCATCACGCGGCCGGTCGACGAAGGCGACGAGATCACGGTCGGCAAGGAGCGCGGCCGCGTCTTCTTCATCCCCGGCCACACGACCGGCCATGTGGCGTATCTCTTCGGCAAGAATCTATTCTGCGGCGATACGCTCTTCACCGCCGGGTGCGGGCGGCTCTTCGAGGGCACGGCCGAGCAGATGCTCGATTCGCTGAAAAAATTGAAAGCGCTGCCCGCCGACACGCTCGTCTACTGCGGCCACGAGTACACGGAAAATAATTTAAAGTTCGCGCTCACGCTCGAGCCCGGCAACCGCAAGCTCGCCCAGCGCATGGAGCGCGTGCGCGCCGCGCGCGAGGCCGGCCGCTCGACCGTGCCGGCGACGATGGCCGAGGAGATCGAGACCAACCCGTTCCTCCGCTGGGACAGCGCGGAGATAAAGGACAATCTCCGCAAGCGGTTTCCGGACCTATCCTTGAATCCGGTCTCGGTGTTCGCTACAGTCCGGCAGTTGAAAGACCAGTTCTAACCCGGAGGCCGCGCCCTCAAGGAGGTCGGGATGTCCAAACTGACCCAGCTCTGGTACCTCGTCCCGCTGAGACTCTGGATCGGCTATTATATGCTGCAGCAGGGCGTCACGAAATATAAACGCGACTTTCCCCACGGCGACTGGATCGGCCGGCAGATCGGCGACGTCAACACGGTCGAGACCTTCGCCTGGTACAAAAATTTTCTCATCCATACGATTGCGCCGCACAAGGAGCTCTTCGGCCAGCTCGTCATGTACGGCGAGATCGCCGTCGGCGTCTGCGTGCTGCTGGGGCTCCTCACGCGCTACGCGTCCATCGTCGGATTGTTTTTGATGATTAATTATTTCTGCGCCATCGGCTTTCCCAAGGGCGGCGCGTCCCAGGCGCAGCAGATTACCTTCGCGGTCTCGTTTTTGGTCTTCATCCTGGCGAGCCCCGGGCGCGTCTTCGGGCTCGACGCGATCTTATTCCGCAGCGGCGGAGGAGCGCCGCCCAAGCGACCGGAGCGCCGGCCGTAATTTTCACGCTATGGCATTAACCGGCTGGGCAACCACCGAAGGCACCGCCGCCTATAGAGAGCGGTTTCTCGACCGCATCCCCGGCGACCACTATCGCCTGTCGAACGGCTTGTGGTTCTCTTCGATCGGCATCGGCACGTATCTCGGCAACCACGACGAGAAAGCGGACGAGCTCTACCGCGGCGCGGTCGAGCGCAGCGTCGAGCTCGGCTGCAACGTGATCGACAGCGCGATCAACTACCGCTTCCAGCGGAGCGAGCGCGCGATCGGCAAGGCGCTCGGCGGCCTCGCCGCCAAGGGCTTCGAGCGCCGCGGCATCGTGGTCGCGACCAAGGGCGGCTACCTGCCCTTCGACACCACGCCGCCCGGCGACATCAAGAGCTACTTCGCCGATACGTTCGTCAAGACCGGCGTCGCGACGCCGTCGGACTTGGCCGCCGGCTGCCACTGCATGACGCCCGCCTATCTGCTCAACCAGCTCGACGCGAGCCGCAAGAATCTCGACCTCGAATGCATCGACATCTACTACGTGCACAACCCCGAGACGCAGCTCGCGCAGATCGCGCCGGTCGAATTGAACCGCCGGCTCTTGAAGGCGTTCGAGGCGCTCGAAGGCGCGGTCGCCGCGGGCAAGATCCGCATGTACGGCATCGCCACCTGGAACGCGTTCCGCGAAGACGGCGGCGCGAAGGACTATCTATCGCTCGCCGAGGTGGTCGAGATCGCGCGCGCCGCCGGCGGCGACCATCACCACTTCAAGGTCATCCAGCTGCCGCTCAACCTCGGCATGGTCGAGGCGCTCACCAAGCAGAACCAGATCGTGCAGAAAGAGCACCTCTCCACGCTCGAAGCCGCGCAGTCGCTCGGCATCACCGTCATGTGCAGCGCGTCGATCTACCAGGGCCAGCTCGCGAAAAACCTGCCCGACTTCGTCGGCGAGGTCTTCACCGGCCTTAACACCGACGCGCAGCGCGCGCTGCAATTCGTCCGCTCCACCCCCGGCGTCACCACCGCGCTCGTCGGCATGAAGCAGCTCGCGCACGTCGAGGAAAATTTAAAGACCGCGGAAGTCTCGCCCGCCTTGTGGGAGCAGTACGGAAAATTGTTTAAGGCGGGGTGAGGGGTCAGAGACACTTCGAAGCCAAATTTCCCAAAGTTTGCATTGCTTGATCGATCTTATCCGTCCAAGGCTCTCCGCAACTAATCCGAATAAAATTCTTGTATTTCTGTTTCGCTGAAAAGATCGGTCCCGGAGCAATGCTGACGTGCTCCTGCAGCGCTTTGCGATGGAGTTCCAACGAATCTACCGATCGAGGAAGTTCGACCCATAGCGCAAGACCACCCTGCGGTCTGGTTACTTTAGTTCCCTCGGGAAAGTATCGTGCGATGGCATGAGTCATTCGTTGAACCTGGGCGGCCAAGTTCTTTCGCATTGTCCGAAGGTGTCGCTCATAACCTCCGCTACGAAGAAAGTCCGCAACAGCTACTTGGGGCGCGGTTGCACATGCCATCGAACTCATGAATTTTAGACGCTGCACTTGCGGCTTAAATTTTCCGGGAGCCGCCCAACCCACCCTATAACCGGGCGCCAGTGTCTTGGAAAAAGAGGAGCAAAGAAGCACAAGCCCCTCGGTATCGTAAGCCTTTGCCGTCAAGGGACGAGAAAGACCGAAACACAAATCGCCGTAAATATCGTCCTCAATGAGCGGGATATTTCTCCGAGCAAGTAATTTTACCAGTTCTTTTTTATTCTTTTCGGGAACGCAACTTCCCAGAGGATTGTTGAAATTGGGCACCAACAAGCATGCTTTGACGGGGTTCCGTTTCAGAGCTGAAGATAAAGCGCTTAAAATGATGCCATCATGCGGATCGGTCGGAATCTCCAGAGCTTTCATCCCGAGGCTTTCGATCGATTGCAGCGTCCCGTAGAAGGTCGGAGATTCTATGGCAATGATGTCCCCCGGTTTAGCGACCGCCCGCAGGCATAGATTAAGGGCCTCCATCGTTCCGTTGGTCGTGACAATTTCTCGCTCGGATAATTTACAACCCGACTCCACTGATCTCTTCGCAATCTCATGCCTGAGCGGTCCATATCCGGGAGGAAAATCATAATTCACCGCTCGCTTCGGATCATTACGCGCTGCCGCCGCTAACAATTTCGTTAATCGTTTTACCGGTAGGTATTCCGAGCTTGGGGTTGAAAGACCCAACTGGACAACACCTGGATCATGGGATGCGAGAAATACTTGAGTGACTAATTCGTTGACGCTTACTTGAGTTACGACTCGAGAAGGATTCGATGGCTTGGGCTCCGGCGGCATCTCACGGTTCATCTTGACGTAGAAACCCGACTGCGGTTTGGCCTCGATGCGATGATCGGCTTCGAGCGTCATATAAGCTTGGAGCACTGTCGAGATGCTGACCTTCATCTGCCCACTGAGCCGACGAATCGACGGCAGCCGTTCGCCCGGATGCAGGGTCCCCCGATCAATTAAATCCCGAATATGGATCGCCACTTGTTTATAAAGATAGTCCGAGGCGTGTGGTTCCTGCCGGTACATAACTTCGATTCTAAGCCTCTCCTGCAGAGTTCTGCAGATACAATAATCAGCTAAAAGCTGCGGTACAGTTGCTGACATACTTGAACTGTTATGGCCACAATTTTCAATACCTGAATCTGTACTGCAATGCGAAGATTGAAGTATTTTTCGCATTGCTTTGAAAGCAATTTTTCACACTGAGGACTGTGGAATTAGTCTCATATGCCGGTGCTATCGGTCGCCTGTTTCCGACACGGCTCACCGATGGTTTTGCCAAAGCTTACGAATGATACTATTTTCAAATAAAACCCGGCAGAGAACGATGAGTAGCAGCGCAAATGACAATCGGCCTTTATTTGCTTACGGCCACGCTGCGATAGCACGTTGGACGGATCCGAAAGGTGAAAGACGGGTTTATCTGATCGCGCGAAGTGATGGTCTTTTTAGCTTCTGGGGCGAGTATTTCAGCAATGATCCTGAAGAAATGTGTTGGCTTCCGGAGAATGTTCGCGGGGGTAAATACGATTCAGAGGAAACGGCGGTGAAAGAGATACATGCGGCCTATCCTTGGTCACGGAACTTATTAAGGGAAACCTGGCCTAGAAAGTAAATCCCTCAATTCCCCGTCACACTATCCACCCGCTTAAACATCTCTCTCAATCTCCCCGCCACATCATCCGGCAGCGGGGGCTTGTTGATGGATTCGATGTTCTGCTTCAAGTGCTCGGCGCTGCCGGTGCCGGTCAAGATGACGTGCGCGCCGGGCTGGTAGCGGCAGAAGCGGTAGGCGGCGTCGACGAAGCTCGACGCCTTGCCCGGGCCGACGGCGAAGGCGAGCGGATCGTCGCCGTCGTAGTCGATCAATTTTTTTTGCTTGAGCTCGGCGCAGACCTCGCGCAGCCGCTTGGGGTTGCTGAAGGCTTTGCGCACGGCGAACATGACGAGCGTGCCGACGTCTTTGGCGAGCGTCTTGGGAAAGACGGCGCGGGCCGCCGACTGGTTCAAAATATTGAAGCCGACCATGATCACGTCCCAGTGATTTTCCGGCACGCCGCGCGCGAGCATCCGGTGCGTCATGTCGTCGACGAACGCCTCGCTGACCGCGATAAAGCGGATCTTTCCCTCGTCGCGGAGCTTCACGAGCACCGGCAGGACGTTTTTCACCGCGAAGTCGTACTCCGACGGCTCGACGCCGTGGACGTGGTAGACGTCGATGTAATCGGTCCCCATGAGTCGTAGGCTCTGCTCGATGCTGCAGCGCGTCTCGCCTTCGGGGTCCTTCGGGTCGTCGAGCGGAAATTTTTTTTTCGTCGAAATGACGACCTTGTCGCGCGGCATGCCCTTGAGCGCGCGGCCGACGACGCCTTCGGTGCCGTAGACTTCCGCGGTGTCGAGGAAGTTGACGCCGAGATCGAACGCGCGGCGGATGATGCCGGCGCACTGCTCTTCCGAGGCGCCGTCGCGCATGCCGAGGCGGCTCGGCCCGCCGCAGCCGAGCCCGGCGACGGAGACCTTGAGGCCGGTACGGCCGAGTTTCACATAATCCATAAATTAATCTAAGAGCGCTTCGACAAGCTCAGGGCGAACGGAAAAACACGCAACAAACAACATTCACCTCCCCCTTGCCCCCTCCTTCGTAAGGAGGGGGCATCGGAAGGGCCGGCTCCCGTCTTTCATCTCCCCTTAACAAGGGGAGACCGAGAGGGGTCGCGTTTCCGTCATCCGTCATTCCCTCGAAGGGCGGGAAGGTCAATCCCTCTCCACCCTGATCCCCAGCACCTCGCCCCGCGCGCACACTTCTCCCCCGGCGGACAGCGTGCACTCGACCCAGGCCTTGCGGCCTTCGAGCTTTTTGATCCGCGCGCGCAATTCCAATTCGCCGTCGATCGGCGTCGGCTTGAGATACGACACGCTGAGATTGCCGGTGACGTAGCCGATATGCGGCGCGCTGCCGATCGCGCGGCCTTCGTCTTTGTACGCGCGCGCGACGGCGAGGTTCAGACTGTGGCAGTCGATCAGCGTCGCGATCACGCCGCCGTTGACGATCTCCTTCCGCCCGCCGCACTGGTGCGGCGCCGCGCGCCAGCGGCACACCGCCGCGTCGCCGTCCCAAAACGATTTTATCCGGAATCCCTGCGCATTGTCGGCGCCGCAGCCGTAGCAGTGGAGCACGGCGCCCTGGTCCTGGAACGATCGCTCCACGCGGCCCGCGTTCAGCTTTTCTTGAGCTTCAGCGACGCCGAGTTGATGCAGTAGCGCTCGCCGGTCGGCTGCGGCCCGTCGTCGAAGACGTGGCCCAGGTGCGCGCCGCAGCGGCTGCACATCGCCTCGGTGCGGACCATGCCGTAGCTGCGGTCGGTCTCGGTCTCGACCTTCTCGGGATCGATCGGCTGCCAGAAGCTCGGCCAGCCGGTGCCGGAGTCGAATTTCGTGTCCGAGCTGAACAGCTCGTTGCCGCAGCATGCGCACAGATAGGTCCCCTTGTCGTGCGTGTTCCAGTAAGCGCCGGTGAACGCGCGCTCGGTCCCCTTCTCGCGGCAGACATGGTACTGCTCCGGCGTCAGCTCTTTTTTCCATTCGGCTTCGGATTTTTGAATCTTCTCGCTCATTGCGCCTCCTAGCTCGTCATATTGACGAATTGCAGCGGGATGCCCAGGTTCGCCGCGCGCACGGCCTTGATCACGCTCTGGAGATCGTCGATCTTCTTGCCGGTCACGCGCACCTGCTCGCCCTGGATCGCCGCCTGCACTTTCAAATTGAGCCCCTTGACGACTTTCACGATCGCGCGCGCGGTGTCGGAGTCGACGCCTTCCTTGATCGCGATCTCGCGCTGGATCATGCCGCGCGCCGTCGGCTCTATCGCCTTCGCGTCGAGCGACTTGGGGTCGATCTTGCGTCGGACGGCGTTCTCGATCAGCGACTCCTGGACCGCGCGCATCTTCATCTCGTCCTCGGTGACGACGCGGATCTTCTTCTCCTTCTTATCGAGGTTGATCTCGGTCTTCGATTCGCGGAAGTCGTAGCGCGTGAGGATCGTCTTGCGCGCGACGTTGACCGCGTTGTCGACCTCCTGCAAGTCCACCCGGCTCACGATGTCGAAAGACGGCATAGGCGAGTCCTTTCCGGTTTTCTCTATTCTGAACGGCGCCGGCGCGGATTGTCAACCGGTCGAAGCCGTTGTCTGCGCGCGCTTCAGCGGGTATGATCCCCGGACATTTATTCAAAGGAGCATTCATGGCCGAGCATTATCACGACGATCCCAAGAACCTGCGCAAGCTGCGCCAGCTCAAGCCCGAGCTGTTCGCCTCGTTCATCGATTTCGACCGGAAGGTCTTCGAGGCCGGCGCGCTCGACTTAAAGACGAAGGAGATTATCGCCGTCGCCGCGGCGCACGTGACGCGCTGCCCCTACTGCATCGACGCGCACACCAAGCGCGCGCAGAAGGCGGGCGCGTCGGAGGCGGAGATCGCCGAGGCGGCCTTCGTCGCGATGGCGCTCGCCGCCGGCGCGCCGTTCGCGCACGCCGCGATCGCGATGGGCGCGCTGGAGGGGAAAAAAGAATAACCGTTCACCTCCCCCCCTCGCCCCTCCTTCGTAAGGAGAGGGAATCGGACGCGTGAGCGGAGACCCGTTTAATCCCCTCGTTTCTAAGGAGTGGTTGGGGGGGTAGTTTTTCGCTCGGGCGCGTTTGTGTCAAAGCGCCGCGTCGGCCTTGGCGGCGAAGACGAAGTCGCTCTCCGTCAGGCCGTCGATCTTGTGCGTCCAGACGGTGAGCTTTACTTTGCCCCAGGCGAGATAGATGTCCGGATGGTGCCCCTGCTTTTCCGCCATCTCGCCGACGCGGTTGGTGAAGTCGAGCGCCTCGCGGAAATTCTTGAATGAATAATCTTTCTCGAGATGATGCTCGCCGACGACTTTCCAGTCGCCGCCCAGCTTCGATTGTAAATCTGTCAGCTCCTTGCCTTTGAGCGGCGGCACGCCGCCGCGGCACGGGACGCATTCCTTTGCGGCCAATTCGCTCATAGCTACCTCCAATCTTCCGGAAACTAAAACGCTCCCGAAAGCAAAAATGCGGCCAGCACCAAAATCGCCGCGGCGGCGAGCGCCCACGCGTGAATTCTAAATGCGTCGCGCCGCACCTGCGCCGCGGCTGCGTCGTCGGAAATCTTCTCTTCGCCCCGGTCCAGGTTGCACGCGCCGCGTGCAGCGAGGCGCACTCAGTTCCTGCCGCGGTATTCGAGCAATCCCAATGCCGCGAGCCAAAACGGGACGAAAAGCACGAGCAGCCAGGCGCCGCGCACGTGAAACCAAAAAAAGATCGCCGCCAGCGTGATTCCGATGACAAGCAGCGTCGCGCCGAAAACCAATCGCTTGCGCGTTTCGATCGCGCCGAGATTTCCTATCGTCATCGCGCCCCCTGTTTGGGAATCGATTTGAGCCAGCGGTCGTCGCCGGGATCGAGCAGGTGCGACACGGCGAGCCAGAGGCTCCGCGAGTGGCGGAAAAAAAGCAGCGGGAAGGCGACAACGAACACGCCCCAGAAAATAAATTGATGCGTGAGCGTCGCGCCGTAGCGGTCGAGAAGAAAATATCCCGGCATCGCGATCAGCACCGTCACGGCGTAATTGACGTAGATCGCGCCGACGAAAAAGCCCTGCTCGCGCTCGAAGCGCAGCCGGCAGAACGAGCACTCCGTATTCATGTGAAAAAACCCGTCGAACATCTCGCCCACGCCGCAGCGCGGGCAGCGAAGTCTCAGCGCCGCGCCGAGCGTCGGTAAAGGCCGGGGCCGCGGCGGCTTATGCGGGCGGCTGGTCTTGGCCATGGCGGTTCTCTAGAGCTGGTCGACGGTATATCCCTGCGCCTTGAGCCCCTCGATGAGCCCTTCCCTGCCGGCCAAATGGCCGGCGCCGACGATCACGAAATAGGTTTCATCGCCTTTGAGATAGCCGTTGATTTTCGGCAGCCAGCTGCGGTTGCGCTCGACGATGACGCGCTGGTAGACCTCGGGGTACTCGCGCATGCCCTGGAGCAGCGTGGAATCGAGCGTCTTCAGATCGCCCGCGGACCAGGCCTTGACGATCGTGTTGACGCCCGCGCGCATCGTATCGGAGGTGCGCACGGTCTGGAGCAGCATGAGGTCCTGGACGAAGTCCGGCATCTTATTCAGCACCTCGAGCTGGGTCTCGAAGGTTTCGAGCGCGACAGTTTTCTTATTCGTCTCTTTGGCCTTCCGAAAGAAGTACTGATCGACGCCGTAGCCAGGATCGAAGCCCATCGACTGCATCGAGCGGGCGATGATCATGTTGGAGACAAACCAGGGCTTGAAGGCCTTGAAGACGCCGATGTCGAGCCCGAGCTGATTGAGCTTATCGGCGGTCAGTTGATAGGTATTCTCCGAGACGTGCTGTTGCAGCGTCGTCTTGTCGGGATAGGCGGCCTTGGCGACGAGCAGATGCTGCGCCTCGTCGCCCTTGGTGCTGTCGAGGTCCATCTCGAAGACGACCGTTTTGGCGTCTTTGAACGCGGATTCGATCGCCGGATCGAGAGGATAGCTCTGCGCCTTGAGGTAATGAATCGAGCCCAGCAGATAGACGACGTTCGTCGCCGACTGAATTTTCCAGATCGGCCGCTTGCCCGCCTCGGGGGCGGCGGTCGCCGCGTAAAGAGACGCGGCCAAGTAAACGAAGGCAAAGGCGGCGAGGCGACGGGTTTTCCGCAAGCAGCGTTTCTCCGATCTATACAAGATCAATTCCTTATAGCATCCGCGGCATGCGTTATACAGCGCCGCCCGTTGGCAGAGCGCCGCGAACATTGTATGGCTTAAGCGTGAAGCTCGACGGCAAAATCGCGCTGATTACCGGCGGCGGTCGCGGCATCGGCAAAGCCGTGGCGCTGGCCTATGCGCGCGCGAGCGCCAAGCTCGCGATCTGCGCGCGCACCGCGGGCGAGATCGAAGCGGCGGCGAAAGAGATCCGCGCGCTCGGCGCGGAATGCCTCGCGCTTCCCTGCGACGTGGCGCAGGAGGACCAGGTCAAAAAGCTCGTGGACGAAGTCGTGAAAAAGTTCGGCCGGATCGACGTGCTGATCAACAACGCCGGCGTGATGACCCGGCCCACGCCGGTCACGGAATACGACGCCAGCAAATGGGACTATACGATGGCGGTCAACCTGCGCGGGCCGTTTCTCATGGCGAAGGCGGTGCTGCCGGTGATGTTTAAAAACGGCGGCGGCTCGATCGTCAACGTCTCGTCGTCGATCGGCCGCGGCGCCTATGCCAACTTCGCGGCGTACGGCGCGTCGAAATGGGGCCTGGAAGGATTCACCCAAATCCTCGCTGCCGAGGTCGGCGGCCGCAAGGTCCGCGTCAACTCGGTCGAGCCCGGCTACGTCGCCACCAAGCTCACCGGCTTTCACGGCAGCGCGCCCGAATCGGTGACCGAAGTGTTCGTGTTCCTCGGCAGCGACGAGGGCAGCCACGTGAGCGGCCACATGCTGAGCTCTTCGAGCTGGCGCTCGGAGCTCAAGAAATAGCTATTTCTTTTTCAGGATGTCGAGCGCCGCGTTGGCGTTCTTCACGCCGTTGGCGTGATCGCCCGCGTCAAGGTTTTTCTGCGCCTCGTCGAGCAGGCCGCGCGCCTTATCGTGATCCGCCTTCGAGACCTTCGTGGTGCTCAGCAGCTCGCGGCCTTCTTTAATGAGCGGCGCGCAACGCGCGAAAACCGCGCCGTAAGAGCCCGCGAGCAGCGCCGCCGCCGCGATCGCGATGAAAAATTTCTTCATTACTTCTCCTTTACCCTTTCAGGTTCGTCTTAAAAAAATCGACGGTCTTCGCCCAGGCTTCTTTCGCGGCCTCGGGGTTATAACGATCGGCATTGGTGTCGTTGTTGAACGCGTGCTTCGCGCCGGGATAGATCTTATAGGTAAACTGCTTGTGGTATTCTTTCATCTTTTCGGCAGTCGCGGGCGCGTTGTCGCTGATCGGTTTGTCCTCGCCGCCGTAGTGCGCCATGACCGGCGCCTCGATCTTCTCGATCAGCTCGGGCGGATTGGGTGTGCGGCCGTAATAGACGACGACCGCCTTCAAGCCCTTGACCTGAGTGGCCGCGTTGAACGCCTGCTGGCCGCCCCAGCAGAAGCCGGTAAGGCCGACGTTGCCGACTTCCGGCAGCGTTTTTAGATACGCGACCGCTGCGCCGACGTCCTCCGCGACATTGGCTTCCGGCGCCAGCTCACGGATGTTAGAGAGTCCCCCACCCTTTGGGTTTAGTTTTTCGGTGCCGCCTTTGCGCGAGAGAAAATCCGGCGCGAGCGCCACGAAACCTTCCTTGGCGAAGCGGCGCGCGACGTCGCGGATGTGGTCGGTCAGACCGCCGTTCTCGTGGATCACGATCACCGCGGGATGCTTGCCGCCGGCCTTCGGCTCGGTCAGATAACCGGAGATCGTTCCGCCGGGACCCTTAAACTCCACGTCCTTGGAGGTCAAGCCGGGGTCTTTGGGATCGACCTGCGCGGCGTAGGTCGATCCGAGCGTATCGATCAGCGTCGTCGCGGCGACCAGGCTGCCGGTCAGGACGACGGCCTTTTGAATGAACTCGCGCCGGCTGAGCTTGCCGCCGCGGTACTCTTCGACCAGTTGTTTGATTTCTTCCGGCATATTGCCCTCCGTTATTTGATCATGTCGATGCGCGTAAGCGTCGTCTGCTGCCCAACGCCTGGCGAGTTAGTCATGTGGTACGCGGTATACTGCTCGAAGTAGAGATTTTCCGCCGACATGCCGTCGACCGGAATGACGACCTTGATGCCGCGGAACGCCGCCTGGCTGCCGGTGTTGAGCACGGCGCCCTGCGCGGCGGTGCCCGTGACGATCACGGTCTTGACGCCTTTTTCTTTCAGGATTTTTTCCAGGTCGGTGCCGAAAAATTTATCGGCCGACCCTTTGACGATCGGCTCGCCGTCCTGCGGCGCGACCTCCTTTAGAATATCGGCGGGCGTCGAGGCGCTCGTGACGCTGTGGATCACCGTGACCTTTTTCGCCCGCGCCTGCTTGAGCAATCCTTCGACCCTCGGGATCGTCAGCAGGCAGCGCGGCCGACGCTCGTTGTTGCAGGTCTGCTTGACAAAATCGAGGGACAGAACCGCGACGCTCGAGTCGAGCGTCACCGGCTTGAGCTCCGGCGGCTTCGGCGCCTGCACGTTGCCCCATTCTTCGATGACGTCTTTGTATTGCGCGTGGAGCGGCGCCGCCGACAGCATCGCCAAACATAAGACGGCGCCGGCGAGATAGGCTTTGTTCATCTTCTCCCCTCCCTCTCCTCTCCTTTTCCTGCTTATAGCCCCAAAATTTGCGACAGCTTATCCGGGTCGAAGCCGACGAGCGCCTCACCGTCGATCAGCGTCACCGGCGTACTCTGATATCCCAATGCCAACAGCTCTTTCAATGCCTCCGGGTCCTCGCGCACGTTTTTGTCCGTAAAAGCCACGCCCTTTTGAGAAAGAAACTCTTTCTCTCGATGACACGGCCCTCAGCCCGGCTGCGTAAAAACCACGACTGTTTTCGCCATTGTGCTTTCTCCTTATTGAATGCGCCCGTCCGGCGCGCCTGCAAAGACTAACCAGCCGCGACCCCCGAGTCAATCCCCATGTCCGGGCGCCGGCCGTCGGGCCGGTGGCCGAACTTTACCAGCTGAAATCGATCTGCTAGCTTCGACGTGCGAATGAAAAAATTACGCACGACCCATTCCACGGCGGTGGTCGCCGCCGGCATCTTTCTTACATTCGTCTTCAGCCTGTTAAGCGCCGCGAACGATATACCGCCGACGCCGAGCGTCCCGGTTGTCGCGGAGCTTACGCGCCACGTGCAGACGCTGGCCGCCGACGACATGGTGGGCCGCGGCGTCGACACGCCCGGGATCGACATGGCGCGCGACTACATCGCCGCCCAATTCAAAAAATACGGGCTCGCGCCGGGCGGGACAGACGGCTACTTCCAGCGCCTGGAAGTAACGACCGGAGTCGAACCCGCCGGCCGGAACGAGGCGCACCTCGGCGCGGCCGATCTTGTGCTTTCGCGCGATTGGACTCCGCTCGGCTTTTCGGCCTCGGCCGCAGCCGAAGGAGAGGTCGTCTTCGCCGGCTACGGCATCACGGCGGGAAACCACGCCTATGACGATTATGCCGGCATCGATGCGAAGGGAAAACTCGTCCTCGTGCTCCGCTACGAGCCGCCGCCCAAGGATGAGAAGAGCCCGTTCGGAAAATATCCCCGCTCCTCGCGCTACGCGGCGCTAAACGCGAAGGCGGCGAACGCGCGCGCCCACGGCGCGGCCGGCCTCATTTTGGTCGATCTAAGCTCGCCGCAGGACGAGCTCATCAGGCTCTCGCGCAGCATAGGACGCGGCCAAGGCGAGCTCGTCGCCGCGCAAATTCGACGCGAAACGGCCGAGACCATCCTCGGCGCCGCCGGCGTTTCGTTGAGCGATCTCAAGGCGGCGATCGATCGCGAGGAGAAGCCGCACTCCACGACGATCGGCGGCCTCAGGGCGCGGCTCGCGGTCAACCTAACGAAGACCGTGCGGCCGACGGATAATGTCGTCGCGATTATCCGCGGTTCCGACCCGAAGCTGAAAGATGAAAACATCGTCATCGGCGCGCATTACGATCACCTCGGTCTCGGCCACTACGGAACGATGGACCCCAACGCCGAGGGGCAGATCCATAACGGCGCCGACGACAACGCCTCCGGCGTCGCCGTCATGCTGAGCGTGGCGCGGCGCTTCGCCGCCGGCAAAGCGCCGCCGCGAACGCTCGTCTTCGTCGCCTTCACGGGCGAGGAGCTCGGGCTCTACGGCTCGCGCTATTTCGTGGAGCACCCGCCTTTTCCCCTAGCGGCGACCAAGGCGATGATCAACCTCGACATGGTCGGGCGAATGGAAGACAACAAGCTGATGGTCAACACGGCCGATACGGCGAAGGAATTCCGCACGATGATCGGCCGCGCCGCGGGCGGTCTCGACATTGGCATGAAAGCCACCGGCGGCGGCAGCGACCACGTATCGTTCTACAACAAAGGCGTTCCGGCGGTACATTTTTACACCGGCATGCACAGCGACTATCATCGCCCTACGGACGACTGGGAGAAATTGAACATCCCGGGCATGAGTAAAGTCAGCGATGTCGTATTCACGCTTGCCGCCGAGCTCGCCGCTAGCCATGAGCCACTCGCATTCGTCAAACCGGCATCGCGGCGCGGCGGTTAACCCCGCGAAAAAGCCTCCAAATCGCGTTTTTTATATGGCAGGTGGGGCGCACCTGTGATATGTCTGAAGCAGATTATCTCCGCCTAAGGAGGCTCTCGGCCCATGATCAAGCTTTACCACTCTCCCGCATCGACCAACTCGCGTAAGGTGAGGATCGCGCTCATCGAAAAAGGCCTTGAGTTCGAGCGCGTCCCCATCGATCTTGGAAAAAAAGAGCAGAAGACTCCGGAATATTTGAAAATCCACCCTTTCGGCCAGGTGCCCGCGCTCGACGACGAGGGATTCGTCGTCTACGATTCCACGGTCATCAACGAATATCTCGAGGACGAATATCCGTACCCGCCGCTCATGCCGAAAGACTCCGACGGCCGCGCGCGCGCCCGGCTGATGGAGGATTTTCGCGACAATCATTTCAACATCGCGTTCATTCGGATCTTCCGCGAGATGCGCGGCAAACCCGAGAACGAGCGCGATCCGAAAGCCATCGATGCGGCGAAGGCGGAGATCGCCAACTACTTCGAGCGGCTCGATAGAGAGCTTCAGGGAAAAGAGTACTTGGCCGGCGAGTTCAGTCTGGCGGACATCGCATTCATGGCCAACCTGGACCTGATCGAAAAATTCGACATTCAAATCGATCCCAAGAATAAAAACGTCCTCGCGTGGATCGCGCGCCTGAAAGCGCGGCCGAGTTTCGCCGCGTCGGCGCAATAATGGGGAATTTGGGATTGGGAATGGGAATCGGCAGAAATCCCGAACGCCTAATTCCAAATCCCTAATGCCCGTTTTTCTCGCCTGGCTCGTTCACGTCTACACGGCTACGGGGGTCTTGCTCGGATTTTTTTCTGTGCTGCTGGTCGAACGCGGCGAATACCGCTCCGCGTTGTGGCTGAACGCGCTGGCCGTCTGCGTCGACGCGACCGACGGCACGCTCGCGCGCGCGGTACGGGTCAAAGAACGCATCCCGTGGTTCGACGGCGCGCGTCTTGAAGATCTCATCGACTACCTCAACTACGTCCTCGTCCCGAGCCTGATCTTGTATCACGCGGAGCTTCTGCCGGCGGGCGGCGCCCACTGGATCGCCGCCGCGCCGATGCTGGCAAGCGCCTACGGCTTTTGCCAGAAAGAGGCGAAAACCTCCGACAACTACTTCCTCGGCTTTCCATCGTACTGGAACATCGTCGTCCTCTATCTCCTGGTGCTTCGGACCGCCGCTTGGTTCAATGCCGCTGTCGTTCTGGCGCTCGCGGTTATGGTGTTCGTACCGATCAAATACATCTACCCGAGCCGCACCGCCGTGTTTCAGCGCGTTACCATCGTCCTAAACGTCATCTGGGGCGTACTCGTCTTTCTGATGCTTTACTACCTGCCGGATCCTCCGCGAGCGATCGTGTATGCATCGCTGTTCTTCCCGCTGTACTACGCGCTCCTGTCGTTCTTCCTTTCCGCGCGGACACAGCCGCATCGAGGGAAAGTTTGACGATTCGGAGGCAGATCGGGTATTATGGGGCCCGGCCAAACCGCGGCCATCAACCAGGCATGCCGAGGACAATCGGATGACAGCACCCATCAAAGCAGAAGGCGCACGAGCCACAGGGTCCAAACCGAAAATCGGCGAGCTGCTGATGCAGGAGGGCCTGGTCACCGCCAGCCAGCTCAACGAGGCGGTTGCGGCGCAAAAAAAGCAGGCCGTGTACATGCCGCTGGGCGAAGTCTGCGTCGAGCTGAAATTCGTCACGCGCGAGCAGCTAAAAACCCTCCTGACAAAGCATCACAAGCGAATTCCCCTCGGCGAGCTTTTGACCAATCTCGCGCTCGTGACTCAAGCGCAGGTTCAGGAGTGCCTCAACGAGCAGAAAAAAAACCCGAAAAAAAAGCTCGGCGATCTGCTCATTCAAAAGGGGTACCTCAACGAAAACGCGTTGATCAGCGCGCTCAATATGCAGCTCGGTGTCCCCAAAATGGCGCCGCACGCGAGTCTGATCGACCGTGGTCTTCTGAAAGAGATCAACGAGGCCTTTCTACGGAAGACCAACGCCATACCGGCGTATAAACGCGGTAACGAGATGACGGTCATCATGGCCGATCCGCTCGACGAGGCCACGATCCGCGACCTGGCCAAGTTCTTCAAATGCGAGATCCATCCCGCGATCGCGTCGAGCACTGACATTCAGAACGCCCTCAACCAGTGCCTCCATCCCGACTACAAGCTCGGTGCCACCGAAGCGAGCAAAGACCTGATCATCAACACGACCAACAAAGACACCACTCCCGACGCCAAGGACCCGGCGGCGGTCGACATCGTCAATTACATCATTCCCGATGCCGTCCGCGACGGCGCCAGCGACATCCATATCGAGATCCAGGAGAACGGCGTGCGCGTCCGCTACCGAATCGACGGCGTGCTGCACCATAAGACCGACCTTCCCGCCTTTCTGGCTCCCAGCGTGACCTCGCGCATCAAAGTCCTCTCGGGACTCGATATCGCGGAGAAGCGCCGCCATCAGGACGGCCGCATCCAGGCGCAGGTGTTGAATCGCAACATCGATCTTCGCGTCTCTACCTACGTCTCGGTATACGGGGAAAGCATCGTCATTCGTATTCTCGACCGCGGCACGAAGCTTGCGGACATCAACACCCTCGGGCTCAATCCGTCGAACCGGGCCAAATACGAGGAGCTGCTCTCTTTTCCGACGGGCGTCATGCTCGCCACCGGGCCGACCGGAAGCGGCAAATCGACGACGCTCTACGCTTCGCTCAATTATCTGAACAACATCTTCCGGAAGATCATCACCGTCGAAGATCCCGTAGAGCTCACGATCGAGGGCATCGTTCAGGGGCAATTCGAACCCAAGATGAACCTTTCGTACTCGGATTTCATCAAATCCATGATGCGCCAGGACCCGGATGTTCTCATGGTCGGCGAGATTCGCGATCGGATCGCGGCCGAGGCCGTTATTCAGGCGGCGCTGACCGGCCACAAAGTCTTGAGCACGCTGCACACCGACGACAGCACGGGCGCGCTGATCCGTCTCATCGAGATGGGCATCGATCCTTACCTGGTCACCTCCACCGTTCTCGGCGTCATGTCTCAGCGGCTCTTACGCGTTCTCTGCCAGAATTGCCGGCAGCCCTACACGCCGCCGCGCGAGCTGTTTACCGGCTTCCATATCGACCCGCGCGACACCGACGGCCTGAGTTTCTATCAAGCGAAAGGCTGCGCCGTGTGCAACGGCACGGGCTTCAAGGGCCGCACGGCAATCCACGAGCTTCTAGTCGTCAACGATGCGATCCGCGAAGGCGTCATGGGCCACAAGACTTCGACGCAGCTGCGCGCGATCGCTCGGCAGCAGGCGAATATGATCTCGATGCGCGAGGACGGGTTCTATAAAGCCGTCCACGGAATTACGACGCTCGAGGAAATCATCCGCGTCTGCTTTCACAACGAAAGCGACGAGCTGGAAGCGCGCTCGGCGGAAAGCGTTATCGCTATGTGCGAGGGTCGCGGTGTCGAGCCGATGAAGACGTCGATGCCCGCCGCCCCGCGCGCGGCGATGCAGCAGGCGTGGCCGGCCATCGATACGCGCCGGGATGCGGCTCCAACCGAGGGAGAGACGTACCGCGTCCGTTTCGATGTCAACACCATCGAATCCGAGACCGAGCGCATTGCGGACTTTTTTCGCGAGTACCAGCGTGTTAAGGAGATGCTAGGCGAGCCCGTCGGTGCCGACCTCATGGGCGACTTCGTGGATTTTATCGTCGATACCGCGCGCCGCTTGAAGACTACGGAAGGCGCGGACTTCGCGGAATTCTCGCTCTACATCCGCGATCAACGCGACCGGCTTTTCGTCGAGACGATCGTGTCGCACTCGCCGCGCACGCGCGAATCGGCACTGCGCCAGGTCGGATACTTAAAGTAAGCCATGGCTACGAAGAAATCCTCGGCGGAACACCCCGGCCCAGCGCGAGACCATCCGGCGCGGAGGGTCGAAGAGCTTTCTTTCGCGGAATACTTAAAAGTCAAGAAGACCCGCAAGCACATCGAGGAGCTCGTCGTCGAAGATTTCATTGAGCGCCAAAAAGCGTCCGAGACGACTTAATTCCCATTTCGCTCCCCGCCCGATCTTTCTTCATGCATCATTTGCGTAACCCGCTCACCCGACGCGCCGTGTCGAGCCGTCGCGCGGTGATCGTCGCTGCGGCGCTGGCGCTCGTCTCCGCGGCTACTGCGCTCGCCGAGGACGCGCCGAAATACATCTTCATTTTTCTTGCCGACGGCGGCAGCGCCGGGGGTATGGAGATCGCCCGCTCGTTCAACCGCGTGGTTCACGGGGAAGCTTTCACGATTACCGACAAGGTCATGCGCGACGGCTCCCTCGGTCTGCTGACGACCCACGCCGCCGACTCGCTCACGACCGATTCGGCCGCCGCGGCAACGGCGCTCGCGGCCGGCTGCAAGGCCAATATCGGCGCGGTCGGCGTCTGCGCCGACGGACACACGTCGAAAACCGTGATGGAACGCGCCCGGGAAAAAGGCATGCGCGCGGCTCTGGTAACGACTTCGACCGTCTACGATGCGAGCCCTGCGGCGTTCCTCTCGCACCTGTCGAATCGAAAGGACTTCGAGTCCATCCTTGACCAGTATCTCCGCGCCGCGCCCGATCTCATTCTCGGCGGCGGGCGCGAGCAGTTTCTGCCCGCCGGCCGTCCCGAAAGCGCGCGCAAGGGCGGCAAAGACCGGCTCGCGGAATTCACCGCGCGCGGCTACGCTTACGCGTCGGATAAAGCCGGTCTCGCGAAGGCTTCGGGCGCCAAGCTGCTCGGCCTTTTCACGCCGGGCGAAATGAATTTCGACCTCGACAGGGATGTCAATAAGGAGCCATCGCTCGTGGAGATGACGCGCGCCGCGATCCGGTTTCTAGGCCGCGACGACCGCGGCTTCATGGCGTTCATCGAGAACGAAAACACCGACAGCGCAGGCCATTTGACCGATGTCGCCTCGATGGTTCAGGCGTATCGCGATTTCGACCGCGCCGTCGCGCTCGCATACGAATTTTATGTCATCCACCGCCGCGAAACGCTCATTCTGGTGACCTCCGATCACGACTCGGGCGGCGTCGGCTTCACGCTGGCGCTGCAGGACCTTCGTCCCGACGCGAAGCGCGTGGCGGCGAATGAGGAAGATCTAAAAAAAATCGCTTCCATTCCTATCTCGCTCAGAAAGGCCGCGGCGCTGCTCGGACCGCGCCCGACGGCCGAGGCCGTCGATCGCATGATGCACGACGTCTTCAAGGGCTTCAGGCTGGCGCCGGATCTGAAGAAGATGCTGCTCGCAGCGCAGCCGCCCGCGCGCAATCTCTACACCGATCCGGTCGCCAACATTCTCGGCCTCATGGTCGCCAACAACACCCAGGTGTACTGGGGCTCCGGCGGCCACACGCACCAGCCGGTCTTCGTCGCCGCGCTGGGCGTCGGCGCCGAGCGCTTCCGCGGTTATCAGGACAACACGGATTTCGCCAAGCACCTCTTTTCCCTTCTCGGCACCCCGAATTCAAAGTAGCGCTCGCAGAGCACTCGGCACGAGCGGGCCGCCGCCTCGATCTCGTCAGCATTAAGAATCATCGCTTCGTCTTGACTGGCCGGACATGGCCTGTAGGATGATTACCTAAACGCCAACCCGGCGGCAGTGAAGTTATGACCGGCCCGCAAAGCACTGGAGACGAAAGGATAGGCGTTCTAGTCGGCGGCGGACCGGCGCCGGGCATCAACGGCGTCATCAGCGCGCTCACTCTCGAGGCGCGCAATCGCGGGCGCCAAGTCGTCGGCATCTTCGACGGCTTTCAGTGGTTGATGGCGGGCGACACGCAGAAAGTGAAGCTCCTGGATCACGACGAGGTGTCGCGTATCCACTTCCAGGGCGGCTCGATTCTCAACACCGCACGCGCCAATCCGACCAAAAAAACCGCGCAGCTCGATACCGTCCTGACAGCCCTCGCGAAGCTCGAGATCGGCTATCTCGCCACGATCGGCGGCGACGACACGATGTTCGCGGCCAGCCGTCTCGCCGAGCGCGCCGCCGGGCGGCTGCGCGTCTGCCACGTGCCGAAGACGATCGACAACGACCTGCCGCTCCCCGGCGACATCCCGACGTTCGGTTTCGAGACCGCGCGCCACTTGGGTTTCAGCTTGGTGCAGAATTTAATGGAGGACTCGCGTGCGACGCGGCGCTGGTATTTCGTCGTTGTCATGGGCCGGACTGCCGGCCACCTGGCGCTCGGTATCGGCAAAGCGGCGGGCGCGACGCTCACGGTTATTCCGGAGGAGTTCGAAGGGCCGGTGCGGCTGGAAACCCTGTGCGATCTTCTCGAAGGCGCGATCCTCAAGCGCAAAGCGCTCTGGGGCCGTAGCGACGGCGTCGCGCTCATCGCCGAGGGACTGCTGGAGCGCCTGACGCCGGAGGAGATGACGTCGATCGAGGGAGTGCGAATCACACGCGACGACTACGGACATCTGCGTCTCGCCGATATGGATCTCGCCTTCATTCTGAAAACGCAGGTCGAGCGCCGCTTCGCCGAGCGCGGCGAGCGTATCAGCATCACGCACAAGAATATCGGCTACGAAGTGCGCTGCGCCGATCCGCTCGCGTTCGACTGCGAGTACGTGCGCGCGCTCGGCTACGGCGCGACGGATTTTCTCCTCCGCCCCGACCCCGAGGCGGCGCGCTATCACGGCGCTCTGGTCTGCCTGGACAACGGCAAGCTTCGGTATCTGAATTTCGAGGATCTCATCGATCCCGCCACCGGCCGGACGAAAATCCGCCTGGTGGACGTGACCAAGCCGTCGTACAGGATCGCGCGCGAATACATGATCCGGCTCGAGCGCGAGGACTTCGACGACGGCGAGCGGCTCGCGGCACTGGCACGCACCGCGGCGAACGGCGCCGGCACATCCAGCCCGGAAGAGTTCAAAAAAAGGTTCGGCTATCTCGTCACGGAAATTCGAGGAGGAATCTGACATGGCTATGCGCGTGGGCATCAACGGCTTCGGACGCATCGGCAGGTTATGTTTCCGCGCCATGATGCAGCGCCACAGAGAGGACCTTGCCGTCGTCGCCGTCAACGACATGGCCGACCCGGAAACCAACGCCCACTTACTGCAATACGACACGAATTACGGGCAATTTCCCGAAAAGGTCGAAGCCGGCGAGGGAAAGATCCGCGTCAACGGCTTCGAGATGAGCGTTTTCTCGCAGAAAGATCCGGCGCGCCTGCCGTGGAAAAATCTTGGCGTCGATCTCGTCATCGAATCCACGGGCGTTTTCACCGACGGTCATCAGGTGCGCGCGCATCTCGAGGCCGGCGCGAAGAAGGCGATCATCACGGCGCCGGCGAAGAACGAGGACGTCACCCTCGTTCTCGGCGTGAACGATTCGCAGTACGAGCCGAAGAAGCACCATATCGTCTCGAACGCGTCGTGCACCACGAACTGCCTCGCGCCGGTCGCCAAGACGCTGCACCAGGAGTTCGGGATCGAGCGCGGCCTGATGACGACGACGCACGCCTATACCAACGACCAGCGGATTCTCGACTTGATGCACAAAGATCTTCGGCGCGCGCGCGCCGCCGCGATGAACATCGTCCCGACGTCGACCGGCGCGGCCAAAGCGATCGGGCTCGTCATCCCCGAGCTCAACGGCAAGCTTCACGGCCTTTCACTGCGCGTGCCGACTTCCACGGTATCGATCGTCGATCTGGTCGTCGATCTCAAGAAATCGGCGAGCGACAAAGAGGTGAACGCGGCGCTCAAGGCGGCCGCCGACAATCAGCTCAAGGGCATCATGGAATATTGCGAGAAGCCGCTCGTCTCGAGCGATTTCCGCGGTAATCCGGCCTCGTCTATCGTCGACGCGCTCTCGACGACCGTCCTCGACGGGAAAATGGCCAAGGTGCTCGCCTGGTACGATAACGAATGGGGCTACAGCTGCAGAGTCGCAGACCTTGCCGCCTTCATGGCCAGGTCCGCCTGAACAACGGAAGGAGGAGCGGATGATAGCTAGAGACATCATGACAAGGAACGTGATCACCGCCGACGCGGACACGCCCGTCCAGGAGCTGGCGCAACGCCTGCTGGCAAACGGCGTCAGCGGCGTGCCCGTCGTCGACCGGAGCGGCAAAATCCTCGGCGTCGTCTCAGAGGCCGATCTCCTCGCGAAGCGAGGCAAGCTCGCGCGGGACATCATGAGCGCGAAGATCTTTACGGTGCGGGAAGACGCATCGGTTGAAGACATCGCGGCGCTGATGAATGCCGAAAAGATCAAGCGCGTGCTGGTCGTCGGCGAAAAGGAGCTCGCCGGCATCGTCAGCCGGGCGGACATCGTCCGCGCGATCGCGCTCGGCGACTATGTGCCGCTGCGGACGCCGGTGTACGATTTATAGAGGGAAAACGGCTAGCGCGTCAGAGAGATATCTCTTTCCTCATGCGCTCGTATTCTTCGCGGTCGATCTCACCCCGGGCGTAGCGCTGCTTGAGGATCGCCAGCGCGTCGCCGCTTTTGCGGTCGCGCCCGAGCGAGAGTATCAGGCGCACGATGAGCGTCACGCCGCCGATCAGAATCCCCCAGAAGAGAATCATCGCGATCAGCAGCACGAGGAGGCCCCACTTGCCGGACCAGGCGAGATGCCATTCCCATGGACTCCGCTCCGGGCCGGGCCACCACTGCATTGCAAAATCGATAAGCGAACAAAGCCGCGCCACAGGTCTGAATATACGAAAATGGCGGCGCTAATGGTAGAGGCGGGTTACCGATGCGACGGGAAGAAAACGGAGAGGCAAAGGCCTCTCCGTCTCGACGCGACAGTTGCTGATTATCGCGTAAGCGTAAATTAGTAGACGTCGACTCCTGCGCCCAGCGGAGCGACGCCGGCGCCGACGCCGTGCCCGCCGACTTCTACGCCGGCGGAAATACAGCCGGCGAGCGACAAGAGTGCTGCGAGAAGCGATGTCATCACAACGTATTTGAAGCTTTTCATTGTTCTTCACCCCCTAAGAAATATTTTCGTCCGACGGCATGCCATATCAATGCCGGTTAATACCCGAGCAGCGCTATCGCGCCTTGATCGCAAGCTAAAGCAGCAAGGGTCCCAGCGCGATTTGCAGGTTCGAGCCTGCGAGGCACGGAAAACCCTGCAAGTATTTAGTTGTAGAGTATTTTTACCCGCGACCAGGCCGTTGAGCTAGAAATGGACGGAGGAGAATCGTTTTCGATTATGTCTTCGAGAGCGAGACTCGCCAGTAAGTACGCGAGATGCTTGTCTTTGCAGACTTCAAGCGCCGCACCGCTGACCGCGGCGATCAGCTCGCCGAGAGTCGTATTCAGTTTGTGTTTGCCGCCGTTCTTCATCGCTCCTCCTCTGGGCGTCGATGCCTCGGCGATAGGATGAGCAATGTTCGTGCCGCAACGGCGGCAAAGAACCGCGCGTTTATTCCACGACAAAGCGGAACGCGCGTTCTTTCACGCCGGCGACGTTTTGTACGATGACTTCGACCCCGCGCATGTTGACGCGCGGAAACACCACGGTCATTTCGCGATGCCGCCCGTCGCCCTTGTTCTCCACCGTCGTCGGCGCATACGTTTTTTCGCCGGCGCGGAGGAGAACCGACGATCTAAGATCATACCTGTCGAGATTGGCCGACGAGGCATCGAGGGTGATTTCGAACCTGAGCTGATCGGGCGGATCGGGGTTGCGATGCGTGACCTTGACGGTCACGCCGCCGGAAGACTGCGTGGAAGTTGAAATCGACGACGCCGCGCCGTAGGCGACGGCGGCGGTCAAAACAACGGCGACGACTGCGGTCAGAAATGGCTTGAAGCGAACCATCAATGATGTCCTCCTTGCTTCCGTTTCCGCTCAGCCTCCCATTGAGACGCCGAGCATCGCGCCGACGCCGTACGTGATCGCCGACGCCAAGAGACCGATGGCGAGCATTCTGAATCCGCTCGCGAACGGTCCGCGGGCGGTGAACAGCGACAACACGGCGCCGATGCCGAATAGCATGAGCGAGCTTACGCCGGCGCTCGCGACGAGCGCGCTCTTGCCGTCGATGAAGAAGAACGGCGCCACCGGAACGATCGCGCCGGCGACGAAGGCAAGAAACGAGCTGAATGCCGCCGCCCACGGCGAGCCGAGCTCCGACGGGTCGAGCCCCAGCTCTTCGCGCGCCAGCGCGTCGAGCGCCGTTTCCGGTCTTGCGATCATCCGGCGCGCGAGATCCGCCGCTTCCGCCTTCGGAATGCCTTTGGCCTGATATAAAAGCGCCAGCTCCTCCTCTTCTTCTTTGGGATCGGCTATGAGCTCATCTTTTTCCAACGCGATCTGCTTCTCGAACAACTCCCTTTGCGCGGACATCGAGACGAATTCGCCCGCTGCCATCGAAAACGCTCCGGCGAGCAGTCCGGCGATCCCGGCAAGCAGAATGTAGGCGGAGCTTGCGAGGGCGCCGGCGAAGCCCATCACCAGACTGAAGTTCGAGACCAGGCCGTCGTTGATGCCGAAAACAGCGGCGCGGAGCGTGCCGCCGCGCCCTGTGCGGTGCCACGCTTCGCGGTGCATGATCGCCTGAGCGCCGGTGCCGTGCTGTAAATTCTCGAGCGTCTGGCGATGCGCCTTTTCCTCTTCCGGCAGGCCCACCGCCTCCGGCTGCCCGGCATAGCGGTTTTCGTCGCGGCTCTCGATGCCGCTCACGATCGGCAGCACGCGCTCGGTGCCGAAGAGACGCGCGAAGAATCCCAGCATCTTGATGCGCGCGCTCGTAGCGTAGTCGGGCACCGGCGCGCCGGAGGATCTCAAAAGCCCCGCCCAGCGCTTGGCGTGGCGCTCTTCGGCACGCGCAAGCTGCTCGAAGACCGCCGCGCGCTTGCTATCTTTCTCGAGCGACGCGAGCGTTCGATAAAGCGCGATGCCGTCCATTTCCGCCAGATAATTGTTTCGGTACCGCTCGACGTCGGCGGTTGAAGTTGTTTGGTTCGCCTGCAATTCGTGCGCCCCCGCGCTCCAAGAAACCGGCCTAACGGCCGTTCTACAATTGTCGCATATCCTCGCGGCTGGCTGTAGGGGATTCCCTCAGAAATGTAGGGGTTTCCCCACGAACAGGTCACACGCTCTGAGCAGAACATATGCCTACCGGCGAAGAAAACTACTAACAATTCCAGTATTTCGCGCAGATCGACTCGCATCCTTAAGTGCTGCGGCATACTTCTTGCGGCGAGTTCCTGTCGAAAGGAGGAGCGGTGAACCCCATAACCCTCAAACGATACGAAGAGACTCTCATGAAGCGCAGGCACGAGATCCTGCCCGTCTTGCGGCACCTTTCATCCGAGAGCCGTGGCGCATCGCCCGCCGCGATCGGGAACGGCGGGAATTGCGGCGAGGCGTTTTTGACGGATCGCCTGGCTGCGGTTTACGAGCGCGAGCTCGACGACATTGAGACCGCGCTGGACCGCATCCGCACCGGCACATTCGGGTACTGCCGCGCGTGCCACCAGCCGATCGAGCCGCCGCGCCTCGAGCGCTTTCCGCGCGCCGAGTTCTGCCAGCGCTGCAAATAGCCGGAAGAAGTCGACAGCCTTGAGTCCACCAAGGCGCGTCGTCGTTCCCGTTAAAACCTATTTAGTTGCGGGTCGAACGGAAGCGGATTAGTTTAACCATGTGGTGCGAAAGTCACTTTCGGCCATCCGCCGACTCCTGACAAAAAGCCCCTCCCCCGCGGCTGCGCGCGCCCATTTAGGCCGTCTGCTTGATTCGGCGGGGCCTGACAGTCTGGCGCGGCTCCCGGCCGAAGATTTGCCGCTGCTCGCGCGGCTGCTCGGCGGAAGCGGTTTTCTAAGCGACGTCTTGATTCGTCAGGGAGACTCCTGGCCGGAAGTCTTTCATCGCCAGATACATATCGGACAGAAGAGCGCGGACGAGCATGCCGCCGCGATCGCCGCCGCGCTCGATGCCGACGCCGAACTCGGCGTCGCCGCCGCGCTGCGCCGCCACAAACAGCTCGAATACCTCCGCATCGGCGCGCGCGACCTGCGCCCGGAACAAGCAGTCGAAGAAACGATGCGTGAGCTTTCGGCGCTCGCGGACGGATCCTTGGACATCGCGTATCGTTGCGGCCGCGCCGCCGTCGAGCGCAATTTCGGCCGCCTCGAAATCGATGGACGGCCACAGCAATTCGTCGTGATCGGGATGGGAAAACTGGGCGGCGGCGAGCTCAACTTTAGCTCGGACATCGATCTCATCTATTTATACGAAGAAGACGAAGGCGAGAGCTCCGGCGGCCTAAAAGGAAAGCTCCCCGCGCGCGATTTTTTCTCGCGCGTGGCGGAGGCGATCACGCGGACCATGAGCGAGATCACCCCGGACGGCTTCGTCTTCCGCACCGACTTGAGGCTGCGCCCGTTCGGCAGCCAGGGGCCGATCGTCCAATCCGTCGCCTCGGCGCTCATGTATTACGAATCGTGGGGTCAGACGTGGGAGCGCTCGGCGCTCATCAAGGCGCGGTCCGCCGCCGGCGACGTCGCGCTCGGCGAACGATTTCTCCGCGAGCTCGAGCCGTTCATCTATCGCCGTTATCTGGACTTCAGCACCGTCGAGGAGCTGCGTGAGATGAAAGGCCGGATCGAGCGCGAGCTGCTCGCGCCGTCCCACGAGACGCGCAACGTCAAGCTGGGGCATGGCGGAATTCGAGAAGTGGAATTTTTTACCCAGGCGCTGCAGCTGTTGAACGGCGGCAAAGAACCCGCGGTGCGCGATCCGAACACGCTCGGCGCGCTTACGCGGCTCGCGGAGCGCGGCTTCATACCTGAAAGCGAGCGCGAGAGCCTCGGCCGCGCCTATCGTTTTCTGCGGCAAGTCGAGCACAAGGTCCAAATGGTCCAGGAGGCGCACAGTCACACAATCCCCGAAGGCGAAGCGGAAGAGACCGCGCTCGCCCGCCGCTTGGGCTACGTAAAAAGCCGCGGCGGCAGCGAGCGGGAGCTTTTCTGGCGCGATTTCACGGCCAACACGTCGGCCGTGCGCGCCGCCTTCGACCGGCTGTTCCACGGCGCGGCGAAAGAAATGCGCGCCGAAGAGCTTTCCCCCTGGGAAACCATATGGGCGAAGCTCGAGGACGAGCGCGGCGTCGTCGCGGAGCTTCAGTCGCTCGGCTTCGCCGATCCGGAGCGCGCCTGCCATGACCTCGTAATGATCCGTGACGGCGACGCGCCGCCGGAGCCGCGCCGCCTCCGCATCATGCGGCTCTTGGGACCGGCGCTGCTCGAAGCGATCGCGCGGTCGCCGGCGCCCGAGCGCGCGTTGTTCAATCTCGCGGAGCTGAGCCGCCGGTTGGGCGGCCGGACGGGATTTCTCTCGCTGCTCGCCGAGAATCCGAAGACGATGCGCCTGCTGGTCGATCTCTTCGCCGGCAGCCAGTACCTGACAGACCTATTTCTCGAGCGGCGCGAACTGGTCGACAGCCTGCTCCGCGCCGACCTCGTGACGCCGCGGAAATCCGCCGCCGAGATCCGCCGCACCCTGCTGGCCGCCGCGGAAGACGCCGACGATATCGAGGCGAAGCTCAACGCGCTGCGCCGGGGCAAGAGCGAAGAGCTCCTTCGCATCGGACTTCACGATCTCGGCAGCGAGCTCTCGCTCGAAGATGTGTTCGCCGAGCTCACCGCTCTCGCCGACGCGAGTCTCGACGCGGCGCTCGCGCTCGCGACGGCGGACATCGAATCGAAGCACGGGCGGCTCGCGCCCGGCCGTTTCGCCGTGCTCGGTATGGGGAAGCTCGGCGGCCGCGAGATCGATTACGGCTCGGATCTGGACTTGATATTCGTCTACGACGCGGAAGACGACGCGCGGAGCGACGGCGCCCCGGGCGCCGCGATCGACGCGCACGACTACTACGTGCGCTTGGGGCAGAAGCTCATCACGTTCCTAACCGCGCCGATGGAAGAAGGCGTGCTGTACCGCATCGACATGCGCCTCCGCCCTTCCGGCCGCGTCGGCCCGGTCGTCTCCTCACTCGCCGCCTTCCGACACTATCACGCGACCAGCTCGGAGCTGTGGGAGCGCCAGGCGCTCGTCAAGCTGCGCGCCGCGGCGGGCGACCTCTCGCTCGGCGGCGAAGCGGAAGAGATCGCGCGCGGCTTTGCCTACGGCAAGGGTCTGGGGGACGAAGACATCGCGATGATCGATCACCTGCGGACGCGCATGGAAAACGAGCTCGCTAAGGAAAGCGCGCAGCGCTTCAATTTGAAAAAAGGCATGGGCGGTCTCGTCGATATCGAGTTTCTGACGCAGATGCTCCAGCTCAAGCACGGCGGCGGCAGAGCGCCGATTCAAACACAGGGCACTCTCGACGCCTTGCGCGCGCTGGGCGCCGAGCGGATCATCGGCGCCGAAGAGTATCGGCTGCTGTCCGACGGCTACTTATTTCTCAGGCGGCTCGATCATCGCCTGCGGCTCGAGCGCAACGAATCGCTCGATGTTCTGGAGCGCGATCCGGCTCGATTGCAACAGACCGCGCTGGGGTTAGGATACAAGGGGAAAAAAGATAACCGCGCCGGCAAGCGGCTGCTCGAAGATTACGAGAAGCTGAGGAAGAAAATACGCCGGTGCTACGAGAAAAGATTTAGAGCAGAAAAGCAATACTAATCGGAGTGAGGGCAACCGCGGACTTTACTTTCCGCCCGTTTCGTTTTTCTGCAATCCGACGAGCGCCATTGCGGCGGCCTGCTGCTCGGACTGCTTTTTGCTCGGTCCTTCGCCGCGGCCGAGCATCTTGCCGCCGACGAAGATCTCCGTCACGAAACGTTTTTCATGGTCTGGCCCCGTCTCGCCGACGAGCTTGTACACCGGCGGCTCGTGGAAAAGCATCTGGCTGATCTCCTGCAGCCGCGTCTTATAATCCTCGTGGCCGAGTTTTCTCCCGGCAATGTCGCTGTCGAAATAGCGCTCGATCACGCGCCGGGCCGGCTCGTAGCCGCCGTCCCAGTAGACGGCGCCGACGACCGCCTCGAATGCACCCGCGAGGATCGATCTTTTCGCTCTGCCGCCACTCCGCTCTTCGCCCTTGCCGATGCGCAGCGCCTCGCCGAGCTTCAGCCGCGCCGCCTTCTCCGCCAGCGCGGAGGAGTTGACCAACGCGGCGCGCATTTTGGAAAGATCGCCTTCACTCTTGTCGGGAAAGTGGCGCATGAGCAGGTCGCTTACGGCGAGGTCGAGCACGGCGTCGCCCAGGAATTCCAGGGTCTCGTTGTGCGTACCGGGCTGCCCGCGGCCGTAGGAAACATGGGTCAGCGCGCGCAGCAAAGCTTCGGGATGAGAGAAGGAGTAGCCCAGCTGCTTTTGCAGCGAAGTTAGATTCGATTCGCGCGCCACGTTCGGCCTTCCTTCAGGGATGGCTGCGCCATGATCTTAGCACTCCCGACGTTTTCGCAGGGAATTCCGCGAAATCAGGCGATCGTGCCGACGAGGGCGCCGTCTTGGAAACTTTCGACGGCGACCTCGATCTCGTCGTTGACCTGTCCCGCGTTGGCAGCGACGGTCAGATAATTTCTGCTGTAGCCCGTAAGCGCTCCGTTTTTCGCCCGGCTCTCGAGCAAAACCTGAAGCCGTCGCCCGACGAAGCTCCGGGCGAAAAACTTTTTCTTCCGCGCGCCGAGCTCGCGCAGCTTTTTCGCCCGCTCTTTTTTCACCGCCGGCGGCACATGTCCTCCGAGCGCGGCGGCGGGAGTTCCGGAGCGAACGGAATAAGGAAATACGTGGAAATAAGTTAGCGGCAGCGCCGCGAAGTATTCCATCTGGCGCTCGAAATCGGCCTCGCTCTCGCCTGGAAAGCCGACGATGATGTCGCTGCCGAGCGCCGCGTCCGGCAGCAGCTCGCGGGCGCGGACGATGATGTCGCGGTAATACGCGGTATCGTAGTTCCGTCGCATCGCCTTCAAGATGCGATCGTCGCCGGCCTGCGCGCAGATATGAAGATGCGGACAGAGAACGTCCGACCTCGCGACAAGATTGAGCAGCCGCTCGGGAACCTCGCGCGGATCGAGCGAGCTCAGGCGCAGGCGGCGCAGGGGACTTTTTTCCAGTATCATTTCGACCAGCGCCGTCAGGTCCAGGCGCGGCGTGAGATCGCGCCCGTAGCCGCCGAGATGGATGCCCGTGAGAACGATCTCGCGATAACCTCGCTCGGCCAGTGCGGCGATTTCGCCGATTATCGTTTCAGGCGCGACGCTGCGCGATAGCCCGCGCGCGGTCGGGATGATGCAGTAGGTGCACGAATAATCGCAGCCTTCCTGGATCTTCAAGAACGCGCGCGTGTGGCCGGGGAGCGCCCGCGCGCCGAGCACCGGCACGCCGCGCTCGCGCTGAACGTCGGCGACGGAAATCTTTGGTGTCCCGTCCTGCTCGATGCAGCGGACAAGATCGTCCATGCGGTTTAGCCCGACGACGTAGTCCACGTCGGGCACGCGCGCGACTTCCCCGGGGCTCACCTGCGCGTAGCAGCCGGTGACGAGCACCCGCGCGGCCGGACTGCGGCGCTTCGCGCGCCGGACAAGCTGTCGCGCCTCCCAGTCCGCGCGGTCGGTCACGGTGCAGGCGTTGACGATATAGAAATCCGCCTCGTCCTCGAACGGCACGATCGCGTGCCGCTCCTCCAGCCGCGATTGGATCACGGCGGAATCGTACTGGTTGATCTTGCAGCCGAGCGTGGTGATGGCGATGCGCATGTCTTCGCTGCGCTCACAGTCCCCGATTACAAATCTCAGGTCTCAAAGAAGAGGGTCTGCCCTGTGTCCCTTCGATTCGCTTAGAATCTCTTCTTCGCTCAGAATCTCAAATCAGAAATTTCAAATCTCGGACGCCATGAAGCCGGGCTTCAATTTATATGAAATTTGAAATCTGAGATTTGAGGTCGAGCGATCGGCCGATCGCTCGCTCGATCCAGCCGCCGCCGAGAACTTGCTCGTCGCGATAGAAGACCGCCGCCTGGCCCGGCGTCACCGCAGGGAAGGCGGTCTCGAAGAGGACTTCGCAGCGGCCGTCCGCCGTCAACTTGACGCGGCAAGGAATCGCGGGCGCGCGGTAGCGCACCTGCACCTCGGCGGTAAATTCGCGCTCGCGCGGCGGTTCGATCCAGTTGAGCGCGGCGGCGACGAGCCCTGAGCTGTTCAATTCTTCCCTGCCGCCGACGACGACGCGGCGCGTCGCCTCGTCGATCTCGAGCACATAGAGCGGCTCGGGCGCGGCAATACCGAGCCCCTTGCGCTGGCCGATCGTCAGGCGATGCAGACCGTCGTGGCGCCCGAGAATATTGCCCGCGCGGTCGACAACGTCTCCGCCGTGCAGCTCGGCCGGATCGGCGAGCGACTCAACGAACGTGCGGTAATCGCCGAAGCAGACGTCCTGGCTTTCCGGACGCTCCGCGACGGCGAGCGCGAGGCGGCGCGCGACCGCGCGCACCTCGCTCTTTTCCAAAGCGCCGAGCGGAAACAGCGTTGCCGCGAGCTGCTCCTGCGATAGCGCGAAGAGAAAATACGACTGGTCCTTTTGCCGGTCGACTCCGCGCGCGAGCGCCGCGCGACGCGTCGCGGGATCGCGCGCGACACGCGCATAGTGTCCGGTCGCGACATAATCGGCGCCGCGGCTCCGCGCCCAGTCGAGGAGAATGCCCAGCTTGAAGTCGCGGTTGCACGCGACGCACGGATTGGGCGTGCGGCCGGCGATGTATTCGCCGACGAACGGGCGCACGACAGCGCGCGCGAAATCGGCGCGGGCGTCGATCAGCGTGTGGCGGATGCCGAGCGCCGCGGCGATTTCCGCCGCGCCGCGGTGGTCCGAGCAGTTCCGCGGCGCCGGGCGCGGCGCTTCCCACAGGCGGAGCGACGCTCCCTCGACGTCGTAGCCCTGCTCGACGAGCAGCGCCGCCGTGACGGAACTGTCCACACCGCCGCTCATGGCGACGACAATTTTTTCTTTCCCGGCCATTGGACGAAGATTTAAATTAGCAGGAAATCTGCGGACTTGAAACCGGCGGGCTAACGATCGACTTGCTGCGTCTTGAGCAGCTCTTTGACCTGGCGCAGCACTTCGTTGTCCTCGGCCTGGCGGACTTCGAGACCGCCCTGGCGCGCGGAGAGATCGTTGACGCGCTTCTCAAGCTTCTGGACGTAGTCGACCAGCGTCCCGATCGCCTTCGCGACGGGATCTGGCAAGCGCTGGTGCTCGAGATCGATGCGGTGCGCGGCGTCGAGATGCACGCCTTCGCCCACCACCACGCGGCCGGGAATGCCGACGACGGTGGAATCGGCAGGCACGTCGTTGACGACGACCGAGCCGGCACCGACTTTGGCGTTGCGGCCGATTGTCACGGGCCCGAGAATCGTCGCGTCGACCCCGATCAGCACGCCGTCCTCGACGGTCGGGTGGCGCTTTTCTTTGCTGCGGCTCGTGCCGCCGAGCGTCACACCCTGATAAATCGTGACATCATCGTGAATCTCGGCAGTCTCGCCGATCACCACGCCCATGCCGTGGTCGATGAAGAAGCGCCGCCCGATCTTGGCGCCCGGATGGATTTCGATGCCGGTGTAAAAGCGCCCGATGTTGCTCACGAGACGTCCGAGCGACTTCAGGCCGCTCATCCAGAGCGAGTGTGACATGCGGTAGAAAAACAGCGCGTGAAATCCGGGATAGGTCAGGATCACTTCCAAGAAGCTGCGCGCCGCGGGGTCGCGCTGGAAGACGACCTGGATGTCTTCTTTAAGAGTGCCCCACATGGATCAAATAAGTGTCACTTGGCCGCCGCCTGCTTCGAGTCCTTGTACAGCTTGTAATCGATGCCGTCGACGACCGCCTGCCAGCTCGCCTCGATGACGTTCTGCGAGACGCCGACGGTGCCCCATCGCTCGTGCTCGTCGCCGGACTCGATCAAGACGCGCACCGCCGAGCCGGTGCCCTCCCCGGATGAAAGCACGCGCACCTTGTAATCCAGCAGCTTCATATGTTTCAGCGCCGGATAAAACTTTGTCAGCGCTTTTCTCAGCGCGGAGTCGAGCGCGTTCACCGGGCCGTTGCCCATCGCGGCCGCGTGCTCGACGACGCCGTCGACGGCGAGCATGATCGTCGCCTCGGAGATCGGCGGCTCGTCTTCCTTCCTTTTCTCGTCGATGACGCGGAAACCGAGCAGATGAAAGTTCTTCTTCTTTCTCCCCAGCGCCTCCTGGATGAGCAGCTCGAACGAAGCCTCGGCCGCCTCGAACTCGTAGCCCTGGTTTTCAAGCTCTTTGATGCGCTTCAAGATATCTTTGACCGCTTCGTGCTCGTCATTAAGATCGACGCCGTATTCTTTCGCCTTGTAAATAACATTGCTGCGGCCGGCCAAGTCCGAGACGAGCACGCGCTGGCGGTTGCCGACGAGCTCGGGATCGATGTGCTCATAGGTCTCGCGGTTCTTGAGAATGCCCGCGACGTGCATGCCGCCCTTGTGCGCGAACGCGCTGTCGCCCACGTACGGCTGATGCTTGTTGGGGCTCAAATTCGCCAGCTCGTAGAGGAAATGCGACGTGTCGCGCAGCTTCTTGAGCTGCTCGTGCTCGATGCAGTGCTTGCCCATCTTGAGCTCGAGATCGGGAATGATCGAGCAGAGATTCAAGTTGCCGCAACGCTCGCCGATGCCGTTGATCGTCCCCTGCACCTGGCGCGCGCCCATCTCGACCGCCGTGAGCGTATTGGCGACCGCGAGCTCGCCGTCGTTGTGGCAGTGGATGCCGAGCGGCGTCGTGATCACTCCCGCGAGCGCCGCGATAGCCGCGCGAATCTCGCCCGGCAGCCGGCCGCCGTTGGTGTCGCAGAGCACGATCCAGTCGGCGCCGCCGTCCTGCGCGGCCTTGAGGCAGTCGAGCGCGTGCTTGGGGTTCGAGCGAAAGCCGTCGAAAAAATGCTCCGCGTCGAAGATAACTTCTTCGACCCGCTTCTTCATGTAGGCAATCGAATCCGCGATGATCTCCAGGTTCGCTTCCAAACTGATGCGGAGATCTTCGCGAACGTGGAGGTCCCACGTCTTACCGACGAGCGTGATCGCCGGAGTCTCGGCTTCGATCAGCGTCTTGAGGCTCAAGTCCTGCGCCGGTTTGGCCGAAGGCTTGCGTGTCATGCCGAACGCCGCGATCTTGGCGTGGCGGAGCTTGAGCCTTTCGACAGCCTTGAAGAACTCCGCGTCGCGCGGGTTCGATCCCGGAAAGCCGCCTTCGATGTAGTCGATGCCGATCTCGTCGAGCTTCGCGGCGATGCGCAGCTTGTCTTCCAGCGTAAAGGAGATGTCTTCCGCCTGGCAGCCGTCGCGCAGCGTCGTATCGTAGATGAGAACGTCCTTTTTAGCGGCGGTCATAACGCGGCCTGGTTCTCGATAAATTCTTGGTGCAGAGCCTTAACGGCTTTCTCCATTTGCTTCTCGTCGATCACTACCGATACCTTGATCTCGGAGGTGGAGATCATCTCGATGTTGATGCGCTCGCGCGACAAGACCTTGAACATGCGCGCGGCGACGCCCGCGTGCGTGCGCATGCCGACGCCGATGATCGATACCTTCGCGATCTTCGAATCGACGGTGATGCCTTTGGCCTGAATCGACTCCAGCCCCTCGACGACGGCGACTGCCTTTTTATAATCCGCCTTGGGCACCGTGAAAGTCAAATCGGTCGTTCCCGCCGCGCTCGCGTTCTGGATGATCATATCCACGACGACGTTCGCCTCGGCGATCGGGCCGAATATCTGCGCCGCGAGGCCGGGACGGTCGGGCACGCCGAGCAGCGTGATTTTCGCTTCGTCCTTATCGTAGGTCACGCCGGAGACGAGCAGCGCGTCCATCGTTTCGTCCTCCTCGACGACCCACGTGCCCTCGGCGTCGTTGAAGCTCGAGCGTACGTGGATCGGCACTTTGAATTTCATTCCCAGCTCGACCGAGCGGATCTGGAGCACCTTCGCGCCCATGCTCGCCATCTCGATCATTTCCTCGTAGGAGATGTGATCGATTTTTCGCGCCGCCGGGCACAGATTCGGATCGGTGGTGTAAACGCCGTCGACGTCGGTATAGATCTCGCAGCTGTCCGCGTTCAGCGCCGCGGCGACGGCGACGGCGCTCGTGTCCGAGCCGCCGCGCCCGAGTGTCGTGATGTTGTCGTCCTCGTCCACGCCCTGAAACCCCGCGACGACGACGATCTCGCCGTCGCGCAGCGACTGGCGGACACGGCTCGCATCGATGCTCTTAATGCGCGCCTTGCCGTAAGCGTTGTCGGTGCGAATGCGCATCTGGTGCGCCAGGAACGAGCGCGCCTTATGGCCCGTCGCGCGGAGCGCGAGCGCCAGCAGCGCCGTCGAGACCTGCTCGCCCGAGGCGAGCAGCACGTCGCGCTCGCGCTCGTCCGGCATGTCGCAGATCTCTTGCGCGAGCGCGACCAGACGGTTCGTCTCGCCGGCCATCGCGGAGACGACGACGACAAGATCGTCGCCGCGCTCCCTCGCAGCCGCGACGCGGCGCGCGACATTCTTGATCCTGTCGACGCTGCCGACCGATGTGCCGCCGTATTTCTGAACGACCAAAGACATTAATCCGTGAACTCCTTCAACAGCGCGTCATAGCGCGGGCCGTGTGGCTCGAAAGTCATCGCCCGCTCGTTTTCACCGCCATGCTCGAAATGGATGTTGAGCCACTCATCCACTTCGCCCGGCGGCATCTTCTCGAACCACTCGATCAGGCTGACGCCGTCCGCATACAAATATTCGCGGAGGTTGAGCTCCTCCAGCTCGTGCGCGCCGGCGATGCGGTAGAGGTCGATATGATAAACCGGCAAGCGGCCGTCGTATTCGTTGATCAGCGTGAACGTAGGGCTTCGTATCCAAGCCTCTTTGCCGACTTCGACGCCTTCGGCGACGCCGCGCACGAAACAGGTCTTGCCGCTGCCGAGATCGCCCGTCAAACCGATAATGTCGCCGCCGTTTACCAAACGGCCTAATTTTTTTCCCAGCTTTCTTGTTTCGGCAGCCGACTTGGATTTGACACTGACGCCGCTCGAATCTCGAATTTTCAATTTTGAATTTTGAATCAAACGATCCGATTCCATATTTCAAAATCACAATTCCATGTTATCGCCTGGCGCCCATTTTTAGAGCCTTCAGGCTCTCCGGCAGCGCGTCCACGATGTCGGACGCGATCAGGCCCATCTGTCCTTTTACCATGGCGGCCCGATCACCGGCAAAGCCGTGGACGTATACGCCGAGCTTGAGCGCGTCTTCCATGGGGAAGCCCTGCGCCAGCAGGCCGCCCAGGATGCCGGCGAGAACGTCGCCCATGCCGCCGCTCGCCATCCCCGGATTGCCCGAGGAATTAATGAATATCCGGCCTTCCGGTGTAGCGATCACCGTACGCGCGCCCTTGAGCACAAGATAGCAGCAATTTTTCTCCGCGAACGAACGCGCGACGCCAATGCGGTCGCCGTTGACGGCGGCGGTATCCGCACCTAGAAGACGCGCCATCTCGCCGGGATGGGGCGTCAAGACGGGCGGCCGCTTGGCGCCACCGAGCCGGCGGATGTCGCCGGCAAGCAGGCTGAGACCGTCCGCGTCGATCACGAGCGGCATGTCCAGCTTCCGCAACAGCCACCAAAGGGCCGTCCGCGTCGAATCGTTGAGGCCGATGCCCGGGCCGAAAACTACGGCCGTCTTTCTCTCGAGCAGCCGGTGCCAGTCTTGATCCGAAGGTGGCACGATCTCTTCGTTCGCGTTTTCAGGCAGCAGCTCGGTCATCGCCTCCACGAGCGCGCCGGCGAAAATTCCGTTCAGCGACCGCGCCGACGCAAGCGTCACCAGGCCCGCGCCGATGCGGAGGCCGGCGCGTGTCGAGAGAATCGCCGCACCGGTCTTGCCGTGCGAGCCGGCGAAAACGAGGAGATGGCCGTAAGTCCCCTTATGACTGTCGGGCTCTCGCTCGGGCACGAGTAAGCCGACTTGCTCCTCCTCGAGCAGCTCGGCGCGCGGGCCCACGGCTTGGACGGCCTCGCGACGGATTCCAATATCGGCTACGGCCAGCTCACCGACATACGCGACGCCGGGATAAATCACTTCCCCCAATTTCGGATACCCGAGAGCCACCGTCATCTCTGCTTTGATCGCCGTCCCGAGCGGCATTCCCGTGTCGCCGTCCAGGCCCGATGGAATATCGACGGCGAGTACAGGCAAGCCGGAGCTGTCGATCAGCGCGATCGCCTCGGCGTACATGCCGCGGACGTTCTCTTTGAGCCCGGTGCCGAGGATCGCGTCCACGACGAGCTTCTTGCCTTTGAGCCGCTCGCGCAGCAGCGGCAGCGGCTCGCCGCCTTCGTAAACTTTACCCTTCACTTTCAAATAGGCGCGGAGATTTTCCGCGGCGTCGCGAGAGATTTCCTCTTTGCGCGCCAGCAAAACCGTCTCGCACGGGATGCTTTTTTTTTTGAGATGCCGCGCGACCACGAAACCGTCGCCGCCGTTGTTGCCTTTGCCGCAGACGACGAGCACTCCCGCTTTCGCCTGCCTGCCGAAGCGCGCGAGCAGCGCCTCGGCGACCGCCGCGCCGGCATTTTCCATGAGCTCAAGGCTCGGCACGCGGTATTGCTCGATCGTCAGGCGATCGAGCTCGCGCATCTCTTGCGAGGTGACGGCCAGCATAATGAGATGTGACTGCTCGATTTAAAAGGGGAATTCTATCACGACGCGCGGGCGCGGTCGAGCTGCGCGCGCATCTCCCGCACGGCCTGTTCCATGCCGATCATGATGGCGCGAGCGACGATGCTGTGGCCGATATTGAGCTCGACGATCTCCGGGATCGATGCGATCGCCGGCACATTGTCGTAATTCAGGCCGTGGCCGGCGTGGACTTCGAGTCCCCTGCTGCGCGCGAGCGCGGCCGCGCGGGCGACAGCGTCCGCTTCGCGGGCCTGGGTACGTGACGAATTGGCGTAGCGGCCGGTGTGAATCTCGACGCCGTGCGCGCCGGTGTCCCGGCTGGCGGCGATCTGCTCGTCGTCAGGATCGATGAAGAGATTCACCTTGATGCCATTCGACTGAAGCGCTTCGACGGCGGCGCGTAGACGATGCTTTTGGGAGGCGACGTCGAGTCCGCCCTCGGTCGTGAGCTCCTCGCGCCGCTCGGGCACGAAGCACGCGTCGTCGGGCCGCAGCTGCGCCGCGAGCCGCACCATTTCGTCCGTCGCGGCCATTTCGAGGTTGAGCTTGCTTTTGATCGTCTTGCGCAAACGCTCGACGTCGCGTTGCTGGATGTGCCGGCGATCTTCGCGCAAATGGACGGTGATGCCGTCGGCGCCGCCGTTCTCGGCAAGCAGCGCAGCCTCGACGGGATCCGGAATCATAATGCCGCGCGCCTGTCTCACGGTCGCGACGTGATCGATGTTGACACCGAGACGAAGCATATAAAGAAGCGCTCAGCGTTTCAGCTCGGATTAAAAAACTTCTGAATCTTAGCTGATTACTGAAACAGCTGACAGCTCTCAAGCCAACTCTCTTTTTATCTCCTCGACGATCTCTTCGGCCATACCGCGAATGCGCTGCTCGTTCTCGCCTTCGAGCATGACGCGCACCACCGGCTCGGTGCCGGAATAGCGCACCAGCAAACGTCCGCGCGTACCCAGCTCTTTCTCGACGGCGGCGATTTTCGCCGACACGCGCGGCAGCTTCGCCAGATCCTTTTTTTCTTTTACCCGCGCGTTCAGCAGGACCTGCGGGAGCTGCGTCATGATTTTTTTCAACTGGCTGAGCGGGCGGCCCTTTTCGACCATGACCGAAAGCAGCTGCAAAGCCGTCAGACAGCCGTCGCCCGTCGTATTGTGGTCGAGAAAAAGCAAATGTCCCGACTGCTCGCCGCCGAGATTGTAGCCGCCGCGCACCATCTCTTCGACGACGTAGCGGTCGCCGACCTGCGTGCGTTTGAGCTGGACCCCCAGGCCCTCGAGTGCGATTTCGAGGCCCAAATTGCTCATGACGGTCGCGACGACGGTCGAGCCCTTCAGCATACTCTTCTCGCACATGTCCTTGGCACAGATCGCGAGCACATGATCGCCGTCAACGATCTCGCCTTGATCGTCGACGAATACCGCGCGGTCGGCATCGCCGTCGAGCGTGATGGCGAGATCGGCGCCGTGCTCGCGCACTGCCTGACGCGCCGCTTCGGGATAAAGCGAGCCGCACTCCTGATTGATATTTTCGCCGTCGGGCTTGACGCCGATCGGAATCACCTCGGCGCCGAGCTCCGTCAACACGTCAGGTGCGACCCGATAAGCCGCGCCGTGCCCGCAATCGACGACGATCCTCATTCCTTCGAGCGTGAGATGGCGCGGGAAGGTGTTCTTGAGACAGACGACATACCGGCCGACCGCGTCGTCGACGCGCCGCTGCTTGCCGATCGCGTTTCCGGTCGGGCGGTGGCGCTCCGTCTCGCCGCTGAAGATCAGGTCCTCGATTTTCGCCTCGGTCTCGTCCGGCAGCTTGAAGCCGTCGTAGGAAAAAAACTTGATGCCGTTGTCCTGGTACGGATTGTGCGACGCGGAGATGACGACGCCCGCGTCGCAGCGCATGCTGCGGGTCAGGTAAGCGACGCCAGGCGTCGGCAGCGGCCCGACGAGCAGCACGTCGACGCCCATCGAGCAGATGCCGGACGCGAGCGCGGTTTCCAGCATGTATCCCGACAGCCGCGTGTCCTTGCCGATCAGAATTTTATAGCGATGATGCCCGTCGCTGCCGCGCAGATTCGCGGGCGCGGGCGTGCGGTCGCCCAACGGCGCGCCCGGTCGCTGATGCGCGGGGTCGTGCAGGACCGAAGCGAGCCCGCGGCCGAGCTTCAGCGCCATTTCCGAAGTCATCGGATCGACGTTGGCGACGCCGCGAACGCCGTCGGTGCCGAACAGCCGCCGCTCGTACTGAACTTTTTTTGCCTTTTGTGAAGACATTCGTTGCTCCTGTCTGCTACGCGCCCCGGCCGGAAATCGTCACGCGGAAGCGATCCGGCTTCTGCTCCACCACTTTTATTTCCCGGGGCAGATTGAATGTGAGCGCGACGGAATGCGCGCCCGGCGCGAGGCCTTTCAAGTCGAGATAGACCTGGTCGGGTCCGAGCTTCAGTTCGTCCATTATGCGCTTCGGGCCGCTGACCTTGAGGTATGCTTGCTTGGGATTGATGGTGTACTTTCCGGAGACGTTGCGCGCGCGCACATCGAGCCGGCTGAACTCGCGCTCAATCGTTTCTTCCTCCAGAACGACGGTGACGGCGACTTTCTCGGGCGTGAACGTGAGCGCTTCGTCCGACGAGCTCAAGCGCACTTCGCGCGTGACTTGCCCCTTCGTGCCTTCGAGATCGACGGGAAGCGTCTCGATGGAAGCCATACGGTTAACAGCGCTCGCCGGACCCTGGACTTTGACCGAATCGGGCGCGGCATCCGCACGAACGATTTTATACCCCGGCGGTGGCTTGCTGCCAAGACGGACTGTGACGGGCAGGACCCGCTCGCCGCGCGTCTCGAGCTTGAGATTGATCACCGCCGGGCTGATGCGTGCGATCCTGACGCCGCGCGGCGGATTGAAGAAGCCCGGACTCAGCCGGAATGTCGACGTCCCTGGGTGCGCCCCGTCGAGATCGAGGACGACCTTGAGGTAGTCCGGGTCGAGCGTGGAGAGCAGCGCCGGCGGCCCCGCCACGCGGATTTCCACCTGTCCCGGACCGGGGTTTCCCATCATGAGATCCGCCGGCATGTTGCGCACCTCCACAGGGACCGTAATCGATTTCTCGGTCGGCTTCTGTCCGGCATTGACGAACAGCCACAAGCCGACGGCGAACAGCACCGAAAATATCTTCAGGCCGGTGTCGCCGCTCGCCAACGCGAGAATTTTATTCAATCTGCGATTCATGCGCTGAGAAGCTGCTCGAGGCGCGAGCGCAGCTGCGGGCCGTCGAGATCCCGGGTTACCCTGCCGGCTGAAACGAGAGATATCTTTCCCGATTCCTCGGAAACGACGACTACGACCGCATCGGTGCCTTCGGTCAGCCCGACGGCGGCTCGATGGCGCGTGCCCATATCTCTGCCAACTCTCGAGTCTTCGCTTAGCGGCAAAATGCACTTGGCAGCGGCGATCCGGCCCTTGCGGATCACCAGCGCGCCGTCATGGATCGGCGAGCGCGGCGAGAAAACGCTCTCGACGAGCTCGCCGGTGACACGCGCGTCCAGCGGCGTGCCCACGTCGATGTAGTCGTTCAGTCCCACCTCGCGCTCGAAAACAACCAGCGCGCCGGTCCGCTTGCCCGCCATCGATACGGCGGCCTTGGTGATCTCCTCCACCGCTTGGCCGCGCTCGAACCGATCGGGGTTGCCGAACAGCGGGGTCGTGCCGACCTGGGTGAGCGCGCGACGAATGTCGCTTTGAAAGACGACAATTACGACGAGAATGATCGAGCCGAGGAAGTTTTCGAGAATCCAGTTGAGGGTAAACAGGCCCAACATCTGGGACCCGACGTAGAACAGCAGGATAATTACGAGCCCGATGATCATCTGCATGGCGCGCGTTCCTCGCATCATCGCGATAAGCCGGTAGACGATGAACGCGATGATGCCGATGTCGAGCACGTCCTGCCAGCGCAGCTGCGTGAGGATTTCAGGCATGGCGCGTCTCCAGCCGTTCAGGCGCGCCGAAGCGAAGCGCGTCGGCGACGCGCAGGGCGCGGGCCGCCTGTTTCACGTCGTGGACGCGCACGATGTTGGCGCCTCCGAGCGCGGCGGCGACGGCGGCCGCGAGGCTTCCCTCCAGCCGCTCATCGGGACCGAGATCGAGAATTCTTCCGATGAAAGCCTTCCGCGAAGCGCCGACGAGGAGCGGGAAGCCGAGCGCGGCGAGCGAGGGCAATCCGCGCAGCAGCGCCAGGTTGTGGTCGAGATTCTTGCCGAAGCCGATGCCCGGATCGATGACGACGTTGTCCGCGGCGATGCCGACTGCCGAGGCTTTCTCGGCTTGTTGTTTGAGAAAGTCCGCCACCTCTTCGACGACGTTCTCGTAGCTGGGATTTTGCTGCATCGTCTGCGGCGTTCCCTGCATATGCATGAGCACGACCGGAACCCCCTCGCGGGCGACCAGCGCCGCCATCGCGGGATCGGCGCGGAGCGCGCTCACATCGTTGACGATATCGGCACCGGCCTCTAGCGCCGCGCGCGCGACTTCGCTTTTAACCGTATCGATGGAAATGGGAATCGAGGAATTCGCGCGGAGTCTTTCGATGACGGGCAGCACCCGGCGGTTTTCTTCAGCGGCGGTAATCGATTTCGCGCCGGGCCGTGTGGACTCTCCGCCGATATCGAGGATATCGGCGCCTTCCGCCGCGAGGCGCGCACCGTGAGCGGCGGCGGTGTCCGCGTCGAGAAACCTGCCGCCGTCCGAAAAAGAATCGGGCGTCACATTGATGACGCCCATGATTGCGGTGCGCCGCACCATGTCGACGACGCCGTGGCGCGTGGTGAGAATAAACCCGCTAGCAGCAGCGGGCGCGGTTTTTTCGAACGACTCTCGAGACATCGCGTTTCAAGGCTGCGTCCTCACATTCCGCATTTTATTCCCGAAACGTGAAGCCGACTCGAGCGGGAGAGGGACTTGAGTGAACCGATGACAAGGTGAATCGGCTCGAACTGAAAGCTCCCGGTCTATTTCAGGCGTGCGCCGGCGCGACGAGAGTATGCGGGCTTCCGCCGTTGCCGCCGAATTCCTGCACCAATGCATCGATCTCCGCGCCGTCGAGCGACTCCTTTTCGAGAAGCTTCTCGGCGATCTTGTGCAAGAGATGGAGATTCGTGTGCAGCAGGTCGCGCGCACGCAGGTAACTCGCCTGGATGATGCGCCGCACCTCGGCGTCGATCTCGACCGCCGTGCTCTCGGAATAGTCCTGCTGCTGCGTGAAGTCGCGCCCGAGAAAGATCTGCTCTTCCTTCTTGCCGAAAGTCATCGGGCCGAGCTTCTCGCTCATGCCCCATTCGCAGACCATGCGCCGAGCGAGCTCGGTCGCCCGCTCGATGTCGTTGCCCGCGCCGGTCGTCATGTGGTTTAGGACCAGCTCCTCGGCGACGCGACCGCCGAAGAGAATCGCGAGGTTGTTGAGCAGATACTCCTTCGGATACGTATGCTTCTCGTCGATCGGCAACTGCTGCGTGAGGCCGAGCGCCATGCCGCGCGGAATGATCGTCACTTTGTGCACCGGATCGGTGCCCGGCAGCAGCTTGGCGACCAGCGTATGGCCGGCTTCGTGGTAAGCGGTGTTGCGCTTTTCCTCTTCGCTGATGATCATGCTGCGGCGCTCCGAGCCCATCATGACCTTGTCCTTGGCGAGCTCGAAGTCGTGCATGTCGACTTTTTCTTTGTTGCTGCGCGCGGCCAAAAGCGCCGCCTCGTTGACCAGATTCTCGAGATCGGCGCCGGCGAAGCCGGGAGTGCCGCGGGCGAGCACGCTGATGTCGACGTCAGGCGCCAGCGGCACCTTGCGCGTATGGACAGCGAGGATGCCTTCGCGGCCCTTCACGTCGGGACGAGGCACGACGACGCGGCGGTCGAAGCGGCCGGGGCGGAGGAGCGCCGGGTCCAGAACGTCGGGGCGGTTGGTGGCGGCGATGAGGATGACGCCCTCGTTCGCCTCGAAACCGTCCATCTCGACGAGCAGCTGGTTGAGAGTCTGCTCGCGCTCGTCGTGACCGCCGCCGAGGCCGGCGCCCCGGTGCCGTCCAACGGCGTCGATCTCGTCGATGAAGATGATGCAGGGTGCGTTCTTCTTGCCCTGAACGAACAGGTCGCGCACGCGCGAGGCGCCGACGCCGACGAACATTTCGACGAAGTCGGAACCGCTGATGCTGAAGAACGGCACGCCCGCTTCGCCCGCGATCGCGCGCGCGAGCAGCGTTTTGCCGGTTCCCGGCGGGCCGACGAGAATGCAGCCCTTGGGGATGCGTCCGCCGAGCTTGGTAAACTTCTTCGGGTCTTTCAGAAAGGCGATGATCTCCTGCAGGTCTTCCTTCGCCTCCTCGACGCCGGCGACGTCGTTGAACGTCACGCGGTGCTGATTTTCCGTCAAGAGCTTGGCGCGGCTTTTACCGAAAGACATCGCCTTGCCGCCGCCCACCTGCATCTGACGCATGAAGAAGATCCACACGCCGATGAGTAAAAGCATCGGGAACCAGTTGACGAGCAGCACCATGTACCAAGGCGATTCGTCCTCGGGCTTGGCGGCGATTTTTATATTCTTCTCGCGCAGCGATTTGACGAGATCCGGATCGTTCGGCGCGAAGGTGCGGAAACGCTCGCCGTTGCGGTATTTTCCCTGAATGTTGTGGCCCTGTATTGTGACTTCCTGGATCTCTCCGCGGTCGACCGCAGCGGTGAACTCGCTGAAGATGATCTCGGGCTCGCGTCCGTGCTGTTTGCTGAAAATATTGAACAGGAACAGAAAAATCAGCACCAGCACCAGCCACAAGGCCAGATTTTTCGACATCTGATTCAAACCAAACCCCCTTTAAAGGAGAACCCTAACAAGGGTAACACACGCGCCAAATCAGTTCAACGTTGCCGACGCCATATCCAGGCGGTATTTCAAGCAAAATTGGCTTCCTGCAGACCCAGACCGAGACGCGCAGCCCGCACGCGCAAGACCGACCGCGTCCGGGAAGCTACCAGCGCGACCCGGCTGCGCCCGCAGCCGGGAATCCAGACAATTTCCTCGCCCGCTACGAGCAGAGGCAGCGTCGCGCGCGCGTTTAGCGGAAGTTTTTGATCGATAAACAGCTCTTTCAGCTTTTTATGACCGGTCATTCCCAGCGGCCCGAAGCGGTCGCCGGGCCGAAAATTTCGCACCGTGAGCGCTCCGGGCAGTTCGTCGGCGTCGAAGAACGCCTCGAACGCGTCTTTAGTCATTACGCCGGCGGGAGCGACAACGGATGAAGAGATTTTCATACGGGCTTCGTGAACGACCAGCTCAGAGCCCGGCTCGAATGGATAGCAGTAAGTTTCCGGCAGCGACAGGCGATGCGTGCTCTCAACAGTCAAAATCTCATAGCGCCGCACTGCCTCGCGCGATCCCGGGAGCGCGACGTGACCGTTCGGCGCGCCGCCGGTAATAAGATCGAGAACCGCCTCGATATGATCGAAGCCGACCCGCTTCAAATTGCCCAGATGCTGTTCGAGCCACAGCCTGACGATGCGGCGCTGGAGCGCTCTGGGCTCAGCAAGCAGCGGCTCGCGCAGCAGCTCGCCGGCGCGCGTCGTCTCCGGCAGCCGCTCGCGCGCGAGACGCTCCAGGACTACGTCTTCGTCGCGGACAATCTCGGCCAGCCGCGCGAGGCGCGCAGGAACCGCGGGATCGATTTTTTCCTTCAGGCGCGGGATCAAGTCGAGACGCATCCAGTTGCGCAGCAGCGCCGCGTCGAGATTGCTGCGGTCGATGCAATACGTAAGACCCTCCGCGGCCAAATACGCTTCGACGTCTTCTCTCGACGTCTCGATCAATGGGCGGATCAGAACCGCGTCGGCGTATTGCGCGATCGGCGCGATGGCGCGCAATCCCCGGCGGCCGCTGCCGCGAGTGATGCGCATGAGCAATGTCTCGGCCTGATCGTCCAGCGTATGCCCGGTCGCGACCTTATTCAGTCCGCGGGCGCGCGCCGTCTCGGTCAGGAATCGATAGCGCTCCTCGCGCGCGAGCGCTTCGAGATTACCCGCCCCGCGCTCGGCCTGAGCGCGCGAAAGCTGAATCTCTTTCACATGAAACGGCAGACCCAGACGGTCCGCCAGCGCGGCGACGAAGCTGGCGTCGGCGCGCGACTCCTCGCCGCGGATGCCGTGCTCCAGATGCGCCACTTCGAACCGCAGACCCGATTCTTCTTTGAAGGCTGTAAGCGCGTGCAGCAGCGCGACGGAATCCGGACCGCCCGAGACCGCGGCGAGGACGCCGTCTCCGCGCGCGAGCATGCCGTATTTGCGGATCGTTTCTAAAACTTTGCGCGCCAGCGCCATAGGGTGATTCTGGGCGCTTTACCTGGGCAAATCAAGGAAGAAAACGGTCACACCTTCAGCTTGCCGGCATAGCCGGTCATCTCGACATAGCCGAGTCCCTGAACCGCTTTACCATTGACCGCGCCGCGAATCACTACGCTGCCTTCCCAGTAGGTAACTTTGGTGCTCTTTTTGGTATCGAGCTCTTGGGCGGGAAAAAACGGCGTGACTTCCAGCTCGAGCTGCTCGCGAGGAACCGCGACTTTCCACTTCATCGGGTAAACCGCGCCGCTCTTCGGGCTGTTCCATTTATCCAGCGCTTCGATTTTGAAATCGGCGAGCGCGAGATGCCGGGCCGAGCCGTCGGGCTTGACGATCGTCCCGCTCGAATATGGGTCGATCGAGCCGTCTTTTCGCCGCATGACGTAAAGCATGAGCTCGGAGTTGTCGGCGAGCTGGAGGCTGAACCAGTCCCAGCCGAGCTGGTTGTCGGCGAGCTGGTTGCTGCCGAACTCGTGATCCATCCAGCTCTGGCCGCGGAGCGTTTCTTTGCGCCCGGCGATCTCGAGCTCGCCTTCGGTGTCGAGTCGAGTAAACGAATAATAATACGACGCGCGGCCCGCGCCTTCGGCTTTCTGGCTGAGGCCGTTGTCGCCGTGGAGAGCGACCGGCTTCGCTGGAATCAAGCGCAGCTTAAGCCCTATCTCTTTATCCTTGACATCCAACGACTGCTTTTCACCGCTTCCTTCAAGCCGCCAGTCTTCGTTCCACACTAATAACTTGTCGGTCGCGGCGCCCGCTTTTTCGCCGTAGCCGCGATTCGCGCGCTCGGCGACGCGGAACGTCTTCGCGTCTTTGTCGGAGAGCGCGAAATGCGCCATGTAGAGATCGGTGAAAAACGGCGATGAATTATCTTGCTGGCGGTCTTTCAGGCCGAAGCGGAAAAAGGTGACCTGATAGCCGTAGTTTCTTCCCGACGAGGTCGTGAAGTGTCCCGTGTAATACCACCATTCGGTCTTGAAATCGGGATGGGAATAGTGGTCGCGCGGAAAAATCATTTTTCGGCCCGGAAGCGCGAGCTGATAGGTGAAAGAAGAGAGAAATAAAAATGCAATCAGGAGCCAGAATCCAGGAGCGAGAAGTTTAAGAAGAACGTGGATTGACCGATTGCCATCTTCCCTTCTGACTCCTGACCGGCTCCTACATCCTATTGTCGAATGCGGACGGCTGGATTCTTTTTTCAACCGTGTTATAAGCCGAGCCATGGAAAAGAAAACGTACACCCGTCCCGAGCTGCTCACAACTCCCGAGGAGCTCAAAGCGAAGCTCGGCGCCCCCAATCTGCGCGTGATCGATACGCGCCAGGCCGAGGTCTATGCGCAGGGCCACATTCCCGGCGCGATCCATTTCGATCTCTTCGGCATCAGCCTCATCGACACGAGCCCGGCGCCGCTCGCCGCGTTCATGTCGATGATCGCGCACCTCTTCGAGCTGCGCGGCGTCAACCTCGATACGGAGGTCGTTTTCTACGAGGAAAATTCCGGAATGAAGGCGGCGCGCGGCTTGTGGTTCCTGGAATACTTCGGCCACAAGAAAGTCTCCGTGCTCGACGGCGGTATACAGGCATGGAAAAAAGCCGGTTATCCAGTAACGACCGACACCGTTCCGCCGAAGGGGACGCAGTTCAAAGTCAGCGAGCAGCGCGAGACGCTCGCGACCTACGACGACGTGCTCAGAGCGATCGACGACCGGGATGCAAAGCTCGTCGACACGCGCAGCGCCGACGAATACATGGGTCGACTCGTCCGCGCGGCGCGCGGCGGCGCGGTGCCCGGCGCGGTGCATCTCGAATGGACGCAGAACATCGCGGCCGACGGCGGCTTCAAGACCGAGGCCGAGCTGCGGGCCATGTACGAAAAGATCGGCGTGACGCCGGACAAAGAAGCGGTCGCCTATTGCCAGGGCGGATATCGCGCCGCGCACACCTACCTCGCGCTCCGGCTCCTGGGTTTTCCCAAGGTCCGCAATTACATCGGCTCGTGGAAAGAATGGGGCGACCGCCAGGACCTGCCCATCGAAAAACCGTGGGAGAAAAAGTAGCTCCGCGGCCGCGAGCCGCAGCATGGTTCGCCGCCGCGCTCGCGCTGCTTCTCGCCGTCGCGCAAGCGGACGCACAGACGCCGCGCAAAATCACCCTCGCCTATTCCGCCGTCAGCATGACTTGGCTGCCGGTCAAGGTCGCAGTCGACAAGGGTTTCTTCCGCGAGGAAGGGCTCGAGCCGCAGCTCATTCAAATGCGCGGCAACATCGCGACCGCCGCGCTCGCCACCGGTGATCTCGATTTCTCGCTGAATATTTCTCCCGTGCTGAACGGCGCGATCCAAGGCCTCGGCCTGAAGCTCGTCTGCGGCCTAAATACGCGGCCGCTGTTCTCGCTCGTCGTGCGGCCGGAATTCAAAAGCGCGGCCGATCTCAAGGGAAAAGCCTTCGCTGTCTCATCGTTCGGGAATACGCAGGCGATATTGACGGAGAAGCATTTACAGCATCTCGGGTTGAAAAAAGGCGAGTACCAATTGATCGCGCTCGGCGCGACCGGCGCGCGCGCCGCCGCGCTGGAGAAAAACATCGCGCAGGGAAGCCTCATGCCGCCGCCGTCGAACGTCATCATGGAAAATCAAGGCTACCGCCTGCTCGGCAACACGGCGGAGATTGTCGTCCACCCGATCGCCGGACTCGGCACGCACGAAAGCAAGATTCGCAATCAGCCCGAGATGGTACGGAAGGCGCTGCGCGCGGCGCTGAAAGGCCTCGCGTTCGTGCGCAACAATCGCAGCGAGACAATCCGGCTCATCATGGCGATGAATCAAATCGACGAGAAGACCGCTGCGCGGACGTACGATGTTTCAAAGCCGGGCTTTAGCGCGAACGGTCTTCTGACCGGCGAGGATTTAAGCATCGAGTGGGTCTTCATCCAGCAGGAAACGAAAAAGACCGGCGTGCCGGTCTCGATCGCCTACGATATGACGCTGCTGCGCGAGGCGCAGAGAGAACTGGCGATTAAACCATCAAACGACGAGCCGCCGCATGCGCGGCACTAGCCAGGCGACGAGCAGCGCGAGTACGATCACGATGCCTCCCATGATGGCAACGGTTGTCGGCGCGCCGACGAGATGCGCGGCCACTCCCGCCATCAGCGCGCCCGCGGGCATGAGCCCGCGGTCGAGCATATAGAGGCTCATGACGCGGCCGCGCAGCGCGTCCGGCGTGAGCATCTGCAAAAGCGTGTTCGTCGTCGCCATGAACATGATCTGGCAGGCGCCGACGCCGACGAGCACGATCAGAGCCACCGGAAATGATTTCATTCGCGAAAACAAGATCAGAAAGCTGCCGAGAAAGATGAGGCTCCACAACAGCAGCAGTCCCTTGCGCTTGATACCGTAAGTGCTGGAGGAAAGCAGGAGCACCGAGAGGACCGCGCCTGCGCCCGGCGCCGCCAGGAGCAGCCCGAGCCCTTCCGGCCCGACGCCGAGCACGTCTTTCTGAAAGACCGGCATCAGCGTCTGGTACGGCACGGCGAAGACGCGCGGCACGTACGCCGCCATCATGAGCGCAAGCACCGTCGGGTTCGACCAGACGTACGCGAGCCCTTCCTTCAGATTCGCGAGCGCAGAGGATTGGCGCGCGTCCTCCGGGGTCGGCGGCACATGCATCCAATAGATCATCAAGAGCACGCCGGCGTAGGCCACCGACTGCACGAAAAAATTCCCGCCCGCGCCGAATGCGGCGATGAGCACGCCGCCGAGCGCCGGCCCGAGCACCTTGTTGATGTTGAAGCCCATCGAGTTGAGCGCGATCGCGCTCATGAGCTCGTTTTTCGGCACGACGCCCGGGACACAGCTTTGCCGCACAGGCTCGTTGAAGGCCCACGCCATGCCGGTCAGCAGCGTGAAGACGAACAGGTGCCACGGCTGGAGATAACCCGAGACGACGAGCGCGCCCATCGCGAGCGCCGTCACGATCAGCACGTACTGCGTTCGCAGCATCAGCTGCCTGCGGTCCATGCGATCGGCGGCGACGCCGGCGATCGGACCGGCAACCAGAAACGGCAGCGCGCGCACGCCGTTGAGCGCGCCGAGCAGCACCGACGATCCCGTGAGATCGTAGAGCAGCCAGCCGAGCGTCACTTGCTGGATCCATTGCCCGGCGCTCATGAGCACCGTGCCGGTCCAAAGATAGCGGTAATCGAGATGGCGGAGAGGAGAAAAGGCGCGCAGCCCGAAGCGGGATTCGGCTACTGGAGCTTCGGCGGTAGCGGGCGTCGATAACTCTTCCAAGAATTTCTCGTAGTGTTGCGCCGTTCGGAAAAGTAACGATAGTATCTAGCAGGAAGTGTCCAAGCTTACCAGGACTTTTATGCCTGCGACGCAAAAGATTACCGCCTGGACGATCTGCATCGTGCTCGGCGCGTCTATCGCCGCGTACGCCGCGGAAAGATCATCGTTGGATATGAAGAGCGCGGCGTTTCAAAACGGCGGCGACATCCCGCGAAAGCACACGTGCGACGGCGGCGATGTTTCGCCCGCGCTTTCATGGACCGGCGCGCCAGCCCGGACGAGAGCATTCGCTCTCATCGTCGATGATCCCGACGCGCCCGGCGGAACGTGGGTGCATTGGGTACTGTACGATTTGCCGGCGAACGCAAAGAATCTGGCGGAGGGAAGCGGCGGCGAAAGTCAGCCGACCGGTGCCAAGCAAGGCGTCAACGATTTCCGGAAGACGGGATACGGCGGCCCGTGCCCGCCGGGCGGAACGCACCGATATTATTTCAAGCTCTACGCGCTCGACGCGCCGACGGAGTTGAAACCCGGAGCGACGAAGCAGCAAGTGCTCGCCGCGACGAAAGGTCACGTGCTGGCTGAAAGCGAGCTGGTGGGCAGGTACGGAAGGTAGTTTTTCAAGCTTCGCCGAGCTTTTCGTCTGCGTCGAAGTGCCGAGTCGAGAAGCGAGCAGCCCAAGGCCCGAAGGACGACACAGGCAGCGTATCTGTTTGGTACGCTGAGGATGGCCGGTGACCGAGAACGCAGGGCGGCGAAGCTTATCGGCTCGGCACTATTTCGGCTTGTCGAATTTCAGAACAAACCGGTCGCTCTTACCGCGCTGCTCCTTGACCGCGTTGGTCGTGTGCGGGTCGTCGGCGTTCTTCAGCAGGTCGGATTCTTTGCCGAGCTTGAATCCGACGGCCGTGACTTCACTGACGACCAGCGCGGGCTCGATGCGGTGCAGCGTTTTCGCGACCGAGTCGCCGGCGCCCGAAGCGGCGGCGTGGTCGACGACGCCATAGCTTCCTCCGGGCTTCAGCGCCGCGAAGACGCGCTTGTTCATCGCGATGCGGTCCTCCTTCGCGATCTCATGATAATCGAGGTTCAGCAAGACGAAGTCGAGCGAGCCGTCCTGCGGCAGCCCTACGCTCGCCATCGGCCCCTCGACGATTTTCACGTTGGCATACTGCGGCGCCTTGAAGCGCTCGCGCGTCTCGTCGCGCACCGTCGGATTGGCGGAATAAACGACGCCTTTCGGGCCGACGGCCTGCGACAGGATCGCAGTGTAATACCCGCGGCTCGCCATCAGGTCGGCGACTTTTTCCCCCGGCTTGACGCCGTAAAACTTGAGCATCTCGTCGGGCTTGCGCACCGCGTCGATGTCGCGCTCGGCCTGCGGCCGGTTAGTGTCGCCGAGAATCGCTTTGTAATCCTGCGCCGGAGCGGAAGCCGCCATGAGCAAAGCAACCGCCGTGAATAAATATCGAAGTGAAATATTCATCGGGTCTCCTTCCAGTTAGAACCGGTCCCTGTTTTCAGCTTGCGTGGGTTTCGGCGCGACGTCGTCGCGGCGGATATAGCCGGGCGGCTTGCCGTATTTGGAGCGCACCTCGTACCAGTCTCCGATCGAGGAGACCACATTGACGATGATGCCGCGCTGGACGAGCGCGACCTCGCGCGCCGAGGAAGAAGGCTTCTCCAACACCGCGGTGTCGCGAACGACTTCGTACTGGCCCGCTTCGCTCGCGCGGCGCGGCGGTGCTTGGGGTGGTGGCGTGGCGAGGGGCGCCGGCGGCGCGGACGCTGCCGTTCGATCCCGCGGTGGTTGCGCTTTGGACGATGGCGACGAAGGCGCCAAAGCTACGGTCCGATCGCGCGCCAATGGCGCGGCCGGCGCCGGAGCGCGGGCGAACTGCTTCTGCGCAGACTTTAATTTCTGCTGCGCGGCAGCGAGCTCGCTCCTCGTATCGGCTAGCTTCGCCTCTAGATCCTTGACGCGGCCCGCGTTGGCTTCGTTTTCTTTGCGCAGCCGGTCGACGTCCGCAGCAAGCTCCTGGATGCGCCGCTCGCTTTCCGTGTTGGGCTGCGCAATCGGATTATCCGGCTTATCCGCCGGTAGCGGAGTGCTTTGCTGCCGCTGGTCCGGCTTGACCGCTGGGCGAACGACTTCCTGCCCCGGCGCGCTCTTTTCCACGGGCGCGATGGCGACGGTATTGGGGTTCTTTTTTCTCAGCGCGCGCACGGACAGTACCACCACGACGACGAGCAGCGTGAAGATGACGACGTATGTCCAGCGGGGGTAGGACTCCATGCGCGGCTCCTTTGCGCGTATTATGCCCGTTCTTTTGCGGCTTTCCAAGATATCGGCGCTATGTTAAGCAATGCGCGAGGCGGCAAACATGGCGGTAGTCATCGGAGAAAAAGAGACGCGGCGACTGATCGACATGCCGCGCGCGGTGAAGGTCGTCGAAGAGATGTTCCGCGACCGCGCCGCCGGCAAGACGCGCAGCATCCCGCGCCGGCGGCTCAAAGGCAGCGAGAAACAGCTGAACGTCATGGCGGCGTGGCACGGCGGCACGGACCTTTTGTGTCTGCGCGCCTACGCGGGCGCGTCGAATACGATCACGCTGTACCACGGCCGCAGCGGCGAGATTCGCGCGATCCTGAACGCCAGCTACTTGAGCAGCCTGCGCACGGGCGCGGCGAGCGGCGTTGCGGCCCGATATTTGGCGCCGCCAACCACCGATACGCTCGGCATCGTCGGCCCCGGATGGCAGGCGACGTTCCAGGTCGAGGCGATCGTCCACGCTTGTAAAATTAAAGAAATTCTCGTCTATGGCCGGAATCCGAAGAAGATCAACGCGTTCATCAAGGAAATGCGGCGGACGGTCCGCGTGCCGTTCCAAGAGGCGGCGTCGCTGGAGCAGGTCGAGCGCGAGTCCGACATCTTCGTCCTCGCTACCGACGCGGCGCAGCCGCTCACCGACGGCCGGGCGCTGAAGGACGAATGCCTCGTCATCTCGATGGGCGCCAACCAGCCGGTTAAGCACGAGGTCTCCGGCGCACTCATCCGCCGCATGGATCTCGTCACGACCGACGATCTGCCGACGGCGCAGGGCGACAGCGGCGATCTCATCGCGGCGTGCAACGAGGGCGTCATCCGCTGGGAGAAAGTCGTCCCGCTGGAAAACATCGTCGCCGGAAAAGGTCCCCTGCCGCGGCCGAACCGGATTCTGTTCCAGTCGAACGGCATCGCCGACGAGGACCTCGCCGTCGGCCGCTTCGTCTGGGAGCAGGCGAAGAAGAAAAAATCGAAAGTCAGAGCAGTCAACGAAATCTGAAGAGGCGTTGTATGCATACCGGCTCCTATATCGAAGGCAAATGGCAGCATCCGAAATCGGAGCGGCTCGTCCGCAATATCAATCCCGCCGACACGAGCGACGTGCTGGCGGAATTTCCCGCGGCGACCACGGCCGATGTCGAGCGGGCCATCGCCGCAGCGTCGGCGGCATTTCCCGGCTGGAGAGACACCCCCGGCCCGGAGCGTGGCCGCGTCCTCTGGCGCGCCGCCGACATCGCGCGCCAGCGCGCCGACGAGATCGCACGCACGCTGACGCGCGAGGAAGGAAAAATTTTCAAAGAGGCGAAGGGCGAGGTGATGAAGGGCATCTCGCTCCTCGAGTTCTACGCGGGCGAAGGCTTTCGTATGCATGGGAAGACCCTGCCATCCGAGGCGCGCGACACTTTCACCTATACGATCCGCCGCGCGCTCGGCGTCGTCGGCCTGATCGCGCCGTGGAATTTTCCCTGGGCGATTCCGGTGTGGAAGTCGGCGCCGGCGCTCGCGGCGGGCAACGCGGTCGTCTTCAAGCCGGCGGAGTTGACGCCGGCAACGGCGGCATTAATGGCGGAGATTTACGAGCAGGCCGGACTACCGCCCGGCGTCTTCAACATGGTCGTCGGCTCGGGCTCGGTCGTGGGCGAGGCGATGGTCGCAGCGAAAGAGTTGCGCGCGATCTCGTTCACGGGCTCGAACGAGATCGGCGGCGCGCTTTATGTCAAGGCCGCGATGCGCGGCGCCAAAGTCACCTGCGAGATGGGCGGTAAGAACGCCGTCATCGTCATGCCCGACGCCGATTTGGACAAGGCTGCGGTTGCGATCCACGGCGGCGCCTTCGGCTCGACCGGGCAGCGCTGCACGGCGACCTCGCGCGTAATCGCGATGCCCGAAATTAAAGCCGCGCTCGTCGAGCGGCTCGTCGCGCAGGCGAAGAAGATCAAGGTCGGTTCCGGCCTGGAGGACGGCGTCGACATGGGGCCGGCGGTGGACGAGAAGCAGTGGAAGACCGATCTCGACTACATCGACATCGGCAAGCGCGAAGGCGCGCGCCTCGTGCTCGGCGGCGGCAAACCGCAGCACTTAGACGGGGGCTACTTCGTCGAGCCGACGATCTTCGACGAGGTCACGCCGGCGATGCGTATCTTCCGCGAGGAGATTTTCGGCCCGGTGCTGTCCGTCGCGACCGCGAAGAGCCTCGACGAGGCGCTCCGCTTCGCGAACGCGGTCGACTACGGCCTCACGTCATCGATCTTCACCGAGAACGTCGACACGATCATGCGCTTCGTCGAAGGCGTCGAGACCGGCATGGTGCACGTCAACGAGCCGACGATCGGCGGCGAGGCGCAATTGCCGTTCGGCGGCACGAAGGCAACCGGCGTCGGCGAGCGTGAGATGGCGGAAGAGGGGCTCAACTTTTTTACCGAATTGAAAACCGTCTTCATCAACTACTCGGGCAAGGCCGAGCGGTCGATGACGCGGTAGCGATCACTTTTTTAGGATTTCGATGAACCACTTCGGCTTCATGGCGCCGAAGTCGGTTCGCCGATGATGTAAAACGTATTTGGCCGGGTCGAGAACCGCGGATTGACCTTGCTTCCTCTCGAACAAGCCCCAATGCCATACGTTCCTGAAACTTTCCTTGTGATATTTGATCGAGAGCAGCGCCTTGTCAGGCAGCGCCTCCCATGAGACGAAAGGCTTTTCTTCCTCTGAGCACTGAATTCCGAATCTCCGAAGTAGCCGACGAACGTAATGCGTATCTGAATAAAGATTTTTATCTCTGACTCTGATACCGAGACTCGCGGCCGCCTGTTTGACCTCGGCATAAGTTTTTCCTGCGAGCATCGCCACGCAGGCAAGACCGCAGCCGGTCTCGTCCTCCTGCAAGACAATTTTCATCGATGGTGAATTCGCGGCCTCAATCCGTCGTCGGGCTCTGGTGCGTGAGCGTAATCTCGCGGTGTTCGCGCGCCGATTGCATGATCGCGAGGCATACTTCAAGCGTCGCCATGCCCCAGCGGCCGTCGTGGTACACTGGCCGATTTTCAACGACGGAGTCGTACAATTCTTTTAGTTCCGAGAAGCGCGACGCGCTGCGGCCGGTGACCGGCAGCTCTTTCCGCCCTTCGTCGCCGTAAACGTAAATTCCCTCCGGCGATTGGCGGATGTCGCCGCGCTCGCACGTGGCAAGCGTGATGCCGAAAAAATGGCCGCCGCCCTGGATGCCGCGCCGTCGCCGGTTCTCCTCGAGCGCCATGCCGTGCGCAAACTCCCCTTCCCGCTTGCCGCCGAAGCGCATCGCCTCTTTCGCCTTCTCCTCGTCGATCGTCTTGTTCCGGAGCGCGCGGCGCACCGCGATGCGCTCTTCGGGGTTGTAATGACGCTCGCCGGTGTCCCAGGTAAGCTCGGATGTATCGAAGTATCCGTATCCGTTGTAAACGACACTCGCCGGCGTGCCGTTCTCGAATTCGAGAAACGCGGAGTAATAGCCCGGCGCGGGGCGCTCCGGCATCCATTGTCCGGTGACAGCGCGGACGCTTTTTACCATGCCGCCGCCGAGCAGCCGTATCGTGTCGATCTGGTGCGGCCCCTGTCGATAGACGACGCCGCCGCCGGTTTTCAAATCCAATTCCTGCGGCATGCGCGGGCGCAACATCCAGTCGGTGAACATCCAGGTATGCAGCGCGCGAACCGGGCCGAGCTCGCCCGACACGATCGCCTTGCGCATCGCGCGGATCGCGGGATTGAAGCTCTGTGTGTGGCCGCAGAGAAGCTTCACTTTGTTCTTCTCGACCGCCGCGACCATCTTCTCGCACTCGGCGATCGACAGCGCCATCGGCTTTTCGACGACGACGTGCTTGCCATGATTCGCGGCCGTGATCACGTGCTCGCAATGGAACTGGTTCGGCGTCGAGACCCATACCGCCTCGACTTCCGGATCCTGGCAGAGCTTCTCGACGCTGTCGTAGCCGCGGCCGCCGTATTTTTCCTTGAACGTGTCGAGCGCGTCTTTGCGAAAGTCCGCCGCCGCGACGAGCTGCATGCCTTCCATCTGCGCCATCGCCGGAATAATCTGCGTGCTGCCGACGCCGAGCCCCGCGACCGCGACCTTTAAAATTCTATCCGCCATCTTTTTCTCCTGCCTTTTTACTCGAAACCTGAAACTTGAAATTCGAACTATTTTTTACCACCAATCGAAAATCGATTTGCGCCGCGGCGGCGGTTCCTCCTCCGGTCCGGAGCGGTGATTCTCGCGCATCGCCCGGTCGACCTCACTGCGCAAGAGCTCCCAAATCCTTTCCAGGCATTTGATGAAGTCGGGGTCGTGCATCGTCTTGAAGCTACGCGGGCGCGGGATGTCGATCGGGACGATGCTCTTCACGACGGCCGGCGCGGCGCTCATGACCGCGACGCGATCGCAGAGCATCACGGCTTCTTCGATATTGTGCGTGACGAGGATGACGGTCTTTTTGTTCTTCTCCCAAATATTGACCAATTCCTCGCGCAACAAAAGCCGCGTCTGCGCGTCGAGGCTCGCGAAGGGCTCGTCCATCACGATGACTTCGGGATCGTTCGTGAGCGCGCGGGCGATCGCGACCTTCTGCTTCATGCCGCCAGACAGCTCGCTTGGATGCGCGCCGCCGAAGTCGAGCACGCGCACCATCTCGAGAAAATAGTGCGTGGCTCTCTTATAGATCGGCACCGGCTGGTTGCGGAACTCAGGACCGAGCGGCACGTTCTCCGACACCGTGCGCCACGGCATCAGCGCGGCGTCCTGAAAAACCATCGAGACCATCGCTTCGGTGCGCTTGTCGCCGACGAACTCGACCGAGCCGGCCGTCGGCTTTTCCAGGCCGGCGATGATGTGGAGCAGCGTCGTCTTTCCGCAGCCGGTTGGGCCGATCACGCCGAAGAATTCCCGGTCGCGCACTTCGAGATCGACGCCGCCGAGCGCGCGGACACGCTTCTCGAGTTTGCGCCCGCTGAAATAGGTCTTCGTGAGTCCGTGGACGACGACGCGCATGAGCCTATTTCGGGAACTTGAAAGTGTCTTCGTAGAGTTTGATGTACTTCTCGAAGTTGTCGTAGACGTCGCCCGAAGTCACCGCGGGGCGGATGCCTTCGATCAGACGCGGCGGATCGGGCGGCGTGTCGATGCGGTCGGGGATGCGGCGGGCCGCGCGCAAAATCTCCTGGCCCTTTTTCGAAAGGAGGAAGTCCATGAATAGACGCGCTGCATTCGGATGCGGCGCCTTCGCGTTGATGCCGGTCGGATGGATGCTCGCGTAGACCGGATCGAGCGGCACCCAGTCGACCGGCGCGCCGCTCTGCTTCAAAACCTCGTAGCTCTGCGAATAGACCGAAATCGATCCCTTGTACTCGCCGGCGGCGACGAGCTGCGCGACGAGCGTGCGTCCCGGGCGTGGCTGAAGCTGCTGCTGCGCGAGCCGGCGCATGAATGCGAGACCCTTCTCCTCCCCGCCCAGGTTCCGCATCGTCGTCGCGAACCACTCGTACGCGCGCGATTCGATGCCGATCAGGCTTTTCCATTCGGGCTTGAGCAGATCCTCGTAGGATTTCGGCACACTCGTCTTCGGCACATTACGCGTGTTGTAGCCGAAAACGGCGTAGGTCGTGTAGATCGACGTCCACAATCCCTGCGGGTCTTTGAAGGCGTCGCGGTAGAATTTCCGCTCGGGCGAGTCGTACGCCGCGAACATGCCGCGTTTTTTCAGCAGATGTCCGTAGAAGCCGGTCTCGCAGACGACGTCCCAGAGCGGCCGGCCGGCCCGGCCCTCGGTCAGCATTTTTTCCATCAGCTGCGAGTCGCTGGTGCGGTAAAACTCGGCGTCGATTTTCGGATACGCCTGCTTGAAGCCGTCGACCAGCGCCTTGGCGTCGGTCGCCGTCATCGACGCGTAAAACGCCAGCTTGCCTTCGGCCTCGGCTTTGTCGCGGACTTCGGCCGCAGCGGCAAACAGCGGCAGGAAAAATATGGAAACGACCGCCGTGAGTAGAGATAGACGTTTCATCGCCGCGGCTAAGGCATTTCCGCGAGCAGCCGGCCATAACCCTTCAGCGGCTCGCGTAAGTTCATCTGCTTTTTCGTGGCCCAGACCTGCGCCGGGATGCTCGAGACGACATTCGTATTCAAATCGCGCTCCAGCGCTTCGATGATCGGGAGGTTGTGCCAGCCCGCGCCGAGCATGTAGATGCCGTCGGCTGGACCGTGTTCGAGGAAGGTTTTCTTCGCGAAATCGTAAATCGCTTCCTGGGAGAGCTTGCCGGCGTCCTGGAACGGCACTTCGATGCCCTTCATCGCAGCGACTTCGAAGCCGTCGTCCTCGAGAAACTTCGCGAAGCGCCGGTTCATATCGTCCTGAAAATAAGTGATGCCGACGAGCTTCTTGATGCCGAGCGCGCGGAACGCCTCGACCTGCGCGATCGTCGCGATCAACACCGGCACGCCGTATTTCTTCGTGAGCTCGGCGGCGATCGCGCGGTCGGCGCCGTGGCCGCGCACCATCGCCGGCGGCGCGCCCATGATCATGACGACATCGGCGCCGCGCTCGGCGAGCTTGGCGACCTTCTTCTCCGCGACGGCGAGCGCTTCCTGAAATTCCTTTTCGTTGCCCGCGCGGATGCCGACGTGCGACGGGATGAAGCCGACGCCCTCCGGCATGAGCTTGATGAAGCTCTCCATTGAGCCCGGCCGGTAGGTCGGTTTGACGAGCCCGACGATGCCTTTCTCGCCGTAATACATGGCTAGCCGATCGGCCGCTCGACGCGGCCGAGTACGCGTCCCGGCAAATTGCCCGAGTGGCGGCCTTCTTCCGTCAGCACCTGGCCGTTGACGACGGTCATATGAATGCCTTTGGCTTTTTGCACGAGCCGCTTCTCGCCGCCGGGGAGATCGTTGACCGCTTCGGGCTCGCAGTCGTTCACCTCATCGGGATCGAAGAGAACGAGATCAGCGGCGAGACCGGGACGGATGAGCCCGCGATCGTTGAGACCGTAAATCGACGCGACCATGAAGGTGAGCTTTCGCACCCCCTCTTCCAGCGTCATAATCTTCCGGTCGCGAATCCAGTGGCCGAGAAAGCGCGTGGCGTAACCGTAGCCGGCATCGTAAATCAAGTGCGCGCCGGCGTCGGATTGCCCGACGAGGGTGGAAGGGCTGCGCAAAATTTCGGCCACGGCCTTCTCATCGCCATTGTTGCTGGAGGTTTGAAAGACCGTCTCCAGCTTTTCTTCGAGCGAGAGGTCGAGAAACGCATCGAGCACATCCTTATTCTGCATCGCGGCGATCTCGGCGACACTCTTCTTCTCCAGCGGCTTGTTTTTTTTCGTCGCGGCTTTGATGAGATAAACGAGGTCCCAGCGGCGCGAGAAGCGCGAGCGGAAGCCGCCTTCGACCGCTTCGGCGTGGAGCTTTTTCCGCGCGGCGGGATCGCGGAAAATTTCCATCCGCTGCTCGATCGGCGTGAAGAGAATCTGCTTCCACGTCGGCAGATCGTCGAAGACCTGCGCGTTTTTCAGATTGAAGCGGTTGTTGAACAGGCGCGCGTTGCAGAGCGGATACGACGGCAACCCCGCGGCGAGGCTTTTATCCGCGAGGTCGAGGAGCTCGCGCCATTGGTCCGGCTCGTCCCAGCGGTGCGCGATCGATTGCCAGACGACAGGCCGCCCGCACGCGGCGAGGCGGTCGAAGAGATCGACGCCCTCTTTCGGCGGCACGGCGATGCCGAGGGTGCCGATGGAGATTTGCATCGTGCCGCGGTTCAAGTCGCCCAGCACGCTTGTCAGCTCGACGAGCTCGCGGTCGTCGGCGAGCCGGCTCGCGACCGGCCGCCCGTCGGTGCGCATATGGACCGGATTGCGATTGGTCGAGAAGCCCATCGCGCCGGCGAGAATGCTTTCCTTCAGCACCTGCTTCATGCGCGCGATCTCGTCCTCGTTCGCCGCCCGCTCGCACGACGCCTCGCCCATGACGTATTGCCTGAGCGCGCAGTGGCCGACGAGCGAGGCGACGTTGACGCCGATCCGTCCGTCGATGCGGTTCAAATATTCGCCGAAGCTCTCCCACTCCCAGCTGACCGCATGCTTGAGCACGTTCAGCGGCATCGCCTCGACGCGCACGAAGCTGTCGAGAATACCGTCGCGATCCTGCGGGCGCGATGGCGCGAGTGTGAGGCCGCAGTTGCCGGGTATCACCGTTGTGATGCCGTGCCAGCACGACGAGGTCGCGATCGGATCCCAGAGGAGCTGCGCGTCGAGATGCGTATGGAAGTCGATAAACCCCGGCGCGAGCGCAAGGCCGTGCGCGTCGACGACGCGTCGGCCGCCGTCTTTAATACGGCCGACGTCGGCGATCCTGCCGCCGGCGACGGCGACGTCGGCGACAAACGAAGGCATGCCGCTGCCGTCCACAACCCGCGCATTTTTAATCAGTAAATCGACCATGGCGACCTCCGCCGAGCGCTCGCGCTCCCTCGGTATAACCGCACGAGCGAATGGCTGTCAACCAAGCGCCCCGACGCGTTGACAAGCTGCGCGGCGCTGTGACAAAGAGTCCACTCTAGGAGACGATTATGAACAACGGCAAAAGCAGGCATACGTCGAACGGCCGGCCCGCACATGTCATCGACGCGGACGGTCACGTGCGCGAGACGGACGAAGAGATCATCGAATACATGTCTCCCGGCTACCGCTCGCGGCGCGACGCTATGCTTTATTTCCCGCTCGTGCCGCACCACGGCTGGCACCGTTCGATTCCGGCGAATGACTACCGCCATCAGGATTTCCGCGTGCCGGACTGGCGTGAATGGGCGCAGAAGCTCGACGAGGGCAAGATAGAGCGCACGATCTTATATCCCACGCGCTTCATGCACATCGGCCAGATCGGCAACCCGAAATACGCCGCCGAGCTCTGCCGCGCGTACAACGATTTCCTGCACGACCGCTTTCTCTCGCGCGACCGCCGCTTCCGAGGCATGGCGCTGCTGCCGCTCCAGAACGCGGACGCCGCGGTCAAGGAGCTGCGGCGCGCCGTGACGCGCCACGGCATGGTCGGCGGCATTCTGCCCGCCGAAGGATTGCCGCGGCCGCTCGGGCATCCCGAGTACCGGCCTATATTCAAGGAAGCCGACCGGCTTGGCTGCGCGCTGTCGATTCATTCCTGCACGTCGCTGCGGGACAACGACAGGTTCTTGGAGCCGAACGAGGTCGCGGCGCTCGCGCACGTCATCCCGCAGATGCGCCAGTTCACCAACATCATGATCTCGGGCCTGATGAATAATTTGAGGCGCCTGCGCGTCGGCTTCCTCGAAGCCGGCTGCGGCTGGGTGCCGTATCTAATTAGCAAGATCGAGGAGCGGCTGGAGCGCATTCCGCCGAAGGAGCGGCCGGTGCTGCCGAGCGTGCTGCTCGCGCGCCGGCAGCTCTATTTTCAGTGCGGCGAGGAGATGACGGTCAAGCGCGACATAGAGCTGCTCGGCGACTCGTGCCTTTTGTGGGCGTCGGACTTTCCCCACGAGGCGACCAAGACGGATTTGAACGAGCTCGTGCGCGAATTCGTCGCGCGGAAAGATCTAGGGAGCGCTTCGAAGAAAAAGATTCTCTACGACAATCCGAAAAGGTTCTACGCGCTGTAAAGCTACTGCAGCGATTTGATGAAGCCGCTCTGGTCCAATTCGCGGACGAGGCGGCTGTCCGCGAAGTCTTCCGGCTTCGCGCCCTTGGCTTTCGAGTTTTGCCTTTCCACATCCTGCAGCATAGTAGCGATCCCGCGGATCGAAGGATACGGCGGGATCGAGAAATTCTTGATCACGCTTTCGTAGGTCTCCTCCAGCACTTCTTTGTCGTCCGTGCGGAAATATTTGCTCATCGCCTTCATCGCGAAGGCCTTGTCTTTTCGCCCGCGGGCCGCGCCTTCGATGTAGGCGCGGAGAAAGCGCCGGACGGTGTCCTCATGGGTCTTGAGATAACTCCGGCTCGTGACGACGCCGTTGACGTGGTACTCCACGTCGAGCTTCGATAGATCGAGGATCTCTTTCAGCTTGAGCTTCCGCGCCTGGAGCGTCGCGGGCGGGGTGATCGCCGCCGCCTGAACTTTGCCCGCGATCATCGCCGTCACCGTCTCGCTCGGCCCGCCGGTCTGCACCATCGTGATGTCCCGGTCGGGGTCGATGCCGTGGGATCGCAGCGCGAAGCGCGAGGCGAGATCGGAGAGCGTTCCGAAGCGCGTCGCGCCGAAAACTTTGCCGCGCAAATCCTCCATGCGCTCGATGCCGGGGCGGGCGAAAATCGTAAACAGAAACTTGCGCACGATGGTGGCGACGATAACGGTGTCGGCGCCGGAGAAATTCGCCGCGACCGACGCGGCGCCGCCAAGCTGGAGGAGCGGGACCTCTCCGGCAAGCATCGCCTGCAGCGCGAGCGAGCTGCCGGGTATGCTGATCGCCTCGACGGAAAGACCGTTCTTCTCGTACAGCCCCGCCTCCTTCGCCAGCCACATCCCCATCTGCGTCGCCGACGCCGAGCCGCCGCCGACGCGGATTCTTTCTAACTTCTTATCCTGAGCGGACGCCGAAGCGGCGACCACAAACGTGAGGAGCAATAATAGCATTGCGCGAAGCATCCTCGTGCTGCTTAAGACAAAGCCCGGCCGGCTGTCAAGTATTTACGCTTTGATAACGCCTGGAGCGAGCCAGTCGCCGGCGAGCTTCTCGGTGCCCCCTGGGTAATCCGGCGCGACCTGCGCGGCGAGATTTTTTAGATGCCGCATGTCGATCTTCAGCGAATCGTCGAGCAGCGTGAAGTAGCCGTCGAACGTCTTCGCCGCGAGCGACGGCGATTGACCGAATTTCTCCTGGAGTAAGCGCAGCGCATCCTCCCGGCGGCTTTTCAAATGGCGCACGGATTCCGCATGGGCCTGCAGAAACGCGGCGATCTCTTTTGACTTCTTGGCGAGAATCTCCTTTGTCGTCTCGATCGTGATCGGCAGCGGATCGTCGACGACATCCGGGCAATCGAGCCGATGAAAGCCTTTTTCTTCCGCGACAAAGCCGAACTGCCTCGGCACGAGCGCGCCGTCGACGCGTCCAGCCGTTAGCGATTCGTACGCGTCCAAGTCGCCGTGCAACAGCGTTAGCTTCACGTGTTTCTTCAATTCGAGTCCGGCGTGTTCCTTGAAGACGTGGCCGATCGGCGCGTTCCGCGCCGGCTCCTCGCGACACGCTATCGTCTTTCCTTTGAGGTCCTTGATGGTCGCAATCCGAGATGCCGCCATGAAATAGTACGGGCAGCTATTCAGCGGCGACCCGACGATGACGGACGTCTTCGATTGCAAGAAATGCTTGAGCGATTGGCGCCCGACGACGAAGGAAACGTCCGCGGCACCGGACGCGAGGCGGCGGTAGCGCTCTTCGGTTCCCTGCACGTGCTGCCACTGCAAATCGATGCCGTGCTTTTTATAGATTCCCGCCTCGATCGCGAGGTGCGGCGAGATTTCGCGCGCGAACTTTCGGCCGTCTTCGCCTTCGAGCTTGCCGTACATGGCGGTCAGAGAGCTCATGTCATTTCTCCTTCAATAAATCCGGCAGAATGTCTTCGTAAAACTCGCGGTCGCCTTCGAAGATCGGCAGCATGAATATTTCTTGCAGCGCGAGCCAGCGCGCCTCGCCCACCTCGCGCGGATCGAGGACCAGCTCGCCGCTGACGTACTCGGCGTGCCACCAATGCAGGCAGTAGCGACCGCTCGTTGAAGGATTCTCCCAGACCTTAGCGATCGGCTTGACCACGAGTCCGACCTCTTCCATTGTTTCGCGCGCGACCGCCGCCGCCTGCTCCTCGCCAGGCTCGACTTTGCCGCTCACCGGACCCCACCGGCCGCTCCACGGCCCCCCCGGCGGCCTCGCGATGAACAATGTTTTGCCGTCGTTTACGATGACGGCGACAACGGCGTCGATGGGCATAAGATTCATGCAGTGTGCGCGCTGCGCGAGTCGTCGTCAAGCCCGGCAAGCTTCGTTGCACCCTATGAGAAATAATGTTACGCCAATTCCACACATGGCGAAATTTCGCGTCACCGTCGATACCGGCGGAACGTTTTCCGACTTCGTTTTTTTCAACGAAGACACCGGCGAGATCACAATCACGAAAGTTCCTTCGACGCCGAAAGAGCCGTTCCAGGCGGTGCTGAACGGCGTCAAGGAATTAATTGCGCAGGGTGTGACGGCGAAAGACATCTCTTTTTTCTCCCACGGGACGACCGTCGGAACGAATGCGCTGCTGGAAGAGAAAGGCGCGCGCACGGGGCTGCTCGTCACCGAAGGATTTCGCGGCATCTACGAGGTCATGGAGCAATCGCGCGGCTACGGTCCCGCTACGTACGATCTGTTTTTCGAGAAGCCGCGCCTGCTCGCACCGCCCTATTACACGGAAGAGATTCCCGAGCGCGTCGATTTTCGAGGCGAGGTGCTGAAACCGATCGACGTCGAAAAATCGCGCGCGGCGATCCGCAAATTGAAGGACAAAAAAGTCGAGTCGATCGCCGCCTGTTTTCTATTTTCCTTTTTGAATCCCGGCCACGAGCTCACGATCAAAGAAATCGTCGAGAGCGAGTTTCCCGAGGCGACGCTTTCGCTCTCGTGCGAGGTGCTGCCGCAGATCCGCGAGTTCTACCGCCTGAGCACGACGGTGATCAACGCCTACATTGCGCCGGTGATGAGCAAGTATCTCGGGCTTCTGGAGAAAAACCTCCGCGACATGGGCGTGACGACGCCGCGGCTTTACATCATGCAGTCGAACGGGGGCGTCGCGACGTTTCGGAGCGCGGCAGAAAAACCGGTCGCGACGGTATTGTCCGGCCCCGCCGGCGGCGTGATCGCGTCGGTCGGCATCAGCAAGCGGGCGGGCATCCAGAACATCATCACGTTCGACATGGGCGGGACGAGCTGCGACGTCGCGCTGATTCATCAAGGCAATCCGACGCTCACGACGCAGGGGCGCATCAACCAGCGGCCGATCAGCCTGCCGATGCTCGACATCCACACCGTGAGCGCGGGCGGCGGCACGATCGCGCGCATCGACGCGGTCGGCGGCGTGCAGGTCGGCCCCGATAGCGCAGGCGCCGATCCGGGACCGATCTGCTACGGCAAAGGCGGCGAGGAGGTTACCGTCACCGACGCCAACCTCATCGCGGGCGTGCTGCATCCCGACACGTTTCTCGGCGGACGGATGAAGCTCGACCGCGTGAAGGCGGAAAAAGTTCTGGAGGAGAAAATCGCGCGCCCGCTCGGCTTAAATGTCCTCGAAGCGGCGGACGGGATTTTGAAAATCATCAACGTGAAGATGGAAGAGGCGATCAAAGCGGTGTCGTCGCAGCGAGGCTACGACATCCGCGACTTTACGCTCATCGCCTTCGGCGGCGGCGGGCCGATGCACGCCGGAAGGATTGCGCTCGACCTCGGCATTCCGACGCTGCTCGTCCCGATTACGCCCGGCGTCACCTCGGCGCTCGGCCTTTTGCTCGCCGACGTCAAGCACGACTATGTGCGCTCCAAGCTCGCGCCGCTGCACGAGCTGAACCTGGAAGAGATCAACGGCCTCTTCGGTCAATTGGTCGAGCAGGCAAAGAGCGAACTCAAAGGCGAAGGCTTCTCGGACAAAGAGATCGCGCTCAACGCGTTTCTCGACCTGCGCTACGCCGGCCAGGGCTACGAGCTCACCGTGCCGGCGCCGCTGCCGCCGTTCAAGCGTGAAGATATGGATCTCATGCGCGAGCGCTTCGACGCGCAGCACGAGCAGGCGCACGGCCACAAGGCGGAAAGCGAGCCGGTGGAACTCGTGAGCCTGCGGCTGGTATCCTTAGGTCTAGTGCCGGAGGCGAAGCTCTCCGCCGCGAAGCCGACGGGCAGGAAAGTCGAGGAAGCGCGAACCGGTAGCAGGAAAGTTTTCTTCGGCAAGGAGCATGGCCTGCTCGACTGCGCGATTTACCGCCGCGATCGGCTCGAGCCCGGACATAATATTTCCGGCCCGGCGATCGTCGACCAGCTCGACACGACCACCGTCATTCACCCGGAACAGCAGGCGACCGTGGACGATTATAGAAATCTGCTGGTGAGAATGAAATGACCGTCGATCCGATCACGCTGCAAGTTATTCAAGCGCGTCTCGCCGGCATCGTGCAGGAGATGCAGAACTCTCTCTTCCGCACCGGCTTCTCGACGATCATCCGCGAGTCTCAGGACGCGAGCTGTGCGATATTAAATATCAAAGGCGAA